>Ga0316204_10000090_pt1 | contig 382924 bp, 344 predicted proteins | sample 6monrhotite_MG_2_FD_205661 | JGI IMG/M metagenome (GOLD analysis project Ga0316204, IMG submission 205661) | Microbial mat bacterial communities from mineral coupon in-situ incubated in ocean water Damariscotta River, Maine, United States -... | ecosystem: Environmental > Aquatic > Marine >... | reverse complement strand
CGATTATATCGAAATGTTCTACAATCCAAAACGCAAGCATGTAAGAAACGGGATGCTGTCTCCCGTTCAGTTCGAACGGCAGCAAAAAATGAGACACGAAGGTGTCTAGAAAACTCGGGGCTATTCAGACCACTTCACAAAGCCGACGCTTCCGATCACCCGAACGGGGGGCCGCCAGCGTCCCTTGTTCGTTCGCGCTGAAAATTTCCCCGTCTTTGGGTTCTTTGACTTTCGATTGTTCGCCCCCACCGCCCTTTTTTGCGATGGGGGCGGACGCCTCTACGTAAACTTCGATTTCAGCGCGGACAACCCCTGGGGGATGGCCTCTTCGAACATGGCTTTGACTGAGTCGAAAACGCCCTCATCAGCCTCGAAAGTGACCGTCCATTCGATGAAAGTCTCATCCGTGTCTGTGACGCGGCCCAATTGAACGATGCCCTTGTGGCTCTTCATTGGTACGGGGCCATCCGTGATCGAATAGGCGTACATGAAGTTTTCATCCGAACGTTCGATCTGTGTCTCCTTCAGCGCGGCGCCGTTCGCAAGCGTGCATACGCGCTTCGCTCCGGCCACGTTCGCCGGTGGGCCCTCGCCGAGTTCGGATTTCTCGACGAAGGGATGCCAGTTTGAAATGCCGGTCCAATCGCCCACCAGCGCCCACACACGATCGATTGGCGCAGGTGCAATCGCGCTCGCATAGATTTCAGCCATTTTTTTCTCCTTACTTTTGATGGATACTTAGGTCTCCTCCAAACCCTGAAGGAGTTGTTCATCGCCAGTGTGGCGGGTTATCGAATAGTGCTCCCTACATAGACCCTCCTGAAATTTCCTCTCGCGTTACGCAGTCTTGAATGAACACTCAAAACTAGCCAAAATTTTTTTACCCAAGACAGGTTTCAACATGGCGCACCAATGCGTTCAGCACGGGCCGTTCAGGTCTTCCGCGCGCCAGGATGCGCAACCCATTCAACAAGCCGAGCAACACGCGCGCCGTTTCTGTGGGGTTTATCGAGACTAGTATTTCCCCAGCGGATTGGCCGGCTTTGATCCGGCCTCGGAAGAAAGCTTCTGTCTTGCGGAGCCCCTTGGCGACGATTCCGGCGACTTCTTCATCATGAGGGGCAAGCTCGAGCGTTGTGTTCGCCAGGAGGCAACCCGAATAGCCCGGGTTTTCAAGGGCGTCGGAGACGATGTCCTTGAACACCGCGATGATGGCTTGTCGGGGCGAATGCTCCCGTACATAGGCGTCGAAACGTTCAAGAAAGAGCGCCTCATAGTGACGAAGAGCGCGGATGAAGAGCGCCCGCTTGTTGCCATAGGTCGGATAGAGGCTTCCTGGGTGGATACCCATCGCGGTAACCAGATCTTGTATGGACGTGGCCTCGTAGCCTTGCCGCCAAAACACGTGCATGGCCCGTTCCAGAGTCTCATCAATGTCGAACTGTTTTTTCCAGGGCATAGGGTACGGCCGTTTCAAAGTATTGAATCATTGATCAATACTTTATTCTGAATGATCATTCAAGCTTTATCGAAAAGCCGCAACGGATATCTGGGCGGCAACGGGAGCCGTATTTGACCCATATCGTAAGACCAACCGGCCGAGATTGCCATTGAAACCGATACGGCGAACGCAGGAATGCGATGAGCGAGTCTTTAGGGAAGCGCTGGCCTGCCGACCGGTGTCGTCGTCACATATCCAAGTGCCGCATCATCCCGTCTCGTGATCCATGGCCGGTGCCGCGTCGGCAGGCCGATAGGCGCCCCGCAGCAACCAAACAGGAGACTCAAAAATGGCACAGGCACGTGGATATGTGACGAAGACGGAGACCGGCGGATACGAAGGCACGCTCTTAACGATGAGCCTCAAAAAGTCCATCCGCACCTTGCCCGACCGAGCGAAGGAGACCGACGCGCAGCCCGACGACCTGCCCACAAGGTCAGGGGTGTTCGCCGACTGATCAAGGCGGCGGGAGCAAAGCCGCTCTATCTGCCGCCCTATTCGCCCGACTTCAACCCCATCGAGATGGCCTTCTCCAAACTTAAGGCAATCCTCAGAAAGGCGGCGGCCCGATTAATCGATGAACCGTGGCAGGTCATTGCAGATGCCCTCGATTGATTTTCGAGACAAGATTGCCGGAACTACTTTGCCGCAGCCGGGTGTGAACCGGAGTAAATTGAAAATGCTCTAGGTTTGTACCGTTCTTCAACGGCTGAATGAGCCGTTTCCTGAACGGATTTTCCAGTAAATTGGGAGGAATTACTGGGAACACGTCAACCCATACCATTCATACATTTGAGACAACCCGTCTCGTAGTGGCGTTTTAGGCGACCATCCCATTTTTTTAATACGGCTGGAATCAAGTAATTTACGGGGCATTCCATCCGGCTTTGAGGAATCGAATGTCAGTTGACCGTTGAATCCGACAGTCTTGACAATTAGTTGCGCCAGTCCCCGGATCGAGACTTCCTCGCCGGTGCCAACGTTTATGTGCTCTTCGCTGGAATAGCCTTTCATCAGAAAAATCAGGGCGTCGGCCAGGTCGTCGACGAAAATATACTCCCTCAGGGGCGTGCCGCTACCCCAGGCTGACATTAGCTTATCGCCGGCAGTCTTGGCTTCGTGAGCCTTCTTCATCAGTGCGGAAATGACGTGCGAGGATGCCGGATCGAAAGTATCGCCGGGGCCATAGGCGCTGCTTGGCTGCACGGCGATAAAGTCGCAGCCGTACTGGCGCCGATAGGCCTGACACATTTTCAGGCCGGCGATCTTGGCCACCGCATACCACTGATTTGTTGGTTCAAGTGGCCCGGTCAGAAGAGAAGATTCATGGATCGGCTGAGGCGCGTCGCGAGGATAGATGCAGTTTGATCCCAGAAACATCAGCTTCGATACGCCCGCTTTCCAGGCTCCATGGATGACGTTTGTTTGAATAGCCAGATTGTCGAACAGGAATTCCGCCGGGCGTGAATCATTGGCCTGAATTCCACCGACGGTGGCGGCCGCCAGAAATATTGCGTCGGGTTTATTGGCCGTAATCCAGCTTTCCGTCATGGCTTGGTCGCGCAGGTCCAAATCCGCGCGCTCGACGGATAAAATCCCGCATCCTTCAGCCGTCAGCCGACGCACAATTGCCGAACCAATCATTCCACGATGTCCCGCCACCCAGACCCGTTTGTTGGCGAGAGAATAGGGCAAATCATTCATGGGTTCATTCCGCTTTCTTAAGTCATAAACATTATTCATGCCTGATTCCCGCTATCGTTCGCGCTCTTTTTTCGAGGGAAGAGCAGCCTCACAGAGGGGGCGCTGGTCCGTCGTGGTAACACAAATGATGACGTGAGGTGTTCCGCCAAGCCTGAACATAATGCGCCAATTCGTCAGCTGTTTTTATATATATTTCTAAGATCGGGCAGGATGCCCAACGCTTTGGTTATGGTTCCAATACCGGGAACCAGGTTGCCAACGAGCAGGGCTGTTGCCGTTCCCGGAATATCGGAAGCCTTCTCACTATGTCTGATCGTTTCGGCGATAATTCCTGTGCAATAAGTGCAGCCTATACTCGCGTACAGCCAAGTCCAGGGCGACCAAAAAAATGCCAGAGGTGCCGTCATCAAAAAAAGAACAAACCCGGCGGGCAGGAACAGCAGCAAATATTTAAGATGAAACCCTCGTCGTATCAGGCCCGGGACGCTGGCGCCGTATGTAATGCGCTGTAGGAAAAACGGTCCCATGGCCCTGTTCTTGTGATAGACGAGAACGTCTGGCGTATAGAGTATCTTGGAGCCGGACAGAACAAGGCGAGAGCAAAAATCCATGTCTTCACCGGTAAAAAGGACCTCATCCATTCCTCCCAAAGCTTGATACAGGTTTTTTCTGACGATGAGATTACATGAGGGGAGATCATCCACGATCCGTGCGGGCCGAATTACCTTTCGGTACGTCCACTTGCCTGAAACCAGGGGGCTGCGTAGCGCCAGACCGACATATCGTTCCGTCAAGGACTGGTCCGGAGGAGGGAGGTTCGGTCCTCCCACAGCACCAAGTTCAGAGTTTTTGCAAAGGATGCTAACGGCATTTTTTGTCCACCCTTTTTCCGGGTACGCATCGCTATCGATAAAGGCCAGAAAATCGGCGGCACTTTGCGCCGCGGCCATATTTCTTTTCGCCGCAATGGTTTTCGGGCCGGAAATGATGATTTCGACCCTGTGTAAATGCGAGAATATCCCTGATGCCGGGGGAACATCCGAAACAACGATGATCTCGGAATCAGGACACAGCCTTGTACATGTTTCGACACATTTGACTGTTAATGAATCGATTTCGATGCAGGGAATAATGATCGTCGCGTCTGGAATCATTTCTTCCGGGGGTCCTTGTCTGGCGGGGATGGTTTGCGCGTCCATTCGTGTCCGTTAAAACCCCAGCGCCGCTTGAATGAGTTTCGGCTGATATCGCGCATTGCCGAGGACGTTTAGTGTCCAGGCGCATTCATATGTGCAATGGCATTTAGAATCGAGTATCCACCGGCAGGTATCTTTGGCCTGCTTGCCGTTCCAGATCTTCATTAAATCGAATCCTGAATCCCGGACGTTGCCAAGGCACCTGTCAAGAATTTCACATGGATAAACAGAACCGTCGGCGCCGATCACGCCAAACAGCGCCCCGGCACGACAGGGGCTGACGTAGGCGGGGTCTAAATACGTCTCCTGAATAATCTTGTTTACGATGGAGTTTTTACGATTCATCAACCGGCCCTGGAGGGATGATGTGTCAAATCCACTTAGTCGGCCATCGTGTAAATCCCGGTCAATCATCGCCGTCAACTTGGAGTAAGCGTTGTGAATAGCCTGTTTTTGTCCGGCAGGAATTTTGTACACCCCTTCATCGCGGACGGCTGTCGCCGTAATTGCCCTGACGCCATAGTCATTGATCAGGGCATCATAAAGGTCGGTGGCAATGGCATGGTTGGCGTGTGAAACGGTAATGGCGATGTTGGCCATGGCATCGCCACCAATCGCCCGCAGTTCATGATAGGACTGCAGCGCCTTGTCAAACAGGCCTTTTATCTTGCGGATATCGTCGTGCTGACGGTCAAACGCATCGACCGAAATGGAGAAGATCACTTTGCGATCCGGAAATTCCGATAGCATTGCCTTGGCGAAAGGCACCATTCTTTCCGGCAGGCTGCCGTTTGACGTTATGAACATGGACCGGATGTTCGTATTTCGGAACCAGCACCGGGCGATATCCAGAAGGTCTTTTCTGGCAAAAGGCTCGCCGCCTGTTACATTAACATTCTGCAGGTGGGGGCCGGTGGTACGGGTTAGCCGGTCAATTTCTTCCAGTGACAGTTCGTCTTTGAATGCGTCCGGAGCATCAAAATCAATAAAACAAAACGGGCAACGCGCGTTACAGCGTTGGGTTACAAAATGAACCAGGCTGACCGGGGATTGCCGCGTCACATGCAGGTTTCGGAGTAAGGATAGTGTGCCCATTGCGGTGCCGAGTTCTCATTCACACTGTATCTGTTAGATAAACCGGGCCGGAGAAACGTGCAGACCGGATTATTGTCGTACAATACAACATAACTACCTGATGGCTTTCATCTGCGCATTCCAGTTCATGAACTGAAGAATACCCAGCAGCGTGAAACCGGCATCAATTCTGTTGCGCCTGTGTTCCATCCACACGCTGTCTACTGTATCCCAGTTTAACCACCCGATTGAAGCTCTTGATGTTGACAGGAAATCATCAAACACGGCCATCATACTTTTATCAGTTCGAAACCATTGGTCAACAGGAGGTAAGAACCCCGCCTTCGGCCTGTTCAAAGCCCGTTCGGGGATGCGCTTCCTTAAGTATTCCCTAAGGATACGTTTTCCAACGCCTTTATACCGTTTCGCTTCTTCGGGCAGCGACAGACAAAATGATGTAACGCGTTCATCAAGCAATGGGACCCGCACTTCCAATCCGTGGGCCATGCTCATCCGGTCCACCTTGGCCAGAATACTCGGCAAGTGAAAAATCAGATCGGCCCGTTGGCAGGCCTCAAGATACGATAACCCTGACGGTGCTTCCGTAATAAGGCTTGCGTAATCACTTACCGGGTCAGAGTCACGAAGAGCGGACCTGAACTCGGAGGTATACAAACGTTGTTTGTCGGCATCCGAAAAAATTCGGCGGTATGTTGCATGATCCCGGCCATGGCCTTCTTCCATAGACATAAGCATACGCCGGGCAATCATACGGGTGCCGTAGCGCTTCCCACCGGACGGAAGAAACGGCGTTATCGATAGTGCCGCCTTTCTGAAGATTGATGGGATCATGCGCAAGACGGGCATGAATTCACCCGCGCGATAGGTATCGTAGCCCGCCAACAGTTCGTCGCCGCCGTCGCCCGACAGCGCCACAGTCGCGTGTTGCCGGGTCATTCGTGAAAGCTGGTTTAGCGGAAAGCAGGATGGGTCGGCGAGCAGTTCTTTCATATCCGACAAAATCCGCCTTATCTCATCTTCATCCCACCGGAAAGACTCACAATGGTTGGCCAGGCCAAGGTGACGGGCGTACTCCGAGGCCGCAGCGCTTTCATCAAAAGCGCGATCCGCAAAGCCGAGAGTAAATGTTGACACGCCTTTCCCGGCGGTCTTGCCGGCGGCATTTGCAATGGAAAATGAATCCAGCCCGCCCGAAAGGAAGACACCGACCGGAACGTCGGCTACCAGTTGCCGGGCAACGGTGCTGTTAATTGCATCACCGAACCGATCAACTAAATCAGTCTCCCATCCGAATCTGGACGGTGGATATTCCAGAGACCAATAAGCCGATTCGTTGACCGTGTTATTCTTCACATGAAGAAGATGACCGGGCTTAAGCTGTCTGCAGCCTTTTAATCCAGACCTGGGCGCCGCGAGGTAATTGAACGTAAAATAGGCATCGATATCTTCCGGGTCGATATCAGGAACCCTTATTACCGGTCCGAAAAGGGCTAATGGCTCGGAGGCGAATGCGACCGTTCCTGAATCCTGGAAGTAGAAGAGCGGCTTTATTCCAAGCCGGTCGCGCACCAAATATATCTCGTCGGAGTGGCGATCATAGATGGCAAAGGCAAACATACCTTCAAGGCGGTCGATGGATTCTGCTCCCCATTCGTTCCAGGCGGCAAGAATAACCTCCGTATCACAAGCGGAATGGAACCGATGTCCCTTCGCTGCCAGTTGATCGCGTAAGGCCCGAAAGTTATAAATTTCGCCGTTATAGGTGATCAGCAACCGCCCATCGGCGGACTCCATTGGCTGGCGCCCCGCCTCGGAAAGGTCAAGAACCGCAAGCCTCGTATGGCCGAATGCAATTCCGGGTTCAATCACCTGGCCGTGCCCATCCGGGCCTCTATGGCCGAGATTTCTTACCATCCGCGAAAACGCGTCGTCCGGCCACATTCGCTTATGGCCCGAAATATCGACCAGGCCAACAATACCACACATGAGCGTCATATCCGGGAGTGAAAGAAAGAGTTACGCGGTTAACCCCGATAGTAGGCGGCGACGCGTCGCAATAGGAAGTTTTCAATCAACAGGCCGGAATAGCCAACCTGAAGGCGTAATCGGGCCAGGGGGGTGTATATGCCTGCCAGAAGCCGGGCGACCCGGTATTTAAGGGTATTCCCCGTATCAACCTTGTTAATTTTGTTATCGACGAAATATGAGACAACCTGCATCATGTCAATCGACGCCGATATTTCATCGGTGTACCAAGGCGGTCGATAGAGCCCCTCGACTTCCATTTCAACCCAGTCTTCGAGTGTTGTCGGCTTGACGTAACCGTACTCCAAGGCCAGTTCAAAAAGTTCGGTTTGCGGTAACGGGTGGAATTTATTGGGAATAAACAGTATCGCGCTGGGATTGTCATTTATCAGGCGTAACATCAATTTTTGAGTCAGACGAAGGTCTTCAACCGTTTCACCCGGCAAACCGACAATCCAGTTATAACCCGTCTTGATTTCAGGATGCCGCGCCATTTTTTGATTTACGGCTATGATGTCTTCCGGCGTGCAATCTTTTCGGATCAGATCAAGAATTCGTTGTGATCCGGACTCCGCGCCAATATGCATGATGTCGGTTCCCGCCGCGGCCAGTTTCGTCAGGAACGCGTCGTCCATGCGTTTGATTTCATTGATCCGGGCGCCACGGAAACCCAGGCTAACCTTGATATTTCGCCGGTTGATTTCGTCGATTATCCCTTCGACATGGGAAAGTTTTGCGAAGGAATCATCATCGATGAAGTAAATGTAATTTGCCCCGTATCGCTGATGTACAAACTCGATGTGATCGGCGACGTCTGAAGCCGTGAGCGGCTGGTATTTCTTTTTGATTGCACGGTATTGAGCCGGTGATGAACAAAATGCGCACTTATAGGGACAACCCATTACGCTATACATTGAAAATATCCGCATGTCGTTATCAAGTTGGCCGTAGCGGTTGAGGTCCGCTTCGACCAGATAATAGGGAATGTCGCGGAAATCGATAAATTCAAATGTATTGCTGGTTGGCACGGCGACGGCCTCGCCGGCGTTATCACGATAAATCAGGCCATTGATTTCGTTATAGGGAAGGGCGTCGTCTGAATTGCAGACTGCTTTTGCAAGCAAGTGAAATGGTTCGGAACCATACCCTGCGATTGCAAAGTCGACGTTTCCATCCTGTAGAATTTCAGTACCGTTAAAGGTGGCGTGGGGGCCGCCCCAAACGATTTTGGCGTGTGGCAGCGTGCGCTTCACAAATGCCGATATTTCCTGCGCATAGCGGATGGGGGTTCCCGTCATCACACTGATGCCGACGATAATCGTATTTTCGTCCGTTTTTTTCGAAAGGTCGTCTTGCCAGGTCTCCGGGCTCAGGCGAACGTCCAGAATATCCACATCGAAGCCGCCCTTAATGGAATCAACGGCGGCGTACAAAAGGCTCAGCGGCATGTGGTTGACAAAAGAACCGGACATGCCGAGCTTCGGATAAACCAGAAGAATTCTTGGTCGGGACAAAGGTCCCCCCTTTCAGAGGCAATAAATCGATCAGTACCCTAATTAATCATTCCCGCTTTTGATGCAAGGCCTGAATAAACAGTTTTGCTACCGGCATCGCGGTCAACGCGAGAGCCGATATGATAAAAGAGGATGCGATCGTCAGTTGGCTGACTATTTGGGCCGTGGCGCCGACATCCAGCATCAGGCCAATGAACCACCACGAGAGGCTGGTAGCAAAGAAAATCGCCAGCAGGAATAATGTCGTCCGATACGCCTGAAAGAAATTAGCGATCATGAAAATATAGGACAGGGTGCGGATGGCATCCCTGAAGTATGAAACTTTTGACAGTCCGACCCGTGCCGAATAATCAATTTCAAGGAATGATACGGAGCGGTGCGTCAGTAGAAAAATCATGGTCATCGTTGTCGTGAACGAAAAAGTCGGACACAAAAGGTGTTTATAATCAAGAATATCCAGCTTTCGGAAGACGCGAAATCCGCTATTGAAATCGACCGCGCGGGCAGATGTCAGATATCGAATAAGGTAAAACAGGGCTTTTCGGTAAATTCGGGCCAGGAATGATGTGTTGCTGTTCGTCCATTGTCGTGCGCCGATAACCATATCGTAGCGGCTTGCCTCCTCTATAAGTCTCGGCAGCATTGCCATCGGGTAGGTGCCGTCAGCGTCAAGCATGGCGATGACAGGAAAATTAGAGGCCCGGATGCCGTCCATCAGCGAGTTGCCGTAGCCCATGTTTTTGTTGTGAACGACGACTTGAGCCCCAGCATCCAAGGCATTCTGCCGCGTGTTATCCGTTGACCCGTCATCGACCAGGATAATTTCATAGTCAATGCCGGTGGGATCCAGGGCCGTTTGTAGTCCTTGAATCGTCGTGGCGATGGCGTTTTCCTCATTCAGCGCCGGGATAATAACGGAAACGCCGTCTACGGGCTCTTGGCAATAAATTTCACCGACTTGAGTTTGGTTGGCCATTAATGCTCCTGAGGATAACGGGCGGTAGACACGTTTGATTGAGGAAGATGAATATCGGCGATTCGCGCCAAATGTATATATGATTCAAAAAAAATGTCGTGATTTAAAAGCCTACATAAATTACAGCTTCATGATCATGAATAAACCACGAGTCACTCGACATTCATACAACAACCTAGGTGGCGGATCAAACGAGCCATTCATATTTTCCGGGTTTGCATGGATCATTTTAATTACACTTGTACTGTACGTCGTCTGCGTTCCATTTTCGATTCTTACTTACGGGGCAAATGATCCGGCGGGTGACAATGGCACATTTATCGAGGTGTATGCTTATCTGGTGAGCCAAATACGCGCCGGCCTCGATATGGACTGGCGGCAATTTGTGGGCGTTGGACAACCCGCTCAGACGCAAAGGTTTCTTCTTAACGTTCTGTCCCCGATTTTGACGACCCAGCCCCATTCATTGATGCTGATCAATTTCGCGGCCTTCATGATGGCGGCGATGACGATTTACTATATGGCAATTCGAGCGGGCCGCACGACGGCGGTCGGTTTGATCTGCTCGCTGATACCTTGGGCTTATCCGTCCATGTTCGGAAGTGCGCCGGTCGGTCCGGCTGGGTATTTTGCTTTTACGTCCTTGAATATCGACGTCATTTTTTATAGTGCAATCGTCGCATTTGGCGCCGCGACGGCACTGTTTGCGGAACGACCGTGGGAACGCCGGCGACTCGGTCTTCTGGTGGTTGTGATGTTAGCGGCCATGCTGTCGCGCCAGAGCGCCATTATAACGGCTCTGCTGGTTTTGTTGCCGGGGATGTTGGCCGCGGCGATCGTGATCTCCCGAAACAAAGACGGCCGGCAAACATTCCGGGCGGTGGCGCATGTTGCCGCAACCATTATTTTCGCCGGTGCGGTTATATCCCAACGCTTCGACATCATGACGAATTATTACTCGGCTGCCTTCAAGTCCAATGCCCTTGGCTCCTTTAAGTGGGAATCCATGGCGGCCTCCATAGGTGACTACCGCTTTATCGTTGATTGGTTGGTGCAGGGTACGTTCACTCAAAAATACTATCTGACCATTGCGGCCAACGTGGTTATTTTATCGGCGCTTTATGCGCTCTGGCGATACATCCGTAATCGGAACAACCATGCCGAAAATGTGGTAGCGGCGGTCATGGCTTTATCGGGGGCAAGTCTGTTTTACGGTACGTATTCAGCCGGAATTCTTTCTGGCGTTCGTGTCTGGTTTCACAGTTACCATGGCTTTCTGCCCATGTTGGCCGGGCTGTCACTTTCAGCGATAGCAATTGTCCTGACGGTGTCCAAGGCGTGGCGTCCCGGAAGGGGAAGAAGCATGTTGGTATGTGCGGCCGTTTCGGCCACTTTTATTGTGAACGCGTACTGGATGGAGAAAACGACAGCGAACGTCGTGCATACTGGCGCACGACTCTCTGATATCGGAAATTTTGCGACGAGCCTCGACTTTGATCGCTATGATCAGAAAATCGCGTGGCTCTGGTACGGTGATATCAACCGCTCGGTCATCAACTATCACAGGGCGCAGGCGGGATTGCCCCGGATTTTCGAAATGCCTATGCCGGAAGATGTCAGAGGGGCCATTTGGGTGGGGGGAACAGGTGAACTTGACGTAATATTGCAGCGATTTGGAGCAGCCTTGGACTATTTATTCGGGCATGCCGAATATCTGGTTATTCCCGAACACCCCATTCTCTATCATCTTGATCCCGGCCCGTATCCTTTCAGGCTCTATCCGGAAGTGTTAATTCAGAAACTAAATGCGCGTGGCGGGCCGCGTTTATTGGTTTGTCAGCGATTGCGATCGGCCCGCGCCGGTGTCCCTTATTATATGCTGTTGACACAAATCGTCAGGGACGGAATTGAACCCTGCTCCTCGGAACCGTTGCCCTTGCCATACGGTCTTGCCGTACCGAAAGAAGAAATCAGGTTGAAGAAGCTCCCAATAAGGATGATTGAGCTCCTGGAAAATAGTATGGATTATTACAGGATTCGATTGCGTGACGACAATGGCAGGCGGCGTCAATACAAAGTCCCCAAAAATTTCTTTTCTGCCGATATATTCTCCCCGGCCCTGGCAGATATCTTTCCCGAAGTTAAAGAAATAGTAAAATGACAAGGTAATATCTTCCGTACATATTCGAGGCGGGCCGGAACAAAATGATTGTTGGATCGGCAATGGCTATTTACGTTGTTCATCAGTCGAACAATTGACAAGAAGGTAAGTTGGTTATGCGGGACCTATTGTTACGTAGAGAATATCGTGGGACTTGAATCCAGGACAGCAAACCCGCAGCCCCAGGTTCTGAACTGTTTAGTCAATTGCAGTCCGAAGGCGTCATCCGGGAATTGGACGACGCCTATTTCGCCAGTCTGCTGGGCCAGTTTGATTTCACTAACACGAAAAATTATTGCCCGAACGTTCCGGGATGGGAAGTCGCCATCTATCGGTTCATCGGAATGGCGGGGTTTTACGCCCTCTCATATATTTTGCACCCTCGCAGAATCTTCCGGTTGTTGAATTTCTGGCGTCCTGAAAAACTGACGCCGGGCAGCCTGTTCGAGCAGCGAATTCAAGACTTTATTGCCCGTCGCCGACTGAATAATTGAGGCTTCAATATCCTTGGGGATGAGGCTCCTGATTATACAACGATAAGTTTGTCCGATACCGGCGACGAGGTGAACAGCATATGGAAGTGCGAATACAAGCTTCCCCAGACGACAACGTGGTTATAGTCGCGCTCCTCGAGGCCACGCAAGGTCGTCTCGATGGATTGGGCGTCGGAAACCAGTTCAATGGCGAATGGCGGGAACCCGTTCCTGCCGGAAAGATCCGTCAGGAAACGCGTTTGTGACCAGTGACTAACGACGGCGATGGGGTTGGCATCGCCGGGAGCCTGCCGGCTGGCGAAATAGAGAGCCGCGGCCATGCTTCCCATCTCGCCTTTGACTTCGCCGATCTGGCGTTTGAGTTCGCGGGGTAAACGGGCACATTCAAGGGGTAGTTTCAGTGTTCTTTTCAGGAAATCCCTGATCGTGGCGCGATCGTGAAATTTCAGAAAACGATATCCGGACCCCAGGTATTCACGTAGCCACCTTTTGATATGAGTCACGGCGACGATGCGTCCGATTGAGCCGCGCGCTTTGCAGATCGAGGCCGTTAGCTGTTTGGGAAGGGCTTTGTCGATCTTGGCCTTCAGTTCTTCCATGGTGGCGCCGTCCAGCGCCTGCACCGATTCGTCGTCTTTCGGCGAATTGATCATGAGCCCCTTGATCGGGCGGGCCATCAGGCGGTCGACCTCGGCCGTAATCCGAAATCCGTTGTAGGTTCCCATCGGCACGACATAGTCGGACCAACGGCGATGTGAGGCATTTTTTTCAATGTTTTCCGTCTGCCATTCTTCCAGGTACGCGGGGTCTATCATCCTTGCAAGGATATCTTCCCGGGAGATCGCGGCACCTTCCCTTAGCGCCCTGATGACGGCGTTTTCCCGAAACGGCATGGTGCGGCCGGATTCAAGGGCCTCCATGGCGGTGGTCGACATATGGCGTCCATCGTGAGGCCCCATGTAGTTGTCGGCTCCGGCCTGGCCCGGATGCCATGTGTGCAGCATGAATTCATGCATGTGCCAGACTTCGCGTCTGCCGTGGTTGATCAGGCGAAATGTCATGTCGTAGGGGCCGCAGATGTGGCCCAGATAATCGATGTGCTCATCGGCGCCACCGATGGCGATCAGGTCCTCGCGTTTGGCGCACATGCATGATCCGTAATTGCGGCTGTGCATCGGGTCCGTGGTGTTGAGCACGCCGGCCGTTTGCCCGTTGACGTTGTTGATGCAGCCGTCACCGAGCACGACATCGTAGTCCGGATAGCAAAAGGGGTGGAGGTCCCGGCGCATGTTGCGGAATTGATCGATGTGAAAAATAATTTTTGGGTCTTCTTCGAAGGCATCTACAATGGTCTCGATAAAGGTCTCGCGGACCATGGCGTCGGAATCGCCGATCATCACGATGTCGCCGGCGCTTAAGGCGATGCCGACATTGTACATCAGGTGCTTATGGTAGTAGCAGCCGGTCGGCATGTTGAGCAGGATCCAGTTATCGACATGCTCCTCGAATTTTTTCAGGGGCTCCGATACGCGTGAATAATATTCGATGATATTGACTTCGAACCAGTCGCGCGGAATGTTCTGCCGGTCCAGATAATGGAGCAGATGAAAACTTTCGCGGACGCTCCAGTCAAGCAACACCAGGCTAACTTTCGGCGCTGTTCGCGAACTGCGTTTAACGTACTCGATCCCGGTCTTCATATAAAATTCATCAGTCCGTTTCTGGTGGTAATATTTTCGTCTGTTTACCCAGTCGCAGGGCGTTGCGCAACTGTCTTACCGCCACGCGCACCTGCAGTCCGCGATAGGAGTGCGCAACAAGCGTGTCCGGATGGCCCATGGGCAGCAATTCGGCGGACGTATTTTTCGGTACCGCTGCGTCGGGTATCGCATAATAGTGGTTCGCGTAAACGAAGAAGCTATACCCGCCAAATTTATTTTTGGCGGGCGGTATCGCTTGCCAGGCTAATTTCTTGATATAGGCATCGACAAGGCCTTGTTTCAGCGCGTCGATCGATGGAGCAGAGATAAGCGAAGACCGATCGATATCCGATAGCTGCTGTACCGTTGATATTTGCCGATCGATGGGGACGGCGATAAAGCCGCTATCGCTGGGAAGAATGCGATGACCGATGAAAGTATTGTCGGCGACAATGTGTTTGACTTCTTCTGTCGTCGGCGCACTAAAAAACGCATTCAGCGCAACGCCCGACAAGCTCCCAATATCGACATTGCCGACACCTTCCGGAACCGCATATGTGCGCTTCGAGTAGCGCAACAGGCTGTGACCGATAAAATCCCGCTCCAGCAGGTACGAAGTCTCGCCGAAGGTAGCATCCGAACAAATCAGGGGACGATGACGAAATGCTTTCGCATGTGCCGGCAGCACATCTTCGTGCTTCGAAAAACCGAAGGATGTCATGAAATCCTGTGGCAGGGCGCCGTATCTTTCGAGCGCCTCCCTGGGCATCCGGTCTCGATACGAGCCGATCTTGCCTTCATGAAAAGTGGGACTGTCGGGGTCGAAGATGCGCGCGCCGAATTCTTCAGGGTCGCCCGGAACATGCAGCCTTAATTGCAATGACCAGATCAGGCGTAGCTGGTCCTCGTCTGTCCCCCCGCCCTTGGCGCCAACCAGTTCCTCGAACGATAATGACGCGACATTATTGATATTCAGCCAGGGGATGAAGCCCCCGACCCGGTCGCGAATGCTACCCAATAACCAGGGGTCGTCTATCAGGGTATTCAATCGCTCTTCAAAACTCAGGCGCGAAAGGTAGGAATGGAAGGGGCTGCTTGTTTCCTTATGATAATAGTTTGCCTCCGAAATCAGGATGTCCATGGGATTGCGATAGATAAACAGGGCCGGATTTTGCATGAAGGGATGGGCCCGGTTGCCGAAGGGGGCACGGCGAACGCCATCAATGAAGAAGTCGCGCGCTATGGTGTGTGAGTTCGAGTGTTCGACACAGTACCAGCACCCTGGCTTGGGGTTTTCCGGGCAAATGACCCCCGCAGCGTATCCAAACGCATCGGCCAGGGCATACAGCAAATGGGTGCCGCTTTTCGGGATGGATATCAGGAACAAGGGCCTTTTGTCCCAGTAGTGCGCCGTGACGGGGGCAAGAACGGTGACGGCGTCGATGTCCACATAGTCCATGAGGGCCGCCGAAACGGATTTCGCGTCCCCGTCGCACAGCACCTCGTAGTCCGCCGCCCCGGCCCCATCGCCGACCGTGATCTTGGCCTCCGGGGAAATGTCTCGAAGCGTTTCGGCCAGGGATTGTGCGAACGCGTTGGCCGGACGCAGATGGAAACGGGTCGCACCCTGCGCCGTGGCGTCGCGAAGGGTTGCCGCGTAATCCGTCGCATTCAGAGAGTTGAAAAGCAGGCAGGGCATGTCAATCGGAACCAGATCGTTCGGCCTCGATGAGGCGGGATTCAACGCGTTGATAAGAAATATCGCATGTAATTCCGGGTATTTCCAGCGTCTCGGCAGCCGTAAAATCGACCGCTCCCGCCGCATGGGGAACTGCGTAATACCATCCCCTGAATTCGACAATGTTGTGACGTTTCAGCGCCCGGATCAGCCTTGGCGGCGCATCCCCTCCCGGTGGTATGGGTGGCGCCACCCGGGAGGGGGCGCCCGTAAGACTTTGGGGTCTTTTCAAAAGACGACGCCATCGGGATACGGCGGGAGCGCCGGTGGCGGCCTGGGCGGTTCGGCAGAGCGCTCGAGCGTGTTCTATCGCATGGTTGAACCTGTCTTCATTACCCGGAAAGGAGGATGCATGGCGCTCGCGAAGAGTGTCGATACGCGACGGCAGGCGGACAACGTCTTCATAGTCGATCGCGAGGATGTCCTTAATAAGTCCGCCGAGCGCGCCAACCGCGTCCTCTGCCGAATCCCATATCCGCATCAACAGGCGTTCATCGGGAAAATCGGATCGTTCCACCTGTGTCCAGTTTCGCCAGGGATGGTGTTTGAATTGAAACTCGGAACTATCGATATTCGATTTATTGAAGGCAAACCGGAACAGTGTCCTGTCAGGGAAATCATTGAAAACATGTCCCCGTTCAAGCATTTGCGATACCTTTTTTTGGAATTCCGTATAGACACTTGCATCCAGGGTGGGAATTGCGTCGTACCCCAGGGATTTAAGGATTGGATCAAAGCCCATGTCGCGCAACACTGAAAGATGCACGTTGGTTATAGTGTCTTTCCAATCGTCAGGGCGACCCGCCCCTGGTCGGTAGTTGTGCAGATGAGCGCCGGTCAGGTTGCGATTGCTCATATGCGACCACATGTTGGCAGCGGTCTCGTCATCAATATCGATGCCGGCATGGGCGGCGAGTTGCCGGATGGTTTCGGTCGGACGAGTGACGAAGTTTTCCCACCGCATCTCATGGTAGGATTCCCGAAACTCCAGGTAGGTCTTGAGATAGCCCAGATAGTGACGGGCTACTCCTGCAAAAAACGTCATGTCCGTAAACTTGTACAGCGCGAGATCCCTGCGGGTGGCGCTTTGATCGGCATCTGCGGGGGAAAATCGCTGCATGTACTCGCTTGCCAACGCGTTGATGGAAAACATCGACGAATTGATCATGCCTATGGGATTGCGAATGGAGGCATATCGCAAGTGCTCGCCATAGCAAGGATCCCTGGGCCACAGGTCGGGGGATACGTGGGAGTGAACGATCGTGTCGCAGTCCAGAACCTCCTTTGGCAGTGCGATGACAAGAGTGAAATCTCCGATTCCTCTGACCCCGATATACTTGCGAATGCAAGCGCGGTCCGGGTGTTCCATGTCCAACCATTCCGGTCCGCCCAGAAGAATCCTGAAATTCTCATTGAAGATTACGTCCGTGTCATAACCTTCATCCTTCAGTGTTTTGCATATGGCTTCAGAAACGGTGTCGCCAAGTTCGCCAATGACCAGGTTTACGAGCCGCTGCCGCAAGTCACCTTTTCCGGGAAGTCGGTCCGCGAACTGAATAAGAACGCTGGTGAGAAGTGCGAATCCGCTTCGCGGCGGCCCGACGACTAACGGCTTGAAAACGACCGGCGGGCTCTGTGAGGGCTGAGATTTCATCAATAATATGGCTGTAGGGATCTGTGGATTGTCACGATAATCGCAATTCTATCAACAAATAGACAGAAGTGATATGAGGTACTGAATTCTTGCGGCTATCGAAGGGGTGCTCTAGAAATGACGCATGATCAACATGGCAACGAGTCCGAACGGCTGTCGGCATTCCACACATCGAACATGAGGCTGGCCATGACCAGACTGGGCGATCAGGTTCGGCGCACCAACCCATATACCTACGGCGCTCAGCTATGGAAGTACCGGTCGCTGATTCTGGCCATGGCGGTTCGTGAAGCGCAAGGCAGGTATATCGGTACTTTCGGAGGGATGCTGTGGATGATCGTTCATCCGCTGGCAACAATCACTATTTACTGGCTTGTTTTTTCCGTCGGTCTGAAAGTTCAACCTTCCAGTGGTCTGCCGTTCGTGATTTTTTTGGTCTGCGGGATTGTCCCCTGGCTGACCTTCAACGAAACGGTGATGGCCAGCACCAATGCGGTGACGGGTGCGCCCCATTTGGTCAAGAAGGTTGCCTTCCCGACAAGTGTCCTGCCCGTCGTGCACCTTTTGGTGAGCATGGTTTCTCATTCAATCATGCTCGCCATTCTGCTCGTCATGCTGGCGGTAAATGGCATCCCGTTTTCGTGGGCGTTCCTGCAGGCGCTCTATTACTTAGGGGCGCTGTATGTGCTGTGCCTGGGAATTGGCTGGCTGGTGGCATCCATCAATGTGTTTTCCCGCGATGTGGCCAATGGGCTGTCGGTTATCTTGAGTTTCTGGTTCTGGTTGACACCGATTGTCTGGCCGACCTCCATGCTTGGCAAACACGCCGGATGGCTGATGCTCAACCCGCTTTATTATATTATCGACGGCTATCGGGATGCATTCCTTGGCGGAGCTTCTTTTTGGGACAAGGGAGTGGAGCATTTGGTTTATTGGACAATCTGTTTGGTCATATTAATCGCCGGTGGGCGTACGTTCCGGAAACTTCAGCCAGATTTCGCGGAAGTCCTATGAACGCTGGGTTGCCGCCGAACGAGAACATGGCGATAAAAGTCAAGGGTCTCGGCAAGAAATATAATCTCTATGAGTCGCCAAAGGACCGGATCAAGGAACTCCTGAACCCATTTAACAAGATTTATCATCGGGATTTCTGGGCCCTCAAAGACATTTCGTTCGAGGTTCAAAAAGGAACGACGGTCGGTATTCTGGGCCGCAATGGGTCTGGTAAGTCAACCCTGTTACAACTGCTGGCTTCGATCCTCAGGCCCACCCAGGGGGATGTTCGCGTCGATGGATCGATATCGGCGTTACTTGAGTTGGGCGCCGGTTTTAATCCTGAATTCAGCGGGCGCAATAACGTGATTTTTTCCGGCCTGCTTCTCGGGCTTTCCGAAGACGAAATGCGTTCGAGAATGCCGGCGATCGAAGCCTTCGCGCAGATAGGTGAATTCATTGACCAGCCCGTGAAAGTTTACTCTTCCGGAATGTTCGTGCGCCTGGCCTTCGCAACGGCGGTTAATGTCGATCCCGATATACTGTTGATCGACGAGGCGCTTGCGGTCGGCGACACCAAGTTCCAGCAACGATGTTTTGACCGACTGCAGGAATTTCAGGAAACCGGAAAGACCATTATTTTCGTTACGCACGACATTGAAGCCGTCCTCAATCACGCAGACAAGGCGATGCTCATGCATGAAGGCAGGCTTGTCGAATTCGGCGAGCCGATCGCGGTCTCGCACAGCTATCGTGAAATTTTGTTTGGAAAACCGGCGCTGTCTCAGGGGAGCGCGCCAAGCCTTGACGGAAAGAGAGTTGGCGATGTGGTGGGCACCACGGCCGGTCCTGCGGGGTTGGATGTTCCGGCGACACTCAACGCCTTTCTCGCTCAACCTGTTTCCATAAACGACCTTTGTGCTTGTCGGGCGTACTATAATGAAAATGAGATTACGCAAGGAGGAGGAATCGCCCGTATCGTCGATATGTTTGTCACTGTCGACGGTGAACCGTTTCCAGCGTTTGCGCACGGGGGAAGTTGCGTTGATGTGTATGTCAAGGTCTCCGGCCCGGTTGATGGTGGAGACCTTAGTTTCGGTTTTCATCTCCGGACACTGGCGGGGTATTCCATTTACGGCGCCAATACCGAGTTTCCGGATGGGATTTTTGAAGAAATCCCGGTGGAAGGTGGAACGGTCTTCAAGTTCACGGTACGGATGACGCTGCACAGCGGGACCTATAGCATTGATCTGGGCTTGTTCCGCGATGGAGGGGAAGAAAACATTAGACTGCATGTCCGAAGGCAGATCTTATTGATCCCCGTTGTGAACAGCGGGTCCTTCGATGGCCTTGTGGATCTTTCCGGTGAGTGGAAATGAAACATATTCTTGTAACCGGAATCCCAAAAAGCGGGACACTATTCATAGCTAGAAGCATTTCCATGAATCTTGGCTTGAACCCAACATTTGAGTTCCGTATTGGAACGCGTGGACTAACGGAATCCCAACTTCAGGGGAAGCGTGTCGAGGAACTTTTGGCGGGTCCCCCTAAGGTGTTGCAGGAGCACATAGCGCCGACAAACTATAATATGACACTCCTGAAGAGCCTCGGCCTCAATCGATTCGTTCTAACCCTACGAGATCCACGGGACGTTATTTGTTCCCTCAGGCACCATCTTCATCGGGATGGCGCCAAGAAAGTCTGGCATATAGCCATGGCGGTGGCCAGTGGCCTGATCGACAACACCTTCTACGAGCATACTCGCCAAGGCCAGATGGATATTCTCATTGATATGGCTTTCCCAAAACTGCAGTCTTGGACTGAAGCGTGGCTGCCTTGGCTTGATGATCCGGCCCTTATCATTCATCTTATCCGCTATGATGATTTTGCCCGTGACAATGAGGCAGTGATCCGGGAAACATTGCAATTTCTGGGCGCTCCCAGCGAAGGGGATATCGAGCTTCCCGCGATAGATAGAAATGCCGAGGGGATTGATCTCTCCACTCATTATCGCAGGGGGATTTCCGGCGCTTACATGGATGAACTTTCGCCGGAACAGGTGCGCCGTCTCGAAAAGCAGGTCGATCAGGGCTTGTATCGGCGAATGGGCTGGATTTAATGGCCGCGAGATTGTAATTCTAGTCGTCTTCCCGGAAATATACTGAATGGCAGCGCAATGGGTATTGTCCAGAAACTGAAAAAGCCAAATTTCGACGCACCGCTACAGTCGTGGACGCCTTTTCTTATCACGGAAGGCGTCAATGGACATTCATACAACATTGTCGGTTATGGCGATTCTTTCCTAGGGGTGCACTGGGCGGAGGGCGCCTTCGATGTGCCGCGGTTTCTCTCTGGCGGGGCGGTCGCGCCGATCTTGGTGGGGGCAAGCCCCGAAGAGGTTGCCCATGGTCTTGACCTTATGTTCCCGGTGAAGTTACTCGGTATTCATCCGCCGCAGAACGTCGAGGCATATTTCGACGAAGATTGCCGCAATCTGTTCAGTTTCAAACCGTCGGTTCGTGCAAATGCCCTTGCGGAACTGCCGGGGACCCGCAATCTTCGGCTTCGGCATAGCGATCTATTCAAGGCAGGGGATGGGCTGCCGATCACAATTATCGGTCCGGCACCGCATCGTACCTGCAATTATCGTTGCGAATACTGCTACCACAACGATCACGGTTTCAAGAAGGCCGAAGAGGCCTACGTGATCTGGGAAAAAGCTATTTTGAGAGCCGTTGAGCGGATTTCCAGGCCATTGCTTCTCAGCGTGGGTACAATGGGGGAGCCTTTGTATATCCCGGAATGGTGGGATGTCGTTTATCAGGTTCTAAATCACGATCATGTCCAACGCGTTGCTTTCGTGTCCAATCTATCGCGTGAAATAGCCCCGTTTCTGGAAGGCGTCGATGGCAGCCGGATCGGCGTCGCGGCATCCCTGCATCCGTCCGAATTCAAGAATCCAGAACGAGATTTGGATTTTTTCCTTAGCCAAGTTGCCTTTCTGAAGACGATCGGGGCTAGCGTCGTCGTCAACTATGTGCTGACGCCGGAACAGATCCCTGATTATCCTAGATATCGCTCCAAGGTCAGGGACTTGGGTGTCCCTATGACCTGCAATATTTTACGGGGTCCCTATCGGGGGAAGGTGTTCCCTGAAGCTTACAGTGAAGAAGAGTTCGGGCTGATCAGGGAGTTCCATGAGGACATCCCGTTCATCTTCGATTACCAGTCTCACAAGAAGAATCCGTACGGGGGACGTTGTACTTCGGGCCGTTATGTTTTCCATATGGAAATGGATGGGACCTTCTACAACTGCCAGTTCGCCCGTCAGCGCATGGGTTCTGTGTTTGACGACGAACTGATCGTGCGTGCCGAAAATGGGTACTGCACGTCTTTCAAATGCGAATGCAAATCGACGATCTCGCTCCGTGAAGATGTGGTCCGTGATTACCGTTCCCAAGGGAATATGCACCATTTCGAGAAGCGTGCCGATGATGACGAGGGCTTACATCCCTTCCTTTGAGTAATTTTGTGCTCAGCCCTTCATCCACTTGCCCATGATATTTGAAAGCCCCTTCCTCATGGGGAAAGGCTTATCCCTCAGCGAGGTGGGATAGGCTTCCGTCGCCGCAAATGACAGGTGCCGTCCGTCGCGAAAGAAGAACCTGCCGTTTGGCCCGCCGGGTGGATGGGATAACAACAGCAGCGTCATCGGCACAACGCTATAGGGGCTAGCCTTGGAGCCCTGGTTCATCTCGGTGCGGGCCTCTCCGGGGTCGAGAACGTTGATCTGAATGTCTGCGTCCGGGTAGCGAGCCGCCGTTTCGGCGGCGAGGGACGTGCCGAGGCTGTTGACGGACGCCTTCGATACGTTGTAGGGGCCGACGCCGGGTGTATCGTGCCAGCCTGCCGTCGAGGTGAAGAAGACGATCCGGGCCTGTCCCGCCGCGGCCATGGCCGGCAGCAACGCACGGCTGGTCAGCCATCCCGCCCGCACGTTGCTCGCCATCAGGCGGTCCCATTGCGATGGGTCCATATCGAGCAGCGGCCATGGGCCGGCGGCGGGCTGGGGCACTCCGGCGCAGTGGACGATGCCCGTCGGATGCACAAGAATTTCGCTCACGTGAGCCGCGGCGGCATCGATGGCGGATGGCTCGGTCAGGTCGGCCGGAACAGGCGTTATGGCGTCCGGTCTCCCGCCTAGATCGGCAGCCAGGCGAACCGTTTCCTGTAGTTTTTCAATTCTGCGGCCGGAAATGACGATCGTGCTGCCCGCCTGGGCCAGGGCCACGGCGACCGCCTGCCCATATCCGGTTCCGGCACCAGTGATCCAAAAAGCGCCCTTGCCCAGCCGGGTCCATCTGTCGTGGGATAGCCCATATCTGTGGGATGTGCCGTCTTTCGGGAGATGGTCTTGTTTGATATGAGTGGATGCCGCTGTATCGTTCATCGCAATCCGGTGGTGTGAGGTCAGTCAGCCGCCTGCATGTCGCCGACGGAGGCAAGCTCCTGAATTTCGCCGATGACGACATCGCGAGAAACGTCACAGATGACGTTCGGGATATCCATCGGGTCAACTTCCGTCAGATCAATATCGGCATGGGATTCCGGGATGCCGTAGAACCAGCCTTCATATGACACGACGACATATCCATTGGCATTGTGAATGTGCTCGGGCGTGTCGGTATGAACGGGTATTTGAGACCGGATTTGAGAGGAGCCACCGCGTCTTCCAGTCGGCGCAACGCCGGCCGCTTTCTTCGCGGCGGCGATGGCCTCCTTGACGGAACCTGCGGCGATGACACCCGGAAGCTCACCGACGTTTCCGTCATCCCAGACGACGGCAATGCCCTGCGGAATTCCATAATATCGCCCGTCGAAGGCGACAATATTGTAGGGTCCCACCGAACACATCATTTCCGGAACGGCCGTTTTTCCAATAACCCGGGAAACTGTGACGCCGTCGTCGCCGATGGGAGTCATATCGCTTATTTTCCAGCCCTGATTTACCCCGATGGCGTTTTTTATCCTGCCCACGCCCATGTTGAGTAACCCTGCGAGCATGGTCCCGATGACCTGAGAATCGGAGCGCGATGGCCCGTTTTGCAGGCGAGACCGTTCCGATCGGTAAGCCAGTATCAATGTGGTCAGCAGCCCCGATGGCACTTTCCCCGCGAGCCTTGCGACCCATGTTCTGGGATGACGGATTGCCTCCGGCAACTCTATGACAGGGGTCGCCCGATGTCGCCGTGGACCGGTAAATGCCTGACTTAGATCCGTCTCGTTATACGCGATCCACTGGTCGTCGTGACGGATGAAGCGGGCGTTGTCAGGCAGCGGATCAGGTGTTTCCCCGGCAAGGGCGCTTGCCGCGCGCATGGCCGGGCCGGATTTACGTTGAGATTCCTGGGCGTCGAGTTCAGCTCCGGGCTGTGTCTTGACGGCGTCCGGCATTGCCTTTTCAGACACCTTGGTGCCGATAGATCGGCTGCGGTCTCGGGCGAGTTTAACGTCTTCGATAACGCGATGGGCCCATGCCCCGACGTCGAAATTGGCCTCATACAACGCAAGGACGATGCGCTCGAACCAGTCCTTTCGCACTTGGGCATCGATATAAGGTTCTTCCGAATACCAGCGGTCTGCCGGCAGGGCGCGGGGAAACTCTTCCAACAGCTCGTCCTTGTCGCCCCGAAAATGGATGTTGTGCTTTTCCGGCTCCAGCCAATAGACGCTTCCGTTGCTCAAGATCAGCGGGTTTATGTTGGCGAGCCTGCCAATGTAGGGCTGGTTCTTGATGATCAGCTCAATACCTTCATCGACATCCGCGTCCGTCTCGCCGGGTACGCCGATGACCCAATTAATTTCCGAAAAAATACCCGCTTCCCAGCAATCCTTGAGATTCTGAGAGATAATCTCCGGCGTATAGCCCTTCTTTTGCAATCGCAGGGTGTTTTTCGAGAACGCATCGACACCGAAACGGAGGGCGACGAAGCCGGCCTCGCTCAGCTTGTCAAAAAATGCCCGGTCACTTTTCTTGTGAATACGCAGTTGCCCCGTCAGCTTGACCTTGAGGCCGCGGCGGATGATTTCATCGCATATCTCAAGCACCCGTTCCGGCATGCCGTTGAGGTCGCTTTCATTGAACATGAAAAGCGTGCATCCCTGATTGACCAGCCATTCCAGTTCGTCGACGAAATTTTCGGCGGTGCGAATACGCCAGTAAAAGCGTTCGGCACAAAAGGTGCAGCGCGACCAGCGGCAGCCACGGCTGGCGATGACCGGGGTCAGCTGGTAATCGTTGAAGTTGCGATAGATCGACAGATCGAACCATTCGTAACGGGGGAAGTCGATCTGATCGAGGTTGTGCGGCATTGGCCCCGGAATATAGAGATGATCGGGAGTGTCAAATCGCGAGATCACGCCGGGCTGGTTGAAGGGACGCTCACCGGCGGCGAGTTGGGTCATCAGCGCGCCGACGGTCAGGTCGGCCTCGCTGATGCACATATAGTCCCCTTCCGGGAAGGCGTCGAAGCCGACGTTCGGGTTGTAACAACTGAAGCCGCCGACGAGAACGATCAAACCGGGAAGTTGTTCCTTCGCCTGACGGGCCAGATCCCGGGAAAAGGATTCGTTGCAGCCGTGGACGGAAAGGCCGAGCACTTTCGGATTCGCCGCGACGACTGCGGCCACCGCCTCATCCAGGACAGGGCGCATGTATTCAAGCATACCCTGGTCCGACCACAGGTCGTAATGTTCCGCCTGCCACGGGTCTTCGGGAACGACACGGCCGTTGGCAAGCGTGATCGTCCCGCCTTCATCGAACAGGCGGGTGATGTGAAACCTGTGATAGGCGACGATATCCAGGTCGAACGTCTGGAAGCGGACGTCTGTCAGCTTCATGGCGTTGTGCACATAGGCGAGCCCGTTCGGCATCAGGGCAAGATTTCGCGCCGGGCAATCGAGCAGCAGAAGGTCGAGGCCGGCTTCAAACCGAATTTCCGGGACATCGATGGGGTAGATATGGTGACCGACGGGCGTCCAGGATCGGGCCGGAACGGCTTCCGGCGCACTATCGGCCAGAACGTCGGCATCAATAACATCCAGATTCCGATTCAACCGTCGGCGCGCCATCATGCGAGGGAAAGCGCGGGTTTCCGTCAGGAATACGGTTTTGATATCCGAAGACACCTGATTCCGGGAAATCTGCCGCAGCCCGGCAATCGGCGCTTCACCGGCCGGGCCATCGACGATGACCGCCCGGGCGTCTGTAACGAGAAAAGGGCAGGCGGCAAGCAGGGCCGATAGCAGCGGGGTGTCGCCATAAAATGCAAGTCCCGGCACGGTCGCCAGATGGTTGCCCAGGGCCAGGATTGCGCTGTCGCAGGCGTCATCCAGGGGTGCGAAGCACCGATGGGCGCTAAAAAGCACCCTGACACCATCGACTCGGGCCGTTGCCTTGCCGTGGTGCAAATGGAGACTGACATCGCTTTTACTCATTATTACGCGCGTCCTTCCGACGTTTTTTTGGTAACTTCCGCAATCTTGGCGACGATGGAATCGCTGTCCCACGCGACATTTGCATCGCCGAATTTCGCCACTTCCACCGCTTCGGCCGGTATATCGTCCAGGTTGCCAACCGTGATAATGGGGACGCCGTGCCGGTTGGCGAATCCGATTTCCATATCGACCCATTTGCGAGCGCTTTTGACGGAATAGACGTCTATCAGGAGAAGCATGACATTGGCGGGCTTGACTTGCTGTTCCAGATTCTGGTGAACATGGCGTGCGCCTTCCGGCGTGTTTGGGTCCATGGCAGGATCGTACCATGGTACGCTGAAATTCCGCCAGGAGATCCTGTCCTGCGCATCCAGCAACTCGACCATCTTTGTCCATGTGTCATGGAAGCGCCAGGCGTGGGATATGAACAGGTCATATGAAATTTTGGAGGGTATCATTCCGTGATTCTTCTATCGTTTTCGAAATATCGGTTACGCATGGAGTATGGTTAGCGCACTCATCGCCGGACTGCAAAGTTTACGAACGCCGTTGCTGAGTTAATGGTGTTGATCATTTCATGACTGTACGTCATATAATCCATATGGCGCGCGGATGTCAGGGTATCATGCTTTTTCTGTGCACAATGCGATTTAATAATCACTCCCGTTAGAAGAATGACAATTTCAGCTACTCCCTTGATATCAGTGCTGGTTCCGACGCGCGGGCGCACAAAACTTCTTACCGACATGCTCGCCAGCGTGTTTAAGATGGCTTCGAATCCCGGTGCCGTCGAGGTTGTCATTTATATCGACGATGATGACGAAGAGACTCTGGCGCTGGAATTGCCCGATTATAACATCACCCGAATCGTCGGCCCGAGACAATCGATGGGAACCCTGAATGCCGCCTGCTTCGCGCGGTCCTTCGGCGATATCATCATGCTCGGCAACGACGATATTGTTGTCAGGACGCCCGGTTGGGATACGAAAATCAGCCAGGCCGCAGCCCGCTTTCCTGATCAGGTTTATCTCTTTTATCCCAACGATCTTTTCAAGGGGGCGACCCTGGCGACTTTTCCCATCTTGTCGCGGGTGACCTGTGATGCCATCGCCGACCCGTTTCCGGGCGAATACAGGGGCGCCTTTATCGACGTCCACGTGATGGATATTTTCAAGCAGGTCAAGGGGGCCGGATTCGACCGAATCGTCTATCTTGAAGACGTTGTGTTTGAACACCTGCATCATCGACTGGGAAAATCGGTTATGGACAAGACCTATTCCGAACGGGACAGATTCGTCGATGACAGAACGTTCATGGCCTTGGTTGGGGCCCGGCAATGGGCGTCGCAGCGGTTGTTGGCGCTGATAAATGATACGCATATCAATCCGGAAGAACGCCTCGAGTCCCTGCGACCGGTGGCGGGTTGGTTTTTCAGTCTGACGTGGGGTGTCCTGTTCCGGGGCACCGCCAAGCCATTGTGGCGACTGCGGCTTTTCCTATGGTTGTGGCTTCGCTTTTTCTATCGGCATTTCAGGCAGTTGTGGACGGCTTAAAAGACTTTGTTGCGAGCGGCAGATAATGTTATTCAGAGGCCATAACGCGCAATAATACGGGTCCGGCGCGATTTCTTTGTTCCGGGCGGTTGTTAGGGGAAACGGTGACGAAATTGGAGCCTGTTACAGAGGCGGATGTGCGCCGGGTCTACCGATCCCTTCGCCGGTTGCGGCGTGCCGAGGAAGTCACGGCCGAGATCTATCCCAGCGACAAAATCAAGAGCCCGGTTCACCTGTCCATCGGCCAGGAAGCCGTTACCGTCGGTATCGTCGATACCCTGATGGCGGAAGATTACGTCGCAGGCAGTTACCGCTGCCATGCCGCCTACATCGCCAAGGGCGGCGACCTTCCCGCCATGTACGCTGAAATGTATGGCAAGTCGACGGGCTGTGCGAAGGGGCGCGGCGGTTCCATGCACCTGATCGAGACACCGCACAACATCATCGGATCTTCAGCCGTTGTCGGTACGCACATCCCCGTTGCCGTCGGTCACGCGCTGGCCCTTAAGCGTGAGGGCAAGGGGCGGCTGGTCGCCGTGTTTTTAGGCGATGGCGCGACCGAGGAAGGGGCGTTCTACGAGAGCCTGAATTTCGCCTCCCTGCACAAGTTGCCGGTTCTGTTTGTCTGTGAAAACAACGGCTTCGCTATTCACACGCCGTTGGCAAAACGCTGGGCGACGCGCCGGCTATGCGAACGGGTCGAAACCTTTGGTATTCCTGCCGTGCGTATCGGCGACGGCGATGTCTTCGCCATCCGTGATGCCGCCACCGACGCCGCCAAGGCGATTCGCAACGGCCAGGGACCGCAATTCATCGAATGTGAAACATACCGCTGGCGCGAACACGTCGGTCCCGGCGAGGACTACGACGACGGCTACCGCGAACGCGCCGATCAGGCCCCGTGGGTGAAAAACGACCAGGTCGCCAGATTGGCCGGGATGCTCGGTGCCAGGGAGCGCGATAGCATCGATGCAGAGATCGAGGCCGAAATCGCCGCCGCCGTTGACTTTGCCGAAAACAGCCCGGAACCCGAACCGGAAGAATTGTGGGATAATGTTTATGCCGACTGATCCGGAGCCAAACCTGACGCGCTATGTGGACGCGCTGAGTGATGCCATGGCGGTTGCCATGGACCTGGATCCGAAGGTGTTTGTTTTCGGACTCGACGTCGATGACCACAGGGCGATTCAGGGCTCGACCCGGGGGCTGGTCGATCGCTTTGGGGCGGAACGTGTTTTTACGACGCCGCTTTCCGAAGATGCCATGACCGGCGTCGCCATCGGCGCCGCGATGGCGGGCATGCGTCCCGTTCACGTTCATATCCGCATGGATTTCCTGATGCTGTGCATGAACCAACTCGTCAACATCGCGGCGAAAAGTCATTACATGTACGGCGGTGCCGTGCGGGTGCCGATGGTCGTTCGTTCGATCATCGGAAAATCATGGGGGCAGGGCGCACAGCATTCCCAGGCGTTGCAGTCGATGTTCATGCATGTGCCGGGCCTTAAGGTCGTCGCGCCATCGAACGCTCATGACGCCAAGGGCTGCCTGATCGCCGCCGTCGAAGACAACAACCCGGTTATTTTTATCGAGCACCGGCTTCTTTATCCGACCCGGGCGGACGTGCCGGAAGGCCGCTATACGGTCGAATTCGGCAAGGCGCGTGTGTGTGCCAGGGGTGACGACATCACCATTGTCGGCATTTCGAACATGGTCATGGAATGCCTGCGCGCCCATGAACTGCTGACCGAACGGGGGATCGACGCAGAGATCGTCGACCCGATTTCCCTGGTGCCGCTGGATATCGACACCATTATCGCATCGGCCCGACGGACCCGGCGCCTGCTGGTCGTCGATAACGCCTGGATGAATTGCGGCGCCAGCGCCGAAATCGTCGCCCGGGTTTCCGAAGTGCTGGGAGAAGATGGCATCAAGGTTCGCCGCATGGGGTTTGCCCAGACCACATGCCCGACCTCGCCGTGGCTGGAAAACGCGTTTTATCCCAATCCCGCGACCATCGCCACGGCGGCTCATGCCATGGTGAAGCCGGACGCCGCCGATTGGACACCCGACCCCGAACGGGCCAAGCTCGCTTATCAATCGGAATTCCGTGGGCCGTTCTAAGTGATCATCGTTTTGGATTGTAATCATGTTTTATGACCTCGCCTCGAGCTCCTGGGGGACAGAAGAAACCGACGCCATGCAGCGCGTCATCGACAGTGGCTTTTTCACCATGGGTGAAAACGTCCGGGCCTTCGAGAAACAGTTCGCAGGCTACATGGGGCTTGAACACGCGGTTATGGTTAATTCCGGATCGTCGGCCAATCTGGCTGCCGTGGCGGCGTTGTTCTACAAGAAAGACCGACCGCTCCGGCGGGGTGACGAGGTCATCGTGCCGGCCATTTCCTGGAGCACCACCTATCACCCGTTGCAGCAATATGGCCTTAAGCTTCGTTTCGTCGATGTCGAACTCGATAGCCTCAACATGGATGTTTCGAAGCTGGAAGAAGCGTTGACGCCAAGGACGAAGATGATCGTCGGCGTTTCCATTCTTGGCAATCCGGCGGCGCTTGATGTCATGCGCGAGTTCGCCGACGCTCACGGACTTTATTTTCTGGAAGACAATTGCGAATCCATGGATGCCGAACTGAACGGCCGCAAGGCGGGAACCTTCGGGCACCTCAACACCTACAGTTTCTTCTTTTCGCACCATATATCGACCATGGAAGGTGGCATGGTGCTGACGGATGACCGGGAACTGGCAGACCTGTGCCGGTCGTTGCGGGCGCATGGCTGGACCCGCGATCTGGCCGAAGATACCCCCCTCTACGAACGCGGCGGGAATGACCACTACGAGGCCTATCGCTTCATTCTGCCGGGCTATAATCTGCGGCCGATGGAACTGAGCGGCGCCATTGGCATCGAGCAGTTGAGAAAGCTGCCCGCCCTGACCGCGCAACGACGCAAAAACCTGGCCCTCTTTCAGGACATGTTCTCGGGCGACGAGCGCTTCATCATCCAGCGGGAGAATGGCAAAAGTTCGGCTTTTTCCTTCACCATCATCCTCGACCCAAGGATGGATCCTGACCGCAAAAAGGCCTTCCAGGCGCTCACCGATGCCGACATCGGTTTCCGCATCATCACCGGTGGGTGTTTCCTGCGTCACGACGTTTTGAAGTACTATGATTACGATACCGTGGGCGATATCGTTCATGCCAATACGGCGCACGATTTTGGCTTCTTTGTCGGCAATCACCCCCTCGACCTGACGGCCCAGATTACCCGCCTCCACGAGGTCCTCGACGGCGCCTGCCGGTAATTTTTCAACTCTGAAATACAATAGGATAATGAGACAATGGCAAGCGGCTACAACATCCTGATCACCGGCGGGGCCGGCTATCTCGGCTCCGTTATGGTTCCCGATTTCCTGGCCGAAGGGAACAAGGTTACGGTTGTCGACAACTTCATGTTTCACCAGAACTCTCTGGCGGCCGTCTGCGCCGACCCCAATTTCGAGGTCGTCAACGGCGATGCCCGCAGCGAAGAAATTCTCAAACCCCTGCTCAAGAAGGCCGATGTCGTTATTCCATTAGCCGCCCTTGTCGGTGCGCCTTTGTGCGCCAAGGATCCTGTCGGCGCCACGGCGACAAACCTGGATGGCCAGTTGACCCTGCTTAAGCTCCTCGGCAAGGACCAGCGGGTGCTGATGCCGATCACCAACAGCGGCTACGGCATTGGCGAGGAAGACAAATATTGCACCGAAGAATCACCGCTACGGCCGTTGTCGCTTTACGGCAAGCATAAGGTCGAAGTCGAAAAACGCGCGCTCGAGCGCGACAATACCATCAGTTTCCGGCTCGCCACCGTTTTCGGAATGGCCCCGCGCATGCGCATTGACTTGCTGGTTAACGATTTTGTCTACCGGGCCGTTTACGATCGCGCCGTCATCCTGTTCGAAAGTCACTTCAAGCGCAATTATATCCATATCCGGGACGTTTCGCTGGCCTTTCGTCATGCACTTGAAAACTTTGAAACCATGAAGGGCGAGCCCTACAATGTCGGATTGTCGGATGCCAACCTTTCGAAGGCTGAACTGTGTGACAAGATCAAAGAGCACCTGCCGCATTTTATGCCGGTGGAAGCGGAGATCGGCGAAGACCCGGATAAGCGTGACTATATCGTTTCCAACGACAAGATCGAAGCCACCGGCTGGCGGCCACTGCACCCGCTGGATCTGGGGATCGAAGAACTGGTCAAGGGCTTTACCATGATCCGCAATACGATCTACGGTAATATCTAAGGGCTCACCGTTAGCGACAGGCTGTACTTGAGTATGAACGACACGACGAAGCAAGGTCACGAATTGGATGTTCTGTTCATCAATCCCGGTGGAGCCGCCAGAATATACCAGGAACTGTCTGAAACGCTGTCGGCGATTGAGCCGCCGCTGTGGTGCCGGTTGATCGCCGGGTATGCGCGCGATCGGGGACGGCGCGTCGGCATTATCGACGCCGTGGCGGAAAACCGGGGGCCGGAAGCGGTGGCCTCCAAGGTCCGCGAGGTGTCTCCGTCACTCGTCGTCGTCGTCGTCTTCGGCCACCAACCATCGGCATCGACCCAGCAGATGGTCGCCGCCAAGATCACCTGCGATGCGCTGAAGGATATTTGCCCGGACACACCGGTGTTGATTGTAGGCGGCCACGTTTCGGCCTTGCCCGAGCGGACTCTCAGCGAGGAAAACGTCGACTTTTCCTGCAAGGGCGAAGGCCACATTACGGTTGTCGAGTTGCTGAAGGAACTGGAAAAAGACGGAGAAACGCGGGACTTCTCGCGGGTTCGGGGTCTTTGCTGGCAAGACAAAGAGGGTATCCGGCTTAACGAAATGGCGCCGCTGGCGGACGATCTGGATGGGGATTTGCACGGCGATGTTTGGGACCTGTTGCCGATGGAAAAATACCGGGCCCATAACTGGCAGTGTTTCGGAGAACTGGAATCTCGGCGGCCCTACGCCTCGATCTATACCTCGCTTGGATGCCCGTACAAATGTGAATTCTGTTGTATTAACGCGCCTTTCGATGTCAATCGCTACCGCATGCGGACGCCCGAACGGGTGGTCGCGGAAATCGTTCACCTGCACGATACCTATGGAGTCAAGACCTTCAAGATCATCGACGAAATGTTCGTCCTCAACGAACGCCACGTTTTGGGGATTTGCGATCTACTGATCGAAACGGGACTGGACCTCAATATTTGGGCCTATGCCCGGGTCGATACCGTGAAGGCGAATTTTCTCGGGAAACTGCGAAAAGCCGGGATCCGCTGGCTGGCCCTGGGCATTGAATCGGGAAGCGATCAAGTGCGGGACGGCTCTCTAAAGGCGCTCAAGAACAACGATATCGTTGCCGTTGTGCGCGATATCCAGAAGGCCGACATCAACGTCATCGGCAATTATATATTTGGCCTGCCCGACGACACCCTGGAAACCATGCGTCAGACGCTCGATCTGGCGAAGACGCTGAACTGCGAGTTTTCGAATTTCTATTCCGCGATGGCCTATCCGGGTTCTCCCCTGTTTGGCCTTGCCCGGGAAAAGGGCTGGCGGCTACCGGAGTCCTGGTCGGGTTATTCGCAGTACAGTTACGATTGCCAGCCGCTGCCGACGGACAAACTGACGGCGGCGGACGTTCTCGCTTTCAGGGATTTGGCCTTTCAGGAATGCTTTACCGATCCCCGGTATCTGGACATGGCGACCCAACGCTTCGGCTGGGAGACGCGTCAGTACATCGAAGGCATGGTCAAACACCGTCTGCGCCGCAAAATTCTGGAAGAACAGGCGGCACAGTGAACAAGCATGGTTTCAACGGGAGCTGTCTTGCGAGCATCGACGTCGCTATTATTGCCGGCGGGATGGGAACGCGGACCAGGGCCATGCTTGGCGATACGCCCAAGGTTCTGGCGCCGGTTGGCGATCGACCGTTTCTGGATATCTTGCTTGATCGGCTTCAGGAATTTGGAGCCCATCGCATTGTGTTGTGTTTGGGACACCTGGCCGACAAGGTCGTTGATCACATTGATATGCACCCAAGGCCAGGTCTCGAAATCATTCCCGTCGTTGAGTCTGAACCACTGGGAACCGCCGGGGCAGTCCGTCTGGCCAGAAAGGAACTGCATAGCGATTTGGTGATCGTGATGAACGGGGATACGTTCGTCGATGCGGATCTATGCCGGTTTGTTCAGGCGTATCGCGAAATGGGAGCGGGCCTCGGGATTCTCTGTGCCAGGGTCGATGATCGATCACGCTTCGCCAGCCTTGATATAGACGCGGCGGGCCTGGTCCGTAAATTCGTTGAAAAGGATCCCGCATTGGCCGGGGGGGGAATCGTCAGCGCCGGCGTTTATCTGTTTTCGCGGGCGATGCTGGAGCGTTTGGCCCAGAGTACCGGGCCGTCTCTGGAAACGGATTTCTTCGCGTCTCTGCCTGCCGGTACGATAGGCTCCTACGTGCCGGAAGGCGGGTTCATCGACATCGGCACGCCCGAAAGTTTATCCCGTGTTGCCGACGGACTTGGTTAATTCATGGGTGCGGTTATGAGGACGAGGACAAAATGATTATTAGCCGAACCCCGTTTCGGGTATCGCTTTTTGGAGGCGGAACGGATTATCCAACATGGTTTAACCAGCATGGTGGCGCGGTCCTCGGCATGGCGATCAACAAGTACTGCTATATCAGCGTCCGTCATCTGCCGCCGTTCTTTGAGCACAAGCACCGTATCGTCTATTCCGAGGTCGAGAATGTCGTCTCGTTGGATGAGATCAAACATCCCGCCGTCAGGGCCGTTCTGAAACATCTGAATGTCGAAAGGGGGCTTGAAATTCATCACGACGGTGATCTGCCTGCTCGTGCCGGGCTCGGTTCGAGTTCGTCGTTTGTCGTCGGCCTTCTTAACTCGCTGCGGGCGCTGGACAACAAGATGTCGAGTCAGGCGGATTTGGCCGATAAGGCGACCTATATCGAGCAGACGGCCCTCGGCGAAAGTGTTGGAAATCAGGATCAGATCTGGGCGGCGTTCGGGGGGTTTCGGCGAATAGACTTTATGACCGATGGGTCCTTCCAGCAGTGTCCGATGATGCTCAGCAAGGAACGCGAGCAGGAATTGACCGGCTCTCTTATGTTGTTCTTCACCGGAATTTCCCGTTTTGCATCCGGCATCGCCGCAAGGAAGATCGCGAACTTGAACAAGCGCGCGGGTCACCTGATGCGAATGAAAGAAATGGTGGATGAAGCTCAGGAAATCATCAACAGTCCGGCGCGCTTCATGACAGAAGTCGGGCAGTTGTTGCATGAATCCTGGCTCCTTAAACGTGATCTTGCCAGCGAGGTCAGCAATGATAGAATCAACGAAATATACGAAGCTGGCCGCGAAGCGGGCGCCATCGGAGGTAAGTTGCTGGGCGCCGGTGGCGGTGGGTTCATGCTGTTCTTTGTCGAACCCGCGAACCAGGCCAAGGTGCGCGCGCGCCTTGGCGACTTGACCGAAGTTTCGTTCAGCATCGAAAAGGAAGGTTCGAAAATCGTCGTTTACGAGCCGGACGGTCCGGAAGGCAGGTAAATTCAGGAGATGAGCGGAGCGCACTTAGCATCACCGACCGATGTTTCCAGATGGCCCGGCTATCTGATCTTTCTGGTCGTCCTCGCAATCGGTCCCGTCGCCATGATTGCCAGTAAGGGGTTGGCGGTGCTGTTGGTTCTCGGCGGCTCGGCCGCGCTGGCGGACCTGATGATCCGGGGCCGGGCCGCAGAAATACTGTCGCCGTTGTGGCTTATTGTCATTGGCGGCGGCGCGTTTCTTTTCGCCGTTATCAGCGCGACTGTCTTTCCGGATGTGGCATCGAATTTTACGCTGTTGTTCCGCCTGCTGGCGCTCTGCGTTCTGGGATTGGCTGTTCGCGCCTGGATGGTCGGGGCTGATCCGAGGAACAGAGAGCGGCTGGGAGTGTCACTGCTTTGTGGCCTTTGTCTGGCTGTCGTCTTGTCCGATGTTGTTCAGCTTTTCCTGTTCTTTGGGGGATTGGAGTTCCTGGGTGGAACTATGCATGACCGGATGACGTTGCTTAAACCGGGCGCAAGTATTGTTTCCATCGCGATCTGGCCGGCGGCGGTGTTCCTCTGGCAACGGGGTTGGCGCTGGGCGTTGGTCTTCTTTGTCATGTTATCGTTGATCGCGATGCGCCCGGCCTATAGCTCGCTGGTATCGGTAGCGATGGGTGCCGGTGCACTCCTACTGATCCTTTGGGGGGGGCGCGCGATGAGTAAAGCCATCGGCCTCGCTTGCATGGTCATCGTCCTGATGATGCCGGTCGTTTTTTCACGTGTGGTAACCCCGGCCGAGATTATTGAGGCCGTGCCATCGCTTCCCGGATCGGCAATGCATCGCCTCTATATTTGGCAATTCACTTCGCATCGAATTGCCGAAAAGCCGCTCGCCGGATGGGGATTTGATGCATCTCGTTCGATTCCGGGTGGCCGCGATCCCGCCCCGGTCGGGGACGCGTTGTTACCTTTGCACCCCCATAACGCCGCCCTTCAGGTTTGGCTGGAGCTGGGATTGACGGGGGCGCTGCTGGCGAGTCTTTTCATTGGAGCCGTGTTTATCGTGCCGCCGGAAAAGGCGGCAGGGCCACCGCTCGAAGCGGCGCGCCACGCGATGGCCGCAACCCTTTTTTGCAATGCCCTGCTGTCATTCGGTATCTGGCAAAATTGGTGGTTTGCGGCCCTGTGGCTGTTGCCCGCCGTATTCGATGGTATTTCTGGCGGTCGCGGGTCCGGGCAAGAATAGTCGCTCTCAGTCAATATGGCGGGGCGTCATCCGAAGGCTCGTTCGCCGTCTTTATCGAGGCGACGAAACGGGCGATCCGTCGGCACCCCTCGATCAATTCGGGCTCGGGGGCGGCCAGACTGATCCTGACGTGGCCGGCGCCACTGGGGCCGAAGGCTTCCCCGGAAAGTACCGAAACGGCTTCGCTTTCGTACAGGGATTCCATGAATGTCTGCGATGTCATCCCTGAGCTACTGATATCGGCCATGACAAACATGCCGCCTTCGGGCCACCCGAATGTTATCCCGTCGATAGCTTCCAGCGCCCTGCAAACACTACCCCTGCGGGCCCGATAGGCGGTCTTCATGTCTTCGAGTTCACGATGCTGTTGGCCCAATGCGACCAGTGCCGCGTCCTGGATAAAAGGTGGCAGGCCATAGAGCATGCTGCCGGACAGCGTTTCGACATGATGGATCAGTTCCGCCGGGCCAACCGCCCAGCCCAGCCGCCAGCCGGTCATTGCGTGGGATTTCGATAGGCTGGAAAGGGTCACAGTGCGTTCCGCCATTGTGGCCAGTGCGCACGGGCTTAGGTGTTCCGCATCGAATGTTATGTCGGCATAGACCTCGTCGGAAATTAACCACAGATCGTGGCGCCGGCAGATGGCGGCGAGGTCTTCCAGCACCCCGCGACGCAGGACCGCCCCGGACGGGTTGTGCGGCGTGTTGATAAGCAGCGCGCGGGTGTTCGGGGTGATCGCGGCCTCGATACGGGCAGGGTCAATTTGGAAGCCGGCTTCGGGAGGCAGCGAGACGTTAACCAGTTTTGCGCCGCAGGCCCCGATCACGCCTTCGTAGGTGACGTACATGGGTTCGGGTATAATGATCTCGTCGCCTGAACCCAGCAGGCACATGGCGACGTTCATCAGGGCGTTTTGTGCGCCCGGCAGAATGGCGACGTTATCGGCTCCGACCTGCTGACCGGTTACCCGGCGGTGTTCGCGGGCGACGGCTTCACGTAGCGCCGGAATACCCGCGGACGGCGTGTAGTGATGTCGGCCCCGTCGCAGACTATCGACGGCGGCCTCAACAATCGCGGTGGGTGTATCGAAATCCGGATCGCCAACCGATAGAACGATGACGTCCTCGCCGTGTTGCCGGTGCTGTTGCGCTACATTGTGAATATCCCATGCGCGTGCGCCATGTCCGGCGATGCGTTTAACCAATGGTGCGTATTTCATGGTTGAAACCAGTCCTTTGAACAGCTGTCATTCGCCAACGTCGCCGGTACTGTACATCTGTAAAATAAGAAGGAACAGCCGTTTCAATTTTCCTTAACTGCGAAGCCGGGCGCCATCCGGGTCAAAGGCCGGACGTTCAAGAATGACGGCCCGGTGCGGCGTTCCAAGAATGGCGATATCCACCTCCGTGCCGGGCCGGGCATGATCTGTCTGGACAAAGCCCAGGGCAAGCGAGGCTTCGACGGTGAAGCCGTAAGCACCAGAAGAAACCCGGCCGACGGGCGTTCCGTCGAGCAGGAAAATCGGCTCGCCGCCCACCGCATCGGCGGTGATCGCTTCAACCCGCAGGCAAACCAGTTTTTCGCGCGCCGGCTTGTCCTTGATCTTGATATAAGCATCGCGACCAAGGAATTCAGATTTTTCCAGTTTGACCAGTCTTTCCAGCCCGACTTCCTGTGGCCAGTATTCGGGGCTGTATTCCCGCCCCCAGGAGCCATAACCTTTTTCCACCCGCAGGGATGTCAACGCCCGCAGGCCGACGGGGCACACTCCCAGATCGTCGCCCGCCGCGAACAGCGCGTCATAAAGGGTCAGCTGATCGGCTTCGGCGCAGTGTACCTCCCAGCCTAAATCGCCGGTGAAGGAAACCCGCAGCGCCACCGCATTGACCCCGGCGATGGTGATCCGGGCAGAACGCATGAACCGGAACGCGTCGTTGGATAAATCGGTATCGGTCAGCCGCTGCAATAATTTCCGCGCGTTCGGGCCAGCCACGTTGAAGCCGCCCCAGGCGTTCGTCAGGGATGTAAATTCCATGGTGTCGGGGGCTTCCACCATCTGGAAGAACCGCTGATGATAGCGTTCGGCCATGCCGGACCCGATCATCAGGAAGTCTTCGTCGGCCAACTTCGTGATGGTGAAATCACCGGCGATGCCGCCCTGCACACCAAGCAGGGGGGTCAGGCAGGACCGGCCGATTTCGGTCGGCGCGACGTTGGCGACAAGCCGGTTCAGCCAATCGGCGGCGCCCTCGCCGCGAATCCTGTAGGTCGCGTAGTTGGAAATATCGATGATACCGACGCCCTTGCGTAAGTCGCGGCATTCGGCGCCGATGGTGTCGAACCAGCTTTGCCGTTCGAAGCCATATTCTTCTTGCGCGTCCATCCCCTCGCGCTTGAACCAAAGCGGATGTTCCCAGCCAAAGTTCAGTCCGAAGACGCCGCCCATTTCTTTTTGGCGTTCGTAAACGGGGCGGCTTCGCACCGGCCTGCCGGCTTCGCGTTCTTCATATGGGAAGTGGATCTTGAATCGGTGGCTGTAGCAATCATGGGCCCGGGCCTTGGCAAATTTCTTGTCGGCCCAATCGCCGTAACGGGCCAGATCCCACGCGAACATGTCGTATTCGGGCTCGCCATCGACAATCCATTGGGCCAGCATCAACCCGAGCCCGCCGGACTGGGAAAATCCCGGAATGATTCCGGCGCAACAGAAATAATTTTTAAGCTCCGGCACCGGTCCAAACAGGGCGGCGGAATCCGGAGCCCAGATCATCGGCCCGTTAATGACCCGCCTGACCCCGGCGCTGGCTAGCACGGGAACACGGGCGCAGGCGCGCATGACATTTTCTTCTATCCGGTCCAGGTCTTCGTCCAGCAACTCATGGCCGAAATCAAGGGGGGTGCCGTCTTCCGCCCAGAAGCGGCCCGCCTTTTCGTAGGCGCCAACCAATAAGCCCTGGCCTTCCTGTCGCATATAGTATTCGCCGTCGCGGTCGGCGACAGAGGGCAGGCGACGGCCAAGCGCGGCGATTTCCGGAATTGTTTCGGTGACCAGGTATTGATGCTCCATGGTCATCAACGGCAATTCAAACCCGGCCATGTGCGCCAGTTCCCGGCCCCACAGTCCGGCGGCGTTGACCACCACATCGGCATGAACGGTGCCCTTGGTTGTCTCCACATCCCAACTGCCGTCGGGTCGCTGTGTCGTCGCGGTGACTGGCGTGAAGCGATTGATTTCGGCCCCCATGGCGCGTGCTCCCTGGGCATAGGCGTGGGTGACGCCCGACGGATCCACATTGCCGCCTTCGGGTTCGAACATGATGCACCTGATGTCACCGAAGTCGACCAGCGGGTGTAGTTTTTCGGCCTCGTCACGGCTGACTTCGTGGAAATCCACCTTGAAGTATTTAGCCTTGGCTTGCTGGATGCGGAGCTGATGCTCGCGGTCCCTGGTTTGTGCCAAATAAAGCGATCCCGGTTGAAATATGCCGCAGCCCTGACCCGTTTCCTGCTCTAGCTGTTTGTAGAGCTGCATCGTGTAATATTGAATTTTGGAAATATTGTTGTTGTCGTGCAGGCCATGAATACTGGCCGCCGCATGCCAGGTGGACCCAGAGGTCAACTCGTCCCGTTCCAACAGCATGACATCCCGCCAGCCGAGCTTGGCGAGGTGGTAGAGTATCGAACATCCGACGAGGCCGCCGCCGATCACAACCGCACGGACGTGGGTTTTCATTTTATTTAAATCCTCCAATTTGAGCCTTGCGACGCGCTACATAGTCGCCCACCGCATCGCGAACCGCAAGGTCGGGTTGCGTGCTATCGCCATACGCCGTGATGACAGTGAATTGCCTGAACCTTGCCAATCCGAATAGTGAAAACGAGGCTCGTCCGGTTGACCTGAAGTTACGCAGGCGGCGATGGTTAAGGTCGCTTCAAGGCCGATGTAATATTTTCAATTGATAACGGCCTCCCGAATGGCGGAAAGTAAAGCCTTGATCACCGGAGAATGTGAACCGGATCGTGGGAACTGGCGGACAAATACCGATCGATGCCCTGCGCAATAATGGCGCGGACGTCATCCTTGGTGTGCCGGGCGAAAGCTGCCTTGCGGCGCTCGACACCCTTGATCCTGATGATTGGCCAGATCAAACGCGGCCCGCGGCGTATGGCGGTAGCGTGTGACATGTTGAATTAGGGGAGGGTGTTGTGAGCTATTCAATGGCGAAATTTGCGATGGAACTCGGGTATGACGATCTGCCGGAGGCTCTGCTCGGTGTCTTGCGACGCAGCTTCATGGACACCATCGGCGTTGCCGCCGTTGGATCGACGACCGACCTATCGGCGCTCGCCAGAAAGGGGGCGGTGGCGCTGTTTGGGGCGGGCACGGCCGGTCCGGCGCGGATATTGTTTGATGGGCGAACGGTTAGCCCGGCCGGGGCCGCCATGGCGGGTGCCTTTATGGTCGATAGCATCGATGCCCATGATGGGACATCGTCCAACAAGGGCCATGCAGGGTCGGCAATTTTTCCATCGTTGCTGGCCGTCGCCGACGCATTGCGAGCGGGTGGCGCGACAATATCGGGTCGGGATTTCGCCGTCTGGCTCGCTATTGCTTATGAGGTGAGCTATCGCGCCGGGCAGGTTCAACACGCGACCTGCACCGATTATCATACGTCCGGCGCCTGGACGGCGGTGGGTGTTGCGGCGGCAGTCGCGCGGATGTTGGGATGCGGTATAGATCAAATTCGCCACGCCGCCGGGATCGGTGAGTATCACGGTCCGCGCAGCCAGATGATGCGCTGTATTGATTTTCCAACCATGCTTCGTGACGGCGTCGGCTGGGGGGCGCCGTCGGGTGTTGCCGGTGCCTATCTGGCGCGCCAGGGGTTCACCGGGGCGCCGGCGTTGACCTGCGAAGGGGATGATGCCGCGCCTTACTGGGCCGATATCGGCGCGGGCTGGCGTACGGTCGAGCACACTCATTACAAACCCTATCCCTGTTGCCGCTGGGCGCATCCCGCGCTGGATGCGGTGCAGGCGCTGATGGCTGAACATGGCCTGACCGCCGAGGCTATTGCGGCGGTGCGCATCCGCACCTTCCACTACGCCACCCGTCTGGCCGGGCATGAGCCAAAAACACTGGATGAACTGACCTATGCGATTGCCTTTCCGGTCGCGGCAATGATCGTGCGCGGCTGCATGGGCGTCGCGGAACTAACACCGGAAACGCTCAGCGACCCCGATATTTTGCGGATCAGCCGGGCGACGGAACTGATTGATGATCCCCATTTGACCGACATCAGTGTCGGCAAACGATGGGCTCAGGTGACGTTGATCACCACGGATGGCCGCGAGTTTGAAGACGCGCCCCGGACGCCGCGCGGTGATGTGGACGCGCCGCTGTCGGACGCCGAGATTCTGGGTAAGTTCACCGCCTTTGCCGAACCGGTGCTGGGCGACGCGCGCGCCGCCCGGATCGCAGAGCTTTCGACCGGGTTCGACAAGCTGGACGCGGCTGCGTTTGGTGAGTTGCTTGATCTTTGCCTGTCGGCGCCTTGATCAGTGTTGCAGGATTTGGCTGAGGAATAGTTTGGTGCGTTCGTGCTTCGGGTTCTCGAAGAACTCCTTCGGCGGCGCCTCTTCTATGATCTGTCCGAAGTCCATGAAAATCACCCGGTCCGCGACGGCGCGTGCGAAGCCCATTTCATGGGTAACGCAGACCATGGTCATGCCGTCCCTGGCCAGGCTTGTCATGGTTTCGAGAACTTCGGAAACCATTTCCGGGTCGAGCGACGATGTCGGCTCATCGAACAACATGACTTCGGGTTCCATGCACAAGGATCGGGCAATCGCCACACGTTGCTGCTGTCCGCCGGACAACTGGCCCGGAAACTTGTGGGCCTGCTCCGGGATTTTTACCCGTTCGAGAAATTTCATCGCCGTTTCAAGGGCCTGCGCCTCGGCGATGCCTTTTACCCACATGGGGCCAGCCATGCAGTTCATCAGTACGGTCATGTGAGGGAACAGGTTGAAATCCTGGAATAACATACCGATATTGGTGCGGACTTTGGCGATATTTTCCATCTTATCATGCAGGCGCACACCCCGAACGGTGATTTCTCCCTCTTGATGGGCTTCCAGGCGATTGAAGCATCGGATCATGGTGGACTTGCCGGAGCCTGAAGGTCCGCAGACAACAATTCGCTCGCCTTTATGGACGGTCAGGTTGACATCTTTCAGTGCCTGAAAGGATCCGTACCACTTGCTGACGCCCCGGGCGTCGATGATGGCCTCTCTCATCGCGCCGTTCTCCTGTTATAATGACGCTCGATTCGAGACTGTATCAACTCCAGGCAAATCGATAACATCCAATAGATAATCGCCGCCGAAATCAGCATTTCCATGTGTTGGAAGGTTTTTTGACCCAGCGTGCGGGCCAGAAACATCAATTCCCAGACCCCGATGACAGACACGAGCGAGCTGTCTTTCAGCATCGCGATGAACTGATTTCCGGTCGGAGGAATGATGACCGGCAGGGCTTGCGGCAAAATGATCCGGCGCATCGTCAACGAGAAGCCGAACCCCATGGAACGGGCCGCTTCCCACTGGCCGCGGTTGATCGACTGAATGCCGGCCCGGAAGATCTCCGTCATATAGGCGCCATAGCAAAGAGACAGCGCCATCACGCCGGCGGGCACGGCATCGACGATGAAGCCGAGCTGGGGCAGGCCAAGGTAAATCAGATAGACTTGCATCAACAGCGGCAGGCCGCGAAAGAATGACGTGTAGAAGCTCGCGATGGCGTAGGCGAAGCCGTTATTCGATAGCTTTGCCACGGCACCGATAATGGCAATGAATGAGGCAATGAATATTGAAATCGCCGAGACGTAGAGCGTTGTAAAGACACCCTGAGTGATCATAAACGGCAGCTTGGAGGCAATGAATGACAAGCTGAGGTTGAATGTATAGAAGAAGGACAGGAACAAAACCAGCAGTTCGAACCAAACGACGCCGACCTGGGCCGCCAACGGTAAAAATCCGACCAAGACGATGTTGAACACGAAAATAACCGCTAGAACAAGCGCCACGGCGAAGCGTCCGTATAATCCGCTATCCGCCGGTTCGCCGATAACCGGGCGCATGAGCTCGCCGAAGATTGAACCCGAGAGATCAAGCGAAAAGAACAGCGCGAAAGAGACCGCAAAAATGATAACGGCAAACCATGGCTTATGAACCAGTTTGTTCGCCTCTACAGTATCAGAATAAAGCATCGGGAAACCCCATGAGACGTTATCCCGGCGACCGTTTTGGCCGCCGGGTCAAGTGGGGTCACTTAGTCGACGAATAGTCGACGCCATACCATTTTTTGGATAGACGGGACAGTGTGCCGTCACTTCTCATGGATTTGACGGCGGCGGCGATTTTTGCCGCCAGTTCATCGTCGCCCCGTTCAATCGCTACTGAAAGTGGCTCATAGAAAACCGGGTCGCCGAGAACCCTGATCGGGTAACCGTTCTTCTTCGCTTCGACGAAGCTTGGCAACGAGCCCACGACTGCGCTCAACCGTACACCGTCGCCCAGCCGTAGATCGTCAAGAGACGTATTTACATTGTCAAGCGAGCGAATTTCGCCGGGTTCCAGTTGGTAGGTGAAAGGCGGCGCATTTTCGGCGTCGATCGTCAGGTCTCTTTTGAGATACAGTTCATAGGTCGAAGATGTGGTTGCCGCAATCACCTTGCCTTTAAGGTCGGCAAAGGTTTTTGCCTTGCTGTCCTTGTGTACGGCGACGGCGGCGGGAGTGTAATAGTAGACGGCTGGAAAAGTGAAAATTTCGGCGCGTTTTTTTGTCGGCGTCATGGAACCAACATGCATGTCCCATCGCCCGGACCAATGACCGGCCGTGATGATATCCCAGGCGGGGGTGACGAACTTGATCTTTACACCGATGTGCTTGGCGATGCCCTTGGCCACGTCGACATCAAACCCGTCCAACTCGTTCTTGTCGTTGATGAAGGACTGCGGCGCCCAGTTGGAATCGGTGGCGACGGTGATCGTGCCATTTTTCATCACTTTGTCCAGTACGGCTCCCGCATGGGCTGACACGGCACTTAGCGATAGCAGCAAGCCCGTGGCGATACCCGTCAGCGAATTCTTGTATGTCATGTTTGTCGTTCCTCCCTGTTTACATTATTTTTTTGAGCACCATTATTGGTATTCCTAAAGTCTTGTTGATTCAAGGCCGTTGGAAAAAGGGATTGTTTGCAGAATTACTCCGAGGAAACATGCGTATCGCTTCCGCGGTTTGACTGTCCCTGGTTCAGCACGACTGACGTGAGTATAAAATGATTCGGGCGGCGGTGGCGCGGTGACTGGCAAAAATCTCACGGCGTTCTGGTGGCGCCGGTCGGAAATTCCGTCGCCACCGGTTGGTCCTATTACTTTATCACAACCGAGCGAGGCGATTCTCTTGCCCGTGTGCGCAGCATGAGGACCTGGCTTTTGGCGCTTGTTGCCAAACTGGGGTATTGACCGTGACGTGAGATGTGGATGCCGCTACCGCAACCGGATGATCAATTTTCCGGCATCGATCACCTCGACCGTCTGGCCTAGTCCGGCTTCGACGGCTTTACCGTGGAGCTTTGACAGCGCGTCGATCAGTTGTCCGACGTTTCCCTGTTCGCGATGGTCTGCGAGAGCCCTTTCAACATGGGCTACCAGATCCTTGCTGTCGAAAGGTTTGGAGATGAAGTCGTCAATTTTTTCGCGCAGGCTCTGCACCGCGATCTGCTGGGATGAATCCGCTGTCATCATGATAATGGGTTTGGCGAACCCCGTATCGCGTAGTTTCATGATGGTGACGAGGCCCGAAGAATCGCCCGGGGGCATGTGATAATCGATAAGCAGCAGGTCCGGGTGGTTCTGCAGTGTCGCTTCCAGGGCTTGCTTGCCTGTCGTCGCTTCGATGATGTCGTGCCCGGCCTGGCCCAGCAGCATTGAGGTTATGCTCAATATATCGTGGTCGTCGTCCGCGATGACAATTCTTGCCATGACCCGCTCTTTATCCTTATTGTTTGCTAACCGGAGTAGACATCTTGTACCCGGTGCCGCGAACCGTCTTAATTATCTGTGGAGTGGCGGGGTCTTTTTCAATCTTTTTGCGGAGTTTGGCGATCAGAACATCGACGCTGCGGTCGAGCGGCATGGCGTCGCGGCCGGCAACGATATCGAGAATTCGATCGCGCCCCAGTATTCGCGGGGCTGCCTCGGCCAATGCGTGCAGCATCCTGAACTCGTATGTGGTAAGGGCAACCGACGTGTCGTCGGGAGCGGTCAGTTCCTGAGCTTCGATATTCAGCAGCCAACCGGCGAACGACAAGGTGGTTGGCTCCTCCCGTCCTTCGGGAAGTGTCATTTGTTGCGGAACTCGCCGCAGCACCGTCCTGATGCGGGCCAGTAATTCACGTTCCTCGAAGGGCTTGGTTATGTAGTCATCCGCACCAAGTTCCAGGCCGACGACTTTATCAACCATATCGGCTTTACCGGTCAGGAGGATAACCGGAACAGAGCCTTGGGTTCGTAGTTCGCGCAAAAAGGTCAGGCCGTCGGAATCAGGCAATATGACATCCAGCAGAACCAGCGACGGTGACGAGCGTTTGACCCACTCCCTGGCCTTGGCGCAAGAGTGCGCCGACGTCGCGTTGTAGCCCTCCCGGGTCAGGTAGCGTTCCAGCAACCTGCATAACCTGGGGTCGTCATCAACGATTAGAATGTCTTCTTTTCCTGATGACATGGAGATCGGCTCCCTTCCCTGTCGAGGTCCGGAGATGGATTTTGTTTTGATATTCGCATTATGCCTGGTACGTGAACATAAAACCCAAAATTAGAATCTGAACAACTTTGCCATTATAAGATGTGAATAAAAAACATTACCATAGGATTAACATAAATATATATCATCCGAATGGGAAATTGAGGCAAGGCGGGTAAGTTGCATAAAGTCATAGAGTAGTCACAAGCCGCTTACGTATATCATCGAGAGTGATGTGTGGGCGTACCCTTGGGGAGAGGTTGAGCCTGCTTGAATCCCGGCAATAGTCCTGAAAAAAATAACCCGGGTAGGCGTTCGCTGCGAATACAATATGTCAGGCGGGGTCAGCATTCCGGAGGTACCGATGCTTTTTACCAGCGGCCATGGTGTAAACAACCCGTATCCTTTTGCGCGACTGTCGAAACGGTCTCTGTGCCGCTTTTGGCTTGTGCCAGGCATCGTATCGGTGCTGATCTTCGCGGTTTCGTTTCGCAATACGCTGTTGTTCCATGCCTTGGTGGAACTTGCCGCGGCGGCGATTGCCCTGACCATGTTCGTGATGGTTTGGTATTCATACCGCTATAACAAAAACCATTTCTTGCTGTTTCTCGGTATTGGTTACGGGTGGGTCGCCTGCATTGATTTGGCTCATACTCTGGCGTTCAAGGGGATCGGCTTGTTTCCCGGAGACAGCAATCACGCAGTGCAGCTTTGGGTTCTTGCGAGATATTGTCAGGCGCTGTTACTGCTTGTGGCACCGATGTTTCTTTCTCGATGCGTTTCTCGGCGGCGGCTGAATACGATCTTTGGCAGCGTTGCCGTCGTGTCGGTGTTTTGGGCGTGGTCGGGGTATTTCCCGAACGCCTATATCGAAGGGCAGGGGCTGACCCGATTCAAGATTGTCAGCGAATACGTCATCATCGTAATCCTTTTGGCTGCTCTGGCGGGTGTGTATGTCAGAAGACGCCTGTTGGACCCGGGCCTTGCGGTCTTGATCGGGTTATCGATCCTGACGATGGCGGTCGCTGAATACATGTCCACACTGTACGTTGAGGTGGATGAAACCGCCTTTATTGCCGGGCATCTGGTAAAGCTTCTTTCCTACTGGTTACTGTTTGTCGGAATCGCGCAGGTGATGTTTGTCGGACCCTCGCAGGCCTTGGCCAGCAATGCGGCCATTTTCGAAAACTTGCCGATGCCGATCGTGGTTGTTGGCGAGGATGGCATTATTTACCAAGGAAACCTGCCGGCAAGGCGGGCCGCGGGGGGGGCTGAACAGGATATTCGGGGGCTGGACTGTCATGATATTTTTCATTCTCAATCCGTGCCCAGGGAAGAGTGCCCGATCTGTACGTCCGTCCGAAGTAGAATCGTCATCGATGATTTCAATATGCATGACGAAAGCAATGGCACGTGGACATCGTATACTCTTTCACTCGTCGATACGGAAAATCCGGCAGCGGGCGTGGTGCATGTTTGTCGCGATGTTACGCATCGTAAATTACTGGAAACAGAGGCCCTGGAAACGCAGGCGAGTTTCGAGCTGATTGTCGAAATGGCGCCGGAGGCGATTATTTCCATAAATGACGAGCAAAGAATAATCCTGTTTAATAAATCCGCCGAGACGATGTTTGATTACGCGCAGGACGAAATTCTCGGACAAAAAATTGATATCCTGATCCCGGATTCAAGGGTCGAGCGGCATCGCAAACATGTCGAAAATTTCATTGATTCGAATCAGAGGACGGCACCCATGCGGGGCGGTATCGGAATATCCGGGCGCCAAAAGTCGGGAGCATTGTTTTCGGCCGAAGCGGGCATTATCCGTCAGGATAGGCAGACAGGCACTATCCTCACCGTGATATTGAGAGACACCTCGGCGCAGGTGGACCGCGAGCAGCGGCTTCGGAGAAGTGAGGAGCGCTTTCGCACGTTGTCCGATCTGGCATCCGACTGGGTGTGGGAAACGGATGCGGACTTGAGATTTACCTATTTATCCCATCAATTTGATGTTCCGCAAGGCCTTTCGGCTGACTCCATTATCGGAAAAACCCGGCAGGAATTTGCAAAGCCGGACCCCGGAGATGAAAATTGGCAACGCCATCTCGACGATATGGAAAATCATCTGGGATTTCGTAATTTCCGGTACAACGCCGCCGGAGACGACGGGGAGCAGATCTACTTTAATATCAGTGGCGCGCCCCAGTTCGATGACGATGGCGAATTCATCGGTTACATCGGAACTGGCCGCGATGTAACGGCGTTAAAACAGGATGGACTCGAAAGTGAACGCCAGAAGATCTTGTTTGAGACAATTGTCAACGGCATCCCCAACGCGCTCGTTTTCACCAACAGCCGCCGCGAAATAATCGCTGCTAATCCGGGGTTCGAGAAGATATTCGGATACAGTCCGGAAGAGGTTATCGGCCGCACGACTGAATTCCTGTTTGCCGATCCCGACTTCTACGAAACATCCGGAGGGCGGTATCTGAATTCCAGTATGCCGATGGATGGAACCGAACTCCTGATCAGTTACCGGCGTAAATCTGGCGAGACGTTCAAGGCGAATGTGGTCGGCACCGCGGTGCGTGATTCCCTGGGCAATATTCGCGGCTTGGTCGCGCTGATCACCGATGTAACCGATCAGGTGATGATTGAACAACAGCTGCGCCAGTCTCAGAAGATGGAAGCCGTCGGCCAGCTTACCGGTGGCATCGCGCACGATTTCAATAATTTGCTGACCATCATTATCGGCAACCTGCGATTGCTGGAAGATGAACACCCGGGATCTCGTGACCTGTTCCTCTCCGAGCTTTTGACTGACACTCTTTCGGCGGCGAAGGACGGTGCGGAACTGACCAGTCGTTTGCTGGCATATTCCCGCAAAAGCGCGCTGGACCCGGCTGATCAGGGGTTGGATACCCTGATCGAGGGTGTCATGGCGCTGGCCTCCAGGGTGCTGCGGGAGGATATCGTTGTAAAGTATGACGCCGCCGAGGCCGACGTTGGTTTGTTCGTCGACAAGACGCAATTCGATGGCGCCTTGTTGAACTTGCTGCTGAACTCTCAAGACGCAATGCCTGACGGAGGGGAAATTGAACTAAAGAGCGATGTTATCGTTGTTTCCAATGGTAATGCGGAAAAGTACGCGACACTGATGCCTGGAAAATATGTGGCGGTGCACGTTATTGACAACGGCGCAGGCATGACACAGCAAGCCTTGGACAGTGCCTGTGAGCCGTTTTTCACAACCAAACGCCACGGACACGGCACGGGGTTGGGGCTCAGTACCGTACTTGGCTTTACGCGGCAGTCCGGCGGCGATTTCCGCCTGACAAGCAAGCCGGGTGACGGCGCAACTGCCATTATGTACTTTCCGTTTGTACGGATGGGCGCAACGTTGGAACCATTTTATATGCCGGATACGGAGTCAAATGGTGAGGCCGATCCGAAACAGGACAGGCTGGTGATCCTGGTGACCGAAGATGACGACGACGTCAGAAAGGTCATCACGCATATTCTGCAGGCGGCTAACCATCGGGTTCTACAAGCCAGCAGCGGCGAGGAAGCCAAGAAGGTTATCGCCGAACACCCAGAAATAGGCGTGCTGATCAGCGACGTTATTATGCCCGGCGGGATTAACGGTTATGAATTGGCCGACTGGACCCACACGCGCCACCCCGGGATCAGGATACTGATGGCGACCGGATACGACAAAACTGATAAGGAGGGGCTGGCTGTCACCAGTGGTGATCACCCCGTCCTAAGGAAACCCTTCACACCCGAAAAGTTGATAGAATCCCTAACTGCCTTGCTGTCCGCCTGAATTTAGCTGGCGGCGTTTAGGCCCATTTTATTGAGCTGCGATTACAAACGGTCGTATGCCGGTAACAATAAGACACACTGCGGACTTATTCTGCCAATAGCAGGATTACCTTCCCCTTTTAAGTTTTGTATCAAGGCGAGGCTCCTTCCCCTCCCCCGAGGGTCCCCGCTTTCATACACCCGCCCAGCATGCGCCGGACTGATTTGTGTTCGGTGCATGCGACGGCAGGACAAAAAATAATTCAGGTGAGGTCATTATGCCGCAATTGAATATTGCCCCGAACCGGAGCGCCGGCATCAGCGGTTGGGGCGCCGATACGGAAACTGACGATCAGATCAAAGTCCTTGTCGTCGAGGGCGACACCGAAACCCGAAGCAATATCAGGGTTTTATTCACGGCAGCCGGGAACTTCGATTTGGAATTTTGTTCGAGCGATCAGGAAGCCTTGAATATGGCTATTGAATTTGTTCCTGATGTCGCATTCCTGGACGCAAGCTTGCCGGAAGAAGGCGCCCGGACAATCCTGCAAGTGCTGCACGCACTTCCTGAAATGGAAAGCGTGCCAATCGTACTGGCGACCAACTGTCATCTTCAGCGCGACATTAGCCAATTGTACGGTCTGGGTGCGGCGACCGTTATTGCGCGGCCCTACGATTTGTTTTCCATTCCCGCCCGGGTTATCAAGACTTGGGAGCAGGCATATGCTTGATCAACCGCAAAATGATACAGTACGCAGGCTGGCCAAATTACGCGCCACCTTTGAATCGGGCCTTGATGGACGTTTTTTGGGAATTAAGGACGATTTCGACAGGGCGTCATCTGCGACAAAAAAAGGCCAGGCAACCGACTTTCTATCGAAGATCAAGAACGCGGCCCATAAATTATCCGGTAGCGGTGGCATACATGGATTTCCGGCAGTATCAGGCATGGCGAAGTCTCTTGAGCAGGCGTGTTGCCGTGCACTGGAGCACGAAGAACAGGCAATTCCAGCGGCGGCTATGGCTGAGATCAAAGATTGCATTGACGCCTTGGCGGGAACGGCTCGTCCAGCCTCGACAGCGTTCGGCGAGAGCATCTCCTTTGACGATATCATGCATCGGTTGAAATCCATACCAGGTGACGAAAAGACGGTTCTGTTGATAGATGATGATCTTGAACTTGCCGCTTCGCTGAAAGCCCAATTGAGTGTCTTTGGATTTGAGATGGTTTGGGAGGAAGATCCCGAAAGGCTGGCCGATAGCCTGGCTTCATTACATCCGGCGGCGGTTATCATGGATATCTCCTTTCCCGGGGATGAAGATCGGGGCCTTGTCGTCATCAACGAATTGCGTGAGCGGGGATCGATCGACTGTCCAGTGCTTTTTCTGTCAAACCGTTCCGATATTGAAGCCCGTCTGGGCGCATACCGTGCCGGCTGCAGCGACTATCTGGTCAAGCCTTTTGATATCTCGGATCTGGTGTCATCGCTCGTACAAAGAGTAGCAGCCCGGACCCAGGAACCATACAGGGTGCTGATCATTGATGATGATCCCGATGTCAGCGAGTATCATCAGGTGTTGCTTGAACAGGCTGGCTTTAACGTTCTTTCGTTAAACGATCCGATGAGCGCGCTGAAGGCAGTTGACGCGTTTTTGCCGGATGGCATCTTGTTGGATGTACATATGCCGGGGTGTTCAGGCATCGAGGTGGCCGCGGTGCTGCGCCAGGATCAGAATCTTCTCCACGTGCCGATCATTTTTCTGACAAGCGATACCGATCAGGTCCGAAAGTTATCGGCCGTACTGTCGGGCGGAGATGAATTTCTGATCAAGAATTCGGCCCCCGACTATATTGTCGCGACGCTCAAAACGCGGAGCCAGCGATCACGGGAGCTAAAACGGAAAATAGAAAGAATCGGGCAAAGCGAGAACCATTTCCGCTCGCTTGCCCAGAAGGTCGCCGATGCCATTGTTTCCATCGATCAGGAAGGACGAATTGTTCAGTGGAACCAAGGGGCGACAGGTATTTTTGGATACCGGGAAGATGAAATCCTGGGCATTTCAATTCAGACTCTTTTTCCGGATCGCATCGGCCGGACACAGATTGATGCGATGTTTGACGCCGATGTACAGGAGAAAAATCAGGGATGCCTGTTCTCGGCGTTCCAGACCGGCGCGATGACCAAAAATCGCGGCGAAATCGCCGTCGAGCTATCGGTTAACCACTGGAATGACGACGAGCAATGGCATTGTACGGCGATTATTCGTGACGTCACGGAACGCAACAAAACCGAGCAGGAACTCAGGAAAAACAAGGAACGCTTCCGGACCATGGCCGAACAATCATCGGACTGGATATGGGAATCAGATATCGCACACAAATTCACATACATTTCCGAAGGTCTGTCAAAGAGCATCGGCATACCGCGGGATAAATTTCTGGGCCGAAAACGTGGGGCATTGACCGGCGTCGGTGTTTCGAAGGAAAGCCTGAACAATCATCTCGATGATTTGCGGAGGCATCTACCATTCCGCAACTTCGAATACGGCATTGAGACCGATAGTGGCGCCATGGTGTATCTGAGCAGCAGCGGGGCGCCGCAATTCTCAGATGACGGTGCCTTTGAAGGTTATATCGGCACCGGCAGAAATGTTACGCAACTGAAATTATCGCAGGCTGAGCTTCAGAACAAGATCGATACCGCTACCAAGGAGCTCAGCGCGAAATCGAAAAAGCTCGAACGCGCCCTGAAACAAGAAAAACGGCTCAATCAGGCGCAGCGGCAATTCGTGTCCATGGCGTCTCATGAATTCCGCACACCGCTGGCCATCATCGACAGCACGGCGCAACGCTTGACATCGCTAACCCGGAAATTTGGAGAGGACCAGGAGCTTGACCGGAAAATCGCCAAAATACGGAATGCGGTCGACCGCCTGACAACGCTGATTGAAAGCACCTTGGCATCCGAGAATATAGATTCCGGAAAGACCGAATTTAATGCCCAAACGTGCGGCTTGCGCAGTTTGGTTATTGATATCTGCGAACGCCAGCAAGAGATCACCGATACCCACACGATAATATTCGATCTTGATCAACTGCCCGTTCGGATCACCGCGGACAATGGCAAGCTTGAGCAAATTTTTTCCAACCTTCTTTCCAACGCGGTCAAATATTCGCCCGACGCGGATCGCATAGAAGTTCGTGGCTGGCAGGAAAGAGGCCAAGCCGTTATTTCCGTGACCGATCACGGACTCGGTATACCCGATGGCGAACAGCCCAGGATATTTGAGCGCTTTTTCCGGGCATCATCGTCTCTCGGCATTGTTGGCACTGGTATCGGGCTGTACCTGGTCAAGGAATTCGTCGCCTTGCACAGTGGCTCTCTGGATATGGATTCCAAGGAAGGCGTGGGAACAACAATCGCGGTTCGATTGCCGATGAATTTGTTGGCGGGACACTCGATGGAACCAATGGCGATTTAAGTGGTTGGGCAATAATTTGATTATTGAGGGGGCAGGAGACATATCATGACAAGCATATTGTGCATTGAAGACGAGAAGGACCTGCGCGAAGACGTCGTTGATCAATTGCGCGAGACCGGATACGACACCTACGAGGCCTCGAACGGCGTCGAAGGAATGGATATCATCCGCCGCGTTTGTCCGGATCTGGTGTTATGCGATATCACGATGCCGAAGATGAATGGCTATCAGTTGCTGGAGGAATTACGCGCCAACCATCCGGAGCACGCCGAAACGCCCTTTATTTTCCTGTCGGCTCTTGCCGATCGTAAGGATGTCATCGCCGGCAAGCAGCTTGGCGCGGACGACTACCTTACCAAGCCCGTTGACTTCGGGGACTTACAATCGACCATCCAGGCTCGGCTCGGTCAGGTCGAGCGTATGACCGCCCTCAAGGAACGCGAGATTTCAGATATTCGTACGGAAATCATGTTGCTGTTGCCGCATGAACTCCTTACCCCCCTGAACCATATAATTGGATTTTCGGAAGTTCTGACCCAGCAGATATATGGCCCCATCGGCAATGGAAAATATCTTGAATATATAAAAGGAATTCATGAGTCAGGATTGCATTTGAATGGCACCCTGACGAGCATCCTTACCCTTGCCGATATTGTCTCGAAAAAGAGGCTGCCGGAGACCAAGCCCAGCAAGGTCAGTTCCTGCATAGAAGAAATATTCGAATATCATCGTCGTGAGGCCAGCGAGGCCGCCGTCGACTTCATTTGCGACGTTGCGCCGGACACGCCCTTGGTCAGTGGCGATCGGGCCTTGATCCGTCAGGCGTTGTCGGCGCTGATTTCCAACGCCATTAAATTTTCACCGACCAAAGGGCGGGTTGTTCTGACCGCGAAAAAGGGAGGCGAACCCGGATGGGTTCAGTTTGATGTCGGCGATGATGGTGCCGGCATGTCGGCGAATGACTTGGAAGAGGCCATGAAACCTTTCTCGCAACTGGACAAGGGAATGAGCAGGCGCTTCGAAGGATTAGGCATAGGGCTAACCCTGGCAAAGGCGCTGACCGAAAGCATGGGCGGAACTTTTGTCGTGCGCAGCGCCGTAAATACCGGCACGACGGTCACTTTATTGCTGCCTGAATGGGCAGAAGAATGCATTCATTAGGAACCTCAGATGATGGCCAAGATCCTTTGCGTCGATGACGAAGACGACTTGCGAGAGGAAATCGCAGATGAACTTCGGTGCGAAGGCTATGAGGTTTTCGAGGCTCGCAGCGCCCGCGAAGGACTTGATATAATGAGCCGGATTGACCTGGATCTGGTGTTATGCGATGTCTCCATGCCGGCCCAGAGTGGTCACGAAATGCTGAAAGACGTTCGGGCCAATCATCCCGGGTACGATGGAATTCCCTTTGTCTTCCTGACGGCCTTGGCGGGGCACGCGGACATGATTGCCGGGCTTAAAATGGGCGCCGACGATTATTTGGGTAAGCCGGTTGATTTCGAAATTTTGCGATCGAAAGTGCAATCTTCGCTGCGGCTGCGCGCCGCCTATCTAAGTCAGCTAAAACATATTTCAACAACGGATCGGAGAACCGGTCTTCCCAATCGTTATGGGGCGGAAGATCATCTGTCTCAGATGATTGCGACGGCTCATGATGTCGCCGTCATTTGCATCGGGCTTGATGAATTCAAGATGGCGGGGGGCGCTCTGACTGATCAGGAACGGACCGTTTTGTTAGGCCAGACCGCGGAACGTCTGCTGCAAATATCCAGGTCCCGCGACGTCAATGATTATGTCGCGACAATGGAAAATGGAATTTTCCTGTATGTCGCAAGTAGTGCCGGCTCTTCCGCGTTTGCCGAAGTCGTCGTTCGCGAGATGATCGACAAATTGGAAAAGCCTTCGGAAGGCTTCGATCAAGCTGCACATGTTTCACTCCATGCCGGAATTTACCTGTCCCAGGATATTACCAGCGCCGCAAGCATGGTGATAGACGGCGCGATGATGGCGCTTGTCCTGGCGAGACGGGATAATGTCGCGTACCGCCTGTACCGCGCCGATATGAAGACCGTGGCGCGCCGCACCATGAAGCTAAAAAATTCGCTACACAGCGCCCTTGAAAACGAAGAGTTATTCCTTGAATATCAACCACAGGTTGATGCCCGTACAGGTGCTCTTATCGGTGCCGAGGCCTTGCTGCGGTGGCGGTCGGTCGAGCGGGGCGTTATCCCGCCCGATCATTTTATCCCGTTAGCCGAACAAAGCCGGGAAATTATCCCGATTGGACGGTGGGTTTTGGAAACTGCGATCGCACAGGCCAGTAGCTGGCAGCGCATCCATGGCCCCGGACTGAGAATGGCCGTCAATTTCTCATCCTGTCAGTTTCAGGAAGTCGACAATGTCAAGATCGTATCCGATGCCCTTGAGGCGGGTAACCTTAAGCCTGAATTACTGGATATCGAAATTACGGAACGCATGTTGTTGCTTGACGATGCCGCTACCCTGGCGACAATTCATGGACTACTGGAACTGGGTGTCCGACTGTCGATTGACGATTTCGGGACAGGGTATTCCTCGTTAGGGTTCTTAAAGAAAACTCCCTTCAGTACCGTTAAGATTGATCGCAGTTTTATTGAAAACATCACCTCGTCTCACCGCGATGCGGTGCTCGTTGATACCCTGATAAAGATGAGCCACGACCTTGATATGGAGGTTGTTGCCGAAGGTGTGGAAACGGAAGGGCAGTTGGACCTCCTGCGCCGACAATGCTGCGAAATGATTCAGGGCTTCCTGATTGGTCGACCGATGAAGCCGGGAAATTTTGCAAAGATTTTTCTGGAAATACCTGGTGTTGGAAGCACGCCTTCAAGGATGCCTGGGGGAAATCCGCCGCGCGGGCCCATCCTGTCGACGAAGTATGGTTAAACGGCGGCTTCATGACAACTCCCCATGGAAGGATATCGGTAATTGTCGATAAGACGGTTTGAAATGATCTCATCGTCACCACATCCCATGGGTAACAGGGGATTCGTATTAAGGACAATTATGGCGTTGGACCGAGTGACAAAATCGACGGGATGGCATGGTGCGCTATCCGCAGTACCCGGATTTTTTAGCAATGCCATGGACCTGATCGCGGCGTCGGCGGCGATTAACGTTCTGTCGCTGGCGGTTCCCCTGGCCCTAATGCAGGTCTACGACCGGATCGTTCCAGGCAAGAGCGAGGACACCCTGATCTGGTTGGTCGCCGGCGCTGGCGTCGCGCTGCTGCTGGAAGGAATACTACGAGGATGCCGGGGTATTGTCAGTGGATGGGTTGGTTCCCGATTCGAGCACCTGATTGGCTGCGAGGCGGTCGAACGGGTCCTTAATTGCCGGATTGATGACTTTGAAAAATCGGGGCTCGGCGTTCACCTCGACCGACTCAACGCGGTCGGCACCTTACGCGGATTTTACGGTGGTCAGGTTTTTCAGGCAATGCTGGATTTGCCGTTCGCCGCGTTGTTCCTGGGCGCCATCTGGATGCTCGCCGGTCCGCTCGTGTTCGTTCCCCTCGGTGCGGTTGGGTTGTTTGTATTGACCGTGCTTGTCGCCAAACGTCGGTTCGAAGCCGCCCGGCGCGAACAGGTTATTCTGAACGACCGGCGTTTCAACTTCGTCATTGAACTTCTGACCGGCATTCATCTGCTGAAGGCCCAAGCCATGGAAGAGCAAATGCTGCGTCGGCACGAACGCCTGCAGGCATCCAGCGCCGAGGCAAATATGGACGTTTCACGGTGGGGTGGTCTGCCCGCCGGATTGGGCAATGGATTTTCGCAGATTGCAGTTTTCGGCGTGGTCGCCATGGGCGGGTTGGCCGTGATCAATGGCGAATTGACAATGGGCGGTCTTGCCGCATGTACCCTGCTCGCCGGGCGCAGCGTGCAACCGGTACAAAGCGTTGCCAATTTCTGGCTACGGTTTTCAAACGCGGCAATTGCCCGCTCCCAGTTGGCGGAACTGGCCAAGTTGCACCCGGAAACGCCGAAAGGCACGCCACCTTTGCCCGCCGACATTAAGGGGGCCATCGCGTTTCATAATGTTACATTCCGCTACCGCGACGATCGCCCGGCGGTGCTCGAAGATGTATCGTTGGAAATCGCCGCCCGCAGTACCGTCGGGTTTCTGGCCGCCAGTTCCAGCGGCACCACGACGTTGTCTTATCTGATCATGGGAGCGTTGCAGCCGACCTCCGGCAGGATCTTTATCGACGACTACGAGCTGAACAAATGGGACCGTGCCAATCTGGCCGGGCGGATCGAATATATTGCGCAGCACGCTTCCGTTTTTAACGGAACAATACTGGACAATATTTCCATGTTTCGCCCGGAAAAAGACGGATTGGCGTTGGACGTTGCCGAACTCCTTGAACTCGATGATATGGTGGCACTGTTACCGCAGGGCTATGAGACGCGGGTAGATGCTCAATCGGCTAATTTTATGCCGAGCGGCCTGATCCAGCGGATCAGCATCGCGCGCGCTTTGGTAGAGCGTCCACGCATCATCATTTTCGACAAAACCGTTGCCTCGATGGATAGCGACAGCGAAACCGTATTCCATAGCCTGCTGGAACGCCTGCGTGGCGTTTGCACCGTTATCATTATCAGCAATAACCCGCGTATCCTGGCGGCGACCGATGTCGTTTATAAACTGTCCGATGGTTTTCTGTTGCCTGTTAACAGAGAGGGGCTGGGGGTATGACCGCCGAGCTAAAAATAAATCCCGCGGTGCAGGCCAAACCACAGCGCAAGAGCGAAACCTGGAATCGCTGGCTGATGCAGACGGCCAAGACGTGGGCCGATGTTTCAGGTGTGGTCAAGGAAACCGGAATAGAAACCATCGATTACGACCATCGTCGAATGACAGAAGCCATACTGGAAATTGACAATCTTCTCGATCTGGTTGAGGGCGGCGGCCTTAAGATGGAAGCAATCCATCGGCAAGAGCGGGTACTCGAAAATCTCTACGCCTATTCGGCACGGCACTTTGCGCGCGAATTCAATATCATCAAAAAATATGATCTTCCGGGGTATGAAGAACAGCGTCTCGCGCACAATGGTTTCCTCACCATGTTAAGTGGCATGATCAAGGACTTCCGCGAAGGCCGGTTGACGGCGTCGCACAATGTTCGTGCCGTTATTCTGGAGTGGTGGATTCGTCATATAAACGAGGTCGATTACAATACCTTCTGTAGTGAGGACTGGACGTCCGCCATCATCCACGGCGCCGCCGACTGGCAGGACATCGCCCAGCTGATCAGGAGTACCGGTGTCGAGACGCTGGATGATGAACATCGGGAGATGACGATCACCACGTTTAGTCTCGTGGAGGATCTTAAAGGTACCCGTGACGCGGCGGAAATGGATACGATCTTCGGTCTTCTGATCGATATCGCAGACCTGCACTTTCAGGACGAAGAAGCATTTATCGAACAGTACGAACTCCCGGGCCTTAACATTCAACGCGAGCAGCATGCGTTGTTCCTGGAAACCCTGCGCCGCCGTCGTCAAGATGTCGAGACGGGCGCGTCGCCAGTGTCCGGGGAAATGCGGTTCGAGATCCTGAACTTATGGATCCAGCATATTAATGAAGTGGATTACAACTCGTTCTCGCTCGATAAACATGCGCCGAAAATTTTGGCCGCTGCTGAAAACTGGGACCATGCGTCTGAATTCATAAAGAAAACGGACGTTACGGAAATTAACGACGATCATCAGAAAATTACTCTGATCATCATCGGTCTGGATGCCGTCATTGCCGACGCAGCGGCCGGTGCGGAAGGCTGGCGCGACCGCGCAGCGGCACAGTTCGACGCCCTGCATGATGCTTGCGCGCGGCATTTTCGGCGAGAAGCAAAGATCATGCAGGAGACCAACTTTTCCGGCTTCTTACAGCACAATGAGCAGCACGAAGGCTTTCTGAAAACCTGGGAAAAGCGGGCCGATGATATCGTTGCCGGGCGGGCGATCCCGACCAATAAGACCAAACATGCGCTGTTGGAGTGGTGGGTCGAGCATATTCGTGAATTCGATATGAAGGCATTCTCTGAGCGCTTTGAATTGCAGGCTTTGAACGTAAGTCAAAAAGAAGTCGAATCATGACAGTCGAAGCCACGGGATATGTGAAACATATAAAGGTCGGACGAACCGTGTCGGATGAAGATGCGAGATCGGAAATCGCCCGCTGCATTTCACCGCTGCTTGATGGATTGGGATGGCGCGGCGACCCGTCGCAATTGCGGGCGGCGCTGCCGCATCTCCCCGACCAAATGGGTCTCATCGAACTGATGAACACCATGGCTAATTTGAAGTTCGAGGGGCGCGACTTCACGTCCCGCATGAACCTCATCGATTCACGAATGTTACCATGCCTGTTTGTGGCCTCCGGCGACCACACCATGGTTTTACTCGCCCGCAGCGAGGGCAATATGCTTGTCTTTGACGGGCGAAGCGGCGACTTCAAACAGATTCCGGATTCGCGGATCAAGGGCCGCGCGGTATTATTCCGCCAGATGCGCCTTGGCGGTGATTCCTTTTTAAAGCCCCAGCGGGATTGGTTCGGCGGGGTGTTGGCGCGTTTCAGCAAAATCACGATGCTCGTCCTGCTCACGTCTTTCATTATCACCGTATTGGCGATGTTGTCGCCGGTCTTCATCATGACGGTCTACGACAAAGTGTTGAGCGCAAAGTCGCCGGATGTGATGGGTGCCGTCGGGATTGGTATTGCGATTTATATCATCGCCGATATCGGGTTCCGTTTGTTGCGGGGTCGATTGTTGAATTTCATGTCGGTGCGGCTTGGCAACATCATCGGCAACGAGGTCCTTCGGCGTATCCTGTTCCTGCCGCCCGCATTTACCGAAACGGCAAACCTGGGAGCGCAGGTTTCTCGCATCCGCGATTTCGAAACAGTGCGAGAATTCCTTTCCGGCTCTTCGGCGGCCACCATTTTCGAACTGCCGTTTCTGTTTATCCTGGTTGGTGGGATGTTTGTTATGGCCGGCGGCCTCGCCTGGGTGCCGGTCGGGGCTATTGTCCTGTTCGCCATTTTTGCCATTATTATTCTGCCCTTTGTCCGCGAGGCCAATAGCGAGGCGGCGCAGGCCAGTGCTGATAAACAGGCTTTCGTGGTCGAAATGCTGTCGCATTTGCGCGCCGTGAAACTCGTAGGATCGGTTGCCCTTTGGCAAGAACGTTACCGTGCCTTGTCGGCGGACTCCACCATGGGGACCTATAAGACTGTCGTTATTTCGTCGGTTGTCGGTGGTGTATCTCATGTCCTGGTTATGGGTGCCGGACTGGCGACCATGGCTGTCGGGGTAACTAAAGTGATGACGGAAAGCTTATCTACAGGGGCGTTGATCGCATCAATGATCCTTGTCTGGCGTATCCTGGCGCCCCTCAGAACCGGGCTTGCGACGCTTACCCAGATTGGACGCATCCGAAAAAGCGTCGATCAGGTGGACCGGCTGATGAATATGCGGCTTGAGCAGCAACTGGATACCCATGTCGCACTGTCGTCGGAATTGCGGGGGCGCGTTACGTTCTCGAATGTTTCAATCCGCTATTCGAAGGACGCGCCGCCGGCCCTTCTCGGCATTAATTTCAATATTGATCCGGGTCAGGTCGTCGTCGTTGTCGGTCACGACGGGGCCGGTAAAAGCACCATTCTGAAACTCATCCTCGGTCTCTACCAGCCGCAGGCGGGCAGGGTGCTTCTCGATGGCCTGAACGTGCGTCAAATGGACCCGGTGCTGCTTCGTCATACGATCAGTTATGCGTCGCAGGCGGACCACTTTTTCTATGGCACGGTAGCGCAAAATTTACGTCTTGCCGCGCCCGATGCCAGTGATGAAGATATACAGGAAGCGATTTGGAAGGCTCAGGTCGCCGATGATATCGCCGCCCTGCCGGACGGAATTGAGACCCGCATTGGCGATCACAATATCGCGCAGCTATCGGGCTCGATGCGCAAACGTCTCAACATCGCACGTGTCTTCCTTCGCAAGCCGAAGCTTATGTTATTGGACGAGCCTGATGCCGGTCTGACCGAGTTTGAAATCGGCAACCTGATCGCCACCTTGCAGTTTATCAAGGGCGAAGGCGCGATCTTCATCACCACCCACAGCGGCGCATTTCTGGATATCGCCGATCAGGCGATTTGGCTGGAGGGCGGGCGCATCCGCATGATGGGAAGCGGCGCCGAGGTGAAAGCCGAATACGACAAAGACGAAGCGCGCTTTGGCGCACGAAACGTCGCTTAAACGGATATAAACATGGCACGAAACCCGGAATATCAACATTTGGCGAAATCGGTTCTCTTGGAAGAAACGGGAACCGCCTTCATCGTCCGCGCACTGGTTTGGTTTTCGGTGCTGGCGATCGGAGCGTTCGTAATCTGGTCATGGTTTACGGTGATTAAAGAGGTTGCCGTTACCCATGGAGAAGTCGTACCCACCGCTAAGGTGCAGAAAGTTCAACATTTGGAAGGAGGACGGATCGCGGCCATTCTGGTTGAAGATGGGGCTATTGTTACGCCCGGCCAAGTGCTTGTCCGTCTTGACAACCTGACAGCCCAAGCGGCGCTCGCCAAAACGGAGCCGGAACTCGCAGCACTTGAAGCGCGCAAGGCCCGTCTTGATGCGTTTTCTCGTGGCAACCAGCCAGACTTTAGTGCGCTGACAAACCGTGCCGGGTCATCTGCCGCCGCCTATCAAACTCGTATCCTCGAACAGGCCCTGCTTTCCAAGCAAGCCAATCGCAGCACCATTATCAACCAGGTTGGTGCGCTTGACGCGGAAGTCGCTGAGTTGGACAGCCGGAACGCGTCGCTAAAAATTCAAGCAGCGCTGCTGGACGAAGAACTGAACATGCGAAAGGCGCTGTTCAAGAAGGGGCTGACATCGAAGTCCCTCATTCTTTCCTTGCAGCGGCAGAAAAGCGAATTGAATGGCGAACGCACGGGGCTGCCAAGTCGACGGAACGGGATTCAAAAACGGATAGCGGAAGCGGAATCCCGGTTGGCGGCGCTGGATAGCGATCTGATCGGTAGCGTGCTGCGAGAGCTATCGGTAACGGAGACCGATATCGCTAAATTGGTCGAAGAACGCAAGGCGCTTAGCCAGCGGCTGCATTTGACGGAAATTCGGTCACCCTCTGGCGGAATCGTTCACGGCCTGAAGGAACATTCTGTCGGTGCCGTCATCGAGCCCGGCCAGACGATCGTCGAAATCGTCCCGATCAAAGGCGCTCTGGTGGCAGAAGTAAGGATCGAACCAAAGGACATTGGCTACATACATGTCGGCCAAAACGTCGTTCTGAAGGTCTCCGCGTATGAATTTTCTCGCTTTGGCAGTATGACGGCAACGCTAAAAAACATATCTGCAACGACTTTCCGCGACGAGGGCGGCAAGCCTTATTACAAGGGGACAGCGCCGCTCGAGAGTGCTTTTCTGAAAGTAGATGATCGTCGGTATCCCATTCTTCCGGGAATGACGTTGGACGCCGACATCCTGACCGGTGAGAAAACGGTATTTGAATATCTGCTTAAACCTATTTACCAGTCCGCGGGCTCGGCCCTGCGAGAAAAATAAAGGCCGCGATGGCCCTGTCGAGGCCGGTTGGCATCAGTTTTGCACCGAGTACAGGTAGAAGGCAGATGAAACTAGTTTCGTTTGCAAAATAAGAATCCAAGCGGGTTTGATGTGGTTGAGGCGCAGCTTGCGTCGTGAAATGCGAGAAATCCATAGCTCTGGAACATAGGGAGACGAACCTTGGCTGATGAAAATGGTGTGGCGAACGAGACCCAACAGGAACTCGATGAACTGACGGTTCTTCAGGATGCCGAACAAGGTGATCTTTCGGCCCGCGAACATGGTGGCCTCCAAGCGGAACCGACCAATGTTGAGGACCTGACGTCGCAGATTGCCAGCTTGGGTACTGATGAAATTCGCGACAACGCGGCGGGTCTGGTGATCGAAACCGCCGCTGGATCAGAAACAACCGAGCAAGAAACAACCGCGGCGCCACAGCCGGTGTCTGAAGCAACTTTTGTCGATTCGGCGACGTTCGGTCAGGCCGTTGACTCCCAAGCCGGAGGTGAGTCTGCGACCGAAACATCATCTGATACCACGGCCGTATCGTCTACGGAGGGTGCGGTTGAAATCCGTGAAAACGATGTCGAGGCGGCGGCGCAAGAAACGGCTATTGACCCCACAACGGTGGAAGCCGCCGTTTCTACCGAGCAACGGGCCGCCGTCGCCCCAGCTGAAGAGGCCGCCGCTCCGGTTGAGGAAACTGTCGTTCCGGTCGAGGATCCCGTCGCCGCTACCCCGGTTGAGGAAGCTGGCGCTCCGGTCGAGGACCCCGTCGCCACTGCTCCGGCTGAGGATACTGTCGTTCCGGTCGAGGATCCCGTCGCCGCCGCTCCGGTCGAGGACCCCGTCGCCACTGCTCCGGCTGAAGAGGCGGTGGCTCCGGATGACGACCCCGTCGCCGCCGCTCCGGTTGAGGAAGCTGGCGCGCCGGTCGAGGACCCCGTCGCCACTGCTCCGGTTGAAGAGGCGGTGGCTCCGGATGACGACCCCGTCGCCGTCGCTCCGGTTGAGGAAACTGGCGTTCCGGTCGAGGACCCCGTCGCCACTGCTCCGGCTGAAGAGGCGGTGGCTCCGGCTGAAGAGGCGGTGGCTCCGGATGACGACCCCGTCGCCGCCGCTCCGGTTGAGGAAGCTGGCGCGCCGGTCGAGGACCCCGTCGCCACTGCTCCGGTTGAAGAGGCGGTGGCTCCGGATGACGACCCCGTCGCCGTCGCTCCGGTTGAGGAAACTGGCGTTCCGGTCGAGGACCCCGTCGCCGTCGCTCCGGTTGAGGAAACCGTCGTTCCGGTCGAGGATCCCGTCGCCGCTACCCCGGCTGAGGAATCCGTCGCGCCGGTCGAGGAAGCTGGGGACCATGACGGGTCCAACAATGCGGGCGGTAATGACCGGGATCGGGGTCACGGCAACGATCGGGACGGCGTTGACGAAGACAACTCCGTCGCCGCCAGAGGCGATGACGACGATGGCGACCGCGGGCCCAGCAATGCCGGTGGCAACGACAGGGGTCGCGGCAGTGCGGGCGGTAATGACCGGGATCGGGGCCACGGCAACGATCGGGACGGCGCTGACGAAGACAACCCCGCCGCCGCCAGAGGCGATGACGACGATGGCGACCGCGGGCCCAGCAATGCCGGTGGCAACGACAGGGGTCGCGGCAGTGCGGGCGGTAATGACCGGGATCGGGGCCACGGCAACGATCGGGACGGCGTTGACGAAGACAACCCCGTCGCCGCCAGAGGCGATGGCGGTTCCGGAAAACCCGGTAAGGAAGCCAGGGGCGGCAAGGATGATGAAGGGCCTGATGTCCGCGGTGATGATGATGATCATGGCGGGGATGGTGACGCCATGGCCAATGCGGGCTTCGACCACATTTCGGACGGCCGTGGTGCCGATGATCTATTCGCTTGGGACGACGGCGGAATAGATACAGGCGGTGGCAAAGACGGCGGCGATTGGCTCGCCGTCTCCGATGGCGAAGATATCGCTGGCGCGTTTCCCGGCACCGCCGGAGCAGACTCGTCGTGGACAGCCCAAACGGATCGGGAAGATGCCGACGATAACGAAGGAGGCGATTACGCCGAACAGACCGAAGACGCCGGTGCCTTCAACGCGGTGCCCGAGGCGGATGAAGGAAACGGCTTCGACAGCCATGACAATAACGATTGGGGATAACGGCAGAATGCTGAAATACGTGGGATAGGACCATCGTTCCTTGGCAATCCGCAGATGCTCGCCTTCAAAGGAAAAGACCATATGACGGGCAGGCATTTGGTGTCGGATTGTTTTATCTGCAATCGACGTGTTATCAACTCACAGGCTCACTCCGTGGCGAGTGAAAGGCCGTCGGGTTGGTAATCAGTCTAGGGGTGATGTGGAACATGGAGAATATTTTTGACCTTTCGGGAAAGACCGCGCTGGTTACGGGAGCCTCGAGTGGCCTTGGTCGTAACTTCGCTCTTACCCTTGCTCGTTACGGTGCCAACGTTGCCGTCGCCGCAAGACGCGCTGACCGCCTGGCTGAAACCGTCGCCCTGATCGGGGAAAACGGCGGAACCGGATTGGCCGTCGAAATGGATGTCACAGACGCGGCGGCTGTAAAAGCCGGTTTTGCCAAGATCGAGTCTGAACTTGGTGGCATCGATATCGTTGTCGCCAATGCCGGTGTCAGCCCCCGCGGCAAGACGCTGGAGATGACGCCGGATGATTGGTCATCCGTCATCGATGCAAACCTCAACGGCGTGTTCTACACGGCGCAGGAAGCGGCGCGACGGATGATTGCGGCTGGCACGAAGGGAACCATTATCAATACGGCTTCGATCCTTTCTTTGCGTGTCCGCTCTGGTGCCCCTGCCTATGTGGCGTCAAAGGCCGCGGTTGCGCAGTTGACCAAGGCTCTTGCGCTGGAGTTTTCGGAATATGGAATCCGTGTCAACGCGATTGCTCCCGGCTATTTTGAAACCGATCTGAACCGAGACCTGCTGCAGTCTGAAAAAGGCCGCGCATTGGTCGAGGGAATCCCGATGAAGCGAACCGGGACCTATCGCGAACTGGATGGGGTGTTGTTGTTACTGGCATCTGAAGCCGGTTCGTTTATGACCGGAACGGTCATCCCCGTCGACGGTGGTCATTTGGTCAACTCGCTTTAGGGGAATATGGCGTTGGCCCAGGATGTCGATTTCGGAAAAACGGCACGTGATTATGCGAAGCACCGCGCCGGGTTTCCCCCGGAACTCCTCTTGCGATTGAAATCATACGGTGTCGGGTTGCCCGGCCAGGATATTCTGGACATCGGAACCGGTACCGGAACGCTGGCCCGGCAACTAGCCATTGCAGGGGCGAAGGTTATCGGAATTGATATGGCCGAGCCTTTGTTGCAGGAAGCACGCAATCTCGCTCAGGAAGTCGGCGCCGTCGTAACCTACCGTGTCGGCAAGGCCGAGGATATTCCACTGGATGACGAAAGCCAGGACGTTGTCACCGCTGGCCAATGCTGGCATTGGTTTGACCCGGTTATGGCCGGCACCGAAGTTCGTCGGGTCCTGCGCGATACAGGAACCGTCGTCGTCTGCCACTTCGACTGGCTGCCGCTGCCGGGAAACGTGGTCGAAATGACAGAGCGCCTGATCCTTGAATTCAATCCGACCTGGCATATGGCGAGCGGATCCGGACTGTATCCGCGTTGGCTTGCCGACCTCGCCACGGCTGGTTTTGGCGGTCTGGAAACGTTCAGTTTCGACATGAATATTCCATACAGCCTTGATGACTGGTGTGGCCGTATTCGGGCCAGCGCTGGAGTCGCGGCCAGCCTGCCGACGGATGATGTGTCCCGTTTCGACGCTGATCATCGCACTGCGCTCGCGCAGTTCTTCCCGCAAGACCCGCTGAGTATTCCCCATCGGGTGTGGGCCGTCGTCGGGCGCAAATCTTCATAGACAATTTCTGGGGCTGTTTTTGCTGCCGGCCGGAATTGTCGATCGCTTACTGTTTCAGCCACTTCATGGCGCCCGCCGGATAACGTTGTCCTTGGGCGGCGGAGTGTGGAAAGGCGTTGTCGAGCGTCGCCATGTCATCAACCGTCAGGTCGATGTCCAGCGCGGCGGCGTTGCTTTCCAGATGCGCCGCCTTGGTGGTGCCGGGAATGGCGACGATATGATGTCCACGGGCTAGCAGCCAGGCCAAGGCGATCTGGGCCGGGGTGACACCCCTGGCTCGGGCCATCTCCTGAACTGGCTGGAGCAGAGCCAGATTGGCCGTGAGGTTGTTGCCCTGATAACGCGGATGGTCGCGACGGCGATCACTTTCGGCAAGGCTATCCTGGCCGGTCACTGCGCCGGTCAAGATACCACGACCGAGCGGTGAGTACGCGACGAAGCCGATGCCGAGATCCGCACACACGGCCAGCACATCTTCTTCGACGTCGCGGGTCCATAGCGAATATTCGGTCTGTAGCGCGGCTATGGGATGGGTGGCGTGGGCCCGTTTGAGCGTTTCCGGTGCGGCTTCGGAAAGTCCCAAATAACGCACCTTGCCTTGTTCGATCAACCGCGTCATGGCGCCGACCGTTTCCTCGATCGGTACTTTAGGGTCCATTCGGTGGAAGTAATAGAGGTCTATTTCATCGATGCCGAGCCGCTTCAGACTCGCCTCACAGGCCTGCTGAACGTATTCGGGCCTGCCGTCCACATCAGGCGTTCCCTCGGCAGTTCGGACGTTGCCGAACTTGGTGGCGATGATATAGCCGTCCCGTTCGTTTTTGATGGCACGGCCGATCAGTTCCTCGTTCTTGCCGAAGCCATAAAGGTCGGCGGTGTCGATGAAATTTACGCCGATGTTTTTGGCGTGGCGGATGGTTGCGATGGAGTCTTCCTCTGGTCCCGGGGCATAGAAGCCCGGCATCACCATGCAGCCAAGGCCGATGGCGGGAACGACCAGTCCGTTGGTGCCAAGCGTGCGTTTTTTCATAGCCGGGATGCCTTTTTTCCGGTGTTGGTTGAAAGCCTGGTGTTTGCCGCCTGGCGGTATTGAGCCGGAGACAGCCCGGCATTGCGGGTGAAGAATCGTGAAAAATATGCGGCGTCGCCGAACCCCATCACGGTGGCTATTTCACCAACGGTCATGGTCGAATAGACCAGATCCCGTTTGGCTTCGATCATCATGCGTTTGTGGATGATCTGCAGCGCGGACTTACCCGTAATGTGGCGGCAAATCCGGTTCAGGTGGGCTGGCGTCATGCCGATATCGCGGGCGTAGTCCCGGATGCTGTCGTGGTTGCGGAATCGGAATTCGACCCGCTCGCGGAATGCCGCGAGTTTGTCCGCGCCCTTGCCGTTACCCCTAAATCCGGCGCTGTCGGGCGTACCATGAGTGCGGAAAATTAGCGCCAGCAGTTGGCCAATTGCCGAGCGCAGGACGAACTGGCGGGCCGGGGCTACGCCAGCGAATTCGTCGGCGATGTGGCGGAACAGATCATCGACCCGCCCGAAAGGAAGAGCGCCGTCTTCGGCCGGCAGAACCCGGGGATGAGCCAGCGCGCCCAAAAGCTCGGGGGCGGGGCTCAGGATTTCCTTGAGGCCCGCGTTGGGCAGGGTGATGACCCAGCCATCGGTGTCGGCGGATATATCGAAGCCGTGGATGCTGAGCGACGGGATCAGGACCAGGAACGTCCCGTTGAGGTCAAACTGGGCGCCTTCCATTACGGCCTGAATGGAGCCGCTGCGGGCATATAGGATTTGAGTCATGCCGTCGTGACGATGGGCTTTTATCTCGCCGTCATGCACGCGGGAACGTTCGGCGATGGACTCGCAGTGCAAGATATCCGGAATGGGCGACTCTTCGGACTCGCCGTATAATTCATAGTTGGGAATCAATGATGTCACGGGCGAGATGCTCTTTAGTTCTGCGGTGCAGGCGGTAGCCTCTCTTAAAATGTTTCAAAAGTCCAAATAAAAAGCCGGATTGGTCATTCAATAGTCTGCCCCGGTGGCGTATATAATTTGGTCTGTAACGATGTGAGAGGGGACAGACCATGAAGACTCAGGTTTGCATTATTGGTGCCGGACCGTCCGGATTGCTACTGGCGCAGCTGTTGCACCGTGCCGGGGTCGATGCCGTGGTGCTGGAAAAGCACACCCCCGAACATGTTCTCGGTCGTATCCGCGCCGGTGTTCTGGAAACCGGATTTTGCGACCTGATGCGTGAAGCCGGGGTCGGCGAGCGCATGGACGCCGAAGGCCAGGTCCATCATGGGTTCGACATCGCCTATCGCGGTGAACGCCATCACATCGATCTGGCGGGGCTGACCGGTGGCGATACGGTGATGGTCTATGGCCAGACCGAAATACAGCGCGACCTGTTTGCCGCCCGCGATGCCATGGACGGGGTTACCATCGCGGAAGCCGCCGACGTGCACCTGCATGACATTGACAGCGATGCCCCCTATGTCACCTATCGCAAGGGCGGCGAGGACTTCCGGGTCGATTGCGACTTCATTGCAGGGTGCGACGGCTATCATGGTATCAGCCGTAAATCGATTCCCAAGGAAAAGCTGGTTACCTTCGAAAAGGTTTATCCGGTGGGCTGGCTGGGTGTTTTGTCGGAAACGCCTCCGGTCTCCAAAGAACTGATATATTCGAACCACGAACTGGGGTTCTCGTTGTGCTCGATGCGGTCGGACCAGATCAGCCGCTACTACATTGACGTGCCGGTCGAGGCGGCAATCGAGGAATGGACTGACGAGCGGTTCTGGGAAGAACTCAAACGCCGCCTGCCTGAAGATGCCGCCAACAGTCTTGTAACCGGTCCGTCGATTGAAAAGAGCATCGCACCGTTGCGCAGCTTCGTTTGTGATACCGTGAATTACGGTCGCTTGTTTTTGGCCGGAGATGCCGGACATATCGTGCCGCCGACCGGTGCCAAAGGACTCAATTCAGCGGCATCGGACATTTACTTCTTGTCCAGCGGCCTGATCGAATATTACAAGTCCGGCAGCGAAAATGGCCTGATGAATTACCCCGCCAAGGCGCTTGCCCGGGTGTGGAAGGCGGAACGGTTTTCGTGGTGGATGACGCTTATGTTGCATCGCCTGCCTGACGCCGATGGTGGATTTTCACGGCGCATGTGCGAAGCGGAACTGGATTATGTGCTGGGTTCGAAGGCGGCGCTGACCTCGCTCGCCGAAAACTATGTCGGATTGCCGTTTGAATAAGGAGCGGCGTTTGGGAACTGTCATAAAAGCTCGAGACAAAGGTTGCCCCATGGAAGTGGGCCGGAAGCCCACGCCAAGGCGGTTCATGCGCGAGCATGCCAATGTCGCGTTGCGCAGTTTAAGCGAGATCGTCCTTGTATGCCATATCGACCACCAGAATGTGCTCGATCAGCCAGTCCTGTAGGTGTTCGCGAATGGTTCGAGCGACGATATTGCTGTCCAGTCCGCCCGTGGCCATGTGTGATTGTGCCGACCGCAACCAGCTTTCGAAATCCCGGTGCTCGGCGATGTGCGGTTCAAGGTCGGCGTAGCCGGCATCCCGCATCATGGTTTCTTCGAGAAAAAAGTGCTCATGAACATATTCGTCCAAACGCGCCATTACGTCGCGCAGATCGCCGCCGTTCCGTTCAATATTATCCAGTCTGTTAATCAGGCTGATCAGGATTTTGTGCTGCGCATCCAGGGAAGGGACACCGACGCTGTAGGACTCCTCCCAGGTTATTTCGGTCATGTTTTTTTTCCCTTGGAGCCGGTAATATTAATCCGTCGCTACCCAACGCTAGTGAAGAAAGCTAAATTCACCAATTCAATAATTGTCATATTGCTTATTCATTCAACAAATTTGTATTGAGTCCTTACGTTAGTTCCGGTCGCAGGTGATTTTACCCCGGCTGTGTGTAAATGGTTTAGTCATGAACATTGAGCGTCTCGCGTTGCCCGAACGTATCGCTTTCATCGGCTTCGGTGAAGCGGCGGCTGCATTTGTTCAGGGCTGGTACTCGGTCGCCGACCTCAACGTCTCCGCGTTCGACATTAAAACCGATGACCACAGGACCCGCGCCGCGAAATTGGATGACTATCAACGCCACGGGGTAACGGGCGCGGAAACCGCAATTGAAGTGGCGACGGGCGTCGATGTGATCGTCTCGGCGGTAACGGCGGAAGCGGCGGCTGACGTCGCGCATTCGGTGGCCGCTGCGCTGCGGCCAGGCATGTTATATCTTGACCTCAATTCCGCGGCGCCTTCCCGCAAGCGCGAAGCGGCCGACACCGCCGCGGCGATTGGTGTAGCGTATGTCGATGTGGCCGTAATGGCGCCGGTCCATCCGACCCTGCACCAGACTCCCTTATTAATTTCGGGACCGGGAGTAAAGCGGGCGGGAGCCCTGATGCAGCGGCTGGACATGCGTTTCGAGACGATATCGGACACTGTCGGCGATGCCTCGACCATCAAGATGGTCCGTTCGGTGATGATCAAGGGTATCGAGGCGTTAGTGTCTGAATCCATTGTTGCCGCCGTAAAGGAAGGTATCGATGAAAAAATTCTGGCGTCGCTGGACGTTACCTTTCCCGGCATGAACTGGACCAAGCGGGCGGGTTATATGCTGGAACGCATGGTCCGGCACGGCACGCGCCGGGCCGAAGAAATGCGTGAAGTGGCCAAGACCATGGACGAGTTGGGTATTGGCGGCGCCATGGCCGCCGCCGCCGCCGAACGACAGCAGCGGGTGGCGGACCTAGGGCTTCTTGGCGTTTTCGACGGGGCGCCACCGGAAGACCACCGGATCCTCGCCCAGGCCATTCTGGATGCCGAGAGGGAGCAAGATTGATGAAACAGACGGCCATTCCCGCTGTTTTGATGCGTGGCGGCACCTCCAAGGGGCCGTACTTTCTGAAATCTGACCTGCCCATCGATATTGAAACCCGCGATGCGGTGTTGTTGGCCGTTATGGGCTCCCCCGATGTGCGTCAGATCGATGGCATCGGTGGCGCCGACCCGCTGACCAGCAAGGTCGCCATCGTCAGTGCGTCCGAACGTTCCGACGCCGACGTGGATTTCCTGTTCGCCCAGGTTTCCGTCGATAAGGCACGGGTCGACACGACGCCCAACTGTGGCAACATGCTCGCCGGTGTCGGTCCGTTCGCTATTGAAAAGGGCCTGATTGACGCCGGTGATCCGGAAACGGTGGTCCGCATCCACACCGTCAATACAGGCATGATGGCCGAGGCTACCGTGCAGACGCCGGGCGGTGTTGTCGATTACGACGGCGAGGCCCGCATTGATGGCGCACCGGGAACGGCGGCGCCAGTGGTTCTCAACTTCCTTGATCTGGCCGGTTCCGTCTGCACCGGTTTGCTGCCGACCGGTAAGGCGGTCGATACGGTCGATGGGGTGGATGTGAGCTGTATTGATAATGGCATGCCGGTGGTGATTTTAAGCGCCGCCGATGTCGGCATGACAGGCTATGAAAGCCGCGACGATCTGAACGCCAACGTGGCGCTGAAGGCGAGTCTGGAACGCATCCGCCTGCCGGCGGGCGAATTGATGGGGCTGGGCGATGTCACCGACAAGGTTATTCCGAAAATGATCCTTGTCGCCCCGCCCCGGAACGGTGGCGCCATTACGACACGCAGCTTCATCCCCCATATCTGCCACGCCTCGATTGGTGTACTGGCCGCTGTCACGGTCGGAACCGCCTGCCTGCTGCCGGGGTCGCCGGCGGCGAAATTTGCCGATATCCCGGACGACACCGCCAAGTATCTGTCCATCGAACACCCGAGCGGCGAATTCACGGTCGAACTTGAGGTTGATGGCCTGGACGGTGTGCCGGATGTCCGGCGGGCGGCGTTGTTACGGACCGCACGAAAGCTGTTCGCCGGCGAGGTCTATGTGCCGGGCGATATTTGGCAGGGCGTATAATTCACTCGCTCAATGAAAAAAATCATATTTATCCATTTAGCAAATGGACCAATTGCTCCTACTCTTTCACAGATAAAGCGCGCCGTTCCCACCTGAATCAAAGGATAGCCGAGCCATGGCCTGGACCAAGAAGGATTACGACGACATCCCCGGGACGTTTGTCTTTGACGGTCGCCGCTCGTTGATGGGCTGGCCCTTGAACAAGATGTGCATGTCACTGAACGACGAGGAAAACCGCGAGGCGCTGCGTCAGGACGTCGAAGGGTATTGCAAACGGTTCGATATGTCCGACGAGCAAATCCAGGCGGTGAAGGACCTCGATGCCCTCGCCATGATGCGCCTGGGGGGCAACATCTATTACATGGCCAAGCTCGCCGGGGCTTATGGCTTAAGCGTGCAGGACGTGGGCGCACAGATGCGCGGCGTCACCGTAGAACAATTCAAGGAAATGCTGCTTGAGCAAGGTCGGGAGGAAGTCTGATGGCAAACCTGATTGGCGGTATCACATCATCGCATATTCCGGCCGTCGGGATCGCAACCAGCAAGGGATTGTTTGACGATCCCTACTGGAAACCGTTTTTCGATGGTTACGTGCCCGTGCGCGCCTGGATGGAGGAGAAAAAGCCTGACGTCGTGGTGTTGGTTTACAACGATCACGGTCTGAATTTTTTCCTGGATCAAATGCCGACCTTCGCAATCGGCGCGGCCCGCGCGTATGATAACGCCGACGAAGGCTGGGGCCTGAAAACCATGCCGCCGGTTCCGGGTGACCCGGAACTGTCCTGGCACATCATCGAGACCCTGGTCAAAAACGAGTTTGATCCCACCATCTGTCAGGAAATGAAGGTCGATCACGGGTTGGTCGTGCCCCTTCAAGTGATCTGGCCCGACGCCGACGACTGGCCGGTGAAAGTGGTGCCGGTGGCGGTGAACACCGTCCAGCATCCGGTCCCGTCGGCCAAGCGCTGTTATGACATGGGCAAAGTTATCGGCGACGCCATTCGCTCATATGATGAAGACATCAACGTCGCGGTGTTCGGCACCGGTGGCATGTCCCACCAGTTGCAGGGCCAGCGCGCGGGCTTCATCAACAAGCGCTTCGATCTTGACTTTATGGACAAGATGATCGACCGGGTGGGAGAGCTCACCAGGCTCTCCACCACTGATTTTATCCGCGATTCCGGATCGGAAGGTGTCGAACTGATCATGTGGTTGGTGATGCGCGGCGCCATGGGTGACAAGGTCACACTGAAGCACGCGAACTACCATGCGCCGATTTCGAACACCGGGGCAGGCGTGATGGTGCTGGAACCGACCGAATAAAGTAGTCGAAAAGAAAAAATGAACGAGATGACCGATCTGCAACGCAATATCCCCATGTGCATGGCCCCGGACCCCGATACCCGGACGCCAGCCTTTACACCGCCGGCGAACGCGTGTGACAGCCATTGTCACATCTTCGGCCCAGCGGCGGAATACCCGTTCGCGCCCGATCGCAGCTACACACCGCCGGATTCCGGGCTGGATACGTTTAAGGCGCTGCAGAAAACTCTGGGATTGAGCCGGGCGGTGCTGGTCAATGCCAGTTGCCACGGCACTGATAACAAGGTGATACTTGATGCCATTGCGCAGTCCGGCGGGCAATACCGCGGCGTTGCCAACGTCGATGACAGCTTCTCCCGCGAGGACCTGCAAGCGCTGAACGATGGTGGGGTGCGGGGCTGCCGCTTCAACTTCGTCAAACATCTGGGCGGTGTGCCGGATATGGCCGAGTTCCACCGCATCGTCGAACGTGTTCGTCCACTGGGTTGGCACGTGGTGTTGCATTTCGACGCCGTTGATTTGCTGAGGTTCAAGGATATGCTGCTTAACCTTCCCGTGCCGTTCATCATCGATCACATGGGCCGGGTGCCAACCGCCGGTGGGCTGGATCAACAGCCCTTCAAAAACCTTCTGGAAGTGGCCCGCCTGGAGCATTGCTGGGTCAAGGTGTGCGGCGCCGAACGTATCGCATCGGAAGGCCCGCCGTTTACCTCTGCCGTGCCATTTGCTCGGGCTGTTATCGATGTCGCTCCCGATCGCACGTTGTGGGGTACCGATTGGCCACATCCGAATATCAAAAAGCATATGCCGAACGATGGCGATCTGGTTGACCTGATTCCCTTGATTGCGCCGACCGCGGAAGGTCGGCAAAAATTACTGGTCGATAACCCGGACCGTCTTTACAGATTTGGTGAGCAGGAAGGAGCACGTTGATGTCTAGCGAAAGCAGGAAAACGGCCTTGATCATAAGCGCCCATTCCGCCGATTTTGTGTGGCGGGCCGGTGGCGCCATCGCCCTGCATCAGAAGCGCGGATACGACGTTACCGTGGTTTGCCTTTCCTACGGCGAACGCGGCGAGTCGGCCAAACTGTGGAAGCATGAAGGTTGTACGCTGGAGCACGTCAAGACCGAGCGGCGCAAGGAAGCCGAGGCCGCCGCCCGGGCGCTGAACGTTCACGATATCCAGTTCTTTGACTGTGGTGACTATCCGCTCGAACTGGACCGGGATGGCAAGTTCCGGCTGGTCGATGTCATCCGCAAGGTCCAGCCTTCCTTCATGATGAGCCATTCGCATTACGATCCCTATAATACGGACCATAGCTATACAACCAAAGTAACCATGGAATGCCGCATGATCGCGCAGGCCTGGGGCCATAACCCCGGCGAGAAGGTGCTGGGCGCGCCGCAGCTTTACCTGTTTGAGCCGCACCAGACCGAGCAGATGGGCTGGAAGCCGGATGTGTTCCTGGACATCACCGAAGTGTGGGACAGGAAGTGGGCGGCCATTCAGTGTATGCGGGGCCAGGAGCATCTGTGGCATTTTTATGAAAATGTTGCCGAGAACCGGGGCAATCACTTCCGCCGTAATTCGGGCGGTCAGGCCGGTGGCAGCGCCGCCGAGTATGCGGAAGGGTTTCAGACGGTCTATCCGCGTACCGTCACTGAACTGTAGGAACGGAATATGACCTTCGACCTTGGCGTCTGCCACACCAATATCAAACGTGCGCCGCTGGACGTTGTCGACGATCTGGCCGAAATGGGCGTCGCCACCGTGCACGAGGCGCAGGGGCGGGTCGGGCTGTTGCAGCCCTACATGCGCCCGATTTTCCCGAAACGGATTGCCGGCACGGCCGTTACCGTTCTCGCCCAGCCCGGAGACAACTGGATGATGCATGTCGCCGTCGAGCAATGCCAAACCGGGGATATCCTGGTGGTTGGGCTGACGGCCGAAAACGGCGACGGCATGTTCGGTGACCTGCTGGCGACGTCGGTTATGGCGCGGGGCGTGCGCGGCTTGGTGATTGACGCCGGTGTGCGCGATGTGGCCGATCTTCGCGAGATGGATTTTCCGGTCTGGGCGAAATGCATCTCGGCCAAGGGCACGATCAAGGAGACGCTTGGCTCGGTCAATGTGCCGGTGGTCTGCGCCGGTGCGTTGATCCATCCGGGGGATGCCATCGTCGCCGACGAAGACGGTGTCGTCGTCGTCCCTCGACTTCGTGCCGATGCGGTGTTGGAAGCATCAAGAGTGCGCGTCGCCAACGAGGACGTCAAGCGAAGCCGTCTGGCCGCAGGAGAACTGGGCCTCGATATGTATGAGATGCGCCCCAGGCTCGAAGCCAAGGGCCTGAAATACATAGACGAATAGGCTATTTTCTAGGTCTAGGGCTCGTACGCCGCGCACAGGATCTTTATTTGACCCCTCAGCCAGGTCATTGCCGGGTCACGGTCACTGCGTAGGTGCCATGCCATGGACGCTTTGAATCCGGGCAAATCCAATGGCAACTCCCGTTCTTCAAGCTTGAATGATCGCCGTAGCGTCGCCGAAACCCGCCGCGTGAAAACGCCGATCATGTCGCTTTCCTCCAGCAGATGCGGCGCCAACAGGAAGTGCGATACCGATACCGCGATGCGGCGCTTGGGATTGCCGCGTTCCAGGATATCGTCAAAGATACCGGAACGCTCGCCCGAGGCACTGACCAGCAGGTGCGGGTAGGATAACATCGTATCGGTGCTGAATTCCTGCTTGTGGATCGGGTGTCCCTTGCGGAACAGGCACACGAAGTCCTCGTCGAACAGATGCTGGCGGCGGATCGAATTCTTGGTCTCGGTGAAATTGCCGAGGGCGACATCGGCGCGGTTTCTGTCCAAGGCCTCCAGCGCCAGGTCCCGGTCTTCGGTAATCACATGGATATCCATATTGGGCGCGACCCTGGCCAAATGCGCGGTCAATTTTGGCATCATCGGCAGGCTGATGTAATCGGGCGCGGCGATTTTATACAGGCCGCGTGCGGTCGCCGGTTCGAACTCCATATCGGCGATCAGGCATTCTTCGATGGAATCGAGGATCGCGCTGACCGGATCTTTCAGGGTTTCGGCGCGGGGGGTAAGCTGTAACCCGCCGGAACCCCGCACCAGCAGGGGGTCGTCGAACATGGCGCGCAGCCGATTTAGGGCGTTGCTCATGGCCGGTTGGCTACGCCCAATACGCACGCCCGCACGCGTGACGTTGCGTTCTTCGATCAGCGCATGCAGCACTTTCAAAAGGTTCAGGTCGACGTTCAACAGGTTCATGGTGGGATGTCCGATTATTTACCGCTTCAATACTACCCGCAAACCTTATTCACTAAACGAATTTTTTTCCAGTCATAATTTACCTAATCAATACCCATCATTGTTATAATTCATTAAACAAATTTAGTCGGGTGCCGTAACCTTCCAACCTAATAATAAATGGAGCCTTGCGCGACGGATCGGGCAGCGGACTTCAATTTCGACCGTAACGGCGGCGACGACTAACTGGGATACGCAATCATATTAGGGAGGCATTAATAATGCTGAAATCGTTAAAATTCGCCGCGGGTGGCATTCTGGCTCTGGGTCTGATGGCCGGGATTTCAGGAATCGCAAATGCAGCAGAACCCATCACTCTGAAGCTGCACCACCTGTTGCCACCGATGTCAAATGCACACAAGAACATGCTGGTTCCGTGGGCCGATAAGGTCATGAAGGAATCCGGCGGCCGTTTGAAAATCGATATTTATCCCGCCATGCAACTCGGAGGCAAGCCGCCGCAACTCGCCGGGCAGGCCCGGGACGGTGTAGTCGATATCGTCTGGACCGTGTTGGGGTATACACCCGGCCGTTTCACCAAGACGGAAGTGTTTGAACTGCCGTTCATGTTCACCAACACCACGGCCACCAACCTCGCCCTTACCGAGTATGTGAAAAAACACGGCGATGAGTTCAAGGATTACAAGCTTATTTCGGTGTTCGTACATGCTGGCCAGGTCTTCCATTCGCATGACCCGATCCGCACGGTCGCCGACCTCAAGGGGCTGAAAATTCGGACGCCGACACGCACCGGCGGCTGGATGATCGAAGCCATGGGGGCTGTCCCAATTGGCGCACCGGTGCCAAAAATCCCGCAGTTGCTGTCGAAGAGAATCGTCGATGCGGTGCTGATCCCTTATGAAATAACACTGCCGCTCAAAGTGTCCGAGATGGTCCACTACCACACCACCCTGGGCGACCCCAAGGTTTCGCGGATTAACACCACGGTCTTCATGATCGCCATGAACAAGGCAAAGTACGAGAGCTTGCCTGCCGACCTTCAGAAAGTTATCGACAATAATTCGGGCGCCAACCTGTCTCGCTGGCTGGGCGAAGTCTGGGATAAGGCCGAATTGCCCGGTATCGCAAAGGCCAAGGCAACGGGTGAACTCATTGTTATGTCTCCGGGCGAAACAGCCAAGCTTCGTGCGATGACCGAGAAGCCGGTGACGGATCGCTGGATCGCCGAAATGAAGAAGAAGGGCGTTGACGGGCAAGCTCTGGTTGACGAAGCGCGTGCTTTGATCGCCAAATACACCAAGTAAGCCTGATATCCCGAATTGGGTGGTCGCCGTTTTGGCGTTCTACCCAAAGCACAGTAAGCAGACGCGGGATCGAAGACCGGGGTAGATTGCCTCATCACGTCTTTGGCCCGCGTCTGTTTTTTTTGCCATGTCTCCGGAGGCCGTCCTCCGGGCACCGAAACCTGAAAAAATTACCCATGAGTGACTCTGGCCAGCAAGCAGTCGATCATCAAAATCCGGTCGGCCGTGCGCTTTATTATTTGTCGCGGATGGCGGCGATCCTAGGCGGTCTAATCATGACCGGCCTAACCGTTATGGTGGTTATCAGCGTGTTAGGGCGTTGGCTGATTTCGGCGCCGATCTACGGCGATTTCGAAATGGTCGAAATGGGAACGGCCATTTCCGTTTTCCTGTTCCTTCCGTATTGCCACATGAGCAGGGGAAACGTAATTGTCGATTTATTCATGGCGTGGGCGCCGAAGCGGGTTCAGGTATTTCTCGATATAGTGGGTTCCGTGGCGCTTTCCCTGATCGCCGGAGTGTTGGCGTGGCGCATGATTTTGGGCGGTCTTGAGATGGTGAGCGATAACGAGACGACTTACATTCTGGCGCTGCCGTTGTGGTGGGCATTCCCCTTCGCCGTCTTTTCCCTCGGGCTGCTCGCGTTGTGTACAGCTTATACCGCCGTGCATGATGGCATAAGGATATTCCGTTGAGCAGTTTTGAAATAGCACTTTTGGCCATTGGAATAATGCTGGGGTTACTGGCGCTTCGCATTCCGGTCGGCGTCGCGATGCTGATGGTCGGCATGGGCGGGTACGTGGCTTTGGCGGGGTTTACCCCCTTGTTGAACTACGCCAAGTCCGCTCCCTATTGGCGCTTTTCGACGTATGACCTTTCGGTCGTGCCGATGTTCCTGCTGATGAGTCAGTTCGCCACCAAGGCGGGGCTTTCATCGGCGTTGTTCAAGGCGGCCAATGCCTATTTGGGGCATCGCAAGGGTGGCGTCGCGATGGCGGCGGTCGGTGGTTGTGCCGGATTTGGCGCTATTTGTGGATCATCCTTGGCGACGGCCGCGACCATGGCCCAGGTCGCGTTACCGGAATTGGAACGCTACAAGTACTCCGGCGCGCTCGCCACCGGTGCGTTGGCTGCGGGCGGCACGCTCGGTATCCTGATCCCTCCATCCGTGGTGCTGGTCATTTTCGCCATCGCCGTCGAAGCCAATATCGTCACCATGTTTCAGGCGGCATTCGTGCCGGGTTTGCTGGCCGCCGCCGGATACCTTGTAACCATTGCCGTTTATGTTCGCATCAGACCCGAAGCGGGCCCGGTCGGACCGAAGGCCGACACCTCGGAACGCCGCCGCGCCTTGCTCGAAACCTGGCCGGTGATCGTGATTTTTTCGGTTGTCATCGGCGGCATCTATCTTGGCGTGTTCACACCGACCGAAGGCGCCGCCTTTGGCGCACTCGGCACCGGGCTTATCGCCGTCTTGCGGGGCGGTTTAAGATGGGATGGATTTCTGGAGTGCATCAAGGGTACCGCTTCTTCGACGGCGATGATTTTCCTGATTTTGCTGGGCGCCGATTTCTTTAATGCCTTTTTGGGGTTGTCACGCATGCCCCTGGAACTGGCCCAGGTTATCGGCGAAAGCGGCTTGGCGCCAATGGCGATCTTGATGATGATGCTGGTGATATACTTGGTGCTTGGCTGTGTGATGGACAGCCTCGCCATGATCTTGCTGACCGTCCCCATCTTTTGGCCAATTATTGCCGGGCTCGATTTCGGATTGGCGGAAGATGGCCTTAAGATGTGGTTCGGCATTATCGTCCTGATCGTCGTCGAAGTCGGGTTGATTACGCCGCCCGTGGGGTTGAATGTCTTCGTTATCAATTCGATGTCCAAGACGGTCAAATTAAAGGAATCATTTATCGGCGTGCTGCCGTTTCTGGTTTCGGACTTCATACGTGTCGGGTTGTTGATTTTGTTTCCTGCGCTGACGCTTTGGTTGCCGCAAATGCTAAAATAGGATGTTAGATGAAGACCAATCGTTACGATGTTATGATCCAGTGGGGAGACTGCGACCCCGCCGATATCGTTTTTTATGCCAATTACTTCCGTTGGTTTGATAACGGCACGGCGGAGCTGTTCGTGTCCGTCGGGCTGGAGCTGCCGAAGATGTTCCATGACTACGGCATTTTGGGTATTCCCATTCTTGACGCCCACGCCAAGTTTATGCGCCCCTCACGGTTTCGCGATGTCATCACCGTGGAAAGCGGTATCGAAAGCTGGGGCAATTCGTCATTTCGGGTTTGCCACAAAGTATTCAAAGGTGACGATGAAGCGATTGTTGGGCATGAAGTGCGCGGTTGGGTCGCCGTCGATGAAACCCATCCCAACGGCATCAGCGCCCGGCGGGTGCCAGACGATGTGCGCGCCCGTTTCGATTAATCAGTAGCGGATCCCCCTCATGAGCGCCGAACGTTCGTTTGCCAAAGAGATCGAAAAACTCCGCCTCTCCGCCGGCGAGACCTTCCGGGGCGAGGGCATCCTGGCCGTCACCAAGGCGATTATGCAGTCTGGCGTCGCCTACGTTGGCGGCTATCAGGGCGCGCCGGTCTCCCATCTGCTGGACGTCATGGTCGAAGCCGAAGACTTGATGGATGAACTCGGCATTCATGTCGAGACCTGCACCAACGAAGCCGCCGCCGCCGCCATGCTTGGCGCCTCGGTCAACTATCCACTGAGGGGAGCCGTAACGTGGAAATCCATCGTCGGTACCAATGTTGCAGCCGATGGACTGTCCAACCTGAGTTCGCCCGGCGTCAAGGGCGGCGCGCTGATTATCACCGGCGAGGACTATGGCGAAGGCGCCAGCGTTATTCAGGAACGGACCCACGCCATGGCCATGAAATCGTCCCTGTGGCTGCTGGATTGCCGACCCGACCTTGGGCGCATCGTCGATATGGTGGAACATGGATTCCGTCTGTCCGAGGCATCCAGCACCCCGGTGATCCTGGGGCTGCGCGTGCGCGCCTGCCATATGCAGGGTGAGTTTGTCGCCAGGGATAATGTTTCGGCACCGATAAACGTGCGCAATAAATTCGGGGAACCGGCGGCCTTTGAATATGACCGGTTGGCCCATCCGCCGGTCACCTTCGCTCATGAAAAACGGAAACAGACCGAACGCCTGCCGGCGGCGCGCAGGTACATTGTCGATAACGACCTTAACGAGATTTTCGATGGCGATCTTGGCGCCGTCGGAATCGTTCTTCAGGGTGGTCTTTATAACACGGTGATTCGACGCCTGAGCGCGCTCGGGTTAGCCGATGCATTCGGCGAAAGCCGGGTGCCGTTACTGGTCCTGAACGTTGTTCATCCACTGGTCCCCGATCAGATCACCGGATTTTGTGGAGGCAAGGGCGCCGTGCTGGTGTTGGAGGAAGGCAATCCGGAGTTCATCGAACATCAGCTTAATACGTATTTGCGCGAAGCCGGTTCGACGACGAAGATCGTCGGCAAGGCGGTCATGCCGGTGGCCGGCGAATACACCGCCGACGTGGTCTCCGACGGGCTGCAGGCATTTTTTGCCGGTGCCGGATTGGGCGGCCAACTTGCCGGGGCCGTGAACCTTTCGGCGGCGCGGGATGCGGGTGGCGAGGCATTGGGCGGCGCACTGCCGCCGCGACCGCCGCAAATGTGCACGGGCTGTCCGGAACGGCCGGTATTTTCGGCCATCAAGATACTCGAACGTGAGGTCGGCAAGGTTCACATTTCCGCCGACATCGGCTGCCATGCGTTGGCTACATTCGAGCCGTTCTCGATGGGCAACTCCATCCTTGGCTACGGCATGAGCCTGGCCAGCGCCGCCGCCGTGGGGCCGTTCCAGGAGCGGCGGTCCATATCGATCATGGGCGATGGCGGGTTCTGGCATAACGGGCTGGCGACCGGGGTCATTGGCACCTTGTTGAATCAGGGCGACGCCATCCTGATCATCATGCAGAACGGCTATACATCCGCCACCGGTCAGCAATTCATCCCCAGTTCGGCGACGGGCTGGCACGGCGATAATCCGGGCATGAGCATAGAGAAGACGCTCGAGGCGCTGGGAGTGCCTTGGCTGAAAGTGCAGCGTACGTATGACGTCGCCGAGATGATCGAAACCCTGCGGGAAGCGCTGACAACCAGGAAAAAGGGCCTGAAGGTCATCATTGCGGACGGCGAATGCCAACTCGCCCGGCAGCGCCGGTTGCGCGGTGAAATTCAGGTCAAACTCAAAGATGGCGGACGGGTTGCGTTGCCGCGCTTCGGCGTCGATGCCGCCATCTGCACCGGCGATCATGCCTGCGTCCGTTTATCCGGGTGCCCCAGCTTGACGCTGGCCCCCAACCCGGACCCTCTTTCCGATCATCCAATAAGCGCCGTTATGGATACCTGCGTTGGCTGCGGTTTATGCGGCGAAGTTGCGATGGCCGGCGCTCTCTGCCCGTCGTTCTATAAGGTCGAACGGGTGAAAAATGCGGGTGGCGCGGAGAAACTCCTTAACACCATGCGCAGCCGCACCCTGACGTTATTGAGCCGGGGAGACGGCGCATGAGCAAACAAGCTATCCGCCCCGTGAATCTGTTGATCGCCGCCCTCGGCGGCGAGGGTGGTGGCGTTCTGACCAACTGGATTGTCGCCGCGGCTCAGGCCCAGGGCCTGCCGGTGCAGGCGACCTCTATTCCCGGCGTTGCGCAACGTACGGGGGCAACCACCTATTATATCGAAATCTGGCCGCAACCAGTGGCCGATGGCAAACGTCCGGTGCTGTCGTTGTCGCCGGCACCGGGTGAGGTTGACCTTGTCGCCACCACGGAATTGCTCGAAGCCGGGCGCTGCATTCAGGGCGGTTTCGTGACCCCGGAACGGACCCACTTGATCGCCTCGACCAGCCGTGTCTACACCACCTATGAAAAAATGGCGGTCGGTGACGGGCGCTTCGATGATGAGGTTTTGATACAAGCGGCCGGGGCGCGGTCTCGACAGGCGCACTTGCTGGATCTGGATGCGGTGGCCCGCGCCAGCGGTTCGCGGATCAATGCCGTGTTGTTGGGGATGCTGGCCGGGTCGGGGACATTGCCGATTGCCGAAAATCCCTTCACAGACGCCATCCGGGCCGGTGGTATCGCGGTTGACGTCAACTTGAAGGGGTTTCAGGCCGGTCTGGCGGCTGCCGAGCAGGCCGTTCCATCCGTGGCGGCGGCCGATACCGTCGCCTTGATTGCCGAGGCGGAGGCTCGACTGACGGCCTACCAGGACAAGGCGTATGCCATTCTTTACCGTGACCGGCTGAAACGGTTCGACGGCGCGGACGACGATCTACGGGCCGAACTGGCAAAGGGTCTGGCCCGGTGGATGGCCTATGAAGATATCATCCGTGTCGCCCAACTGAAGACCCGACCGGGACGGGTGATGAGTTTGTCTGGCAGCAACGGCAAGGGCGATGTGGTGCACATCACCGAATATTTTCGACCCGGCATCCGCGAGCTTTGCGACATCCTGCCGGCACCGGTTGGCCGACGTATTCTGGCTTGGGCGGACGCCAGGCCGGGGCGATTGCGGCTGTCGTGGCCGATGGCGCTGCGGTCAACCACGGTTAGCGGATTTTTGTCATTATCGGTGCTGGCAAAGTTACGCCCCCTGCGCCGGATTTCTTACCGATATCGCGCCGAACAGGCGGCCATTGAAGACTGGTTCGCCGACCTTGCCAGGGCGCGTGATATCGATCCCGCACTGGCTTTGGAGATCGCCCGAAACGGCCGCCTTATCAAGGGCTATGGCGACACGCACATGCGCGGCAAGAGCGCTTTCGATTCCCTTCGCGAGACGTTTGTCGTCGCCGCCTTGCAGGGGGAGGGGAGATCGCCGGGAGCCATGGCAGAGGCCCGCAAGAAGGCGCTGATGGAGCGCCCCGGCTGATGACGGAGAGGCAAAAGTCCGACTGGCCGCTGGTCGTTCTGACGATCCTGGCCGGTATCGTCGCTGCCGCTTATGTCGGTAAAGCGCCACCGGCCTTGCCGTTGCTGCGGGCCGACCTGGGTGCGAGCATTTTCGAAGCGGGCTGGGTTATTTCCATCATCGCCGCCATGGCGATGGCGACGGGAATGGCCGCTGGAATGGTTGCGGACCGGATCGGCCACCGCAAATTGTTGATCATCGGCCTTTCTATTATGGCCGCCAGCGGCGCCGCTGGTGCGTTTGCCAGTGGGGCGGAACAGCTGTTGCTGACGCGTTTTCTCGAAGGAATCGGGTTCATTTCCGTTGCCGTGGCGGCTCCGTCGCTGATCATAATGTCGATCCTGGCGCGACACCGGCAAGTGGTTCTTGGTATCTGGAGTTCGTGGATGCCTGCGGGAATTGCGCTGTCGATGTTTGTTTCTCCGCTGATTCTGGGGCCGCTCGGGTGGCGACCGCTCTGGATATTCTGGGCGGTGCTGGCGGCGGGCCTGGCGCTGATCCTGCTTGGAAAGCGGCATTTTCCGTCTGTATTGCAAAAGACAGAGCCGCAACGTCATTCCTTTGCAGGCAGCTTACGGCTTGTCCTGGGCCGTCCGGGACCGATCATTTTGGCCGTCAACTTCGGCTTGTTCGCGGCGCAGTGGGGCTCGATCATGATGTGGCTTCCAAGCTTTCTGGTCGAACAGCGTGGCCTTCCGATATCGAGCGCCGCGATGTTCGGCGGACTTGTGGTTGTGGCCAACGTGCCGGGCAACTTGAGTGGCAGTTGGTTGCTGCACCGCGGCGGTAAACGCGGTCATGTGATCGCCGGTACGCACTTGATGATGGCCATATGCGCCGTCGGTATTTTTTCAAACAGTGTGCCCGATGCCACTCGTTATGGATTGGCGCTGTTGTTTTCCTATTCGGCGGGTTTTCTTCCGGCCGCCATGTTTGCCTCGGTACCGGTTCATGCGCCATCGCACCATCAGTTCGGTGCGACCAGTGGATTGCTGTTGCAGGGGTCCAACCTCGGCAACTTCTTCGGACCGCCTGCCGTCGCGGCCGTGGTTGCGACACTGGGGACTTGGGACGATGTCCTGTGGCTGATCCTGGGGTGCGCGGCGGGTGGCATCGCGCTGGCCGTGGGCTTGCTAGCGGTGGAACGCCGGATGCCGGCGATCACGCATTAGCCGAGAAATCCTTACGTGCTCAGCGTCCGCCGAATGGCGTCGCGCCAGCCGGTGTAACGTTGGTCGCGCTCGGCGGGCTCCATGCGTGGCGAGAAACGCCGATCGAGCGCCCAGGCCTCGGAAAATCCGATCAGGTCGGGGTATAGGCCGCAACGCCAACCGGCGAGATAGGCGGCCCCGAGAGCCGTGGTTTCCTGAATTCGAGGCCGATCAACCGGCGCGCCGATGATATCGGCCAGGAACTGCATGGTCCAATCCGACGCCGTCATACCGCCATCGACACGCAGCATGGTATCGGATTCGGCACCGGACCAGTCGCCGCGCATGCCTTCCAGCAGATCCCGCGTCTGATAGCCGACACTTTCCAGGGCGGCGCGGGCAAGTTCGGCCGGGCCGGTGTTGCGGGTCAGGCCGAACAGGGCGCCGCGGGCATTCGCGTCCCAATAGGGTGCGCCAAGACCGACAAAAGCCGGCACCATATAGACGTTCTGGCCGTTATCGGCATGGCGCGCCAGGTCCCCTGATTGGGTCGCGTCGTCGATAATTTTCAGGCCGTCTCGCAGCCATTGTACAGCCGCTCCGGCAATGAAGATCGAGCCTTCAAGGGCGTAGGTCGGTTGACCGTCAAACTGGTAGGCGATGGTTGTCAGCAGTCGATTCGATGAGCTGACAGGGGTTCGTCCGGTATTGAGGAGCGCGAAGCAGCCCGTGCCGTAGGTCGATTTCATCATGCCCGGTTGGAAGCAGGCTTGGCCGACAGTCGCGGCCTGCTGATCACCGGCGATGCCGCAAATGCGAATGGGGCCGCCGAACAGGTCCGTATCCGTTTCGCCGAAACTTGCGGCGCTGTCCATGACCACTGGCAAGACGCCGGCCGGAACGCCAAGCAGGTCAAGCAGTTCATCGTCCCAGCGGCCTTCGTGGATGTTATAAAGCAGGGTCCGGCTGGCATTGGTGGCGTCTGTCGCATGCACTTTTCCGGCCGTAAGCCGCCACAGCAGGAAGCTGTCCATGGTGCCAAAGGCAAGCCGTCCTTGTTCGGCGGCTTGCCGCGCTCCATCGATGTGATCAAGGATCCAGGCGACCTTGGTTCCGGAAAAATAGGGGTCAAGCAGGAGGCCGGTTTTGCGCGACACCATCGGCTCATGTCCGGCGTCTTTCAGGCCGGTACAGGTATCGGATGTCCTCCGATCCTGCCAAACGATGGCGCGGTGAAGGGCCTTGCCGGTCTGGCGATCCCAGACGACGGTGGTTTCGCGCTGATTGGTAATGCCGATGGCGGCAATGTCGGCGGCAGTGGCGCCCGCTTTTTCCATTGCCGCGCGACAGGTCGCGACGACCGAATCCCAGATATCTTCCGGGTCGTGTTCGACCCAGCCGGAGTGGGGGTAGTGTTGCTCGATTTCCTGTTGGGCCATGGACTGAACCTGGCATGCATCGTTAAACAGGATGGCCCTTGAGGATGTCGTTCCTTGATCGATGGCTAGAACGTAATTGCCCATGGCGTTCTCTTATGTTTCCGATTGAATCTGCGCCGGATGATTATCGCTCATCCATTGTTCGAAAACAGCGGTTTCTTTTTTGTTCAATCGGAGACCCAACTTGGTGCGCCGCCACAGAATGTCTTCGGCGCTGATCGCCCATTCCTTGTCGATCAGATACTCGACTTCGCGTTGGTAAAGCCCACCACCGAAATGACGCCCCAAGTCGTCTTCCCCGGTAACGCCGCCGAGGATATCGCGGGCACGGGTTCCGTAGGATCTGGCATACCGCTGGATAACGCGTTCATCCACACTCGGATAGGTATTTTGCAGATCAATGGTCAACGCTGGAAGTCCATCGACGGCAAAATCGCCGCCGGGAAGCGAGCTCTGCGCGGTCCATTTCCTGGTAAATACACCGCAATAGGGTTTCAGCTTTTCCAGCACTTCTTCGGCAAGGCGGCGGTAGGTGGTGATCTTGCCGCCAAAAATATTGAGGACAGGCGGTTCGCCTTCCTTGATTTGCAGGTCGAGCACGTAATCGCGCGTCGCCTCTTGCGCCGTGCCGCTGCCATCGTCGAACAGTGGCCTGACACCTGAATAGGACCATACGACATCATCTGCCGTGATCGGTTCCCTGAAATATTCGCTGGCGGCAGAACACAGATAGGCGACTTCTTCCGCCGATGCGTTGACCTCATCGGGAGAGCCATCGAAATCGACGTCGGTGGTTCCAATCAACGTAAAATCGCGCTCATAAGGTATGGCGAAGATGATTCGATTGTCGGCATTTTGGAAAATGTAGGCGCGGCCATGGTCAAATATCGCCGGTACCACGATGTGACTGCCCTTGACCAGTCGGGTCTTTAGTGCCAAAGGGGTTTCGATGCGGTTGCCGGTAACGTCGGCGACCCACGGCCCGGCGGCATTGACCAGCATCCGGGCGGTGATGGTGTGTTCGGCCCCGGTCAGGGTGTCGGTGGCCGTGATCAGCCAGACGCCACCTTCACGCCTGGCCGATGTGACGTCCGTTCGAACGTGAATATCGGCACCCCGGTCGGCGGCGTCGATGGCATTGAGAACAACCAGGCGGGCATCATCGACCGAGCAGTCGGAATATTCAAATCCCCGGATGAATTTTTCCCGCAAGGGCCGACCGACGGCGGAACCACGCAGGTCGACGTAGTTGGACGACGGCAGCAACTTGCGCCCACCCAGATGGTCGTACAGAAAGAGGCCCAGCCTGATCAGCCAGACGGGGCGTTGTTCGGAGTTGTGTGGCAGCACGAAGCGTAGCGGCGAAATGATATGTGGGGCCATGCGAAGCAGCACTTCGCGCTCGACAAGGGATTCCCGGACCAGCCGGAACTCGTAATGTTCAAGGTATCTGAGGCCGCCGTGGATCAGTTTGGTGGACGACGAAGACGTGCCACTGGCCAGGTCGCCTTTTTCGGCAAGATAGACCGATAAACCACGCCCCGCGGCGTCGCGCGCTATCCCGCATCCGTTGATTCCGCCGCCGATAATGGCGATGTCGTAGATTGTGGCGACCACTTGATTCACTCCGGTTTCATCTTGCAGGATCAAGATTGTGCAAGCGAAGCAAACCGTAAATGAAGAAAAACGAACCTACAACGAAAATTTATGAGACGATCGCTGTTTCATTCAGGAATCGTCGGCCAGGATAATGGCGACGTCATTTTCCCGGCAAATTTGAACCAGGCGTGGCGCCGGCGGTTTGTCGGTGACGAAGCTGCCCAGTTGAGACAGGTGGGCGATCCGTACGGGCGCGGTGCGTTCGTATTTCATGCTGTCGGCGACCAGGATGGTGTGCCGGGCGTTTTCGATAATTGCCTTGGCAACCTTGACCTCGCGGTAGTCGTAATCAAGCAGCGAGCCATCTTCATCGATGGCCGATGTTCCGATAATGGCGAAATCGACCTTGAACTGGTGAATAAAGTCGACCGCCGCCTCGCCAACGATGCCGCCGTCGGACCGCCGGACAAGGCCGCCCGCGACGATGGTGTCTATTCCCGGGTCGCCGTGCAGAATATTTATGACATTGATGTTGTTGCTAATCGCCAGGACGCCGTTCTTGCCGCGCAGTCCCATCGCCACTTGTTCGGTCGTGGTGCCGATGTTTATGAAAAGCGAGCAGTTGTCGGTTATCAGCGAAGCGGCCTTGAGTCCGATCCTGCGTTTTTCACCCGCCGCCAGTTCCCGCCGGGCTTCGTATCCGTAGTTGACGACGCTGGACGACAAGACGGCGCCACCGTGGACCCGCTGCAACAGGCCACGGTCGCAAAGGTCGTTCAAATCCTTGCGGATCGTCTGCGGTGTGACATCGAAATGCGCGGCCATCTGCTCAACAACGACCCGCCCGGCCTTGCGGGTTAGTTCGATGATATCTGATTGGCGGGGCGGTATGGGGTCCTGCACCGGTCTCTCCCTGAAAGGTTAAGTAACAATTATCGCATTTACCGCAAAACTGCCAGCCTTCGATTTTGTTGTCGTATTTTCGATTGACCTTCGATTTTTTTCATAAGATAGTTTCAGCCATAGAAGGTATTGAGGGGGAAACATGGGGTGACCCGGCGGCAGGTGATGCCAACAAAACTGACGACCATCGCGGTGATCGGCTGATTTTTCAGCGATTGTCGGACGTCAGCGGCTTCCTATAATATTTTTGTCATATCGGGCTGATATGACTGCAAAACTTCAAGGGCGCATGCGCCCAGCGGTCGGATGTTCCTTTTTCGGACAGATGCGGGAATATCTGAAACCTAAACGAAGACGGAACCGGTTATTTTCAGGTGGCCATGCATGACAGTCGTGGCCTTCTAACATCAAGGGAGAACCAAACATGACGAAAAGCAGACTAATTCTCGGCGCTCTGACGGCCGTCGCCGTCGGTAGTGTCTCCGTGTCGGCCTTTGCCGCCACGGAAATACAGTGGTGGCACGCCATGGGCGGGGTCAATGGCGAACGGGTTAACAAGATCGCCAACGATTTCAACGCCACGCAGAGCGACTACAAGGTCGTTCCGGTTTACAAGGGAAATTATACAGAAACCATGACCGCCGCCGTCGCGGCGTTCCGGGCCAAGAAACAGCCTCATATCGTGCAGGTGTTCGAAGTCGGCACGGCGACGATGATGGCCGCCAAAGGCGCCGTATATCCCGTTGAGCAGGTCATGAAGGATGCGGGCGAGCCGTTCGACAAGTCGATCTTCCTGCCCGCCGTCATCAGTTACTACCAGACTCCGAAGGGCGAACTGCTTTCCATGCCTTTCAATAGTTCGACACCGGTTCTCTGGTACAATAAGGATGCCTTCAAGAAGGCGGGTATTACCTCTGTGCCGAAGACCTGGAGCGAGGTCAGGAGCGCGTCGAAGAAGCTGCTGGCGTCCGGAAGCAAATGCGGATTCTCGTTTGGCTGGCAGTCCTGGGTGATGATTGAGAACTTCAGCGCCTGGCACAATCTGCCTATGGGGACGAAGGAAAACGGCTTTGCCGGAACCGACACCACCTTCACCTTCAACAACGCCGCGGTCAAAAAGCATATTGGCAATTTGGCCTCGTGGACCAAAGACAAGACTTTTGTCTATGGCGGACGCCGCGGCGACAGCCTGCCCATGTTCACCAGTGGTGACTGTGGCATGTGGCTGAATTCGTCGGCTTATTATGGCGGCATCAAGAAACAGGCTAAATTCGCTTTCGGTCAGGCCATGATGCCGTATTATCCCGACGTTATCAAAGCACCGCAAAACTCAATTATTGGCGGCGCCACACTGTGGGTCCTGAAGGGCCATAAGAAGGCCGAATACAAAGGGGTTGCAAAGTTCATGACCTATTTGTCCTCGCCGAAAGTACAGGCCTGGTGGCATCAGGAAACGGGTTATGTTCCGATCACGACGCCTGCCTATGAACTGTCCAAGAAACAGGGTTTCTACGACAAGAACCCGGGTACCGACACGGCCATCAAGGAACTTAGCCTGAATGCGCCGACGCCGAATTCCCGTGGTGTACGGTTCGGTAATTTCGTCCAGATCAGAGACGTGATCAACGAAGAACTGGAGTCCATCTGGAACGGCTCGAAGACAGCCTCCAAGGGTCTTGACGATGCCGTAATGCGGGGTGACAAACTGCTTCGCAAGTTCGAAAAAGCCAATAAGTAAGAACCTCCCAAGGTTAGCGGCCCCGGTCTCCAACACGTTTTGGCGGCCGGGGCCCGTTAATCTGTATAGGGGCTATCCGATATGCTGAAACGTGTCCATTTCGGACCATCCCTGTTACCGTTTGCACTCGTGACGCCGCAGATTATCATCACGGTGGTGTTCTTTATTTGGCCGGCGGGTCAGGCGGTATACCAATCGCTATTGGTCGAAGACGCCTTTGGAATGCATTCTGAATTCGTCTGGTTCGATAATTTTATCGAGCTTTTCGCGGACCAAAGCTATCTCGACACGTTCTACCGAACGCTCTTCTTTTCCTTCATGGTCGCATTTACTTCGATGACGTTCGCCCTGGTGCTGGCGGCGATGGCCGACCGTGTCATCAAGGGAACACTTGTTTATCGAACGCTGCTGATCTGGCCTTACGCCGTGGCGCCGGTGGTAGCGGGTGCGTTATGGATGTTTATGTTCGATCCGACGCTGGGGATTATCGCTTATTTCCTTGGTGGTTTCGGTTACGACTGGAACCACCGCGTTAACGGTAACCAGGCGATGGCGCTGATCATTTTCGCCGCCGCCTGGAAACAGATAAGTTACAACTTCCTGTTCTTCCTGGCGGGCATGCATGCCATTCCCCGTTCCCTTATCGAAGCCGCGGCAATTGATGGGGCCGGCCCGCTGCGGCGGTTCCGGACCATCGTCTTTCCGCTGATTTCACCGACTACTTTTTTCCTGCTGGTGATTAACATCGTTTATGCGTTCTTCGATACCTTCGGGATCGTTCACGCCATTACCAAGGGCGGGCCAGGCAAGGCGACGGAAATTCTGGTCTTCAAGATCTACAATGACGGCTTCATTGGACTTGATCTTGGCGGATCGGCGGCACAGTCGGTTATTCTGATGGTCTTCGTTATCGCGCTCACCGTTGTTCAGTTCCGATACGTCGAGAAGAAGGTCGAATACTGATGGTTGAAAACCGGCCGTTCGCCACTTTTATTTCCCACGCCATATTGCTTCTGGGTTTGTTGGTTGTCGCTTTTCCTGTGTGGATTACGTTTGTGGCCGCCAGTTATGACGCCGTCAGGGTTGTCCAGGTGCCGTTGCCTTTGTGGCCGGGTGATCAGTTTTTTAAGAATTTGGAAACCGTTTTCAACGTTGGCGTCGGCAACGCTCGCGAGCAATCGGTGGGCTTGATGCTGATGAACTCGTTCATCATGGCGATTATGATCACCACCGGCAAGATCATCATTTCGATGCTGTCGGCCTTTGCCATTGTCTATTTCCGGTTTCCATTCCGCATGGGCTTCTTCTGGATGATCTTTATCACCCTGATGCTACCGGTCGAAGTGCGCATTCTGCCGACGTTCTCGGTCGTTGCCGATCTCGGCATGCTCGATACGTACTGGGGGTTGAGCATCCCGCTGATCGCCTCGGCGACGGCGACGTTCATGTTCCGGCAGGTGTTTCTGACCATACCGGATGAATTGCTCGAAGCCGCGCGGATCGACGGCGCCGGGCCGATGCGGTTCTTTTTTGATATCCTGTTGCCGCTGTCGCGGACCAACATCGCCGCGTTGTTCGTCATTCTGTTCATCTATGGCTGGAACCAGTATTTGTGGCCGCTGCTGGTGACGACGGACAAAAACATGTACACGATCGTCATGGGCATCAAACAGATGCTGGAGGCCGCCGAAGAAGCACCGGAGTGGCACCTGATCATGATGACGACCCTTCTGGCGATGCTGCCGCCCGTCATTGTCGTCGTGGTCATGCAGAAGTTCTTCGTCAAGGGCCTGACTGAAACAGAAAAATAAACCGGGACTGGAATATCCATCATGGCAGAAATACTGCTTGAGAAAGTATGCAAATCATACGGTAAAACGGCCGTCATTCACGGCGTTGATTGGCACATTCGAGATGGCGAATTGGTGGTTATTGTCGGCCCCAGCGGTTGCGGCAAATCGACCCTGTTGCGGATGATCGCAGGCCTGGAAACGATAACGGAAGGCGAAATTTCGATCAATGGCAAGGTTGTCAACGATTTGGAACCGGCCCAGCGCGATATCGCCATGGTGTTTCAGAACTACGCCCTTTATCCGCATATGTCGGTCTTCAAGAACATGGCCTATGGCCTGAAGATCAGGGGATTGCCGAAAGCCGAGATCGAACAGCGGGTTCAGAAGGCTGCCGATATCCTTGAAATTGGCGATTACCTTACCCGGTCTCCCCGGCAGCTTAGCGGCGGCCAGCGGCAACGCGTCGCCATGGGGCGTGCGATCGTTCGGGAACCGAGCGTCTTTTTGTTTGACGAACCGCTGTCCAACCTGGATGCAAAGCTGCGTGTTCAGATGCGGCTGGAAATTAAGAAGCTGCAGGAGCGTCTCGGCATTACCAGCGTTTATGTTACCCATGATCAGGTCGAGGCGATGACGCTTGGGCATCGCTTAATGGTGTTGAATGCCGGCAATGTCGAGCAACTGGGAACGCCGATCGAACTGTATGAGAGGCCGGAGACGAAATTTGTTGCGGGCTTCATCGGCTCGCCGTCCATGAACTTCCTGGATGCGAAGATAAGCAATGATGGAAGGATCGTTGAATTTAGCGGCGGTGAAAGCCATGAGCTTGCAGGCGATTTTTCGATGCACGCGAACCAACCGGTTACCGTCGGTATGCGACCCGAGCATCTTCATATCGATGACAGCGGCGCCCATACGATGTCCTACATCGTGCAGGTCGTAGAGCATCTGGGGGCCGATACTCTGGTTCACGGCACGTTTGGCAATGGCTCGTCCGATCTGATCGTTCGCCTGAAGGGCGTTCGAAACATTGGCAAGGGCGAAGTATTGCCGGTAACCATAGGTCCCAAAGACATTCATGTGTTCCATGCCGAAACCGGCAAACGCCTGGGCTAGGGCGGCTTGAAAGGAAAATGAAAACTTGTGTCGATTTATACCATCGGTCGGACTGTTGTTGAGCATGTTTGGCATGACGCATTTGGCGCACGGGTTTGATCTTCAAGGCCACCGCGGCGCGCGGGGCCTGGCACCGGAAAACACCCTTGTTTCATTCGCCCGGGCCTTGTCGATTGGCGTTACCACCCTCGAGTTGGATGTCGTGACAACCGGCGACGACGTTATCGTCGTGACCCACAATCCCCGGCTCGAACCGGCCCTGACACGGACCAGGGGCGGCAACTGGCTCGACCAGACGGGGCCTGCCATTCGCTCGCTTAGTCTGAAGCAGTTGAAAACCTATGATGTCGGTCGCCTGAAGCCGGGAACCCGTTATGCGGCGAAATATCCAGATCAGGTCGCCGCCGATGGCGCAACCATACCGACGCTTGAAGACCTTCTGGCTCTGGTCCGACGGTCTGGCAATGACGTGGTCCGGCTCAACATTGAAACCAAAGTGCAGCCGTCCGAACCCGACCTTTCCATGGCGCCGAATGACTTTGTCGCGGCGCTGTTGAAAATCATAAACGAACAGGGGTTTGCCGACCGGATAACCATCCAGTCCTTCGATTGGCGGACCTTGCAGGTCGTCCAAAGCGTCGCCCCGAACATTCCAACGTCCTACCTGAGCGTTCAGCAGGACTGGTATGACAATATCGGTACCGGCCGGCCCGGCGCGTCACCCTGGACAGCCGGGTATGACATTGATGATTTTGACGAAAGCGTGCCACGTCTGGTGAAGGCCGCCGGTGGCCGCATTTGGTCGCCCTACCACCGGGAGGTATCGGCCGGGAACATCGAACAGGCGCACCGGCTGGGGCTAAAGGTGAAGGTGTGGACCGTTAACGATGTCGATCGCATGGAAGCCCTGATCAACATGGGTGTTGATGGCATCATCACCGATTATCCGGATCGCCTGCGCCTGGTGCTTAAGCATCTCGGGATGCCAACGCCGCAACCGACTCCCGCTTCCCCCTGAGCCACTCTGGGTCGCTGGCCTATTAGATTGAAGCCATATTTGCAGTGAAGCGAGTTTGACCGAAGCGACGTAGTTGTCGTCGCGCTTGTCAAAGCGTGTTGCGACGGCATTGGGCTGCCTATGAAGCCGGTGGCCGAAGGCTGGCGGGTCACCGCGGTGTTGGCATGGCCCCATGCCCGGTGATCGGCGGCCGGCCCGCGCAGTCGTATGGGGGCCGCGGCAACTCGATATTAGCCTGCGTCAGCGGAGACACGGATTATCAATTTGCCGAAGTTTCTGCCATTCAGCAGGCCGATAAAGGCTTCGGGCGCATTTTCCAGGCCATCGACGATGTCCTCGCGATATTTGATCTTGCCTTCCTTGACCCAGGCGCCGACGGTGGCGATAAATTCCTTCGCCTGGTCGGCAAAATCCCAGACGATGAAACCACGCAAGGTCAGGCGGTGCGTCAGGATCTGGCGTTGCAGAAGCGGTGTCATGTCCGGGCCCGCCGGAAGTTCCGTCAGGTTGTAGTTGGCGATCAGGCCGCAAACGGGAATACGGGCAAATGTGTTTAGAAGTTTCGATACGGCGGTAAACACCTTGCCACCGACATTCTCGAAATAGACGTCGATGCCATCCGGGCAGGCGGCCTTCAGTTGCGCTGGGAAGTCATCGTCGTAGTGCGAAACACAGGCGTCAAAGCCCAGTTCTTCGACCACATAGCGGCATTTTTCCGGTGACCCGGCAATGCCGACGGCCCGACAGCCGTTCAGTTTGGCGATCTGGCCAACGACGCTGCCCACGGCCCCCGAAGCGGCGGCGACAACCACCGTTTCGCCCGCCTTCGGCTGGCCAATGTTCATCAGGCCGGTATAGGCGGTCATTCCCGGCATACCGAGAACGCCGAGCGCGGTGGAAATCGGCGCGACCGAGGGGTCGATCTTGTTCAGGCCCGTCCCATCGGAAATGGAATATTCCTGCCAGCCACCATATCCGGAAACGATATCGCCGGCGGTATATTTCGGGTTGTTGGATGCGACCACTTCGCTGACCGTGCCGCCGACCATGACCTCGCCAATTCCAACCGGTTCGGAATAGGATTTGGCATCGCTCATGCGGCCCCGCATGTAAGGGTCCAGTGACAAATAAATCGTCCGGCACAATATCTCGCCGTCACCGGGGGTGGGCACGGCTTCGGTTTCGAGCGAGAAGTCGGCGGGAGTTGGTTCGCCCACCGGGCGGGCGGCGAGAACGACTTTGCGGTTGGTCTGCATGATTGGCTCCTTGGTAATTGAGAAAGGACTATTGCGGTCGGCGAAGATACATACCCATGCCCTGTACGGTCATGACGGGATCGTCATCCTGGTTCTTACATTCCATCAGCGATTTGACGATGCCGCGATCCGGCTTGCTTTTCGATGGCGTGACGCTTTGAACATGAACGCGGACGGTCACGGTATCGCCGGGGCGGACCGGTTTGAGCCAGCGAACCTCGTCGACTCCCGGCGATCCCATCGACGATGAGCTGCTGATAAAGCCGTCCACCATCAGTCGCATCATGATCGATACGGTATGCCAGCCACTGGCGATTATGCCGCCGTAGGGCGAGTTGAGTGCCGCTTCCGGGTCTATGTGAAAGGGCTGCGGATCGAACTCCGTGGCAAATCGGATGATTTCTTCCTGCGTGAAGGTGTAGGCGCCGCAGTCAAGGGTAGAGCCTTCCTGAAAATCATCCAGATAGCGGGTGATCTTTTTGTCACTCATGGGTTGGGTGCATCCTTTTGCGCGCCAAAGGTTTTGGCCTTTTCGTGGAACTCGTCCGGCAGCGTGATCGACTTGCGTTTGGTCAGGTCAAACAGCACCGCGGTGACTTCGATTGTGGCGGTGATTTGGTCGGTCGTTGCATCGCTTATATGGTGACTGAAACGAAACGTCTTGTCCCGGGTTTCAAGAAATTGGCTGTGCGCCTCAACGGGCGTGCCGACGGGCATTGGCCGAAGATAGGCGACATCGTAATCAAGCGCCGCCGAACCGATGTCATGTTCGACACGCCAGGCGTGACTGGCCCCCATGTGGGTGAAGAAATGCATGGCGGCATCCGAGACGCAGGAGATGATGAAAGCGGGCGTGGCGATGGCCGTATCGTTGACTTCCCACGTGTTGACGGCCCGTCTGCATGTGACGACGGCATTTCTCGGAAGGTCCGCCTGCAACCTTGGACCGGTGATCGGCCGGGGCAAGGGAAAGGCCCGATCCGTGGCGGGGGCAAAGGATTTGACCTTGTTGCGGGCCGCCTCGGGTAAAGCAACGATCTCGCCGTTGGTTGTGTCCCACAGTCGGGCAACGGTTTCGAAACGAGCGGCGATGGTACCGGTTTCCACATTTTGCAGCACCGAGGCGATGTGCACCTGCTCGCCGTCGATGTTCCGAATTCCGCTGCGCATGACCAGCACATCGCCAGCATAGACTTCCTGCTCGAAAAGAATGCGGTCGGCGACCGGATAAAACCCGGCGCCGAGCCCCAGCATGGCGCCTGTCTGAGCCAGGGCCTGACTATTTTTTTCCATATAGAACTGCACGTTCATGTGCCGCATCTGATCGCATTCGGCGGCGCTGACCCGCCCGCTATAGGTGACGACGCCCGCCTGCCGTGTCGCGGCGTCCGGGGGGGACTGCGGCAGGGGCGGGGCGGCGACTTCGGTACGGGTCGTGCACGAAACGGCGTTGCTATCGGAATGGTACATCCGGTGGTCAAAAACATGGGTTTCACCGCCCGACGACACAAGCTTGCTTTCAACATGAAAAACATCGCCGGGGCGCAAATCGACCTGCCTGCCAATGCGTTCGTCCAGCAAGCGAACGCGGTCGCCGCTTTCGCGTAGTTTGCGGGGGCCAAGACCCAGGGCGTGCAGGGCGTGGCCGGTCGCATCGCCCATGCGGGCGGTCAATGCCGCCGTCGTCATCATGCCGTTTTCATCGCAGTCCTGTGGCGATGTTTGTCCGCGCAGGGTTTCGAAGTATTCAGTCATGGCGGTGTTACTCAGCGTCCCTTGAACACGGGCGCGCGTTTTTCGACGAAGGCGCGGGCCGCTTCGCGGTGATCTTCCGTTTCGCCGGTGCGGGTATGGTGCAGGGCCTCCAGATCCATCACCTGGACCAAGGTCATGCTCAGGGCGGCATTCATGTTGCGCTTCATATAGCGGTAGGCGACGGCTGGCCCGGCGGCGAGTTTACCGGCCAACGCCATCGTCGTCGCTCGCAAGTCGTCATCGGCGACGACCTGGTTGACCATCCCCAGGTTCAGAGCTTCGTCGGCCTCTATCTTGGCGGCGGTGAAATAGAGCTCGCGCGCCTTGGCGGTGCCGACAAGCTGGGTCAGGAAATAACTACCGCCGAAATCGCCGGAATATCCGACGTGGGCGAAGGCGGTGGTAAATTTGGCCGATGCTCCGGCGACCCGCATGTCGCAAGCCATCGCCATGGACAGTCCCGCCCCTGCGGCGGCCCCGCCGACCATGGCGATGGTCGGCTTCGGCATTTCATGCAGCCAGCGCGAACATTCCATCAGGCCCCGCAGGGTCTGGGCGCGTTGTTCCATGGGGCCTGTATGGAATTCTTTGTCTTCGGCCATGGCTTTGACATCGCCACCGGCGCAAAAAGCGGGTGCCGTGCCGGTTAACACGACGACCCCAACCGCGTCATCCGACGCCAGCCGTTCAAGCGCCGCCAGCAGGTCGGCCAGCATGGGGCGCGACAGGGCGTTCATCCGTTCCGGTCGGTTCAGGGTCAAAACGGCGACGCCGCTGTCTATCTGTTCGATCAAATGTTCGCTCATTATCGCTCCTGTCGCAGGCTGAGTGCCAGGGTAGGACTATACGTCAATTTGGGTCGCTGTCACGCCCTTGACGGCGGATAAAAAGGTGTTCATCGTGAAAAAAATAGTTATGAGGAGATGATTCTTGGAAACCATTGATTTTTCAGTTGAAAATGGCGTTGCCCGGATTATTCTCAATCGTCCGGAAGCAGGAAATACGCTGAATTCGGCGATGGGACGGGACCTGATGCAGGCGGCCTTGCGGTGCGATGAAGAGACCGCTATCCGCGCCGTGTTATTGACCGGGGCGGGCGGGCTGTTCTGCTTTGGCGGCGACCTCAAGCATTTTGTTGCCGAAGCCGAGCGGATCGGTCCGTTGATTAAGGAAATCACCACCTACCTGCATTCGGCGATCTCTCGTTTTTCACGCATGCAAAAGCCGCTGGTGGTTGCCGTTGACGGCATCGCCGCCGGGGCCGGGGTTAGCTTGACGGCGCTTGGCGATGTCGTTCTGGCGGGGGAAAGCGCGACCTTCACGGCGGCCTATACGGCCGCCGGCTTATCGCCCGACGGGGGCAGCACCTATCTGTTGCCGCGTCTGATCGGCATGCGGCGGGCGCAGGAACTCTTTTTCACCAATCGCAAACTCAGCGCCGCCGAAGCCGTCGACTGGGGCTTGATTACCCGCACCGTCCCGGATGCCGACCTAATGAGCGAAGCGGAGAAATTAGCCGGCGCCCTGGCGAACGGCCCAACGGCGGCGTTTGGCACGGTCAAATCCCTGTTGGCGGAAACCTTCAATACCCCGCTGGAAGCACAGTTGGAGCAGGAGGCCCGTGGCATCGCGCGTAATGCACAAAGCCGCGATGGCCGCGAAGGGGTGATGTCGTTCGTCGAAAAACGCAAGCCCGTTTACACCGGGGAATAACCGGGATCATCGGCTTTATCACGGCGGCCAGTTTTCCTGATCCGGGCGACCTGCGGGCCGAAATCCGGCGCTGCCGCGTTCTGGCGGGGGATAATCCGTTCGGTGTCAACATTTCCATGTTGCCCAAGTTGATCGAAGGCGAAAAAACCGGTCAGATGATTGCCATCGTCATCGAAGAAGGCGTCCGCTTCGTCGAGACATCCGGGCGCAACCCGGAAGCCTCCGGTCCGGGTGCGCTGGTTTTGCGGCGGGTATTGGTTGTCGTGACTTCTACTTAACGCGAGTTTGTATTAGTCTTATCCAATGACGACGCTGCAGCTCACTCTGTTTCTACCAGCCGCTATCCTGGTCGCGGCCTCGCCGGGGGCGAACAACCTCTTGTCGTTCGTTCACGGGATCAAGGCCGGATTCGCTAAGACGGCGGTGAGCCTGTCGGGTCGCTTCTTGGCTTTTGCTTTCATGATCCTGTTGGTGGCGTTCGGCTTAGGCGAGATCCTGGAAGCATCGGAGCTGGCCTTCAGCGTGGTCAAGTGGCTCGGGGTTACCTATCTGGTGTTCTTGGGCGTCGCCCTCTTCCGCGCCAAGACGCTGGACCTTGACATGGGGAGCGTGGCCGGCACGGCCCTCCGGCTGGCCAAGCGGGAGTTCACCGTCGCCCTGACGAACCCAAAGGCGGCGCTTCTCTTCACTGCCTTCCTGCCGCAGTTCGTCGCTGCGACAGGGCCCTTCGCCGAGCAATTGCTGTTGCTTGGCGCACTCTACATAGGCATCGAATTTCTGGCCGCCTGCGGCTATGCCTATGTCGGCGCGCAGCTCCGCCGCTTCGAGATGACGCCCAGGCGCGCGGTGACGATCAACCGGACCACGGGCGGGATCATGCTGAGCGTGGCGGCAATGTTGGCGACGATGAACCGGGCCTGAGGCTTCCGCGTGCCGCCTGGCCCTGATCAAGCGCCGGTCTGGTTGATATCGCGCCTGACGTCGCGCGGCGCCTTATCGAGTCATTTGGCGATATTTATAGGCGGCCAGGCCTCGATCTGAAATCTCGGGAGATCGCCACCAGTGCCGCCTTCGCTGCACTTGGGACCGCCCAGGCGCCCTTGAAGGAGCGTCTTCACGCTGCCCCGAACGGTATCTTCGCGGCCTAGGGAGCCTCGGGAAACGAGTGATATATGGCATTGCGTTCGTGCCCTAATCCCTAAGCGATATCCCCAGAACCTTTTCGAGCGCGTCAATCGCCGGTCCGGATTCTCCGACCTTGATGGTCGTCATGCCCATGGCGCGGGCCGGTTTTAAGTTGATGCCCAGATCATCCAGGTAGACGACGTCTTGCGGGGTAACTCCGACTTGATCGCAGGCGAGACGGTAGATTTCCGGGTCGGGTTTGCGGATCCCGACCTTCGAGGATTCGATGACCGTTCCAAACAGCTTGAAAACGTCGGAATAGTCCGGGTTGGGGTCGTCGGCACCGCTGGCCGCGGCGCCGCGAACGTTGTTGGTGATGCAGGCGGTTTTGAAGTGCCGGTTGCAGCGCCGCAGGGCTTCGACCATGTCGGCGCGGAGTGCCCCTTTCAACAGGGCGATGACGTCACGACCACGCACTTCGTGGCCCAGCGTTCGGGACTCGTCGGCGAACAGATCGTCGAATTCCCGGGCGCCGATACGATCGCTTTCGAATCGGGCCCAGGCGTTGTCGTCCGGATTACGGCTGTTGACGGTCCGAATAAAGTCGGTCGGCAGGTTATTTTCACGCTCGAAGCGGTTGAAGTTATCGAAGGGGCTGTCGGTCAAAACGCCGCCAAAGTCCCAGAAAACGGCTTTGATCATGGGGAAGAATACTCAGATGCAGGAATTACGAAATTCATCATAGGTCTTTATTGCATCAGTGCAAAGTAACCCTTGAAGTACGGCGGGTATCGTTGGACAATCGCCACCCCAGCCAATCAGGTCAGATTCAAAAATCACGAGGCAGAACAAATGGATATCGAGTTTAGCGAACAGGAACTCGCCTTTCGCGATGAAGTGCGGACGTTTTTCGATTCAAAATATCCACAGGATATTCTCGAAAGGGCCCGCGCCGGGGTCAGCCCCAGCAAGGACGATATGGTGCGTTCCCAGAAGGCCCTTCATCAACAGGGGTGGGCCGGGGTTAACTGGCCGACCGAATACGGCGGAACCGGGTGGACCCCGTCCGAGCGGTATCTGTTTGAAAACGAAATGGCGCGGGCCGATGTGCCGCCGATCGTGCCCTTCGGCCTCGGCATGGTCGGGCCGGTAATTTATTCGTTTGGCAATGAACAACAGAAAAAGCGTTTCTTACCTGATATTCTCGCCACCAATGTCTGGTGGTGTCAGGGGTTTTCCGAGCCCGGCGCCGGATCCGATCTTGCCTCGCTGCGCACCAGGGCCGTGCGCGAGGGCGATGAGTATGTTGTCAACGGCACCAAAACCTGGACCACGCTGGCCCAGCACGCCGACTGGATCTTCTGTCTGGTTCGCACCGATCCGGACGTTAAACCGCAGGAAGGCATTTCGTTCCTGCTGATCGACATGAAAACCCCCGGCATTACGGTCAGCCCTATCATCACCATCGATGGCGGCGATGAAATCAACGAGGTCAATTTCCAGGATGTCCGGGTTCCCGCCGATCAGTTAATCGGCGAGGAAGGCAAGGGGTGGACCTACGCCAAAAAATTGTTGACCCACGAACGCACCGGCATCGCCGGGGTCGCGCGCTCGAAACGCCAGCTCGAAAAGCTGAAGAAGATATCGGCGTCCCTGCCCAATGGCGGCGGCGCGATGCTGATGGAAGATGATGATTTCCGGCGCCGGATGTCGGACGTTGAAATTGAGCTGATGGCGCTGGAATTCACCGACCTTCGGACATTGGCGGCGGTCCAGACCGGCGGCGCGCCGGGGCCGGAAAGCTCAATCCTGAAAATCAAGGGAACCGAGATCCAGCAAGCGGTCACCGAACTGTTCGTTGAAGCCGCCGGTTATTATGCCATGCCTTACACGCCGGAACAGTTTGCCCCCGGCGCCAACGAGGCCAGTATCGGCCCCGAATTCGCGGCCCATGCGGGTCCGCGTTATTTCAATATGCGCAAGACCTCCATTTACGGCGGCTCCAACGAAATTCAGAAAAATATTATCGCCAAGGCCGTTCTGGGTCTTTGACAGGCGGTTGCGGAATTCAAGAGAGGATATGTGACCAATGGATTTTTCGTTCAGTGAAGAACAGGAACTGGTGCGCGATAGCGTCGTGCGGTTCGTTCGCGAAAACTACAGCTTCGACAAACGCCATGCCCTGGCTTTAAGCGATGACGGCTTCAGCCGCGAGCACTGGAACCTGTTCGCCGAACTGGGCTGGCTGGCTTTGCCATTCTCCGAAGCGGACGGCGGCCTTGACGGTGGCGTTGCGGATACCATGATTGTTATGGAAGAACTGGGCAAAGGCCTGGTGCTGGAACCTTATCTGGCGACCGTCGTGCTGGCCGGTGGGGTCTTGCGCCGTGCCGCCAATACTGCCCAACGCGAAGCCATCCTGCCCGGCGTTATCGGCGGGGAAACCCAATTGGCGCTGGCGTACGCCGAAGGACAGGGGCGGTACAATCTGGCCGATGTGACGACGACGGCGAAAGCCGACGGCGATGGTTATATCATCAATGGCAACAAGGCCGTGGTGTTGAACGGTCCGGCTGCCAATACCTTGATCGTTTCGGCTCGGACATCGGGCGACCAACGGGATCGCGATGGCGTCACCTTGTTTATGGTTGATGCCGATGCAACGGGCATCAGCCGTCGCAACTACCCGACCCAGGATGGTGGCCGGGCATCCGATATCGAATTTACCGGGCTTACCGTTTCGGCGGATGCGGTAATTGGTGAGGTCGGCGGCGGCCTGAAGGTGCTGGAAGACAGTGTCGATGAAGCCATTGTCGCCATCGGTGCGGAAGCCGTCGGCGGCATGACGGCGCTACACGCGGCGACCGTGGAATATGCCCGCACCCGGGTTCAGTTCGGCGTGCCCATCGGCAAATTCCAGGTTCTGCAACACCGCATGGTGGAGATGTTCATGGAGTGTGAGCAGTCGAAATCGCTGTTGTACCGGGCGGCCATGACCATGGACAATAATGGCGCGGACACGGCGCGCACGGTTTCCGCATTGAAAGTGCAAATCGGAAAGTCCGGACGTTTTGTTGGCCAGCAAGCGGTACAGGTTCACGGCGGCATGGGCATGACGGATGAACTAAACGTCGGCCACTACTTCAAGCGCCTGACCATGATCAACACCTTGTTTGGCAACATCGACCACCACATGCGCCGTTTCGCAAATCTGGATATCGCCGCTTAGTCCTTGGGCGACGGTAGCGGTCCGGCCAGGATGAACAGGAAGGCACCGCTCAGCGCGATGCCCGAGATGACGGCGATTGGCACGGTATAGCCGTTCCACGCACCGTACAGAAACCCGACAAGCGCCGGCCCCATGGCGACGCCGACTTGTGCGACGGCCTGGGATGTTGCGTAGATACGTCCGTACTCACGCATGCCGAAGGCGTCGGCCAGCACCAGCGGTAAGGTCATCAGCAAGTTACCCAGCGCCAGTCCAAGGGTAATGGATGCCGCCAGCAGCGAGAAGGCGGTGTCGGCGAAGGCGATGGCAAGCAGCGACGAGGCTTGCAGGACGATCAGGAAAATGGCGACCGGGCGGATCGAGAAACGGCCAATGGCCCAACCGCCGATGAGGCGACCGACCATCGAGGCCCCGGCCAGACTGGCGACGGAGCTTGCCGCCACCGTTGCGTCGATACGTCCGGCGACCAGATTGAACTGGTGCGCCAAGCCACCGACCTGGGCCATTAATATCAACACGAACGCCGCCGTACACAAAATAAAGAACCGCGAACGGGCGGCATCCGCAAACGTCGTTCCCGAGAGGGTACGCTTGTCGGCCGTCGGTTCCGACCGACCGCCATCGGGTTCCAGTCCCATCCCTTCGGGCGACGTTCTGATCAAAAGGGCCGTCACCGGAACAACGGCGAGCACATAAATGGCGGCCAGCAGTGGTGTCGCCCGAGCCAAACCCATATCGCCGATCAGGGCCGCCGCCATGGGAGTCAGAGTGATGCCGCCGACCGACAACCCGGTCGAGGCGATCGACAACGCCACGGCGCGCTGCCTTGAAAACCAACGGGCGACCAGGGTTGTGCCGGGAATGAGTGAGGTGCAGGCAAAACCGACGGCGAACAAGGCAAAAGAGACGAACAACATGACCGGTGTATCGGCCCGACCGATGGCGATCATTCCGGCGGCAGCCAGAAAGGCGCCGGTGCAGATGGTGTAGCGGGGATCGAAACGGTCGATCAGCCGACCGATGACAAGGCCGCTGCCCGCGCCGATCAGGAAAAACAGGGACGCCGCATTCGAGGCGACGGCAACCGTAAATTGGCCGTCACGGCTGAGCGCATTGATGAACACCGACAGGTTATAAAATCCCAGCCCCGACGACACCATAAGCATGATGAAGACGGCACCGACGATACGCCAACCGTAAAAGAATCCGCCTCGTTGCAAGGACGGTTCTGTAGACCCGTCAGCCATGCTCCTTCAATTCCATTTTGGCGATCGACATGCGGTGAACTTCATCGGGGCCATCGGCAAGCCGCAGGGTCCGGGCCGCGGCCCAGTCGGCAGCCAGATGGAATCCGTCAGATACTCCGGCCCCACCGTGGATCTGGATGGCCCGGTCGATCACCCGTAGGGCCATGCTTGGGGCGATCACCTTGATCATGGCGATTTCCTTTTTGGCGATTTTGTTGCCGACCGTATCCATCATGTGGGCGGCACGCAACGTCAGCAGTCGGGCCTGGTCAATTTCCATACGCGAATCGGCAATAGCCTCCATGACAACGCCCTGTTCGGCAATCGGCTTGCCGAAGGCGATGCGTTCCTTGGCGCGGACGCACATGGAATCCAAGGCCCTTTCGGCCAGCCCGATCAGTCGCATGCAGTGATGAATTCTACCCGGTCCCAGGCGACCTTGGGCGATCTCAAATCCACGGCCTTCGCCCAGTAACAGGTTGGACGCCGGAACTCGGACATCCGTGAAATCCACCTCCGCGTGGCCGTGCGGGGCATGGTCGTAACCGAACACCGGCAGATGACGCACCACTTTGACACCGGGCGTATCCAGCGGCACCAAAATCATCGATTGCTGATTATAGCGACCGGCGTTCGGGTCGGTCTTGCCCATGAAGATCAGGATCTTGCAGCGAGGGTCCATGGCGCCGGACGTCCACCACTTGCGCGAATTGATGACGTAGGAATCGTTGCCATCCCGCGTGATTGAGCCTTCGATGTTTGTTGCGTCCGAAGATGCGACGGCGGGTTCGGTCATCGCGAAGCCGGAGCGAATCTCACCGGCCAGCAACGGCTTCAGCCACTGTTCTTTGTGTTCAGCGGTGCCGTAACGGACCAGCACTTCCATATTGCCGGTATCGGGCGCCGAACAGTTGAACGCCTCCGGGCCGATATGGGACCGCCCCATGATTTCGCACAGCGGCGCGTATTCCGTGTTGGTCAGCCCGGCGCCCAAATCGCTTTCCGGCAGGAACAGGTTCCATAGTCCGGCGTCACGGGCCTTGGCCTTCATTTCTTCCATGACCGCCGGTTTGCACCAGCGTCCGCCTTCTTCGGTCTGGTCGCGGTAGACCTGCTCGTTCGGGTAAACATGGGCGTCCATGAAGGCGGTAACGCGTTCCTGAAGATCCTTCACTTTGTTCGAATAATCAAATTCCATAGCTGCTTACTCCTTAAAGTGAGGTTGTTTCTGAAAAACAGGCGCCCCGCCGGGCCAGGCCGGCGACCCGTTCGTCAAAGCGGGCGAAGCGTTTGTCTTTGGTTTGGCCGCGCAGGTAGCGGATGTAAATTTGTTGCAGGATGACCGCCAGCTTGAACGAGCCGAAGACGAAATACCAGTTGATCGCCGATACATCGAAGCCCGTTTTTTCGGCATAGCGGGCGACCACTTCCGTGCGGGTCGGGAAGCCGGCGCGCCAGGTCGGCATGGTCATGTTGGTGCGCCATTCGGGCCCGTCGGTGTTGTCGGTCCAGTAATTCAACATATGGCCCAGGTCCATCAGGGGGTCGCCCAGGGTACACATATCCCAATCCAGCACCGCCGTTGGCCGGGCCGGATCGTCGGTCGATAGCAGCACGTTGTCGAGCTTGAAATCATTGTGCAACAGGGTGACGTATTTTGACTGCGGCAGGTTGTCTTCAAGCCAGGGCAGGATCCGGTCGATGTCGGCAAGGTCCTTGTCCTTGGCTGCGTGCCAGCGTTTCGTCCAGCCGTCAAGCTGGCGTTTGACGAAGCCGTCCGGCCTGCCAAGGTCTTCGAGTCCGACCGCCGCCGGGTCGACCGAATGCAGGTCGGCCAAGGTATCGATCAGCATTGAACCGATGCGCTGGTTAAGGGCCGGATCGTCGGCGAAGCGCTCGGGCATCTCACCGCGAATGACGAACCCCGCGCGCCGTTCCGAAACGTGGAAGTTTGCCCCGATGATGCCGGCGTCGTCGCAGTAAAGAAAACTGCGGGGCGCCAGGGCGAAGGCCTTGTACAAAACAGACTGTACCCGGTGCTCACGTTTCATATCGTGAGCCGATGGCGCTATCGGACCCATCGGCGGTCGTCGCAGAACGTATTCATCGGCACCGAAGGCCAGAAGGTACGTCAGATTGGCGTGACCGCCGCCGAATTGGGAAACCACCAGCGGCCCATTGGTTGCCGGCAGTCGTTCACGCAGGTAGGGCTCCAGCCGGGAGGTGTCGAGCTTTTCGTCGGCGCGAACATCGATGGTTTCCGGATCGGGGTGGGCCACGTTTCGATAACTCCTCAGGCGACCTCGAACAGTCCGGCGGCACCCTGTCCACCGCCGATGCACATGGTGACGACGACATATTTGACGCCCCGGCGCTTGCCCTCAATCAAGGCGTGGCCGACCATCCGGGCGCCGCTCATGCCGTAGGGGTGGCCGATGGAGATAGCGCCGCCGTTGACGTTCAGGTTTTCATCGGGGATGCCGAGCCTGTCCCGGCAGTACAGAACCTGAACCGCGAAAGCCTCGTTCAGTTCCCACAGGCCGATGTCGTCCATTTTCAGGCCGTTCCGTTGCAGCAGTTTTGGCACGGCGAATACCGGTCCGATGCCCATTTCGTCGGGCTCACACCCGGCGACGGCGATACCGCGATAAATACCCAGCGGTTGCAGGCCTTTCCTTTCGGCCAGTTTTGAATCCATGATGACGGAAGCCGAGGCTCCGTCGGAAAGCTGGCTGGCGTTGCCGGCGGTGATAAAGCAGTTTTCGCCCAATACCGGCTTCAAGTTGCTGAGGCCTTCGATGGCGGTATCGGGGCGGTTTCCTTCGTCTTTTTCGAGTGTGATTTCGTGATAGGAAATTTCTTTGGTTTCCTTATCCATGACGCCTTTAACCGATGCCATCGGCACGATCTCGTCGTCAAATTTCCCCGCCGCTTGTGCCGCCGCTGTGCGCTGCTGGCTTTGCAGGCCGTAGGCATCCATGTCGTCGCGACTGATGTTGTAGCGGTTGGCGACGACTTCGGCCGTTTCCAGCATGGACATATAGATTTCCGGCTTGTTGGCCATCAGGATCGGGTCCTTGGCGCGGAAGGTGTTCATGTGTTCGTTCTGGACAATCGAAATGGATTCCAGTCCGCCGCCGACGACGATCGGCATGTCATCGTCGATCACCTGTTTTGCCGCCGTCGCAATGGCCATCATGCCGGACGAGCACTGACGGTCGACGCTCATACCGCCGACCGTGATCGGTAACCCCGCCGCGATTGCACATAAGCGGGCAACATTGGCGCCCTGGCTGCCCTGCTGGATCGCGGCGCCCATGACCACGTCATCGACCTCGCCGGGGTCAATGCCGGCACGTTCGACCGCGTGCCGGATGACATGGGCGCCCAGGCTTGGCGATTCGGTGTTGTTGAAGGCACCCCGGTAGGCTTTGCCGATGGGGGTGCGGGCGGTAGAGACGATGACTGCTTCGCGTTTCATGATAACCTCGATTTTCCAGTTATTTATCGCCGAAGCTCTTGCCTTCATCGGCAAGGCGTTTCAGCAGGGACGATGGTTCCCAGAACACGCCGTGTTGTTCGTGGAAATGACAAATGTCGTCATAAATCTGTTTCAGGCCGACGTGTTCGGCATAAAACATGGGGCCGCCACGGAACACCGGGAAGCCGTATCCATAAATGTAAATGACGTCGATATCGCCGGATCGCATGGCGATGCCCTCATCAAGAATATTGGTCCCTTCGTTGACCAACTGGTACATGCAGCGTTTGAAGATTTCTTCATCCGATATGTCACGCCGGGTGATGCCTTTTTCTTCGGACACCTGTTTCAGCATGTCTTCGACCTCGGGGTCGATGATCGGCGCGCGGGATCCTTCTTCGTAGATATACCAACCGCGCCTGGTTTTTTGCCCAAAACGATCCATTTCGGCCAACCGGTCGGCGACGGTCGATGAATAGGGCAGGTTGGTGTCGCGGGTCGCTGCCTGTTCCTTGCGGATGCGCCAGCCCACATCGATCCCGGCCAGGTCCATAACCGCGAACGGTCCCATGGCAAAACCCCAATCGAACAGAACTTTATCGACTTGCTGCGGCAGGGCGCCTTCTTCAACCAGCGCCTGGGCTTCGCGGAAATAGGCGTGCAACATGCGATTGCCGACGAAGCCGTCGCAAACACCGACCAGCACGCCGACCTTCTTGATTGTGCGCGCCAGCTTCATGGTCGTCGCAATGACCTCGGCGGAGGTCGTGTCGGAACGGACGATTTCCAGCAACTTCATCACGTTGGCGGGGCTGAAGAAGTGAGTACCGATAACATCTTGCGGGCGCTTGGTGGCCGCCGCGATTTCGTTAACGTCCAGCGTCGAGGTGTTGGTGGCGAGGATCGCACCCGGTTTGCAGACGGTATCCAGCTTGCCGAATATTTCTTTTTTCAGCGCCATGCCTTCAAAAGCGGCTTCGACGACGATATCGACATGGGCGAAATCGGCATAATCGAGCGTGCCGGAGATCAGCCCCATGCGCGTGTTCATCTCTGTCTGGCTCAGGCGACCGGTTTTAACGGTGGCGGCGTAGTTCTTTTCGATAATCGACAGGCCCTTATCAAGGCCTTCCTGGTTGACTTCGACCAGGGTCACGGCGATGCCGGCGTTGGCGAAGTTCATGGCGATGCCGCCGCCCATGGTTCCGGCCCCGACGACACCGGCGCTGGCGATGGGGCGCACCGGTGTATCCTTCGGCACATCCGGAACCTTGGCCGATTCCCGTTCGGCGAAGAACATGTGGCGCTGGCCCTGCGATTGGGGCGAATTCATGCACTCGATGAATAATTTGCGCTCGTTAGCCATGCCTGCATCGAAGGGCAGGTCAATCGCACCTTTGATGGCTTCGATGCATTTGAACGGGGCGAGGAAACCACGGGCCCGGCGGGCGATGGACTTCTCGAAATTTTCGAACAGCTCCGCAGGCGCCTGCACCGTCATGTCACGGACGCGACGGCGGGGTTTGCCGTCGTTGAGCAATGATGTTGCAAAAGCCAAAGCGTCATCGACCAGGTCGCCATCGACAATATGATCGAGAATGCCAAGTCCCAGCGCCTTGTTGGCGGGAACGAAATCACCGGAAACGATGATTTTCAATGCCGCTTCGGCACCGACCAGACGCGGCAGCCGCTGGGTGCCGCCGGCACCGGGCAGGATGCCTAGCTTGACCTCGGGCAGGCCGACCTTGGCGTCCGCCGACGCACAGCGATAATCGCAACCGAGCGCCAGTTCCAGCCCGCCGCCAAGGGCCGTGCCATGGATCGCCGCGAGCACCGGTTTGGCGCTGTTTTCGTAAGCGATGATGACCTCGTCCAGACCGGGATCGGCCATCGGCTTGCCGAATTCGGTAATGTCGGCTCCGGCCGGGAACGTGCGCCCGCCGCCGGTCAGGACAACGATATTTGTTTCACCGTCGGCGTTGGCCTGTTCCAGGCAACTGACAAGGCCTTGCCGGACACCGGCGCCAAGCGCATTGACCGGCGGGTTAGTGACGGTGATGAGGGAAACGGCGCCACGCCGCTCATAGGAAACAAAATCGCTCATGGGGTATCCTCATATAAGTACCAGGGGTGGAGCCAGAGGCATATGCCTAATGGGGTTATACTTCAAGCCATTCCTTGCGGATGCTTTCGTCCCGATTCAGGTCATCGGGAACGCCTTCAAAGACGACGCGGCCATGGCCCATGACGTAGATCCGTTGGGAAATTTTCAGGGCAATCGTAAGTTTCTGCTCGACCAGCAGGATAGAGACGCCACGCCGGGAAATTTCTTCCAACATGGAGGCGACCTGGGCGACGATCTTCGGGGCAAGGCCTTCTGTCGGCTCATCGATAATAACCAGATCGGGATCCCCCATCAAGGTCCGGCACATGGTCAGCATTTGTTGCTCGCCACCGCTCAAGAACCCGGCATCGATATCGGCGCGCTCCCGCAAGTTGGGGAACATCTCGAACATGTCCTCGATCGTCCACCGCCCTTCGTTGCGGGTATCCTTCTGGCCCATGATCAGGTTCTGACGCACCGTCAGAGTAGGGAAGACGTCCCGGTTTTCGACGACGATGCCAAGCCCGGCCCGGGCAATCTCGTGGGGGGGGCGACCGATCAGTTCGGTGCCGCGAAATTTGACCGAACCATGGCACTCGACGGTGCCCATGATCGCCAGCGCCGTGGTTGAGCGGCCGACACCGTTGCGCCCCAACAGGCTGACGATTTCGCCTTCTTTGACGTTGAATGAAACGCCTTGCAGGATGTGGCTTTTGCCATAGAAGGCGTGCAGGTCCCTGACGTCCAGCATAGGGGGGGCAATGTCATTCATCTTCGATCTGCGTTCCCAGATAGGCTTCTTGAACGGCCCTGTTGTTACGAATATTTTCCGGCGTGTCGGTGGCGATGATCTTGCCGTAGACCAGCACGGATATACGGTCGGCAAGGTTGAATATGACACCCATGTCGTGTTCGACCATGACCAGGGTTTTGCCTTCCGTAACGCTTCTGATCAACTCGACGGCCTGTTCCGTTTCGCTGTGGCTCATGCCCGCGGTGGGCTCGTCGAGCAGCACGACATCGTTGCCGCTGGCGACGGCGATGCCAATTTCCAAAGCCCGTTGCTCGGCATAGGCCAGAAGGCCCGCTGGAATGAAGGCGCGGGAAGCCAGGCCAATTTTTTCAAGAATTTCTTCGGTCAGTTCGTTGACGTCGTCCAGGTCTTCGACCCGATTCCAGAACGAATATTTGTAGTCCCGTACCCATAGAACCGCGCATTGGACGTTCTCGTAGACCGTCATGCGGGGGAATATATTGGTAACCTGAAAGCTGCGGCTGAGGCCTTTTCTGAAGATCTCATAGGGCGGCAGGCCGCTGATATCGACGCCGCCTAGCGAAATACGGCCCGACGTCGGCGAATAGCGGCCGCTGATCAGGTGAAACAGGGTCGATTTTCCGGCTCCGTTCGGGCCAATGATGGCATGCCGTTCGCCTTTGTCGATCTCAAGGTTGATGCCCTGAATAATCGCGGCCGGACCAAAGCTTTTGTGCAGGTCCGTAATCTTGATGGCGCCGGTCATAACGCGTCGTCCCTGGCGGGATCGTGCGTTATCGGGGCGTTGGCTCGATTCCAGGCATCAAGCACACCGGCTTTGGCGCGTCTGACGCCAAAAATTCCGGCGATGGCCAGCATCAGCAGGATTGCCCAGGGCAAAAAACTGTCAATATTGACGGAAACGCCAAACAGATCCATGACCCGGGTATCGACGGATGTGGTCTTGGAAAAATGCGCCAGTTCCAGTATGCCCGTGACGCCGATGGTGATCATTAACACCGGCGCGGCCATCGTCACGTACGGCGCAAACAGTATACCCAGCCGTCGGGCCTTGTAGGCCGGTCCGTGCATCATCAGCAAACCGGATAACCCCGCCGGTGCGAACAGCACGGTCGCGAGAAAAATCAGCCCCAGGTATAGCAGCCAGAGGTCGGTGAAGTTGCTCAGCACCGTGCTCAGCAGCGTGAGCAGAATGGCGCCGAGGACGGGGCCGATGAAATATCCGATGCCGCCGATATAAGCCATCAGCAAGACACTGCCGGACTGGTTCAGGCCCAGGGTCTCTTCCGTCACGATCTCGTAGGCGATGGCGAAGATACCACCGGCCAGTCCGGCGAAAAATCCCGATACGCAGAAGCTGATCATGCGCACCCTGCGTTGGCTGTAACCGACGAATTCGGCTCGTTCCGGGTTGTCCCGTACCGCGTTTGCCATGCGACCGGCAGGGGTTCTGGAAAACCAGAACATCAGGAACATGGCGATGAAGGCCCAGAAGGCGGCAATGTAATAGACTTCGATATCGGTGCCGTAATCGAATCCGGCGAAGGATGGGCCTGTCGTTCGGTCGCCGCTGATACCTTCCTCGCCGCCGAAGAACTTAACGAAGATCAGGCTTGATGAGGCCACCAGTTCGGCAATGCCAAGGGAAATCATGGCAAACACAGTGCCTGCCCGACCGGTCGAAAAACTGCCGAAGATAACTCCGAACAGAAGTCCGATCAGGCCACCGACGAGTGGCAATAAGGGAACCGGGAGGGGAAACCCGCCTTCGATATAGTTCATGAAATGCATGGCCAGGAAACCACCGAGGCCGAAATAAACCGCATGACCAAACGACAGCATGCCGCCCTGACCGAGTAACATGTTATAGGACAGCGCGAAGATCGAGGCGATGCCGATCTGGGTCATGATAGAAACGGCGAAGGATGACGGGAATATCCAGGGCAGGGCGATAAGCGTCGCCGCCAAAGCGCCCCAGTACAGCCGCTGGCGGCGGCGGGAATCGGCGTCGTTGGCTCGGCGAAGCGTGGTCAGGTCACTCATGATTCACGGCTTCCGAACAATCCGGTTGGCCGGAATATTAATATCAGAATCAGCATCAGATACGGTATGAGTGGTGCAATCGCCGGTAGCGACATGGTCCAAAGATCGCTCATGAAATGGTCGGGTCCGAAGCTGACGCCGATCAGGTCAAGGAAATCACTGACCGACACGTCAATGGCGACGGCGAAGGTTTGGATGATGCCGATCAGCAGTGACGCCACCAGCGCGCCAAGCAGGGACCCAAGGCCGCCGATCACGACGACGACGAAGACGATACTGCCGAGGTTCGCCGCCATGGAAGGGTAGGTTCCCATGACCGGACCCGCGATAACACCGGCCAGTCCGGCCAATGCGGTGCCGGTGCCGAAGGTCAGCATGAAAACCAGTGGAACATTGTGGCCCAGCATGCCGACCATGTGTGGATGGGTGATGGCGGCTTGAATAATCAGGCCAATTCTGGATTTCGTCAGGACCAGCAGCAGGCCAATGAATATAAGGATCGAAATCGACAGCATGAACGCCTTGTAGGCGGGGAAGTTTGCGCCGTACATGACGAACAGCGGGAAGTCCAGAACGTCGGGCCCGTTATAAGCCTGCTGGTCATTGCCCCAGAAAAATTTGATGACCTCTTCGAGAAGAAACGCCAGGCCAAATGTGAAAACCAGTTCCGCGACGTGGCCAAAGCGATGAACGTGTCGCAAGGCATAGCGTTCGACCATCGCGCCAACGACGCCAACGATCAGGGGGGCGATGATCAGGCCCGGCCAAAAACCAACATATCGCGAAATTTGAAAGGCGAAATAGGCGCCAAGGGCATAGAAGCTGGCGTGGGCGAAGTTGAGAATTCCCATCATCGAGAAAATCAACGTCAGGCCGCTGGACAGCATGAACAGCATCAATCCGTATACGGTTCCGTCGAGCAGGGAAAATACCGTGATCTCAAGCATGTCGTGTCGCCGTAAGAATTTCCAAGAATGATTTATTCAAGCGGAAGGAGCAACCGGGCCGATTCTTCGCTTAAGAAGATCCGGCCCGGTGATCCCGGATATCAACGGAAACGCCTCAGGATTTGGGACGCACCATTTTACAAGTGGTGGGCAGCGTCGTATTGGCACGTGATATGGTTCTTTCGACCCGGGTTCCGAAACCGGATTTGTCGTAATCCCATTTGATGCCTTCGTCCGTGTGAACTTCGATATTCAGCGGCATCTGAAGCTGATGGTCGCTCGCCCGCATGACCAGATCGTCACCGGCAAGGGTCGTGAACTTCATGCCTTCCATGGCCATTGCGACCTTGATGGGCTTGGTCGATTTTGCCTTGTTCATGGCTTTTGCCAGCATTTGAATGGCATTTACGACACGTGGATAGATCAGGTCGTTATTCGGGAAATTCTTATGGAACGCCTCCATATAATTTTCCCACGCCTGGGTCTTGGTCGGATTATGCCACCCTTCGGTGACGACGCGGACACGATTTTTGCCCCCTTTTCCGATGGCTGCGGTGATCCCGGTACCGGCGGCGTAGTAGGTAAAGAAATCGGCCTTGAGGCCAATGGCATTGGCCGAACGGGCCAGGTTGACCATATCCGATCCCCAGTTGCCGGTAATCACGGCATCGGCGCCGGAGGCCTTGATCTTGGTGACGTATGGGGTGAAGTCTTTGACTTTACCGATAGGATGCAGTTCGTTGCCGACAATTTCGATGTCGGGGCGCTTCTGATGCAGGTATTTAACGGCGGCAGCGGCGACGGCCTTCCCGAACGAGTAGTTCTGGCCGATCAGGTAGACTTTCTTGATGTCCTTGCGGTCCTTGATGACCTCGGTGATGGCGCTCATTTTCATGTCGGCATTACCGTCGAAGCGGAAGTGCCAGAAATTACACTTATCGTTGGTTAAAGCGGGATCGACCGCGGCGTAGTTCAGGTACATGATGCGCTGGCCGGGGTTGCGCTTGTTGTGCTTGGCAATGGCCGCGCTGAGGGCATTGGCGACGCCGGAACTGTTGCCTTGCAGGACATAGCTGGCGCCTTGTCCGATTGCGTTCTTGAGTTGGATCAGGCTTTCCTTGGGGCTGGTTTTGTTGTCGAGGCCGATCAGTTCGACCTTGATCCCGCCGTCAACGTTCTTGCCATTGATGAACTGGTCAATGGCATAGCCGAACTCACGCAGCGCAGCCTGTCCGTTCGCGGCAAACGGGCCGGAAAGGCCTTCAATAAGGGCAATTTTGACCGTTTCCGCGCTGGCCGAGGTTGCCGCCGCGCCCAAGATTGCCAAGCCTAACAGGCCGGACTTGAATTGTTTTTTCAACATGCTGACTCCTTAAAAGACGTTTGTGTTGCCTTACCCTGTCGCTCCGAACGCGGAATCGTTTTCCACGAGCGGAAACACTCGAGACCGACCCGGCGAACCGGAACACGGTCGTTCTGAAGGTGCGTTTTCGTAAAAACTCTCGGGATACGTCAGAATAGCCGAAGGTTGTCGCCAGCACGAACATGCCGGAACTCTCCCCACACAAAGAACCTTCCTGCCAGACGTTGCCGACAATCAAGCCTTTCGACCTCCCAAAAGTCTATCTACCCGTTTCGATATTTTTTTCGAAATCGGAACCACACCCGTTTGAAAGCTTTAACGCTTTTTCTAGGTCCGAGAATGCGGGAGGCCACAACCAGAGTCAACATATCAAGAGTGGTATCATCCGTACCGGTACGGCTTATAAGGGCTTGCAAAGTGCTTACGGATAAGAAGACTGTGGAGTTTATCCGAAAGTGTTCAAACGGGAGTACGTTTCTTGAAAAATCTGTTTTCTGTCCAAGGTAAAGTCGCGCTGGTCACCGGCGGGTCGCGCGGGATTGGTCTGATGATCGCTCGCGGGTTCGTTGAAAACGGGGCGCGCACCTATATTTCGTCGCGCAAGGCCGATGTCTGCGACATGGTGGCCGATGAACTGTCTGAACTGGGAACCTGTATCTCGCTTCCGGCCGACCTGTCATCACAGGACGAGATCGCTAGGCTGGCCGCCGAATTTGGCGAGCGGGAAAAGGCGCTGAACATTCTGGTTAACAACGCCGGGGCCGCCTGGGGGGCGCCGTTTGATGATTTTCCGGAAGCGGGTTGGGACAAGGTCATGGACCTGAACGTCAAATCACCGTTTTTCCTGACCCAGGCGTTGATCAGGAAACTGGAGGCCGGGGCGACGGCGAAAGATCCGGCCCGGGTCATCAATACCGGCTCCATCGACGGTATCGGAACGCCGTTCCTGGAAACCTATTCCTATCCTGCCTCGAAGGCCGCCATCCATCAGTTGAGTCGGGTCATGGCCAATCGGTTGGCGTCCCGGAATATTAACGTCAACGCCATAGCACCCGGGCTTTTCCCGAGCGAGATGACCGGCTACATGCTGGATAATTACGAGGAACAGATCAAGGCGGGAATTCCACGTGGACGGGTCGGAACACCCGAAGACATGGCCGGTGTCGCGATCTATCTGTCGTCACGGGCCAGCGCCTTCGTCACCGGTGTGGTGATTCCGGTCGACGGCGGATCGCTGGTCGCCCGCTAAGGTCTGTTTAACGATAAATAAACGGGTGCGTGCTGGACAGGCCACCGTCTACGGCGATGGCCTGTCCGTTGACGTAGGACGCCTCGTCGCTGGCAAGAAACAGCGCCATATGAGCAATTTCGGCGGCATGACCGGCACGGGTCAAAGGGTTCAACTGACCGATTCGGTCTTCGATGCCCTTCTTGCGCGCCCCGTCGAACAGCGGCTTCGTCATTCCGGTTTCGATCAGGCCCGGGCAAATGGCGTTGACTCTGACACCGGCGCCGCCGAACTCAGTCGCCGCCGTTTGCACCAGGCTGATAACGCCGGCCTTACTGGCGCTGTAGGCCGTAGGCCCCGCGTTGGCACGCAGTCCGGCGACCGAAGCGGTACAGATAATAGATCCGCCGCCTTGTTCGATCATCGTTGGCGCAGTGTGCTTGATCGCCAGAAAAGGACCAAGCAGGTTGACGTCGAGCACGTTGCGCCAGGCTTCCGGGGTCAGGTCGAATAGCGACCGGCAGTTGTCCAGAATACCGGCATTGGCGTACAGAACGTCAATCCCGCCCCAGTCGGTTGTGCACCGTTCGGTAAAATCACGGACCGCGGCTTCGTCCGAAACGTCGGCGGTGACGGCGATCACCGTACCGCCGGCGCTTCGAATCATGTCCGCAGTTTCCTGCAGGCCATCGCCGTCCCGGTCGACAACCACAACCCGCGCGCCTTCTTCGGCGAAGATGCGGGCACTGGCGCGACCAATGCCGCTGGCGGCGCCGGTGACAATGGTGCGTTTGGTCTCAAGTCTAGCCATCGGAAAGGTCCGGTCAGGCTGTTGGAAGAGCGTGGCTGCCGTACAGTTCCCGCAGTTTGGTCTTGAGGATCTTGCCCGTCGCCCCCAGCGGGATTTCATCGACAAATACCACGTCGTCGGGCTTCATCCAACTGGCGATCTTGCCGTCGTAGAAGGCTAGCAAGTCTCGCGTGCTGACTTCGGCGCCGGGTGCCTTGGCAACGATCAGCAGGGGCCGTTCGTCCCACTTGGGGTGCGGTACGCCAATCACCGCCGCGGTGACCACGGCGGGGTGGCTGACGGCGATGTTTTCCAGGTCGATTGAACTGATCCATTCGCCGCCGGACTTGATCACGTCCTTGGTGCGGTCGGTAATTTGCATGAAGCCGAGTGCATCGATGGTGGCGACGTCACCGGTATCGAACCAGCCGTCGGCATCGAGGATCCCATCGGGGTTTTCCTGGTCGTTGAAGTACGACGAAACGACCCAACCACCGCGCGCCATCAGTCGGCCGAAGGATTCTCCGTCGTGGGGCTGGTCGGTACCGTCTTCGCCGATGATCTTCATCTCGAATCCGAACAACGCCCGGCCTTGCATCAACTGGTGTTCGTAGAACGCGTCTTCGCTCAGATTTTCCATGCCGGATTTGATCGCGTTGACCGTGCCGACGGGGCTTAGTTCCGTCATGCCCCAGCCGTGGGTGACCGAAATACCGTATTCCTTGCCGAAGCCTTCGATGATCGCCAGTGGGCAGGCGGCGCCACCGATCAGGAACCGGTTTACCGTATGCAGGCGTTCGCCCGATTGACGCAGATGGGTCAGCAGTCCCAGCCAGATGGTCGGCACGCCCAGTGAGACCGTGACCTTTTCGTCATTCATGGTTCTGGTCAGGTTTTCGCCATCCATCAGGATGCCGGGGAAGACGATTTTAGTGCCCGACATCAGCGCCCCATACGGGACGCCCCAGGCATTGACGTGGAACATCGGCACGACCGGCAAGACGCAGTCCGAAGACCCCATGGGGGAAACGTCCTTCATGTGGTTGGTCAGCGCATGCAGTACGGTGGATCTGTGGCTGTATAAAACACCTTTCGGGTTCCCGGTGGTGCCTGATGTGTAACACAGCGACGAGGCGGTATTTTCATCGAACTGCGGCCAATCCAATTGGTCGGATTCGCTTTCGATCAGGGTTTCGTAGCAATACACCGGGATTTTGTCGGCGATCTTGATGTCCGGCATGTGGTCTGCGTCGGTCATCACAATCACGCCCTTGACCGTTTTCAGGTGGTCGGCCAGGGCCTCGATCAACGGGTAGATATTGATATCGACGAAGATGTACTGGTCGGCGGCGTGACCGGCGATATAGGCGACCTGTTCGGGGAACAGACGCGGGTTGATGGTGTGGCAGATCGTGCCGATACCCGAAGTGGCGTAATAGATTTCCAGATGACGATAGCCGTTCCAGGCCAGGGTGCCGATGCGGTCGCCCTCTTGTACGCCCAGTCTTCTCAGCGCGTTGGCCAACTGCTTGGTGCGCTTTTCGCAGTCGGCGAACGTATAGCGATGAACGCCGCCTTCGATGGCATTGGAAACGATTTCCTGTTCGCCGTGTTGGCTGGCCGCGTGGGTCAGAATTGACGAAATCAGCAGCGGCTTGTCTTGCATTAATCCCAGCATTTTATTCTCCCTGTTGTAATCCGTCCGGGGCCCGCTTTGGCGGACTGGGCTCCCGGTCGGGCTTTGTTATTCTGCGTCAAGATTGCCACATCGAAGCGGCTAGCGTAAGACCCAATTTTCAGGAGTTATTTTCCCAGTAGGGCTGTCGCAATTCGCGTTTGAGGATTTTTCCGATCGGACTTCTGGGCAAGTCGGTGCGGGTCTCGATGCGCGCCAGCCGCTGGCTTTTGCCGAGTTTTTCATTGGCCCAGATCCGAATGTCATCGGCGCTTTCCGATGCCCCTTCTTTCAGGACGACAAGCCCCAACGGGCTTTCTCCCCATTCTTCGCTGGGGACGCCGATGACGGCGGCATCGTCGACGGCATCATGCTGCAACAGCACCCGTTCCAGATCATCGGCGTAGATGTTCAGGCCACCGGAAATAATCATGTCTTTCTTGCGGTCCGACAGGAACAGAAAGCCGTCTTCGTCGAAATATCCGATGTCGCCGGATCGGAAAAATACCTGGCCGTTCATATCGTGCCATAGGATGGCATCGGTCAGGTCCGGGCGGTTATGATAGCCGGTCATCATCGCACCAGACCTGCCGACGATTTCGCCGGCCCACCCTTGCGGACATTCACGTCCTTCTTCATCGATGATTTTGATCTCGGCGCCCAAGCCGGGGGTGCCGACGGATTCCAGCTTGTCGGGAAAATCCGTAACGCTCAAAATCGTGCTGCCGCCGCCTTCGGTCAGGCCGTAAATTTCGAGCATCTTGCCGGGGAAGCGGGCGGCAATGTCACGTTTCAGCGCGGCCCGCAACGGTGCGCTGGTCGATAGCTTCACCTGCATCGAGGATAACTCGAAGGTCTCGAAATCCGGGTAGGACATGATCCGGTGATACTGCACCGGCACCAGCATGGTGTGGGTGACCCGTTCACGCTGGCACAGTGTCAGATACTGGCCGACATCGAATTTCGCCATCAACACGCAACAGCCGCCGGTGCTCAATGTCGGAATCAACGTCACCAGGGTGGTGTTGGAATACAGCGGCGTCGAGAGCAGGCTGACGGCCTTCTCGTCGATGCCCAGTCCTTTCAGTCTTTCCACCTGAAACGACCGCAGGGCGTGGTCATGGGTGATTCCCTTGGGCACGCCGGTCGTCCCGGAACTGTAGATGATGTTGAAAAGATCCGACTCGCGGACGATAACATCGGGGGCGTGGTCAGCGGCGGCGGTGACGGCGGCGGCGTAATCATGCCAGCCGGGGGCGGCAAAATTATAGGCGATCAAACCGCCGTCAACGAAGCCGTCAAGGCGTTCGATTAGCGGGTCGATCAGCGAGCGATATTCATCGGCCAGAAACAGCGCCTTCGCGCCGCTATCCGTGATCATCAGTTCAAGGGAGTCTGGCGTTACCATGGTCGGCAACGGCACGACGCAGCCGCCGATTTTCAGTATCCCCAGGAACGTTTCGACATAGGCGATGGAATTGGGGGACAGGATGCACACCATATCGCCATGAGCGATGCCCAGGCCGGTCAGGTGATTGGCAACCTTGTTTGACCGCCTGTCCAGATCGCGCCAGGAAATCCGTTCGTTACCGTGGACAAGGGCGGTGCGGTCGCCGAATCGGGCGGCGCTTTCGAGGATTAAGTGCAGGACCTGGCTGGCGGGGGCGGGATTGGTCATCGTTCAGGGGCTAGAAACTTGGTTCAGGGTGAGACGCTGACTTCGGCGAGAATATTTTCCAGATGCCTGACGTGTTTAAAACCGTCTCGCCGCCAGACACCAACTCGGCGCGAACGAAGGCCAGGGTCCGGGTGATTTTTGTGATAACGACGGTGGCTTCAATCCAGTCACCGGGTTGGGCTCCGGCGATGAATTCCGAATTCATCGAAATCGTCGCGCACGGACCCTTGACCGTACGATACACCGCCGATCCCATCGCCGTGTCGGCGAAGGTCATGAGTGCGCCGCCATGGACGACGCCGTTGGAATTGCCGTGATCTTCGGTGGCAAGAAACCCATAATGCAAGGTATCGCCGTCCCGTCCGCCGTAATAGTAGGAGCCGACCAGGTCGATGAAACCGCCGATGGAAGGGAACGGTTCGAAGCCTTCGGGAATAGTGTTGTTCATCGGCGGTACGTTTCCATATTTGTTGTGGCTTGTCTATATCCCGGTTTTGGCTAATGTTCCGTGTCGCCGTCAAGTAAAAGGATTCGATCATGCTGAAAATAGACCACCCGGCCAACGTCGCGAATTATATCGGCCAGGAACTGGAACCCAGCTCCTGGGTGACGCTGGATCAGGCGACGATTGATCGCTTCGCGGAGGCGACCGGCGATCATCAATGGATCCACGTCGATACGGCGCGCGCCGCGACCGAACTGCCCGGCGGTAAGACCATCGCGCACGGTTATCTGGTGTTGTCGCTATTGCCGCGCCTGGCCGCTGAGATCTCGACCATCGAAAATCTCAGCAAGGCGCTCAACTACGGTTCTGACAGGGTTCGGTTCACCAACATGGTTCCGGTCGGGTCCCGGGTGCGCCTGCGCAAGACGTTTAGGTCCGTTGAAGAACTGGAGAACGGCGGCTTCAAGGTTGTCGCCGACTGCGTCATGGAAATAGAAGGCCAGGATCGCCCGGCCTTTATGGCTGAAATTATTTCGCTGGCGTTTCCTTAACGATCGTCGGTGCGATGATGGTCTCCAACTCGGGGATTTCCTGCATCAGTCGGTCGAGGGCGACTAACTTCGCTTCCATATCGAGCGCCAAGATTCCATCCGGACCGCATACGATAACCGCCATCGGTTCAATGCTCCCGTAAAGCCAGCAGCCAGCGTTCGTTTTGCTGCGCTGAATATCGACGGATTCCAACGCCAAGAGCGTGAGCCTGGAGTCGTTAAACATTTCACGGACGCGTAAGGGACACATTTACCGCTCCACTTGCCGCATCTGTCCGATGCCCTGCCAAACCGATGGCGACAGAAGTATACCGACGGTGAGACCGATTATGTGCAATGGAATGAACCGGATGCTTCCACTGCCGTCCAGTTCAAAGGTGGTATCGAAGAATTCCGGTTCGATCACCAACGATGCTTCTTTAATGGTGGCGAGTATTCCCGCCACCGGCCCGACAACGGACCATAACTGCCCTGTATCCGCCGGATCTCCCAAGCCGATGCGAAGGCGCAGAATTACGTCTCTTTTGTGAATCGCATGCCAAAAGTCACGAATGAATCGGATCACCCTTCGGCGAAAGGATTGTTGCCGGAGAATACGGATAAAGGCGTTTCGTTTTTCGCCGGATAGAGTCTGAGATCGCTCAAGCTTCCGCGTCAATTCATCGCCCTCCGTTGAGGGCGCTTTTGATTGAGGCAACGCCATCCGCACGCTGACAAGGCCAAACGCCCAGTGCAACATAATGAAGCCTTGCGAGGCTTGCGGCCAGGACGCCTGAAACGTCAACGTTAATGGTATCGCCAGAAGGGCGATCAACAACAGCAGGAATGCGGCCACTCCGGTCAGCATGAGACGGACACCCCGTTAACCGGCCGCCTTGCCACCTTTTCCGGATGCAGCCTTGCCAATCGTTTCGGCAACCTTCTCCAATACCGATGCGGTGCCGGACTTGATCGGCTCAACACGTACGCCATCCGCATTAATAATGACCAAGGCCACCGGCTTCACGCCACCGCCACCGCCGGTACCACCGCCGTGGCCTTTGCCTTTTTTCGGGTCATCGCCCTGGCCTCCGCCGACGCCAAATCCAAAACCAACGTTGACAAGAGGAATCAGGGTATTGCCTTCGACCGTGATGGGGTCGCCTACGACCGTCTTGGTGTTGAGCATGCGTTCGATTTCACCGACCGCTTTGTCGAACAGTTTATCAATGTCTTCCATGGCTGGCTCCTATAACAACTGAAATCCACGGATGATTTAGCAGCGTTAATGATAGCACAGTACGGGCTCGAAGGCAGCATCCTATCAGGTCAACGAGCACCGTTATCCTTGGGAAACTCGATAAATGGAAAAACATATTAACCCGGAAGTGCTCTAACCGACGGAACGTCTGCCCTTATGGCTTGCCATTACCGAGGGCGACCGGTTTGTTGGCCGCGACTTCGGCTTTTGTCAGTCCCTGCAGTTCGTGGGGGAAGACCAGCCAGTCGTCGGTTTCATGGACGAAATAATCGGGCACGCATTCGACCTTGCGCTTGCTGGGTTTGTAGTAGACCGTGGCGACGCGGATGACGTCCGGTGTGTTGCGGCGCGATAGCTCCGTTATTCGTTCGATGACCGCCTGTACGCTGCGACCGGTATCGAAAACATCGTCGACGATCAGCAGTGAATCCCCGGCGTTGACGTTTTCGATGATGTAATGCAGCCCGTGAATCTTGATTTCGTCGTTCTGCCGTTCGATGCCTTCGTAAGACGATGTGCGGATGGCGATGTGATCGGCCGGAAAGCCGTGATAATGCAGCAGCTCCTGGACGGCGATGCCGACCGGCGTGCCGCCGCGCCAAACTCCGATGATGTAATCGGGGTGGAAACCGTCTTCCATTACTTGTAAGCCAAGGCGGAAGGAGTCATCGAGCAGGCTTTGCGACGTCAGGTAAGTCTTTTCAACCATTTGTTTTCTGTCCGGGAAATGTGGATTTGCCTTTATATTTTTACGCTTTGTCAAAAAATATAAAATAGCGAGTTCATCGCGCCTTGTTAAGATGACACTATGGTAGCCATGCCTACCGGGAAATCAAAGGCTACGCAAGAACAGGATAACCTGTCGCCGCTCAGGTTTGGCCGTTAAATTGATGAGATGGGGATGCTCATGGGGAGACTAACGACGCACGTGCTCGACACGACGCTCGGCAAGCCGGGTGATGGAATTCGTATCGAACTGTATCGTTTGGACGGGGACGTTCGCGACAAACTGTGCGAAACATCGACCAACGCGGACGGTCGGTGCGATGCTCCCTTGCTTGAAGGCGATGATTTCGCGACCGGCGTTTACGAGTTACTGTTCCATGCCGGGGCCTATTTTGAACGGACGGCAGGCGGTCTGCCGGAACCCAAGTTTCTGGATGTGGTGCCGATCCGCTTCGGTATCGCCGACGCCGACAGCCACTACCATGTGCCGTTGCTGATTTCTCCGTACAGCTTTTCGACCTACCGGGGAAGCTGACGTGGGGATGCGTGATGTCATCACATTGCGGTTGAACGGCGAAGCGCGGACAATCAGGAAGGTCTCGCCGACCCGGACGCTGCTGCGTTATCTGCGGGAAGATTTAGGCTTGTGCGGTTCCAAGGAAGGCTGCGCCGAAGGCGACTGCGGCGCGTGCACGGTGGTCGTCGGTGAAATAGAAAATGGCGAAATCCGCTACCGCGCCGTCAACGCCTGCCTTCAGTTCCTGCCCATGCTGGAAGGGAAATCGATCACCACCGTCGAAGGCCTGAAGGCGCCGGACGGGCGCTTGCACCCGGTGCAGCAGGCGATGGTCGATCAGCACGGATCGCAATGTGGGTTTTGTACCCCCGGTTTCGTCATGTCGTTGTATGCGGCATACCTGTCGGGTGCGCCCATGGGCCTGGAATATTCGTCCGACCTGCTGGCGGGTAACCTGTGCCGCTGTACCGGCTACGGTCCGATTATCGCCGCCGCCGACGCCGCGAGCCGTTATCCCAAGCCCGACTGGGAAGCGGAACGATGCGAGAGAGAACAACGCTGGTTGCACGAACAATCCCATTCCGAGACGGTCGCTGTGCAGACCGATAGCCAACGTTTCTTCTCGCCGGGATCGCTTGATGAACTGACCCGGTGCTATGGGGCTCATCCCGATGCGGTGCTGGTGTCGGGGGCGACCGATGTCGGCCTGTGGGTCACCAAGGCCCATCGTAAATTGAAAACGGTGATCCATCTTGGCCGGGTGGCTGAATTGAAGATCATTGAACGGCGCGCCGATGTGATTTCCATCGGGGCCGGGATCACCTACGGTGATGCCCACGGTCAGATCGCAGACCTGTGGCCGGATTTCGGCGAGATGATACGGCGCATCGGCGCGGTCCAGGTGCGCAACGCCGGCACCATCGGCGGCAACGTGGCGAACGGGTCGCCCATTGGTGATACGCCTCCGGCGTTAATCGTGCTGGCGGCGAGGCTGGTTTTGCAACAGGGGCAAACGGAACGGCGCTTGCCGATCGAGGATTTCTTTCTGGAATACGGCAAACAGGACCGCAAATCCGGAGAGTTCCTGAAGGCCATCGAAATCCCCATACCAGACAAAACAGCGGGTTTAAGGTGTTATAAGATCACCAAACGTTTCGATCAGGACATTTCGGCTATCTGCGGCTGTTTCGATATCGGCGTCACCGATGGCGTCGTTTCCCGGGCCCGCATCGCGTTTGGCGGTATGGCGGCGATACCGAAACGGGCCCGTGCGGTCGAAGCCGTCCTGATCGGCAAACCGTGGACGGCGGAAACCATCGCCGCCGCCTTGCCGAGCTTTGATACGGATTTCCAACCGATCAAGGATATGCGCGCCAGTGCCGCCTACCGGACCGATGTGGCGAAGAATCTGTTGATCAAATACCACCTGGAAAGTGAATCCCGGCCTTCGGAAACCCGATTGGTTGGGCGCGGCGCGACGATCGCCGGCGCCAGACAGGACAGTTCCATCGCGGCCCCGCAGACAACATCTGACGGCATTGCGGGCGGCGTTCATGCCGCACAGCGTCATGACAGCGGCCACAAGCATGTCGCCGGCGAGGCTGTTTTCATCGACGATATTCCGACCCCCGCCGGGACGCTGGCCGTCCATATCGCGATGAGCGAGAAGGCGCATGCAAGAATTCTTGGCATGGATCTATCTGCCGTCAAGCAGGCGCCCGGCGTCGTTGCCGTTATTGCGGCGGCCGATATTCCCGGAACCAACGACATCAGCCCGGCGATGGGCGATGACCCGTTGTTCGCCGTCGATCTGGTTGAATATGCCGGGCAATCGCTGTTTGCCGTGGCCGCCGAAACGCTCGATCAGGCCCGCGAGGCCGCCGCATTCGCGGTTATTGATTACGACGAACGGCCTGCCATCGTCACCGTCGATCAGGCGATGGATGCAGGCTCCCTGCTGGAGCCTCCTTACGTTATGGCCCAGGGCGATGCCGATGCCGCCATCGCTCGGGCCGGCAATGTTCTGGACGGTCGAATTTATATGGGCGGTCAGGAGCACTTTTATCTGGAAGGACAGGTGGCGCTGGTTGAACCCGGCGAAGACGATGACGTGATCGTTCATTGTTCGACCCAGCACCCGAGCGAGATCCAGCACACGGTGGCCAAGGTTCTGAACGTCGCCAATCATGCCGTGACCGTCGAAGTCCGTCGTATGGGCGGCGGTTTCGGTGGCAAGGAAAGCAACGGCAACTTGCCGGCGGCGGCGGCGGCGATTGTCGCCCGAAAGACCAGGCGACCGGCCAAGGTTTGCTATGACCGGGATCAGGATATGATCATTACCGGCAAGCGCCACGATTTCAGGATCGATTACCGCGTCGGCTTTGACGACAACGGTCGCATTGAAGGTATTACGTTCGATCAGGCCGCCCGATGCGGCATGTCTTACGATCTGTCGGTGCCGATTTGCGACCGCGCCATGTTCCATGCCGACAACACCTACTTTCTGCCCGATGTTTGCATAACGTCTCACCGGTGCAAGACCAACACGGTATCGAACACGGCCTTCCGTGGGTTCGGGGGTCCGCAGGGGATGGTCGGTATCGAGCGCGTGATTGACGAGATCGCCCATCATCTGGGTAAGGATCCACTTGATGTGCGCCGGGCCAATTACTACGACCCCGAAGGCGGTGTCGCCGATCGGTCGCTCACGCCCTACAACATGACGGTCGAAGATTGCGTCATCGACGATCTGGTCGAAGAGTTGCGCCGGTCGTCGGATTACGACCAACGGCGGGCTGAAATCCGCGACTGGAACAAGACCAGCAAGACCCTCAAACGGGGTATCGCCCTGACGCCGGTGAAATTCGGTATTTCCTTTACCCTGACGTTTCTTAATCAGGCCGGGGCGCTGGTTCATATTTATACCGATGGTTCGATCCATTTGAATCACGGCGGTACGGAAATGGGCCAGGGGTTGTTCGTCAAGGTCGCCCAGGTCGTCGCCGAAGCTTTCCAGGTGGATATCGACAAGGTCAAGATTACGGCGACCAATACGTCCAAGGTTCCCAATACATCGGCGACGGCGGCATCTTCCGGATCGGACATGAACGGGATGGCCGCCGACGATGCCTGTCGCAAGCTCAAGGAGAGGCTTGTCGCTTTTGCCGTCGAACGCTGGCAGGCGAAAGCGGGCGATGTTGAATTCCTTGCCGGTCGGGTTCGGGTCGGGCGCGAGGAAATCCCGTTTGCGGATTTCATCGGCGAGGCCTATCGCGCCCGGGTGCCGCTGTCGGCGACCGGGTTCTACGCCACGCCAAAAATACATTGGGACAAGGAAAAGGCCGAAGGACGGCCGTTCTTCTATTTCGCCTATGGCGCATCGGTCAGCGAAGTCGCCATCGATACCCTGACCGGCGAGAACCGTATCCTGCGGGTCGATATCCTGCACGACGCCGGCAAATCCCTGAACCCGGCAATCGACCTCGGCCAGATTGAGGGCGGTTTCGTTCAAGGGGCCGGCTGGCTGACGACCGAAGAACTGTGGTGGGATGACAGCGGAATTCTCAAAACCGACGCGCCATCGACCTATAAAATCCCGGCTTGCGGTGATCGCGCCCCGGATATGCGGATTAATATCTGGCCCTCCGGCGAAAACCGGGAAGATAGTATTCATAAATCGAAAGCCGTGGGCGAGCCGCCGTTGATGCTGGGCATATCGGCGTTCATGGCGCTGTCGGACGCCGTCGCCAGCGTTTCCGATTACATCCGCTATCCGTCATTGGACGCTCCGGCGACGCCGGAACGCATTTTGGCGGCCGTTAAACGTGTGTCGTCATGACGGTCAACTGGTTGACGGAATTGCGCGCCCTGGTAGCCGATAAGGGGACCGTTATCCGGGTGTCCGTCGTTGAAGCCGATGGCTCTTCGCCACGAGACGTCGGCGTCTTTATGACTGTGACGGGCGACGCATTTGACGGAACCATCGGCGGTGGCGCACTGGAAAACGAAGCGTTGATGGTGGCGCGCCGGATGTTGACCGATGGCGTTTCGGCGCCGTGGTGGCGGCGGGTCCGCGACTATCCGTTAGGCCCGGATCTTGCGCAGTGTTGCGGTGGATACGTCAGGCTTCTGTACGAAGCCATCACCGAACGGGAAATCGCGGCCCTGAACGTTACCTTGGACGACCCGGCCCACATGGTCGCGGTGCGTCCGCTGGTTTCCGGCCTGCCGATGCAGATTGTCGCCGACCGTAAGTCCGTTTCCGAACACTGGCCGCTGATCGCGCGCCGCATGATCCGGGATATGACCTCCGGGACCCAACCGTGCCGTGCCGTGTTGACGGCCGATGACTGGTACCTCGAGCCCCTTGGCGCCGATTTAAAGGCACTTTACCTATATGGAGCCGGTCATGTCGGGCGGGCGGTTGTCCATGTTGTGAAGGATCTGGCGTTCAGTATTCATTGGGTTGATACCGAGGCCAATCGTTTTCCGGATCATGTGCCGGACGGCGTTCGGCAGATCATCGCAGCCAATCCGGCGACCATACCGACAACTGCGCGGCCCGGGTCGTTCCATGTTGTTATGACGTTTTCTCATGTCATTGATTTCGACGTTTGCCAGTCCGTTCTTGCCGCCGGGAAATTTGATTACCTGGGATTGATCGGATCAAAAACCAAACGGGCCCGGTTTGCCGGACGACTGCGGGATGCCGGGCTGGATGATGGCTGGATTGAACGCATGCACTGCCCGATCGGCGTGCCCGGTTTGGAAGGCAAGGATCCGGCGGTTATCGCCGTATCCCTGGCGGCCGATTTGCTGCTACGGTTGGCGGAATGCGCCCCGTCGACAGAAGGCGATATCGGCGCGCACGAGGGGGGACTGTCATGAAGGAAATACCACTGCTTGAGCTATCTGGAATTACCAAGCGGTTTCCTGGCGTGGTCGCTAATGACGATGTCGGCTTTTCCATCGTACCCGGCGAAATTCATGCCCTGTTAGGGGAAAACGGCGCGGGCAAGTCGACGCTGGTCAAAATGATTTACGGCGTCATGCACCCCGACGAAGGCAGCATGCATTTTGGCGGTGCGCCCTATGCTCCGGCGAAACCGTCGGAAGCCCGCGCCCATGGCGTCGGCATGGTGTTTCAGCATTTTTCCCTGTTCGAAGCGTTGAGCGTCGCCGAAAACGTATCGCTCGGTATGAACAAGGATGCCGTCGGCAGGGACCTGGATCGGCAGATCATCGAAGTTTCGGAAGCCTACGGCCTGCCGCTCGACCCAACGCGGCTGATCGGCTCGCTTTCAGTCGGCGAACGCCAACGGGTCGAGATCATTCGCTGCCTGCTGCAAAATCCCCGGTTGCTGATCATGGACGAACCGACATCGGTGTTGACGCCGCAAGAAGTCGATATCCTGTTCGAAACCCTGTCAAAACTGTCGTCGGAAGGCTGCTCAATTCTGTACATTTCACACAAGCTGGAAGAAATCCGGGTGTTGTGCGACCGCGCTACCGTGTTGCGGGGCGGCAAGGTCGTCGGCGATTGCGATCCGAAACAGGAAACGGCAAAAAGTCTGGCCGAATTAATGATCGGCACAACCCTGGCCATGCCCGTCGCCACGGATAGCAAATTCGGCGAGGCCCGCCTGGTCGTCAATCATCTGAGCATGGCAAGCCATGACCCGTTTGGCGTCGATCTTCATGACATTTCGTTTTCCGTTCATGCGGGTGAAATTCTAGGCATCGCCGGTGTCGCCGGAAACGGTCAGGTCGAATTGATGGAAGCGTTGATCGGCGAGCGTCCCACGGATGATAACGCCGTCATCACGCTTGATGGCGAGGCGATTGGTAGCAAGGGTCCGACCTTCCGTCGGCACAAGGGCATGTGTTCGGTTCCGGAAGAACGCCTTGGCCACGGCGCCGTGCCGGAAATGTCGTTGTGGGAAAACACCATGCTCACGGCCAGATCCCGCAAACGGATGATGAAGCATGGCTTTCTTAATCTGTCCATCGCCCACGACTTCGCCGATGAAATCGTCGATAAATTCAACGTCAAGACGGCGGGTATCGACCACATGGCAAGCAGCCTGTCGGGCGGTAATTTACAGAAGTTCATCGTTGGGCGAGAAATATTGCAAACCCCGACCGTGCTGGTCATTTTGCAACCGACTTGGGGGGTCGATGCGGCGGCGGCGGCGGATATCCATCGGGCCTTGCAGGAACTGGCGAGAGGCGGGGCGGCCATTCTGGCGATCTCGCAGGACCTGGACGAACTGATGGCCATTTCGGCGCGTTTCGCGGTGATTTCCGAAGGTAAACTGTCAGAACCACGCCAGACCGGTAGCCAGTCAATCGAAGAGATCGGCTTGTTGATGGGGGGCGTCCATTCCAGTGTCGAACAGGGGGCGCACGCGTGATGAAACTTGAACCGCGCAAGGAAATTTCCAGCGCCTTGCTGTATGTGACGCCGGCGATGGCCATTATTCTGACCATTCTGGCCGGTATGATCATGTTCATGATCCTTGGCAAGGACCCGGTGCAGGCGATTTACGTTATTTTCTTTGAGCCGCTCACCGATTCTTTTGCCCTTTCGGAAATGATCGTCAAGGCGACGCCGCTGATCCTGATCGCCATCGGCTTGTCGTTCGGATTCCGCGCCGGGGTTTGGAACATCGGAGCGGAAGGCCAGTTCACCATTGGCGCGTTGGCCGGTGGCAGCGTCGGGCTGGCGCTGTATCCAATCGATGCATTTTGGGTGCTGCCGCTGATGTCTCTTGCGGGCGTTCTTGGCGGTATGGCGTGGGCAGCTATACCGGCCTTATTGCGAACCCGGTTCAACGCCAATGAAATCCTCGTCAGCCTGATGCTGACTTACGTGGCGGTCTTGTTGCTGAGCGTTTTGGTGCACGGTCCCTTAAGAGATCCGGACGGCATGAACTTTCCCGAAAGCCGGGCCTTCCACGACGCTGCGACGATGCCAAACCTGATCGAGGGGACCCGCGCCAATGTCGGTTTCCTTGTCGCATTGGCGGCTATCGCCATCGCCTGGGTGGTGCTGTCGCGTCACGTTATTGGCTATCAGATCAAGGTCATGGGGCAATCGTCGCGGGCCGCGCGGTTCGGTGGCTTCAGGGAACAAAGGGTGGTCTGGATTTGCCTGATGATATCGGGTGGCATGGCCGGTCTGGCCGGATTGTTTGAAGCCGCCGGTCCGGTCGGTCAGTTGGTGCCGTCGTTACCGGTCGGCTACGGCTTCACCGCCATTATCGTGGCGTTTCTGGGGCGGCTTGACCCGATCGGCATCTTGCTCGGCGGGTTCGTTATGGCGCTGACCTATATCGGCGGCGAGTCGGCGCAGATTGCAATGAATCTGCCCAGCGCCGTAACCGGTGTATTCCAGGGGATGTTCCTGTTCTTCCTGTTGGGCATCGACGTGCTGGCCAAATATCGAATTCGGTTCACGAGGCCGCAATCTCACATGGCACATTAGGGGGGGGCGACATGGATCTACTGGTACTGATACTTCAGGGTGTCATCGTCGCAGCGACGCCGCTGGTGTTTGCGGCCATCGGCGAAACGGTGGTGGAACGGGCGGGGGTGTTGAACCTGGGCGTCGAAGGCATGATGATTCTGGGGGCGATCGCCGGATTTGCCGTTACGCTGGATACGGGCTCCTTTTTGTTGGGCATTCTCGCGGCCGCCTCGGCCGGCGCCGTCGCCGCCTTGTTGTTCGGGTTTTTGACGCAGGTACTGATGTCCAATCAGGTGGCGACTGGATTGGCGCTGACCATTTTCGGGCTCGGCCTTGCCGCCCTGTGGGGGCAGGGTTATTCCGGGGAATCGACGGCGGCGCTGGCCAAGTTTGAAATACCGTTGCTGGCGGCCATACCGTTTTTTGGGCCGCTGCTGTTTGCCCACGACCCGCTGGTCTATCTTTCCATCGCCCTGGTCATCGGCGTTTCCTGGTTTCTTAACAAAACGCGCGCCGGCCTGATCCTGCGCGCCATTGGTGACAACCATGACGCCGCCCATGCCATCGGCTACAGCGTCGTCGGTGTCAGGATGATGGCGTTGATGTTCGGCGGTGCTTGCGCGGGAACCGGTGGGGCATACCTGTCCACCGTGCAGACGCCGCTTTGGGTCGAAGGTATGACCGCGGGGCGCGGCTGGATCGCGCTGGCGATTGTCGTTTTTGCGGCATGGCGGCCCTCGCGGGTTTTGCTGGGAGCGTATTTGTTTGGCGGAGTGACGGTCATTCAGTTGCATATTCAGGGGTTCGGGGTCGATATCGACGCTCAATACCTGTCTATGCTGCCCTATCTGGTCACCATTGTGGTTCTGGTTTTGATTTCAAACGACAAGGCGCGGGCAAATCTCAATGCGCCGGCTTGTTTGGCGAAACCTTTCTTTGCGTCGTCGTAACACCTGGAGTAATAATTTCCCAGGTTTGAAAATGTTGCGTTCTTTTTTAATCTGGGGAGATAACTGGAGAATAAAATGAAAAATATCTACCGAAAAATAGCCACGCTTCTACCCGTTATGGCTTTGGCGCTGACGATCAGCTTCGCGGCGGCGGCGGAAAAAACCAAGGTCGGATTTGTTTACGTCGGTCCCATTGGCGATCACGGTTGGAGTCATGAGCACAATCAAGGCCGTTTGGCTGTCGAGAAGGCTTTTGGCGACAAGGTCGAAACCACCTATGTTGAAAACGTGTCCGAGGGACCGGACGCTGAGCGTGTCATTCAGCAACTCGCCCGCAGTGGCCACAAAATTATCTTCACGACCTCGTTCGGTTTCATGAATCCGACGCTTAAGGTCGCCAAGCGCTTCCCCAATGTTAAATTTGAACACGCCACGGGCTTCAAGCGAGCCGCCAACGTTTCGACCTATTCCGCCCGTTTCTACGAAGGCCGTCACGTTATCGGGCTGATTGCCGGTAAAATGACCAAGACCAATACCATTGGATATATTGCCTCATTCCCGATTCCAGAAGTCGTGCGCGGCATCAATGCGGCCTATCTGGCGGCCAAGAGCGTCAACCCGAAGGTCAAGTTCAAGGTCATTTGGGTCAGCACATGGTTCGATCCAGGCAAAGAAGCCGATGCCGCCAACGCCCTGATCGATCAGGGCGCCGACGTGATCATGCAGCATACGGATTCGCCTGCCGCCATGCAGATCGCCGAAGCGAAGGGCATCTACGCCTTCGGTCAGGCATCCGATATGATCAAGTTCGGCCCCACGGCTCAGTTGACCTCGATCATCGATAACTGGGGCCCTTATTACATTTCCAGGGTCAAGGCGGTGATGGACGGAACCTGGAAAAGCAAGGATACATGGGATGGCATTGGCGCGGGTATGGTTAAACTCGCCAAGTTTTCCGATCGTATTCCGGCCGATGTACGGGCGATGGCAGGCAAGGCGCGCGACGATATCGCGGCCGGTAAACTGCATCCGTTCACCGGACCGATCAACAAGCAGGACGGCTCGGTTTGGCTGAAAGCCGGTGAGATTGCCAATGACGGCGATCTTGCCGGAATGAGCTTCTTCGTCGAGGGCGTCGATGGCACTCTGCCCAAGTAAATAGCCTTGAGGGCGGTCCGGAGAACGTGCCGGACCGCCTTTTTTGCGTCTTGAAATCAAGAGTATAAGGTATCGCGGTGACCGACAGTTACCTTCTATTGGGGCAAACCCTGTCGTTCGTGGACGATCCGTTCCGGGTTGGCCCCGACCTGGCCGTCGATCATTATTCGAGGGGGGCCGTATGGGTTGAAGATGGCCTGATCAAGGCCGTTGGCCCGGTTCAGGACGTCAGGCAGGCCGCCGGCGGCCTGCCGGTGATCGATCATGGCGACGACCTGATTATGGCCGGTTTCGTCGATTGCCACGTCCATTATCCGCAGTTTTCGATCATCGCCTCTTATGGCGAACAACTGCTTGATTGGCTGGAAAAATATACGTTTCCGGCCGAAGCGAACTTTGGCGATCCGGGCTATGCGAAACACGCCGCCGGTTTGTTTCTGGATGAATGCGCCCGCAACGGCATCACCACGTCGAGTGTCTATGCCACGGTTCATTCCGGTTCGGTGGATGGCTTTTTCAGCGTCGCCAGCGAGCGCAATCTACGAATGGTTTGTGGCAAGGTGCTGATGGACCGCAACGCGCCCGATACCCTTCTGGACACGGCCGAAAGCGGTTATCGACAATCGAAATCGCTGATCGAAAAATGGCACGGAACGGGGCGGAACGTCTACGCTTTGACGCCGCGCTTCGCACCGACATCCAGCCCGGAACAACTGGCCGCCGCGGGTGCCTTGTGGCGGGAGTTTCCTGATGTTGTGATGCAGACCCATGTGTCGGAAAACATTGATGAAATCGCCTGGGTCGCCGACCTGTTCCCGGGCGCGGCGGATTATTTTGGCGTTTATGAGAAATTTGGACTGAGCGGACCGGGTGCGGTCTTCGGCCACGCCATCCACCTGAACGAACGCGAACGCCGGGCCTTCCGTGAGACCGGCTCCGCTATCGCTCATTGCCCGACCTCGAACACTTTTATCGGCTCCGGCCTGTTCGATATGCAGGGCTTGCGGGATTGCGACGAGCCGGTGACCGTCGGGCTGGCGACGGACATCGCCGGCGGTTCTTCGCTGTCGATGTTTGCGACCATGCGCAGCTCGTATGAAGTCGGCCAGCTTCGTGGCTACAGCCTGCATCCGGCCAAGGCCTATTATCTGGCGACCGTGGGAAGCGCCAGGGCATTGCGTCTGGACGACCGGATCGGTAATTTGGCGGCCGGCAATGAAGCCGATATAGTGGTCATCAATCTGGCGTCAACACCGATCATCGCTAACCGTGTCGCCCATGCCAACGATATCTGGGACGCCTTGTTTGTCCAGATGATCATGGCCGATGATCGGGCCATCGCCGCGACCTATTCCGGCGGTCGGCTGATCCATAGCCGCAACAAGGAGAACGACGTTTGACTCGCAGCGAATTGATACGTGCCTTACCCAAGGCCGAACTGCATCTCCATATTGAGGGCAGTCTGGAGCCCGAAATGCTGTTCGAGCTCGCCAAACGCAATACGATCCCGATCCCGTTTGCGACGGTCGATGCGGTCCGCGAGGCCTACCGTTTTTCGCGCCTGCAGGATTTTCTCGATATCTATTATCAGGGCATGAATGTGTTACAGACCGAACAGGACTTTTTCGATCTGACCATGGCCTACCTGAAGCGGGTTGCGCGGGACAACGTTCGCCACGTCGAGATTTTCTTCGATCCCCAGGGGCATACGGAACGGGGCATTGCTTTTTCGACGGTCGTCAACGGGATTAGCCGGGCGCTGACCCAGGCCAAGGAAACGTTGGGGATCAGCTCGTATCTGATTTTGTCGTTCCTGCGCCATCTCAGCGAAGAAGAGGCCTTCGCGACCCTGAAGGAAGCGGAGCCATTTCTGGATCGGTTCATTGGCGTCGGGCTCGATTCCTCTGAAGTCGGGCATCCTCCGGAAAAATTCGCTCGCGTGTTCGCCCGTGCCCGCGAGATGGGCTTGAAGATCATGGTCCATGCGGGCGAGGAAGGGCCGCCGGCCTATGTCTACGAGGCGCTCGATATTTTGCAGGTGGACAGGATCGATCACGGCAACCGCGCGATGGAAGACCCGGCGTTGGTCAGGCGCCTCGTCGATACGGGCATGACGTTGACCGTCTGCCCGCTGTCCAACTTGAAGCTGGCGGTGATCGACCGCATGGAAGACAGCCCGGTCCGGGCGATGCTGGACTTGGGAATCGCCGTCACCCTCAATTCCGATGACCCGGCCTACTTCGGCGGTTACATGAATGATAATTTCGAAGCGGTTGCCGAAGCGTTGGATCTGGATGACGGGCAGCTGGCAACCTTGGCGCGCAACGGTTTCCGGGGCTCATTCCTGCCGGAGCAGGAAAAACAGGCTCACTTGGCCGCTATCGATGCGCTCTGCAAGCCGTAGCTTTCCGCCATTTGTCCGATGGGGTGGTCTCGCAGTTGCATGACCAGATAGTCGATGAAGGCACGCGTCTTGGCGGGTTGCTGCGGGCGGGCGGGCATCAGGGCGTTAAGGGATAAATCCCGCGGCCATCTATCGGCCAGCAACGGCACCAATGCGCCACTGTTCAGATGGTCGGCGATGTCCCAGACGGATTTCATGATGATGCCGTGCCCTCGCAGGGCCCAGTCGATCAGAATGGCGGAGGAATTGCTGTCCATATTGCCCGATATGGTCAGGTTGGAGACAGTCCCGTCATCGCTCAAGAATTGCCAGGTGTAGCGTTTCGATCCGGGAAACCTGAGCAGCAGGCAGTTGTGGTTCTTAAGGTCGTCCGGAATTTTGGGCGCGCCATGTTCCTTGATATAGGACGGTGCCGCGCAACAGACCCTAAGGTCCGGGGCCAACCGGCGCATGATGTCTCCTGATGCCGGCAGGACGCCTTTTCGGATGGCGATATTGACGTCTTCATCGAGAATATTCACCACCCTGTCGGTGACTTGCAGGCGGACCTGAATATCCGGATTTTCGGTGACAAATCCGGGAATTAGCGGGGCGATCCGACTGCGTCCGAGCGATACCGGAACCGAAACCCTGAGCGCCCCCGCCGGGCGCAGTTTCATCCCGGCCAGGCGGTGCTCGACCTCCTGCACTTCGGCCAGTACCTTGATGCAGTGATCATAGTAGATAAGACCCTCGTCGGTCGGCCGGGCCTGCCTGGTGGTTCGGTTCAGCAGGCGCACGCCCAGGCGTTGCTCCAGTTTGGCGATGCGGCTGGAAACCACCGCCGTGGTCATTCGAAGTTCCTTGCCGGCGGCCGAAAACCCTTGGCAATCGACCACTCGGGTGAAAACGGTCAGGTCATCGACGGCGTGCATTGCATGTTCCAAAAAATGATTATTGTCGTGATAATCACGATAATCATAGGAACTGTCATTATTTTTTTGACAAACGATACCCTCAGGAGGAGTCGATAAGGTTCCGTGTCAGCGATTTGTGGGTTTCCAGCGTCCGGGCGAGGTCGATGGTGACCAACTGGCCGTCGCGGACAACGGCGCGTCCTTCAACAACGGTATGGCGGGCCCGGACGGGACCGCAGAGCGCCAGGGCGGCGACTTTGTCCCACGCTCCGGCAAGGTCGATGCCGTTGCTGTCAAAGGCCGCAAAATCGGCCCGCTTTCCGGCTTCCAGCGATCCCAGATCGGAACGTCCAAGGACCTGTGCGCCGCCAACCGTGGCAATCTCCAATGCTTCGCGGGCGCTCATGGCATCGGCGCCCAAGGCGACCCGCTGTAACAGCATGGCCTGTCGGGCTTCGTTCAGCAGGTGACCCGAGTCGTTTGAGGCCGAGCCATCGACGCCAAGCCCGACCCGGACCCCGGCATCGCGCATGGCGCGGATCGGCGCAATGCCGCTGCCAAGGCGCATGTTCGAACACGGGCAATGGGCGACGCCGGTTTGGGTCTTGGCGAACAGGTCGATCTCGCCGTCATTCAGTTTTACACAGTGGGCGTGCCAAACGTCATCTCCGGTCCAGCCAAGGTCTTCGGCATATTGGCCGGGGCGACAGCCGAAATTCTCCAGGGAATAGGCGATGTCGTCATCGTTTTCCGCCAGATGGGTGTGCATCATCACGCCTTGGTCGCGGGCCAGCGCGGCGGCATCGCGCATCAATTCACGGCTGACTGAAAACGGCGAGCAGGGGGCGACGGCGATTCGGATCATGGCGCCGGGCTTGGCGTCGTGATGGCTCTGAATAACGCGCAAGGTATCGGCCAGAATGTCTTGTTCACGTTCGACCAGGCTATCGGGTGGCAGGCCGCCGCCGCTTTCGCCGATGCTCATGGCGCCGCGGCTGGCATGCAGTCGGACACCGATGTCCGTCGCTGCGTCGATTTCATCGTCGAGTCTGGCCCCGTTCGGAAATATATACAGATGATCGGCTGAGCACGTGCAGCCGCTAAGCGCCATTTCAGCCAACGCCACCAGGGCCGAGACGCGGACGTCATCCGGACCGATCCGGGCCCAGATCGGGTACAGGGTCTTAAGCCAGCCAAACAGGGTGACATCCTGCGCCGCCGGTACGGCCCGTGTTAGGTTCTGATAGAAATGGTGGTGGGTGTTGATCAGTCCCGGAATAACCACCTGGCCGGTCAGGTCCAGAATGTCGTCGGCGGTGTTCGGCAGGTCAGCCGGCCCGCCCACCGCTTCGATGACGCCATCCCGCACGAACATGCCGCCACCGGGGATTTCCCGTCGCGTCGCATCCATGGTGACCAGAACGTCGGCATTTTTGACCAGCAGAGTCGACATCGGGTTATTCGTCCGCCATGCCGGTTTTGATCCAGGCACCCAGTCTGGCCCGTTCGACAGCGGTGATGCCGGTCTTGTTGCCAAGCGGCATGGTGTTTGTCAGGACCGCCTGGGCGAGAACCTTGGCGGCATGGGTTTTTAATTGTTCAGGGGAATCAAACGTGATGCCGCCGGGCGCTTCCTTGAAATCCCGGTCGGTCGGCCTGGCCGAATGGCAGGCGATGCAGCGGGTGACGACGATGCTGTAGGCTTCGGGCGTCAGGACCTGATCTTCAACCGCGATTTCGCCGCCTGGCTTCCACGACGTCAGGCCGATCAAGGCGGCCAGCAGGGCCGCCGCGACCGGCCATTGCCAACTCGTCGCCACACCGGTTTTGCCGCCGTTCCTGGCGTTGAAAAAGTCGCGAATGACGGCGCCAAGGGCCAGCACCAGGGCGACGACCAGCCAGTTCCACTGGTGAGCGAAGACGATCGGGTAGTGGTTCGAAATCATCATGAACAACACCGGCAGGGTCAGGTAGTTGTTATGGGTCGAACGCAGTTTTGACATCTTGCCCAGTTTTGGATCCGGGGTTTCACCGGCCTGCAAGGACGCGACAATCTTTTTCTGGTTGGGGATGATGATCATAAACACGTTGGCCGACATCATCGTCGCGATCATCGCGCCGATATGAAGAAAGGCGGCGCGACCGGAAAAGACCAATCCGTAGCCATAGGCGGCGGCCACGATAAAGGCGAACAGAACGGTAAACATCATGCCGGTATGATGGCGTAGCGGCGTCCGGCACAGCAGGTCATAGACGATCCAGCCGCCGGCCAGCGAACCTATCGAAATGGCAATCGCCGGTGCAACGCCCAGGTCAAGCACGGTGCGGTCGATCAGATAGCTTCCCGCTCCCCAGTAATAGACGATCACCATCAGCGAAAATCCGGAAACCCACGTCATGTAGGATTCCCATTTGAACCAGTGTAGTTCCGCCGGCATCTGTCCCGGGGCCACCATATATTTTTGAATGTGGTAAAAACCGCCGCCGTGAACCGACCAGTTTTCGCCTTGCACCCCTTCGGGCAACGTGCCATAGGCTCGCAGGCTGTTGTCCAGCCACATGAAGAAGAACGAAGAGCCGATCCACGCGATGGCCGTAATGATATGAAGCCAGCGGACCAAAAGACTGGCCCAGTCGTGTAAAAGTACCTCCATATGTCGCGCTCCCCCTAAGGCGATAATGCCCGCTTGCAAAAGAGATAATGCCCGCTTGCAAAAGAATAGTGGCCCGATCCTACCGGTTCAGTCCTTTGACAGGTGTCTTGGTTTTCGGTGTTTGCCTTCAAATATTTTTTGATAATCTTCGACGATATCGCCCATTATGCTACGTTCCCGGAGGATAGAGAGGGGGAATATGGACTATCCACGCGATTTATCAGGCTATGGCGAAAACCCGCCGCAGGCCAATTGGCCGGGCGGCGCGCGTATCGCCGTGCAGTTCGTGCTGAATTATGAGGAAGGCGGCGAGAATTGTGTCCTGCACGGTGATGCGGCCTCGGAAATATTCCTGTCGGAAATCGTCGGCGCGGCGCCCTTTGTCGGGGCGCGGCATATGTCTATGGAATCGATCTACGAATATGGCTCACGGGCCGGGGTCTGGCGGGTTCTGGGATTGTTTCGCGAACGCGGTGTGCCATTGACCATGTTTGCCGTCGCCATGGCGGCGGCGCGGCAACCGGCGGTGATTGAACGCGCCCTTGCTGACGGCCACGAAATCGCCAGCCATGGCCTGCGGTGGATTAACTACCACGAGGTATCCGAGGCCGTTGAACGCGAGCACATGGAACAGGCCATGGACATCCTGACCGGAATTTGCGGACAACGCCCGGTCGGCTGGTATACCGGGCGGACCAGTGAAAATACCCGCCGACTGGTCGCGGAAGATGGTGGTTTTCTGTACGATGCCGACGATTATTCCGATGACCTGCCGTTCTGGAGCCGGGTTGTTGAAACGCCGCACCTGGTCGTCCCCTATACGCTGGATACCAATGACATGCGGTTTGCGACGCCGCAGGGCTTCAACAGTGGCGATCAGTTCCTGGCTTACCTGAAAGATGCCTTTGATACGCTTTACGAAGAAGGCGAACGGGTACCCAGGATGCTGTCGATCGGACTGCATTGCCGCCTGGTCGGCCGCCCGGCACGGTTTCGGGCGCTCAGGAAATTTCTCGATTACGTGTTGTCTTACGATGATGTGTGGGTTTGCCGTCGGGCCGATATTGCCCGGCACTGGCGCCAACAACATCCGTTTGAAGGCGCGGGATCATGACGGGCCACCGTTTCCGGTCGGCCGCTCCGTCAATGTTGGAGAGGGACGATTTCGTTTCGGTTTACGGCGGCGTCTATGAACATTCGCCGTGGATAGCGGGCCTGGCCCATGACCGCGGCCTGAGGGCCGGCCACGATACCGCCGAAGGGTTGTCTCAGGCTCTTCGAGGCGTCGTCGAAGCGGCGGGGACGGATCGGCAACTGGAACTGCTTCGCGCCCATCCTGATTTGGCGGGCAAATTAGCGGTCGGTGGCAAATTGACCCGGGAATCCACATCGGAACAGGCGGGCGCCGGGCTGGATCGCTGCACGCCCGAAGAATTTGCCCAATTCCAGTCGTTGAATGATGTGTACAAAAGAAAATTCCAATTTCCCTTTATCCTGGCTGTTGCCGGATATAGGCGGGCTGAAATTCTTGAAATATTTGAACGGCGTGTCGGCAACGAACCAGCGGATGAAATGCGCGAGGCCCTGGATCAGGTCCACCGCATTGCCCTGTTCCGACTGATTGCCCTGGCCGAAACGGAGTGACGAAATGACCAACCGCAAGGATGATATCCCGGAATACGCGACCGCCGCCGTCAATCTGGCGTCGCCCCGTATGGGCAGCGAGGCCGTGTTGGCGTCCGACGATTTCTTCGCCGCCAAGGAACGCATGCTGCAAGATTCCGAACCGGTGTTCATTGATGATAAATTTGATGACAACGGCAAATGGATGGATGGATGGGAAAGCCGCCGCCGCCGTGGTGGCGGACACGACTGGTGTCTGGTGCGCCTCGGCGTCGCCGGAATCATCGACGGCGTCGATATCGATACCCGGCACTTCACCGGTAACTTTCCACCGGCGGCATCCCTGCAGGCGTGCTTGTCCGACACGCAACCCGATGAGGCGACGCGGTGGACGACGATCCTGGAACCGATCGGCCTTGGCCCGGATGCGCATCATTTTGCGACGGTAAGCGGGGCGGGGCCGTGGAACTGGCTGCGCCTGAATATTTTACCCGATGGCGGCGTCGCGCGCCTGCGGGTGTACGGCCAGCCGTATAAGGACTGGTCGTCGGTAGATTCCGATGCCAGTATCGAGTTGTCGGCGCTGGCCAATGGGGGCCGGGTGGTCGCTTACAATAACGCCCATTATGGCAATGTCTGGGCCGTGCTGGCCGATGGTCGCGGCAAAGACATGGGCGATGGCTGGGAAACCAGGCGCCGCCGCGAACCCGGTAACGACTGGATAATCGTCGCCTTGGGCGCCCCGGGTGTGGTCGAGGCGATTGAGCTCGATACGGCCCACTTCAAGGGGAACTATCCGGACCGCTGTTCCGTTCAGGCGGCGTTCGTCAGCGGCGGGACCGATCAATCGCTGATCACCCAGTCGATGTTCTGGGAGCCGCTTCTTGGTGAAGAAAAATTGTCCGCCGATCATATTCACCGTTTCGATGGCGCCAGCGTTAGCGATCTGGGGCCGGTCAGCCATGTCCGGTTGAATATCCATCCCGACGGCGGGGTCAGTCGCTTTCGTGTCATCGGGAAACCGCGCCCGTGAGCACGCCAGATTTACATCCGGTACCGCTAACCCGGGACGTTTTTGCGCCGTTCGGTGACGTCATTGAAACGCGGGGTGCCGATAGCTATCCGATCAACGAAGGAACCACGGAACGGTTTCACGATCTGGCGGCTGTCGATGTGACGGCGGCCGATGGCCGTCCGCTGATAAACATTTTCCGTGCTCAGCCCCGTAAATTCCCCTATCAAATTACCATGATGGAACGCCATCCGCTGGCCAGTCAGGCCTTCATTCCATTGGATCGAAGGCCTTATCTGATTGTTGTCGCGACCGGCAAATCGAAGCCCGGCGCCGATGATCTTTACGCGTTTATCGCCAGCGGTGACCAGGGCGTCAACTACCACCGCGGGGTATGGCACCATCCGCTGTTGTCACTGAACGAGGTCAGTGAATTTCTGGTTGTTGACAGGGGCGGGGCCGGGGAAAACCTTGACGAAGTCCAGCTTGATCAGGCGCGCCGGCTGGTCCTGAGCTAAATTATCTGTCAACTGGGTGGCATCATCTATTAGACTAATCGTTTCTGGCGTTACGGTCGCGGCGTGTGAAGAAAATCTGGGGGTAGGGGAATGTTGAAGAGGTTGACTCTGGGGCTGATCGCCCTTCTGGTTGTCGTCGTCGCCGGTGGTTACGCATACCTGAAAACGTCGGAACCGAAAATTGACGGTAGGATCGCCGTCGCGGGCGTGGACGCGGATGTGACCATTGTCCGCGATAAGAACGGCGTGCCTCATATCACCGGCGGCAGCCTGAATGACGTTTTGTTCGGTCTGGGGTATGTGCATGTTCAGGACCGCCTGTGGCAAATGGACATGAACCGCCGCATCGGGGGCGGCCGACTATCTGAACTGTTTGGCGCGAAAACCATAGGTACCGATAAATTCCTGCGCACCCTTGACGTCTATGGTTACGCGGAAAGATCCATTGCCAAGCTGTCGCCAGAGACACGCAGCGCCCTGAACGCCTATACCGCCGGCGTCAACGCCGCGATTAGCGGCTGGCAAGGGGCGTTGCCGCCGGAGTTCCTGATACTTGGCACCAGGCCCGAACTCTGGAAACCGGCCGATTCAATCGTCTGGGTCAAGATGATGGCTTGGGACCTGGGCGGCAACTGGGGCAAGGAATTGCTTCGCTTTCAAATGCTGCAAAAAAACCTCTCGCCGCAGCAGGTATCTGAATTTCTGCCCCCTTACCGGGGCGAAAAACCGGTTGAGCTGGCCGGTCTGAAGCAGATGATCGCCGGGTTGAATATGGACCTGACAAAACTTGCCCAGATCGCACCGCCCAATCTTCCCGAAGGGGCGGGGTCGAACAACTGGGTCGTCGGCGGCGCCTTGAGCGAAACGGGCAAACCCATTCTTGCCAACGACCCTCATCTGGGTCTGGCCGCGCCGGCGCTTTGGTATTTTGCTCATTTAAAGGCTCCCGGCCTTGACGCCATCGGTGCGACGCTGCCCGGCGTTCCGTCCATTATTCTTGGCAGGAACCAGAAAATCGCCTGGGGCTTTACCAACACCGGCCCCGATGTGCAGGACCTGTATATCGAAAAGCTGACCGGCAAGGATGAATACCTGACGCCCGACGGGCCAAGGAAGTTTGAAACCCGCGAGGTGACGATCAAGGTCAAGGATCAGGATCCGGTGATCTTTACCGTGCGCAAGGGGCGACACGGGCCGATCATTTCCGATGTCCTGACGGCGGCCAAAAGTTCGACGCCGGAAGGCTACGCCATGGCCTTTGCGTGGACGGCCCTTAGCGACGATGACCTGACCAGTGACGCCGCCCTGAACCTGATGCGGGCCGGTAACTGGGACGAATTCAAGCAGGCGATCAGAAATTTCCATGCCCCGGAACAGAACATGCTGTACGCCGATATTGACGGCAATATCGGCTATTACGCACCGGCGCGCGTGCCGGTCAGAAAACCCGGCAACACCTTTCAGGGGACCGTGCCGGTTCCCGGCTGGGACGCCACTTACGACTGGGACGGCTTTATCCCGTTTGACGAGCTGCCCCATGAGTTCAATCCGGCCAGATCGTGGATACGGACCGCCAACCAGAAAATCGTCACCGACGATTATCCGTATATGATTACAAGGGACTGGACATCGCCGTATCGGGCCGACCGTATCAAAAAATTGCTACTCGAACGGAAGCGGCATTCGGTCGGTAGTTTCCGCGCCATGCAAGCCGATGACACCTCGACTATGGCGTTGGAACTGCTGCCCCTGATGCTGGGGACCAAGCCTGTCGGCGACGCGGCGAAAATGGCCCTCGCCAAGCTCAAGGCATGGGATGGCAAGATGTCCATCGAAGGGGCGGAGCCACTGATATTTTCGGGCTGGATGCGGGAATTCAGCCGGTCCGTCTACGCCGATGAACTGGGTGATCTGTTCAACAGTAACTGGAAGATCCGGCCGGTGTTCTTCAAGCATGTGCTTGCGAACACGGGTGGCATGTCGCGTTGGTGTGACGATATACGCACGGGCGAAACAGAAACGTGCGATCAAATTTTGCAAAAATCCTTGAGCGCCGCGATGGCGGATCTGCAATCGCGATTCGGCGATAACATGGACGAATGGACCTGGGGCGTTGCCCACTTTGCCCACAGTGATCACAATCCCTTCACTCATGTTCCGGTGTTGCGGGATATCTTTGATATCAAGGTTCCTTCGGTCGGCGGCGTCTATACGGTCGATGTCGGTCGCTTCAAACTGATGAACGAGACCGAACCGTTTGCAAATCAGCATGCCGCGAGCCTGCGGGGAATTTATGACATGTCGAACCTGAACCGGTCGTTGTTTATCTATTCGACGGGACAGTCGGGAAATCCGTTGTCGTCGTTCTATTCAGATATGGCGGAAAAATGGAGCCGCACGGAATACCTGACGTTGACCACGGACCCAAAGGATTATAGCCCGACGGCTATCGGCACGCTTGTCCTGCAATCGCGGTAGTCGTGGCGGCAAAAATTTAGGCGACGTGGTCCTCAACAATCCGTTGAAGCAGACCGGCGTAATCGGCAAAGGATTTTGTCGCCATGCCGGGGACCTTTCCTTCGTCGTCCCATTTTCGAACCTTTACGGCTTGCTCGTGAAATGGGTTTTCTTCGAACGCCGATACTTCCTGCCGGCTCATCGGGCCACCCTGAAGTGAAAGCGTGTGAAGGGAGGCGCCGGAAAGCCGCTTTGCGTAGCTATGGTCCGTGGCGCAAAGATAGCGTTTTGCCGCCACGTGCAGACCGACGCATTCAGTAATCACGGGTGGAAAGAACGGCCTCAGGATATCGGCTCCGGCGGTATCGTGATGTTTGTCGTTTGTGTCATCCGGCGAGTAGCTTCCGAACTCGCTGGTGTAGTGGCCTATATCATGAAGAAGCGCCGCCGCTATCAACTCGTCCGGTGCGCCATCGCGTTCCGCCAGGCAGGCCCCTTGCAGCATATGTTCGGACATCGTCACCGCCTCGCCAAGATAACTTTCGGCGCCACGGCGCTCGAAAATATCGGCGAGGAAGGCAACGATGTTGGATTTATCCAGTGCCATTTGGTTCATGCCGAGATGTCCGGGGTTCGAGGGTCATCGAGGCACGCCAGTGTCGAAAGCAGGCCGTCTTTATCAGCGTAGCATCCTTGCAGCCAACGCCGCCCACTACCTGAAAAAGCCTTGCGGGCATGTAGGACGCGGGTGTTGTCAACGATAAAAAGTTGGCCCGGCGACAGTTTGAAACTTACTTCCATGTCTTTGTCCTCGACGATTTCCGCAAAACGGCGGTAGGCCGTGTAGTAGTTTTCCATGTCATCGAACGGAATATCGACCAGCGGCGCCGCGGATCGATTGTTAAACCGGATGGCGATCAATTCACCGTCGGGCGCCAGTTCGATCATCGGTTTGCGGGCGCGCAACGTGACGCCCGTCGATCCGGCATATTCGAAAGTCGCGCAGTACCGGGAAAGTGTGTCAAAGGCGTCGGGGAATTCAGACTTGAGTCTCCGGGCGACACGGAACCCGTCGACCACGATTGACTCTCCGCCCTCTACCGAGTTTTCCAGACAGGATAAAAGCTGAAGCGTTGGCACCGGATCGCGGTAGGGGTTATCGGTATGGGCCTGAAGCCCAAGGTTGGTGTAGGCAAGATTGCTTGGGTTGACTTCGGATCGCACGTCAAACCAACGACCATAGTTGGTTTCGCGCACATAGCCGAAGCGTTCCGCCACCTGGCACAGGGCGCCGGGTTCGGTGGGCAGATCGCTTAATAGCGAGACGCCGTGCGTCCTGACGCCCCGAAGCCAATCGGCCAGTGCGGAATCCATGGTAGAGACAAGGTTCCAGTTTTCCGTCGGCACCTGGTCGTTCAGTCCCGAGTCCCATGTCACCACGGCAGGAGGGAGCCAGCCAGGCTCCCGTGTGAGTGCGCGATCATAGATATTGTTCTTCAGCCAGTTTGCGGGAAAAACAAGGTCCTTCATTTCGGGCCCGATGGACACGCCAAGGGCGCCTTCGGGCGTAATGGACGCGGCAACTACCGTGACGTCGCGGGGAATGTCGAGCAGGGTAATCAGTCGTTGCCCGTTGGCGGGGCTACGGGTTTTCGCATCAAGGCCATTGTCACGTAGCCATATGCCGTGAAAGCGGGCGCATGTTCCGTCATTCCAGACAAGTTCCAAAGCCTTGTTGTCCAGGGAAATCTTCACGTTTCTGAGTGACATCATCAGTCCCGAAACGGCCTACCTGGACCGTGCGGCGCCGCGGCGGGCGCCGGAACGGGCGCCCCCGGCGGCTATTCCGGGGCTTGATATGGAGTTGACTCTCGGGTCGAACCGGCCTGCCGGAATGTTTTGGTCGGCCTGATCGGCATTGGCTTCCCGTTTCTTGATTTTCTGGGACGCCTTCGCTTTTGCCCGTTCACGAGCCCTGGCTTTCGTCATGTCGTCACAGCCTTTCTAAATCAGGTTCCCATCCGTCCGTGGAATACCCACTGGAACTGAATGTTTCGATGGCGCCTGTATATTGATTCTGATTGTAGTCAATTTTTGCGATCAATGAAACGGTTCCATCCCGGCCAGTCGCACTTATCGGTGGTCGGGGTCATGCTTCATCCGGTCGGGGGGCCCGTTCGTGGGCGAGGTCCGGTTCCAGACAATGGGCCAGGATCCAGTTGCGGGTTTGGTCACGCAGGTCGATTGCCGCCTGGAAATCCTGACCGTCAGGCTTGATGGCCGGGCCGGCGATAACGTTGATGACGCCACGCCGGGGGAAAAATTGATTGCCCCGCAGCACCGATCTGGTGCCCCGGATAGCCAATGGGATAATCGGCACACCGGACTTCACCGCCGTTTCAAACGCCCCCATGCGAAATGGCAGCAGGCCCGGCGTTCGGGTGAAGGTTCCTTCGGCGAAGAACATTAACGACTGCCCGGCGCGGCCTGTTTCGGCGATGCTACGGGCCCCTTCGATACCTTTTGCGGCGTCGAAACGCTCGACAAATTGGCTTTCAAAGCGCTTCAACAGGGTGCGTAGAAAGAAACTGTGCAGGACTTCGATCTTGACAACGAAGCTGGTTCCGGCCGGCAGCAAGGCGAACATGACGATGGCGTCGATATAGCTTTGATGGTTGGATACGTAGATGCAGGGGCTATCTTTGGGGGGCAGGTTTTCCCGATGCCTGAGCGTCATGGGAATGCCGCACAGGCGCATCACCCCCTTGGCGGCGCCCTGCGCCACCGACCATCGCCAGTTTTCACGCGGCAGGATCATCGCCGCCGTCCATACGGTAAACGCCGCAAGGCCGAATGCCGCCAAACATCCGCCAGCGTACAGCGCCGAAACAAACATCGCCCAGCCACGCCGGAATTTCGGCATCACGGTGCCCAGGGTCAGGCGAGCCATCTGTAACCACACGGCCCTTTTGGCTTTTTCAATGTCGCCACTTTCATACATCTGGCGGCTGGCGGCGCGGCGAATTTTTCCACTGGACGTCTTGAGCACGGTATTTGGCGGGGCCAGCACAATATCGTCAGGCGGGGCCCCGGTCAGGTCGGTGACGATAGCCGATACCCGGGCTCGCTGCCTGGCGACAATTTGTGGGTCGCGTTTGCGGGTTTCGGCCAACACGATCAGTGACTCGGTGCCCGATTTTTCATCAAGGCTTCCGAATACGGCGACGTTGCCCTCCCGTATGCCGTCAATCTTGCCGACTTCCTCTTCCACTTCATGGGGATAGATATTGCGTCCTGCGCGGATAATGATGTCTTTGCTGCGACCGGTAATGTAAAGGTCACCGTCGGCGAAATATCCCCTGTCGCCGGTTGCCAGCCAGTCGCCGTGGAACATTTCCTTGTTTTTGTCCGCCGCGCGCAGATAGCCGCTGGTGGCCGATGGGCCGCAGAACTGAATATCCCCTTCGTGGCGGTCCGGCAATTCCAGATCGGCGGCGTCAACGATCCTGATCTGGTGCCCCGGAAGGGGACGGCCACAGGCGGGAAACCGCAAGGCGGCGGGGTCGCCCGTGGCTGCTGGTTTGGCGTGCCCGTCGTTCATCAACGCCGCACGGTCGACGTAATCGATCAGCGGTGGGCGGTGCAGTGGCGGGAAGGCCAAACCGACCGAATTTTCGGCCAGACCATAAACCGGAAACATGGACTCAGGTTTAAAGCCGGCCGGCGCAAAGTGCTCGGTAAAACGCTCAATGGTTTCCGGGCTGACCGCCTCGGCACCGTTCAGGGCCAGCCGCCAGTTACTCAGGTTCAGTCCCGCAATCTGCTCATCGCCAAGATGCCGCACACATAGTTCGTATGCAAAATTGGGCGCCGCGGATATGGTTCCGCCGTAGCGGTGAATGGCCGTTAGCCAGCGGCCGGGTCGGGCGATAAAAGCGAGCGGCGACATAAGCACCAGATGGGCCGCGTAATACAGACTACCCAACCAGGCCCCGATCAGGCCCATGTCGTGATACAGGGGTAGCCAGCTGACGAAAACGTCTTTCGACGATGCCTCCAGGATGGTTCCCATGGCGCGGATATTGGCGAGCAGATTGGCGTGGCTCAGCACCACGCCCTTGGGCGCGCCGGTGCTGCCAGAGGTATATTGCAGCAAGGCGATATCGCTTGTCTTCAAGCCGGGCAGGGGGACGTCGGTCGTGGTTACAGCATAGACGTCTTCGGGCGTGACCACGTGGCGAAGGCTGGCTACCTGACTGCGCAGCAATCGCGAAAATCGCAACGCCTCGGGCATGGTGATCATGATTCCGGTAAGACAGTTTTGGGCAATGGCGACATGACGCAGCAGGTGTTCTTCAAGCTGGCCGATCCGGCCCGGCGGATAAACCGGAACCGGTACGCCGCCGGCCAGCAGGACGCCCATGAAACTGTAAAAATAATCCCGCCCGCTTGGCAGCATGATCATCACCGACTCACCGGGTTCCAGGCCCAGCCCCTGCAATCCCTTGGCGATTTTTCCGGCTCCGTTTCGCAAATCGCCATAGGTGATGATCTCGCCATCGTCATCGTCGCTGTAAAGCCGGATATGCGGTCGGTCCGGGTGGCTCGATACATGCCAGTCGAGGACTTCGGGTAGCGTTGCGGCGCTATGGGGAGCGGCTTCCGCCTCGCCAAGGGCGAGCTGTTCGACGGCTGGCGGTAGATGGCTCGCCGTGCGACCGCCGCCGAGAACGGCGCGCAACAGCTCGCGTGGCGTTTCGGCGTTCATCAGCAGCTGTTCGGATAGCGAGATGTCGAAGGATCGTTCGAGGCGAACCAACAGTTCGACCCGTCCCAGACTATCGAATCCCAGATCGCGGTCCAGAATGCTGTCGAGCGTTACCGGGCCGGGAGTCATATGGCGGGGGTTAAGCTCGGTCGCCAGAGCATGCACGGTTTCAAGCAGATGCGCCGTCGTTTTTGCAATGGCTTCGTCATCTTGCCCGGTTCTTTCCATGCCATGTTTCCTTGTATGAATCCGTGCCTTCAATGATCAAAAGATATTATAGTGATGTCTTTACGGCCATGCCTGTTTTCATTTGATTGCCCGGTGTACCAGTGTCATTAAATCTCCCCGAGAGCCGGCCTGACGATGTCGGTCGTTTTCGCCATATTATCTGGCCGTTCGCCGTTGCGGAAACCATCGTTTGGGCGTCGTTCTATTATTCGTTTCCGGCGCTGCTGCCGGAATGGGAGCAGTCTCTCGGCTGGTCGCGGACGGAATTGTCGGCGGCGTTTTCCACGGCCTTGGTGGTGTCGGCCTTACTGGCACCCAGCGTCGGTCATCTGATCGACCGGGGCCTGTCCCGTTTCGTGTTCACCGGCAGCGCCGTTCTGGGTGCCGTTATGCTCGCGCTGCTGTCTTTGGTTAGCGAACCGTGGCAATTTTTTGCCGTTTGGACCGGCATCGGCGTTGCCATGTCCGGGGCGCTGTATGAAGCCTGTTTCGCCATCGTCACCCGGTCGATGGGCGCTAGCAGCAAACGGGCTATCACCCTGATCACATTGGTTGCCGGGTTTGCCGGGACGGTGTCGTTTCCGGCGGCTCACGCATTCGTCGGCCTGATCGGCTGGCGCGGCGCCATCTTGGTCTTCGCCGCGGCGGTTCTGATACTCGCCGCGCCGTTGCTGTGGTATGGCTGTTATCATGCCGAACGGCATTTCAAGGATAGCGCCGAACATCAAGACGACAACCCGGCGCGGGTCCGGCAGGTCCTAAGGTCTCCGACCTTCTGGCTGTTGGCCATTTCATTTGCCGCCATCGCGGTCGAACACGGCGGCATTATTACTCATATGCTGCTGATACTCGAAGATCGCGGCGTCCATCAGGAGGCCGCCGTTCTGGCCGCCTCGATGATCGGCCCAATGCAGGTGACCGGGCGCCTGGCGATGATGGCGGCGGAACGATATGTTTCCATTGTCGGTATCACCGTCGGATGTTTCCTGGCGATGGCGGGGGCGGCGACGTGCCTGCTGTTTGCCGGGGGCTCTGTCGGGTTGATCGCGGCATTCGTTATTCTGCATGGGGCGGGCTACGGTGTTACCAGCATCGTCCGGCCCGTTGTCACGGCGGAATTTCTGGGTCGGCAAGGATTCGGCGTGATTTCGGGAATGATCGCGCTGCCGTTTATGTTTGGCTATGCCGCGGCACCGACATTGACGGCGCTGACGTGGGAAGTGGGGGGGTATGATCTGGTTATCGGTCTGGCAATCGCCATCACGGTCTTTGGCGCGTTGGGGTTCCTGGCCGCGAAAAGAACCTCGACGCGAGAAGGATTGTGAAAATGAACGATGATGTAATCGACCCGGTCATCCGGCAATTGACCGACTGGATCAAAGAGGGACACGCCACGGCTCTGGCCACGGTTGTTGAAACCTGGGGATCATCGCCGTGCCCGGCCGGTAGCAAAATGGCGGTCAATGGCAAGGCTGCTTTCGCCGGTAGCGTATCGGGCGGCTGTATTGAAACCTCGGTGGTCTCCGAAGCGCTGGAAATAATCCGCGAGGGCGGCTTTGAGGTTCTTGGCTACGGGATTTCCGATGAACAGGGCGCAGCGGCGGGGCTGGCTTGCGGTGGCACGATACGGGTGTTGGTCGAACCGGTCGATCAACGGCTTCTGGCCCTATTGTCCGGGCCGCGTCCGGTTGCCAGAATCGTCGATCTTGGAAATCTGGAATGGGGCGTGCTGGCGGAAGCCAACGCGCCAGGTTCCGGTGTCGAGGGACTAAGCGCCACGCCCGCCGCCCTGGTGGCCGCAACGAAGGCGCTGGGCGATGGCCGCGTCGCGCACCTGGTGGACGGCGACCGGGAATTTTTCATCGACCCCATTGTCCCCAATTACCGGATGATCATTGTTGGCGCGGTCGCCATTGCCCAGGTGTTGGCGCCGATGGCCCGCGCTGCGGGGTTTGACGTGGTGATTGTCGATCCGCGGCCCACATTTGCCACTGAGCAACGATTCCCGGACTGTCGGATTTTGCAGGTCTGGCCCGACAAGGCGATGGCCGATTTACGGCCGGACCGGCACACGGCGGTGGTCACCCTGACCCATGATTCAAAACCCGATGATATGGCGCTGGATTTGGCGCTGAAGTCCGGAGTGTTCTATATTGGCGCGCTGGGCAGCCGCAAGACTCACGCCAAACGGTGCGAGCGCCTGAAGGAAAAGGGGTGGGACATCGATGACCTGGCGGCAATTCATGCCCCCATCGGTCTTGATATCGGATCGGCGACCCCGGCCGAGATCGCCGTTTCCATCCTGGCCCAGGTTATCGAAGAAAAAAATCGAAAAGACCCTGAATGAGCGAACCGGACGGGGCTCAGAAATAGCTCGAAAGATAGCGCGAGACCATGGCAAAACCCCGATCGACGTCCTTTTGGGTGTAGCCTGCCATCATTTCTTTCAAAGCGTTTTTCTTGAGGTAAAACAAGTCCGGTTTCTGATAGCACGCGGCCAACAGGGCGAGGTCAATGTCTTTGCCCCGGGCAAAATTTGTCAGCAGGCGAGCGACACCATCCCCTTGCTGGACAATTTGACACAATCCGGAATTTTGTTTTTGCAAGCCCTGGACACTGCGGGCGAACATATTCATCAGCAGCGTGTTGTCGGATTCCTCGGGAGGGAACCATCTGCCGGTGTCGGCGGAAATTTCTGACCAGATGGCGGCGGCGGCCTTGTTTTTGCGCTGGATTTCTTTCACTGCCGCTTGCCATTCTTCGGGCGTTTTTTCCCGTTTCCAGGCGGGAATTTTCTTTTCTTTTTTCAGGGAAAGCGCCCCTATCAGGCTTTTTTTCTGTTTGCCCTTTGGTTTTGGCGGCAGCGATTTCTGCTGCGTCATCTCTTGCCAGGCGTCTTGCCACTTTTCCCACAAGACCTGCCGTCCATTGCGACTTTCAAGATATTTACTCAGGAATTCCCGGCGCGTATCTTCTGGTTGCTCGTGAACCATTTTGGTCAGGCCGCGCGAGGACTCGAGAATGGCCGGAACCAGGTGAAGACGAACGATTCCTTCAAAATGTGTCGCAAAGTCTTTCGACAAAATAAATGGCAGTTTGTCGCCCGCTTCGCGTTTTTGCTCAATCGGCAGGTATAGCGCCTTTAACCGTTCGCCCAATGCCTCCCAGAACACATCGGCAAAAATTTGCAATAGGTCGTCAAAGGATTCCGCGGCACTTTCACTCGCATGCTGTTCTAATTCCGGCTCGGTCAGGCCAGGCATGGCGGGCGGGGCCTCCAAATTCCTGTTTTCCGGCTGTTCAGGTTCGGCGTCGCTGGGGTTGGCGGCGCCGTTTGCCGCTTCCTTGCTTGCCATCGAGGCTTGGGCCGTATGTTCCGCGGACTTGAGTTGGCGATGCTTTTTAATATCTCTCAGCAATACGACGACCCGCTTTTTGCAGTAGGAGAGATCAACGTCTTCACTGTCATTGGTTGGTAAAAAACGATCAAGGGCGTCGTGGTATGCGGCTCGAAACACCGAATCGTCTTTGCGGGTGAATAGATTGTTGATGATCAAGCTGGTGCATTGCTTCAGACTTTTTACCGTCTGAGCCTGTTCCACTAAGGTGATGAAACCCTGGACCGGCGACTCGAAAACGCTCTCCCAGTCGGTCTCGCCAATACTTTCCGAATGCATGTCTTGCCTGGCTGTCTGGTTCATATCGTTAGGTCTTTAATTCAGGGCCGTTCATCAATCTTGATATGCACTTGATTAACTTTAATATGGGTGTCGTGCTGTGACGGCGGTCACTTACCCGTATAAAATCATCGGCGACTGGGATCGCCGTCGTCGGCATATGAGGCGGCGTTTGGCGCGCGCCTGCCAATGTAAGGGAAGATAATGAGCCTTTCATATCTGGCGCGGTACGCCTTCAGTCTGTCGCCGCAAGCCGCTGTTTCGAAGGCTGCCAGCTATGCGTCCCGGATCGTTCGGTCCCGGCTGCGCGAGGTGCTCTGGAGAAACCGCGAAACCTATACGACGCTTGAAAATGCCGCTTTGCCAATGGCGAGCCTGCTTGGTCCCGTCAACGTCGATCCCTTATCGCCAGATTTCGATACCCTGAAGGCCCTTTGCGATCATGTGTTGGCCCATCGCTTCAATGTGCTGGGCTCCGGTTGGACGGATGTGACCGCCGAGGCGGCAAGCGGGACATCGTTATCGGTGGGGAACCGCAGGCGTTCCGCCGCCATCGGCCGCCTGATCGATGCCGGTTACCGGCCAATCGACTGGCAGGTTGATTTCAAATCGGGTTACCGATGGCGGGCGGATCGGTTGTCGGGATCGTTGGCGTACGGCCATCGGCCGGGCGTTGATGTCAAGGTCCCGTGGGAACTGGCGCGATGTCAGCACCTTCCCTGGCTGGCCTGCCGCGATAGTGCCGAGCCCTCCGAACGCGGGGCCGCAGAGTTCCGTAATCAGGTTCTGGATTTCGCTGCCGCCAATCCACCGGGCTACGGGGTCAACTGGATGTGCACCATGGACGTGGCGATCCGCGCCGCCAATCTGGTTGTCGCTCATGATCTGTTCGGATCGTCCGGAACGGTTTTCGATGCGCCCTTTCGCGGGGAGTTCCAGTCACTGATCGTCGCCCATGGCCGTCATATTTTCGCCAATTTGGAATGGAGCGAAGATCATCGCGGAAATCATTACTTGGCGAATTTGGCCGGATTGCTGTTCGTTGCGGCGTATTTGCCGCCAACCCCGGAGAGCGATGGCTGGCTAAGCTTCGCCGGCACGGAATTTGTCGCCGAGGTCGAGCGTCAGTTCACCGCCGATGGTGCAAATTTCGAGGCATCGACCAGCTATCACCGGCTATCGGCGGAGATGGCCATTTATGGAACGGCGGTGTTGCTGGGGCTGAATGGGGGCCGGCGTTTGGCGACGTCGTTCCCGTCCGGCTATTTCGAGCGACTGCAACGCATGGCCGAATTCTCCATGCATGCCACCAAGCCGAACGGCCGGGTGGTGCAAATTGGCGACAATGACAGCGGTCGCCTTTTCAAGCTGTGTCCGTCGTTCGATCTCGATCATCGGGCGACGGTCGGGGCCATCAATGGCCTGTTCGGGCGGGCCGATCTGGCAAGGTTCGCGGGCGAGACGACGGTGTTTGAAGGCCATGTGGTTTCGCTGCTGGCGGGTGGGTGGTCGATGGCGGCGACGGCGGGTCCGGTCGCGCTGGACCGCTTTTCAGACCCGATCGAATCGGCTCAATCGACACTGGATATTATCAGCGAGATCAGGATCGAACCGCCGGATCCAGCGGTGTTGCAAGGACTCCAGGCCTTTTCTTATCCGGATTTCGGCCTTTACGGTTGGCGCTCGGAACGCTTCTTTCTGTCTGTCCGCTGCGGCCCCATTGGCCAGAACGGCAACGGTGGTCATGCCCATAATGACCAGTTGGCGGTCGAGTTGAACATCGATGGCGAGGACTGGATCAGTGACCCGGGAACCGGCGTTTATACCGCATCGCCCCAAATTCGGGACTCCTATCGGTCCGCCAGGGCCCACTTCGTGCCGGGGAAAGACCGGGGCGAACCGGCCAGCCTGAAGCTGGGATTGTTCCGACTGGAAGACCGCGCGCGCGCGGAATGTTTGGCGTTTTCCAGGGAGGCGTTCGAAGGTCGGCATGTTGGTTACGGCAGACCCCTGCACCGGCGGGTGGTCATTGGTGATGGCGGTATTCGCATCACGGATGGTTTTGTTGCGGCGGGCGGCAATCGCGGCCCTGCGGTTATCCCTGAGGTGTTTTTAGATGGTGCGACGTTGCGCAAACAGCTGGGGCTGGATCTTGCCTTTTCGCCCGGATACGGAAGCTACGACAGGCCTTAGTTACCTCTCACCGTTCGGACCAATTGATAAACGATGAGACCGCCGGAAACGACGGCCACCGGGTATATCAGGTATCGCTGGCCGAACGTCTGTTGCGCTTCGAATTTGGCGGCCTCAACACCCTTGATACGGGCTTGTCCCTGCCGATAGAACGCCGATAGCAGGGCCGCCGTTTGTGGAATGCGAAGGTCGGCAAAGGGTTTTTCCTGGTTGATCAGGGCGATGTTGTCAAACGCCGCCGCCGCCGTTGTGCCGTGTAGCGAGTTAGCCCATACGATTCGTTCGGCAAAATAGTCGGCGTAGTTGGCGCCACTCGTATCGCCCGCCATTTTGTAGGCTTGGGAGAGCGCGGCCCAGCCGGGCTGATGGGCTGGCCACAGGGCAAGGCCCGGTTCAAGCGACCGAATAGCACCCTTGTAATCGCCATTCTTTATAGCCGCCTTGCCGGTATTAATGTCCGCGACGGCCTGATTGAAGTCAAAATGATGCGGCTTTTCGGCAACCCGCGGCTTGCCGGATGACGTGCCGGCGGTGCAACCGGCAAGCGCCAGAGCGATAAAAATGATGGAAACGATTTTGTTCATCGACGGAACTTACCGCAACGGGCAGGATTATTCATCCTTGAAATCCAATGATGCCGAGTTGATGCAATAACGCAGCCCGGTCGGCTGTGGGCCATCGTCGAAGACATGCCCGAGGTGGGAGTCGCAGCGCGAACAGGTAACCTCCGTGCGGGTCATACCGTGTGTGCCGTCCGCATGTTCATCGATGCGGTCGCCGCCTATGGGCTCCCGGAAACTAGGCCAGCCACAACCGGCGTCGAACTTGGTCGTCGATTTGAACAGATCCTGGCCGCAGCAAATGCAGACATACGTTCCGCTGGCGTTGGCGCTGTCGTAGGCACCGCTGAACGGTCTCTCGGTCGCCTTTTCGCGGCACACGGCATATTGTTCCGGGCTCAACTGGGCCCGCCATTGCTCTTTGGATTTGGTGATTTTATCGCTCATCCTGATGCTCCGTTTTCAAGGCGTTGTGGCCAGCAAGGCCCGCACGGCATCGTCGAACCCGACCGCGTAGCGCCCATCGATATCGAATACCGGACGTTTGATCAGGGCCGGATGCATTTTCATCAGCGCCAGCGCCGTACTTTCGTTAACATCCTGTTTGTCCGCCTGGGGCAGGCTCCGCCACGTGGTGCCCCGCCGGTTCAGCAGTCTTTCCCAGCCAAGCGCGGCGGCCCAGGCGGCCAGGGTTCCGGCACCCAACCCGTCGGCCCGAACGTCGTGAAAGCCGTGTTCCATACCATTTTCACGAAGCCACTTACGGGCCTTGCCGCAGGTGTCGCAGTTCTTCAAGCCATAGACTGTTATCATCTGCTGCCGATGCTTTCTTGTCTGGAATTTCGACGCTGGTGTCACGTTGGCAAACTTGTTAAAACCGTTCTAGATTTTGAACCACCAACGAACATTGATCAACGGAGTTCTTCGTCCATGCTAGCTGTTGTGTCACCTGCCAAGAAACTTGATTTTACCGACGTCGCAGCCGATTTGCCACACAGCCAGCCGCAGTTTCTGGACCAGTCGGTTGTATTGGTTGAAGCCGTGCGGCGGTTGAGCAGGGCGGAGCTACAACGCCTGATGAAGTTGAGCGATAAGCTGACGGATCTTAACTTTGAGCGCTTTAAGGCCTTTTCGACGCCCTTCACCAAGGCCAATGCCCGTCAGGCGGTGCTGGTCTTCAATGGCGATACCTATGTCGGGCTTGATGCCAAAACCCTGAGCGCCGCCGACCTGGCCTTCGCTCAGGATCACGTGCGTATTTTATCGGGCCTGTACGGCGCCTTGCGTCCGCTTGACCTGATTCAGCCCTACCGCCTGGAAATGGGTCGCCGCCTGAATAATCCCCGTGGCGCGGATCTCTACGAATTCTGGGGCGATGACCTGGCCGATGCCATCGATGAAACGGTCGCCGGTGACAGCGATCCGGCGGTTATCAATCTTGCCTCGAACGAGTATTTCAAGGCCGCGAAGCCTAAACATTTGAAAAGTCGGGTGATTACTCCGGTATTCAAGGAAGTCAAGAACGGCGAAGCGAAAGTGTTGGGGATGTTCGCCAAAAAGGCGCGCGGCATGATGGCGCGTTACATCATTACCAATCGCCTGGAGAATTCCGAGGACCTGAAAAAATTCACCGGCGGCGGTTACGTCTGGAGGGATCATTTGTCAGACAGCGATACATGGGTCTACACCCGTGAACGATAATGAACCCCCAAAATATAATTGCCGGGGGCCCTGTTCCCGGGGGAACCGAAAAATTGAACATGGGTTGATTGATATTCTATAGGTTGCCTTATTTGATGCGGCTTTCCCGGTACCACACGTAGAGTCCGCTGCCGACGACGACGCCCGCGCCGGCGAGCGTCCAGGGGCTCGGTATATCGGTGAACACCAGCAGCCCCCACAGGATGGAACCGACAACCTGGGAGTAGGTGAACGGCGCCAGCATCGAGGCTTCCGCCGAATGAAACGCCTTGACCAGCATGAAGTGGCCGATCGCCCCGGCGGTTCCCATGGTGACCATCAGTCCCCAGTTCAGCGGGCTCAGAGCCTGCCACTGGAACGGTACGATCAGGCTTAACACCAGCGCGCCGAGCGCGGTTGAATAGAAGGTCGTCGCGGCGGGGCTGTCTTTGGTCCGGATGACCCGGGTCATCATCATGTAGACGGCGAGCAGGCCGGCCGTCATCAGCGGCAGCAGGGCGGCCCAGCCGAGAACCCCGGAACCGGGGCGGGCGACCAGCAGCACGCCGATGAAGCCACAGACCACGGCGGCCCAACGCCGCGGGCCGACATGCTCGCCCAGAACAAGCCCGGAAAGGGCGGTGACCAGCACGGGGGCGAGAAACTGAATAGCCGAGGCATCGGCCAACTGCATTTTGGTAATCGCCACATACATGGTGCAGGTGGCGCCGAATAACGCCCCGGCGCGGATCAGTTGCAGGCCTGGCCTGCGGGCGCGCAAAAAGTCAAACGAACGGGTTTTTCCGGCGTAGATCGAGAACGTCAGGACCGTATGGAAAAAATACCGGCCCCATAAGATCATCACCACCGAAACGTTCAGCGACAGGTACTTGGCGGTCGCATCCATTCCCGACAACACCAGTCCGGTGATCAGGATCAGAACAATGGCAAATGCCGGCGAACTTTCGGTACGCAACAAAAAGGGCTATGCGTTATCGGCGATGAAGCTGGCGATACGAGGTTGGATTTCAGTCTTCCAGCGGCGACCGTTGAAGACGCCATAATGGCCGACGCCTTTCTGCACATAGGCAATCTTGCGATCGTCGGCCAGGCCGGTGCACAGGCCGTGGGCGGCGCTGGTTTGACCGACGCCGCAAATATCGTCGTTTTCGCCTTCGACTGTCATCAGCGCGGTTTTCTTGATTTGCGACGGATCGACCGGAACACTGTTATGGGTCATCTCCCCACGGGACAGGCAATGCTCTTTAAATATGGTTTCGATGGTTTGCAGGTAGAATTCCGCCGGCAGGTCCATTACGGCCAGATATTCGTCATAAAAATCCCGGTGCTGGTCGGCCGAATCCCCGTCGCCGTCAACCAGATGGTTATACAGCCCGACATGGGATTCGATGTGACGGTCCAGGTTCATGGTCATGAAGCCGGATAGCTGGACGAACCCCGGATAGACCTTGCGCATGGCACCCGGAAGCGGAAATGGAACGCGAGAAATGACGGCATTTTCAAACCATGACAGAGGCTTTCCTTCGGCGTGACGGTTGACCTCGGTTGGATTGATGCGGGTGTCGATCGGACCGCCCATCAGCACCATGGACCGCGGCTGATCCGGGTCGTTTTCGGCCGCCATCAGCGCGACGGCCGCCAGCACCGAGGTCGTCGGCTGGCAGACTGCGATGACGTGAACATCGGGGCCAAGGAAGCGAATGAAGTCGATGACCGTATCGATGTGGTCGTCCAGGGTGAACGCGCCTTGACTTAACGGTATCTCGCGGGCGTCCTTCCAGTCGGTGATGTAAACGTCGTGTTCGGGCAGCATCGCCCGGACGGTGCCGCGCAACAGGGTAGCGTAGTGTCCCGACAGCGGCGCGATCATCAGAACCTTTGGCCCCTTGCCGATGCGTTTCCCGGCCGTGGTTTCCTTGCGGAAATGAATCAGGTCGCAAAACGGTGTACACAGCCGGGTATTGATGCTGACAGGAACCGTTTTGCCTTTGACGTCGGTGTCGGAAATATCCCACTCCGGCTTGTCATAGCGCTTCGTCATCCGGTCGAAGACCTCGCACGCCGCCGCCATCGACTTGCCGAACGGCGTATAGGACAGCGGGTTGAGCGGGCTGGCATAGAACCACTGCCCGGCCTGGCTCAGCTTTTTCAGCGGCGCCATGGTGGCGTGATTGAGTTCATAGCTGTGGTAGAGCATTTAAGGGTCCTTGATTCGAATTTGTTCGCACTTGCGATGTCGCACCCGCGAACAGAATACGCCGTATTGAGCCCCCCGAACAACAACCAAATGCCGGAACAGCCAGATTAACCATTATTTATAAATGGATAAGGCCTTAGTCCAGCGATGCCTTGTGGCGCAGCCATTCGCATAATTCGAAGGCTATTTGGCGGCGTTCCCCGGCTTCGGAAATCTGCATTTCGCCCAGTTTCGCCGCGATGTCTTCCACCAATTTCCGATATTGAGCACTCATACCGGCTTCGACCATCAGTTCGGTTGACAGTCGGTGGACTTCATCGAGCAAGTCTTGTTTGGATGAAGCCGCATCGCCGCTGTGGATTCGCGCCACGGGGTTCTCGCGGATTAGTTCCAGGCGTTCTACATCCGGGTCGGCTAGGTTGAGCGATGGCGCCAGGCATTTGACTTTTTCCAGATCGACCTGGCCTTCGAAGGTATCGATTCCGGCATGGGCCAGTCGTTTGCTCAGGTCGGATCGCGAGACGCCAATTATCCGGGCGGCTTTCGATACACCAATCATTTCTCCCATAGGCTGTTCTCCCTGGTGCGCCTACCGGTAGGCGACGTCCTTGCATAGTTTGACGAAATTGCGTTTTGAGATCCGGTTGGCAAAATCGTCCTCGGCGGTCCGCTCGATAATCGCCTGATATAGCGCCGGAGCTTGCTTGACCAATTCCGAAACGGCCCAAGGGAAGCGCTCGAAGGAATCCACGGCCACGGCGAGAACGGCGCGGGTCTGTTCACTGAAAGTATCTCGCGGGTCGTCGTCGGAGTCTAGCCCTACACTCAGTGTGGTTATTGCGTCGGCGATGGCCAGCAGCGCCGCTTTTGACCAGCAGTCAGGCGAGATCATGGAATTGAACCGCTCCAGCAGGGCTTCGTTTTCCGGGCTCAAGGAAAAAAGGATGTCGAACTTGTCGGTGACGCCACTGTTGAACAGTCGGAAGACTTGGACCAGCACCGGATGCAGATTAGTTGCGGCGCAGTCATTGTTGCCGGGGCAGGTGTCGCACGATTGCATCGATTTCTCCATCTCAACTCATGCAAGATCATTGTCAACGAATGCTGAGAATGCAACAGTCCCGGCATAATTAACCGATAAAACACGGGGAGAGAAGATGTCCGAAGCGACGCTCTATTTTGATCGCACCGAATTCGCCGACCGAGTGAACGGCACGCGCCGTGTCATGCAGGACAAGGGGATTGATTTACTGATCGTTACAGACCCGTCCAACATGGCATGGCTGACCGGTTATGATGGCTGGTCGTTTTACGTTCATCAGTGCGTATTGCTGCCGGTGGACGGCGACCCCGTCTGGTATGGCCGCGGCATCGACGCCAACGGCGCCAAGCGTACGACATGGCTGAACCACGACGACATTATCGCTTATCCCGATCATTATGTGCAGTCAACGGAGCGCCATCCGATGGATTTCCTGTCCGACTTCATTGCCGGTCGCGGCTGGGACAAGGGCAGCATCGGCGTCGAGATGGACAACTATTATTTCAGCGCCGCCGCTTATGCCTCTCTGCTCAAACATTTGCCCAATGCCACGTTCAAGGACACCACCGGCCTGGTCAACTGGCGTCGCGTCGTCAAGTCGCCGACGGAAATCGATTACATGCGCAAGGGCGGCCGGATCGTCGATGCCATGCACGCCCGTATTTTCGAAATGATCGAGCCCGGCTTGAAGAAGAACGAACTGGTCGCCGAAATTTATCGGACCGGCATTAACGGGGTCGATGGGTTTGGTGGCGATTACCCGGCCATCGTTCCTCTGTTGCCCTCGGGTGAAGATGCCTCCGCCTCGCACCTGACATGGAACGACCTGCCGATGAAGTCCGGCGAAGGTACCTTTTTTGAAATCGCCGGTGTCTATCGGCGCTATCACTGCCCGTTGTCCCGTACGATTTTCCTTGGCAAGCCGTCGCAAGCGTTCCTGGATGCGGAAATGGCGGTTCTGGAGGGTCTCGAAGCCGGGCTTGAACAGGCTAAACCGGGCAATGCCTGCGAAGATATCGCCGCCGCCTTTTTTACGGTCCTGCAGAAGCACGGTATCGTCAAGGACAACCGTACCGGCTATTCCATCGGCCTTAGTTATCCGCCCGACTGGGGCGAACGGACCATGAGCCTGCGCATGGGCGACAAGACGGAGCTACAGGAAAACATGACCCTGCATTTCATGCCCGGCCTGTGGATGGACACCTGGGGGATGGAAATCACCGAAAGCTTCGTCGTTACCAAAACAGGTGCGGAATGCCTGTCGAACAGTCCGCGTAAGCTGATGATCAAGGATTGATACACCATGCCGAAAGCGATGCGGCTTTGGACGGCGGCGGCACCGGGTGTTTTTGTGCTGCTGTGGAGCACCGGTTTTATCGGTGCCCGGATGGGCATGCCTTATGCCGACCCTTTTACCTTCCTGCTGCATCGCTTCGCCATCCTGACCGTGGTGCTGTCGGCGATCGCTTTGCTGTGGCGGGCTCCGTGGCCAAAAAGTCTGGCCGACGCCGGGCATATGGCGGTGATCGGCCTGCTGATCCATGGCAGCTATCTGGGCGGCGTGTTCTGGGCTATCTCGCAGGGGGTTCACGCGGCGGTGGCGGCATTGATCGTCGGCGTTCAGCCGCTCCTGACGGCCGTCGCCGCCGGACCCTATCTGGGTGAGAAAGTTTCCGCCCGGCAGTGGATCGGTTTGCTGATCGGCTTCGGCGGTGTCGCCCTGGTGGTCGGCGATGATTTAAATCTTGCGGCTGGCTCGGGCGCCGGCATTCTGGCCTGCATTGTCGCGCTGTTGGGAATCACGGTCGGCACCCTGTACCAGAAACGCCATGCCCAGGGGATGGACTTGCGGACCGGGTCGGCGACCCAGTTCGCCGCCGCGGCGCTGGCCATGCTGGTGCTGTCTTCGGTTTTCGAAGAAGGCCGCATAGAATGGACCGGCGACTTCATCTTTGCCATGGCGTGGCTGGTGGTGGTGCTGTCACTAGGCGCCATGACCCTGCTGTACGTGCTGATCCGTCAGGGGGCCGCATCGAAGGTCGCCAGCCTGTTCTATCTGGTGCCGCCGGTGGTGGCGCTGGAAGCCTGGCTGCTGTTCGACGAGACCCTCAACCCCGGCGACATCGTCGGCATGGGGCTGGCGATGGCCGCTGTGGCGCTGGTGTTGCACACGGGACGGAAAGGGTAGGGCCTGAGCGAGGAGGCTGATCGGGAACGAGGATCCTGTCAGCCTGATTTGCAACTCGTTGAAACCGCAGAGTTCACTCCGCCGCTTTCAGGTAGGTAGCAAGAAGGTGCCGGCTATTGGTCAGAATTGCAATCTGACTGTCCAGATCATCCAATTTTCGATGCAAGCTACTCTTGAATTCTGCGCAAGGATGAAAACTCATTGATCCGGCGCGCGCGCAGGGGAGGATTTGCCGGATCGTCTTGAGCGTCAGGCCGGCGGCATTCAGCATCACGATGCGCTGAATAGTGCCGACATCCGCTTCGCTAAAATCCCGATAGCCGGATGCCTTGCGGACCGGGTGCAGGAGACCTTGCTTTTCGTAATAACGAAGCATCCGTACGCTGACGCCGCACCGGCGTGAAAGCTTTCCAATCTGCATCGCGTCATTCCCTTGACTCTGACAGTAGTGTCAGAGTGTAGCATCGCAAAATCAGGACGGAAAGGGTATGCGATGCTTAAGCTCACGATGATGGTCAAACGACAGCCACATCTCACTCGCGAAGAGTTTGATCGGCATTGGCGCGATGTTCACGGTCCTCTCGTCAGTTCTCATCGGGACGTTCTGCGCATCAAGCGCTATGTACAGACGACACCGTTGGACAAACCGGAGATACAAGAGGCGATCCGGGCTGGTCGAGGCGCGCTTAAAGCCGATTTTGACGGTTGTGCCGAACTTTGGTGGGATAGCTTCGAAGATCATATCGCCGCAAGAAGCACGGCGGAAGGACTTGCGGCTTTGCGTGAATTGATGATTGACGAACGGAAATTCGTGGATCTTTCTCACTCACAACTCTGGTATGGAACCTCGCGGGAAGTCATTCCCGCGTAACATGATGGATGCCGTCGGCAAATCGCCGCGTTTTAAGTATTATGACTTATGGGGTTTGGGCAGTCGCAAATCCCTCGTTTACGGGCAATGTGTGCGCATCGGCGATCACCTGTCTGGATCGGTCCAAACCGAGGCGATAATTTTTCAATGATTTCAAAGGGTAATGCTGTTGTGCTGGCTGGGGAACGTGGATTCGAACCACGATTGACGGTGTCAGAGACCGCTGTCCTACCATTAGACGATTCCCCATCAGGTGATGGTTGCCGGTGCGTGTCCCGACCAGCGGCACGCTACATATCATACCGAATGGCGCTTGTGTAGCACGTTTTTGCGGAAATGTTTTCACCGCCTTGGCGCGACTCGGTCCGACCTGTAGTATTCGCCCATGACATCTGACCTCGGCGGGCACACTGACACGGCATTCCAGATGTGGGCGACCTATGGCCTGATCGTGGGGGCGCTGGGGCTTTACGTGTCGGAAAGGTTTTCGATCGAGGTTACGTCGATCGGTGTCATCTGCGTCCTGATGGTGTTTTTTCACCTGTTCCCGGTGGTCGATGCGGGTGGGCTAAATGTGCTGGGGGCCGAGCGCCTGTTGCACGGTTTCGCCAATCCGGCGTTGATTACCGTGCTCGCATTGCTGGTTGTCGGCCAGGGCATGGTGCGGACCGGAGTGCTTGATAAAGTGGCCCGTCTGGTGCTCGATCTGGGCCGCGGCCAGGCCTGGTTGTCCGTCGGTATTGTTGTGGTCATGGTGCTGTTCATCAGTGCCTTTCTCAACAACATTCCGGTCGTCGTAATTTTTATCCCCGTCGTGCAGGTGCTCGCCGACCGCATCGCTCGCCCGACATCCAAAATGATGATGGGGCTGAGCATCGCTTCCGTGCTGGGCGGCATGACGACGCTGATCGGATCGGGCACCAATCTGCTGGTTTCCAGCGCCCTGCTGGGGATGGGCGAGGCCGAACTTGGATTTTTCGATTTCACGGTACCGGGCCTGGTTCTGGCGGCGGCCGGGCTGGCCTATGTGCTGCTGTTTTTGCCGCGCCTGCTGCCGGACCGAACCTCGTTGGCGCACCGCATCATGTCGCGTTCGCCGAAGCATTTTATGACCCAGATCACCGTCGGGCCGCATTCCCGATTGATCGGCGCCATGGCCGTCGGTGGCGTCATCAACAAAATGCCGGATGCCCGTATCCGCATGATCATGCGCGGCGAGCAGGTGGTGACGCCGCCCTATCATGAGTTCGTCATTGAGGAAGGCGACCTGATCGTCGCCGCGGCATCGCGCAAGGCGCTGTCGGCCGTGTTGCGCGATGATCCCGGTATTCTTGAAGCGGCTTCCAGCGAGCCCGGTGGCGAGCAGGCGATGGCCCAGGGCGAACGCGTCATCGCCGAAGTGATGATCGCTCCGGCGTCGAGCATGGTCGGTTTGCGGTTGCGCCAGACCGGATTTCAGTTGCGCACCCGCTGCTTCGTGCTGGCGGTGCAGCGCCGCGCCCATATGATTCGCTCACGCCTGCCCGATACCGTGTTGCAGGCCGGAGACATCCTTCTGGTGCAGGGCGAAAGCGACGATATCAAGTCGCTGCGGACCGACCGCAACGTCGTGTTGATGGAATGGTCGACCGAGGAAATGCCGGTCGCACATCATGTCCGGCGGGCCGGAATGGTGTTTTTGGGGGTTATCGTGCTGGCCGCGACGGGGCTGATGCCGGTGGTCGGGGCGGCGTTGATCGGGGCCGTGGCGATGGTCGCTCTTGGCGCGCTTAATTTGCAGCAGGCGGCGCGGTCGCTTGATTCGAAAATATTAACGATGATCCCGGCGGCGCTGGCCATGGGGGCGGCCATGCAATTGACTGGCGGTGCGGCGTATCTGGCTGAAAACCTGATCGCAATCGTTCACGGGGCAGGTCCGGGGGCTCTTCTTTCGGCGTTTTTCCTGTTCACCGCCGTCATGGCCAACTTCATCAGTGCCAAGGCGACGGCGGTGCTGTTCACGCCCATCGCCATCGAACTGGCACGCGAAGTCGGGGTCGATCCGCATGTCTTCGCAATATCCGTGGTATTCGCCGCTAACTGCGCCATCGCGACGCCAATCGGCTACCAGACATCAATCCTGGTGATGGGGCCGGGGCACTATCGATTCGGTGATTATTTTCGCGCCGGCACGCCGCTGATTTTGCTCCTGTGGGTGGTCTTCTCGCTGTTCGCGCCGTGGTATTATGGCCTTTAAAATAAAATCAGACGCGGCCATGCCCGATCATAGGTTGCGCGCTTGTTGGCGCAGGCGGTTGACGTAAATTTCCAGCAGATGGCTGATCATCCGGTCCTCTTCGGCCAGCCAGGCGAGCCTCTTTTTGAAGACTTCCTGGGGAATGACGGACAGGGTTGTTTCGGTCGTGGCCGTGGCCGACGCCATTCGGGGCTGGTCATCGATAAGGGCCATTTCACCGATGATCTGGCCGCGCCCCACGGACGCCAGAACAACGACTTTCTCGTCGGATTTTATTGAAATCTCGACCTCGCCGGAAACAATCATAAAGGCTTCGTCGCCGGGATCACCTTCATTGAAAATGATATCCCCGGTTTGTAGAACCCGGTGGCGGAGGTCTGCCTTGGCCGGTTCCTCAGGAGCGCTCGGGTTTTCGGCGGGTGCGGCGACCGTTTCCATCGCTGTCGGTTCCAATTCCTTGACGAACCTGTCTTCCGACTTTGCAATCAGGGCGCCGATTTCCTTGCCCAGGGCGCTGGCATCAATCCGGCGACGCAGGTCTTTGACCGCGCCGAGAATGTCTTCGGGCGAACTGTCGGGCGGCAGCAATCCGCTTAACGAGGAGATAGTGTTGACGATGTCCATCAGGGGATTAAGAACGTGCCCCTGGTATTTGCCGCCAAATTCCGAGCGGCTGAGGTCCAGCAGATAGCCGATCTTGACCGCATCGTTGGGGAGCAACATCAGGATGCTGGCGATGCCTTCGGCGGGCGAAAGGTCATTGTCGCGGCTTTTCAGCACCAGACGGGCTCGCCGGGTGACGGCCTCGCTCATGACGGCGCCCCCCGCGAGGCCGCCTAATCCGATCAGATCGCCGAACAGGGCGAGAAAGGCCGCCCTGTCAGTCTCGTCATTCTCACGTGTCAGCGGTTTGGTACCCGAAATTGCACGGGCCACTTTTTCCAGTAATATGTCCCGACTGAATGGCATCCGGCGCGATGCCATTACGGTGTTGAAACGGCTCGGTAGCGTGTCACTTTTCTCGCCTGCGTTGTAGCGTCCGGCGCTCAATCGGGCCATGATCCGAAGGGCGGAAACCAGGTTTGGCTGTGGTCCGATCAGGGCTTTGACCGCCTCGGATCCGTCGATTATCTCGGCGCAAATCTGATCGAGCAGGGCGATCCCCTCTTCACCGGTTTCTTGTTCCAGCAAGGTGACGGCGAGCGCCAGTTTTTTCTTCCAGTCGCGCTCCTGTCCAAGGTATCCGGCGAGCACCGCACCGGTAAAAAAAAGGCGCTCGTTTGGCGCGATGGCTTTGTCGATGGCGGCGAGCGCTGCCGTCAGTCCCTTGTCTTTGATAACAGATACATACCGGGACGTATCGCGGGCTTCACGCGCCCGGTCCGCAACCTGGCTCGCCAATCCGTACAGCGTGTCGTTGCGATTCTTCGGGTCTTCGTTCAGGGCGCGGGCCTGTATCGAGGCTATTCTGTGCAGGGCGTGATCGTAGAGGGTTTCCGTCCGCATTAACTGGCGAATGTTTCCGTGATCGTGCAACAGTTCGAGTGCCGTGATGCCCCACTCATCAAGGTACTGACGAAGCAGGCGCCCGGTGGTTTTGCGGGCCTCGAAGCCGGAAACGTCATCGATACTGTTGCAGACGGCGGCCTCGTTGACGGGCGAAATGGAGACCGGCTTATCGGCCTTATGGGCGCACTCCTTTTGGTAGATCACTTCCTCGTTGGCGTCGTTTTCCAGTCGGGTCACCCTGACGGCGTCGTGGTGGTTCGAGGCCAACAAGGCCTGCGCCCTGCTCATGGCGCTGGTTTTGGCGCTATGGGTGGTGTCGAGTATCCAGCGGCTGCCGTCGCCAACCAGAACTTCATAGCTGATCAACTTTTTGAAGAGCAAAATTCCGTATCCCTGAAGTTTACTTCGGTTCACCGCGATACTACTACGGCATCGCCCGTTGTAAATTGTGTTTTCCATGCCACGACCTTCCGAATACTTTTTTTGGCACGCTATCTGAAATAGACATTCAAAAGCTGTTGACGGTTCCGGGGCCGGGTCCTATAAGCGCTGTGGGCCAACGCTCCCCAACGGGCGTCAGCCCTTCTGTAAGGAAGGGAGTACAAAATGAATCCTGTTCAGAAACCGGACATGTGTCCGGAAATCCCCAATTTTTCATCTGGCCCCTGCGCCAAACGTCCCGGATGGTCCGTGGACGCGCTTTCCAATGCCCTGACCGGTCGTTCGCACCGCTCACACCCCGGCAAGGCTAAACTTGCCGAGGTTATTGCGCGCACCCGCGCCGTTCTGAAAATCCCCGAAGATTACCGCGTCGGCATCGTGCCGGCGTCCGATACCGGCGCCGTTGAAATGGCCTTGTGGTCGCTTCTTGGCGCTCGCGGTGTCGACATGCTGTCCTGGGAAAGTTTCGGCGCCGGTTGGGTTTCCGATGTCAAAAAGCAATTAAAGCTGCAGGACGTCAGGGCCGTCGAAGCGGGATACGGCGCGTTGCCGGACCTGGCCCAGGTTGATTTCGACCGCGATGTCGTCTTCACCTGGAACGGCACCACGTCGGGTGTTTGTGTCCCCGACGGTGACTGGATTGCCGGTGATCGCGACGGCCTGACCATCTGCGATGCCACCTCGGCCGTATTCGCCTACGACTTGCCGTGGGACAAACTCGACGTCACCACCTATTCGTGGCAGAAAGTAATGGGCGGCGAGGCGGCGCACGGGATGCTGATCCTGAGCCCCCGGGCCGTTGAACGGCTGCACACATACACCCCACCGTGGCCAATGCCGAAGATTTTCCGCATGACCAAGGGCGGCAAACTGATTGAAGGCATCTTCAGGGGGGAAACCATCAACACCCCGTCGATGTTGGCGGTCGAAGACGCCCTGGACGGCTTGAAGTGGGCCGAAGACATTGGCGGGATCGAAGCCTTGATGGATCGGTCCAAAGCCAACTTGAAGGCCATCGAAGACTGGGCCGAACGGACACCGTGGGTTGATTTCCTGGCCGTGGACCCGGCCATTCGGTCGCGGACCTCTGTTTGCCTGAAGGTGGTCGACGGCGACGTCGCGGCGCTTTCGAGTGAAGACCAGGCGGCGTTTGCAAAGCGATTGGCGGGGCTTCTTGACAAGGAAGGCGCCGCCTATGACATCGGCGGCTACCGCGACGCGCCCCCGGGCTTGCGCCTATGGGCCGGTGCGACCGTCCAGACGTCTGACTTCGTACGTTTATTCCCGTGGCTTGACTGGGCGTTTGCCGATGTCAAGACCGCGATGATTGAAAATAAAGGGTGATCCGATGCCAAGAGTACTGATTTCCGATAAAATGAGCCCCCTCGCCGCCGAAATTTTCGCCGAGCGCGGGGTTGATGTCGACGTAAAGCCGGGAATGACCCCGGAAGAACTGATCGCCTGCATTGGTGATTATGATGGTCTGGCTATTCGCTCGGCCACCAAGGTCACCGCCAACGTGTTGAATGCGGCGACCAACCTGAAGGTTATTGGTCGGGCCGGGATCGGCGTCGATAATGTCGATGTCAACGCCGCCACGGCGGCCGGTGTGGTCGTTATGAACACGCCGTTCGGCAATTCGATCACGACGGCGGAACACGCCATCGCCATGATTATGTCGCTGTCGCGTCAAATTCCGCAGGCCAACGCCTCCACCCATGCCGGCAAGTGGGAAAAGTCGAAGTTCATGGGTGTTGAGATCATGGGCAAGGTGCTGGGCATTATCGGCTGCGGCAATATCGGCGCCGTCGTCGCCGACCGGGCGCAGGGGCTGAAAATGCGGGTCGTCGCGTATGATCCGTACCTGTCACCGGAACGGGCCGAAGAATTGGGCGTCGAGAAGGTCGAACTGGACCACCTGTTCGCACGGGCCGACTTTATCTCGCTGCACACACCGCTGACCGACGCTACCCGCGATATCATCGACGCCAAGGCCATCGCCGCCATGAAGCCGGGTGTGCGTATCGTCAATTGCGCCCGTGGAGGCCTGATTGTCGAAGCGGACCTCATGAAGGGTCTGGAAAGTGGCCGGATCGCGGGCGTCGGGCTGGACGTGTTCGCTGTCGAGCCGGCGATCGATAATCCGTTGTTTGGCATGGACAATGTCATCGCCACCCCGCATTTGGGTGCCTCGACGACGGAAGCCCAGGAGAAGGTTGCCTTGCAGGTGGCTGAACAACTGGCCGATTACCTGATGACCGGGGCCGTCACCAACGCACTCAATATGCCATCGGTAACGGCGGAAGAAGCGCCTCGCTTGAAGCCCTACATGAAGTTGGCCGAACAATTGGGCAGTTTCTCCGGTCAGGTCACGGAATCGGCCTTGAAGGGCGTCACAATTGAGTACGAAGGCCATTGCACGGAACTCAACACCCGGCCGTTGACGGCGGTTGTGTTGCAGGGGCTGTTGTCGCCGCTGATGGAATCGGTCAACATGGTCAACGCACCGGTGATCGCCAAGGAACGCGATATCGATGTCAGTGAAATCAAGCATGACCGGGCCGGGGCCTATCTGACTCTGATCAAGCTGACCGTGACCACCGAAAAGCAGACTCGCTCGGTCGCCGGGACCCTGTTTGCCGGTGCTCATCCGCGTATCGTCGAGATCAAGGATATTACCGTCGACGCCGAAATGGGGCCGAACATGCTGTTCGTAACCAATAAGGATAAGCCGGGCTTCATCGGTAACCTGGGCACGACGCTGGGTGACGCCGGCATCAATATCGCGACCTTCCATCTTGGTCGGGCGAAAGCCGGTGGCGACGCCATCGCCCTGATTGAAATTGATCAGGAACCGGATGAAGCGGTCATGGAAGCCGTTTGCAACCTGCCCCAGGTTGTGCAGGTCAAATCACTTAGGTTCTAGGCCTTCGGTTCAAAATCCAGTGACAGCAGGGCGACTTCCTTGTTTCCGCCCTCTGTCTGCTGGGTGCCGACGCATTTGAATCCGAAGCCTTCATGGAAGGCCATTGATTGTGGATTGGGTGGTTGTGTGTTGACCTCACAGGTCAGGCGGGGCGCGAATGCCTTGGCGATCAATATAACCTGCTGGTAAAGCGCGGCGCCCAGGCCTTTACCTTGGGCGTTATCTGCGATGACGATCCGGTCAATATAAAAGAAATCATCGAAATTGTCATTGAACCAGCGGTAATTGTCGCTGGCGTAGTCGTGTCCGGGGTTCAGCGCGATGAGAAATCCTGCCACCCGACCGCCGACCTCCGCGACACGAAAATAGCCGGCGATTTCGGCGAACCGTTCCATATCGGCCAGGGTTACCGAACTGACGTGGGGAACGGCCGCCTGATTGAGGTCCAGAACAGCGGGCAGATCGAACGTTTCGGCGTCTCGAAGAATGGGAGTATGGTTCATGGAAAGGGGCTGTGACTTGCTGAATTCCGGGTTGAAGCGTCGTAAACTATGATAATCGCGGCAATCGTTGCATTTTGCAATGCGAAAAGACTGCATAAATATTGTGGTTGGCAGTCGGCCGGAAAACAATGTTAAAATACAACCGAAGCTCGTGGTCTTGAACAATATACGGGCGTAGATGGGAGGAGTCAGGTGACAGCCGGGCTTTCTGTTATTTTCCTCTTTGAGTATCTACGTTAGTCGAATGATCCGGGACCGATTGATCGGAACCCGAAGGGGAGGAGTCTGAATGATTAAGGCACTTCATATGGACGTGAGCCACTGCACCGGTTGTCACCAGTGCGAGATGGCATGCAGTTACCATCATGAAAACGTATTCAATCCATCGAAATCGCGGATAAAGATTTTCAGCTTTCCTGAGACCGGGCGCAATGTTCCGTACACCTGCACCCAGTGCGCCGAGGCATGGTGCATGCAGGCGTGTCCGGTGGACGCCATTTCGGTCAATGTCAAAACAGGTGCGAAAGAGGTCTCCGACGCCCTGTGTGTCGGATGCAAGGTGTGCACCATCGCCTGTCCGTTCGGGACCATTAATTACAATCACACCACCGGTAAGGTCGCAAAATGCGATTTGTGCGGCGGTGATCCCGATTGCGTCAAGGTTTGCCCGACCCCGGCGCTTTCGTATATCGACGCCGAACTGACGGGAATGGGAAAAATGCGCGAGTGGGCGGAAAGAACAGATTCCGGGGCCCAGGCGACCGCCACCTGAAACAGGATTAATTGTTACGATCAATCTTTTAGGAACACTGAACAGGGAGAGACGTTATGGCGTGGACAAAGAAGATATTGAGAGTCGACTTAAGCGGCGGAACGTGCTCAACCGAGCCGCTTAATATGGAATGGGCGACCAAGTATTTGGGCCAGCGAGGGCTGGCGACCAAATATTTCGTTGAAGAATGTGACCCCAAGGTCGATCCGCTGTCACCGGAAAATAAAATGATCATCGCCACCGGTCCGTTGACCGGTACGGCCGCGCCGACATCCGGCCGCTGGTCTGTGGTCTGCAAGGGCGCGCTTACCGGCGCTATCGCATGCTCCAATTCAGGCGGATTTTTCGGTGCCGAATTGAAAAACGCCGGCTGGGACATGATCATCTTCGAAGGCAAGTCGGCCACGCCGGTTTATCTGGACATTGAAAATGATCAAGCCTCGTTGAAAGACGCCTCTGCACTTTGGGGCAAATCGGTGTGGGATACGGAAGACGCGCTGCGTGATATTCGGGGCGACAACGACATTCGTATCGCATCCATCGGCCAGGCCGGCGAAGCCGGTAACCTGTTTGCCGCTATCGTTAACGACAAGGACCGCGCCGCCGGCCGCTCCGGGGTTGGCGCCGTTATGGGCTCCAAAAATCTCAAAGCCATCGCCGTTCGCGGTACGCTGGGCGTTCAGGTCAGCGACCCCATGAAGTTCATGCAGGCGACTGGTGCGTGTAACCAGATCCTGGCCGACAATGCCGTCACCGGCGAAGGACTGCCGACATACGGAACCCAGGTGTTGATGAACGTGATCAACGAAACCGGCGCATTGCCGACCCGTAACTCCAGTGACGTGCAGTTTGAAGGCGCCTCGAAGATCGGTGGCGAGGCCATGACCGCGCCGCGTGAAAGCGATGGCAAGGCAAACCTGGTTTCCAATAGCGCGTGTTTCGGTTGCCCGATTTCATGCCAGCGTGTGTCGCAGATGGACCCCGAGCATTTTGCGGTGAGGGGCCAGCCCAAGTACCACGGCAAGGAAGGTGGCCTGGAATATGAGGCCGCCTGGGCGCTTGGCGCCGCGACCGGCGTTTCCGATCTGGAAGCCCTGACCTTCTGTAACTACATTTGCAACGAGAATGGAATGGACCCGATTACGCTGGGTTCGACCGTCGCCGCAGCCATGGAACTTTACCAAATTGGGGCCATCACCAGTGCCGATACGGGTGGACTCGTGCTTGAATTCGGCAATACCGAATCGTTGGTTGAAATCTGCAAGCAAACCGGCCTGGGTGAAGGTTTCGGCAAGGAAATCGGTCAGGGATCGCTTCGTATGTGCAAGAAGTACGGCCATCCGGAACTGTCGATGACGGTCAAGGGCCAGGAATTCCCGGCTTATGATCCGCGGGGCATCCAGGGCATGGGCCTGAGCTACGCAACGTCGAACCGCGGTGCCTGCCATCTGCGCGGCTATACGGTTTCGTCGGAGATTCTGGGCATTCCGGAAAAGACCGATCCGCTGACGTCGGACGGCAAGGCCGGCCTGGTCAAGGCCTTCCAGGACGTTACCGCCGTGGTCGATTCCTCGGGCACGTGTATCTTCACCACCTTTGCCCTGTCACTTGACGACATCACGCCGATGATTGATGCCGATCTGGAAGGGGACTGGACCGCGGAAACCCTGCTTGATCTTGGCGAACGCATCTGGAACATGGAACGCCAGTTCAATCTGGACGCGGGCTTCACCGGGGCCGACGATGCGCTTCCCGATCGTTTGCTGAAGGAAGCCGCGAAAACCGGACCGGCCGAAGGTAAGGTCAATGAACTGGGCAAGATGCTGCCCGAATACTACGAGCTTCGTGGCTGGACTCCCGAGGGCGTTCCATCCAACGAAACGCTGGCCCGGTTAAACATGTAGCCGGTACCTGGAAATATCCGCGCCCCCGATAGTGCCCTTTAAGTGCTGCCGGGGGTGCGGATTTTCTTTGTGAGTGAAAGCAGAGACCCTATGCAATACGTCATTGTTGGTGCCGGACCCGCCGGTGTTACCGCCGCCGAAACCTTGCGCCAGATTGACCCTGGCGGCAGTGTGGTGCTTGTCGGCAACGAATCCGATCCGCCTTATGGCCGGATGGCCATCCCCTATTTTCTGATCGGTAAGGTCGGCCAGGAAGGCACTTATCTGCGCAAGGACAAAAATCACTACGAAAATCTGGGCATCAAATATGTTCAGGGTGAGGCCTCGGCTGTTTCATCCGACAAGTCGGTGCTGACCCTTTCCGGCGGCGAGGAAGTCCCCTATGACAAACTGCTGGTGGCGACGGGATCACATCCGGTCAAGCCCCCGGTCGGCGGTCTCGATTTGCCCGGCGTGCATCATTGTTGGACATTGGAAGATGCCCGTGCCATCGCCAAATTGGCGCGCAAGGGTAGCGACGTCGTATTGATGGGGGCCGGGTTTATCGGTTGCATCATCATGGAGGCGCTGGCCCAATCCGGCGCCAATCTGACGGTCGTCGAAGCCGAGGACCGGATGGTTCCCCGCATGATGGATCAGACGGCCGGTAATCTGATCAAGAAGTGGTGCGAAAAAAAGAACGTCAATGTCAAAACGTCGGCGCGTGTATCCTCGGTAACCGAGGACGGCGGCAAGCTCAGTGTCCGTATCGACAATGGTGACATTATTGCCGCCGATCTGGTCGTCGTCGCCACCGGGGTCAGGCCGAACGTCGCTTTTTTGGAGGGTAGCGGCGTTGAAACCGATTTGGGTATCAAGGTCGACAACCATTTGAAAAGTTCCGTCGATAATATCTATGCCGCCGGTGACGTCGCCCAGGGGCCGGACTTTTCGACCGGCGGTTGGGATGTTCATGCCATTCAACCGACGGCGGTCGAACATGGCCGGATTGCGGCGTTGAATATGGCGGGCAAGGATGCCGCCTACAAAGGCAGCCTCAACATGAACGTGCTCGACACGCTCGGTTTGATCTCGTTTTCCTTTGGCTTGTGGCAGGGCGAAGAGGGCGGCGAAAGCGCACGGCGCCTGGATGAGGATACGTTCCGCTATACGCTGCTACAGTTCAAAGGCGATGTGATGGTTGGGGCCGTCTGCCTAGGCCGGACCGAGAATATCGGCGTGTTGCGGGGATTGATCCAGACACGGGTTGCTTTGGGCGCGTGGAAAGACAAACTGATGGCCGACCCTAATTTGATGGTCGAAGCGTATATCGCCTGCACGCGGGAGTGATCTTTCAATGCAGATTGAACTGAAACTCTACGCATCCCTTGGCCAGTATTTGCCTGAAACCGCCGTTCACAATGTCGCGCTTATCGATGTTGCCGACGGGGTGAACCCGGAAAAGGTGCTGTCCGATCGCGGCGTTCCGCTCGACCAGTGTCACCTGGTTCTGGTCAACGGTATTTACCTGGCCCCCAGCGAACGCGGGGGTCACGTCCTTGAGGATGGTGACGCGCTGGCCGTCTGGCCACCCGTGGCCGGCGGCTAAACGAGGGAAAATCGGGGATGCCTGCAACCGTTATCGACAAGGAAATGGGCCTCACCCATCAGGATTTTTATCGTGACATTGAGCGGGTCCTGGGCGTCGATGGGTACCTGCGGACGGCAAACGGGGTGGTCGCCGACGACGGTAACAGGCGATTGCAGATCGTCTTATCCGAACAAACGCAAAGGAAGATCGCACTGATCGTTCTGCCGGTTACCCACGTCAACTTTGCCTTCGAGAACTACAGCGAAGCCGACATCAGGGCTTTCATCACGTTGTTTGACCGGGTGTTCCGCCGTGGCGGAGGCTGACCTTGTGGTTCAGCCCTTGTCGGCGTATGGGTTTTTGCCCTTTCGGGTATGTAACCGGATGGGGATGCCCGCCAGCTTGAAATCTTCCCGCAGCGAATTGACCAGATACCTGGAATAGGATTCCGGTAGTCCTTCCGGACGGCTGGCGAAGACGACAAACGTCGGCGGCCGGGTCTTGGCCTGGGTCATATAGCGCAACTTGATGCGCCGTCCACTGCCGCTCAGGGGCGGCGGATGGTGTTCGGTGATGGCATCGAGCCAACGGTTGAGCTGGCCGGTCGAAATACGGCTGTTCCACAGGGTGTAGGTTTTCATTACCGCCGGCAGCAGTTTTTCGGTTCCCTTGCCGGTCTTGGCCGACAGGGTGATGACGGGAATGCCACGAACCTGCGGCAGGGATGTTTGCAGCCGGTCTTCTATGCGGCGCATGGCTTTTTTGGCGTCGGTGACCATATCCCACTTGTTGACGGCGATGATCAGAACGCGGCCTTCGTCGATCACCCGTCTGGCGATGGTCAGATCCTGTTTTTCGAGCATGTCATCGGAATCGAGCACCAGCACCACGACCTGGGCGTATTTGATCGACCGGATTGAATCGCTTCCCGACAGGCCTTCGACCTTTTCCGTCACCTTGGCCTTGCGGCGCAACCCGGCTGTATCGACCAGCTTGATTTCCCGGCCCTTGTAGTGCCAGCTGGAGGCGATGGCGTCCCGCGTGATCCCGGCTTCCGGTCCTGTCAGCATACGATCTTCGCCAAGCAGGTGATTAACCAAGGTCGATTTGCCGACGTTGGGCCGGCCGACGATGGCCATGTTGATCGGGCGGCGGCTCTCTTCGTCGTCGTCATCCAGGTCGAACGGTTCGTCTTCCAGATCGACGTCATCTTCAGGTTTGGCGCGATCGCGTTTGCGGAATCGGACCCGTGGCTCGGACCGCTCATCGCCGGCAAAGGGTAGTAAGGCATCGTATAAGTCGCCGATCCCTTCGCCGTGTTCTGCCGAAATGGCGATCGGATTGCCAAGCCCAAGCTGGTAGGAATCACCAAGGCCCGATGCCCCGGCGCGTCCTTCGCATTTATTGGCAAGCAGGATTACCGGCACATTCTGTCGCCGCAGCCACTGGGCGAAATGGGCGTCCAACGGCGTCACTCCGGCCCTGGCATCGATCAGCATCAAAGTGACGTCGGCGTCAAGCAGGGCGTTTTCGGTCTGTTTGCGCATGCGCCCCTGCAGCGAGTCATCCAGTGCGTCTTCCAGCCCGGCGGTATCAACAATGGTAAACGCCAGATCCGATATCCGGCCTTCACCTTCGCGGCGGTCACGGGTGACGCCGGGGGTGTCATCGACGATGGCAAGGCGTTTGCCAACCAGCCGGTTAAACAGAGTCGATTTGCCGACGTTGGGGCGTCCGACGATGGCGACGGAAAAAGTCATGTTTTACGATCTTTAAATTAGCGATACGCGACAAGCGTGGCGTTATCTGTCAGAAAATAGAGTGTCTGATTTGCGATCACCGGCGGCACCGAAACACCGGACGGCATGTCGATCTTGCCAAGGAACTTTCCTGTATAGGGAGAGATAGCCTGGATCTCGCCGTTCGATCCGGCGACGATGAGCCGATCACTCGCCAATAACGGGCCGTTCCAGATAATCGGCTGGTCCTTACTTTTAGGATCGGTGAACCGGGGCAGGCTGGTAACCCAATAAACCCGACCGTCATCGCGTGAAATAGCGGCAATTTCAGCCTCATTGGTCAGCATGAAAATATAATCACCGGCGACCCAGGGGCTTGTCATGCTGCCGACTTCTTTTTGCCAGATGCGTCGGCCGCTGCGCAGGTCGATCGATACCATAAGGCCCCCGTGCGAAACCGCAAAAACCCGCCCCCGGTCAATGATCGGACGTCCGCGGATCTGGGCAATGGTCGAGACAACGTCGGTGCGCCTGGCCGTTGACAAGGAATCGCTCCACAGGACATGACCGTTTTCCGCCTTTAGGGCGATCAGCTCACCAGAGGCGAACGGAGCCACGACAACGCCGTCATCGACGGCAGGGCTGGCCCCACCAAGCAGGCTGGCGATTTCGGAAATCCCGGAATAGGTCCAAATCTCACTGCCATCGTGAGCGTCAAGTGCATAAAGGCGGCTGTCCACGGTGATCGCGAAAACGCGTCCGGCACGGACCGTTGGCGCCTCGTGTATGGGGCCGACAACTTGTTTGCGCCACAGAATCTTGCCGTCCGCGGCATTAATGGCAATGACCTGGGCAAAGCCGGTCGTCGCGAAAACGACGCCGTTTTCAAAAGCCAGTCCCCCGCTGATGTGGCCGTCTTCTTCCTCTTTCGGGGTTAGTCCCACCCGCCACAGTTTCTTGCCGGACTTGCTATCAAAGGCACTGACGTCAGATCCGGAATCCATCACGAAAACCCGGCCGCCGGAAACGATTGGCGAGCCGAGGAGGCGAGCTTCATCGGACGCCCCGGCGCCGGCGTTGGCTCGCCAGGCGACGCGCACGTTGTCGGCAATGGTGATGTGGTGCATGGCGTGGTTGGCGTATCCACCGGCCTGTGGCCAAGCTGCATCCGGGGTCGGGGCAGGTAGAAGAATGTGTTTGCCTGCCAGTTCCGGTGACGGTGAAAGGGACCGATGGTTCAGCAAAACGGAAATACGGTCGCCTTCGAGCGGTATTTTGACGTCGTCGCCAAAAATCCCCCCCGGCCCGGTCAGTGACTCACAGCCGGCCAGCAGCACGAGTCCTGCTATCGCGGCAAATTTTCGGACGTTAGGGAAGCCCTGCACGGTCATCGGTAATTACTTTCCACCAAGGGCGGCCAGCATCTCGCCGGCCCGTTGCCGGATGCCTTGCGGTGCGGTCGCATCCTCGGTCAGGGATTTGAACAGCTCACGGGACTTTTTCTTGTCCCCGCCATGCTCGGCGATCACGGCCAGCAATTCCCGGGCGCTATGACGCCATGGGTTGTTGTTGTCGGTCAACGGTTGCAGCCGGGCCAGCAGGCTCTGATCGCCGCTGTCTGAGTTGATCAGGACGGTGGCGGCAAGCAGGCGGGCTAAATCACGGTAAAGAGTATCATAACCGCCATCGTCGGCGATGCTGTCGAAGGCGGCAACGGCGGCGGCGTTATCACCCTTGCGGGCCAGCAAGCCCGCAGTATCGAAGGCCGATAACAGCCGGTAGCCGGAATCGCCGTCGACACGCAGTGCGTTCAGTTCCTCGAGTGCCGTATCGATGCTGCCTGTCTGGGCCATCTTGGCCGCGGCGGCATAACGTTCGCCCTGTTTCATACGATTGTTCAGGTCGTAGGCGTGCCAGCCCTGATAGCCACCGACGGCGACGACAAGGACGACCGCACCGGCGACAATGATATTGCCATATCGCTTCCACAGTTTGGCGAAATTTTCCTGACGCAGTTCTTCGTCAATTTCGCGAAAGATGCCTTCTTCTAGTGGCTCGGACACGGGGCACTCCAATTACGCATGTTGCGGCTAATTCTGTGAATGAAAGAGAATTGCCAGTAAAACCGATGGCTAAAATATCCACCTCTGCCGTGGAACGCAAACCCCATATCCACTATCGGGAATTTAAATCAGTACCCGTCATCCGTCCATTTGATGGAACACCCCATCGACGGTATCTGATCGACCGGGCCGTGGCCGGTTTTCGCAACCATGCTCATGGCTTCGTACAGGTCGCGCCGTGCGTTGGTCGGGCCGGGTTTCTTGCCTGATGAGTCCAGCCGTCCGCGGTATTGCAATTCCATATCCTTGTTGAATCCAAAGAAATCCGGGGTGCAGACGGCACCGTACTTTTTTGCAATTTCCTGCGTGTTATCAATGACATAGGGGAACGTGAAACTATTCGTCTCGGCCACGATTTTCATGTTTTTAAATGAATCTTCCGGGTGATCGGTCGGGTCGTTGGACATGATGGCGATGACGCCTATGCCCCTATCCTGAAGTTCTTTGACATCCCGAACCAGTCGATCAAGGATCGCCTTGACGTAGGGGCAATGATTGCAGATGAAGATGATCAGCGTGCCGTTCCGACCGCCGACGTCGGCCAGTGTCCAAGTCTTGCCGTCAACCCCTTGCAGGCTAAAATCAATGGCTTTCCAGCCAAAATCACAAATCGGAGTCTGCAATGATACCATGGATACATCTCCTGTCCGGGCCCGGACGTCTTTCTTAGCGGGCCTTGAATAACTCATTGCCCGCCTGGTGTTTATGGCCGATCGCGTGGCCATTGTTCGCTGATCGGCGGCGTTATTAACGGGGTCTTAACCGGCAATGAGTCATTTTAGCGGGTGTCGTGTCGATCTGTAAAATTTGAAAAGCGAGCATATGCCAACCCTCTTTGCCCGTGCAGGCATTATCTTCGCCGGACTGATGTTGCTTTCAGCCTGCGCGTTTATCCCGCCAATCGCCGCCGTCGAAGGCGTTTCGGCGGTTGGCACCGGCAAACCGTTGAGCGATCATATCATATCGTATTACAGCGGCAAGAATTGCTCGACCGTGCGAAGCAGTACCGGGCGCAGCTATTGCGAAGAAGAAGAACTCAATCCGTCACCAAGGGTCTGGTGCTACAGAACGCTGGGCAATGTCAGTTGTTACGACCGTCCCGATCCTTATCATGACAACCAGCGCAAAATCGGCGACAATTCGCACAACACGAATACTGAATAAAATACTTTTGGCGTTTTCCGCTTTCGGCGGCAGTCTTTCCGGCTCATATTGCCCCTATGACGCGATCCTTTCCACGCCTCCTGACTGCATTGATTCTATCCGTGCTCGCCCTCACCGCCGCGTGGTGGGTGTTTCTGTATGATCCCGGTGACGTTTCTGCCGGCACAGCGGCTATTCAGGCGCAGGCGGAAGCCGGGAATATGAATTCCAGGCACGCTTTGGGCGAAATGTACCGTCTTGGCCGGGGACTGAAAAAGAACATGCTGCTGGCCTATCAATGGCACAAGAAAGCGGCGCTCCAAGGCCATTCCGGCTCACAGTACGCGCTGGGCCGGATTCTCGAACAGGGCGATGGCGTGCGTCAGAACTTTGGTCGGGCCTTTGAATGGTATCGCCTGGCGGCGGAAATGGGGGGGAGTCCGGACGCCGACTTTGCCATGGCGCAAATGTATTTTCATGGCCGCGGCGTCGCCCAGGATTACGCCGAGGCCTACGCCTTGTATACGAAAGCGGCTCACAAAGGGCATCGGATCGCCCAACATATGCTGGGCGCCATGTATGAAGAAGGTTGGGTCGATAAAAAGGATTTTGTCGAGGCCTATAAATGGTACACCTTGGCGCTGCCGGGGCGCGACCAGGCTATTGCGCTGAATCCTTTATATGATCCCAGGCGGGCGCTTGACAGGCTGATGCCACGGATGACCAAATTCCAAATCCGGCGCGGCAAACAACGAGTCAGGGATTGGCGTGCCGAACATGGTGACCCCTTTGCCCAGAATTGATAGGCATTTAACTTTCAGGAGGCTTGGATGAACGATGACCCAATGACGGCGCCCCGGTATATGGGCCTGCCAACCTTTATGCGGACGCCCTTTGCCGCCGATCCGGCCGGGCTGGATATCGCCCTGGTCGGCGTTCCCTATGACGGCGGCGTGACCAACCGCCCGGGGGCCAGGCACGGTCCCAGGGAAATTCGCAATATGTCGAGCCTGTCACGGTCGATCCATCATGTCTCGAAGATCAATCCCTACGAACTCTGCTCCGTCGCCGACGTCGGCGATGTGGCGTTTTCTTCCGTTTATGATCCGGAAAAAACCATCACTGAGATCATGGAATTTTATGGCGGAATTCACGCCGCGGGGGCCGCACCGCTCAGCGCCGGCGGTGATCATTCCATCAGCTACCCAATCCTGCGGGCGATCGCCACGGACGGCCCCGTGGGAATGGTTCACATCGATGCCCATACCGACACCTGGGATAGCTTCCAGGGGTCGAAGTTCCATCACGGTGCGCCGTTTCGCCGCGCCGTCGAGGCCGGTGTTCTCGATCCTCACCGAACGGTGCAGATCGGTATTCGCGGGGCGCAAAATACCGATGAGGGCTGGGCCTTTTCCCGTGACAGCGGCATGCGGGTCATCTTCATGGAAGAATTTACCGAGCTGGGCGTCGAAAACGTCATAAAGGAAGCCCGTCGTATCGTTTCTGATGGTCCGACGTATATTTCGTTTGACGTCGATGGCCTTGACCCGGTCTATGCACCCGGCACCGGTACGCCGGAAATCGGTGGCATCACCACCATCGAGGCACAGGCGCTGATCCGCGGTTTGCGCGGTCTCGATCTGATCGGCGGCGATGTTGTCGAAGTCGCCCCGCCGTTTGATCAAACCGGAAATACGGCGCTGGTCGGGGCGACGATGATGTATGAAATCCTGTGTGTCCTGGCCGTTGCCGTACACTCACGAAAAAACGCCTGAACGTTGTTGACGCCGGTGGCGAGTTGACGCAACATCCCCGGCCTAAATTCAATTTCAGGACAACACAAGATGACCCTTAAAGCCGTGACCTTCGATCTTTGGGATACCATCGTTGACGATGATTCCGATGAACCCAAACGCAGGGCGCAGGGACTTCGCAGCAAGTACGAAGAACGTCGCCATATTGTCTGGCGGGCGCTGAACCAACATCAGGCGACCGACGAGGCGTCGGTCAAGCTGGCATTCGATGTCGCCGACGCCGCTTTCAACAATGTCTGGAAACGGCATTTCATCAACTGGACGGTGGCCGAACGGGTCGATGTCATTTTGAAGGGCCTGAAGCGTGACCTGCCGAGTGCCGACCGCGAGGCGGTGATCGGGGCTTTGGGGCGCATGGAAGTGGATATCTATCCCGATGCCATCCCCGACATCAAGGATGCGCTGGAAGATCTGGCCGGGCGTTACAAACTGGCCATTGTTTCCGATGCCATCGTTACACCGGGCACCGGCCTTCGGGATCTACTCGAGGTGCATGGCCTTAAACAATATTTTAGTGGGTTCGCCTTTTCCGACGAGGTCGGACATTCGAAACCGCACCGTTCGATGTTTGATGTCGCCGCCGAACAGCTGGGCGTTGCGGTCGAGGAAATGGTCCACATCGGCGACCGCGACCACAACGATATCAAGGGGCCGCACGCGATCGGTATGAAAGCTGTCCTGTTTACGGCGACTCGGCCCGACGACAGGAACGACACGACGGCTGACGCCATCTGCGAGCGGCACGCCGATCTGGCCGGCATCATCGATGCCCTGGCGGCGAAATAGACATTGGCGACGGGAGAACGGCATGGCCGACCAACTACGATTTCTAATCATTGACGGCTATATCAAGGCGTCGCGCGATGAATTGTCGGCGGGCGGTGCTTCAACGGCGGGCGACCTGTACACTAACATGCTGCGCCGTTATGCGCCCGGCGCCCATTGCGATATTGTTTACCCTTCCGACCCGGGGGCATCGTTGCCGACCGGCGCCGGGATCGCCGATTACGACGGTATCGCCTGGACCGGTTGCAGTTTGACAGCCTATGACAGCAGTCCGGAAGTTCGCAACCAGATCGATTTTTGCCGCGCCGGGTTCGAGGCCAGGGTCCCCAGCTTCGGCAGTTGCTGGGCGGCGCAAATCGCCGTTGTCGCCGCCGGGGGGCTCGTTCAGGCAAACCCGCGGGGACGGGAAATGGGCATCGCCCGAAAAATCAGCCTGACCCCGGAAGGCCGCACCCATCCGATGTACGAGGGCAAGGCGTCAACGTTCGATGCTTATATCAGCCACGTAGACGAAATTACCCACCTGCCGCCCGGCGCGACGCTACTGGCATCGAACGCTTTTACCCACGTGCAGGCGGTGTCGGTGCTCTACAAAGGGGGCGTGTTCTGGTCGCCACAGTACCATCCCGAATATGACCTGCATGAGTTGGCGCGGCTTAGCTGGTGCCGCCTTGCGAAACTGCAAGAACTGGGCTTCTTCCGCAGTCGCGAGGACGGCGAGGCCTATGTCGATTTGCTGGAAACGCTGCACCAGGACCCGTCCCGTTACGACATCGCCTGGATGCTGGGGATCGACGACGACGTTATGAACACCGATATCCGTCAGTTGGAAGTCAAGAACTGGATTGAACGATTGGTAATTCCGTCGGTTCGACGATAGGGGTCATTCCCCGGCGACGATAATTTCCGTGCCCGCGCCCGCCATCATATCGCGGTAGTGCGGCGGCGGCGGGCGGTCGCTGATCATCGTGCCGATACGCTCGAACCCGCACACCCTGACGACGCCGCGCCGACCGAATTTGCTGTGGTCGGCGACGATGATGCATTTTTCGGCCCGATCGATGATAGCGCGCGATAGTTCAGCTTCGTTCAGATGGTAATCCATCAGCCCGTCATCGGCGTCGATGGCGCCAATCGACATGATCGACATCTGGACCCGGAACTGGCGCACGAATTCGGCCGCCGATTGACCCAGCGACGCCCCGTCGTCAGCCCGAAGCTCGCCGCCAGCCATGTAAACCCGGTTACCGCGCCGGGTCGCCAGGGTGCGCGCAATGTCGACGGAATTGGTAACGATCAGCAAATCCCGGTGATTGAGCAGGGCGCGCGCGACGTAGGCGGTGGTACTGCCGGTGTCGAGCATGATGGAATCGCCGTTTTGTACCTGTTCGGCGGCGACCCGGGCAATGGCTTCCTTCGCCGCCGCGTTTTCAGCCAATCGCTGGTGGAATCCGGGTTCCTCGAATGGGTTGGGCTGCGTGGCGCCGCCGTGGGTTCGCCGCAGCATGCCGGAATCGGACAGGGACTTGATATCACGGCGGATTGTCTCGCCGGAAACAGATAAGCCGGCGGCCAGATTCGTAACCGAGACACTGCCGTTCTCAGACAGCGCCTGCAAGATCGCCGTATGTCGTTCTCTTCGTCTCATTTCATCAATATCCGTATCCAAATCCTGAAAAAGTCACTATGTGGATTATGTTGGACTTCCACAATAATAATTTGGTTTCGTGTTGATTTAGATATCCGCATGCCGGAAGATAAATGTTCGGTAAAAGATAAAAGAGGATGCCCGGGCCATATTTTTACAGGGGGCTTGGGAAATCCATAATCCGAATTATTTCTCAAGGGGAGGAACAATCATGAAGAGAACATTGCGGACCATCGCGGCGGCGGTTTCGCTGGCGGTCGTTCTGGCTTTCGCCGGGCACGCCAATGCGGGCGTCGAATCCAAGGATCCTATAAAACTGACGATCCACGACTGGACCGGTCAGTACATCACCACCCACATCATGGGCGAAGTGCTGAAAAAGGCCGGTTACAATATCGAATATGTTCAGGCCGACTATATCGCCCAGTTTGCCGGACTGGAGTCCGGTGACCTGGATGTGGCCATGGAAATGTGGGAAACCACAGGTAAAGACGCTATGGACGCCTCGCTGAAAACCGGCAAGACGGTCGACTTGGGTGAAACCGGCATGAACGCCAAGGAAGAGTGGTGGTATCCTCTTTACATGAAGGAACGCTGCCCGGGCCTGCCCGATTGGAAGGCCTTGAACAAGTGCGCCAAGGCTTTTTCGACCGCCGAAACGGCGCCAAAAGGTCGCTATCTTGGCGGACCCGTCACCTGGGGCGGTCACGATGACGAACGGGTTGAAGCCCTTGGGCTGAACTACGAAGTCGTCCATGCGGGAACCGACGCGGCCCTGTTTGCCGAACTTCAGTCCGCCTACGAACGTAAGGCGCCGATCTTACTGTGGATTTATGCGCCGCATTGGGCCGTCGCCAAGTTCAAGGGCGAATGGGTCAAATTTCCAACCTATACCGACGCCTGCTATAATGACCCGAAATGGGGCGTTAACCCGAACATGAAGTATGACTGCGGCAAGCCGTTCGGCTGGATCAAGAAGGTCGGATGGAGGGGCGGCGAGAAGAAATGGCCCGGCGCCTACAAGGCTATTCGGAAATTCCATATCGAAAACCCTGAAATGAGCGCCATGATCGTCGAGGTCGATCTCGACGGGAAGAAGCTCGAGACCGTTGTCGATGAATGGATGGCCAAAAACGAGAGTCGCTGGAAAGCCTGGATCAAGTAGTAGTCCAGACCGTCGTGTTTGGTGGCCGGGCCTGACACTCCGGCCCGGCCACCGTTTTGTTGTCTTGAATTCTTCCGGGTCTCGACCATGCTTGCCTGCAATAATCTGTGGAAAGTGTTCGGCGATGACGCCCGTGCTTTTCTGGCGGCCGGTGACAGGCTACCAAGTCCTGACGAGCTTTTAAGGCGCGGTCTTGTCGGCGCCGTTCGCGACGTCAATCTGAACGTCAAAGAGGGCGAAATTTTTATCATCATGGGGCTGTCTGGCTGCGGCAAGTCGACGCTGGTCCGCTGTATGAGCCGGCTGGTCGAGCCGACCGCTGGTGAAGTGTTGTTCCAAGGCCGGGACCTGCTTAAGACCGGCGAAAAGGAATTGATCGAAATCCGGCGCCACAAGATGGGGATGGTGTTTCAGCATTTCGCGTTGTTGCCGCATCTGACCGTGCTGGGCAATGTCGCGTTCCCGTTGGAAGTGCAGGGGGTTAACCGCGACACGCGGGAAACACGGGCCCGCGAAGTGATTGAACTGGTTGGGCTGGTCGGGCGCGAGGACTATTATCCCCGCGAGCTGTCCGGCGGGCAGCAGCAACGGGTCGGCATCGCCCGGTCGTTGGCCGTCGAGCCTGACATCTGGTTTCTCGACGAACCATTTTCGGCACTCGACCCATTGATCCGGCGGGAAATGCAGGATGAATTTATGCGCTTGCAGAACGTCCTGCGCAAAACCATCGTCTTTATTACCCATGATTTTGACGAGGCCATTCGGCTTGCCGACCGCATCGCCATTATGCAAGACGGCGAAATCATCCAGACCGGCACGCCGGAACAACTGGTGCTGGCTCCGGCAACGGACTACGTTGCCGAATTCACCCGCGGCATCCCTCGCGCCAAGGTGCTGACGGCAAGCGCCGTTATGACCGCACCCCGTGGCGGTTCCATCGCCGGACGGGTGCTCGGCACGGACCGGATTGAGAAACTGTCGGCCCGTGTGGTCGCGGCCGACGCCCCCTTCGCCGTTGTCGATAATGATGAACGGGTCATTGGCGAGATCGACCGCGAAGCCATTATCGCCGTCCTGGTAGAGCAGGACCGGCGAACATGAACGGCCTCACCGCCACCGCAATGCGTCCCCGACCCGTCAACCGCTGGCTGATTGGCTGGATGGTGGCGTTGGGACTGGCGGCGGTATTGCAGATGTACGGAAAAGAGACGTTTGCCTGGGCTTTCAAGGTCCCGCGCGACTGGATCATCCCGTTGCGGTTCTGGATCAGCGATTTCATGAAGTGGTTGCTGAACGATTTCGATTTGGGAATATTCACGTTCCGGGACTTCACCCGGTCCATCGCCTGGCTTATTGATCAACCCTATTGGCTGGTCAAAAGCCTGCTGTCAACAGGCTTCCTGCACGGGCAGGGCAGCGGTGCCGTCGTTGTCTTTCCGCGCATCTCGTGGGTCGCCGTCACCGGCATCGTCGCATTGATGGGCCTGTATACCCGCGACGTCAAACTGGCGTTGCTGGTCGGCGGCTGTTTTCTGTATCTAGCGGTATTTGGCCAATGGGACAGCGCCATGGTGACGTTGTCGTCGATCATCATCGCCGTTCCGTTCGGTGTTGGCGGTGGTCTGGCACTTGGTATTTTGTCTTATCGATCATCGGCGTTCGAACGAAGTATTCGACCGTTGCTGGATCTTATGCAGACAGTCCCGGTGTTCGCCTATCTGGTGCCGGTGCTGATTCTGTTCGGTTTCGGGCCGGTGTCGGCGATGATCGCCACCATCATTTACGCCTTGCCGCCGATGGCGCGGGTATCGACGCTGGCATTGCGTCAGGTGCCGGCGGAGGTGACCGAATTTGCCGCCATGGCGGGCTGTTCGCGCAGTCAAATCCTGTGGAAGGTACACATTCCCGCGGCCAAGGCGACGTTGATGGTCGGCGTCAATCAGGTCGTCATGTTGTCGCTGAACATGGTCATTATCGCCTCGATGATCGGTGCCGGGGGGCTTGGGTTCGATGTTTTGAACGCCTTGAAGCGCCTTAAAATTGGCGAGGGCGTCGAGGCGGGACTGGCGATCACCCTGTTGGCCATCGCCCTTGACCGCCTGAGCCAGGCTTACGTACGAAAATCACCCCCGGTTCATCGGGATGCCACATCCGGCATTGTTCGCGGCAACCCGAATTTGATGATCGCGGGTGGATTGATCGGCCTGACCTGGATCGCGGGCCTGATGCTGCCGTTTTTCAATTCCCTGCCGGACTCCTTGCAGTTGACGATGGGTGCCGCCTGGGGTGACGTGGTGTCGTGGATCAACATCAATTATTTTGACCAACTGGACGGCTTCAAGAATTTTCTGCTGCTCAACCTGATGATACCGTTCAAGCGGTTTTTATTGGGCTTGCCCTGGATCGCCGTTATCGGGCTGGTTGCGCTGGGCGGGTGGCAACTTGGCGGTTGGCGGTTATCCCTGCTGACGGCTCTGCTGGCGCTGTTCATAGCCGTTGTCGGGCAGTGGCCTAAATCGATGGTCACCGTTTACCTGTGCGGTTTGTCCGTTGCCATCGCCTGCCTGATCGGCATTCCGATAGGGGTTATGTCGGCTCGGCGCGAACGGTTGCACCGGATCGTTCAGGCGGTGATCGATACCCTGCAAACCTTGCCGTCGTTCGTCTACCTGATGCCGGTGGTGATGTTGTTTCGAGTCGGTGATTTCGCCGCCATGCTGGCGGTCATTGTCTACGCTCTGGCGCCGGCCATTCGGTATACCGATCACGGTATCCGCAAGGTGCCCCAACATTTAATCGAGGCGGCGACGGCGGCAGGCTGTACCCGTCGTCAAATCCTGTGGAAAGTACAACTGCCGCTGGCCTTGCCTGAAATCATGCTAGGCGTTAATCAGACCATCATGATGGCGTTGTCGATGCTGGTTATCACCGCTCTGGTCGGGACCCGCGACCTGGGCCAGGAGGTCTATATCGCGCTGACCAAGGCCGATACCGGACGCGGCATCGTCGCCGGTATCTGTGTCGCCTTTATTGCCATTATAGCGGATCGCCTGATCAGCGCCTGGAGCAACCGGCGCAGGGCGGAACTTGGACTGGAGTAAGAGCAATGAGAGCGATTGAAAAAGCGGCCACGCTTTCCTGCTGGTCCGGCCCGGTTGAGCCGGTCCGTATTGAAGGCGGGATTTCCAACGACAATTTCGTGATCGAAGACGGGGGGCGAAAATATGTCGCCAGGGTCAACGGTGATGTGCCTGTTCACGGTGTGCTCAGAATCAACGATTACAACTGCAATACCGCCGCCGCCGCCGTTGGCGTCGCGCCGGCGGTGTTTCATTACGAACCGGGGGTAATCGTCGCCGACTTCATCGACGGGCGCACCTATGGCGAAGCAGATGTCCGCCGGCAGGTAAATCTGGACCGTATTATCCCGCTGATTAAAACGACCCACCGCGACGCCTTCATGAATGTGCGGGGGCCTGTCTGCGCATTCTGGCCGTTCCGGGTGTGCCGCGATTACGCCTTTTATCTGGAAGAACATTCGAGCCGCATGACGCCGGACCTTCCGCGGTTGCGGCACATTAACGAAGAACTTGAAAAAGCCATCGGCCCGATCGACCTGGTGTTGGGGCATAGCGACCTTCTGGCCGCGAACTTTATCGATGATGGCAGCAGGATCTGGCTGATCGACTGGGAACACGCCGGCTTTTCGAGTCCGCTGTTTGACCTCGCCAATCTGGCCTCCAACAACGGGTTGTCTCCGGATCAGGAGGCCTGGATGCTGGAAAGCTATTACGAACGCCAGCCCGATGCGCACCTACGTCACCGCTACCAGGCCATGAAATGTGCCTCGCTGTTGCGGGAAGCCATGTGGAGCATGGTTTCGGAAATCAATTCAACGCTGGATTTTGATTATGTCGCCTACTCAGACGGCTACATGAACCGCTTCCTGCAAACATATGCATGGTTCCAAAAAGAGGAGTACTTCGAATGGCTAAAATAAGGGACGCGGAAATCGTCGTCATCGGCGGCGGTATCATCGGCTGTTCCATCGCCTATCATTTGACCAGGATGGGTAAAAAGGATGTTTTGCTGATCGAAAAGAACGGCCTGACCCAAGGGGCCACATGGCATGCGGCGGGACTTGTCGGGCAGCTTCGGTCCTCACGCAACCTGACCCGCATGCTGCAACGAAGTGTCGCCGTCTATGACAGTCTGGAAAAGGAGACCGGCCAGAATCCGGATTGGAAAAAGGTCGGCAGCCTGCGTTTGGCCAGCAGCGAGGAACGGATGCTGGAAATCAGGCGGTCGGCGACGCTGGCGAAAAGTTTCGGGCTGGACCTGCATATAATTTCGCCCAAGGAAGCCCAAGCCATGTTTCCGATCATGAGCACCGACGGTGTGTTGGGAGCGGCGTTTATTCCAACTGACGGATACATCGATCCATCGAGCGTTACCCAGGCGATGGCCAAAGGGGCACGGGATGGCGGTGCCGAAATCGTTCAGGGCGTCCGTGTCATCGACCTGATCGTCAAGAACCGCCAGGTCACGGAGGTGGTCACCGACCACGGTACGATCAAGTGTGATATCGTTGTAAACGCGGCCGGTATGTGGGGCCGCGATGTCGGCGGCATGGCCGACGTCAAAACACCGGCGGTCGCCCTTGAACACCAGTATATCGTGACCGATCCGATTCCCGGCGTGCCAGATAATATGCCGGGCATGCGTGACCCTGATTTGCTGATTTACTACAAGCCGGAAGTGCGTGGCATCGCCATTGGTGGCTGGGAACCCAACACGGTTTCCTTTGGCGAAAACGGTATTCCCGAACCCTTCGCACAGGAATTGCTGCCGGAAAATTTCGACCGGTTCGAACAGCTGGCGATCAATGCCGGTATTCGTACGCCGCTGGTCAACGAGGTCGGCGTGCGGCAGTTGATTAACGGGCCGATCCCGTGGTCGGCCGACGAAGGTTTCGTGCTTGGCTGGGCCCCCAATGTCGACAACTTTTTCTCGGCGACCGGTATATCGATCGGCATTGCCGGTGGTGGCGGCGTCGGCGAGATGGTGGCGGAGTGGATCGTCGATGGCGAGCCGAGCCTGGACTTGTGGCCGTTTGATATCCGGCGTTTCAACGATCATCACAACACGCCGGAATTCCTGTATCCCAGAACCATCGAATCCTATGGCAACACCTATCATATTCACTACCCCGGCGAGGAAAGCGAAAGCGCCCGCGGCATTCGCAAAAGTCCGCTATATGACACCTTGAAGGATGCCGGCGCCGTCTACGGCTCGAAAGCCGGATGGGAAAGGCCGAACTGGTTCGATGCCGGTGGCGATGGCACCATGGGCCAGGGAAATTTCTTGCGGCCCGCTTGGTTCGGTCACACGGGGGAAGAGCACAGGGCGGTGCGCGAACGTGTGGCGTTGATTGATCAGTGTTCGTTCAGCAAGTTCGTGGTTTCCGGTCCCGCTGCGCTGGCGACGCTGCAACGCCTTGCCGTTTCGGATATGGACAAGCCGGTCGGCAAGATCATCTATACCCAGTTCTGCAATGAACGCGGCGGTATCGAGGCCGATTTGACGGTCTCGCGGTTGGCCGAAGCCAGCTTTTATCTGGTCACTGGCAGTGCCTTCGGCCTGCACGACCGCAGCTGGATTGCGGGCCATGCCCCAGACGACGGCTCGGTGACGATTACCGATTTGACGGACCGGAACAGCGTTATCAATCTGTGCGGACCCGATGCCCGCAACGTGTTGGAAAAATGTTCCAGCGATGATGTTTCCAACCAAGCCCTGCCGTTTGCCAGCTTCAAGGAGATCACCATCGCGGGGCGGCCCGTGCGGGCTCATCGGATTGGTTATGTCGGTGAACTGGGCTGGGAGTTGCACATGCCCGCCGAACACGGGCTGGCGGTTTATCAGGCCTTGAAAATCGCCGGCGCGGATTTTGGCATCGCCGACGTCGGCTACAAGGCCATTGATACGTTGCGTATGGAAAAGGGCTATTTGTACTGGAGCGGCGACATTACACCCGACTACAACCCGTATGAAGCCGGCCTTGGCTTTAAGGTCAATCTGAAGAAGGGCGATTTTATCGGTCGCGATGCGTTGGTTCGGATCAAGGAGGAAGGGGTTGCGCGAAAGCTTTCGATGTTCACCCTGGATAGCCCGGCCGCGGTTTACGGCGGCGAGACGATCCTTCGCAAGGGCAGGGTATTGGATGTGACCACCAGCGCCAACTTCGGATATTCCATCGGCAAGCCGATTGTCTTTGGCTACCTGCCGGTCGAAGAATGTGTCCACAGGGACTTCGAGATCGAAGCGTTCGGTAAAAGTTATCCGGCCACACGCCATGATGTTCCGCTATACGATCCAGACAACGAAAGGTTGAAATCATGAACGAAGCCCTGCAAACGCTTGGACGGATATCGCTGTTTGCGGGCGTCGACCGCAAGGGCATCACATGTGAACGGCTGGGAGGGATGACCAACCGGAACTACAAGATCGTCGTCGGCGTCGATTCCTATATGTTGCGCATCGCGGGCGCGGGTACCGAGGAGTACATTGACCGGGTTGCCGAAGAAACCAACGCCAAAGTCGCGGCGCGCGCCGGTGTCAACGCCGAGGTTCTTTTCTTCGACCCATCCGATGGCGTCCAGCTAACCCGGTTTATCGAAGGGGCCGCGACCATGAGCCCTGCGTCATTTAAAGACCTGGGCGCCGTCGAAAGGGCCGGTCGGGCCGTGCGGGCGATGCATGACTGCGGCGAGTTGTTCGCCAATGAGTTCAATATCTTTCGAATGATGGATGAATACCTGGGCATTCTTGAGGCCAGGCAAGCCTGGGTGCCGGCTGGCTACCGGCAGGTTCAGGAGGAAGCCGAAAGCGTCCGCGCCTTGCTTGCCGCCCATCCGGTTGCACTGGCGCCCTGTCATTGCGACCCACTGGCCGAAAATTTCCTCGATACAGGCGAGTGGATGTATATCGTCGATTGGGAATATGCCGGCAATAATGATCCCATGTGGGATTTGGCCGATCTGTCGGTCGAAGCATCCTTCGGGCCCAAACAGGACGCGGTGCTTCTGGAAGCCTATTTTGGCGGCCTGCCCGACGCAGCCCAATGGGGGCGGGTGGTTCTCCATAAGGCCATGTGCGACCTGCTGTGGACCCTGTGGGGAGCCTTGCAGGTCGCCAACCAAAACCCGGCCGAAGATTTTACCGTCTATGCCCAAGGCCGTTTCGAACGCTGCAGGAATTTGATGACGTCAACCGGGTTTCAGGACCATCTGGCTGCGGTAAAAGCAGGGACGTGAAGCCTCAGATGTTCGTTTAATGAGAATAGTTCTATGAAATGTGTGACGTTTGTCACATCTTTCGTGTGTTTTATTGCGGTAATTTCTTGAATATGGTGAAATTGATCATAAATCAGAGCTTATAGCAGTTTTTATCTTAGAGAATCATCTGGAAGACTTTTTCAATAATCGAATAGATAGGGGTAAGGTAATGTTCTCCAAAGGGTTGAAGTTTGCGATCCTGGCAGTGGCAGGGTTGACGACAGCGTGTGCCAGTTACGATCTTGAAATGGTGAAGGGAATGCCGGTATCAGGGTCCACTTTCAAAGACTCACTGCATCGTGAATATCTAAAAGTCGCTTACGAAGAAGATCATGAAGATGACTGGAAAGATGCCGATTACTTCGCCGCAAAGGCGACAATGGCCGCCAAGGGAATGGATGTGGCGCCTCAGGAAATTGGCGAACGGACGATTCCGGACGCCAATCGAAAAGAGCTCAGCTTCGCTCGTTCGGACCTGATGAATGCCTTGGCGCAGATGGACAAAGTCGGCAATCTTCCGGCTTTGGCCCGTGCTCAGGCACAGTTTGATTGCTGGTTGCAGGAGCAGGAAGAAAACACCCAGCCAGCGGACATTGCGCAATGTCGTTCGGCGTTCGAAAAATCCATGAGCCTGCTCAATATGGCCAAGCCAGCGAAACCAATGGCAGCCATGCCGATGGCGCCAAAGCCAATGGCCGCGAAGCCAATGAAACCGATGATGCATAAAGACAAGAAATTCATCGTTTTCTTTGGTTTTGACAGCGCCGCCCTGTCGGCCAAATCAAAAGCCAGAATCGCCGATGCGATCAAGGAAGCCAAGGCTACCAATCCCAAGATGATCCAGATTGGTGGGCATGCCGATACGTCGGGCGATCAGGTTTACAATAATGTCTTGTCGGAAAAACGCGCCAAGGCGGTGGCCAAGATGATCGGCGCCGCGGGGTTTGGCAAGAAGCAGATCAAAACCGCGATGTTTGGCGAAGATTTTACGGCTATCGACACCGGTGACGGCGTCAAAAATGGCGCCAACCGGCGCGTCGAAATCATCCTGAAGTACTAACACCTTTCAGGACGACTGAATGAGCGGCGGCCCCTTATAAAAAAGGGGTCGCCGTTTTTCTATTTGGGAAGGCGCATCCTGACGATACCCTTGAAGTCCCTGGGATCGACGACGTCGCCCTTGCGGGTGATTTCGATCCGTCCGGCCTTTGCAAGGTGCACAGCCTGCTGCCTGACGGCGACAAGATAGCGCCGCCACAGGTTCGGCCCGTCTTTGGGCGCCCGGCGTTGGTCGGCGATAATCCGCGCGGCATCCTGGAAAGTCGGGGTCAGGTTATCGGCCAGGATGTTCAGAATGGCGATGGCGACGGGATCGTCGGTCGCCGCGAGTTCTGTTTCATCCGTTTCTTCGGGTACGTCAGTTCGTTCATTCATGGGCGCGTGTTTAGCCGAATACGGCGCTCGAGGCAATGCCGTCGAAAATGAACTGTACCGCCAACGCCGCCAGCAACACGCCGACCACCCTGGTAATGACGTTGAGTCCCGTCACGCCAAGTAATTTTTGTATATGGCCGGCCATCAGCAGCAGGGCGAGGGTAATGACCAGGATCGCTATGATGGCGACAATGATTGCCAGGTCTTTGGCGATGTCGCCATTCGCCTTGGCCGACAGCAAAATGACGGCCCCCATGGTGCCGGGGCCGGAAATCAGCGGGGTTGCCAGTGGGAAGACGGAAACATCGGTCTTGTGGCCCGCTTCCTTTGCTTCGTCTTCCGTCGTTGACGAACCGCCCGATGGTCGTGCGAACACCATGTCGATGGCTATTAACAGCAGCAGGATACCCCCCGATGTCTTCATGGCCGGTAGCGTGATGCCAAGACGCGTCAGTATTTCATCACCAAGCAGCGCAAAGGTCAGCATGATGCCACCGGCGATCAGCGTTCCTTTGATCGCCATAGCCCGGCGCTGCGCGTCGGTCGCCTTCGGCGTCATCGCCGCATAAAGAGCGGCGACATCCACCGGGCTGACCGTCGCGAAGAAGGTCGTGAAGGCCAGCAGGCCGATTTCGATGACCGCCGGATCCAGCATGCTCTTACCCGAGCCGACCTTCCATCGCCGCCTGATACATTCTTTTCATATCCGCCGCGCCGACCTTGATCGGATTGCCACCGGCCGTCGGGTCGTTGGCGGCCATTTCGGCCAGTTCGTCCAATCGGCTTTCCTCTACCCCGAGCTCGGCGGCCGTGTGGGGGATATTCATTTGCCGGCGGAATTCCAGGGTCCATTTCATGACGCCGTCGAAGTCAGATTTCGTCAGGCCCATGTAGCGGGCCAGTCGCCGCATGCGTTTTGATATGGCGTCCCGGTTGAAGTCCATGACGTAAGGCCAGAACACGGCATTGGCGAGGCCGTGATGGACGTTGTAAACGGCGCCGACGGGGTGGGCGAGCGAATGGATCGCGCCGAGGCCTTTCTGGAAGGCGGTCGCTCCCATGGAAGCGGCGGCCAGCATGTTGGCCCTGGCGACCAGGTTGGAGCCGTCTTCGACGGCGACCGGTAGCCAGTCCTTGACCAGGCGCATGCCTTCGACGGCAATGCCTTCGGCCATCGGGTGATAGCCGGGCGCGCAGAACGCTTCGAAACAGTGGATGAAGGCGTCGATTCCCGTGCCGGCAGTAATATGGGGCGGCAGTCCAACGGTCAGTTCAGGGTCGGAAATGACCACGCCCGGCATCATCTTGGGATGGAAAATGACCTTCTTGACGTGAGTTTCCTCGTTGGTGATAACTCCGGCGCGGCCGACTTCCGAGCCGGTGCCGGATGTCGTCGGTACGGCGACGATGGGGGCGATACCATCGGGGTTGGCGCGTGTCCAGTTGTCGCCGACATCCTCAAAGTCCCACATGGGGCGGCTCTGACCGGCCATGAAGGCGATGACCTTGGCGGCATCAAGCGCGCTGCCGCCGCCAAAGGCGATAACGCCGTCGTGGCCGCCGTCGCGAAAGACCTTGATGCCGTCTTCAACATTTTTGCTGATCGGATTGGGCTGCACATCGCTGAACAGGCCGGTCGGCAGGCCAGCGGCTTCATTGGCCGCGATTGCATCGCTGACCATCGGCAGGGCCGCGAGGCCGGGATCCGTAACCAGCAGCGGATTTTTCATGCCGAGCGATGCGCAGGCTTCGGCCAGTTCCGAAATTCGACCGACGCCGAAGCGCACGGCGGTCGGAAAGTTCCAGTTGCCCATCAGGGCGGGGGCGGTGTCGGTCATCGCAAATTATCCTTAAATCGATGTTTTCAAGTGAAATGATTTGGGCCGGGTCAGGTGATCGTAGCCGAGCGTCGAGAGCGTGCAACCGCGACCGGAATTTTTGACTCCGGTCCAGGCCAGCGCCGGGTCCAGATAGTCGCAGCGGTTCATGAACCAGGTGCCGGTATCGACCCGATCGCCGATGGTTTGGGCCGCATCTACGTCGGACGTAAAGACGCTGGCCGTCAGTCCATAGGGGCTGTCGTTCATCAGGGTGATGGCTTCTTCGTCGGACGCCACTTTCATAATGCCGACGACGGGGCCGAAGCTTTCTTCCATCATCACTTCCATTGAATGGTCAACGTCAACCAGGACCTGTGGTGCCAGATAAGGGCTTTCCTCCCGGTTTTCGGGGAAGTTAGCCGGGTCGATCAAGGCACGTGCGCCGGCCGCTACGGCATCCCGGATCTGGCCGCGAACGTATTCCGCCGCCCCCGTGCGGACCATCGGTCCGATGCTGGTCGCGGGGTCCAACGGGTTGCCCAGGTTGTATTTATTGACCAAGTCCACGGCGCCGTTGACGAAGGCGTCATAAACGTCGGCGTGGGCGTAAATACGTTCGATGCCGCAACATGATTGGCCGGAATTGAAGAAGGCGCCATCGACCAGGGTTTCGATCGCATGTCCCAAATTGGCGTCGGGGCGAACGTAGCCGGGGTCTTTGCCGCCAAGCTCCAGTCCAACGCCGATGAACCGACCGGCGGCGGCCTGTTCGACCATCTGGCCGCCCGGAACCGATCCGGTAAAGGCGACAAAATTGACCTCGCTGGCTTTGATCACGCGTTCCGTATCGGCGTGGTTCAGATGCAGGTACTGAAAAACGCCCGTCGGCAGCCCGGCGGCCCGGAAGGCATCATTAATGCGTTCGGCGCACAGCGGTGTCTGCGCCGAATGTTTCAGGATCACCGTATTGCCGGCCATGATCGCAGGCATGAAGGCGTTGACGGAGGTCAGGTACGGGAAATTCCACGGTGCGACGACGAACACGACGCCAAGCGGTTCGTGACGGATGTAACGGGTGAACCCGGCCTTTTCTTCGATGGCGATGTCAGACAGCGCATCTTCTGAAATGGCGATCATGTGGCGAGCGCGTTCTTCGAAGCCACCGACTTCCCCCGCGGCGTAGGCGATGGGGCGGCCCATCTGCCAGCTTATTTCCTCGGCGATGCCTTCCTTGCTCGCGACGAAACAATCGACGGCCCGGGAGCAAATGGCGATCCGTTCTTCGATCGGGGTTTTCCGCCAGGTCATCCCGGCTTCCCTGGCGGCGCCCAGGGCCTTGTCGATCATCTCGTGGTCGGCGTAGGGGCGTTCGACATAAAGCGACCCGTCGACGGGGCTGATGGTTCTGAGTGTTGATGACATTGGTAAAATTCCGTATCAGATGATTTCGAAGTAGCGTTGCATTTCCCAGTCGGTGATGTGCTTGCGGAACTCGCGTTCTTCCCATTCACGGGTCGCGCTGAAATGGTCGATAAACGGGTCGCCGAACAGCTCACGTGCCGGTTTGGATGCTTTGATCCGACCGGCGGCTTCCATCAATGACCTGGGGATCTGTAGTTTTTTCGGGAAGGCCTTGTCATATGCACTGCCTTCGACAGGGGCCTCCGGTTCGATCTTGTTTTCAATACCCCAAAGGCCCGACCCGACCGATGCCGCCAATGCCAGATAGGGATTGGCGTCGGCGGCGGCGATTCGGTATTCGACCCGTTGCGATTTGTCGCCGCCGGGAATGGCGCGTAAGGCGCAAGTTCGATTATCGATCCCCCAACTGGCTTCCGTCGGCGCCCAAAATCCCGGAATCAGCCGTGTGTAGGAATTGACCGTCGGGGCGATCATCGCCAGCACATCGGGCATCAGCATCTGTTGGCCACCAATGAAGTGGCGCATGCGGTCGCTCATTTTTCCTTCTTTGCCGGCATCGAAAAAAACTGATTTATCGTTCTTGTCGCGCAGCGACATGTGGATGTGGCCACTTTGACCGGGCCAGTCGGGCGAACACTTGGCCATGAATGTCGCCATCAAACCGACTTTCTGAGCCATGATTTTGGTAAATGTTTTGAACATGGCGGCTTTGTCGGCGGCCGCCAGACATTCCGAAACGCCAAGGGCGGCTTCCATAACGCCGGGACCGGTTTCTTCATGCAGGCCTTCGATTTCAAAGTCCATGTGATTGCAGGAATCCAGAAGGTCCGTATAGAAATCGGAATGGACGGAACTACGCAGCATTGAATAGCCGAAGTTGCCCGGCGTCATCGTTTTCAGGTTGCGGTAGTTTTTTTCGCGGATGCTGTCTGATGTTTCTTCGAACACGAAGAATTCATACTCCAGGCCAGCGTAGACATCGAAGCCCATCCCTTTTGCTTTTGCAAGAATTCTGCGCAGGACGCCACGTGGGCAAATTTCCTCTGCCTTGTCTTCGAACTCACCAAGGAAGAACAAGGCATCGTCTTCCCACGGAATTTCGCGGCAGGTATCGGGCAAAATGCGAACCGGCGCATCGGGATATCCTGTGTGCCAGCCGGTATACTTGACGTTGTCATAAAGAACATCGTTTGAATCCCAGCCAAGAACGACGTCACAGAAGCCGAAGCCGCCGTCAAGAGCCGAAAAGAACTTTGATTTCGACATGTACTTGCCGCGCATGATGCCGTCGATATCGAACACCCCGACCTTGACGTAGTCGAGCTTGCGTTCGTTGACGATCTTGCGGGCGTCGGCCGCCGTTTTGACCTTTCTCGGGTCCATTTTCAAATTTCTCCTCATGATTTGGCCAGGGTGTCGAAGTCTGTTCAAATTTTCCCCGGCCCGTCAATACTTGTGGTCGATTGTCGCACGCATTCACAGAACCTTATGCCTGCCTTCGTCCCGTTGCGGCCGCAAGCGCAAACCGGGGCGGAGCTTTCGGTATGTCAGCGCCGCCGGATCCGCGACGGCGGGGCCGGGGGCTATGGCGATCAGGATATGCGGTGACACGGCGTTGAAATCGGCTCGGAAATGCACGGAACTTTTCAAGCAGAGGATCGATTGCTCTGAAGGCTCGATGCCAAGGTGGCGGAACATCGCCTGGTCGGCGGCCTGTTGGCGAACACTCGAAACGATAACCCGGACATCGGCTTCACCGATCACCCGCAGCAACGCCATTGGGCCCAAATTCATATGGCAGCCCTGATAGAATGGGCCGGTGGCCTCGAAAATGCCGTCGCCAAGGTGCTCGACCCGGAAGCGGGCGAGAAGGGGGCGCTCGCCCTGATAGGAGGAACCCGCACCAAGGGCCAGTTCGATTTCCGCTCCGATGCCGGCGGTGTGGACTGCATCGGCCGCCGCCGGATCATACATCAAGCCAACGACGGCCCGCTGGGCGTTGTTTCGGATCAGGGCGCGCAGGATGCCGGTGGTGTCGGAATTGGCGCCGGCGCCGGGATTATCCTGGGTGTCGGCGATGATTACGGTCTCGCCCTTGTCGATAACCAGTGACATGGCGGCTTCGACAGCCTCGTCGGGGCCGTATAGGCGACCGGCGAAGGCGGCTTCGCGCTTCACAATGAACCGGTAGAGGTCGTTAACGGCATCCTCGACGGCTTTTTGATCCGTGCCGTAACCGATGACGGACGGCCCGCAATCGGCGATATCGGCGAGCGGGAAGCCGGGCGCGAAGGAAAGCCCCAGCAGGCTGTCCGCCGCGGCCTTTTCGAGTTCCTCCAGGTGTCGGTAAATGCTTCGGCACGGCTCGCCGAGGCTGGATTGCCAGGGCAGTGGGATCAAAAACGGGAGCCGTCGAAAATGCCGGAAGACGTCGCCGGTCCGACCGATAATCCGGTTGACGATGTGGGCGGCGCTGGCTCCGGTATCGGCCATATCGACATGCGGATAGGTGCGGTAGCAAACCAGCGCCGAACACCGGTCGACCATCGCCTTGCCGATGTTGGCGTGCAGGTCCAGGCTGATAACAATGGGCAGGTCCGGGCCGACCTGTTGGCGGATGCGGGCGAGCAATTCAGCCTCGCCGTCGTCGTAACTTTCGCTGACCATGGCGCCGTGCAGGTCCAGATAAAGGGCGTCGACGGGGCCGGCATTGGTAATGTCCTCCAGCAGCATGCCGGTGATGGCCTCAAAAGCGTCGTCGGTGACGGGGCCGGATGGCGCCGCTGAACACCAGAGAAGCGGGACAAGGTCGTGTCCGTGACCCTGTGCCGCGTCGATGAAACCGGCAATCGGAATGTTAATCCCGGCGACGGCATCAGTCAGGGCCGCGCCCCGGCTTAAGGGTGGCCAGGCGTCCGCCATCGTGAAATCGTCGATGGTCGCCTTGTTCGATGCGAAAGTGTTGGTTTCGTGCTGGAAACCGCCGATTGCGATACGCGCCACGTTGCCGGTCCTTGATAGCTGGGTGGGTGGTTTCCCGAACATTAATCCGCCGTCGCCGTCAGGACAACACGCATGACGGATGATGTGGTGTTTTGTGCTTTTATGTTGTAAGCCTCGGCACACACCTTTTGCCAGGGACTTACGTTCATGAATTTGACAGTGGCCGGGATGGTTTTGTTTTCGGCGCTGCTTCACCCTTTGTGGAATGCCCTTATCAAACGCGAAGAGCGTCAGGATGGGGCCTTTATCGGCCTGGTCTCGGTGATGATCGGGCTGTCAGCGGTCCATTCCCTGATCGCCGGTTACGATTTGTTATCCGGCGCTTCCGTATGGCCGTTGCTGTGTATTTCCGTCCTTGGGCAACTGTTATACGGATATTCGCTAATTAGCACCCTGCAGCGGGGCGACCTGTCGCTGTATTATCCGATCATTCGTTCCTCACCGCTGTTTATCGTTGCCGTGGGGCTTTTGTTTCTCGACTATTCATATTCCTGGTCGCTGCTGATCGGCATCGCGTGTGTTTTGGTCGGGGCGTTCGCTTTGTTGTACCGGCGCGGGGTGCGGTATCTGGACGATCCGAAGGCATTGATGTTTTCGCTGTTTGCGTTGTCGGGGACCGGCGTATATTCCATCGTCGATTCTCGCGCCATGCAGGTGATCGAGCCGCCGGTGTTGTTTTTCTGGGTCGAACTTTCCATTCTGCCCGTCTACGTCGTGCTCTTCCGGCTCGTTGGGCCATCGGGAACCGTGGTGCCGGACCTGTTCCAGTGGCTCAGGAAGCCGTTTTTCTTCCTGGGGCTGGGAAGCATTTGTTATCTGTCGTATTTTCTTATCCTTACCGCATACGCCATGGGTGGAGATGTGGCCGCCGTGACATCCGTGCGTCAAGCGTCGATCCCCGTCAGCGTGTTGATTGGCGGGCTGCTGTTAAGAGAAAAAAGCATGGTCCGCCGATTGTTGGCCTCATTGTTGGTGGCCTCGGGCATCGTCGTTATCATTATATCCGGGTAATCAAGGCAGGTCCTGATGAGCGTTAAAAGAACAGAACCCAACCATCCCAGCGAAGGCGACAGCAATCTTAGCCCGGCCCGTCGCGACTGGGCAGAACGGCGCCTGGGTGGGGCCGGGCGGGACCTGGTGGAAAAGGACGCCGGGCTGTTCCTGCACCAGGTGTTGTCAAGCCCCTGCCTGAACGCCGTTAAACGGGCCGAGGGAATCTGGATCGAGGATATCGCCGGCAACCGGTACATGGATTTTCATGGCAATAATGTCCATCACATCGGCTATGGCCACCCCCGTCTGATCGAGGCGGTAACCGCCCAGATGCATGATCTGTCGTTTGCACCCCGCCGGTTCACCAATGAACCGGCGGTGGCGTTGGCCGCCAAACTGGTTGAAATCGCACCGGCCGGACTCGACCGGGTGCTGTTTTCCACCGGCGGTTCGGACGCCAACGAAATGGCACTGAAGTTGGCGCGTGCCGCGACCGGACGGTTTAAGACACTGTCATTCTGGGACTCCTTTCACGGTGCCGGGTTCGGGGCTATCGGTGTCGGTGGCGAAGCCTTGTTCCGGTCCGGACCGATCGGACCGCTGATGCCGGGCGACGCCCATGTGCCGCCGTTTTGTTGTTACCGCTGCCCCTATGGTCACGCCGAGCGGGATGGCGGGCCGGACCTTGATGTCTGCAAAATGGCCTGCGCCGACATGGTTCGCTATGTGTTGGAAAAAGAAGGTGATGTCGCCGCCGTCATCGCCGAACCGGTGCGTTCCGTCCCGTATCTGCCGCCGCCCGGATTTTGGCAGGCGGTGCGGCGGGCCTGTGACGATCATGGGGCGTTGCTGATTTTCGACGACATCCCAAGCGGCCTTGGCAAAACCGGCAAGATGTTTTCCTGCGACCACTTTGGCGTCGTTCCCGATATCATGACGCTCGGCAAGGCGCTCGGCGGCGGCATGCTGCCAATCGCCGCGATGATCGCGCGATCGGATCTGGATGTTCTCGGCGACCGGGCGCTGGGTCACTACACCCACGAGAAAAATCCCGTCACCGCAAGGGCGGCGCTGACCACCATCGAGATCATCGAAAGCGAGGGGTTGGTCGAAAATGCCGCTCGCCTCGGCGTCCATGCGCTGGATCGGTTGCAGGAAATGAAAACCCGGCACCCGCTGATCGGCGATGTGCGCGGCTTGGGGCTGGTGATCGGGGTCGAACTGGTCGAGGATCGCGCCGCCAAAACCCCGGCTAATTCGGCCGCCGACCGCATCCTTTACCGAGCCCTAGAACGGGGCCTCAGTTTTAAGACGACCATGGGCTGCGTGCTGAGCTTGACACCGCCTTTGTGCGTGAGCATGGCGGAAATGGATCGGGCGCTGGATGTTCTGGAGGCCTGCATCGCAGAGGAAGAGGCTTAAGCCACAGGCGGAATTTCAAGAACAAGCTTGCCGATGTGCCGTTTGGCGAGAAAATCCCGTTGCGCCCTGACGATGGCCCGCAAGGGATAGGTTTTCGCAACAAACGGCCTGATTTCGCCTCTTTCGATGTAGCCGACAAGGTTCGCAAACACCCCGGGTTCCAGGATGGTGCAGCCGAATAAGGTAAGATCCTTCAGGTAAAGTGTGCGCACATCCAACGCCACCATCGGTCCCGCGATGGCCCCGGAAACGGCATATCGGCCGCCGGGTTTCAGAACGTCCAGAAACTGCGGCCAATCGGTGCCCGCCACTATATCGACAACGGCGTCAACATGATTAGGTCCCAGAGCCTCGACAAGACTGTCGCCCCTGGGGATGACTTTGTCGGCCCCGAGCGCCTTGACGCCGTCCGCTTTCGACGGGCTGGATACGGCGATGACTGTGGCGCCCCGCCTTTTCGCCAGTTGGATCGCCGCCGAGCCGACGCCGCCCGACGCGCCGGATATAAGGACTGTCTCGGTTGCTTTGAGGGAAATGCGGGTCAGCATGTTTTCGGCTGTCGAATAGGAACACGGGAAACTGGCGAGGTCGGTATCCGAAAGAGGGCTCTCGATCTTATGGGCAAAGGCCGCGGGGGCCTTGGTGAACTGGGCGAACCCGCCGTCGCATTCCGAACCGAAAAAGCGGGCCCTGCGGGCCCCATCCTGATCGGGTTCGCGGAAACAAGGCTCGATTAGAATACGTTCGCCGATTCTTTCGGGAGCGACGCCATCGCCAACGGCGACGATGCGCCCACAAACATCGATTCCCTGAATTCTCGGGAAACTGAGCGGCTCTCCGGCCCAGGTGGCGTCTTGCCCGACGGTCTTCGAATCCGCTGTCGCGGTCGTTGCCCCCGCGACGGACTTGGAATACCACCCTGTTCGCGTGTTGATGTCCGTATTGTTGATCGCGGCGGCGCCAACGGCGACGAGCACGTCTCCCGCCGCCGGCTTGGGAACCTTGACGTCTTCCCGATATTCCAGTTGTTCGAAGTCGCCATGACCATTCAACAGGACGGCAGACATTTTTTCCGCCAGCATTCCAATTTGCCCCGGTTTGACTGTTGCCTGAATAGAGTTGTGACAGACTTCCGGGGGCAAATGCAATCTTCTTGAAAAAATCCGATGAGGTCCAAAATCCGGATCTTTCGCCGCTGGCCGGAAGGGCGTTGATGTCGTCTGTCACCTTCGGTAATTTGGCAACGCCGCATCGAGCCACCCAGGTTTCGTTGCTTCGAAGCGGCATGGTTACTGTCAAGATAGATCGGGCGCTGGATATCCATGCGGCCCGCATTGCAGAAAACGGGGCTTGGGTTAAGAGAATGGTCGTCGTATTGGAAACGCTGCTGCCGATTTTTGCGCTGGTCGGATTGGGGTTGCTGTTGCGCAAGCGCGATATTGTGCCGCAGGAAAAATGGGCGGGAATCGAGCAAGTTTGTTTTTGGCTGTTCTTTCCATCAATCCTCGCGACGACGCTCATTCGGGCCGATTTGAAGAGTGTTCCACTGACCGGCGTGGCGTCGATGATGCTGGTGGCGGTGATGACAATGTTGCTGGTGATGCTCGCCTTCAAACCGGTGTCGTCCTGGCTTTGGGGCATGCAGGGCCCTGCCTATACGTCGGTCTTTCAAGCCAGTACGCGCTGGAACGGGTTTATTGCGCTGGCGATTATCATGAAGCTGTTCGGCGACCCCGGCGTCGCCATTGTCGCCGTGGCGTTGGCTGCCATGGTGCCGGTTATCAATCTGGAAAATGTCGTGGTGCTCGCCACCTTCGCGTCATCGGAACGGCCGTCGCCGAGGCGCGTCGCCAGAATGGTCCTGTTGAACCCGTTGATCTGGGGTTGCCTTATCGGGCTATCGATCAACCTGCTGAACATACCCGTTTGGACCCCGATCATGACGCTGCTTGACCTGCTGGGCCGGGCCGCGTTGGGGGCCGGGTTGTTATGTGTCGGGGCCGGCTTACGGGTTCGCCATGCCCTGAAGCCATCCCGGGAGGTCTGGATTGGGGTGGTTATGAAGCTTGTCGCCATGCCGGTGTTGGTCGGGGCCTTGGCGACGGTGTTCGGGATTTCCGGCATGGCGTTTCAAACGGTGATCGTCTGTGCCGCGGTGCCGACGGCGATGAACGGATTCTTGCTGGCCCGCCAGATGGGCGGGGATGCGGAACTTTTCGCGGCGACCGTCACCGTGCAAACGATCTTCTCGTTTGTGACCATTCCCCTGCTGTTGTATCTGGCCAACCACATTTCATCCCTGTGACGCGTCATATTTCTGTCAAACGCGGCGTGTAAGATTCGCATTTAAATGTGGTAAAATGCCCGTTTATGACCGATAGTGCGTTTTCCAATTCTTCGTATCGAGAGGCACCGCTATGACCCTGACCCCAAATGATCCCCGGCTATTGACCCCAGGCCCTTTGACGACGTCGCAGGAAACCAAGAATGCGATGCTGCATGATTGGGGCTCCCGCGATCAGGACTTTATCGCCGCCAACGACCGGGTCCGCCAGCGCCTGTTGGCGATCGCCAACGCCACCGATAGTCATGTCTGTGTGCCCCTGCAGGGCAGCGGCACCTTTACCGTCGAGGCGGCGTTGGGCACCCTTGTCCCGTCGGGCGGCCGGGCGTTGATCTTGGTCAACGGCGCGTACGGCAAGCGGATGGCGAAGATTCTGGATTATGCGGGCCGCGACTACGATATTCAGGAAACTCCGGAAGACACCGTTCCGGACCTTGATTTGCTGGAACGGACTCTCGCGGCGGACGCCGGTGTCAGCCATGTTCTGGTTGTACACTGCGAGACAACGTCGGGGATTCTCAACCCGCTCGAAGCGATCGCCGCCATCGTGGCGAAGCATAAGCGCAGCCTGATCATCGACGCCATGAGCGCCTTTGGCGCCATCGAGTTGGATGCCGGCAAGGTACGGTTCGACGCCGTTATGGCATCATCGAACAAATGCCTTGAAGGCGTGCCGGGCATGGGGTTTGCGCTCATTCGCAAAAGCGTGCTGGAAACCTGCGAAGGCAATGCTCATTCGCTAAGCCTTGATCTTTACGACCAGTGGCGGGCCATGGAAAGTAATGGTCAGTGGCGTTTTACCCCGCCGACCCATGTGATCTTCGCCTTCGATCACGCCATTGATGAATTCATGCAGGTGGGCGGCGTCGCGGGTCGATTTGCCCGGTATTCGCAAAACTGCCAAATTTTGCTCGATGGTATGGCCGACCTGGGTTTCGAGAGTTTGCTTCCCGCCAACGTACAGGCACCGATCATCGTCACCTTCAAGATGCCGGAGGACCCGGCCTTTGATTTTCAGGTGTTTTATGATCGGGTTCGCGACAAGGGATACGTTCTTTATCCCGGCAAGTTGACGGTCGCCCCCAGTTTTCGGATCGGTTGCATCGGTCATTTGGATGGCGAGGACATGCGGGCCGCCCTGGCTGTGATGCGTGGCGTGTTGGATGATATGGGGGTCCGTTCCGGCGCCCCGGAAAAGGCGGCTTGATATGACCGATCGCAAACCCGTTAGCGTTAATGGCCGTCGCTACGCCTGGCCGAAGGACCCGTTGGTCGTCGTTTGTATCGATGGCTCGCAACCGGAATACATCGAACAGGCAATAGCAGCCGGCGACATGCCGTTCCTGGAAAATGCCATCAAGAGCGGAGCCGACCTGCGCGCCAGTTGCGTCGTACCCAGTTTCACCAATCCCAATAACCTGTCCATCGTTACGGGCGCGCCGCCCGTCGTGCATGGAATTTCCGGCAATTTCTTCCTTGATCCCGATAGCGGCGAAGAAGTGATGATGAACGATCCCAAGTTCCTGCGCGCCGGCACCATCTTCAAGGCCTTTCAGGACGCCGGGGCGCGTATCGCCATCGTCACCGCCAAGGACAAGCTGCGCACGCTTCTGGGGGACGGTCTTGACCTCGCCGGGGGCAGCGCGGTCTGCTTTTCATCCGAACACGCCGACCGCACGACCGTGGCCGCAAATGGCCTTGATGAGGCCGATAAATTCGTCGGTCGGCCCATACCGTCGGTCTATTCGGCGGACCTGAGTGAGTTCATCTTCGCCGCCGGCGTCAAGCTGATGACCAGCCATCGCCCGGATATCATGTATCTGTCCACCACCGATTACATTCAGCACAAGCATGCCCCCGGTACCCCCGTCGCCAATGCTTTCTACAACATGATCGACGGCTATCTGGCGCAACTCGATGGCCTTGGGGCGACCCTTGCCCTGACCGCCGATCACGGCATGAATGACAAATACAATGCCGCGGGCGAACCCGATGTAATCTATTTGCAGGACGTCTTCGATGGCTTGCTGGGTGCCGGCGCGGCGCGGGTCATCCTGCCGATTACCGACCCCTACGTCATCCACCACGGGGCGCTGGGGTCGTTCGCGACCGTTTATCTGCCAACCGGCGCCGATGCTGCTGACGTCGCCCACAAGGTGTCCGAAATTGCGGGTATCCAGGCCGTCTATACCAATGCCGAAGGCTGCGCGCTGTTCGAGTTGCCGCCGGACCGGCTGGGCGACCTGATTGTTGTATCGACGGTGCACAAGGTGCTGGGCACGACGGCCGACCGGCATGATCTGTCACAGCTGAAAGAACCGTTGCGCTCGCATGGCGGCGTTACCGAACAGACCGTTCCGCTGATCGTAACCCGGCCATTATCCGGTTTGGAACCGGGTCGTCAGCTTCGCAATTTTGACATTTTTGATGTCGCACTGAATTACGCGACCTGAACCAGAAAAGGACATTCTGCCTTGAAAACAGAAACCATGCGCATCGCCGGGAAAAAAGTCGAAGGACACGGCCCCGGCGTAATCGAAGTGATCAACCCATACAACGGTGACGTTATCGGTACCGTGCCACGGGCCAGCCGTGAACAGGTTGCCGAGGCTTTCAAGATCGCCAACGATTACAAGCCGACCATGACCCGCTACCAGCGCCAGCAAATATTGACGAAGACGGCGGAATTGCTGGTTCAGCGCAAGGACGAAATCTCCGACCTGATCACCGCCGAAAGCGGCCTCTGCAAAAAGGATTCGCTGTATGAAGTCGGGCGCGCCTTCGATGTTTTTCATCTGGCCGGGCAACTGGCTATTCTGGATGACGGCGAGATTTTCTCCTGTGATCTGACGCCGCACGGCCAGCGCCGCAAGATTTTCACCCAGCGCGAACCGCTGCTTGGAGTGATCAGCGCCATCACGCCGTTCAATCATCCGCTGAATATGGTCGCCCACAAGATCGCGCCGTCTATCGCGACCAACAATCGTATGGTCTGCAAGCAAACGGAACTGACGCCGTTGACGGTGCTGATGCTGGCGGACGTGCTGTATGAAGCGGGCCTGCCGCCGGAAATGTTCTCGGTCGTCAGTGGATTGCCGGAAGACATCGGTGATGAGATGATCACCAATGAACATATCGATCTGATCACCTTCACCGGGAGCGTGCCGGTCGGCAAGATGATTGCCGAACGGGCGGGGTATCGACGCACGGTTCTGGAACTGGGCGGCAATGCGCCGCTGATCGTCATGGAAGATGCGGATCTCGATCGCGCCTCGACCCTTGCCGTTAACGGCGCCGTCAAGAACTCCGGGCAGCGTTGCACGGCGGTCAAACGGATTCTGGTGGTCGAAAGTGTGGCCGACGACTTCGCCCGCTTGGTCGTCGAAAAAGCGAAAAAAGTGGCGTATGGCGATCCCATGGATCCGGCGACGGATGTCGGCACGGTTATTAATGAACGTGCCGCCAAGCTGTTCCAGCAGCGCGTCGTGGACGCCTGCGATGCCGGAGCCAAATTGCTGCACGGTAACAATCGCGAGGGGGCGGTCTTCCCGCCGACGGTCGTCGATCACGTTCCGGCCGATTGCGAACTGGTGGTCGAAGAAACCTTCGGCCCGGCGATTCCGATCATTCGGATCAAGGATGTTGACGATGCCGTGGCCGTCGCCAACGGCACCAGCTTCGGCTTGTCATCTGGCGTTTGCACCAACCGGCTCGATTATATCACCCGCTTCATCAACGAGCTTAACCACGGCACCGTCAATATCTGGGAAGTGCCGGGGTATCGCATCGAGATGTCGCCGTTCGGCGGGGTTAAGGATTCAGGCCTCGGCTACAAGGAAGGCGTTATCGAAGCAATGAAAAGCTATACCAACGTCAAGACGTTCTCGCTGCCCTGGGCGTAGTCCTTAACGGGTGCGCCAGCTTTGGGTTTTGCGCAATAGACCATGAGTAAGGGTCGCGTGCAGGAGCCTGACGGTTGCCGAAGCCAGAACGATCATCATGCACATGGCGGCGGCCGGGGCGATGTCCCCGGCGTCGTCCATGTTCAGGGCCGCCACCGATGCTAGTTGGGTATCGGATGAATACAGAAAGATCACCGCGGATACGGTGGTCATGGCGTTGACGAACAGATAGATCGATATATCCAGAATAGCCGGCAGGCAGACCGGCACCGACACCCTGACGAAGGTCTTGTAGAAGGGCACCTTCAACGATGCCGATACGGATTCGAATTCCGGGTCCATCTGCTTTAACGCGGTCAGCGATGTCAGGTGGCTGACCGTGTAAAAGTGGCTGATGGTGCAGATCACCAGAATTGCCATGGTCCCGTACAAGAAATTGAACGGGTTGTCGGGGTGATTGAAGAAGAAAATATAGGCCAGGCCCAAGACCATTCCGGGCACCGCCATGGGCAGGATACACAGGAACTGAATGGCCCCCCTGACGGTCGTGAACCCTTTGGTCTTTTCGACCATATAGGCGCCAGTGAATATGATGATGGTGCCGAACACTGCGGTGTAGGCAGCCATGCGGATAGAGTTGTAGAACGCATCCCAGCCGCCGCCGTCCATCACATCGAAATTGTAGTTGTTCAGTGAGAACGACATATCGTAGGGCCAGAACTTGATCATCGAGGCATAGGCCGCCATGCCCAGAATGGCCAGAATCAAAAAGCCGATGAAGGCGCAATATGCGAACATCAGGGTATCAAAGGTGCGGGCCGGTTTTGCTTCATATGGCACCGCGCGTGCCGTTAACAGCGACACTTGCTTGCGTTGAACAATACGGTCAACGATGAAGGCGGCGATGGCCGGGATCAGCAGGACGACGCTGACGACCGCGCCCATTTCGAAATTCTGCTGGCCGATCACCTGCTTGTAGATGTCGGTCGCGAGAACGTCAAACTGGCCGCCAATCACCTTGGGAATACCGAAATCGGTAATGACCAGAGTGAAGACGACGAAAATTGCGCTTATCAGCCCATACTTGACGCCGGGCAGGGTGACGGTGAAGAAAATCCGGGTACGACTGGCCCGCAGGCTGACCGCCGCTTCGTACAAACGCCCGTCGGCGGTCGCCAGTGCGGTGATCAGGATCATCAGGGCGTGGGGGAACGTATAAAACACTTCGCCCATGACGATGCCGATGGGCCCATAGATCTCGCCACCGAACAGCAGTTCCCGCGCCACCCCCTGCTGGCCGAAAAAATAGACGAAAGATATCGCCGGCAGCAGCGATGGCGCCAGAATAGGGATCAGCGCGATGGCCCGGAATATGCCTTTTCCCGGTATGGCGCTACGGGTCAGGGCGTAGGCGAATACGAAGGCCATGGAAATCGTAAAGACGGTCGAGACAACGGCGATGAAGAGGCTGTTTTCAATGGAATAGAACAATGCCGGCGTCGAGAAATATTCGGCGTAGTTGGCCAGTCCGACAAAAACGCCGTCATGGCTCTGGGTGCTTTTTGACAGCATGAAATAAAGCGGTAGCAGGACCGCGAAGACCATCCAGGCGCCGACCAGCAGGATGAACCAGCGCATGATTTTGTCATCGCTGCTCAGTTTAGGTGTCAGGCCAGCGGTCGTGGCCGTTGCTGCGATGGCGCCGTTCATGCCGCGGCGTCCCTGGCTCTGTTTGTCTGGGTGGTCTCGCCGGGAAACACGCGCAAGCGGCCTTCGGGTAGGCTGACGGCGATGGTCATGCCGTCGGTGACATTGATGTCGCGTACCAGGTTAATCGAAAAATCGGCCATGAATTCGATTTTGCCGTCGTCCGTTGTGGTCAGGGCGGCGCGGTAGAACGATCCCAGGAATTCCAGGTCGTCGACCGTCGCCTCGATCATGTTGGCGGATGTTTTGTCGATGGCGCGGGTGGTTACGTCTTCCGGTCGTATGCAGACGGTCACGGTCGCACCTTGCGCACTGCCATTCAGACCGCCCGTAACGGTCAGATCGGATGCGCCGATGCGGACGCTGTTCGGGCCGGTTACCGTCGCCGGAAGGAAATTCATCGCCCCGACGAAGTCGGCGACGAAGGGACTGGCGGGATGACGGTAGATTTCAAGTGGCGTTCCGACCTGTTCAATGACGCCTTCGTTCATCACGACAATACGGTCGGCCATGGTCAGGGCTTCTTCCTGGTCATGGGTGACCATCACGGTCGTAACACCAAGTTTGTGTTGCAGGTGCTTGACCTCGTGGCGCAAATGAACGCGAACCTTGGCATCAAGCGCGCTTAACGGTTCATCCAGCAGCAGCAGGCCGGGCGATGTCGCCAGCGCGCGGGCCAGTGCGACGCGTTGCTGTTGCCCGCCTGATAATTGAGATGGATACTTGTCGCCCTGGTCGGCCAGGCTGACAAGGCCCAGCAGTTCCCGTACGCGGGCGGCGGTTTGGGCCTTGGCGACCTTGCGGTTTTCAAGCCCGTAAGCGACGTTGCGTTTGACGTTCAAGTTGGGGAACAGGGCGTAAGACTGGAAAACGATGCCGAAATCTCGCTCGGACGGCGGTAGCGCGGAAATATCCACGCCGCCCTGTTCGACAGACCCGCGGGTCTGAATGTCAAGGCCGGCGATGGCCCGAAGAAGGGTCGTCTTGCCGCAACCGGACGGTCCAAGAAAACAGATGAATTCGCCTTTGTTGATGTCGAGCGAAACATCGTTGAGGGCGGTAAAATCGCCGAACATCTTGGTCAGATTTTTGATCCGCAGATATGGATTGTTCCCGCCGGATTTACCCGTAGAAGTGTCAGACACCGCGATTCCCCTGTAGCCGATCGGTATTGTTGGTGCATGTATAACACAGGAAGGGCCGGCGAAACACCGGCCCTTCCCGCAATATTACAGAAGCTTTTTCCGGTTATTTCGGATCGGACTTCGAATCGTAGCGTGACTGCCATTCGCCAAGGATACGTTTGCGGTTTTTGGCCGCCCAGGCGAAATCGTTGTTGATCATCTTGGCGCCGACTTCGGGCGGGAAGTACTTAACCGGCTTGGCGACGCCTGGCATGGCAACGACGGCGTAGCCTTCATTGTACATTTCATTAGCCTTTCTGGAAATCGACCAATCGACCAGTTTCTGAGCCGCTTTCAGCTTCTTGGTGCCTTTGATGATAGCGGTCGCTTCCATATCCCAGCCGATGCCTTCTTCCGGAATTACGATTTTCAGCGGCGCACCCTTGGCTTTTGACTTGGCGCCACGGAAGGCAAACGAAATGCCGATCGGGGTTTCACCGGAAGCCGCCAGTTTGCACGGCTTGGAACCAGAGTGAGTGTAGCGCGAGATGTTCTTGTGCAGGCCGTCCATGAAGGTCCAGCCGCCGCCCTCACCGAACAACTGCAACCAGGAAGAAACGTCAAGGAAGCCGGTGCCCGACGAATTCGGATTCGGCATGATGACGTGTCCCTTGTAGACAGGGTTCAGCAGATCACGCCATTTTTTAGGTATCGGCAGGTTGTACTTTTTTGCTTCGACCGTGTTGACGCAAATCGAAGCGACCCAGGCGTCCATGCCCGTCCACGATGGCGGATTGGCGGCGTCGCGGAACTTTTTGTCGAGTTTGTCCAGTCCCACCGGCGCATAGGGCTGCAACATGTTTTCACTGCCCAGCAGCATCAGGCTGGTCGCGGCCAGACCCCACACCACGTCGGCCTTCGGGTTGTTCTTTTCGGCCAGCAATTTGGCGGTGACGATACCTGTGGAATCACGGACCCATTTAATTTTGATGCCGGGATTGTCTTCGTTGAAACGGGCGGCGTATTTTTTCAGATCTTCGGCTTCGACGGCGGTGTAGACGGTCAGTGTTTCAGCGTGAGCCTTAAATCCGACACCGGCGACGATGCTGATGGTCGCGGCGGTCATCGCCAGTTTCGTGATACGAAGCGCGGACAATTTTGTAAGCATGAGTTCGTGTCTCCCTCTTCCTGGTTGAAATAGAAACAAATCCGGCTGGATGGGCCATCCGGTGAATTTATTGTTTCACCAATAACGCGCATATGCGTTTCGTTGTATTCTTGCCGTAACCTGTATCCCTAGGCCGGCAGTCATTGTTCCACAAAAAAACAATAAATGCCAAACGGCAATTGATGATCGTATAATATTTTTCTATGACACTATGATGACGAATTACTTCTGGGGATTAAGGCATGTTTGCCGAACAGCGGCGCAATACTATTCTGGAGTTGCTGGGCCGAATGGGCTCGGTATCCGTCACCGAGCTGCACCGTCGCCTGAAGGTGTCGCGGGAAACCATCCGCCGTGACATCAACACGCTGGCGGCTGGCAACCGACTGCAAAAGACTCATGGCGGCGCGTTGTCCATCGAATCCGTTGAACCGGGATTCGCCGAACGAATGTCGGTCAACATCGATGGCAAACGGGCGATTGGCCGGATGGCGGCGACGTTGGTTGCCGATGGCGCGTCGCTGATTATTGATTCGGGAACGACGACCCTATGTCTGGCCGACGCCTTGGCCACGCGCCACGGTTTGACCGTCTATACCAACGATGTTCAGGTCGCCGCCCGGCTGGCCGGCCGCAATGAAAACCGTGTCTTTATTGTAGGTGGCGAGGTCACGGGCAGCGAGGGGGCGATGCTTGGGCGCGATGCAACGGCGATGTTGGAAAACTATTTCGCGGATTTCGCGTTCATCGGCGCCAGTGCCGTTTCGGCGGAGCGGGGCCTGACCGATTACACGCGCGAAGCCGCCGAACTCAGAAAGCTGATGCTGGCAAATGCCCGAACCACGGTGTTGCTGGCTGATCACAGCAAATTCAAACGGGTCGCCCCGGTCCGGGTGTCGGCGCTTGATGAACTGGATACCCTGATTACCGACAACCCTATGAAAGGGGATAGCGCGGTGTATTTCAAGGGATTGAAGTGCGATGTTCTGGTTGCCGGGAAACCGTGACGGGTCCAAAAAATACTGTCTTGAACACCGTGTTACTGACGGTTATCGCCATGGTGGCGTTTGCGGCCAATTCATTGCTGTGCCGGCAGGCCTTGGGGCAGGGGCTCATCGATGCGGCGACTTTTACCGCCGTCAGGGTAATCTCCGGCGCGGCGATGATTGGCTTGATTGTGATGCTTCGAAGGCGGCCGCGTGACCGCAGCACGGCCAACTGGCGCAGCGCCGCCATGCTGTTTACCTACATGACGTTCTTTTCATTCGCTTATCTTTCTTTGGGAGCGGGCACGGGCGCCTTATTACTTTTTGGCGCGGTTCAGTTAACGATGTTTATTGTCGCTCTGCGGCAAGGTGAACATTTCCCAATATTGTCATGGGCCGGACTCACTCTGGCCATTCTGGGGTTGGTCTACCTGGTCTCCCCTGGCGTGACCGCGCCCGATCCTTTGGGCGCCCTGCTGATGGCGGTCGCGGGCATCGCCTGGGGGCTGTACTCGTTGTCGGGCAGGGGAGGCGGGGATCCGCTTGAAGCCACCGCCAGAAACTTTGTCTATTCGGTCCCTCTCGTGCTGATTGTCAGCCTGTTCTTCCTGGCAGATTTTCACACATCTTCATATGGACTGGCTCTGGCGGTTGCCTCAGGGGCTGTAGCGTCTGGCTGCGGTTATGTCATTTGGTACGCGGTGTTGCCCAATCTGACGGCCACCCGGGCGGCGACCATTCAGCTCTCTGTACCGGCGATAGCCGCCTTCGGCGGGGTCCTCATGCTCTCGGAACAATTAACATTACGCTTGGTGCTTGCCTCGGCTGCAACGCTCGGCGGTGTCGCAATCGTGTTGGCGCAGCGCGCCCCCAAGATCTCCCAAAGATGATAGGACGCCTTCGTGGGATCAAAGGAGAGGGCGCTTGAAATTTGGACCCATTATGGGCATGTAGATCAACCAGACACAATTGGGTGACGAATTATGTCGGCAAATTCAGACGGAAAACGCCGAAAGCGGCTCAACATGACGAAGGCCCAGCTCATTGAGGAGTTGGAATGTCTTGAGAGCAATCAGGCCAAACAAGCGGATTTGTTGCAGGCACTCTCTAACAGCAATAGGCGCCTTCGCGATTTCACCGAAGCTTCGTCCGACTGGTACTGGGAAATGGGGGCGGACCTCCGGTTTACGAGCGTCTCGGAGCAATATGAATACATATCGGGAATCTCTCCCGGCGCCGTCGTTGGCTTAACCCGCGAAGAGCTTTCTCGTGGTGACGTCAACGATGAATACTGGATGCGTCATTTCGCTGACTTAAAAGCACACCGGCCATTCCGTAACTTCAGATATGTTTACACGGCAGAAGACGGGAACGTTTTTCACTATTCAACAAGCGGGGTTCCCGTATTTGATGAACGCGACTGTTTTCTGGGATACAGAGGAACAGGCAGCAACGTTACGACAGAGGTGGAAGCCGAACGGGAAGCCATCCGCGCAAGGGACCAGCTTCAAGAGGCGGTGGAGGCGGTTCCGGACGGGTTTGTTTTGTATGACAACGAGGACCGCCTAGTCCTGTGCAATCAAAAATACCGTGAAATTTACGCCGGTCATTCAGACCTTTTCGTTCTCGGAAATCTGTTTGAAGACATGCTGCGGGAAGGCGTATCCAGGGGGGATTTTCCTGAGGCAATCGGCCGCGAGGAGGAATGGATTCGTTCGCGTGTTCACAAACATCAAAATCCGACCGGCGGAGCGATTGAGCAAAAACTCTCGAATGGCACGGTCATGCGGATTGCCGAGCGTCGCACCCGGGATGGCGGCATCGTTGGCACTCGGACGGATATAACTGGAATCAAGGCGGTCGAAAATGCCCTTACGGAGAGCGAAGAACGCTTCCGCGATATTGCCGAGTCATCATCCGATTGGTTTTGGGAAATGGGGCCGACCTTCAAATTTACGTATGTCACCGAGAGCTTTCACGACATTGTCGGTATCGATCCAAAAATATTGATTGGAAAGTCCCGTCAGGGACTTGAGGTGAAGGGCCAGGACCCCGAGAAATGGGAAAAACACCTGGATGATCAGGCAAGTCATCGTGCATACCGTAACTTCGAATATGAAATTCAACTTCCAGACGGGACGTCTCGGCATATCAGCGTCAGCGGCAAGCCGGTTTTCGGCGTGGGCGGAGAATTTAAGGGGTATCGAGGAACGGGTACGAACGTGACGATGCAGGTTCTGGCCGAACGACGGGCGGCACAGGCACAACAGAGGCTTCAGGACGCGATTGAAGCGATAGATGACGGTTTCGTCCTCTATGGCAGTGATGATCGTCTCCTTATATCCAACAGCAAATATGAGGAATACTATAAGGAATCGGCGGACCTCATCGTGCCAGGTGCGAAATTTGAGCACATCATCAGCGAAGGCGCAAAGCGGGGGCAGTACATTGACGCAATCGGTCGCGTCGAGGAGTGGGTCGCCGAACGTATGCAGAGGTATCGCAAGGCGGGTGAGGTCTATGAACAAGAACTGGACGATGGGCGGTGGCTTCAGGTCTCCGAACGAAGGATGCGCGACGGCTGCACCGTTGGATTACGGGTCGATATTACTGAATTAATGGAAACCCAGAAACAACTGCGGGCATCCAAGGAGGAAGCGGAATTAGCCAATCGGACCAAGTCCGAATTCCTCGCCAACATGAGCCACGAATTAAGAACGCCGCTAAATGCCATCATCGGCTTTTCCGATTCCATCCGGCACGAGATACACGGCCCTGTCGGCAATGAGAAATACCTGGGGTACATCGATGATATCTATAGCTCCGGCAATCACTTGCTCGATCTTATCAACGACATCCTCGATGTCTCGGCCATAGAAGCCGGCAAGCTGGAACTCCATGAGGAAAACCTGGATGTCGGCAACGTCATTGCAACGACCATGCAACTGATCATTGGCCGTGCCGATGCCGGAAACGTTCGCCTCGTCGGCAACACGGACGACGACCTTCCCATGCTTCGTGCCGATAAACGGCGAATGATGCAGATATTGCTCAACCTGTTGTCCAATGCCGTCAAGTTCACGCTCCCTGGTGGCCGGGCGGTATTGACCGCTTCCCTTGATGGCGGCGGCGGCCATACATTCACTGTGACCGACACGGGTGTTGGCATGGACAAGAAAGAAATGGCCAAGGCGATGTCCGAGTTTGGCCAGGTCGATAGAAGTCTCTCCAGGAAACAGGAAGGGACGGGCCTTGGCCTGCCCCTCACGCAAGGGCTAACCGAACTGCACGGCGGGACATTTGATATCGAAAGCGAAAAAGGCAAAGGCACGACCGTCAGGGTGCGTCTTCCACCGGCAAGAACCGTGGTTTCCTGAGCCGGAAAAGTCCTCGAGCCGCCGGCCGGCCATGAGCCTCTAATGGATATCGGAAACGCCTTGCTGGCTTATTTCTCGTCGTCGCGCGGTGTTTCGCTATCGGCGGCTATGGCGGCTTTCGCCTTGTCGAGTTCGCCGGCCTGTTCCAGAATCGGGTAGCAAATGGCGACGATGTGGGAATGGATACGTTTCAGGTCGCGCAGGATATCCATATGCAGCGCGCTGGTTTCGATGCTTTCCGGGCGACCCTCGCGCAGGCGGGCCATATGGTTTTCGGCGCCCCTGCGTTCCATGGCGTTGACGATCTTTTTTTCCGCCAGCAACTGATGAGCCAGCTTGACGTCGTCTGAAATAAAGATGCCAAGCGCCAACTTCAGGTTGTCGGCGACGCGGTGGTGCAGAGCCTCAATCTCCTGCATGCCGTCGGGTGAAAAATGCATTTTGCGCTTGATTTTTTTGGACGCGATATCCATCAGGTTTTCAATGATGTCGCCGATGTGCTCCAGGTCGGTCGTGAAGGTCAAAATATTAGTGACCCGTCGGCTGTCGTCTTCGTCCAATCGCTCGCGGCTGGCTTCGGTCACATATAGTTTGATCGCTTCATGCATTCGGTCGACGGAGTCATCTATTCGGGCGACTTCGCTGGCCAGATTACGGTCATCAATGCGTAGAACGTCAATGCTCCGGCGGATCATTTGTTCGACCAGGTCGCCCATCCGCATGGTTTCTCGCGCCGCGCTGGCCAGCGCGATGGTCGGCTTACCTATGTTGGCGCGATCCAGGTGACGCGGCACCCCGGGGTCGCTGGATACAGGTTCGGGCGGCAGCAGGGCGGTCGTCAAGCGGGCGACGTGGTCGGTCGCGAAGATGAACAAGACCCCGATGGTCAGGTTGAACAGGGTATGAAAATTGACGACCTGACGCGCCGCGTCGGGTTCAATCATTTCAATATAGGGCGCGATGATTCCGATCAACGGCAGTATCAGAATGCAACCGATCACCTTGAATATGGCGTTGCCGAGCGGCACCCGACGGGCAACGGCACCTTCGGCCCAGGTCGCGATGATTGGCGGCAGGGTGCCACCCAGGTTGGCGCCAATGACCAGGGCAAAGGCCAGCGGCAGGGATGTCGCGCCGCCGCTGGCAAACGACATCACCAGCAACACAACGGCCAGACTGGAATGGGCCAGCCACGTCAGCAGGGCGGCGAGCAGGACGGTCAGCACCGTCTCATTGGCCAAGTCGACAAAAATTTCTTGCAGGACAGTCGAGTCCCGCATCGGTTCCGAAGACGCGACAATCAGCTTTAGCGCCAGTAGCATGATACCCAGCCCGATGGCCGCGCGCCCAAGCTGCCGGATCAGCGTTCTTTTCGAGGTGCTATGAGCGAGCATGCCGCCAAAAACCAACACCGGCGACAACAAACTAATATCGAAGGACAATATCTGAGCGACAAGCGTTGTGCCGATATCGGCCCCCAGCATCACCGCCAGGGCGGGTGCCGTCGCCATCAGGCCACGACTGGCGAAGGAGGTCACCATAAACGCCGTTGCCGTACTGCTTTGCAAAACCCCGGTGACGCCGATGCCGACGATCAGCGCCCGGAACCGGTTCGACACCGCACGGCCAATGGCCTGCCGCAGGTCGGAGCCAAATGCACGTTCGATGCCGGTACGGACCATGCGCATGCCCCACAGCAACAATGCTACCGCGCCAAGCAAATTGATCAGTAAATGTGTTGCGGAAATGGTCCGGGGTTCCTTATTCTTGCTATTATGGTCGCCGCAATACGGGCACAAGCGGTCAAACTGACACAGAACCGTAACTTAACCGTTAAAAGGCCGGGGCCATAATTGAAAAATTACCAATTCGGATGGAGCGATGAATAATACATTTATTCGTAAGCTTCCATTCTTCTATGGCTGGATTGTTGTTGCGACGGCTTTTGTGACGATGGCGATTGCCGTTAACGCACGGACGTCATTTTCCTTGCTGTTTCCGGCGATGCTCGATGAATTTGGCTGGAACAGGAGCATGACGGCCGGTGCTTTTTCCGTCGGATTTGTCGCCTCCGCCGCCTTTACCCCGGTCGTCGGCATGTTGATGGATCGCTGGGGGCCGCGCGTCGTCATCCCCATCGGCGCCGCCATGGTTATTGCCGGTCTGTTGGGGGCTCTGTACGTGTCGACGCCGCTTGGGGTCTATGTAACCCTGGGTATTCTGGTGGTCAGTGGCTCCATCGCCATGAGTTATATCTCCCATTCCATGTTTTTGCCGCACTGGTTTGTAAAACGGCGTGGAATGGCAATCGGAATTGCGTTTTCCGGAGTCGGGGTAGGTTCCATTTTCCTACTGCCCTGGATCGGAAAAGTTATTGCCGGCGCCGGGTGGCGCGAGGCCTGCATTGCCCTTGCCGGCGCCGTTGCCCTGATCATCCCGCTGAACATCGTCCTGCAACGCAAGGCCCCGAAGGACGTCGGTCTGAGGGCCGATGGCGAGGTTCACGGCGACGAAACGTCGCGCCTACCAACGTTTGATCCGGTGGTCGACCGGGCCTGGGTTGAAACGGACTGGACGTTGAGGTTAGCGATGCGAACGGCCCGCTTCTGGTGGATCGTTCTTGCCTACTTTTCCTCGTTGTTTGTCTGGTACGCGGTGCTTGTGCATCAGACCGCATATCTGATCGAGACGGGTTTTGATGGGCCGACGGCTGCGATGGCGTTGGGTCTGGTTGGCCTGTTCGGCATCGCGGGTCAGATCGGCATCGGCGCCTTGTCGGACCGGATCGGTCGGGAATGGGGCTGGACCATCGGTCTGTGTGGGTTTATCGGCTGTTATGGAACCCTGATTCTGTTGGCCGACGGCGCGTCGCTATTTTTGCTCTATGTCATGGTGATTTTCCAGGGCGGGCTGGGGTTTGGGCTGGCGTCGATCTACGGGGCCGTCACCGCGGAGATCTTTTCCGGTCGGCGGTTCGCGACGATATTTGCCATGACCGGCCTGGGCGGCAATCTTGGCGCCGGTGCGGGGCCGTGGGTGATGGGATATATTTATGATGCGACCGGCAGTTACCTGCCCGCGCTTTGGCTTTGCATCGCGATGTCGGTGGTTTCGATGGCCGCCATCTGGCAGGCTGCGCCGCGCAAGGTACGTCTGGTTGCGGGACAAGCGGCAAAGGCCAAGCGTCGCTGAACGGTCTCCCGTTTATTGCGGATCAACCTTGATGCCTGATCAACTCGCCATTCAGGTGACACGATGGTAGCGCCAGTTCGACAATTTGTTCCGTGACGTCCTCCGGCGGTTTCAGGCTTTCCGGATTTTCGCCGGGATAGGCGATGGTGCGTAGTCTTGTACGGGTCGGTCCCGGATCGAACAAATTGGCGCAGACAGCGGTCTTGGTGTTTTCGGCGGCATAGGTTTTGACCATGCTTTCCAGCCCCGCCTTTGATACCGCGTATGCTCCCCAGTAAGGCGTATGCTGCCCGGCCGCCGCCGCGGTGACAAATATGGCGCGCCCGGCATCGGACATTCTCAACAGCGGATCGAAGCTATGCAGCAGTCGCCAGTTGGCGGTCAGGTTGATGGCGATGGATGCCTCCCAGTCCCTCGGCGGGACCTGTGCCATCGGGCTTAGCGGAGTCAGCAGACCCGCATTTCCAACCAGAATATCAAGCCGTCCGAAACGCTCGAAGATCGAGGCTCCCATGCGGTTGATGAGATCGAAATCGGTCAGGTCGCTGGGCACCAGAGTGGCATGTTCTCCGGTCATGTCGTAAATTTCGTCGTCCAGTTCCTCTAGCGCGCCCTGGGTGCGGGAAACGGCAATCACGTGTGCGCCCTCGCGGGCGAAGCGGACGGCGGTGGCTCTGCCAATGCCGCGTGAGGCACCGGTAATCAGCGCGATGCGTCCTTTGAGGCGTTCTTCGTTCATTAGATTATCCTTGGCCCCGTTCACGTAGTAATGATAGTTGCAGCGGCGCCGGGCCTTCTTCGCGGTCGGTCAGGCGGAGCGGGTACTCGCCGCTGAAACAGGCGTCGCAGAACTGAGGCGCATTGTCGTCGCGGCCTTCCTTGCCGACGGCCCGGTACAGCGCGTCGAAGGAAATGAAGGCGAGGCTGTCGACGCCGATGGTGCGGGCCATTTCCTCCAGGTCCATGCGCGAAGCCATCAATTCCCCGTCCTCCGGTGTGTCGATTCCGTAATAACAGGAATGTGTGGTCGGCGGACTGGAAATCCGCATGTGCACTTCCGCCGCGCCTGCGGCCCGGACCATATCGACGATCTTGACCGACGTCGTGCCGCGGACGATGGAATCATCGACCAGCACGACCCGCTTGCCTTCCAGGTATCGACCGTTGGCATTGTGTTTGAGCCTGACTCCCAGATTGCGAATTTGTTGCGTCGGCTCGATGAAGGTGCGTCCGACATAGTGATTGCGGATGATGCCGAGTTCGAAGGGAATTCCCGCCTGTTCGGCATAGCCTAAAGCCGCGGGTACGCCGGAATCCGGCACCGGAACAACAACATCGGCCTCGACGTGGCTTTCGCGGGCCAACTCGGCACCGATGTTTTTGCGCACCTGATAGATATTCCGGCCTTCGACGTTGCTGTCCGGACGGGCGAAATAGATGAATTCGAAAATACAGAACTTGGTTGGCACCGGTGCGAACGGGTTATGGCTCTGGATGCCGTTCTTGTCGATGACGATCAACTCGCCGGGGGCGATGTCGCGGACAAAATCGGCGCCGATGATATCCAGCGCGCAGGTCTCCGAGGCAAGAATATAGGCGTCGCCCGTCTTGCCCAGCACCAATGGCCGGACCCCGTGTGGGTCTCTTACACCGATCAGCTTTTCCCGCGTCATGGCGACCAGCGAATAGGCACCGTCAACCTGCCGCAAGGCATCGACCATCCGTTCAACGACGCTCGCACCGCCGGATCTGGCGATCAGGTGGATGAAGGTTTCCGTATCGCTTGTTGATTGGAAGATGCAACCCCGGTCGATCAATTGCTTACGCAACACGCGCGCGTTGGTCAGGTTCCCGTTGTGGGCAATCGCCAGGCCGCCGAACTTAAATTCGGCGAACAATGGCTGGACGTTACTGATCATCGTCTCGCCGGTTGTCGAGTATCGATTGTGACCAATCGCCATTTCGCCCGGCAGGCGGGCAATCACGTCTTCGGAATTGAAGTTATCGCCGACCAGCCCCAAAGCTCGGTGGGAATGAAATTGCCGGCCATCGAAGGAGACGATGCCGGCGGCTTCCTGGCCTCGGTGCTGTAGGGAATGCAGGCCGAGGGCTGTATGGGCGGCGGCGTCAACGTGGCGATAGATGCCAAAGACGCCACATTCTTCGTGGAAGTGATCGTCATCCGGGTCGGCTTGCGGGGCGGTGGCGGGGAAGGACGGTTTCGGCATGGGGAGGAGGTGTTCCAGGTCTGGTCTTTGTTTCGTCACTGTGAATTGCTGTCAATCAGGCGTTCCATTTCCTTGCGGATTTGCACGCCGTAGCCTTCGGTTGTAGCGGCGTCGTCGCCTTTTGGTGACGGCGACACCAGCCCTTCCATCAGCTTTCGGGCTTCGTCAATCTTGCGGGCCTGTTCCTGTGCGTCAGTGGCGGCCTTATCGGCGTCGGCGACCGTTGTCGCCGGAATTAGGGATTTCAGCCAGTGGGCGCCGGTTTCGATCAGCGGCATGGTACGGGCGGTTCGCAGCCATGTCGGGTGTTCGGTCGGTGGCATTGCCAATTCGATTCCCAGGTACAGCAGGCAGATGACGACGGCGCCGCGGGCCAGCCCGAACAGGAAGCCCAGCGACCGGTCCAGCGCATTTAACTCGCTGTCCTGGACGCGTTTCGAAATCGTGCGGGTCAGCAACGACAGGACGGCCAACGTGACGACGAAAACGATAACGCCCGCGGCCAGGTCGGCAAGAAGTTCGATGGCGATGATGCTGCGCGCGTAGGGCTGCACATAGCCGAAGCCGTAGATGGTGAGGAATCCGGCGCCGACCCAGCCGCCGACGGATAAAATTTCCTGAACGAAACCGCGGGAATAGGCCAGAAACGCCGACACCAGAAGGACAATGGCGACAGCAATATCGACGATATTGACCGGAAGATCACCCATTCGCGGCGTCCAAGGTTATGAGTTTCAACAAAGCTGACCCTATATTAGTCATTCTGGCCGCCGATTCCAGTCACCTTCGACGGCTGATGGAATATTGCCAGCAGGTCGGCCAGGTGTTCGATCTCGCGAATCTGGAGATCCGCTCCGCCGGCGTGCTTTTTACCGGCGCGTTTTTTCGGAATGATGGCGCTGGTAAAGCCCAGTTTTGCCGCTTCTTTAAGGCGTGCATCGGTATGGGACACGGGGCGAACTTCGCCCGACAGGCCGATCTCGCCAAAGACCACCGTTTCCGGGGGAACCGCGACGCCGCTTAAGCTGGATGCCAGCGCCGCCGCCACCGCCAGATCGGCCGCCGGTTCGCCGACGCGCAAGCCGCCGGCGACGTTCAGGTAGACATCATTGGTGCCGATCACCAGACCGCAGCGGGCTTCCAGCACAGCCAGCACCATTGACATCCGACCGCTATCCCAACCAACCACGGCGCGCCGTGGCGTGCCAAGGGCGCTGGGTGCAATCAGGGTCTGGATTTCCACCAGCATGGGCCGTGTGCCTTCGATACCGGCGAACACCGCCGCACCGTTGATGTCGCTCCGATGATCGTTAAGGAACAAGACCGATGGATTGCTGACTTCCATCAAGCCGCGTTCCGTCATTTCGAACACGCCGATTTCATCGGTTGGCCCGAAGCGGTTTTTGACGGCGCGCAGAATGCGGAACTGATGGCTGCGCTCGCCCTCGAAGTAAAGCACGGTATCGACCATGTGTTCCATGACGCGGGGACCGGCGATTTGCCCCTCCTTGGTGACGTGTCCGACCAGGATCACGGTAAAGCCGCGCCGTTTAGCCTGCCGGATCAGTTCCTGCGATGAGGCCCTGACCTGCGACACCGTGCCCGGTGCTGAATCAAGGGTATCGAGGAACATGGTCTGGATGGAATCGATGATGACCAGGCCAGGCGCTTCGCCTTCATCCAGCGTCGTGATGATATCGCGAACCGACGTGGCGGCGGCCAACTGTACGGCGGATTTGGCCAGCCCCAGCCGTTCCGCCCGCATGCGGAGCTGATCAATGGCTTCTTCGCCCGAAATGTAGATGACGGCCATTTGGCCCGACAGGGCGGCGGCGGCTTGCAAGACGACGGTCGATTTGCCAATGCCCGGGTCACCGCCAATCAGCAGGGCGGAACCCGGAACCAGACCGCCGCCGGTAACGCGGTCGAACTCGTCGATACCACTGATCCGTCGGGGCGGCCTTTCACTACTGCCTTCCAGTCCGACGATGGTGATCCGGCGACCGCGCCTGGCCCCCAGGCCCTTCGGCGCATTTTCGACAACGGCCTCTTCGGAAAGGGAATTCCAGGCCTGACAGGATTCGCACTGGCCGCTCCATTTGGCATGGCTGGCGCCGCATTCCTGACAAACGTAGCGGGAAGTATTTTTGGCCAAAGACGGTCCTTTAAGGCAACTCGCAGGGCGAATGGGGCGGGGGCATGCCAGCCCGAGACGAAGACCTCTGTCATTTAAGGGATTCCGGCGGCAATGACAAGGATGCAACCAATCTCAGGCGCGCTCAGGTTATTGAGTACTCGGCAGCATTGCCATTTTAGAGGGCAGAACCCGCTGTCACATATATGGCGTTGATACCTGCAAACTATCGGAATAAAGTTCCCTTCTTAATAACCGGAGGACAGAAAAAATGAAAACCCGATTCCTGCTGGCTTCGGCGCTCGCCGCCGTGGTCCTTGCCGCAGGCGCCTTGAGTGCGCGTGCCGAAGATCCCTTTATCACCGTCGCTTCGACCACGTCGACGCAGAATTCCGGATTGTTCAAGGTAATCCTGCCGGCGTTTAAGAAGAAAACCGGCATTGATGTCCGGGTCGTTGCCGTTGGCACCGGTCAGGCGATTCGCCTGGCACGGAATGGTGATGCCGACGTGTTGTTCGTCCATCACAAGCCCTCGGAGCTGAAATTCGTGGCCGACGGCTTTGGCGTCAAGCGTCTGGATGTTATGTACAATGACTTCGTGGTTGTTGGCCCGAAATCGGACCCGGCCGGAATCAACGGCATGAAGGATGTTATCAAGGCGTTCCAAAAGATTTCGGAAAGCAAGTCGGTGTTTGCATCGCGTGGCGATGACAGTGGCACGAACAAGAAGGAACTGGACCTGTGGAAAAGCGCGGGAATCAACATTAAGGCCGTATCGGGAGGCTGGTACCGGGAAACCGGATCGGGCATGGGCGCAACCCTTAACACCGCAGCAGGCATGGGGGGCTACGCCCTGACCGACCGCGCCACGTGGCTGAACTTCAAGAACCGTCAGAACCTGGTGATTTTGTCACAGGGCGACAGCAAACTGTTCAACCAGTATGGTGTTACTTTGGTCAATAAAGCCAAATATCCGCATGTTAAGAGTGCAGAAGGACAGGCCTTCATCGATTGGCTGGTCTCGAAAGAAGGACAGAAGGAAATCGGCGCTTACAGCATCGGCGGCCATCAGTTGTTCTTCCCGAATGCTGCGGGCAACACCAGCAGCTAATGGCTGACATCAGGCGCGGTTAGGCCCGCACCGCCATTTTAATTGGCCCTTCGGCACGACCGTTGATGAATTGATCGACGTATTCGTTGCCGGAGTGGTCGATGTCGGCGACCGGACCGACCCAGATAATCTTTCCTTCATACAACATGGCGATGCGATCGGCGATCTTGCGCGCGCTGGCCATATCATGGGTGATCGACAGGCCGGTTGCGCCGACGTCGCGTGTCGTCTTGACAATCAAATCGTTGATGACGTCGGCCATGATCGGGTCAAGTCCGGTGGTCGGTTCGTCAAAAAAGATGATTTCCGGATCTGCGGCGATGGCGCGCGCCAGGCCGACACGCTTTTGCATGCCGCCGGACAGTTCGGCTGGTGACAAGTCTGCGACATCGGCATCGAGGCCGACCTGGCCCAGTTTGGAAATGGCTATTTCGCGGGCTTCGCTCAGGTTGACCCGCTTTCCGGCCAGCAATCCGAACGACACGTTATGCCAAACCGGCAAGCTGTCGAACAGCGCGCCGCTTTGGAACAGCATGCCAAACTTGTGATTGATTCGCTCGCGGTCGGCTGTCGATGCGCCGACGGTCTGCTCGCCATCGACTTCGATCGAGCCCTTGTCCGCATGCAGCAGCCCCAGGATACATTTCAGCATCACCGATTTGCCGGTGCCCGAACCACCGATCACGACGACCGATTCCCCGACGCCAATGTCGAGTGACAGGCCGTCCAACACGACCTTGGGGCCGAACGCCTTGCGAACGTCCTTCAGTGATATTTTTGGCGTGGATTCTGTCATGGTTGCGGCCAGTCGTCCAACTTCACTTGGCGAAGAACATTTCGGTGAGAATGTAGTCGAAACAGAGAATCAGGATTGACGACGACACCACGGCATTGGTCGTTGCCGTGCCGACGCCCTGGGCGCCGCCCTTGGAGTGGTAGCCATGGTAGCAGCCCATCAGGGTGACGATGAAGCCGAACACGGCGGCCTTGACCAGGCCCGAATTTACGTCTTCGGCCTGCAGGAAATTATAGGTCTGTTGCAGGTAGTTCGACGCGTTGAAACCAAGCTTGTAGACGGCGACAATATAGCCACCGAAGACGCCGATAATGTCGGCCACCAGGACCAGCGCCGGGAACATCAGGAACCCGGCGACAATGCGTGGCGCAACCATGTATTTCATGGGGTTGGTCGATAACGTTGTCAGGGCATCAATCTGTTCGGTAACGCGCATGGTGCCGATTTCGGCGGCCAGCGAGGCGCCGATGCGCCCGGCCACCATCAAACCCGCCAGAACGGGGCCCAATTCACGGGTGATCGACAGGACGACGACGTTGGCGACAGCGCCTTCGGCGGAAAAGCGGGCGAAGCCGGTGTAACTTTGCAGGGCCAGCACCATGCCGGCAAAAATCGCGGTCAGGCCGACAACCGGCAGCGAATAGAAGCCGATCTCAATCATCTGTTTTCCGAGGATGCGGAAGTAGAAGGGCGGCCGCAACACATGAGATGCAGCGGTACCGGTGAACAGCGTCAGCCGGCCCGCGGTATCCAGGAAGCCCAGCACGAAACTACCGATCACTTGCAAGAATTTCATTGTACGGCGCCGCCTCGATAAATCCGATGGGTGCGCCGACCAAGCCCGGTCAGGATCTCGTAGCCAATGGTGCCTGCCGTCGCGGCGATCTGATCGACCGGATTTTCCGGCCCGATCAGGTCGATCATCGCACCGGGGTGAGCGATGTCCACCGGAATATCGGTCACGTCGAAAGTAATCAGGTCCATAGAAACCCGTCCCACCAGCGGCACCCGGTACGAACCCAGGAGGCCAAAACCCTTGTTGCTCAACGAGCGAAGATAACCATCGGCATATCCGATCCCGACGGTGGCCACACGGCCCTTTCGTCGAATCAGGTGTGTCGCACCATAGCCAACGGTCTGGGGGGTGTCAACGTCACGGATTTGCAGGATTTTCCCTTGTAATCTAATGACTTGAGCCATCGGATTCGGCATTTCCGGGGTTGGGTTTATGCCGTAGAGCGCACAGCCCGGACGGGCCAGATCAAAATGGTATTCGTCGCCCAGAAAGATTGCCGAGGAGTTCGCAAGCGAGGCGGCCACGCCGGGGAAAAGATGCAAGGCGTGATTAAAGTCGGCGAGCTGCCGCCGGTTCTGCGCACTGTCACAAACGTCAGCCGACGCCATGTGACTAAGCACGTGGGAAATATTCATTCGGGCGATACGTGCCGGGTCGGCGGCAAGTGTCATCAGGTCGTCCGGTGACAGGCCCAGTCGCAGCATGCCGGTATCGACGTGGATATCGGCAGGGGCATCCGGGCGGAAATTTCGCCAGGCCGCAATATCTTCCAGCGAATTGAGAACCGGCGTCAGGCGATGTTCGGCACAGGCCTGCATGGTCGCCATCCCGCTGTGGGGCAGGGGGCCGCTCAGAACGTGAATGCCGGCGTCTTTTGCAGCGGCATCGAGCGTTTGGCGCAAGGCGATGCCTTCATCGGGCAGGGCGACGAAAAAATGCCGGCAACCGGCGTCAGCCAGCGTCATCGCCGCACGTTCCGCCCCCAGGCCGTAGGCGTCGGCCTTGATGGCGGCGCCGCAATCGGCGCCGTTCAGGCGCTCTTTCAACAATCGCCAGTTGGCGGCCAGTGCGGCAAGGTCGATGTTCAGAACTCCGGCGCTGGTTTCCAGGCTCGTCACGACTGTTCTCAATAATCTTGCGTGTCATCGTGATGGCTTGCCAGATCGCCGAAGCGGGTGAATTCGCCGGTAAACTGCAAAAACACGGTGCCGACCGGTCCGTGCCGCTGCTTGGCGACGATGATTTCGGCCATCCCGCGGACTTTTTCCAGGCGATCGTCATTGCGTTGCTGGCGGTCGGCGTATTTGTCGTTGCTTTCGTTGTCATGCTGGGCCGTGCCCTTGCGTTCCAGGTAATACTCTTCGCGGAAGATAAACATGACCACGTCGGCATCCTGCTCGATCGAACCCGATTCCCGAAGATCCGATAGCATCGGGCGTTTGTCTTCGCGCTGCTCGACGGCGCGCGATAGCTGCGACAGGGCGATCACCGGAACGTCCAGTTCTTTGGCCAGGGTCTTCAGGCCACGGGTGATTTCCGAGACTTCCTGCACTCGGCCATCGCTGCGTGACTTTGAGCTTCCGGATATCAATTGCAGGTAATCGACAACGATCATGCCCAGACCGTGCTGGCGCTGTAGTCTGCGGGCCCGCGTCCGCAGGGCGCTGACGGTCAACGCCGGCGTGTCGTCAATGAAGATCGGCAGGTCGTGCAGCGTCTGGCTCATGGCCGCAAGGCGGTCAAATTCCGGTGTCGTGATCTTGCCCTTACGGATGCTGTCCGATGGTGTTTGCGTCTGTTCGGAAATAATACGCGTCGCCAACTGTTCGGCCGACATTTCCAGCGAGAAGAAGCCAACAACGGCGCCTTCCTGGCCACCGGATTGATAATGCGAATAGGCGGAATTGTAGGCGATGTTGGTGGCTAACGCCGTTTTCCCCATGGATGGGCGTGCGGCCAGGATAATTAGATCCGATCGGTGCAGCCCGCCGAGCATGGCATCCATGTCGGTCAGGCCAGAGGTAACGCCGGCCAGCGCGCCGTCGCGCTTGTGGGCCGCTTCGGCCATTTTAATGGCTTCGATGACGGATTCCCTGAAGGGTTTGAAACCGCTTTCGGACTCACCCTTGGTCGCCAGATCGTACAGGGTCTGTTCGGCATCTTCGATCTGCTTCACCGCGGAATCCACAACATCGCCGCCATAGGCGCGATTGACCACGTCCTCGCCCAGTCCGATCAGTTCGCGCTTCAGGAACAGGTCATAGATGATGCGACCGTATTCGCCGGCGTTGATGATCGAAACGACGCTACCGGTCAAATCGGCCAGATAGGTGCTGCCACCGATGTCGGCCAAGGCTTCGTCCTGCTCGAAATACCGCACCAGGGTCACCGGATCCGCAATTTGCCCGCGTTCCATCAGTTTCGAAGCCGCTTCGTAAATGCGACCGTGCTCGGTCAGGGCGAAATGCTCGGGACGCAGAAATTCCGACACCTTCTCGTAGGCCTTGTTGTTGGCAAACAACGCGCCGAGCAGGGATTTTTCCGCCTCGATATTATAGGGCAGGGTGCGAAGGGTGCCGCGCGCGGTGTCTGCCGCGGCACTGTCTGTATCGTTGGCGGGCGAAAATGGGACGGTTTTCGGCATCGGCTATAAATGTTTCCAAAATTAATGAGGCAATATAATCGGCCCGATTGTCATAGACCATCGGAATAGATGAGTGAGTATAAAGGATTCTCTGGCCCTGTGGATACCGGGGATGTTGTGTGGACAACTGGCGCGCCCTCAAGCCGCCTTTTGGCCTGCCTTCGACTTGCCGGCCTTTTCAAATTTATCGCCAAGCAGATAATCGCGGGTCAGCGGTACCGCGTCCTGGCGTTTTGCCAGTTGAATCTGGAAAACAACACTGTTCAGATGCCGGAACGCCACTTCGCTGGCGGCAAGATAGTATTCCCACATGCGGCAAAAGCGTTCGTCATAGAGGGCGGCAACCTTGCTGCGGTTGGCCCTGAAACGTTGCCGCCAATGCCGCAGCGTTTCGGCGTAGTGCAGACGCAGAATTTCGATGTCGGTGGCGATAATACCGGTCTTCTCGGTGACGCTGACGATTTCGGAAAGCGCCGGGCTGTATCCACCCGGAAAAATATATTTGCGAATCCACGGATCCGTGAGACCGGGGCCGTCGGTGCGACCAATGGTGTGCAGCAAGGCGACGCCGTCCGGGCTTAGCAAGTCGCGCACCTTGGCGAAATAGGCCGGGTAGTGGCCAAGCCCGACATGTTCAAACATGCCGACCGAGACGATCCGGTCATAACGGCCCGTATGCTCGCGGTAATCTCGCAAGTGGAAGTGCACCCGGTCGTCCAGTCCGGCCTGCTTGGCCCTGTCGCGACTGAACTTCAATTGCTCTTGGGACAGGGTCAGGCCATCGATCCGAATACCGTCCGCCGCTTGCGCCAGATGCAGGGCGAGACCGCCCCAACCGGAACCAATATCAAGGATGTGCTGACCGGGCTGCAGTAGCAGTTTTTTTTGGATCAGGCGCTTCTTGTTTTCCTGGGCAGTCTCGAGGCTGTCCTCCGGAGTCTTAAAATAGGCACAAGAATATTGCCGGTCGGCGTCAAGGAACAGGTCATACAATTCACTCGACAGGTCGTAATGATGGGCGACATTGGTTCGGGATCTGCCGAGTGGGTTGAACTGGTGGAAGCGCCTGAAGAGGCGGCTGTAACCCACGGATAATTTGTTGAAGGTGTGCCAGTCGGCGATTCTCACGTTGCTGCCGATCAGCGTCAGCAAATCAAAGATATCGCCATTTTCGACGGTCAGGGTGCCGTTCATATAGGCGTTGCCGGCGGCCATCTGCGTGCGCAGGAACAGGCTGTAATGCAATCTGCGATTATGCAATCGAACGGTAAGGCCGGTATAACCGGGTTCACCGGCGCCAAAATGGTGGGAATCACCGTTGGCGTCGATGACGGTCAAGGAGCCCACCCCGATCAGATGGTTCAACATTCTCGCAAACAACATCAGACTAAACCCGCGACGTTCTCCCAATGACGGATATTCAATTGGTTCGACCGGTTAACCATCTGCCCGGCCTTATCCCGACCCGCGGTTAACATAATAAAAAACGGCGCCCTGTATTTCAAGGGCGCCGTTTTCGTATTGTCGTCTCGAAAGTTTTCTTCGGGATCAGTCTCCGGACTTTTCCGCATCTTCTTCCGCTGCCGCCTTTTCGGTTGCGGCGGCGGCTCGTTCGGCCGCTTCTGCTTCCGCTTCTGCTTCTGCGACCAGCTCATCGGCGGCCATATCGGCGGCGGCGGCATCCTCGAGGTTCTCGAATACTTCTTCTGTTTCGGGCGCCTGATCTTCTTCTTCATCCATGCCGGTAACGGCTTTGCCGGTCTGGCTCTGAACCTTGGCTTCTTCTTCCGAGCGGGCGACGTTGACAACGACGGCGGCGGAAACTTCGGGGTGCAGGATGGCGTTGACGTCGAACAGGCCAAGGGTCTTGATTGGCTGGGCCAGGTCGATTTGCTGACGGCTGACGGTGAAGCCTGCCTCGGTGATGGCCTCGGCGATGTCGCGGGCATTGACCGATCCGTAAAGCTGTCCCGATTCGCCGGCCTGACGGACCAGAACGACGCTCAAGCCAGCCAATTTTTCGGCGACTGTTTCGGCTTCGCCACGCCGTTCCAGGTTGACCGCCTCAAGCTGGGCGCGTTCGACTTCGAAGTGGTTGCGGTTGGCTTCCGTCGCCCGCAACGCCTTGTGTTGCGGTAACAGGAAATTGCGCGCGTATCCCGGTTTGACGCTAACCACATCACCCATCTGACCGAGCTTTTCAATTCGTTCCAGCAGTATAACTTCCATCTTTATTCTCCTGACCCGATCACCGGGCGCACATTAAAATTCGTTTGTTTTACACCTGACCGCGGTCAGGTGCCTTGAAATGCCGGCGAATGCCGACCCATTGTTCTATCAATCCCGCGGCGACAGCGACCAGGGCCATCCAGCTGGACAGTAACAAAACCAAATAAAATACCGTTAGCAGCACTCCCGGTTGCGGCGTCAAGCTGGCCAGATTATGGGCAACCGCCAACCCCAGGAAGAAAAACGGCAAGGCCAGAATCAAAACTAGATTTCGGCCTATATACTCTACGTCTCCAAGTCCGGACATGCTCCCGACCAAGGTCAGGGTCGCCGCACCAATCAAAAACCAGGACATCTTGTCCGGCAAGGTCAGTTCGGATAGCCCGAACGGTGGCCTGACCGAGGCCTTCATCCTGTTCAACAACGCCAACGCTATCGACCCGTTGGCGATGTTCATTACCACCCATGACACTCCCATATATCCCGGGAACAGGGCCAATAAGGCCTCCAGCAGAGTCCCGCGGTCGCCAGCCTGCAAACCCGGCATCAGGTAGGCAAAGACCTTTTCCAATACGGAACGGATCAATCCCTGCAATCCGCCTTCCTGGCCGGATGCCAGCAAATAGGCTGATGCGAACAATGCCCCGGCAAACAACGCCAACATAACAAGAATGGTCCCGGCGGGGGTCCATTCTTCTTTTATCGCGCCCGAACCGTCTGTCACTTGCCAGCGAACCAGCGCCAGACGGACGGCCATCCACACAGGCAGCGCGTAGATCAGGGCAAACAGCAGGCCTGACACCGCGCCGCCGACGACCGCGGCGGTAATGCTGCCGCTGACCCCGGCGACGGTTTCCAATTTCACGCCGAAAGCGAGACCAATCAGAAACAACGGCAGTGGGGTCATGTAGACCGCCAGCATCGCCCCGGGAAAACCCGCGACGAAGGCCAGCGAGACCAGGCCACTTAATGTCCCACCACCGAGGGCGATCATCATGTCCTTGGACATACGGTTTTCCCCGGCGACGTTTCAGGAAACGGGGCGCTGCCGCCCCGCTTCGCAATAACAAGTCCTACTTTACGACGTAGGGAATTAGCGCCAGGAAACGTGCCCGTTTGATTGCCGTCGCCAGTTTCCGCTGATTTTTGGCGGAAACAGATGTGATGCGGCTGGGAACGATCTTGCCACGTTCAGACGTATAACGTTGCAAAAGGCGCGTGTCTTTGTAATCAATTTTCGGAGCCTTGGCGCCCGTGAAAGGGCAGCTTTTGCGACGCCTGAAAAACGGACGGCGACCGCCTGTGGCTCCGGATTCTGTCGGTTCACTCATGCACTTTCTCCTGCTTTGGCGACGGGTGCGGCCGTTACAGCTTCGGCGGTTGCCGCCGGGCGCGGTTCGCGGGGAGGCCTGTCATCGCCACCGAACGGACGGCGCGGGCGATCATCCCGAGTGTTGGCACGCATCATAACGGATGGGCCTTCGGGAAATTCGTCGAGCTTGATGGTTAACTGGCGAAGAACGTTTTCGCTGATACCCATCTGACGTTCCATTTCACGAACGGCTGCCGATGGGGCGTCAAGGTGCATCATGACGTAATGGCCCTTGCGGTTCTTCTTGATTCGGTAAGCGAGGCTGCGAAGACCCCAGTTTTCGACCAGGGCGACTTTGCCGCCTTCATCGTCGATGATCTTGGTGAAGAGTTCGATGAGTTCTTCAACCTGGGTAACAGAAAGATCCTGGCGTGTAATAAACACGCTTTCGTAGTAAGCCAATATATGTCTCCCTCTGGCTTTTCTCATCCCGTTCCGGCCAACCCGGTCTGGGCATAGCCAAACCATGTGGTTCGGCAAGGAGTTGCGAAGGCGCGCAATATACATGAAACGCCTAATCGTGCAAGGATGAAGGTGAGGTTTTATTCAGGGGCCGATTTATGTATAAAAGGGCTGCACTATTCAGCGGGAATCTGTCAGGTTCAACAAACAGCCATGAACAAGAATATTTTTTCGATCATCACCAAACTCGCCATCGGTTCACTGTTGCTTGGACTGTTGTTGTCGTTCTTTTCAGTCAATCCGCGCAATCTGCTCAAAGGCCTGGGCGATACGGCCCTTCAGATTTTCGATATCGTGGCCAGCATGATGGCCTGGGCCGTGGATTATATTTTGATCGGTGCCATCGTTGTCGTGCCGGTCTGGCTGGTGATGGTTGCCTGGCGAGCTTTTCGGGCTAAATAGCTGGTGATGACGATCACATCGGCGGACAATTTCAGATTTCTTGACAGGGAATGCTGAATCGCTATGACTCGCCGCCTCTCGGACTCAATGTAATGACGGGACGACCCTTCCGATGACGCTAAATTCAAAATCGCTCGCCTTCGTTTTCCCCGGACAGGGGTCTCAAGCCATTGGCATGGGGCGGGATTTGGCCGCTACCTACACGACCGCGGCCGATGTTTTCGCGGAGGTCGATGAGGCCCTTGGCCAGAATCTTTCGAAACTGATGTTCGAGGGGCCGCAAGATTCCCTGACCCTGACCGAAAATGCCCAGCCGGCACTGATGGCGGTCAGTATTGCCGTCGTCAGAGTGCTGGCGGAAAATGGCTTTGATGTCGTCGAGCAGGCTCGGTTCGTTGCCGGTCACTCTCTCGGTGAGTATTCGGCGCTGGTTGCGGCGGGAACGTTTTCCCTGACTGATGGCGCCCGACTGCTGAAGACAAGGGGGCGGGCCATGCAACAGGCGGTGCCGGTCGGCGATGGCGCGATGGCGGCCTTGCTGGGACTCGATATGGATGCGGCCAAAGTCGTTGCAGATGAAGCGGCCCAGGGTGAAATCTGCACCGCGGCCAACGATAATGCGCCCGGTCAGGTGGTTATCAGCGGAGCCAGAAAGGCCGTCGAGCGGGCTATCGAAATTGCCAAGGCGCATGGGGCCAAGCGCGGCATGTTGCTGCCGGTCAGTGCGCCTTTCCATTGTGCCTTGATGGCCCCGGCCGCCCAGGTCATGGCCGAAGCACTGGCCGTGGTCAGGATGGAGTCGCCAAAAGTGCCGCTGGTCGCTAACATCACCGCCGAGGTGGTTAATAACGTTCCGGAAATCAGACGGCTGCTGGTCGAACAGGTTACGGGCATGGTGCGTTGGCGTGAAAGCGTCCAGTATATCAGGAACGAAGGCGTCGAAAAACTTATGGAGGTCGGTTCAGGCAAGGTGTTGTCCGGCCTAACGCGACGCATTGACCGCGATATTGAAGCGCTGAGCATTGGCACGCCCGAAGATATTACCGCTTTTATTGGGGAACTCGAAAATGTTTGATCTGACAGGTAAACGCGCTCTGGTTACGGGGGCTTCGGGCGGCATCGGTCGCGCCATCGCACGGGCCTTGCATGGGCAAGGGGCGGAAGTGGCGCTGTCGGGCACCCGTATCGAGGCGCTTGAGGCGCTGAAGGCGGAACTGGGCGACCGGGCACATGCCACGCCGTGCGATCTCGGTTCCGCCGATGGTCCGGCAGCCCTGGTTAAAGATGCTCAGGCGGCTATGGGCGGCGTCGATATTTTGGTCAACAACGCCGGCCTGACCCGCGATACCCTGGCGCTGCGAATGAAAGACGAGGACTGGCAACAGGTGCTTGACGTCAATCTGACGGCGGCATTTTGGTTGTCGCGAGAATGCCTCAAGGGAATGATGAAAAGCCGTTGGGGGCGAATCGTTTCAATTACCTCGATCGTCGGCGTTACCGGTAATGCGGGCCAAGCCAACTATGCGGCGTCCAAGGCTGGATTGATCGGTATGTCCAAATCACTGGCTCAGGAAATCGCCAGTCGCGGCGTGACAGTCAATTGTCTGGCCCCCGGGTTTATCGAAACGCCCATGACCGACGGCCTTGGCGATGTCCAGAAACAGGCACTGCTTTCGGGTATACCGAACGGCCATTTGGGGCGGCCGGAAGACATCGCCGCCGGCGTCGTCTATCTGGCCAGTGACGAGGCCGCCTATGTGACCGGGCAAACGCTTCATGTCAACGGTGGCATGGCGATGATCTGATGTCGTTTTTGATCGTAAAGTGCTCTAGTCAGGCCAAAAGAAGTGTGTTAGGTAACGAAACCTTTTGCTGCCTTGGCGTATGGCGCCGGGATTTAACGGCAAAATTGTTAATCCACTATTCTATACCAATAGAGATTTTAAGGAATAAGACATGAGTGATGTTGCCGATCGCGTGAAAAAGATCGTTCTTGAACATCTTGGTGTTGACGAAGCGAAGGTTACGGAAAACGCCAGCTTTATCGATGACCTGGGCGCCGATAGCCTGGATACCGTTGAACTCGTTATGGCTTTTGAAGAAGAATTTGGCGTCGAAATCCCCGACGATGCGGCGGAAAAAATCCTGACAATCAAGGATGCCGTCGATTTCATTGGCGCTAACACCTGATATTCTGGTCGTATCGGGTTTACGCTCGGTTGGCCTGAATCTGTTTGTGTGTTTTGATCTGAATGCGGAATCCCATGAGACGTGTGGTCGTTACCGGTTTGGGACTTGTTACGCCCCTTGGAAACGGGGTCGAAACGAGTTGGAATCGCTTGATCAATGCCCAGTCGGGTATTGATTCAATCGAATCGTTCGACGTGTCGGATTTGCCGGCTAAGGTCGCCGGGCAAATTCCGCTTGGCGAGGGCGTTGGCGAGTTTAACGCCGATGAAGTTCTCACTCCCAAAGAGCGCCGCCGCGTTGACGATTTTATCGTCTATGGCATGGCTGCGGCGCAGGAAGCCGTCGTCGATTCCGGCTGGCAACCTGATGGTGAGGAAGACCAATTCCGCACCGGGGTGTTGATCGGTTCCGGAATCGGCGGGTTGCCTGAAATATCCCGCGGCGCGTTGACCGTCGATTGCGAATCCGGTGGTGGTGTGCGGCGGCTGTCGCCGTTTTTTATTCCGGCCAGCCTGATCAATCTGATATCCGGCCAGGTTTCCATTAGATATGGCTTCAAAGGCCCCAATCACGCCGTCGTGACGGCGTGTTCGACCGGGGCGCATGCCATCGGCGATGCGGCGCGCCTGATCATGTGGGAAGACGCCGATGTGATGGTTGCCGGTGGCGCCGAAGCCGCCTGTTGCCGCGTTGGAATGGCCGGTTTCTCGCAATCCAAGGCACTGTCTACCAAATTTAACGATACGCCGCAAAAAGCATCCCGTCCTTGGGATCGCGATCGCGACGGGTTCGTTATGGGCGAGGGCGCCGGCGTCGTGGTGCTCGAAGAATTAGAGCATGCGAAGAAACGTGGCGCCAAGATTTACGGCGAAATTGTTGGGTATGGGCTGACCGGCGACGCCTATCACATCACCGCCCCGACGCCAGACGGCAACGGCGCCTATCGGTGCATGATAGCGGCGATGAAGCGGGCCGGGATGAACCCGGAAGAAATCGATTACGTCAACGCCCATGGAACATCAACCATGGCGGATGTTATCGAACTCGCGGCGGTCAAACGGGCCTTCGGCGATGCGGTAAATTCCATTTCCATGTCATCGACAAAGTCGGCGATCGGGCATCTGCTTGGCGCCGCCGGGGCCGTGGAATCGATTTTTTCGATCCTCGCCATGAATAATGGCGTCGTGCCGCCGACCCTTAACCTGGATAATCCGGACGAGGGCTGTGATATTGACCTGGTGCCGCGCCAGGCCAGGGAACGCAAGGTAAGTGCCGTGCTGTCCAATTCCTTCGGATTTGGCGGTACCAACGCGACGCTTATTTTCAAAGAATTTTCATAAGCCTAAGATGGGCGGCATGAGTCGCTTCTTATATCCACTGATCATCATTTCCTTCCTGGTTGGCCTGGCCGGGCTTGGCGTTTTCGCGTGGGGCTACGGGCAGTACGTAAGACCCGGACCCGCCTTGGCCGAACGTACGGTAATCATACCCCGTGGGCGAGGCGTCGAAGGCATCGCCAATGTACTCGAACGCGCCGGCATCATCCGTGACGCGCTGATTTTTCGCCTCGGGGTCCGCTTTAGCGGCACCGATAAAGCCTTGAAGGCGGGCGAATATGTATTCCCGGCCGCGGTCAGCCCGGTTCAAGCCGCGGCCATTCTGACCAAAGGCAAAACGGTGGTCCGACGCCTGACCATCGCCGAAGGGCTGACGACCCGACAGGTTCTGGAACAGCTTCTCGCCACCGCCGGACTGGTCGGGGGCATCGATCGGCATTACCGAGAAGGCGACCTGTTACCGGAAACGTATCATTTTTCCTTCGGCGACGCCCGTGACGGCATCGCCGCCCGGATGGCCTCCTCGATGGCTGCGACGGTCGAAAGGTTATGGGCCAACCGGGCGCCGGACCTGCCGTTCCGCACGCCGGGCGAAGCCGTGGTATTGGCATCCATTGTCGAAAAGGAAACAGGAATAGCGATCGAGCGACCCAGAATCGCGGGTGTTTTTGTGAACCGACTGAACAATGGGATGCGGCTGCAATCGGACCCGACCGTGGTCTATGGGCTGACCAGGGGAGCAGGACCGCTGGGCCGGGCTTTGAGTCGTGCCGACCTGAAGCACGAAACGCCCTACAATACCTATCAAATTAGCGGCCTGCCGCCGGGACCAATCAGCAATCCGGGCATCGCGGCCATCGCCGCCGTTTTGAATCCTGAAAAAACAAATGCCCTATACTTCGTCGCCGATGGCAGCGGCGGACACGTTTTCGCCAGAACCCTGAAAGAGCACAACCGGAATGTCGCGAAATGGCGCAAGATCAAGAATTCCCAAACCCAATAGAGCTTGGGAAGTTCGGATAACTTACCGCCGGTACAGCCCCATCAGGGACGCCTTGGCGATGGTGTGGCGGTTCAGATAAAAACCGACCAGCGCGGGCGAAGCGTCGGCGTTGACGTCCAGTTTGTCAACATCCAGCGCATACACGGTGAACATATACCGGTGGGCGTGATCGCCTTTGGGAGGGCACGGGCCGCCATAGCCTGGAGCGCCAAAGTCGGTACGAACCTGGATGGCGCCTTTGGGAAGTCCCATTGAGTCGGCGGCACCGGCGCCTTTGCCTAAGCCCTCGGTATTGGCCGGAAGATTAACCACCAGCCAATGCCACCAACCACTGCCGGTCGGGGCATCGGGGTCATAGGCCGTTACCGAAATGCTTTTGGTGCCGGCGGGGATGTTGCGCCACATCAGTTCCGGCGAGATATTCTTGCCACGACAGCCAAAGCCAGCAAAAACCTGTTCGTTTGCAATGAAGCCGCTCTCCTGAATTTGCGGGCTCGAAACCGTGAACGCCGCCGCCGCTGCTGCGGCCGACTGCGGTGTGTTTAACAAAAACATCAGTCCCGCGGCGAATGCGGAATACGCAATAAGTCTCTTACCCGTCATGGTCCTGATCTCCTTGGAAGCGAATACCTGGAAATACCAAGCTTAGGGTGATCAGTTTTCCGGGGTGGGTCAAGTGACGCCCACAATTGTATAAAACGATTGATAAATTTCAGGCCGGGACTCCTAAGACATACCCAGAAATTCACCATCCCACCAGCGTTTGCGCCAACGGACGACCATTGTATTAAGGTGCAACCCGGCGATGGCGTAAGGGTCCGTCGCGGCAAATTGTTCAGCTTCGGACCGGTCGTCGGTATCAATGATCGTCATGCCGCCAACGATGGTCTGTCCGTCATCGGCCAAAATGGCACCGGAGGCGAGAATTTTTTCGCCTTGTGCCGCGAGATGAGCCCGATGGTCGTCGCGCAGGGTCTCGCGCAGTTCGGTTTTTTCCAGATTGTCACGGGCCTGGATCAGGTAAGGCATCAGTTCTTCCTTGGCAATCGGCTGATAAGTCGGTTGGAGAGCGCGACGGGCATCAGGTTCAAGAACCGTATCGCGGTCGCCATTGGCCAGGGAAAGGCGATGATGATTTTATTTCGGGCCAGCCCCCTGGCGATGATGCGAGCGGCCTTGCCGGCCTTCATCAGCATTGGCATCCTGAATGTGTTGTTAGCCGTCAGGCGGCTTTCGATGAAGCCGGGGCAGATCACTGAAACTTCGATGCCGTGGTGCCTGAGGCGACCGCGCAACGCCTCGCCATAGGCCTTGACCATGACCTTGCTGGTCGAGTAGGCGGGTGAACTGGGCATGCCCATGAAGCCCGCCAGCGAACTCATCAACGCGATTTGCCCGGCGCCGCGCCGTTGCATACGTTCGATTACCGGAAAGGCGGTGTTCAGGACCCCCGCCATGTTGACGGCGAAGATATCGCGGGCGGCGTTCTCGTCCTGACCTCCACCACCAATACCCGCGTTGGCGATGACCAAATCGAGGGGCTGGTCGTCGTCCACGCGTTCAATCCATGCCCGCATGGAGTCCCGGTCGGTGACATCGACGGTTTCGGCCATGACATCGGCGCCGCGCGCGCGACAGGCGTCGGCAACCGCCTGAAGCCGGTTATCGTTGCGTCCGGAAAGGGCCAGAAACACCCCCGGCCCGGCGTATTCCAGGGCCAAGGCCTCGCCGATACCGCTGGACGAGCCGGTGACAAGAATGGATTTAGGATTTCTCATGTTTCCTTTATACGGGCCCGCAACGCCTAAGGAAACCCGTTGAGCGCTTGTTGCCGTAGCCTGTGGCGGGTTATAAGATTGCGACGTTTGGGGATATCAGGAGTCTTTCGTTGCCAACATATTCGATGACCGGTTTTGCGCGCGCCGAAGGTTCTAATGAACACTGCTCCTGGGAATGGGAGGCGCGAAGCGTCAACGGCAAGGGGCTGGACGTACGCTGCCGGCTGCCCTCGGGTTTTGAAAACCTGGAACAGCCGGTCCGCGAGCGGGTCAAAAGCGTGCTCCGCCGGGGTAACGTTTCGGTTAATCTGAGCATAACCTGGGGGCAGGCGGCGGGGGCCTACCGGGTCAACGAAGATGTGCTGAATGGATTGGTGGCGATGCTGCCGAAGCTGTCGGCCATGGTTCCCGACGCCACACCGGCCAGTCTTGACGGCCTGCTGGCGCTAAAGGGGGTGATCGAGCTAAGCGATAGCGTGTTATCGGACGATGGTCGCGTCGAACTTGAGGCCGATATCCTGTCCGGGTTGGACGATGTCCTAAGGGCGCTGTCGGCCATGCGTCGGGAAGAAGGCGACCGCCTGGCCGACGTGCTAAGCGGGCAGATTGACGGTATTGAAAACCTGTGCGCCGAGGCGGGCAGGTTGGCGGCGCTGCAACCCGAGGCCATTGCCCAACGCCTGCGGGAACAAGTGGCGGCGCTGTTACAAAATGTTCCCGAGCTACCGGCCGAACGGTTGGCGCAGGAAGCCGCGTTGTTGATAACCAAGGCCGATATCGTTGAGGAACTGGACCGCCTGACGGCTCACGTCGGTGCCGCCCGTACCCTGTTGACGGCCGATGCCGCAATTGGTCGCAAGCTGGATTTTCTGTGTCAGGAATTTAACCGCGAGGCCAATACGCTTTGCTCAAAGTCGCCAGACGTCGAGTTGACCCGCGTCGGCCTTGACCTGAAAGCGCTCATCGAACAATTCCGGGAACAGGTGCAAAACATCGAATGACGAAATCCAACGATCTCGATCGTCGCGGCTTGATGCTGGTATTGTCGTCGCCTTCCGGGGCCGGTAAATCGACTATTTCGCGTGCGCTGATGGAACGCGACGACAATCTGACCATGTCGGTTTCGGCAACCACCCGTGCGCGACGCCCGGGCGAAGTGGACGGCAAGGATTATTTCTTTGTCGATAAGGAGGCTTTCGACGCGATGGTTCAGGGCGGCAGGATGCTGGAACACGCCCGCGTTTTCGAAAATTATTACGGCACCCCGAGAGAACCGGTGGAGGCGGCCTTGGCCGCCGGACGGGACGTCATGTTCGATGTTGACTGGCAGGGCACCCAGCAACTGGCGGACAATGCGCCGCAGGATCTGGTGCGGGTCTTCATCCTGCCGCCAAGCATGGAAGAATTGGAACGTCGATTATATGCCCGCGCCCAGGACTCCGAAGCGGTGGTAAAAAAGCGGATGGCGGAAGCAAGTTCGGAAATGAGCCACTATGCGGAATACGATTATATCGTTGTCAATAGGGATATCGACGACAGTATCGCCAAGCTCGAAGCGATCTTGGCCGCTGAACGTTTGAAACTGGAGCGCCAGATCAGCGTTCGGGACTTCATTACGAAAATGTGCGGTGGAGACGACTAATGGATAGCGACCACATCAATCGCGCCGCAGCCTACCTTGGCGAGGCGCGCCGGACCCGCCAACCCGTGGCGTTCCCGCAAGAGCTTCGCCCCGATGGCGAAGACGACGCCTACGCCGTGCAAGCGGCCCTGCATCGGTGGCAGCGGGACAACGGACAGGGCGATATCGCGGGCTACAAGATTGGTTGCACGACGCCGGTGATGCAGGAAATTTTACAGATCGACAACCCGGCGTTTGGTGGTGTGCTGGACCGTCGCATTTACCGGCACCGGGCGACCTTTCCGTTCACCGAATTTCTGGAACCCGGTATCGAATGTGAAATAGCCGTACGTCTTGCCGCCGATCTGCCGCCCCGGGGCGCGCCTTATGACCGTGACGCCGTGACGCCGGCGATAGGGGCTTGCATGGCGGCGATTGAACTTGTCGATAACCGATACGGCGATTTGTCGTCGGCCGGGACGCCCGTGATGATGGCCGACGATTTTTTTCAGTCCGCCTGCATTTTAGGGACAGAGGTGACCGACTGGCAGCGCCTCGATCTCGCTGCCGTCGAGGGCCGAACCTTCATCAATGGCAAATTGGCCGGCAGCGGCCCGGGCTCGGACGTGTTGGGGCATCCGCTACAAGCCGTTGCCTGGCTGGCCAATCGCTTTTCCGCCCAGGGCCGAAGCCTCGAGGCCGGGAATCTCATTATGACCGGGTCGCTGACGGCGGTTCAGTGGATTGAAGCAGGCCCGGCCGAAGCCACGATATCCATTGATGGCCTTGGCGATGTCGCCGTGCGGCTGGAATGACCTGTTTATTCGGCGACGGCCCTGGCGATGGCGCAGAATTGCTCGACGGTGAGCGTTTCCGCCCGTGCCGTTGGGTCGATGCCAAGATGTTCGAGGTCGATGTTCAGGTTTTTTAAACTGGCCCGCAACATCTTGCGGCGCTGCCCGAAGGCGGCCGCCGTGACTTTTTCCAGAATTTTCATGTCCGCCGGGGCCAGCGGTTCAGGGCGGGGGATTAAAGTAATCACCGTGCTGTCGATTTTTGGCGGCGGCGTGAAGGCCGTTCGGGAAATATTGAAGTCGTGCCGGGTCTCGCACAGCCATTGGGTTATCACCGACAAACGCCCGAAGGCTTTGCTGCCGGGGGCGGCGGTGATCCGGTCGGCGACCTCCTTCTGAAACATCAGGGTCAGGCTTTCGAATTGCTCTATCTGTCTCAGCCACCTCAGCAGTAACGGGGTGGCGATGTTATAGGGCAGATTGGCGATGATCCGCCGGGGTTTCGGGCACAGCGTGGATAGGTCCGTTTGCAATGCGTCGGCTTCAATCACCTGCAATTGACCGGGATAGGCCGAAGCAAGTTCGCCAAGGGCGGCGACGCAGCGGGGGTCGGTTTCCACGGCGGTGATCTGTTTGGCCCCCGCCGCGAGAAGTGCCCGGGTCAAGCCGCCGGGGCCGGGGCCGATTTCGATGATATGGCAATCGGCAAGACGGCCCGCGGCACGGGCGATGCGGCCGGTCAGGTTGAGGTCGAGCAGAAAATGCTGGCCGAGCTTTTTCCGTGCATCGAGGCCATATTTTGCGATTAACTGCTTCAGGGGCGGCAGGTCGCGGTCGGTTTCGGTTGCTGTCATCGGGCATTCCGTCTGTGTGCCATATCGGCAGCCATGGCGATAGCGGCGAGCAGGCTGGTTTCTTTGGCCTGGCCACTGCCGGCGATATCGAAGGCGGTGCCGTGATCGGGGGATGTTCGCACGAACGGTAGGCCGAGCGTTACATTGACCGCGCCGTCGAAGTCGATGGTCTTGATCGGAATCAGCGCCTGGTCGTGATACATGCAGATGGCGGCGTCATAGCCGCTGCGTGCCGCGGCATGGAACAGTGTATCGGGTGGCCACGGACCGGATGAGTCGACACCGCGTTTTTGCAGTTCGTCGATGGCGGGGCCAATGATGGTTTCTTCTTCGCGCCCCATGCCGCCGCCCTCGCCGGCGTGGGGATTTAGCCCGGCGATAGCGATCCGGGGTTTGGCAATGGCGAAGTCATTTTTCAGGGCGTCGGCGGTGATCATGCTGATGGCGACGATGGTTTCCGTGCTCAGGCTATTGATAGCCTCGCGTAAGCTAACATGAACCGTCACCGGCACGACCCTTAGCGAGGGGCAGGCCAGCATCATTACCGGCGGTGTCGCAATGCCGGCGAGAGAGGCCAGGAATTCGGTGTGGCCGGGAAACCCGAAGCCGGCCTGATACAGGCTCTGCTTGTGGATCGGGTTGGTGACAACGGCGGCGGCCTGTCCCGCCTCGACAAGCCGGACGGCCGTTTCGATAGATGCCAGAACGGCCCCGGCATTGCCCGGGTTTGGTGTGCCGGCGATGGCTTCGATGGGCAGTGGTGTATGAAGCACGGGCAGGGCATGGGGGAACACGTCGGTTGCTTCCGCCGGACTCTCAATGATCTGGATCGGCGCGGCGATGGCTGAATTCCGGGAAACAGATTCCAGATGGTTCGCATCGCCGATCAGAAAAAAGGGCAATGCGGCGGCGTCGGTCCGTAATCTCCGCCACGCTTTAAGGGTGATTTCGCCGCCGATTCCCGCCGGGTCGCCGATGGTAAGCGCCAGGGGCGGGGGAGGCGTGGCGTTATCGACAACGCCAGACATCGCTAAATCCTTATATCCAGAAAGGCCGTCCGGCGAAGGTCGCGCAAATGGCGTCGGGCCAGGATATCGAGCCGGTCGTTAAGAAGAGATGTTTCAATGTTGTCCCGAATTTGGCTTAAGGTCAGCTTGCCTTCGCGCCCGCAAACCATCAGAACCGCGACGCCGTCACCGGAGCGAATCGGTTGGCTGGGCTTGTTGATCGCCAGGTCTCCCACCAGTTTGCGGGTTTGCGCCGGGAGCGACGCGGTCTTCACCTTGCCTAGCCTGCCGGATAGCTTGGACCCGGTTTTCTTGGCAATATCGGCCATTGCATCACAACTTGTCGCGCCTGCGGTCATCTTCGCCGCCGCATCCAGCCCTGCCTTGACATCGTCAGCGGTGGCCGATGGTGGCAATGGCAGGTATACCTGAAACAGGTCGACCTTTTCATCGTCGGAAGTCAGGCCCTGGCCGATACGCGATTTTCGTTTGAGCAAGATATGGAACCCGGAAAGGGTTTGCAGCGGGGGCGAAAGGCTGCCATCGGCCATGTTAGCAATGGCTTTATCGAGTTTGGGGGCGAGTTGGCCCTGCCGAATCCAGCCAAGGTCACCGCCAACGGCGGCGGAGGCGCTCTGCGAAAGGTTCCGGGCCAAAACGGAAAAGTCGGCGCCGGCTTTCAACTGGGAAATGATATTGTCGGCGACTTTCCTGAACTCGCCTGCATTTTCCGGTTTGTCGATCGCCAGAAATATTTCGGCGACAAGATATTCCGGTTTGCCTTTGCTCTTCGATATTTCGTTTATGATATCATCGATTTCTTCGCTGCCGATGGATATTTCGGAACGGAATAGTTGATTTACCGTACGCCCCCAGCCTATCTGGGCTCGTAGCTTATTCATCAGAACGTCCTTATCGACGTTGATCTGCGCGAGGTATTCTGTAAGCTTTTTGGGCGTCATTTTGCTTCTGCGGGCGATGGTGGCGAACGCACGATTAACTTCTTTATCCGAAACCTTGATGCCAAGGCGTTTGGCTTCCTGTATCTGAAGTTTTTCGTTTATCAGCTGGTTGAGGACCTGACGGGCATGCCGCCGTCGGTTCTCCGGAGTGTTTTTCTGATTAGATGTGGCGATCAGCAGATCGATCCGGGATTGAAGGTCGAACAGCGAAATAACGTCTTCGTTGACCACGGCCGCAATGCCAAGGGTTTCCTGTGCCTTGGAAGCGTTCGTCGAAGCCACGGCAAAAACAAGAAGCGCCATCGCCGCTACTGAAAAATAATATCGAGATAGGGATAATTTCATTTTTGGCCGTGGTTTTTCGTGTGTTTCAAATGACTATGGTAGCGCCGCTTTAATCAGGCGGGAATAGGAGACTGCATTTTTCGAGTTCCTGGCCGCTAATTGTTGAACAGACTGACGCTGGGCGAGACCTCGCCGAGCGTTTTAAAGAGGATACGGAAAATGACGGAATTTTCCGGGCGCAGATCGCGATTCACGAAAAAAGTTCGTGAAAACTCGGACGTAAACAGAAAGCATTCATCTTCATACGTCAATCCGAGATTGGCTGAACGAAATTCGCTGGCGGCGACATCCCGCGTCGCCCGGACCGATCCGCGCCAGTAACGGCTTAACTGGGATGACAGGTTACCGGATAATTCCTCGCGACCGGAAAATTCACTGCCTTGCTGAGGGTCGATGAAGGTGTAATCCGAGTTGAGCGAAAGGGCCGGGCCCCCGACGGAAACGCTCAACTCGTTCCGCTTGAAATTCAGGCTTCTTTTGTCGATGCGGGTGCGGTAATTCAACCTCAGGAAACTTCCGGGTGAGGCGTGCAGGCGACCGACAATGTCGGAAAAATTGTCTTCAAGCCCTGAATTGCGAGAAAATGTGTCGTCGGCCTTGTAACGATAACTTTGGCCGATCAGCAAGGTCGTGTTGCCGCCCTTGCGGCCAAACACACCCCACTTGAAACCGTAATTGATGCGGGGACCGCCTTCGACCCGGTCAAGTCCGGAAAACCGGTTGGTGCTGAACAGGTTGGTATCGTCGAACTCGAAATTCTGGCTGTCTTCATCGGGGATGGTATTCGGGTTGCCGCCGTAGGGGCTGACGACGACCGAAGCGATTGGTTCGAACAGCTGGTAAACGCTGCCATTTTTGCCTTCCTCGCGGACAAACGGATAGCGCCAGTCCAGCGCGATCTGGGGCCGCACGCGGTACGACAGGCCGGTGTATTTGTCGCCATTGTTCTTGACCAGACCGTTGACGTGGTACAGGTCACCTCTGAGCGATGTTGACAGCGTGTAGGAATCCCCAAACGGCGAGATGTAGGGAAGTTGCCAGCTGCTTTTAAGTGAAAATCTGCGGGTGTCGGTCCCCTGTGAGCGGCTTAAGGCAACGGCATTGATGTCCAGCTTGGTCTGGCCGCCAAAACGGTCTGGTTCGCTTTCGTGAGCGTATTCAACGTACGGCAATATCAGCGGCGTCGATAGATCCCCTGTCGTGTCTTGCAGGGACTGGAAGCCGGTCGCGTTGGCGTACAGGTAGTTACGCTTTCTGAAGCCTTCGATAAACGCTTGCGAGGCCAGGGAATTTCTGGTCTCCGGCAGGGTGTTATCGGTGGTGAATTTATACCGGGACATATAGGTCGAGTCAGTGGCCCGGTTGATGTCAAATCCCCAGCGCCATGTTTCGTCATAATTAAACCGCCCCTTGGTGGCGATGTGCCCCCTGATTCCATGGGTACCATTTTCGGTGGAATAGGTTTGCTTGTTCGTGGCGGTGTTTCTGGTGATGGAGCCTTTGGCCATGAACTCACCGTCGGTAAAATTATGGCGATATTCACCGGCCATCACGAGGCCCTGTTTGCCGGTGAATATCGGGATCAGGGTTGCATCCGAATTGGGCGCGATACTGAAGAAATAAGGGGTGGCGATCGCCGCGCCCAGAGTCGTTGAACCGCCGAATATCGGCGCCAGAAATCCGCTTCTTCGTTTTACCGTCGGGTCGGGGTGCGACAGGTACGGGGTGTACAGCACGGGTACCCCCGCGAACTCCAGCCAGGCGTCGGTATATTCGACGGTCTGCCGATTTTTGTCATGAACGACCTTGACCGCCTTGATTTGCCATAACGGCGGGCGGGACGGGTCTGCTTCGCACAGGCGGCAGGGCGAGTAGACGACCTGGCTCATTTCAAGCCGGGTGCCATTGATTCGCCGTCCGCCGCTCGATGCAATAAGCGCCTTGTCGCTTAGAATTGCTCGCAGGTTCTCGATGATGCCGTTCTTGATATCGCCACTCAGTTCCATAAATTCCGCGAAGACGACTTCGCCGGTCGGTTCCATAAGGGTGACATTGCCTGACGCACTCAGCAAGTCCTGCCGCCGGTTGTAGACGACGACGTCGGCGTACAGAATGCGCGGGTCACTTATAACCTTCACGTTTCCGCGTGCGGTGACGATATCGAGATCACGATCATATTGCATTTCGTCGGCGGAAAACCGGACATCATTATTGATCGGCGTATCTGTCTGGCCGACACCGGTCGCCGCCATCGCATGCGAAGACAGGGTTGCCAGCAGCAACAGGACGGCCCAGGTAATGGCGGCGCGGACCGTCGTCATGGGCCTGAATGGTATTGGCGTCAGCATCATCGGTTAACCATCTTCGAGATGAAGTAACATGGCAAGGCCCAGTAACGTCGCGACGCCCGAAGGCGCCCAGGCCGCAAGCGTTACCGGTATGCTGTCGGAAAGACCGAGCGCGAAGACGACGTCGGAGAAGAAGTAGAGCACAAATCCGGCTAAAACGCCGCCCGAAACAACATATACCGTACCGCCGCGCCGCGATTGACGCAGCGTGAATGTCGCCGCGATCAAGACCATCGCGCACATTAGCAGCGGCGTCGCCAACAGACTATGCCAGTGCAGCCGATGCCGAATTGCCGAAAACCCGGCCTTTTCGAGGGTCTTGATGAAGCCCGGCAAATCCCAGAATGACATGGTCTCCGGCGGCGCAAAGTTATCCTGGATGGATGCCAGCGTCAGGTCGGTTTCCAGCCAGAATTCATCTGAAAACGTCGACGCTTGATCGGGGGTATAGGTCCATACATTCCGCATGTGCCAGAAACCGTCCTCTAACTTGGCGCTTTCGGCATCAATGCGCCGGATGAATTTGTCGGTTCCTTCATAGACAAAAACGTTTACCGTTCCTAATTCCACATCCGATCCCTGCTGCAGGACATTTTTTGCGAAAATGACCGATTGCCCTTCCTTGTTAGACTGGCGCAGCCATAATCCGGTATCCGAAAGCGCCAGGAAGCTGGTCTGGCCTTTGAAGACGGCGGCTTCGATGCGTTGGAAGCGGGACAACGTGACGGAGGTCAGCGGATTGAAGACCGCCACCTGGAGAATCCCCATCACCAGCGCCAGCAGGAGTACGGGCAGCATGAACTGCCAGGCGGAAACACCGGCGGCGCGCGAAACGACCAGTTCATGATTCCGGGTCAATCGCCAGAAGGCCGCCATGCCGCCAAACAAAACGGCGAACGGAAATAGTTGCTGGCCCATATTGGGTAACTTTAGCGCCGCCATTTCCATGACAAGTGAAAAACTGACATCGGGTTTCGATGCCGCACGGCGGAGAAGCTCGATACTGTCAACCAGAAAAATCAGTGTCAGCAGCATGACAAACACCGATGCAAAACTGAGCAAAAACTGCCAACCGATATAGACGGACATTGTCGGTGATAAACGCATGTTCCGCCCCTATATCGACATCTTTGACGTGTTCGATCGTTTGGCTTTCGGCATGCCCAGCACGAAATAGAAACCGCCGAAAATGGGTAAGAAGCCAAGGCCATACATCAGCGGGATCAACGACAGGTTCTTGGCGGCAGCGTTCTCCAGAGCCAGCATCGAGCCCAGATATATGGCGGCGACGATGGATGCCAGCAGAATGCGGCGTGATTGCGTTCGGCGCGTGAAGCTGCCTGATATAAGAAAGGCCAGCCCTATCATTGTATATCCCAGCGACGATACCGGTGACAGCAGACGCTTATGCCCCTCGACGGTGAACTTGCCGTAATCCTTGACGTTGAGGCCAGGGTCGTCCTTAAGGTGAAAAAGCTCATAAACCGTGCGTTCCCTGGCTTCACGGTAGCGCCCTTGCCTGACCTTGCCGTTGACGTGCAACTCGAAAATGTAACGGTCGAAATACAAAATTGAAAGTTGATGGGTCTTTTTATCGACGGTTTGCCTGTTGCCGTTGAACATGACGACGCGAGACCCTTTTTCGGCGTCAACCAGGGCCCCTCTTTCGGCCAAGAGGGTCACCGCCCCGTCCGGGTCGCGTCCATCGTGAACCAGAATGCCGTGTAATTGTCCATCACTGGAACGCTCACGGACGTAGACCGTGACGTTCTTCGATATCTCGTTGAATGCGCCCTCCTGCAGCAGAACATGGGAGTAGCTGTCGAGCACTTCCCACTGCATTTCCCTGAATTTACGATAGGATTCCGGCAGGAAATACAGGTTCAGGGCATAACCGATAACCATCACACCGAGGGTCAGCGTGATGGCCGGAATGGAAAGCCCTATCTGGCTTTGCCCCGACGCCCGCATAACCACCAGTTCCCGATCCGATATCAGTTTCGAATAGACGAAGACAACGACGATGAAGAGCGCCACCGGCAGGACGATTGTCAGAAAATTTGGCAGCAAAAGCAGGTTTAATTTTATGAAGACACCGGTGGAAATTCCCCGGTTGACGATCATCTGGACCAATCGGAGAGACTGGGTCAGCCAGATAATGCTCGTCAATCCAGTCGTGACCAGCACCATCCCCATGAACAACTGCATCAGGATGTATCTATTGAAACCGTTCATTTTGTATGATTTACCGTCGAATTGACCGCCAAAATGTGCGAGAAACTCCGAAAAATCAAGGTCTAAACGGTTTTTGTTTATATTTCGTCAATGTTGGTTTCGGTTACGGACGGGCCGCCGTGGATGACTTTCTCGCATAATCCCGAAACATCGCTCAGGACATGATCGGCATAAAACCGGGCGGTGGCAATTTTTGCCGAGTTAAATGCGCTGTTTGCATCGCCTTTCTGTCCTGAACGGGTGACGGCAAGCGCCGCCGATCCCATCATCCAGCCACCGGCGGTGTTGCCCAACAGCGCCAGGTAGGGCACGGCGACGGCCAAGGCGCCGTCAACGTCGCGCGAGTAGCTTGTGACAATCCAGTCCGTTGCCGTTTCCAGCGCCGCCAGGGCGTCTTCGAGGCGCCGGGCGATGCTGGCCAGGGTGTCGTCCCCCATGGCGAACAGGTCTGCGACAACGGTCTTTATTTCGGCCATCAATGCCTTGGCCGTATCGCCGTTTTCCCGAGCGATCTTGCGGCCGATCAGGTCGATTGCCTGAATGCCGTTGGTGCCTTCGTAAATGGTCGCGATCTGGGAATCACGCAGGTGCTGGGCGGCGCCTGTTTCCTCGATAAATCCCATCCCGCCATGAACCTGGATACCGGTGCTGGCGATGTTGACGCCGTTGTCCGTGGACCAGGCCTTTACCACCGGGATCAACAGATCGACCAGGCCCTGGGCGCGGCGGCGTTCGGCTTCGTCGGGGTGGCGCTTGGCGGTATCGAGTTTGGCCGCCGTGAAATATGACAGCGCGCGGGCGGCTTCCGTTCGGGCTTTCATGGACATCAGCATGCGTTTGACGTCGGGATGATGAATGATCGTCGTCGGGGCTGGGTTATCGCCGCTGGCGGCGCGGCTCTGGACCCGTTCGCGGGCAAAATCACGGGCCTGCTGGAAGGCGCGTTCGCCGATCGCGACACCCTGCAGGCCAACGGCCAGCCGGGCGTTGTTCATCATCGTGAACATATAGCGAATTCCGTTGTGTTCTTCGCCGACCAGGTATCCGAGCGCGCCGCCATTGTCGCCGAACGCCATCACGGCGGTCGGGCTGGCGTTGATGCCCAGCTTGTGTTCAATGGAGACGCACCTCAAGTCGTTGCGTTCGCCGAGAGAGCCATCGTCGTTGACCAGAAATTTAGGCACCGCGAACAGCGAAATACCTTTAATGCCGGCCGGGGCGTCGGGCAGGCGGGCCAACACCATGTGAACGATGTTGTCCGTCATGTCGTGTTCGCCGTAGGTAATGAAGATTTTCTGTCCGGTGATCCGGTAGTTTTCCCCATCCCGTTCGGCCTTGGTCCTGAGTTGGGCGAGATCGGTGCCGGCCTGAGGTTCCGTCAGGTTCATGGTGCCGTTCCATTCGCCCGTCACCATTTTTTCCAGGAAGCGAGCCTTGAGGTCGTCCGAGCCGTGGGCGGATAGCAGCTCGACAGACCCTTGGGTCAACAACGGGCAGAGGGAAAAAGCCATGTTGGCGGAATTCCACATTTCCGATAGTGCCGTCGATACAAGCCACGGCAACCCCTGACCGCCATACTCGGGGTCGAACGGTACCCCGTTCCAACCGCCCTCGACAAATTGCGTGTAGGCTTCCTTGGCGCCCTTTGGCGTTCTGACAATGCCGTTGTCGATCTGGCAGCCCTCGACGTCGCCTTCGTGGTTCAACGGTGCCATAACGTCCGCGGCCAGCTTGCCGGCTTCCTCAAGGATGGCATCGACCAGGTCGGGCGTCGCGTCTTCATAGCCTGGCATGTGGTTGATGGCGTTTAAGTCACAAAGTTCGTTGATAACGAAACGCATGTCTTCGGTTGGGGCCGCATAATCGGACATTATAAATAGACCTACTGCAAAAATGATGAATTTCAGGAAGGGCCAATGGGGGGCCCTTTTCAAGGTGGAAGTTTAACAGCGCGTGGTTTAATCACAAACTGCAATTACGGACGTCAGGTGCGCCGGAAAATGCCATTGAGTTAGTCGTGGTGGTTAACGTGGGCGCGAATATTTGCGCTGATTATAGCGGCAATTCTTCCCGTTTCGTCCAGTGCCGGGTAGGTCCAGTGCTGCAGTTCCCCGTCAAAAGTCCTTATTATTCCGGCCTCTCGCATCATCGCGTGAAAGCGATCAAATTTTTTCGACCCGCCTGCCAGCGGCAAAATCATGACAGGCTTTCCCGTCGCCGATGCTTCCGTGATCATTGATGCGGAATCGCTGGTGACGAGGATATAATCGGCGATCGCGAGCATTCCCGGATACGGGTTTTCACCCTCGCCATCCCAGACGAATATAGGATCCCCTTGCAGCGCCGTGCGGATACGCTTCGCATTTTCCGCACCTGTGCGGGACGAGCACGTGACGATCAATCCGCATCCCCTGCCTGCCAGGACTTTCAAATTATCGATGATCGTGGTCGTAATTTCCGATGTGAGTTTGTAGGATTTGCTATTGCCGCCGATCAATACGGCGACAAGGGGACGGGGCAAATTAGCAAATTTGCCGTGAAAGTCCCGCCTCGCCGCTGCGAGTTTTTCTTGGCTGATTTTATGTAGAGCCCCAAGCGTGGAGATTACATTTTCGCCGCTCAGGGAATCGTGACGAGGCGGGGCCAGCAGATCGAAATATTTCGGCGGAACGCGCGGATCCTGAATGTGGACCGTCATCGTCCTGCCGTGGCTCAGTCTCTTGATTGCAATCGAAAGGGCGACGCTCCTGCGGCCACAGGTGATTAAAAGGTCCGGCCACGGCGGCAACAGCGGATCGGCGCCTTTTCCCACCCCCTTAAGTGCAAAAGGCGCACGGTGTCCGGGCAGCCATCTCCAGGGTGCCTTCAGGCTGACAATTTTTTCCTGATGGGGAATGCCAATCCGGTCCGCCAGACCGGTCACCTGAGACCGCATTCCTGCCTCGCCCGTTGTCATCGTCCAACATTCAAGACGTGTCAGCGGGTCGCGGGGAGGCTGGGTTGAATGTGTATTGCTGGCTATCGAATTCGGCCTTGTCTGTTTGTCGCTGCGTCTATCGAACCGAATTAACGGGGGTGTCGGCAAACGCCAGCTCTTCCCGGGCGCGCCATTGATCGGTCACATAATTAATGATCAGGCTTTTCCGGATACCGGACATGGGCCGTTTTTCATACCCATGCCACGTGTCGTCGGCGGGGATAAAGATGGTTCCATGGTTGGTATTGGCATTGGACATGCCCCAAACCGTATTCGCGTCCTTGTAAATCGTCGTACCCCAAAGGTGAGCATCTTCATCACGGGACAAGTGAACGAGCATTGTGAACTTTTTGACCCTGATATCCGTGTGGGGCTCAAGCCAGAAACCGGGTCCGTCCTGCGTATATTCGATTCTAAGATAGGTTCCCCCAAGGTCGATCTCACACAGGTCCTCGATGGCCCGGATTGTCTCGGGGCTTTGGAGGGCACCGGCAATTTTTCCGCAAATCGGAAATTCGCGCTGACGGGCGGCATCGAAATATCCACGTTTGTCGTTATTGCCCTGCCGCTGCCCGCTGGAATAATCCATTTGCGGCACGGCGATTGGAAGCGCGAGAAGGTCATCAATGTGGTTATCGGAGAAAATATCGTTCAATAGCCAGTGCCGATAGGGAATATCTTTTCTGTCGCTGTTTTTCAGCGCCCCGATAAAGCTTTTTTTCACGTCGGCGGAACCGCTCATGACATATCCTCAAAAACCCCGGTTGCAGGCTGCGTAGGTGTGTAACGCGGCGATCATACGCAATCGGCGCGGCAATTCAAACAACTTCTCCCGCGCTATTGCGAACGGCAAAAAGGGGATGCTCCAAATCGGAACATCCCCCATATTGCAGTGCTTTGGATCCGGGTTTAGTAAACGTCGTTGCGCGTGTTGAAGACGTTGAATTTACCCGTTGGCGTGATCAAGCGTTTGTCCTTGATGACTTTTTTCAATTTGCGCGTTTTGTCATCAATAACGACGATCGCCGATTCCTGAGTCTTGCCATTCCAGACAGAGAACCAGACTTCGGTGCCGTCCTTGTTGTATTCACCCTGGACAACCCGGCGAACACCTTCGCTGATGCCTGACATTTCACCAATCGGAAGAACCTCGTAAGGTTTATCCAGATTATTGATGTCGAACACGGCGACCGAAGAAGAGATTTCGGCGTCCGGGTTCAGCGGGGTATCGACCCACAGGTTTTTCGATTTCGGGTGGGTTTTGACGAACAGCGATCCGCCACCCTGGCCTTCAAGGTTCTGCACGACCTTCCATGCATATTGCGGATGGCCCTTGGGATCGGTGCCAATCAACGTGATCGCATCGTCGCCAAGATCGCTGGTCGCCCAGACAGGGCCGTACTTCGGATGAATGAAGTTCGCGCCACGGCCCGGATGGGGTTTATTGCCGACGCCGGCTTTTTCGTTGATCAACTTGACCAGCTTGCCTTCCTTGGTGTCGATAACGACAATTGTATTACGCGCATTCGCCGCGACCAGGAAATAACGACCGGTCGAATCAAGGCCACCGTCATGCAGGAACCGTTCGGCGTCAATCGTCGTCACCTCGAGGTTTTTCAGGTCCGTATAGTTGACCAGCAGAACTTTGCCGGTTTCCTTGACGTTGACGATGAATTCAGGCCGGTAGTGCGAACCGACAATAGAGGCGACACGAGGTTCAGGATGGTACTCCTGGGTGTCAACCGTCATGCCGCGGGTCGAGACGACCTTCAACGGTTCGAGCGTGTTGCCGTCCATGACCACGTATTGAGGCGGCCAGTACGCGCCGGCAATGGCGAACTTGTCTTCATACCCTTTGGCCTTCGACGTTTCGACCGAGCGGGCTTCCATGCCGATCTTCAGGGAAGCGACCGTTGCCGGTGTCTTCATCCAAAGGTCGATCATGCTGACCAAACCATCGCGACCGATCACGAACAGGTAGCGGCCACTCGCTGAAATTCGGCTGATATGAACGGCATAGCCGGTTTTAATAATGGTTTTGATTTTGTAAGAGGCACCATCGATCAAGGCGACTTCACCGGCATCACGAAGGGTTACCGAGAACAAATTATCGATATCCATGTCGTTCATTTTTTTGGTCGGCCGTTTTTCAGGTGGGATCATGACCTTCCAGGACTTCTTTATCTCGACCATGCCCCATTCCGGTGGAACCACCGGTTCGTTCAACAGGTAGCGGGCCATTAAGTCGATTTGTGCTTCGCTGAGTTGCCCGGACGTACCCCAGTTGGGCATGCCGGCGGGTGATCCGTAGTTGATGAAGTCCTTCAGATAATCGTAACCCAGTTTTTGGGTGATCTTGGTGGTAAGTGGCTTGCCGGTAGCGCCTTTGCGCAGCACGCCGTGGCAGCCGGCGCATCTTTCGAAAAATATCTTGTTCGCAGCCTTAAATTCCGCATCGGTAAGCGTCGGTGCGCCTGCCTTGGCGCCTGGCCGATCGACCTTGGGCATGACGTCAAGAGACGGCTGATATTTGCCGCCGGGGGATGTTTGATGACTTTTCAGATTTTTTGGCTCGGATTTCTCTGCTGCCCCTGCCGGTACGGCCACGATGGCAGCAAGAACACCCGCCAAAATCCAGCGGCCTTTGAGTAAATGCCTACTCATTTGAACTCTCCAATTTAACCGTTAAAAAAAACCCGCCCCCCGGTCGGAAATTGTCAATAGCCTGGGTATTCCGATCTTAGAAGAGGCCGCGTGACCGAAACCGGCAAATGGATGGCTCCGATTCACTATCATAATTTGAACACAATTCACGTCCTGTTGAGTTGACTTCCGTCAAGGCTCAACATGAAATTGGAGGCTATCAGTATTCGTTCGTACGGGTTCTGGTCGTTACTGTTCGTGAATTAAGTATGGGAGCCGGAATTGCGAGACATCTGGCGGGGGAACATGCATGGCTCTGAAGCGGTGCCTCGGATTTCTTTTTCTGATCATTGTGACGTTGCCGGCGCATATTCCAAATGCCGCCGCAGCCGAGCTTGAGCGTTTTCTGACACCGGAGAATCTGGCCAAGGTTTTCCCCGGCGCGGATCAAGTCGGTAACGTCGTCGAACAGCCGCCGTCGGCGCCGGTGTTTAAAGCTGACCATCTCGTTGGCTACGTCTATTTGACGTCCGATGTCGTCAATTCCGCCGGTTACTCAGGTAAGCCGGTAAAAATTCTAGCGGCGTTTGATCTTGCCGGTCGGGTTACCGGCGCCCTTGTCGTGGAACACCAGGAACCCATACTGATTCTTGGTATTCCCGAAAGCAAACTGGACACCTTCATTTCCCAGTTCAAGGGCAAGGACCTGCGCCAGCGGGTCAGGGTCGGGGGCGCTGCGGGGGGCGGCGAATCCCGTGTCGATATGGTCAGTGGCGCGTCCATTACCTCATTGGTGTTCGGCGACAGTGTCATGCGGGCCGGTCGCATGGTTGCCCGGGCCTTGGGCGTCATCGGCCCCGCCGATCATCTGGCGCGCGGTGATATCGACATGGAAATGTTTGTCGTTGCCGACTGGCCGACGCTTGTTGCCGACGGGTATCTGAGGCGCCTGCGCCTGAGCAAGGGCGATGTTGCCGCGGGCTTCTCACGCCACGAAACCGACGCCGAGAAGGACAAGCTTTTTATCGATCTTTTTACCGGGCTGGTCACGCCGGAGATGATCGGCCAAAACCTGTTTGGTTTTGCGGCTTACAATATGTTAATGGCGGCACGGCCACCGGACGCGCAGTTGATCATGGTTGCGGGGAACGGCTTTTACTCTTTCCGTGGGTACAGTTATCGGCGGACGGGGTATTTTGAGCGGCTGCAATTGGTGCAGGGGAACAAGACGATTCGTCTAACCAGAGAAATGCACCAGAGGGCGCCCAGGCTTATGATAGCCAACGGCATCGAATTCAGGGAACTCAGCCTTTTTACATTGCCGGTCGAAAGTGGATTCAATCCGGCGAAGCCATGGCGTCTCGAACTGCTGGTCGAAAGCGATGAAGCGGATGGCGAGCCGCAGTATACCGGGTTTCCTCTTAACTACGTTATCCCCAAGAAACTTCTCAAGGCATCTGCCGCCTCTACCGCCAGCATCAAACAGGCATCGATTGATCGACCGTTGTGGGAACGGCAATGGTTGGCTAATGCCCCTCATATCGTCATTCTGGTTATTGCCCTGACGCTACTTTCGGGCCTTCTGGTGATCGAAGACTGGGCGACCAAGTGGGGGAAGTCGGTTGACATGTTCCGGATCGGTTTTCTGATCTTCACGCTGGTCTATCTAGGCTGGTTTGCCTCGGCCCAGTTGTCGGTGATCAATGTTCTGACGTTTATCAATGCCCTGTTGAGCGGGTTCAATTGGGACTTCTTCCTTTTGCAACCGTTGATTTTTATCTTGTGGGGGTTCGTCGCCCTGGTGCTGTTGTTTTGGGGGCGGGGTGTCTTTTGCGGCTGGTTGTGCCCGTTCGGCGCTTTTCAGGAATTGATCAACCGGGTCGCCGTGCGATTGCGAATACCGCAATTTCAATTGCCCTTTGCCGTTAACGAACGTTTGTGGGCCGTCAAATACATCATTTTCCTGGGACTTCTGGCGTTGTCGCTGGGGCCGATTGAAACGGCCGAGAAATTGATCGAGGTCGAACCCTTCAAGACGGCTATTGCACTGAAATTCATACGGGCCTGGCCGTTCGTGGTTTATGCCATCTCGATCCTGGTTATCTCGTTGTTCGTCAATCGGGTGTTTTGCCGGTACCTGTGTCCGCTTGGTGCAGCGCTGGCGATCCCGGCCAATAACCGTATGTTCGACTGGCTCAAGCGCCACCATCAATGCGGCGTCGATTGTCAGGTATGCGCCATTCGCTGCCCGGTGCAGGCAATACACCCCGACGGTCATATCGATCTGCATGAGTGCATTTACTGCCTCGATTGTCAGAGCGTCTATCATGACGATACGCTCTGTCCGCCAATGGTTGAAAAGCGCAAGCGGCGGGAGCGGCGGCAGGCGTTGGACCGTGGCGAGAATGTAGTGCGCGCGACCGCCAGGGAGGGCGCCGAATGATCACTCGCCGTCGATTTATCTCGATCACGGCGGCCTTTGGCGCCGCCACAGTTGCCGGCGGCATTATGCCGGGCGCTTCCTCCGCCAAGGCGATACGCTGGCGGGGTGAGGTGCTGGGTGCGGATGCTGAAATTATCATTCATCACCCCGATCCCGAATTAGCCAGGCAATTGATCGCACTCGGAATCGACGAAGTGGGGCGGCTGGAACGGGTGTTCAGCCTGTACCGTTCTGATTCGGAACTGGCGGCGCTCAACGCGACGGGCATGCTTCGTCGGCCAAGCCATGACATGCTGCGGCTGCTTTCGCTCAGCCGTCATATCGGGCGCCTGACCGACGGTGCGTTTGACGTCTCCGTGCAACCGCTATGGCGCCTGTATGCCGATCATTTCGGCCGACCGGGCGCCGACCCTGCCGGTCCCGGCGCGGACGCACTTTCAGCCGCCACGAAATTGGTCGATTATCGGGCGGTTCGTTTCGACGCGGCTGCGGTCCGGTTTGACAAATCCGGCATGGCGCTGACGTTCAATGGGATTGCCCAAGGATATATCACCGACCGGGTCGCCGATATCCTGCGCCGGGGCGGGCTGACCCACGTCCTGACAAATATGGGTGAGATTTATGCCGCAGGCGGGGCCGGCGAGCGGCCATGGCGGGTTGAAAGCCGGGCGACCGGCGGCGTTCTCGACATAACAGACGGCGCCCTGGCGACCTCGGAAGGGGCGGGCACGCGGTTCGATGTATCGGGCCGGCATCATCACTTGCTGGAACCGCAAAGCGGCAGATCCGCTCACTACTATGACGCGGTGACGGTCCGCGCCAGGGATGCCGCCACGGCCGACGCCCTGTCGACCGCCCTTTACGTAATGCCGCCGGAACGGGCCCGGCGGGTGTTGGCGGCACTGCCGGGGACGCAGGCTTATTTTAGAAAAGCGGAAAAAAATTCGGTCTAAAGAATTTTGCCCGGATTAAAAATTCCGTCCGGGTCGAGGGCCTGTTTCATCCGTCGCATCAGGTCGATTTCGACATCGGATTTATAACGTGCCACATCGTCGCGTTTCAAAATGCCGACGCCGTGTTCGGCGCTGAAGCTTCCGTTCATCTGCATGACCAGATCATGGACCTTGCGGTTGATGTCCTTCCACTTGGCCAGATAGATATCGCTATCCATGCCGACCGGCTGGCTCAGGTTGAAGTGAATGTTGCCGTCGCCGGCGTGCCCGAAGGCGCAAACACGGATGCCGGGAACCTCATTTTCGACCAGGGCGGTGGCGCGTTCCAGGAATTCGGGAACGCTGGAAACCGGCACCGCGACATCGTGCTTGATCGATCCGCCTTCGTATTTCTGGGCTTCCGGTATGGTTTCACGCAGCCGCCATAAGTCGGCGGTCTGCGCGCCGCTTTCGGCGAACACGGCGTCGGTGATAACGCCGTCTTCAAGCGCCTTCCCGAGGACTTCTTCCAGGGCCAGGCGTAGATCCTTGCCCATGCCGCCGGCTTCCACCAAGGCATAGTGCGGGTGGGGTTGGTCGAACGGATCGCTACAGCCATCGATGTGCCGGACGGTAATGTCGAAGGCGAACCGGTTGATAATTTCGAACGCCGTCAATCCGTCGCCGACGGCATTGCGGACACGGCGGAATAGCGCCAGCATGGCTCGCGAATCGGGGCCGGCGCAAAGCGCGGTTTCGCGGTGTGTCGGGCGGGCATACAATTTCAGAACGCAGGCGGTGATGATGCCAAGCGTCCCTTCCGATCCCATGAACAGGTGCTTCAGGTCATAGCCGGTATTGTCCTTGCGCAGGCGGCTCAGGCCGTCCCAGATGCGACCGTCGGCCAGAACCACCTCGAGTCCAAGGACAAGGTCCCGGGCATTGCCGTACCGCAGGACCTGCACGCCTCCGGCATTGGTCGCCAGATTGCCTCCAATGCGGCACGACCCTTCGGCTCCCAGGCTAAGCGGGAAAAGCAAACCGGCATTTTCGGCCGCTTGCTGGATATCGGCCAGGATGACGCCTGCTTCCACCGTCATGGTCTGGTTGATCGGGTCGATGTCACGGATGTGGTTCATCCGCTCCGTCGCAAGGACGATACCGCTACGATCCGTGAACATCGGAACGCCGCCGCCGACCAGTCCGGTGTTGCCTCCTTGCGGCGTGATCCCCAAACCGGTTTCGGCGCAGATGCCGACGACAAGGGCGGTTTCTTCGCTGGTCGCGGGACGTGCGACACCGGCGCAGACACCCGTGAACAAGCCGCGCTGTTCGGACAGGTAACGGCTCATGTCATCCGGTCGGTCGATCCATCCGGGCGGACCCAACAGGTCGCGGAGTTTCTTTATCGCGTCATTCATCCCTCGTTTCCCGCCGCTGCCCGTCGCAGGCGGTCGTTGATGGCGACTCCCAGACCTTCTTCGGGGACCGGCATGACCGCGATGCCGTTGAAGCCGGGCTGGTCGAGCATGTGAAGCATGGCGAACAGGTTGGCCGCCGCTTCCTTCAGGTCGCCGTTGCGGCTTAAGTTGACGTAGCGGCTTTTTACGCCGGGACCGAAGGCCAGCAGGGCTTCGCCGGTATTGGCGCTTTCGGCATTGATCCTGATCGGGATGGCCGGTGCGTAATGGCGAGACATCATACCCGGCGATTTCGGTGCGTGGTCGTCCTTACCGGCCACGAGAAGCGGTCCGATGACAGCTTCGATATCAGCCGTCGCGACGCCGCCGGGGCGCAGCAGGGCGGGGGTGTCGCCGCTTAAGTCGACCACGGTCGATTCGACGCCGACGCGACACGGGCCACCGTCAAGAATAGCCGCGACCTTATCGCCCAGATCGCCAAGGACGTGCCCGGCGGTGGTCGGGCTGATCCTGCCTGAGCGATTGGCGCTGGGGGCCGCAACGGGGAACCCGGCCTGTTGTAGCAGGGCGTGCGCCATCGGGTGGGACGGCACGCGCACCGCCAGGGTGTCGAGACCGGCGCTGGCCAATAAAGAAACCGGGCAGCCATCGCGGCGCTTCAAAACCAGGGTCAGGGCGCCCGGCCAAAAGGCCGCGGCCAGCCGCTTCGCCCGATCGTCGAAAATGACGGTGTCGGCGGCCGCTTCGGCGTCGGCAAAATGAATGATCAAGGGGTTGAACGTGGGCCGGCCTTTGGCCTCGTATACGGCGGCGACCGCCTGGTCATTGCGGGCATCGGCACCCAGGCCATAGACGGTTTCGGTCGGAAAGGCGACCAGCTTACCGTCGCTAAGAAGGGCTGCGGCCCGAGCGATATCCTGAAGGCCCAGAAACATCCAAATGATCCATTTCCAGAAGGGGGAATTTCGTCAAGAGACGGGGTGTCCCCGACAGTAAAGAGCCGCCGGACCAGCCAACGGCTCTTTGGTACTCTCTTGCTGCTTTTGGCCCGACCATCCGCGGTAATGATCCGACTCTGCAGTCACCGTAAAGGATTACGGCGGCTAATTCGTGGAGGGAAAATCCCTTATCCACGACTATATTGTGCGCCTCCTATAGGGGGGCGTCAAGACTTGAAAATTCAGAAATTGTGACTAAGGGCAGTCAGGATTCAGTCGCGTGCAGGCCCCTGACAACGAAGTCCGGATTGTCCATTCCGTTCTTGCCGTAGGTCAGCGGGCTGCCGTCCAGTTTGCAGACCGATCCGCCCGCCGCAACGACGACGGCGTGACCGGCGGCGGTGTCCCATTCCATTGTGCGGCCAAGGCGCGGATAGATATCGGCCTCGCCGGATGCGACCAGGCAGAATTTAAGAGAACTGCCGGCGCTGGTTGAATTCTTGACATTGAGATTTTCAATGAAGGCTTCCAGTTCCGGGGTGCGGTGGTTGCGGCTGGCGACGACGACCAGACCGTCATCGGCTGGTTGGCGGCACGAGATGGTTTTTGCCGCCTCACCGCCTATTTCGGCGAACGCGCCCGCCGGACCACCCCAATAAGTATTGCCCAGTGCTGGCGCGTGAACCACTCCCATAACCGGCTTTCCGGCGTCGATCAGGGCGATGTTGACGGTAAATTCGTGGCTTTTGGTGATGAAGCTCTTAGTTCCGTCCAGGGCATCGACCAACCAGAAAGGGCCAGACCCGACGTCCGGGGCTTCACCGACGGCAAACGCTTCCTCGCCGACGATCGGATATTTGCTGGAAATGTTTTCGCGGATGCCCTGGGTGATAATCTCCTCGGCAATGCGGTCGGCTTCGGTCACCGGGGATGAATCCGCCTTGTGCTCAACCTTAAAATCGGTGTTGTAAATTTCCATGATCGCCAGACCGGCCTGTTTGGCCAGATCACCGACTTGTTCCATCAGCGAGATGGTAATGTTAAGGGTCAATTGTATTCTCCTTGGCTGCGGATTCTAACCGTCGGCGCCAGCATAGGAACAACATGGCCCCTCACCAAGGGGTAATATCTACCGGTTAATCTGGCGGCGGAGGAACGCGATCACGGCGTCGCGTGCCTCGGGCAAACTCGATGTGTCGTGCTGGTAGCCCGGCAGCAGATTGATTTCGACGGATCGTTCGCCCGCCATTGTCGCGCATGATGCCGCGTCGGCGCCGTTGAACAAACGGTCGTCTTGCGAGGCAATGACCAGGGTCGGGACGTCGGTCGGGCCGTTGATCCCCCATCGGCACAATGCAGCGCTGACCACTCTGGCCCCGTAGCCTGTGCCGTCATAAGCGGCGAGCGCATCCGCACCTTCGCCCTGGCCCATGACGAACAGGTTTTTGGTATCGGCCCACCCAAGTTTTCCAACCATTGTCAGGGCATGGGCAATTTCCGACTTGCGCAGGGCGTGTACTTTATCGAACGGCGCACCCGCAAGGGGCCGGAACTGCCAGTGACTGCAGGTTTCAATCCGGTTGGATCGGGCGAAACTGTCGGGCAGGATTACGGCGAAACCGGCACGGGCCATGAAACGGGCGTAATGCCAGCCGGCCAATTTTCGGTTCTTTCCGCAGTCGTGAAAGAAAATCACCGTCGGTAGTTTCCGTCCAGCCTTGATCAGGCGCTGATGCAGGCGTTGGTCGTCCATGTGGCTGTTGATCAGGCCGCCGCCTGCCGGTTTGACCCATATTTCGGCTTTTTCCCACGTCCTTTGCAGCTCCGGTGAGGCGCTTGCTTCGACACCGATGATCGCCATCACCGCGACAAATGTGAATGACAGCAATGCGGTTCGAACGAACATGTTTCCCTCCTCGCTAAATACCCGGCTCAACAGCGGAAATTTCGCCGACGATGAACCGTCGAGCGCTAAAAGTGTCCGACCAATGATCGGTGCTTAAACCCGCTTTTGCGATCAGATGACTCAAAAACTCCCGGCGGTCAGGCAATTGTTCCCAGACCGACGGTAAGAACAGGGCCCGCCTGCCCTGATCTTCGATGATCAGCCCGTCGGTGCCGGGGCGCAGTTGGCGGATCAGGTCGTCCCGGTCGACAAATGACATTTCAACGGGTGGGCTTAAGACCGATATGGAAAGACCAAGACCGGGTAGATCGTCACGGGTCAGGGCCGGAAATCTTGGGTCGCGGAAACCGGCGGCGTAGCCGTTTTCAACAACGTCTTCAATCAGCGGCCGGTAGGCTTCGACTGATCCGATACATCCGCGCAGGCGCTCGCCGTGTTTGAGCGTAATGAAACAGGCGCCGTCCTCGGCCAGGGCCGCCGGATAGTCTTGCGGGGCCACGGCCAGTGGCGTGCCGAATTCAAGACCATGGCGGATCGAGGCCGCGGCGCTTTCCAGCAGGGTGGTCCCGTGTTGGTTCAAAAGGGCGCGGGTTTTGCTTTCGAAATCGTCATTTTCGTAGAACGCCCAACCGCCGTATCCGACGACCCGATCACGGGGGCCCGCGGTATCGCCGGAATTGCACAGCCCGACGGTTTCGACGCGCATGCCTCTGGTTTTGGCCACTTCAAGCAAGCCCTTCAGTGGTATTCGACCGCAAGCCTGGCCGTCGCCGATGGAATGAGCATCCATTCGTTCGATGGATTTGCAGGTTTGATCGTCGATCCTGCGGGCACTGTCGTAATCCAGGAAGTGGCTCAAGTCGGATGAAATAACGATCAGCGTTTCCGGGCCGCCCCAGACGGCGTCAAGAACATCGGCCACTTCGCCGGTGGTGGCGTCGCCAACGACCAACGGCAACAGGCTGAATTGGCCCAGCAGCACCTGCAAAAATGGAAGTTGGACCTCCAGACTGTGCTCTTGAGCGTGGGTGTCTTCGAAGATCCGGACTTGCGGCAGGTTTAGAATTTTTTCGGCGCTGGTTTTATCGATCGGGATATCGCCAAGGGGTGTAGCAAAGGCGTCGGCGCCGCTTAGGGCGAGGCCACGAAGAGGAACTCGGTGGCAGGGTCCCAAAAGAACGACCCGGCTGATCCTATCGGCGGCGGGCTTGATGCGGGCAAACACCCGTGCCGCCAATGCCCCGGAATAAACGTATCCGGCATGTGGTACGACGACGGCCTTCGGCGCGTCGGTCCTGACCGGCGGGGTCGGGTCGGTGAAAGCCCCGGCAAAAAAGCCCCGAACCGTGCCGTCAAGATCACGCGCGCTGCCCGGATAAAACGCACCGGCGACGGCGGGAGACCTGATAACTGTCATATGATCTAGGTAGTCTCGGTCGCCGCGCTTGTAAAGAGGTGCGCCAGGCTATTCGCAGACTTCCAGTTCATAAAGAATGATCGTGACAGACTGCCCGCGAATGGGGATTTCGCCGATTCGCTTCAAAGGGAAGCCCTCCGTTTTGCCGGCCGTTGATTGGGTGGTCAGAATTCGGGTTCCGTAGTTTTTGTTCAGGGTTTCGATGCGGGCCGCCAGATTGACGGCATCCCCGTGCACCGTGTAGTTCAGCCGACCACGGGCGCCGACGGCCCCGGCGATTACGGTGCCCGTATTGACTCCGATGCGGGTGTTGACCTTGCCGCCGCCATAGGTCCGCCGCGCGCTGGCTTGCTGCATTTCAATGGCGGCCTGCAGGGCATTGCGGGCATGATTCGGGTCGGTGATGGGGACATTGAAGGTGGCCAGGATGGCGTCGCCCTGGAATTGTGTGACAACGCCGCCGTGGCGTTCCAGAATTTCCACCATATCCGAGAAATATTCGTTGAGCAGGGAGACGATGCCTTCCGGACCCAGGTGCTCCGTCATTTCCGTGAATTTTTCGATATCGGAAAACAGCACGGTCGCTTCGGTTTCGACGGTGTCAATCCGCCCGCCATCGCGCAGCAGCGACTCGGCGACTTTTTCCGGCACATACCTGCCAAGGGCGCGGCGGATCAATTGGCTCTCGCGCAGGCCATCGACCATTTGGTTGAAAGACCGGGCGGCCTGATCAAGTTCAAGGATGCGGCTGGGTTGCAGCGTCGGGACGTCATCCAGATTGCCTTTGCGGACCAGGCCGGCGGCGATGGCGATGGAACGCACCGGCCTGCTGACCCACCGTCCGCCGATCACCGCAAGCGTGAGGGTGATGACAAAGAAAGCGACGCCGACCAGGAATGTGGTGCCCAGGCGATTAATCTGTTTGTCGACGGCGCTGGTATCCAGGTACAGGCCGACGGTCCATGGCTTGCCGCCATATTTGTCAATATCCCGGTATATATAAATGTACTGTCGTTCGCCGAGCGCGACGATGTTGCTTTTCGTCGCGCCAACGTGTTTTCCCCTGAACGTGTGAAGCATACTAAGGGCGCCGGAAGGTGGGTCCCAGATATGGCTGAGCACTTCATCCCCGACGTTGTCGAAATCCGGTGTGTCGGAATTAAGGAAATTTTCGGGCCGCCAATCAATCAGGAACGGATGGGCGAGCAATCGGGTTTTGTCGTAAATAATGAACGGCACGACATCCGGCATCGCCTTATTGGCAAGGAATTTCGATAGCCCGGCAATGGGAACTGTCAGGTTAAGAACGCCTAGTAAACGGTCGTTCCTGCGAATCGGCGTCTGCAGGATAACGATCATTTGCTTGAGGTCTTCCGACCAGATCGGGCTTCGCCAGGTCGGCGCCGTCAGGCGCTCGGTTTCTTCCAGCAATAAGTCGTAGCGTTCGCCCTCGGGCCAGGACATGTCGGAGGCTCTCTTGGCGGCTCGGATATAAGCGGTCATGGCGCCGTCGGGGCGAACGAACCCGATGGCGGAAACTTGCGGCGTCGCCGACAGGGCGCCTTCCATGAAGATTTTCAGTTGCGGGCCGTCGTCAATGGAAATACGACCGTGCCGGATCGCATCGCTGATCCACTCGGCCTGGTATTCGACGGGCTTCAGTTGGCGGTCGATCTGGCCCGTGATCACGTCAATGGATGTTTGCGCCTTTTCGGTCAGCAGTTCGATGGTATTTTCGCGGGCTACGGACAGCCCAAGGAACAGCACGCTGCCGATAGCGGCGGCGACCAGGACGCCCAATCCCAGAACGGCAATTACGTTAATGGGGATGCGCGTTTTTCGGATGATGGTATCGCTCAACGGTCGGTCTCTCACTGGTCAATCGGATGACAGATATACGATGCTGCACGGAAAATACCATCATTGGCGTGAAAAATGACAGATAAGGATGTAGGAGGGCGTGTTGACGTAGCCGCAATCGCAACATATCTCAAAGTGTATGAACGAGACATCGACACTCGAGGCAACAGGCAGCCATTTTCCCGGCCGCTACTGGCACGTACTGGAAGATGGGCGGGTGCAGTGTGATTTGTGTCCGCGATTCTGTAAGTTGCACGAAGGACAACGGGGCCTGTGTTTCGTTCGCGCCTGCGATGGCGGCAAGATCGTGCTGACGTCCTATGGCCGGTCGAGCGGCTTTTGTGTCGACCCCATCGAAAAGAAACCGTTAAACCACTTCTTGCCCGGCACCCCGGTGTTCAGTTTCGGTACGGCGGGCTGCAATCTGACGTGCAAATTTTGCCAGAACTGGGATATCAGCAAGTCTCGCGAATTTGACAAGCTGCAGGATGCCGCCAGTCCAGACATGATTGCCGATGCGGCGATGAGAACCGACTGCCGGTCGGTCGCCTATACCTACAACGACCCCATCATATTTCATGAATACGCAATCGACGTCGCCAAGGCTTGCCACGCCCGTGGCCTTAAGAACGTCGCCGTTTCATCGGGCTACGTTTGCCCCGAACCCAGGGCTGAATTCTACCGGTATATGGATGCCGTTAACATAGACCTGAAGGCATTTACCGAGGAGTTTTACAAACGGCTGTGTTCGGGCGAATTGGCGGTGGTGCTGGAAACACTGAAATACCTGAAGCGCGAAACCGATGTTTGGGTCGAGACGACGACCTTGCTGATTCCCGGGGAAAATGATTCCGATGCGGAACTGGACGCCATGACTCGCTGGGTGGTGAAGGAATTGGGGCCGGACGTTCCCATGCATTTTTCGGCCTTTCATCCGGCCTGGAAAATGCTCGACACGCCATCGACGCCGAAATCGACCCTGACCCGCGCCCGCGGCATCGCGCTCAAAAACGGTGTTCGGTATGCTTATTCCGGCAATATCCATGACTACGAGGGCGAGAGTACGTATTGCCATTCCTGCGGCGAACGGTTGATCGGGCGCGACTGGTATGTCCTGTCGGAATGGAATTTGACCGACGACGGTCATTGCACAAAATGCGGAACGGCCTGTGCCGGGGTGTTCGATGGTCCGGCGGGGGACTGGGGAGCGAAGCGGCTGCCGGTGCAGTTGAGCGCGGGCACTGAATGAGTTTGGGGCTTCGGTCTTTCGTGCTATCAGTCTTGTGTAAATAATAATTACAGAAAAAGTTGAGCCGAACACCGTCGGCGGGTAAATTCCCGGCACGGTATTTTCGATGAAAAAATTAAAGGGACCAAGCCTGTGCGAACACTGACATTGAGCGTTCATGAATTTCTCGCCATCATGGGGGGACTCGACGAACAAATGGAGGAATCGAATTTCAAGGCCGAATCCGGTATCTACGATGCTTGGTACCAGCAGTGGCGCGACCTGGAGGCCAAGATCGAAAAGCTGCCGATGATGGAACGCGCCGATATGTATTTTGACGGCAAGGTCAACATCAATGACCTGCCCGATTCCCAACTGGCCGAAGTCAAGGAACAGGTGCAGCGGCAGATTGATATCTGCCAGACCATGATCAACGAAGAAGATATCGATGCCGACCCCGACGATCTTGAAATCTGGATGCAACTGATGTCTGTCATCAACAAATTATAATCAGGCCAACCCCCAGGAAGGACCCCCCCGGAATGAAAATCACGTTCGCCAACCCCACCGAACCACAAGAAGGCGTCGCCGTTGTCGGCGTGCTGGACGGCCGTAAATTGACCGCTGGCGCCAAGGACCTGGATAAACGGATGGGTGGGGCGTTGAGCCGCGCCATCAAAGCCAGCCGATTCAAGGGCTCGAAAGGCCATACGCTTACCGTTCTGGCTCCTGCCGGGACCAAGCTGGACAGGGTTTTAGCGGTGGGCCTGGGTAAGCCGGGCGATATCTGTGTGGCGCAAATGCAGGCGCTCGGCGGGCATATCTATGCGGCCCTGGCGACCAAGGGGCACGCGTCGGCGCAGTTGGTGGTTGATGCCATCGACAAGTGCTCCCTGACGCCGGCGGCCATGGCCGCCGAAATAGCATTTGGCGCCCGGCTTCGTTCATATCGGTTCGATAAATACCGCACCAAGGAACTGCCTCACGACAAGCCCAGCCTGAAAAGCCTCAAGATCGCCGTTTCGGGGGCGGCCAAGGCGAAAACGCTTTACGCTACATACGATAAAGTCGCCGATGGCGTCTTCATGACTCGTGATCTGGTGTCCGAACCGTCCAATGTTCTTTACCCGGAAACATTGGCTAAACAGGCCCAGACACTCGCTAAACTTGGCGTCAAGGTCGAAATTTTGGGCGAAGCGCAGATGAAAAAGCTGGGGATGGGCTCGTTGCTGGGCGTCGGCCAGGGCAGCGAACGCGAATCCAAGCTTGCGATTATGCAATGGAATGGTGCACCGAAAACGGCCAAGGGGAAGGCCGAACAGCCGATAGCGTTCGTCGGCAAGGGGGTTACCTTCGACACGGGTGGCATTTCGATCAAGCCATCGAGCGGCATGGAAGACATGAAATGGGACATGGGCGGTTCCGGCGTCGTCATCGGCCTGATGAAGGCCTTGGCGGGCCGTAAGGCCAAGGTTAACGCCGTCGGTGTCGTCGGGCTGGTCGAAAACATGCCCTCCGGCAATGCTCAGCGTCCGGGCGATGTTGTCACGTCGATGTCCGGTCAGACCATCGAAGTGCTTAATACCGACGCCGAAGGCCGCCTCGTTCTGGCCGACGCGCTTTGGTATACCAAGGAACGCTTCAAGCCACAGTTCATGGTTGATCTGGCGACCCTGACGGGAGCCGTTATCATCTGTCTCGGCAGTGAAAAAGCCGGCCTGTTTGCCAATGACGACAAGCTGTCCGAACGGTTGATCGCGGCCGGTGATGCCGTCGGCGAAGACCTGTGGCGCATGCCGTTGAGCGACGCCTACGACAAGACGTTGAAATCCGACATCGCCGACATGAAGAACATTTCGGGCGGACGTGGCGCCGGGTCTATTACCGCGGCGCAGTTCCTGCAACGGTTTGTCGATAAAACGCCGTGGGCCCATCTTGATATCGCCGGGGTCACCTGGGCAACCAAGGACCGCCCGACTGTCCCCAAGGGCGGCACCGCTTTCGGCGTTCGACTGCTTGACCGTTTGGTCGCCGATAACTACGAGAAAAAGTGACCGAGGTCTCATTTTATCACCTGCAGCTTTGGCCGCTCGAAAGGGCGTTGCCAAAGTTGTTGGAGAAAACGTTGCTGGCGGGCAAGCGGGCGCTGGTTATGGTTGGCACGAAAGCGCGTGCCGAGCAGCTTAATGATGTTCTGTGGACGTATGAGACGGGATCGTGGCTGCCCCACGGAACGGCCAAAGACGGCAGGCCTGCCGATCAGCCGGTGTGGCTGAGCCCCGATGAAGAAGCCCCTAACGGGGCGACGTTCCTGTTTTTGAGCGATGGCGCGACACATTCGCGCATCGGCGACTTTGAACGCTGTTTTGAATTGTTTGATGGCAACGACCAAACCCAGGTTTCCGCCGCACGCGAGCGCTGGAAAGCCTACAAGGAAGCCGGTTTCGGCCTGAAATACCTGCAACAGACCGAAAACGGCGGCTGGCAGGAAAAAGCGACGGGGTAAACCATGAGTCTGTTTGCCGATATGTTGGCAGAAGGTGACCGCAAGCAAATCGGGCGGTCGGGAGAGATCGCCACCATCATTGTGGAGACACCGCCACTACTGGAAGATTTGCTGAATTGTTTGATGGATGGTGACGAAACTGTCCGTGCCCACGGGACCCACGCGCTGATGCAGGTGGGAATTCGGCATCCGGAGCTTATTGAACCCTTTTCAGGCCTTATTCTGGATAAAATCGCCGGGTTGGAACAATGGGAAGTCCAGCAGCAGGTCCTTAAAATACTGCCGAAAATGAAACTGTCTTCTGGCAACCGGGCCATCGCCATTGATCATGCCCGCCGCCAACTGAACCACAAGGCGGCGTTCGTGCGCACAGATGCCTTGCAGGCATTAGCCGACTTCAGCAAAAGTGATCCATCCCTGAAAAAGGAAGTTCGGGCGGTTCTTGAGAATGCTTCTGAAAATGGCGCTAAGTCCATGCAGGCGCGGGCGCGCAGGTTGCTGGCAGACCTTTAGCCGACGTTCGCCTTCTCGATGACTTCCTGGGCCTTCATCCAGATTTCTTCGGCCTTGCTTACGGCCGATTTGATCTCACCTAGTTTGAGTTGCAATTTTTGGAACTCCGCAGTCGAGCCCCCATATATGTCGGGGTCGGCGAGGCGGGCTTCCAGGGCGGCTTTCTCCTGTTCCAGATTTTCGATTTTGGCTTCGGCCTGTTTGGCATTTTTGCGGATGTCAGCGGTGTCGGCGCGGGCCTGGGCACGTAGCTTGCGGGCCTCCTTGCGGCTGACATTGCTCTGGCGTGTGGTGGTGGATTTGCTGCCGCCGCTGCGGCGGTCGTCCAGCAGTTTGCTACGGTAGTCGGCCAGGTCGCCATCGAAGGACGTGCAGGTGCCTTTGTCGACCAGCCACAAACGGTCGCAGACCAATTCGAGCAGATGGGGGTCGTGACTGACCAGAATCACCGCGCCTTTATAGTCGTTCAGCGCCCGAACCAGAGCCTCGCGGGCGTCAACGTCCAGATGATTGGTCGGTTCGTCGAGCAACAGTACGTGCGGCGCATCCAGGGTCATCACCGCAAACAGCAGGCGCGCCTTTTCCCCACCGGACAAGTTGGCGACGGTGGTGTTGACTTTGTCGGCGCCGAAACCGAACCGGCCTAACTGCGCCCGCACTTTCGATTCCGGGGCATCTTCGAGCTTCGAGCCCATCACTTGCAGGGCGGTCTGTTCGGGGTTCAGCTCTTCCGTCTGGTGCTGGGCAAAATACCCGAAGCGCAGCTTGCTTGATTTCCTGAACAGGCCCGATAGCGGTTGCAGACGACCCGACAGCAACTTGATCAGGGTCGATTTACCGTTGCCGTTGGCGCCGATCAGGGCGATGCGGTCATCCATGTCGATCCGCAAATCAAGGCCGCTTAGCACCGGCTCGCCGGGGGCGTAGCCGACATCGGTGTCGTCGAGCGTGATCAGCGGCGGGGGCAGTTGGTCGGGGGCGGGAAAGTCAAACGACGTCGTGCGTTCCTCTATCATCGAGGCGATCGGCTGCATGCGGCCCAGCATTTTCAAGCGACTCTGCGCTTGCTTGGCCTTGGTTGCCGATGCCCGGAAGCGGTCAACGAAGGACTGGATGTGGCGCTGTTCGGCGACTTGCTTGTCCCGCAATTTGGCTTCATTGGCCATGCGTTCGCTGCGCGTGCGTTCGAATCTGTCATAGCCGCCGGCATAGCGAGTTAGTTTTTCACCTTGCAGATGAACGATGCCGTTGACCGAGGCATTGAGCAGAGTGCGGTCATGGCTGATCACCAAAAGGGTTCCGCGCCAGCTCGCCAGATAACTTTCGAGCCACATTGTGGCTTCCAGATCCAGATGGTTGGTCGGTTCATCCAGCAGCATCAGGTCGGGGTTCGAAAACAACACCGCCGCCAGCGCCACGCGCATTTGCCAGCCGCCTGAAAAATCGCTGCACGACTGCGCCTGCGCCTCTTCGCTGAAACCAAGGCCCGCCAGGATGATCGCGGCACGCGATGGCGCTGAATGGGCATCAATATCGGCTAGTCTGGTATGAATGTCGGAAATGCGACCGGGATCCTCGGCGGTCTCTGACTCGGTAAGCAGGCGGGCGCGTTCGGTGTCGGCGGCCATCACAGTGTCAAGCAGGCTGTCGGTTCCGGCCGGGGCCTCCTGTGCGACCGTGGCGATTTTTGCCCGCTTGCGCACCGAGACACTACCGTCATCGGCCGACAATTCACCCAGGATCAATTTGAACAGGGTCGTCTTGCCGGTGCCGTTGCGACCGACAAGGCCAACTTTATGTCCTTCGGGGATGGCGACGGTGGCATGGTCGAACAGCACGCGGCCGCCAATTCGGTAGGTAAGATCATTTATGTGCAACATGGACGGGGTGATAGCATACCCGGTATCGGCTGTCCCAATTTTTTGTCATAGCGGACCCTTGCCAATCCGGGAAGATGGGCGTATAAACCGCCGCCTCATACAGGATTTCGGTGCGGAACGGCTCGTCAGGGCCGTGGACACTCCGGAACGGAATTTTAATCACTCAGACAAATGAAAATGGAGGGACCTGGGGAATGGCCACCGAACGCACCCTGTCCATCATCAAACCGGACGCGACCGAACGTAACATCACCGGCAAAATCAATACGAAATTTGAAGACGCCGGCCTGCGCATCGTCGCTCAGCGCCGCATTCGCCTGTCGCGCGAGCAGGCCGAAGCCTTCTACGCCGAACACAACGAACGCTCATTCTTCGGCGAACTGGTCGACTACATGATATCGGCCCCCGTTGTCGTGCAGGTTCTGGAAGGCGAAAATGCCATTTTGAAGAACCGTGAAGTGATGGGCGCGACCAATCCGGCGAACGCCGAAGAAGGCACCATCCGCAAGGAACTGGGCCTCAATGTTCAGGAAAATTCCGTGCATGGTTCAGACAGCCCGGAAAGTGCCGCACGCGAAATCAGCTTCTTTTTCAGTGATGCCGAACTCGTTGGTTGATTTTTAGTCGCCGGACGATGAATTCAAAAAAGGCCCTCCGGCTGAAACCGGAGGGCCTTTTTTTGTCTAACATTTTATGTCACAGAACTATTCGGCGCTGACCAGGCCCGTTACGGGCTGACTGGTCTGGTGGTCGATCAGGAAGTGGGTAAATCCGGCGCCGACCCACATGGCAGTCAGGGCAACCCAGGCGGTCATCGAGAAAACCGAACCACCGGTAACACCGGCCCCGACGGCGCAGCCACCGGCCAGCATGCCGCCAAATCCCATCAGGGCGGCGCCGATGATATAGCGGGGCATCCGGCGCTCATCGTTGAAACACTCCATCTTCATGTCGCGGCTTAGCAGCGCCGCCAGCAGGGAGCCTGCGAAAACCCCCGGAACCAGTCCAAGGCTGAAGTTGAAGGGCAATGAGGGGCTGTTTATCAGTGACATCAGGGTGTCGGCGGAAGGACCAATGAAGCTGATGCTCATCACCTGAACTTGATCGAATGACTGATAGGACATGGAATAAGTGAACAGCCAGCCGACCGCGATCATCAGGCCGACGCCGAGCGCACTGATGGTTTGCCACACGCCAAGCCGGTTGCGGACGGTGAAGAACACGGCAACCGCAAGAAAGGTAAGGCCGAGGCCCAGCGCCGTCGTGCCATCCAGCCCGAGAATGGCGATCAAATCGCGGGAATAGCCGCCTTCGACGGTCCAAAGCTCGGAAAGGTAAAGCCGGAGAGGCGACAACATTCCCCGTAACGACGCTTGTGCCGTGACGGTCAGGATCAGTCCCGCCACCAGCGCCCGGAGATTCCCTGTCGCCGACAGGACCAGCAGCCGACTGGCGCATCCACGGGCCAGAATCATACCAATTCCGAACAGCAGTCCGCCGATGACGGCCCCGGAAAGGCTGCCGCGGCTAGCCAGTTGCCGGGCGGTGGAAACATCAAGCGCGTCGCCCGCTATCAGCAACTGGGTTCCGGCGACCGCGGCGGAAAATGCCAGCAACCACAGCGTGACCTTTGGCCCAATGAAGCCGCCGCTGAATTCGATGATCGCCGCCCGCAAACAGAACTTGCTGCGTTGGGCGAAGACGCCAAACAACAGGCCGATAGCCAGACTACCGAGAGTTAGCGTAACCCCGCCACCCAGTTGGTCGATGTATTTAACGAGGTCCATAGACGCACCCTGCCAATCGGGAGAAAAAGCATCCTCGGTACTTAAGGATATGTATTGAATGAATTATATTACATAATTCTAATATATATCGCGGCCGAGATCAACCAATGATGTTTCCGGCCAAGGATCTACAGCAGGACTATTCAACTCCCGGGTTGATTATTGATGTTTCTGTAGAACTTGAATTTTTCACCATAACACGTTCATTTATAATGGAAATTCTATTTTCAGCAATCAGCTTAACCGCCAACGGGTAGATCTTATGTTCCTGCTCGAGGATGCGTGCGGCGAGGCTGGATGCGTCGTCGTCGCCGTTAATCGGGACCGCAGCCTGGGCGATAATCGGGCCGCAATCCATATCCGGACGAACGAAATGTACGGTGCATCCGGAAAACCGGACGCCTGCGTCAATCGCTCGTTGTTGGACATCCAGCCCCTTGAAGGCCGGTAGCAGCGAGGGGTGAATGTTGATCATCCTGTCGTGCCAGCGGCTGACGAATGCAGCGGTCAGCAGACGCATGAATCCGGCCAGGCAAATTAGCTCTGCTCCCGACTGATCGAGCGTCCCGGACAGGGCGTCTTCGAAGGCCTGGCGGGTGGCGAACGTCTTGTGATCGATGACGGTGGTGGCAATCCCGGCTTGCTCGGCGCGCCGAAGGCCCATGACACCGCCAACATTGCTGATGACGTGGACAATTTCAGCCGGATAATCCGGTGCCTGGCAGGCATCAATCAGCGATTGCAGGTTTGACCCGCGTCCCGAAATCAGGACGGCGAGTTTCAGCTTTGCCATGACGTTTCGATGTTCGAAATATCGACACCGCCGTTTTCTCGTCTGATAACTTTACCAATTATCGAAACGGCTTCTCCCGAATTCCTGAAGTTATCAATCAGCGTATGGGCGCTGTCCGGCGAGACGATGACGGCCATGCCGATACCGCAGTTGAAGGTCCGGGCCATCTCGCGCGGCGGGATGCCGCCTTCCTTCGCCAGCCATGAAAATACCGCAGGCAAGGCCCAGGCGCCGGCGTCGATATCGGCCCCCAGATTATCCGGCAGGACGCGGGGAATGTTTTCCAGCAGTCCGCCGCCGGTGATATGGGCCAAGGCGTGAACGCCGCCGCACGCCATGGCGGCAAGGCAGCTTTTGACGTAAATCCGGGTCGGCTCCAGTAATGCCGAGGCCAGGCTCATGCCCGGTGCGAACGGCGCATCGGCGGTGTAGTCAAGGCCGGTTCGTTCGACCACCGCGCGGACCAGCGAAAATCCGTTGGAATGAAGGCCGCTCGATGCCAGGCCAAGAATAAGGTCGCCGTCTTTGACATCGGCGCCGGTCAGGATGGCGTGCCGTTCGACGGCACCGACGCAGAATCCGGCCAAATCGTAATCGCCGCTGGCGTATAACCCCGGCATTTCCGCCGTTTCGCCGCCGATCAGGGCGCAGCCGGACCGTCGGCAGCCTTCGGCGATGCCGGAAACGACAGCGGTACCGGCCTCGACATTCAGCTTCGCCGTCGCATAATAATCCAGAAAAAACAGAGGTTCCGCCCCTTGGACGATCAGATCGTTGACGCACATGGCGACCAGGTCGATGCCGACGGTATCATGGATACCGGCTTCGATGGCGACTTTAAGCTTGGTGCCGACGCCGTCGGTACCGGCGACCAGAACCGGGTCCTTGAATCCGGCGCCTTTCAGGTCGAACATGGCGCCGAAGCCACCAAGGTTGGAGGCGACACCGTCACGGCTCGTCGATTTGGCCAGCGGCTTGATAGCCTCTACCAATGCTTCGCCGGCATCGATGTCGACTCCGGCTTCTTTATACGTCAGGCCGTTAATGGCTTCCTCCTGCGATTTCATGCTGCTAGGGTCCCAACAGATATATTCTTTGTCCCTTTATAGCCTACAATATGGACAAAATTGGACCCTAAATTACGCTTCACGCTCCGTGGGGCAAAACATACTTTATCTGGTACCGTTTGCAATGACCGATCGTCGTTATATCTCACAACAGAATCAGGCCGGGATCAATTCGGGCCTGATGTCCCTTTTAATCGGACTTCTGGTTCTCTTTTCACCAGGCATCGGGGGCGCGCAGCCGACCACAGCCCAGGCCGGTGGCGTGTTCGAGGTTCGAGGCGTAAACGTCGATGTTACGGCAGCCTCGACGGAGGCGGCACGAGACAAGGCGCGGGTGCTGGGCGAACATACGGCGTTCAAGACCCTGCTACAGCGCCTGACCATGCGGGTAGATTATCCGAGGCTGCCTGATTTTTCGACCGGCGAGATCGCCACCTATGTGCAGGATTTTGAAGTCGCCAGCGAAAAGGCCTCGGCGGTGCGCTATCTGGCGACCCTCAACTACCAATTCAAGGCCGACAAGATCAGGAATTTGTTGATTGAGCGTGACATTCCGTTCGCCGAAACGGAATCCAAACCGGTGCTGGTGCTGCCGGTCTATCAGGCCGCGGGGACGCTGCTGTTGTGGGACGATCCTAATCCCTGGCGCGACGCGTGGGTCGCCCGGCCTCGGTCCTTTTCGCTGGTCCCGACGGTATTGCCGCTGGGCGATCTGGCCGACATTGCGGCGATCGGGCCGGAACAGGCCGTCGCCGGTGACGAGCAACGCTTGGCCGTGATATCGGCGCGCTACAAAACCGGAAGCACCATGGTCGCCCACGGGACTGTGAAAATGGACCGGGGACGACCGGACCTGGAAGTCTATGTCACTCGGTATGGCAGTGATCAGCAGGAACAGACGGTGGTCAAGGATTTTGCTTCCGGCGATGGCGAGACGCTCGAACAGTTGCTGTCTCGGGCTGCAATCGAACTAACGTCCCAGATTGAAGACAACTGGAAACGCGATAACTTGCTGCAATTCGGCGACCGGGCGGTGATTGCCGTGACGGTCAAAATCCATAGCCTGGAAGATTGGTTGAAGGTCAGGAAACAACTGGCCGAGGTGGCGGTTATCCGACGTAGCGATGTGGTTATTCTTTCGTTGGACGAAGTGCGGGTCAATCTGAATTATATAGGGTCTCCCGAGCAGCTTTCACTGGCCCTGGAACAGGCCGACCTGAAACTTCGCCGGGAAGGGGATGGCTGGATTCTGGAACTCGTGACCGCCGGTGGTAAATCTTGATAAGACTGCTCCCCAACATCATCACCTTTAGTCGGTTGGCGGCGGTTCCGCTGGCCGTCTGGCTGATCCTCAATGACCAGATCCTTTTTGCCTTCTGGTTGTTTATTGCCGCCGGGATCAGCGACGCCGTTGATGGCTACATCGCCAAACGCTTCGATGCGGTGACGGTACTGGGGTCCTATCTGGACCCGTTGGCCGATAAATCGTTGCTCGTCAGCGTCTACATCACCCTTGGGGTCGTTGGGTATCTGGATAACTGGCTGGTCATTTTGGTGGTGTTCCGCGATTTGCTGATCGTCGGCGGCGCGCTGGTGTTTCAGACGATGACCCAGTCGCTCATCATGCAGCCGCTATTCGTCAGTAAAATTAATACGTTCGCCCAGATCGTTCTCGCCGCCCTTGTGCTCGGTGCCGGAGGATATAATGTGGACGCCGGCGTGGTGATGGAGATGATGTTAATTATTGTGGCCGTGACGACCTTTCTTTCGGGATTGATGTACGTCATAAAATGGACTCAAAAAGCCAACGCCATGGAGGACAAGTAATGAACCCGGACACGTCCGGTTCTGGATCGCAAAAAACGGAAACGACGATTGCTAACGCCGAAAGACAGGCGCTGTTCTGGATTGCCGTGCTGCTTGCAATAGGGGGGCTGGTGTATGCCCTGAGCGGGGTTCTGGCCCCCTTCATAGCCGGATTAGCCGTCGCCTATTTCTTCGATCCCGTCGCCGACCGGTTGGAACAGGCGGGATTTTCGCGGGGAATCTCGGCGGGTATTGTGATCGTTGCGTTTTTGGGCATCGCCGCCGCCGCGGTGGTGACATTGTATCCCTTGTTGCAGGCCCAGGTGATGGGGCTGCTGGCCCGCATTCCGGATCTAGTCGATGGCCTACGGCATCTGGCCGCACCGTTGATCGAACAACTGAACGATAAGCTGGCGTCTTCACAGGCCGCCGATCTCAAGGGGGCGGCGGGAAAATACGCCTCCGACGTGCTGACGTGGGCTGGTGGTTTGTTGCAAAGCCTGTGGAGCGGTGGGCTTGCCTTTTTCAACGTGCTGTCGTTGATGGTCATTACCCCGTTGGTGGCATTTTATCTTTTGCGAGACTGGGATCGAATGGTCGCCCGGTTCGATGAGCTGTTGCCGCGCGCGTCCGGAGAGACGATCCGCGAACAGATGCGCGAAATAGACAGCACCGTCGCCGCCTTCGTTCGCGGTCAGGCGACCGTCTGCCTGGTTCTCGGTGTCTATTATGCCATTTCCCTGAGCATTGTCGGGCTGGATTTCGGCCTGCTTGTCGGGCTTGGCACCGGACTGTTGTCGTTCATTCCCTATCTGGGGGCGGCGACGGGCTTGCTGACCGGCGTCGCTATCGCCCTGCATCAGTTTCCGGACTGGATTTCCGTTGTCATCGTCGCCATCATCTTCCTGGCCGGTCAAACGGCTGAAAGTTATTTCCTGACGCCGCGCCTGATTGGCGACAAGGTAGGTCTGCATCCGGTATGGATCATCTTCGCACTGCTGGCCGGTGGTGCGCTGTTTGATTTTACGGGCGTTCTGTTGGCGGTTCCGGTCGCCGCCGTTATCGGCGTATTGGTGCGGTATTCAGTTTCGCGCTACCTGAACAGTCCGTACTACAAGACCGATAATTCCTGAGACATAACCCGTGAACGTTCCGCCCCAGTTTGTCCTGAATTTTCAACATCGCCCGTCCCTGGGCGGCGATGATTTTCTCGTTGCCCCGTGTAACAGCGAGGCCGTCGGCTGGCTTGACCGATGGCCGGATTGGCCCGGTCCGGCGATCGTCGTCTATGGTCCTGGCGGATGCGGCAAGACCCATCTGGGGCAGGTCTTTTTGGGACTTAGCGGCGGCGTCAGGATTACCCCGGAAATGCTTGCCGCCAATGATCCCCCGACGGTGCTGGCCGACGCGCCCGCGTGCCTGATCGAAAACGCCGACCTCATGGTCGGCGGCGATGGCGGATGCGGGCAGGAACAGGCTCTTTTCCATCTGTACAACTGGGTTCGCGAAGAAGGGCGGCATCTAATGCTGACGGCGAGCACACCACCGGCCCGCTGGACCTTTGCATTGCCGGATTTAGGCTCCCGGTTGCGGGCCGCGTTGGCGGTCGAAATCGGCACTCCCGACGATGCCCTGATCACAGCGGTCATGGTCAAGCAGTTCGCCGACCGGCAATTGGCGATTGACGGCGATGTCGTTGCCTTCGTGCAGGCGCGGATGGAAAGGTCTTTTTCATTTATCCGGCAACTGGTAGAAACCACGGATAAACTGGCGATGGCCGAACATCGGGCGATTACGGTGCCATTGATGCGCCGGGTTCTGGAACACCTTAACGATGATTAAAGGGACAACGCTATGGATCTCGGAATAGCCGGAAAGACGGCCCTGGTGTGCGCATCGAGCCGGGGGCTTGGTCGCGCCTGCGCATTTTCACTGGCTCGTGAGGGGGCCAACGTCACCATCAACGGGCGCACTGCCGATACCCTTGAGCGGACGGCGGACGAACTGCGCGCGGCGACCGGGGCCGACATTACGGCGGTTGTCGCCGATATAGCAACCGAAGAAGGCCGCGCCGCCGTTCTCGGGAAATGCGGCTCGCCCGACATTTTGGTCAACAATGCCGGCGGACCGCCGCCCGGTGATTTTCGGGATTGGGACCGCGACGACTGGATTGCCGCTTTGGACGCCAATATGCTGAGCGCGATCTTTATGATCAAGGCGACGGTCGATGGCATGATGGAGCGGAAATTCGGTCGAATCGTTAATATCACCTCGGTCGCGGTCAAGGCGCCGATAGATATTCTCGGGCTGTCCAATGGCGCACGGGCCGGCTTGACGGGGTTCGTTGCCGGACTGGCGCGCAACACGGTTATCGATAACGTCACCATCAACAACATTCTGCCGGGGCCATTTGAAACCGACAGGCTGAGGCAAACCCAGATTGCGGCGGCGCAGAAAACCGGTATGGATCTGGATCAAGTCATTGCTCGTCGCCGGAAGGCAAGCCCGTCCGGGCGGTTTGGTGATCCTGCCGAATTCGGCGACTTGTGTGCGTTTGTTTGCGGCGCCCAAAGCGGCTATATAACCGGTCAGAACTTTGTTATTGATGGCGGCGGATACCCTGGAACATTTTGAAGGCGAGAACATTCTGAAGATGAGAAAAGTCACCTACTTTCACGCCGGCACCGTCGCCGATTTTGCTATTCCCGATGATCGCTTCGATGAATTTACGAAGGCGATGACCTGGGAAAAATCCCACTCGGAAGATGAAATCCAGAAAGCGCGGGCCGTTCTCGGCGATTTTATGATGGCCGACGTCGTCCCAGCGGTCGGGCCGGGACATATTCTCGCCGCCTGTTATATCTGGAACTTCTTCAATACCAATCCCGACGAGGAAATGCATATCGCGGGCGATATCGTCGTTATCGATCTGGAAGGAAACGGCGCCCATATCGATTATTCCGCCGCCAGCGATATCAATATCTCCCCGGAAAATTAAATATACCCCTTGCCGTCTTCCCCGGGCGCGGGTGGGCACGAACCGGAAATGCTCCAAGGTTGAGAAAAGCGGCCTTCCTGCGCCCACAGTGACCGCTTGCGGCCATCTCCCAATCATGACCGGGAACGGGTTGGAACATCTGTATTTGGACCGAAGGCGACGGTCGGCGAGCGTTTTCATGTCCGGCGCTATTTGTGCCAAAAGGCCAATAAGTTATGGGCGACATAACATAAATCAATGCTGGAAGCCGTGGATTATGGTTCGCTGACGGAACCAAAGGGTCGCCATCCTCTCCGAAGGTATCCTTTTGGTTTCGTGTACGCCATTCCCGCAGGGTTGTTGGTCTGTTAACGGCGGCCTTTTGTTTTAGTCCTGCCCCCATGTAAGGAAACTTCAATGAAAATGACAATCCAGCTGCTCTTTGCCTTGATCCTGACGGCTTTCATCTCCACTGCCATGGCGGCTGAAAGCGTGACGGTAGCCGATTTGCATGCCAAGCGTGCGGAGCTTGCCGGCAAGCAGATCACCATTACCGGCAAAGTCGTCAAAGTGAACAACAGCATCATGCATCGCAATTTTATCCATGTGCAGGATGGTACGGGCTCGGGCAAAAAGGATCGAGTGGTCTTTACGAGTCAGCAGACGGCCGAGGTAGGCGATACGATCGCGGCGACCGGTATCGTCAAACTCGATATCGATTTTGGCATGGGCTACTTCTATCCGACGTTGGTTGAGGAAGCGACTCTCAAGCCCGCCAAGTAGGGGCTTTGCCCACGGCGCTGCAGAAGGGCGCCGCTTGCCGCGACGTTCTATCCAGGCACTGTTGACAATAGCCTTTAGAAGATCACTACGGAGCGAATGCTTTTTCCCTGGTGCATTAAGTCAAAGGCCGAATTGATGTCTTGCAGTCCCATGGTGTGGGTCACCATTTCGTCGATTTTGATTTTGCCGTTGAGATAGTTTTCGACGTAGTCCGGTAATTCCGTACGGCCCTTGACGCCGCCGAAGGCTGACCCGCGCCAGACCCGTCCGGTGACAAGTTGGAAGGGCCGGGTGCTGATTTCCTGACCGGCGCCGGCGACGCCGATGATGACCGATTCTCCCCATCCCTTGTGGCAGCATTCAAGGGCGGCGCGCATGGTTTGCGGGCGACCGATGCATTCGAACGAATAGTCGACGCCGCCGTTGGTCAAGTCGACAATGACGTCCTGAATTGGCGCGTCGAATTTGGACGGATTCACGAAATCGGTCGCGCCCAGCATTTTCGCCATTTCGAATTTGTCTTCGTTAATATCGATGGCGACGATACGCGATGCCTTGGCCATGACCGCGCCCTGAATGACGCTCAGTCCGATACCGCCCAGGCCAAAAACCGCGACCGTCGCGCCCGGTTCGACCTTCGCCGTGTTGAGGACCGCACCGATCCCCGTTGTGATGCCACAGCCCAGTAAACAAACCTTATCGAGGGGGGCGGCGTTGTTTATCTTGGCGACCGAAATTTCCGGCATCACGGAATATTCCGAGAACGTCGAGGTGCCCATGTAATGGAAAACCGTTTTGCCGCCATAGGAAAAACGAGACGTTCCGTCGGGCATCAGGCCCTGCCCCTGAGTCGCTCGAATTTTCTGGCAAAGATTGGTTTTCCCGGATCTGCAAAAATCACATTCACCGCATTCGGGTGTGTAAAGCGGGATGACGTGATCGCCGGGTTTGACCGTGGTAACTCCGGCACCGATTTCTTCGACCACGCCGCCGCCCTCGTGGCCCAGGATCGCCGGAAAGATGCCTTCTGGGTCGTCCCCCGAAAGGGTGAAGGCATCGGTATGGCAGACACCCGTCGCGACCATTCGAACGAGGACTTCGCCCGCCTTCGGTCCTTCAACGTCAACCTCGACGATCTCGAGGGGCTTGGCGGATTCAAAAGCAACGGCGGCACGAGATTTCATATCTAGTTCTTCCAAATGGAGGTGTCAGGCGAACCCGGAGTCGATTTTGGCGACTGTACGTTAAAACCACGGCGACCTTACAAAGAATTCTTGTACTTTAGAAGAGTTGGTTGCGACCATATCTGGCTCGTTTCGGCAAAAAAAAAGGCCAGCCCTCCGAGCGGGGGCCGGCCTTGCCTTGTAATTCCGCGATCGGACGAGGCTTATTTTGCCGCCTGGATCATCGTTGCCGCCAGGGTGCCGTAGACGTTGGCCCAGGCGTCCTCGGCTTCGCTTGTAAAGGCGTCGCCCAATCCTTGCCCAAGGGTCCACAGCAGGGCTTTCCCAACGGTATCGTAGTGGCCGTCGGTTACGCCGTAATCGGCGTGGCGTTTCCCAAGACTTTCAACAGCCGGTAAAATCGATTCCAGCCTGTCGAGGCCGGCCACCGCGGTCTTGATCATAGTCATCAACTTGCGGCCTTGCGTGGTCATATCGCCCTTGAACATCGCACGAACGCCGGGATCAAGCTCGAACAATCGATTGTAGAATAGTTCGGCCGCCTGATCGGATATCGTCTCGACCTGGGCGAAGGTAGACCTGACGACGGCGATCTGGCGGTCCGAGAACGGGCCGGTGTTCGTTGTCGTGGGTGCCCCTGCGGCGTTATCTACTTTTTTTTTTGAATCCTCGCCATCTGAGCGGATTTCAACCAGGAAATCATCGACCTGAGAACCCAGGTGTTCGGCCTGTTGCGACAGTTCGCGGGCCGCTTCCAGAACCTGGGTCGCGGCTGATCCTGTTTCGGCGGAAGCAGTGGTGACCCCGGTGATGTTGCCGGTGACTTCCTGGGTCGCGGCACTTTGTTCTTCGACGGCGGACGAAATCGTCAGGGTGATTTGGCTGATTTCGTTGATCGTGCTGGTAATCCCTTGAATGGCTTTGACCGAGTCGGATGTCGCCGACTGGATTGAATTGATCTGCTCCGAGATTTCATCCGTCGCCTTGGCCGTTTGGCTGGCCAGGTTTTTGACTTCCGAAGCGACCACGGCAAAGCCTTTGCCCGCTTCCCCCGCACGCGCGGCTTCGATGGTTGCGTTCAGTGCCAGCAGATTGGTCTGCGATGCGATATCGGTGATCAGGCCGACGACCTGACCGATCTTGTTGGCCGCTTCAGCCAGGCCCAGGATCATTTCGTTGGATCGTTCCGCCTCGACGACCGCGTTCTTGGAAATATCGGAGGAACGTGAGACTTGCTGCGATATCTGGTTGACCGATGCCGTCAACTGTTCCGACGCCGAAGCAACGGCTGCGGCTTGATTGTTGGTTTCTTCCGCTGTCGCCGCCATCGATTCGGCCGTTGACTGCATTTCCGTTGATGCCGCCGAGACCGATCCGACGACCGCCCCGATATTTGATTCGAAATCATTCGCCATCTTGACTTGCCGTGTGACAACCGACCACGTCAGCATCGCGCCGATATAATCGCCTTCTCTGCTGTCGATGGCGTTAACCCTGAGATCAAGAGTTTCGTTGCCCAGCGGGATTTTGGCGTTGTGGGGCAGGTTCTTCGGATCTACCAGGATACCGCGCTGATGACCGGGGTTTTTGTGGAAGATATCGACGCATTGGCCTAGAAGGTCATCGACCTTGCAGGGCAACAGCGATTCCAGGGGCCGCAGGGTATCGTAACTGGTCTTGTTGACGTAGGTGATGGTGAAGTTTTCCGGTTCCAGGAACATTACGTTGATCGGCATCTGGTCGAGCATCTGTTGCTGGCGGTTGGATTCTTCTTCTGCTCTTACCTTGTCGGTGATGATGCTCCACGACAGCATCGGGCAGATATACTTGCCCTTGTCATCGACGATTGCCGTGACAAGCAAATCCAGGGTTTCATCGCCGAGCTTGATGTGTGTCTGCCACGGCAAATTGGCGGGATCGCTGAGAAGGGCCCGTTGATGGGACGGTGTTTTGTGGAACACGTCAATGCAGGTGCCAACGATTTCGTCCGCACGGATGGGCAGGAGTCCTTCGATTTTGGCCAACGTGTCCTTGCTGGTCTGATTGACATAAGTAATACGAAAGTCTTTCAGGTCACAGAGCATGACGTTGACTGGCATGTTTTCGACCATTTGTTGAAACATCTTTAAATCGACCGGTGATTTTTTCAGCATCTGTATAAATTCCCAATAAAACGTGTGGCGATAATTACCATTAGCCCGTTTCTTGCACGCGACCGCGGAAGTCTATTGTCGTAAGGTCATGTAAGACGCTGTTGCTGCATTTCAAGTTCATTTTTTTGCAGCGGGATATTGTTCCGGGGAATACCAATATTCAGGTGAACCGAAGCCGTCACATGACAAGACGTAGCGATGGGTACTATATTGCCGGTATGGGACATAATGTTACACCGATGCAAACCAGCAAGGCTGTGGATTTGGCTGTCCGGGAGGGCGTGGCCGAAACCGAGTCTACTCGGGTGATCGACCTCAAATCTCAAAAGCGGTTCTTCAACAGGGAGCTATCGTGGCTGACCTTCAATACCCGGGTCCTGGAAGAAGCCAGGAATGAGCGCCATCCATTGCTTGAACGGCTCAGGTTTTTGTCGATTTCGGCGACCAATCTGGATGAATTCTATATGGTCCGCGTCGCAGGCCTGAAGGGTCAGGTTAGTGCGGGCGTGTTATCGGTAAGCCAGGATGGGTTGACCCCGTCTCAGCAATTGCAGGCAATACACACCGCGGCGGAAAAGTTGATCGCCGACCAGCAGGTATGCTGGCACGAGATTCTACAGGAACTTCGGCAACGCGATATCCTGTTGTTGCGGCCGGACGAACTTTCCAAAAAAGATATGGCATGGCTCGAGGACCACTTCATGGGGCAGGTGTTTCCGGTTCTGACGCCGCTGGCCCTGGATCCCGCCCACCCGTTTCCGTTCATGCCCAATCTAGGCTTTTCGCTTGTCCTGCAACTCAAGCATCTGACCGACGGCACGGAATTGAACGCCCTGGTGCTGGTACCGAATATCCTCAACCGGTTCGTTCGGCTTCCGGGAGAAAATATCCGGTTCATTCCGGTCGATGACTTGATCTCGCTGTTTCTCGATAAGTTGTTTCCCGACTACGAACTTTTGCAAAAGGGCGTCTTCAGGATCATCCGGGACAGTGTTGTCGAAATCGACGAGGAAGCCGAAGATCTGGTCCGCACCTTTGAGTCGGCGCTCAAGCGCCGCCGCCGCGGCACCACCATCATGCTGTCGTTTAACACGGGAATTCCGGTTGAATTAAGCGACCTGGTTATCCAGAACCTGGGTCTCAGTCTCAATGACGTTATTTATCAGGATGGCTTCCTGGGCTTGTCTGAAACCAGACATCTGATCGTTGAGGAACGACCGGAACTTTTGTTCCAGCCGTTTCATGCCCGGTTCCCGGAACGCATTCGCGATTTCTCCGGGGATTGTTTTGCCGCCATCCACGAAAAAGATATTATTGTCCACCACCCCTATGAAAGCTTTGATGTGGTCGTGCAGTTCCTGTTGCAAGCGGCGCGGGACCCAAAGGTCGTTGCGATAAAACAAACGCTTTACCGCACCAGTAAAAATTCACCGATCGTCAACGCCCTGATCGAGGCCGCCGAAGCTGGCAAGTCGGTTACGGCGATGATCGAGTTGAAGGCGCGTTTTGACGAAGAAGCCAATATCAGATGGGCGCGTGATCTGGAACGCGCCGGTGTGCAGGTGGTTTACGGCCTGCCGGACAAGAAAATTCACGCCAAGATCAGTCTGGTCGTCCGGCGTTCCAGGGCAGGCAGGGAATTGCGGCCCTATGTCCACATCGGTACCGGCAATTATCATCCGGTAACCGCCAAGGTTTATACGGACCTTTCGTTTTTTACCTGCAACGAAGCCTTGTGTCGGGATGTCGCGCGGATTTTCAATTTCATGTCGGGCACCGCGTTGCCCGACAAGATGGAGGCTATCGCCGTCGCACCGCTCAACCTTCGAGATACCATTATCGGTCTTATCGAAAGCGAAATTGCCAACGCCGAAGCGGGAAAGCCCGCCAACATATGGGGCAAGGTAAACGCGATTGTCGATGAGGCGGTGATTGATGCGCTATACCGGGCATCGAATGCCGGGGTGAAGATTAATCTGGTGGTCCGCGGTATTTGCTGCTTGCGTCCCGGGGTTTCCGGTTTATCGGAAAATATCCGGGTCAAGAGCATTGTCGGCCGGTTCTTGGAACATACCCGGATACTGGCGTTTGGTAACGGGTACGATCTGCCGTCGAGAAATGCGAAGGTCTATATTGCCTCGGCCGACCTGATGGAGCGGAACATGGATTGGCGGGTCGAAGTCATGGTGCCGATTACCGACCCGACCGTGCATGCCCAAGTGCTCGACGAAATCATGGTCGCCAATATGAATGATGTCATGCAGAGCTGGATATTAAAGCCTGATGGTGCCTATGTCCGTATTGCCCCGACAACCAACAACGATGCCGGTGGCGATGAGGCATTTAACGCCCATACCTATTTTATGACCAATCCCAGCCTTTCCGGCCTTGGCAGCGCCAGGGACAAGAGTTCCGGTAAGGCCCCCCGTCTGGTTTTGAGAAAAATGCACAAATGAACGTCGCCCGGTCCCGGATTTCGAAATCCAAAATCAAAGCCGCGCGCCGGACCCGGACCGGTAAAATGGCAATCGTCGATATCGGTTCCAACACCGTTCGTCTTGTGGTTTACGATACGCCGCAGCGTTTGCCGATACCCGTTTTCAACGAAAAGGCGCTCTGCGAACTTGGCCGCAACCTGACCAGCACCGGTCGCCTCAATCCGGACGGGGTGGCGATGGCCTATCAGAGCCTGACGCGCTTCATCAAGCTGTGCGACGCCATGGGTGTCGATCGATTGAAATTGGTCGCGACATCGGCCATCCGTGATGCCGAAGACGGACCGGCTTTCGTCGCTGAAATCCAAAAACGCCTGGGCCGGGATGTACAGGTGTTGAGCGGTCCCGACGAGGCCAGGCTGGCCGCTATGGGGCTGTTGTGTGGCGTTCCTTATGCCGATGGGGTGGCCGGTGATCTGGGTGGCGGCAGCTTCGATTTGGTGGCGCTGAACAAGGGCAGTTTCGGTGAACAGGCGACCTTGCCCGTGGGGCATTTGCGGTTGGCGGAAATGGCCCGCAGTGGCGATGTCGAAAAAATCGTTCGGCGGGAATTGGAAACCCTGCCGTGGATCAAGGCGGGCAAGGGGCGTACATTGTATGCGCTCGGCGGGTCCTGCCGGGCCCTGGCTCGGGTCATGATAGAGCAAACCCGCCACCCTTTGCATGTGGTTGATAATTATTCCATCCGCGCCGGCGATGCTCGCAGCCTGTGCCGGGTTATCGGCGGACTCGGAGGGGACTCGCTTGGAAAGATCAAGGGGGTGCCCCGAAGTCGCATGAAAACCCTGCCTTATGCGGCGATCCTTTTAGAATCAATTTTGGACGTGGTTGAACCGGAATTCCTCGTATTTTCCGGTTTCGGCATGCGAGAAGGGCTGCTGCTGCAAATGCTGCCCAATGACTTTCGCGCGCAGGACCCGTTGATCAGTGGCTGTAAGAGTATGGCTGAACGCACGGGGCGTTTTTATCTCAAGGGAACCCGGCTTCTGGACTGGATGTCGCCGTTGTTCGAAGGTGAGAGCTTAGCTGAAAAAAGACTACGCTGGGCAGCCTGCCTGCTTGGCGATATCGGTTGGAGCGAGCATCCGGATTATCGGGCGGAGCACGCTTTCCACAGGGTGTTGAGGGTGCCGTTCGCGGGGTTGACCCATCGCGAAAGAGTGCTGCTGGCGGATGCGATTTATGTCCGTTACAACGGTGAGCCTGAATCCGAACTGGTGGAGCCGCTTCGTGGGCTGCTGGATGCCGGACAGCTTTCCTGGGTCAGGGTCGTCGGGCTCGCCCTCAGGCTCGCCCACACCATTGCCGGCAGTGCGCCGGGCATTCTGTCGAAATGTGAATTGAAGATCAGGGGCGGCATGCTGGTCCTGAAACTACCGGAAGACCGGGATGTCTACGTCAGCGAGACGGTCGAGCGGCGTCTAAAGACGCTGGCGGCTGCCCTTGGGCTTGAAGGTGATTTCGGTTAAGCAGGTTCGATCAGGATCAGCTTCTTGTCCTTGATGGCGAAGCCGACCTCGCCGCGCCGAACCCTAAGGGCATCTTCGCCAAACAGGTCGCGTCGCCATCCCTGCATGGCCCGCACATCGGCTTTTTCGCCAAACGCGGCGATCCGTTCGATGTCATCGCTGGATGCGATCAGTTTTTGGGCGACATCGGATGTGTCGCATTTGACCTTCAGCAACACCTTCAGCAAATCGATCACCGGGCCCAGGCCGCGGGGCAGTTCGGTCTTGCGGCGCGGTTTTGGGCAATCGGCGTCGGAGACGTCGAGCCCGCGCTGGATGGCCTGCAAAATCATTTCACCGGCCGAGCCTTGCGCCATACGGTCGCCAAGTCCGCGGGTTCGCGCCAGATCATCCGCCGTTTTTGGCGTGTGATGGGCGATTTCCAGCAGGGCTTCGTCACGCAGGATACGGTTTCGAGGCAGGTCGCGTTTGCGGGCTTGCAGTTCGCGCCATGCCGCCAGTTCGCGCAAAACCGCCAGCAGTCTGGGGGTGGCGCCCCGGGTCTTGATCCGCCAGAACGCACTGTATGGATCGGGGTCATAGGTTTCGCTGGACGTCAGGGTCGCCATTTCCTCTTCGAGCCAACTCGACCGACCGCTTTTCCCAAGGGTCTCTGTGAGCTTCCGGTAGGCCTCCCGCAAGTGGGTGACATCCGACAGGGCGTAGGTGACCTGGCGTTCGCTCAAGGGCCGGATCGACCAGTCGGTGAAGCGGGATGACTTGTCGATCTTTGCCTTGGTCAGTTTTTCGATCAGGGTCTGGTATCCGACCGAGTCGCCGAATCCGCAGACCATCGCCGCGACTTGTGTGTCGAATAACGGGGCCGGAACTTGCCTCATCAGTTGATAAAAGATTTCCAAATCCTGGCGGGCCGCGTGAAATACCTTGAGCACCCGGGGGTTGGCGAGCAGGTCAAGGAGTGGGGTCAGGTCCAGGCCCGGCGCCAGCGCGTCAATCGCCCACGCTTCATCGGGGCCGGCAACCTGGATCAGGCATAGAATCGGCCAATACGTCTTTTCTCGCATGAATTCGGTATCGACGGTGATGAACGGGGTACTGGCCAGGCGGGTGCAAAAGGCGTCCAGCGACGCTGTATCGGTGATAAGTTCCATGGGGCAGACGTATATAGGGAATCGCGGCGAAGGGGAAGCCCGTGTCTGAATCGGCGACCAAGAACGAGGCTTTGCGCCGGTTGGCTCCCAATCAGTCCTTGACATTCGGGCCGCTTCGGTGTGCTTTGGCGCGCCCGGATGACGGGTGATGACACCTAGGCCGCACGCAGGCCCTGAACCAACGTATCTAATGGAAAAGATAAGCCCCATGCCTTCTTCGATGCACCCTTATCGCACGCATACCTGTGGTCAACTGAGAATCGAAAACGCCGATCAAACGGTCCGGATTTCCGGCTGGATTCACCGCAAGCGCGATCACGGTAATCTCTTGTTCGTCGACCTGCGCGATCACTACGGCATGACCCAATGTGTCATCGATATTTCCAGCCCGCTTTTTGCAATCGCCGAAAACGCCCGTCCTGAAAGCGTGATCATCGTTACCGGCAAGGTTGTCGGACGTTCCGATGACACCATCAACCGGACGTTGCCGACCGGTGCGGTTGAGGTGGCGATTGAAGAATTGAGCGTCGAAAACGCGGCCGACGTCCTGCCCATGCAGGTTGCCGGTGATGCCGAATATTCCGATGAAATGCGTCTGAAACACCGGTTTATCGACCTTAGGCGGGAAAAAGTTCACGCCAATATCGTGTTGCGCAGCAAGGTGATCTCGTCCATTCGTCGCCGCATGACCGATCAGGGTTTTTTGGAAATGCAGACACCGATCCTGACGGCGAGTTCGCCGGAAGGCGCACGTGACTATTTGGTGCCAAGCCGCATCCATCCGGGGCGCTTTTACGCGTTGCCGCAGGCACCGCAACAGTTCAAGCAGTTGTTGATGGTGTCGGGGTTCGATAAATATTTCCAGATCGCCCCTTGTTTCCGCGATGAAGACGCTCGCGCCGATCGCAGCCCGGGTGAATTTTACCAGCTCGATTTCGAAATGGCCTATGTCACCCAGGATGACGTTTTTGCGGCGATTGAGCCGGTTCTGCACGGGATTTTCGAAGAATTTGCCGATGGCCGCTCGGTGACCCCGGTGCCGTTCCCGCGTATTGCCTATGCCGATTCCATGTTGAAATACGGCAACGACAAGCCCGACCTGCGCAATCCTTTGCTAATGGCCGACGTTACGGACGCGTTCCGGGATTCAGGCTTTGGTCTGTTCGCCAGGAACGTCGAAAAAGGCTCCGTCGTTCGCGCCATTCCGGCGACCGGTGCGGCGGGCCGTCCGCGCAGCTTCTTCGACAAGTTGAATGACTGGGCCCGTGAAGAAGGCGCCGGTGGCCTTGGCTACGTCATCTTCAGCGATGGCGAGGCGAAAGGCCCCATTGGCAAGAATCTCGAGCCCGAACGCATCGAGGCGATCAAGGCGGCGTTGAACGAGGTTAATGCCAGTCCGGTTGGTGATGGCGATGCGGTGTTTTTCGTTTGCGGCAAGAAGGCCGATGCCGATCGGTTTTCCAGTCTGGCCCGGACGCGTATCTGTGACGAACTCGATCTGCTGGAACGGAATTGCTTCAAGTTCTGCTGGATCGTCGATTATCCGATGTTTGAACTGGACGAAGAAACCGGCGAGATCGAATTCAGTCATAATCCGTTTTCGATGCCACAGGGCGGATTGGAAGCCTTGGAAGGCATGGATCCGCTCGACATTCTGGCCTATCAGTACGACATCGTATGCAATGGCATCGAACTGTCCAGCGGTGCCATTCGGAACCACCGGGTCGATATCATGTACAAGGCGTTCGAAATTGCCGGCTATGGCAAGGACGTGGTGGAAGAAAAATTCGGCGGCCTGCTGCAAGCCTTCCGCTACGGCGCACCACCCCATGGAGGGTCGGCCCCCGGTATTGACCGCATCGTCATGATGTTGGCTGATGAACCCAATATCCGGGAAATTATTGCCTTTCCGATGAACCAGCAGGCCGAAGATTTGCTGATGGGCGCCCCCGCAGCAGTCGAGGATAGCCGCCTGAAGGAATTGTCGGTCAAGCTCAACTTACCGAAAGAAGCGAAAATCGTCGCCGCGGATCGCCCGGAATAGAGCGCTTGCTCTTATCAATTTGGAAAGGTTTCAGCGGCTACTTTCAGGGTGTTGACATAATCTGTGATGGCTGAAACACGTGTATTTCTGGTGATTGTTGCCAATGTCGTTTATACTGCTAAGGGTTGTCAGGCCGATGTCGGTTTGGTGGGGCGATAAACCCGAAAAATCAGGATCGAGCAGGGGATGAGAAAGCCTTTTTCAGGCCGGAGTTTGTTGGTCTTGCTCGGCGCGCTGTTTGTCGGTGGGTGCGCGGTGCCGGTTCCCGTTCAGATCGCATCGTGGGCCCTTGACGGAATTTCATATCTGACGACGCAGAAGTCCATGACGGACCACGGTCTTTCGTTCATCACGCACAAGGATTGCGCCTTGTGGCGTGGGGTTCAGGGCAACAATATTTGCGACAGTATTGATGACGCCGGAACGGACGCAGTTGCCGCGTTGGACGCTCCGAACGATCCGATGGAGCCTTCGGGCGGCGCCGTATCTTCTGATCAATCGATAGATTTCGCGGTGCTTGAAACCGCTTCCGGACCCGTCGAAGACCTCGGGCCTGCTGCTGTCGTTGCACCGTTTGCGAGCGGCCCGTCGGCGGTTCCTCTCGAACTCGCCGCCGTTGTGGTTGAGCCACTGCGCATGGCGCCTCCGGTCGCTCCGGCTCCGGTCATTGCCTCCGCCGCGGCTACCACGCCGGCGGCGCAACGCATCCTGATTTCCGGGCGGCGCACATGGTCCGATAATCCCGATGCCGATCTGTATTTTGTCGTCGGCAGCTTCCGCAAGCGCGATAACGCCAAACGTCTGGTGAAGCGGCTTGGCGTCATTGATCCTTCGGTTATGGCGAGCCGTGTGAACGGGGTGGAGACATATCGGGTGGCGGTTGGCCCCTTTAGTCGGGCCGAGCGGAAGGCCGTCGACCGGGAGATCCGGGCGGCGGGCATGAAAGATGCCTGGGCGATCCGTATCAATCAGTCCGAATGGATGATTGCCGGCCCGATGGAGTTCAGGAAGCTTCCTGTCCCTGATCATAAACAATCCAGTACGCAGACGGCATCGCTGCCGAATGGCTTGAATATCGGCGGCTGATGGCGGCCCGCACCGGGCCTATTCACGCGACAAGATTGGTCGGTTTGTCGATTTGGCGTAAAATCGAGACCAAATGTTCCGTCTGTCGAATTGTTCTGGTGTCGCCGGGGTTGTATCGCCGTTCGTGTTCCAGCCGTTTTTCCCAAATGTTGATATAGTCCCGCGGCCGGTCCGGCTGTGCCGTGTCGCCGACCAGTGAGCCGATGGTTTTGTCGAAATCCGGATGCAGTTCCGCCTGGAAGGCCAGCATTTCATATTCGTCCCACCCGATGGCCCCGATGGTGTACAGGTCGTGGCCGGTTTCCATCATCTTTCGGGGGCTGATATGGCGGATGTTCAGCGCTACCGTGCGGATATTTTTTCCGTCACCTTGATCCGCCAGGCCGTCTACCCGCGACCCGTAAATGACGGGCGGCGGCGTTTTTCGTACCGGTACAAGGTCGCGACCGGTGACACCCTTATCCCCGGCCTCGCCGGTCGCTTCGGCGTCAATGGCGCTTTGGCCTGCCTGATGGCCTGTCGTCGGTTGTATTCTTACTGTGGGCGGGACGTAGCCGTTGATCTTCATTGGCGTTCCAGTCCAGTCCTTTCCCGGTACGTCCTGTGAAATCCGCCCCGCCCCCGTTCCAGGGCCGGGGCGATCGGTTCACGGCGGGACGGAAGCCTGCCGATCAGGGGGGTGGGCAGGAGGGTTCGGTCTGCCGCGCCCACAATCAGGAGGCGGCGTACAGAAAATTCTGTAGCGAACGTCCGGCGGGTTCTTCGTCGATGTCCTGTTGACCGATGTTCCGGGTGGCCATAGCCGTGCGAAATTTTTTCGTTTTGTACATGGCCGCGTCGGCTTTTTGCAAAAGCACAGACGGATCGTCTCCGGCGGAATACCGTTGCAAGCCCAGGCTGGCCCGAATGTCGATTGTTCTACCTTCCCAGATGGTCGCGGAGGCGTTCAACAGGTCTTCGATGACGCTCGCCCGTGTTAATCCGTTTCCCCATATTGTTCGCGGCATTAGCACCGCGAATTCATCACCGCCGAGACGCGCGATATAGTCGGTGTCACGGATATTGTGCGCCAGCAATCGCCCCACATAGCGCAGTACTTCATCTCCGGCGGCGTGGCCGAGTTGGTCGTTGACCGGTTTGAAATCATCCAGATCGATGTAAATCAGGACGCCCCGTTCATTGGACCGCCGGGCAGACGAAAGCGCCCGGCTTAATTCAATTTCGAAGCCACGCCGATTCATCAGCCCGGTCAGTTCATCGGTCATTGCCAGTTTTTCCAACTCGCGGACCCTGCCCGACAGTTCTTTGATCAGGCGTTCGGCCTGGGTTGCGGCAACAAGCGCATTTCCGGCGACGGAGTCATCGACCGTCCCGGCCCCGATATGGAGATTCCCTTCGGACTGGACGAAGCATTCTACGAGTTCGCAAACGTTTCTGATAAGTTCACAATCGTCGTCGGTTCCAGGAGGCTTCAGGCGATTGTTGGTGTTATAAAATCCCACTTCTTTTTCCCTATTCGGTCCCACCATACCGGCAAACGTTAACAAAGCATTCGCTGATTTCCCGGTAACGGAAGCAAGGCCCGTGCCAATCGGAAATGCTAATTGTAGTGGGGGGTGATTGCCTCGACCGGCGGCAATATGTGCCGCGCATTGGGCCGATTCAAGCGCACCCGGAAAAAGCTGCCGGGTAGAATAAATGGGGGAAGAGATGCCTTGGGGCTACATAGGCCACAACCATGCCGCGCCGCGAACGCCACTGGAGTCGCCATGGCGATTGGCGATCAAGGTGGTGGTGACAGTATCGGAAAATACCCATTCCTGCCACAGTCGCGGCACGTTTTCGTAGATCCTGCCGATATTGGACAGGCCGCCACCGAGCACGATGACGTTCGGGTCAATGATATTGATAACGCCGGCGAGCGCCCGTGCGAGGCGATGTTCGTAGCGTCCAAGGACGGCGTCGGCCCGTTGCGGATCAATGCCCGGCGCTTTCGATGCGATTTCGGCCGCTGTCCCGGCGTGGGCCGAACGATGCCGGTTGCCGGAACGTCGATAGTCATCGGCTAGCGCAGGGCCGGATAGGAACGTCTCGATGCAGCCCCGTTTGCCGCAATAGCAGTCCGGGCCCGGCGTTTCCCACGAATTGCCGGGCCAGGGCAGGGCGTTATGCCCCCATTCGCCGGCGATGGCGTTCTTGCCGGTCAAGGCCTTGCCGTCGATGACAATGCCGCCGCCGACACCGGTGCCGAGAATGACCCCGAAAACAACGTCGGCGCCGCTGGCCGCGCCATCCGTCGCCTCGGACACGGCGAAACAATTGGCGTCATTGGCCAGCCGCACCGGCCGACCGATCGCCTCGGTCAGGTCGGTATCCAGCGCCCGGCCGATCAAACAGGTGGAATTAGCATTTTTAATCAAGGAAGTAGAAGGTGATATAGTGCCCGGAATGCCGACGCCGACGGTCGCCGTTCCATGCCGGGGGACGAATGGCCGCTCCAATTCAAGGGCCATTCGGGCGACGGCGTTGACGGTGGCTGCGTAATCTCCGGCGGGGGTGGCGATGCGGTTGCGGGCCAGTACCTGGCCATCATCGGACAAAAGAATGCCTTCGATTTTGGTTCCGCCCAGATCAATGCCAATTCGCATGTCTTGGATTCTATCCACTAATCGCCAAGCGCATCCAGTTCTAATTCGTCCTGGCAACTGGCGGCGCGAAATTCACCGTTAATGAAGCGCGCCCCCGGGAGGCCCTCAAGAGGGGGCCGACGACCGCTGCCGGTGAGCGGGGCCGGATCGTTGGCGTCATCGTCGGAGCCGACGCTGCGCACGTGCAAAATCATGCTTCCTTTATGGTTTTCGGCGGTGATTCGCTCAGCCTCACCCGCATCGGAAGCCATGACGGTATCGGCATGAATGGCCTTTGGCATCGCTTGGTGGACGTAAAATACGCAAAAGGGTCTATTCGCGGCGTCCTCGAGTTTTGCGGGCGGTTTCATGATCGTATTATTTGTTTCATTTTCCATGTGACTCATTGAAATCAATGGACTCTTTTAAGGCGATAAGCAACAACCCGATTAAAATATATGCTGGATATTGTCAACAGCCGACGTACCGTATGTTGTGTCGTGGCGGCTAAATATTATTCAGTACAGCGCGCAATAAAGGGAATCCAAAAGCGGGTGATAGTTCTCCTGATGTTAGGGTTTGCCTGCGATACCGGTGATTTATCGCAACAGATAAAAATACCCTTCCGGTACGGCGCGGGTGTGGTTTCCCGATACTCCCGGGCGGTGCGAAATCTCGCGGATCGCACCGGAATTAGATCGCCGGATGCTTGGTGTTCGCCCGGATTCCCTGTTTGGATTCGGATAGGCTGGCGGTGTGGAGTTTCCCGATATATGGGGCCGCGTAGGCAAAACACTCTATGGATGGTAGCAGTATCCAAGGGTAGTATTTATTAAGAATACAGGAGCATAATTTGTGTTAATATTGTCTTCCGTTGGGTAAAAGATTCGGAATTAATCGTTTTGAAGCGTCGATCGTGTTGTTCGGGGGTGAAGATGAAAAATGGCGGGCAGGCCATCGCCGAGGGGGATGGTCAAATGTTGCCGGTTTTTCGCGGCTTGGCTGATGCAAGAATCCCGGGAAATGTAATGGCTGGTATCGTCGGTGTTGCGGCGCCTACGTATAGCAAGTGGCGGACCGGAAAATCGAAAATACCGGCAGCGACGCTGGTCTTTATGACGTTATTGCTGGCCAACAGAATCGAAGAGATTCAGGAAGAGGGCGCGAAAAGCCTGCGTTTCGAGGCCACCTTGAAGGTCATTCACCGGCATTTACGGCAGCAGGAAATGATCAACGGCACCCTGCATCCTGGCGCCATGCGCGAAGGTGCGCGCCTGTTTCGCCAGTGGTGGCAGAAAACGTCCGGACAAAGACCGACCGAAACCGGGCCTGATCCTTTGGGAACCATATCTCCGGCGATGATATATCCAGCCCACATGGCCGCATACAATAGAGCCCGGTCAGATAAATCCCAACCTGTGGACGGGGCGTCATGAGCAATCTCGACGGCTTCACCCACGCAGGACTGAAAACGGCCCTTGATATCAAGGAAAACTACAAGAAGGGCGAGCCGATCTGTGTGCCGGGCAACAAGAACAGCATCCTCGTCCCGGAATATTTACTGAACCATCATCTGGATTTACAGTCGATAGAAGACCCGATCGCGCTGGCAATGATGGCGACCCGTGATCCGGAAGCCCCGATGGCGCTGGCTGCCGCCGCACGGATGAGCCCGCTTGGCCGAAAAACCCGGTTGCTGGCTGGCGTCTATGGTGTGGTCGGAGAAACCACCCGGCATCCCCTAGTGCAAAAATGTATCGCGATGATCACCGATAAGGCCTTCGATCCCGACGCCATTGCATCGATCAGAGGGCACGCATCGAAATTCATCATCCAGTCGCGCCGGGACTATACCGGGGCGTTGCGGGCGAACCTCAAAGCGCTGCTGGACGGCAGTATCGCCCCGCGTTTGTTTGTCCGTCAGTTTTTCGAGCTAACCGAAGCTGGCAATATGCGCACAGAAATCCGTAAAAAGCTTGTCGTCAGCCTGTTGTTGTCGGCGAACGTTCGCCCGGCGATCAAATTTCTGTTTTTGGAGCATTTGTCACGGTTTCCGATGACAGTTCGCAACGCCATCATTACCGCCGTTGTAACGGCCGACCCGAGCCACCACATGGACGTGCTCAAAGATGAAATCCGCTGGATATTGAACAGGGAAAGGGAAGAGAAAATCTCCAAGGACGACTTCAGGGGGGCGACAACGGCCGCTGGCCAAGGGGGCAAAAAGGTCGACGAAATGCGCTGGAATTAGGACCCGTTGGAATTAGGGTCCATCGGCTTGCCGCGGCAACGTCAGGTTATTCAGAGGATCGCACGTTGTGGCGCCGTGTCATCCACATCGTTATAGGTCAGCGTTGCTTCCGTGGCGCAATACAATCCATACAGCGTTTCAATTACCGCGCTGGCTTCCTCGCCGGCCAATTGATAGTAAATCGTCTGGGCTTCGCGACGTGTTTTGACCAGATCATCGCGGCGTAGCCGCGCCAAGTGCTGGGACAGGGCGGATTGGCTCAATCCGACGACTTTTTCCAACTCTCCGACGCATTTCTCACCCGGCACCAGTTGGCACAAAATCATCAAGCGGTGTTGGTTGCTCATCGCCTTTAACAAGGTGCTGGCCCGGCGCGCGTTATCTTGAATGCGCTCCAGGTCAATCACTGGCTGATTGTCGTCGAGCATTGCCCTATACCTTTCTTATCAAAACAACATATCGGTGCGCCATGGGCAATCCAAGCCTCACGAACTCTCATTATTCATGAGAACGCTAATATAACACTACATAATATAGAGGCGCCGGGCTAGGAAAAATTCTGTTGAAATGGTGCGGTGCAACAATTGCGGATACGATCAGCTTCGGACCCCCGTGCATGGAATTAATATTTGTTGGTGTAATTTTATCAAGCTTTACAGGCATATATTTTTTTCAGGATGTCATGTAGGATTGTGCTGTCCGCAGTTTATAGTGGGTTGATCTGTTTTTAGCCGCCACGTTGAAGGAAAAAGAGCTTCCGTTTCGCGTTGATTTATGCTGCACCGCAGCACGTATTCGGGGGATTTGTTGCAATCTGCGTACTGGCGTAGCCAACTATATATCCTGTAGATTGATCGTCGTGTTTTTTTGATGGGCGCTGCTTGAAATGACCGAGACAACGACGCTGGATGTAAGAGGACTTGGCTGCCCGGTTCCTATTCTTCGCGCCAACCGGGCGATCAAGGAACTGATTCCCGGTGACACACTGGAGGTTCTGACCACCGACGCCGGCGCACCACACGATTTTGAGATATATTGCGAGACCACCGGGCATAAACTGCTGCAAGGCAGCGACGTCGATGGCGTGTTCACTATTCGGATAGAAGTTACCAGTTGATCTATTCGTCCGCCCCGGTGGCAGGCGTCGCTGTCCGTCGTTTTTCGGTAAAGCCGGAAACCAGCGACATCAATGGCGGAATGATCGCCAGCGTCAATACCGCCGACAAGGCCAGACCACCGACGACGACGGACCCCAGGCCGCGGTAGAGTTCGGATCCGGCACCGGGAAAGACGACCAGCGGCAGCATCCCGAAAATACTGGTCAGGGTTGACATGAAGATCGGCCTGATCCGGTTGCGGGTCGCTTCGATCAATGATTCCTCGAAACCGAGGCCTTCCTGGCGATAGTGATACAGAGTCTGGTGGACCAGCAAGATGGCATTGTTGACGACGATGCCGACCAGGATAACGAATCCCAGCAGGGTCAGCATATCCAACTGTTGGCGGACGAATAAATTCAGCACGGCCAAGCCGCCGACGCCGCCCGCCGTCGCCAACGGTACCGAGAGAACGATGATCAGGGGATATATGAAGCTCTCGAACAGCACCGCCATCACTAAATAGACGATGATGACGGCGATCGATAAATTGATCACCATGCTTTTCCAGGCTTCCGTCAATTTATCGGCGGTACCGGAAAGCTCCAGCGAAATGCCCGGTGGCAACCCCTCGTTTTGCAACGGCGTGATGACCTTTTCCGACAGGGTGTCCATCGCCGCTTCGAGTGGTATCCGTGCCGACGGGCGGACTTCGAGTGACACCGTGCGTTGTCGTCCCTTATGCAAGATTTCGGTCGGACCGGACGTCACCTCGATATCGGCCAGGGAATTCACCGGTACGATGTCGCCGGACCGTGTCACCACCGGTAAATAGCCGATTCCTTGAGTTTCGCTCACCCTGCCTTTGAGCCCCTTTAACACCAAATCGATGCGCTTGCCCTCGATCGTAATTTCGGCAACCCGGACATCGTCATTGAAGGCGTCCACCGTCTGGCTGAATTCCCTGGCGGTGACGCCATTGTCGGCCAGGCGGGTCGGGTCGGGATAAATTCTGACTTCGGGCGCGCCCAGTTCCAGGCCGGGTTTCGGCCGAAGCTGGTTACCTTCCTCGCGGGGCAGCACCCTACCGATGGTAGCGGTGGCTTTCAGTGCGACGTCCAGAATCTTTTCAAGGTCTGGCCCGGAAATATCCAAATCGATGGACCGGCCGCTACCGATGGACCGGCCGAACAGCGACGGCTGTGTGATGAAGCCGAAGGTGCCCGGTTCCTTGAATATCGGTTTGCGAATGACCGGAATCAGTTCGGCAACCCGGCTGGGATCTACGCTGCTGGCTCCGACGAATGTTGATGACGGCCTAGCGACAAAGAAAAAGTTATCAATTTTCGGTGGTTCCCCCGGTTTCGATTCCGGCCCGGTTTCGCTGGCCCATAGGGGCCTGACGGCGTCTTCGACGTCCTTGGCGATACCGGATGCGGTTGCCAGATTGTAGCCCGGTGGCGGCATCAGGGCGCCGACCACCAAATTCCGGTTGCCTTCCGGCAGATACTCGAGTTTCGGCAGAAAGAGCGCGGTGGCGGCAGCGGCGGTACCGCAAATGATTAGGACAGTGCCGAGCGCCACCGGTTTGCTGTTAACGCAAACGTGGGTGTACGCGACGACCCTGTTGACGAACCACTCGGCGAAATCATCAATCAACGGCAGCCTTCTGGTTGCGGTGCTGGCCGGTACTTTGCGGAGCAGCCGGTTAGCCAACGCCGGGATCAGGGTCACCGAGACGATCAGCGACAATGTGACGGCGACCGAAATGGCGACGGCGATATCGCGGAACAACTGCCCGATTTCCAGTTTCATGACCAGCACAGGGGTAAACACCAGCACCGTGGTCAGGGCCGAAACCAGAACCGCGCCCCAAACCTGCTGTGCCCCGATGTAGGCGGCTTTGGCGGCAGAGTGCCCCTGTTGGCGGTGCCGGTAGATATTTTCCAGCACGACGATGGCCGCATCGACGACCATGCCGACGGCAAAGGCGATGCCGGCCAGCGAGATCACGTTGATCGACCGGCCCATGGCGGCCATGGCGACAAATGATCCGATAACGGAAACCGGGATGGCCAGCGAAATAATCAGGGTCGTTGCCCCTGACCGCAGGAACAGCAACAAGACCAGTGCGGCCAGCGTGCCGCCGACATAAATGTTTTGTTGCACAAGGTCGATGGCCGAATTGATGTAGGTGGTTTCGTCATAGACCTGATGCAGCTTCAGCTTCTCCCTGGGCAGGAAATCGCGGTTCAGGTCCGCAACGGCTTGGCGAATCCCCTTCATGGTATCGATCACGTTGGCGCCGGTCTCGCGGACCGTATTGATCACAATGGCCGGCTTGCCAAGGTAGCGGATTGTCGCCGTGGCCTTTTTGTAGCCGAAACGGACGTCCGCGATGTCGCCGACGGTGACCCGGGCGATGCCGCCTGTAAGCCGGTCCATGTTGCTTCTCAGGACGACGGCGCGAATTTGATCGATGCTGGAGAGGTCACCTTCCGTACGGACCACGTAGCGACGTTTTCCTTCATCGATGTCGCCGGCGGAAGCCGAAGAATTGGCCGCCGCCAACGAATTGACCACCCGCGGGACGGTCAAGCCGTACAGAGCCATTTTCGATGGATCGACAATCACCTCCATCTGCTTTTTGGTGCCGCCGTAAACATTGACCAGCGACACGCCGGCAACCCGTTCCAGTCGTTCCTGAATGACGTCTTCGACGAAATTGCTATAGGTATGAATATTGCGGTTGTTGTCGCCGGTGCGGGTTAACGTCAGCCACGCGATGGGAGTGTCTTCGCTGCCGGCGGTGTCCAGGGTCGGTTCGTTCGCTTCCGCAGGGTAGCCGCTGACCCTATTAAGCCTGTTGGACACCAGCAACAGCGCCTTGTCCATATTTTGTCCGACCGAAAATTCCAGCGATATGGATCCCTGGCCGTCCCGCGAGCGGCTCGAAATTTGCTCCAGACCCTCCATGCCGCGCAACACTTCTTCCTGCCGATTGATGATCTCGCGTTCGATTTCGGCCGGTGCGGCACCGGCCCAGCTTGTCCGGATGGTGATGACCGGTTTGCGAACATCAGGCGTTAGCTGGATAGGGATGGTCCGCAACGCGATCAGTCCAAACAGGATGATCATCAACACGGCGGCGATAACGGCGATGGGGCGATCGATGGCAATCCGGATCAGGTTCATAGTCGTGTGCCCTTATCCGCTGTGACGAGGCGGTTCACGGTTGGACCTTTTGGCCCGGTCGCAGCCGTTCGTTGCCCCGAATGACGACCAGATCACCGCTTTTCAATCCTGACAGAACGACAAAGCGTTGCCCCAGCGCCTGGCCCAGGCGGACCGGACGGACGTTGGCCTTGCCATCTTCGACGATGAAGACAATATCCTTGCCTTTCTTGTTGAGCACCGCGTCCTTGTGGACGGTGGTGACGGTTCCGGCTTTACCTGCGGGCAGGGCGAGGACGACGCTCTGGTTGGATGCGAGGCCCTGCATGTTGATGCCGAAATTGGGGGTGAAGCGAACCGTACGGGTGCGGGTCAGAGGATCCTCGCTGGGAATGATGGCGCGAACGGTTGCGCTATGATCGATTGCTTGGCCGCTGTCATATCGTTCCAGCCGAAAGTTGACTTTCTTCCCCTTCGTCAACCCGTCGATATTCGAAGCCGGGACATGGGCTTCGATTTCCAGATGTTGGTCGTCGATCAGGCTGATGACCGGGCTGCCGACGTTGACATAGGCCCCGACGTTGATGTGGCGTTCGGAAACGACGCCGCCAAACGGCGCCTTGATCTCTGCATTATCGAGATTGATTTTCGATAGCCGCAAATTGGCTTCGGCGCTCAACAGGGCCGCTTGCGATTGCGCCGTGGCGCTCCGGGCGCTCACCACTTCCAGTTTTTTGTCTTCCAGACGGGCCTGACTGAAGGCCGCGGATTTCTTAAGTTGGCTTAACCGGGTCATTTCCTGGACACGTAAATCGACAACCGATCTTGCCGTCGCAAGGGCTGCTTTCGCCTCGCTGACACGGGCCAGGTTCAGTTGATGCTGCCAGTGGAGTGTGTCTTTGACCAGGACGGATATGACGGCGTCCTTTTTAATGCGATCACCGACTCTGACCCGCATTTCGGCGATAGGCCCGGATATCCGGGCCGCAACAACGCCGGTCTGGGCCGCGACCAGTCGCCCGATGACCGGCACCGTTTGGATCAGGGGCTCACGTATTACGGCGTCAACGCCGACGCTGGCGGCCTCCTGGGCGGCCGCGATCGTCGTCAGGGACAGGGACAGCATCAGGGCCGGAAACAGAGATTTATAGCGCACGGATTTATCCCGAGTTTATTTTGATTCCAGTCTACCTATAAAGGTTAATTCAGGAGCGTGAAAGAATAACGAACCAAGGCCTTGGCAGACAGGTATTCTTTCCGCCACAATAGACGATGACGACTCTTCTTTACAGCCATCCGGTCTGTGTCGAACACAGCCCCGGCGCGCATCATCCGGAACGCCCCGAACGGCTGCAAGCGGTGATGACGGCGCTGTCGGGCGATGCCTTTCAAGGATTGATCCGGCGCGAGGCGCCAAAGGCCGAACTCAGCCAAATTGAGCGCGTTCACTCACCGGCGTATGTGGCTGAAATACTTTCGATGGTTCCCGAAACCGGCCTTGCCCGGCTGGACCCCGATACGGTGCTGTCGCCAAAAAGCGGCGAGGCCGCGTTGCGGGCGGCGGGCGGCGTCATCGCGGCCGTCGATGCCGTGCTGGACGGCCAGGCCGCCAATGCCTTTTGCGCCGTCCGTCCACCCGGTCATCACGCCGAACCGGACCGGGGCATGGGGTTTTGTCTGTTCAATAATGTCGCGATCGGGGCGAAGCGGGCACAAACGGCGGCGGACGTAAAACGGGTCGCGGTGGTCGATTTCGATGTCCACCACGGCAATGGCACCCAGGCCGCGTTTTACGATCAAGAGAGTCTGTTCTATGCGTCATCGCACCAGTCGCCGTTTTATCCCGGCACTGGTCTGGAATCGGAAACGGGCCTGTACGACAATATCGTTAATGCGGAATTGCCGCTGGGAGCGGGTTCCGAAGCCTTCCGCGGCGCCTACCGGGACCGTATCCTGCCCGCGCTCAGGAGGTGGAAACCGGATTTCCTGCTGATCTCGGCTGGCTTCGACGGCCATGCGCGGGATCCGCTGGCGCAGATCAATCTGGATGAACAGGATTTCGCCTGGGTCACACGCGAATTGTTGAGTGTTGCCGATGACTGCTGCAAGGGCAGGGTGGTGTCGGCTCTTGAAGGTGGATACGACCTGGACGCGCTGGCGGCGAGCGTCGCTATGCATGTGAAGGCGTTAATGGCTTGAATGACGACGAATTGAAGGTTGCCCCGGTCGTCGCGGGCTATTAGAAGGTAGTGCACTATGGCAAAAAATGACATTCCCCCTGAAATTTCCGACCTCAGTTTCGAAGACGCACTGGAGCAGCTTGAGGATATCGTTCGGGAACTTGAAGAAGGCGCGGGTGAACTTGACGCTTCGATCAAGGCCTATGAACGGGGCGCGCACTTGAAGCGTCATTGCGAAACAAAACTGCAGGAAGCGCGCCAGCGGGTCGAACAAGTCGTTCTTGGCCCGGGTGGCGAGCCCGGCCTGGAACCCGCCGATCTGGACTGATAGTCACATATGAACGATTTCACGAGCAGCCTTTCCAGCGCCGCCGGAGATGTCAACGACACCTTGGACGACTTGCTGACAAACCATGACGACCCGGAAGCCCGGCTGATCGAAGCCATGCGGTATTCCGCGCTGGACGGGGGCAAACGGATACGCCCATTTCTGGTCCTCGCCAGCGCCGCGTTATTCAATGTCGAGCGACCCTCGGCGCTACGCGTGGCGGCGGCTATTGAAATGGTGCATTGTTATTCACTGGTTCACGATGACCTGCCCGCCATGGATGATGATGACCTCCGCCGGGGACGGCCCACCTGCCACAAAAAGTTCGACGATGCGACGGCGATCCTCGCCGGGGACGCGTTGCTGACGCGGGCTTTCGAAATCCTGGCGGATGAAAAGACCCACGACTCATCAAAGGTGCGGGCGGATCTCGTGCTGGCGCTGGCCCGCGCCGCCGGTCCCGAAGGCATGGTTGGCGGCCAAATGCTTGATCTGGTGTCCGAGCATCACACCCTGAACATGCCCGAAATCACCCGCCTGCAAAGGATGAAGACCGGTATGCTGATCGCCGTTTCCTGTGAAGCCGGGGCCATTCTTGGTAAATCCACCGAGGGTGCGCGTAATGCCCTGCACGCCTATGCTCACGACCTGGGACTGGCTTTTCAGATGGTCGATGATTTGTTGGACGTCGAAGGCGACGAAAAGACCGTCGGCAAGGGTACCGGCAAGGATGCAGAGGCCGGCAAGGCGACGTTTGTCTCCCTGCTGGGGGCCAAGCGGGCGCGTGAACAAGCGGAAATGCTGGCGGTTCAGGCCAGCGAACACCTTGATCTTTTTGATGAAAAGGCAGACCCTTTACGAAATCTGGCCGATTTTGTGGTAAAACGCAGGGCCTGAGTTCTCGGTAGGAATTGAATATTGAGCGATAACAGCCAAACTCCCTTGCTGGACGACGTCAACATTCCAGCCGACACCCGTGATTTTTCCGGCCCGCAGCTGAGCCAGTTGGCCGATGAGCTACGGCGCGAAACCGTGCGCATGGTGTCGATCACCGGCGGGCATCTTGGGGCCAGTCTGGGGGTGGTCGAACTAACCGTCGCCTTGCACCATGTGTTCGATACGCCGCGCGACCGTTTGATCTGGGACGTCGGGCATCAGTGTTATCCGCACAAAATCCTGACCGGCCGGCGGGACCGTATGTTGACATTGCGGCAGGGCGGCGGCCTTTCAGGCTTCACCAAACGGTCCGAAAGTGCCTATGACCCATTCGGCGCCGGGCACAGTTCGACATCCATCTCGGCAGGGCTTGGCATGGCCGTGGCGCGGGATTTCAAGGGCGATGACAACCATGTCATCGCGGTTATCGGCGATGGCGCCATGAGCGCCGGCATGGCCTACGAGGCAATGAACAATGCCGGATCCATGGACTCCCGCCTGATCGTTATCCTTAATGACAATGACATGTCGATCGCGCCGCCGGTCGGCGCCATGAGCGCCTATCTGTCGCGGCTGATTTCGTCCAAGTCTTATCGCTCGCTGCGCCACTTCGCCAAGGAAATGAGCAAGAAGTTCCCGCAACGCCTGGAAGACATGGCCCGCCGGGCGGAAGAATATGCCCGTGGCATGGTCACCGGTGGCACCCTGTTCGAAGAAATGGGGTTCTTCTACGTCGGCCCCATTGATGGTCATAATCTGGAACATCTGTTGCCGGTGCTGAAAAACCTGCGCGACGACGAATTGGCGGGACCGGTGCTGCTGCATGTGGTGACGAAAAAGGGGCACGGCTACGAACCGGCGGAACAATCGCCCGATAAATATCACGGCGTTGGCAAGTTCGACGTGGTGACCGGAGAACAGGTCAAGGCTAAGAGCAATGCGCCGACCTATACCAAGGTGTTCGCCAAGGCGCTGATCGCCGAGGCGAAAGATGACGACAGAATTACCGCCATTACCGCCGCCATGCCGTCGGGCACCGGGCTGGATGAATTCGGGGCCGAGTTTCCTGGGCGTTGTTTCGATGTCGGCATCGCCGAACAGCACGCGGTGACGTTTGCCGCGGGCATGGCCAGCGAAGGCTACAAGCCGTTTGCGACCATTTATTCGACCTTTCTGCAACGCGGTTACGATCAGCTTGTCCATGATGTGGTGCTGCAAAAATTGCCGGTGCGTTTCGCGCTGGACCGCGCCGGGCTGGTTGGGGCCGATGGCGCGACCCATGCGGGTGTTTATGATCTGGCCTATCTGTGTTGCCTGCCGGGTATTGTCGTAATGGCGCCTTCGGACGAGGCCGAAATGATGCATATGGTTGCGACATCGGCAGCCATTGATGATCGCCCCAGTTGCATCCGTTATCCGCGCGGCGAGGGCGTTGGCGTCGACCTGCCTGAAAAGGGTACGGTGCTGGAAATCGGCAAGGGCCGGATCGTCCGCGAAGGCAAGACAGTGGCGATCCTTAGTCTTGGTGGACGCTTGCAGGAGGCACTCAAGGCCGCCGATGACCTTTCGGCCAGGGGAATTTCCGTAACCGTCGCCGATGCCCGTTTTGCCAAGCCCCTGGATGAAGACTTGATCGCCCGATTGGCGACAACCCATGAGATTCTGATCACCATCGAAGAAGGCGCCCCCGGCGGCTTCGGTGCGCATGTCTTGCAGTTGATGTCGACCGAAGGCCTGCTTGATGGTGCGGTACGGGTGCGGGTTATGACCTTGCCGGACAAAATGATCGATCACGACAGTCCCGCCGTCCAGTACGAAAAATCCGGCCTGACCGCGCCACATATCGTCGAGACAGCCCTGAAAGCCCTTGGGCACGGAGTGGCGTACGATATGGGGAAATCCGGGAAAATCGTCGAACCCGCGCAAGCCTGAAAATTCCGGGGGTCCAATTATGAGCATCCAGGTCTGTATTGCCGGTGTGACGGGTTGGACGGGATCGGCGGTCACGCGGAGCATTATCGATAGCGATGACTTCAGCCTCAGCGGTGCCGCGGCGCGCGCTGCCGCCGGGCGAGATGTCGGCGACGCCCTGGGGCTGCCCCGGAAGACGGGTGTGACGATTTGCGACAGTGTTGCCGAAGCTCTCAAGGCCGGTGCGGATGTGTTGATCGACTATACGACGGCGGCATCGGTCAAGGGTCACGTGTTGCATGCCATTGATAACGGCGTCGCCGTTGTCGTCGGTACGTCGGGAATGAGTGCCGCCGATTATGACGATATAGCCGCCCACGCCGACGCCAGGGGGATCGGGGTTATTGGCGGTGGAAACTATAGCCTGACGGCGACCCTGATGCAGCATCTGGCGCTGATCGCCGCCGAACATGTTCCCGAGTTCGAGGTCCTCGATTTCGCCTGGGCCGAGAAAGAAGATGTGCCCAGCGGTACGGCGCGCGAGCTGGCGGAAAAGCTGGGCGATGTGCGCCAACCCGATAAAGGTCGCGCCATCGACAGCCTGCACGGGCCAAAGGAAACCCGTGGCGCCGCGATCAACGGTGTGCAGGTTCATTCGGTACGGATGTCGGGCTTTACCCTGCGCTGCGAGGCGGTGTTCGGCATGGCCGGCGAGCGGCTGGCGGTCAGCCATGAAGCCGGGCAGAGCGCCGAACCTTATGTGTCGGGAACCCTGTTGGCGGCCAAACGGGTCGTCGATGTCACAGGGCTGGTGCGGGGGCTGGGCGACCTTTTGTTCAAATGAGCAAGCCCGGAAAAATGCGACTGGACCAGCTTTTGGTCGACCGCGGGTTGGTTGAAAGCCGGGCTCGGGCGCAAGGCCTGATTATGGCCGGGAATGTTTTCAGCGAGACCCGGCGGCTCGACAAGGCGGGGCAACAGGTCGCGCTGGATATCCGGATTGATATCAAAGGCCAGGATCACCCATGGGTTTCAAGAGGCGGCTTGAAACTGCTCCATGGCTTGGAGACATTCCATATCGATCCGACCGGCCTGACCTGTCTTGATGTCGGGGCTTCGACCGGCGGGTTTAGCGATGTTCTGCTGACAAACGGGGCGATAAAGGTCTACGCCGTCGATGTTGGTCATGGCCAACTGGCCTGGAAGTTACGACAGGACGAACGGGTCGTCGTCATCGAACGCTTCAATGCCCGCAATCTGACCACCGAGCAAATATCCGATCCCATCGACCTGATCGTTTGCGATGCCAGTTTCATCGGCCTGCAAACGGTGCTGCCGGCACCACTGGCGCTCGCGGGTCCCGGTGCCCGCCTGGTTGCGTTGATCAAGCCGCAGTTTGAAGTGGGCAAGGGAAGGGTCGGCAAGGGCGGCGTCGTCCGCGAACCGCACTTACACCAGGAAGTCGTCGACAAAATTCGCACCTGGCTCGGTAGCCTGCCGGGGTGGCGGGTCATCGGCGTCACCGAAAGTCCAATCAAGGGACCGGAAGGCAACATCGAGTTTTTGATCGGCGCGGTGTTTGCGGGCGCCGACGCGCAAGTCTAGGCTACCGAAGATCCTGACGCGTCGGCTTTATTTTGAACCGGCTTGTCTTTGCGCGGCGTGACGGTTTGGGCGATTTCCTCGGCGGAGCGTTTGCGGGTGCGATCCAGGTCGTAGGCCATTTGCAGGCGTAACCAGAATTCTTCCGTCGTCGAGAAATAGCGGGCGAGCCGGAAGGCGGCGTCGGCGTCCAATGGCCGTTCGCCTTCGATTAGGGCCGACACATGGCCGACCGGCAAGCCTAAGTCGTGGGCCAGTTCTCCGGCGTCGATTTCGTGTGGAGTCAGGAATTCGTCCTTCAGGATTGTTCCCGGCGGCACGTCGGACGGTTTCAGGATGTCCTGCTTCGGATTTTTTTCCGGCGGTGCCGGGGGCAGGTCGTAGATTTCGGTTTCCAATCCTGCTTCCCGCCATGCCTTCAGTCCGCCTTTCAAGTTGATTGGCGGCGTATGGCCCGCCTGAATCAACTGCTTGGCGGCGGCGGCCGAACGCTTGCCGATGGCGCAATGCAGCACCAGCTTCTTGATGGTGATGCGGGGGAAACTGTCCGGGTCGATCGCCGACAGGGGCACAAGCATCGATCCGGGGATGTGCTCCTGTTCGTATTCCGACGTCTCGCGAACGTCAATCAGCAGGGCTTCACCGTTGGCCATCCATTTGGCCACCGTCTCGGGCTCGGCCTCGACAATCAGGGATTCAACGTTGCTGGCAGTATTCAAAACAGCGCTCATCTCGCATTTCCTTTTGGCCGCGGACAACCGGGCGGGCCCATGAAAGACCGTCAATGATAGATTAGATATAATACACAAATATTTAATGTCAATAAAAATAAATTAACTATAAATATATGTATAATATATACAGCAAAAAGAGATGCTGTTTCAGACAGTGCCTTCAGTTAACGATCCATCGCGTGATATTCGGGGTTTGGCATCATGCCGAGGCCGTGGTTGACTCCGTGTCGAGGGCTCAAGAAACAGACAAGAAAGCAGATCAACGGCCACACTGACCTTTGTGACGCAGCAGGTGATCGGCCAGCACACAGGCAATCATTGCTTCGCCGATTGGCACGGCGCGGATGCCGACGCAGGGATCGTGACGGCCACGAGTGGCGATTTCAACGTCTTCGCCCCAGGTGTTGACTGATTTTTGCGAAATCGAAATGCTGCTGGTCGGCTTGACGGCGAAACGGGCGACGATGTCCTGACCGGACGAGATGCCACCCAGCACGCCACCGGCGTTGTTGCCGGCAAAAACGACTTTGCCGTCTTTGCCGAAGCCCATCTCATCGGCGTTTTCGGGGCCTGTCAGGCTGGCGGCCCCGAACCCGGCACCGATTTCGACGCCCTTGACGGCGGGGATGCTCATCAGCGCCTTGGCGATATCGGCGTCCAGCCGGTCGAACACCGGGGCCCCCAGTCCGGCTGGAATGCCGTTGGCGGTGACTTCAATAACCGCACCGGTCGATGACCCTTGCGAACGGATATCGTCGAGATGGTTCCGCCATGAAGCGACCGCGGCGGCGTCGGGACACCAGAACGGGTTCGCCGATACCTCGTCCCAATCCCAGTTGTTGCGGTCGATCCCCAGCCCGCCCATCTGAACCAGTGCGCCGCGGATAATCACCGGGGTCTCGAGAATTTCGTCGAGAATTTTCCGCGCGACGGCTCCGGCGGCGACCCGCATGGCGGTTTCCCGTGCGCTGGAGCGGCCACCGCCACGGTAATCACGAATTCCGTATTTTTGAAAATAACTGTAGTCGGCGTGACCGGGGCGAAACTTGTCTTTGATGTCGCCGTAATCCCTGGACCGGGCATCCTGGTTGACGATCATCAAGCCGATCGGCGTCCCGGTGGTTTGGCCGTCGAACACACCCGATAGAATCTCCACCTTATCGGGTTCCTGTCGAGCCGAGGTGTATTTCGATTGGCCGGTTCGGCGCTGGTCGACATAGGGCTGGATATCGTCCTCGGTCAATGGAATACGGGGCGGAACGCCATCGATAACGCAGCCGATGGCAGGCCCGTGGCTTTCGCCGAAGCTGGTAACTTTAAATAGCTGGCCCAGGGTGTTTCCGGACATGGATATTCCTTAGATCACGACGTCGTTATGTCGGGGGCATCAACGGCCTTCATGCCGACAACGTGGTAGCCGCAGTCGACATGGTGGGTCTCGCCGGTGACGCCGCTGGAAAGGTCGCATAACAAGTACATACCGGCGCCGCCGACATCGTCCAGCGTGACATTGCGCCGGAGCGGCGAATTGTATTCGTTCCACTTTAAAATGTAGCGGAAATCACCAATGCCGGACGCCGCCAGCGTTTTCATGGGGCCGGCCGACAGGGCGTTGACGCGAATATTTTTATGGCCCAGATCCTCGGCAAGATACCGAACGCTGGCCTCAAGGGCCGCCTTGGCGATACCCATGACATTGTAATGTGGGATCACTCGTTCGGCGCCGTAGTAGGTGAGCGTGACGATCGACCCGCCATCGGTCATCAGCGGTTCGGCGCGCTGGCAAACGGCGGTAAAGGAATAGCACGAGATATCCATCGAGCGGCTGAAGTTCTCGCGGCTGGTATCGACGTAACGGCCCTTCAGTTCGGCCTTGTCCGAATAGGCAATGGCGTGGACGACAAAATCAAGCTTGCCCCAGCGATTCTCGATCTCGCTGAAGACGGCGTCGATGCTGTCCATATCGGTGACATCGCATTCCAGCAGGATGTCGGACCCCACTTTCTCAGCCAGCGGACCGACCCTTTTTTTCAAGACCTCGCCCTGATAGGTGAATGCCAGCTCCGCACCGTGATCGCGCACCGTCCTGGCGATACCCCAGGCGATAGAGTGATCATTGGCGACGCCCATGATCAGTCCTTTTTTGCCCCTCATCAACTGTTCACTAGACGACATTGATCCCCCATTAATTCCAAAATTCCATGGTTACGAGCATTTGAACCACGCCGATTCGAATGGTTAACCAGCCGCATCGTACACGAAAGCCTTGCCATGAATAAAGCGATGCATCTTATAGTGATTTGATATTGTTATCGTCAATCCTTGGTTCAGCACAAGGTCACCCCGAAATGGCCGCTTTAATGGAATTGAAAAACGGCGTCCGCACGCTTGGGTCAGTCGTATCGTTCGTCGGTCGGCGGTTCGGCGAGGGGCGGTGCCAGGTTGTCGCGGCCTCACTCAGCTACACCTCGCTTCTGGCCATGGTGCCACTGCTGGCTATCGTGCTGTCGGTGTTGGCTGCGGTGCCGCAACTGGAGCATTTCTGGGAAGAAATTAGAAGTTTTATCCTCGAAAACCTGATGCCCGACTCCGGTGACAGGATATCGGGCTATCTCGACGGGTTTATTGCAAATGCCCGAAAAATGAGAGGAGTCGGTATTGTTGGACTTGGCCTGACGGCGATGCTTTTGATCAACACGATCTTTAATGAAATCAATATAATCTTCCGGGTCAAACGCGCCCGCTCCCTGTGGCTGCGGCTGCTGGTATACGCGGCGGTTCTGGTCGGGGGGCCGTTGTTCCTTGCGACAAGCTTTACGCTGGCGACTTACATATTTGCCCTGACCACGGTGCTGAGGCCAGACCAGTTTGGGGTCGCGGCTTTTAGCGGTATTATTGGTCATCTTGTCCGGATTGCCCCGGCGCTGATCCTGATCGCCGGATTTACGTTGTTTTTCAGGGTCGTGCCGAATCGTCGGGTCGCCTGGGCTGACGCGTTGATTGGCGGGGGGCTCGCCGGGGTGTTGTTTTCCGGGCTTCGATGGGCTTTCGCCATTTATCTTGTCTATTTCCCGACCTACAAGACCCTCTACGGCGCCTTGTCCGCGGTGCCGGTGTTTCTGCTGTGGACGTTCCTGTCGTGGCTCGTGGTTTTGCTTGGCGCGGTTACCGCCGCGTCATTGCCGGATTGGCGGGCGAGCAGGGCGAAGAAAATGCCCTAATCGGCATCTGCCTTGCGGCCCAGCCATTTGGCGAAGGCCGGCCCGGAACGCACGTCGTAGTCGTTTTCCTTTGCCCACTGTTCGATGAACTCCGCCAGTTTTTTGTCCTTTTCCTTCGGCAAAATGACTTTTAGCGTTACCAGCTGATCGCCGGTAATTTTCGATTTAGGGTCTCTGACGCCCTTGCCTTTTAGCCGCAACGTCGTGCCTGAGTTCGATCCGCCGGGCACGGTGACCGTCACCGCACCATGAACTGTCGGCACCTCGATGCGCGCGCCAAGAACGGCTTCGGGAAGGGTTATCGGGCATTCCATCAGAATGTGATGGCCTTCGCGACGGAACAGGGAGTCTGGCTCGACCACAATTTCGACATGGGCATCGCCGTTCAAACCACCCCCCAAACCGCTCATGCCCTGGCCTCTCAGGCGCAGCACCTGGCCGCTTTTCGTTCCCGCCGGGATGGTTACGGCCAGGCGTTTTCCATTGGCAATGCTGACATTCTTGTTGGCGCCAAGAACGGCGTCGGCAAATGATACTTTCAGGGAATAGGAAACGTCCGCGCCGTCGATTCTGATGTTGGCCTGATCGCGGCTGCTGCGTTGTCTGAAAAAATCGTCGAACGGGTTACGACCGCCTGCTGCCGGGCGGGCACGGCCGCCACCAAAGGGGCCGGCGCGCCGGGTTGGGTTGCCGTTGGCGTCGATTTCTCCGCGATCGTAGCTGGCGCGTTTTTTGGAATCGGATAGTAGTTCGTAGGCCGCCGACAAATCCTTGAAACGGTCTTCGGCGCCGGGGGCGTCGCCGGCGCTATCGGGGTGGAGCTTCCGCGCCAGTTGACGGTACGTTTTCTTGATCACGTCGGCACTGGCGTTGCGGGGGACGCCGAGGATGTCGTACGGGTCCTTCATGGGGGCGTTACCATCATCATTGGATAATTTTCCACGATCCGTCGGATTGGCGGCAGGCGCGACCTTTGGCTGTCTGTTCTTCACCATCGATGACCACCGTTGATTCAAAATCGCGGCAGTCTTCGCCATTGACCTGGCGGGGGTCGGTGGTCGGTTTATAGGTGCCGGAATTCCCGGAATCAGGGTTGCTCCATGTCACGGTGTGGCCGGTGTCGGCCGTTTCCATGGCGTCTTGGGCGGTTTCATCGGCCTGCTTCAAGTCGGCTTCACTTAAGGTTTTGGCGATTTCCTTACCGAGGATCGCACCGAAGATGGCGCCCAGGCTGGCACCCAGTATCTTGCCGGTATTGTCGTTGAACGATCCGCCAATTTTGGAGCCGACAACGGCGCCGATGACGGTGCCCGTGGCCGCGCCGATCTTTTCATTGGTACCCTGATCCGTTCCCGAACAAGCGTTCAGGAAAAAGAGCATGATGAACATTGAGGTAAATGCTTTATGGATCATTCCCGATTGGGCTCTTGGCCTCAATGTGATATCTGAATGAAGGTTGGGTCGGATCATTCTTATAGATAGCTTTCAACCTGACGAATCAAGCGATGATTGTAAGGCATGGACACCATGACTGTCACCACGGACGACCCGATAGACCGTTTTAAGCAATGGCTGGCTGAAGCCGAAAAGACCGAACCCGCCGATCCCAACGCCATGACACTGGCGACGGCGAGCGCCGATGGGATACCTTCGGCGCGAATGGTGCTGCTTAAGGATGTCGATCAACGGGGTTTCACATTTTACACCAATCTGGGCAGCCGCAAGGGGGCTGAGTTGCAAGCGAATCCTAACGCCGCCCTTTGTTTCCACTGGAAATCCTTAAAAAAGCAGGTTCGGGTCGTCGGCACGGTCAGTCCGGTCGATAACGCCGAAGCCGATACCTATTTCGCATCCCGTCACCGGACCAGCCGGATCGGCGCCTGGGCGTCGAAACAGTCGCAGCCGTTGCAAGGCCGCTTCGAATTGGAAAAAAGGGTTGCGGAATTTACGGCCAAACATCCTGTCGGCGAAATTCCCCGGCCCGATTTCTGGTCCGGCTTCAGGGTTCTGCCGCAAGAAATGGAATTCTGGTCGGATCGGCCCTTTCGGCTGCACGAACGCATCGTATATCATCGCTCCGGCAATGGCTGGACGACCGAAACCCTGTTTCCCTAATTTGAAGATATGTTTGACATGATGAATCCCAAGCCGCGGCCTACCGGGCAGAAAAACGACAACGCCGGTTTGATGAAGGCCGCTACCTATGCGGCCGTGGCGGTGGCCTCAGTGCTTGTTGCGCTGAAATTCGCCGCCTGGATTAGTACGGATTCGGTCAGCCTGTTGTCGACGCTGATCGATTCGCTGCTCGATATCGGGGCCTCGATGATCAATATGGTAGCGGTGCGTCACGCCCTGCAACCGGCGGATGAGGATCACCGCTTCGGTCATGGAAAGGCGGAACCGTTGGCCGGTTTGATGCAAGCCGCCTTCATAAGCGGTTCGGCAATGTTTCTGCTGATTGAGGCTGGTTCAAGAATCATCAATCCACGCCACATTAGCAATACGGAGTGGGGCTACTGGGTGATGGGCGTATCGATTGTTCTGACCCTGGGGCTCGTTGCTTTTCAAAAGTATGTCGTCAAAAAAAGCGGTTCGGTCGCCATATCGGCGGATTCCATGCACTATCGCATGGATGTCCTGGTCAATCTTAGCGTTATTGCTTCCCTGTTCGTTGGTTCCAGGTTCGGCTGGATGATGGCCGACCCGCTGTTTGCCGTTGCCATAGCGGCCTACATTTTCCGGGGCGCCTGGGGCGTCGGCCAGCAATCGATGAATTTATTGATGGACCGGGAACTGGCCCCCGAAGACCGGGAGCATATAAAGGAACTGGCGTGTTCCGAACAAGGCGTGCTTGGCATGCACGACCTAAGGACCCGCTCGTCGGGGCAAGACCTGTTTATTCAGCTACATCTGGAACTGAATCCCGAAATCAAGTTGCGTGACGCCCACGCCATATCCGAAAGCGTCATGTACAAAATCGAGAGTGCCTTTCCCAACGCCGAAGTGCTGATCCATGAAGACCCGGAAGGCATTGTGGAAAGGCAATCTGATTTGGACTAAAATGGCTTAGCCGAAAGCTTTTCCGGGCGCCGCGCCCAGTTTCTTCAAGATCATCGCCAAGGGGCAAAAGCGCGTGAAGGCTGCCTGCGTCAGGTTGGCCCCGACAAAGGCTGTGAACCACAGCCAGTTGGCACTATGTATTTGCGACAGGGCGAGGCTGGCAAGAATGAAAACACCGGCAAATGCGAGAACGAGGCGGTCAACGGACATGGGAGATATTCCTTTTATGATTTTCGGATCGACAAGCAAATAATTAGAACTTGCTAAATTAGTAATAGCTAATGTATTGATTGTCAATACCTCGAGCCAGCCAGGATGGAATCTCATGATGCGCGTTGTTTTTCGATTACTAATTTTGCCGCTTCTTGTGGCCACAAGCGTGAGCGCGCCGGCGTTTGCCGGTGGCGAGTTCACGGTCGTTACATCGACAATCGACGACATGAAAGCCGTTTTCGCCACGGTTGAGACGGCCGATGTTATTCGTGCCCGGGCGCGGATTGGCGGGACGCTTGGCAAGCTTACCATCGACGAAGGGTCGCGGGTCAAAAAGGGGCAGGTTATCGCGACGGTCGGGGACCCCAAACTGGAATTGCGAATGAACGCCCTGAAGGCGCGTATTCAATCGGTTGAATCCCGGCGCAAGCTGGCGCGTACAGATCTGGAACGCGCGAAGAAGCTCTATAAGAGCGGTACAATTCCCCAGAGTCGGCTGGATCAGGCCGAGACGGCGCAGGACGTGGTTGAGCGTGAATATGCGGCGCTCAGCGCCGATCTGTCGGTCATTTCCGAACAGCAGGGCGAAGGTGTCGTTCTGGCCCCGGCCGACGGGAGAGTCATCAAGGTTTATGTCACCGAAGGGTCCGTGTTGCTGCCGGGCGAAGTTGTCGCGACCATCGCCGCCAAAGGATACATCCTGCGCCTGATGCTGCCGGAGCGCCACGCCAGACATATCGCCGAAGGGGATACCGTCCAGATTGGCGGCCATGGTTTGGCGGGCGACGACGGTATCGGGAAGGTCGGCCATATAACGCAGGTATACCCTGAATTGCGCCAGGGGCGGGTTGTTGCCGACGTCACCGCCGAAGGGATCGGTGACTATTTCGTCGGCGAACGGGTCAGCGTTTATGTCAGTACCGGCAAGCGAAAAACGATTGTTATCCCGTTTGGCTACACGATGCTGCGCTATGGTCTGACCTTCGTTCGTCTGAAGAACGGCAATGAAATTGTCGTTCAGACCGGCCAAAAGTTGGCAAACGGTGTTGAAATTCTATCGGGGCTCAATCCCGGCGACGTGCTGGTACCTGCCGATGCCAAGTAATCCCAATTCCGCACCCAAAAGCATTGGCATTTCCGGGGCGCTGACCAAGGCGTTCATTCGGTCACCGTTGACGCCGTTGCTGCTGCTGGCGTCCATCGCCGCCGGGCTGGTTGCCTTGATGGCTCTGCCGCGCGAGGAAGAGCCGCAGATCAGCGTGCCGGTGGTCGACATCATGATCAAGACCAATGGCTTCAACGCCACCGACGGTGTCGAAATCGTGACCAAGCCGCTGGAGGAAATCATCAAGGGCATCGACGAGGTCGAGCACGTCTATTCCCTTAGCCAGGACGACCGCGTTGTCGTCACGGCGCGCTTTAAGGTCGGCACGTCGGAAGATGTCGCCATCGTTCGTGTCCATGATCAGATACGGGCAAATATGAACCGCTTGCCGATCGGCATTCCGGAACCGTTGATCGTCGGGCGGGGCATCAACGATGTTCCGATTATCACCCTTACCCTGAAGCCGAAGGCCGACGTTGCCGACCGCTGGAACGATAATTCGCTTTATGATGTGGCCGACGAACTGCTGTCTGAACTGGTCAAGGTCAAGGACGTAGGACTGACATTCATCGTCGGTGGGAGGCCTGACGAAATCAGGGTGGAGCCAAATCCCGAACGCCTTTCACTGTACGGAGTTACCCTCAATCAACTTGTCGATAAGGTTCGAAACGCCAACAGATCGTTCCTGCTGGGCAATGTGCGGGACGGCGGCAAGTCGCTGCCTGTCGTCGCCGGGCAATCTCTCCAGGGTGTTTCGGATATTGGTATGCTGCTGATTACGGCGCGTGATGGCCGGCCGGTCTATGTTAAGGATGTCGCCAACGTGATTGTCGGTTCCGGCCTTGCCGAACACCGGGTCTGGGATATGGAAAAGGGCGGCGACGGCAAGATGATCCAGTTGCCGGCGGTCACCTTGGCGTTGGCGAAGCGCAGCGGGGCCAATGCGGTTTTAGTCGCCGACCAGATCATCAAGCGGTTGCACATCGTCGAAGGCGGGTTGGTGCCGCCCGGCGTCGATGTTTCCATTACCCGGAATTATGGGGCTACGGCGTTGGAAAAATCCGATGAACTGTTGTTCCATCTGGGCTTAGCGACGATTTCAATCGTTTTGCTGATCACCATCGCGCTGGGGTGGCGCGAGGGCGTTGTCGTCATGGTGGTGGTGCCGACAACCATTTTGCTGACGTTGTTCGCGTCTTGGGTGATGGGGTACACCATCAACCGGGTCAGTTTGTTTGCGCTGATTTTTTCGATTGGTATTCTGGTCGATGACGCCATCGTCGTCGTTGAAAACATCGTTCGCCACTGGAGCAAGGGCGGCTCGGCGAGGCCTCTCGAATCGACGATTGAGGCGGTCGCCGAAGTTGGTAACCCGACAATCGTCGCGACCCTGACCATCGTTGCCGCCCTGTTACCGATGATGTTCGTATCCGGTCTGATGGGACCATACATGAGTCCGATTCCCGCCAACGCCTCGGCGGCTATGGTATTCTCGTTTTTCATCGCCATGATTGTGACGCCGTGGCTGCTGTATAAGATTACGTTCGGTGGCAAGAAAAAGGCCGGCACGACCGATTTCGGCGACCATCATGACGAAGGTGGCGGTATTCTTGCCCGCATCTACCTGTCTTTGGCGCGTCCGTTGCTGAAGGGACGCACCAGATCCAAGGTATTCCTGACCATTGTCGGGCTGTCGACGATTGCCGTAATGGGCTTGTTTGCGACCAGCAGCGTGACGGTCAAACTGTTGCCGTTCGACAATAAATCGGAACTTCAGGTGGTCGTCGATCTGCCGGAAGGGGAAACCCTCGAAGCGACCGAACGGTTGCTGCTCGCCGCTGCCCGCAGGCTTAAGGATATTCCGGAAGTGACCAACATGCAGGTCTATGCCGGAACGTCGATGCCATTCAATTTCAACGGGCTGGTCCGCCATTATTATTTGCGGCATGACCCGTGGCAGGGGGATTTGCAGATCAACCTGAAGCCGAAGCATGACCGTGACCGGCAAAGCCATGATATCGCCTTGCAGGTCCGCACGTTGCTGGCTGGTTTGCCTGCACCGAAGGGAACCTCGGTCAAAGTCGTCGAGGTGCCGCCCGGCCCACCGGTCCTGAGCACCCTGATGGCCGAAGTATATGGGCCCGATCAGAAATCCCGTCGTCTGGCGGCACAGAAAATCCGCAGCGCTTTCGAAAGTGTCGATTTTGTTGTCGACGTCGATGATTCTCTTGGCCAGCCGCCGGAACGCCTGCGTATCGAGCTTGATCAGCAGGGTATGGAATTTTACGGTGTCCAGGAACAGGCGGTCTATGACACCATCGACGCCTTGGTCGGCGGCGTCGCCGTCGGTTATTCGCAACGCGGATCGGGGATTAATCCAATCGAAATCGCCGTGCGCCTGCCGAAGGACGCGCGCAGCATCAGCGAACGTTTGCTCTCAACACCGTTGCCTGCACCCGGGGTGGCCGGTGACAGCGGCGCCATTGTCGAATTGGGCGATGTCGTCCACCTGAAACGTGAACGCGCCTCCTATCCGCTGTTTCGCCATAACGGTCGGTTTGCCGAACTGGTGACGGGCGAGCTGGCCGGCCGGTTTGAGGCGCCGATTTATGGCATGATGGCGGTCGAGGACGCGCTGGCGAAGGTCGATTGGCAGGGCGTGTCCCGGCCGGAAATTTCCTACCACGGCCAACCGATTGATGAAAGCAAGGTAACGCTGTTGTGGGATGGCGAATGGGAAGTCACCTACGTCACCTTCCGCGATATGGGCCTGGCGTTTGTCTTCGCGCTGATCGGCATTTACTTGCTGGTGGTTGCGCAGTTCGGCAGCTTCAAGTTGCCGCTGGTGATTTTAACTCCGGTCCCCCTGACGCTGATTGGCATCATGTTCGGTCATTGGATATTCAACGCACCGTTCAGCGCCACGTCGATGATCGGGTTTATCGCGCTGGCCGGAATCATCGTCCGCAATTCGATCTTGCTTGTTGACTTCATCCGTAACAGGCAAGGGTCCGGCGATGCCCTGCGTGATGTGTTGCTGGAGGCCGGTGCCATTCGGTTCAAACCGATCCTGTTGACCGCCCTGGCGGCAATGATCGGTGGCGCCTTCATCTTGCCAGACCCGATTTTCCAGGGCCTGGCGATCTCTCTGGTCTTCGGGCTGGCCTCATCGACGGCGCTGACCCTGCTGGTTATTCCTTCTGTCTATGTGGTGCTGCGCGACGACGGGCGGGAAATGTCGGAGTAATTTTGCTGCCCCTGATCGGTCACTCCCGTTTATAGTGGAGGCGGAGGCCTTTGATGAAATCCGTATTGATTACCGGGGCGGCAAGACGGCTTGGCCGGGGTATGGCCGTTGGCTTTGCCAGGCGGGGCTGGCACGTTTTTGCCCATTACAACACGTCCGTCGATGACGCCCGTACGCTTGCCGGCGAAATCGACTCCCTTGGCGGTTCGGTAACCCTTGTCAATGCCGACCTGAACACGGCGGACGGGGCGCGCGGACTGGTGGCGGACTGTGTCGCCGACGGACGGCTCGATTGCGTTATAAATAACGCGTCCGTCTTCGAATACGATTTTCCCGGTGAGCACAACGACAATACGTGGCGGGACGCGATGAACGTCAATCTGCATGCCCCGGTTATCGTCTCCGAAGAATTTTTCATCTATGCCAGGGGCCACGACATACCGGGCTGCATTATCAATATGCTCGACAACAAGGTGTTTGCGCTCAATCCGGACTTTTTCTCGTACACAGTCGCCAAGGCAGGGCTGCTGGCGGCGACCAAAATGATGGCCATGGGGTTCGATCCGCATGTCCGTGTTTGCGGTATCGCGCCCGGAATTACGTTGATCAGCGGGGATCAAAGCGAAGATAACTTTGCGGGAACGCATGCCATCAATCCCTTGAACAAAGGCTGCTCGGTAGACGATATTGTGCGTGGCGCGTTGTTTATCGCCGATGGCCCCTATTCAACGGGGCAGGTTCTGACACTTGACGGAGGCCAGGTTTTGATGCAGTTGCCGCGTGATGTCGCCTTTTTAGAACCGGAATTTCGGAACGACGCAAAATGAACGAGACATTAAATTCAAAAGTCACGGTGCGGCACCGGAAAATCCAGTTGATTCAGTTTTCCGTCGACTGTGAAATCGGCATTCATGATTTTGAAGTCGGCAACAAGCAGCGGGTGACGATTGACGTGGAACTGGAATTGGAACCACGGATGTCACACGTCAATGATGATATTAACAACGTCGTCGATTACGACTACATCCGCGCCGAAGTGTTCAAGCTGGTGGCGGATGGCCAATACAATTTGCAGGAACGCCTGTGCGAGGATATTGCCGGAATTTGCCTTGATAAGGAAGGTGTGTTGGGGGCGACGGTGAGAACCTGCAAACCCGACGTATATCCGGATTGCGCCGCCATTTGCTATGAAATCAGCGTCGCCAAGTGACTTAAACCTGCCCTTCGTAAGATATTTCCAGCACCTCGATATCGACCAGGCCGGCCGGCGTCCGTAACGTGACGACATCGCCTTCGCAGGCTTTCAAAAGCGCCCGTGCGATGGGGGAAATCCAACTGACTTCGTTCTGTTCCAGGCGGGCCTCGTCGACGCCGACGATGCGCACGGTCTTTTCGTCGCCGTGGCCGTCGACAAAGGTGACGGTGGCCCCGAAGAAGACCTGATCGCGGTTTTTTTGTCGTGACGGCTCGACGACTTCGGCGATTTCAATGCGCTTGATGAGGAACCGCAGTCGGCGGTCGATCTCGCGCAATCGTTTCTTGCCATAGATGTAGTCACCGTTTTCCGACCGGTCCCCGTTGCCGGCGGCCCATGAAACGGTCTCGACCACCTGTGGCCGTTCGACCCTGCGTAACTGATGCAATTCTGCGTGTAACCGCTCCAGCCCCTGCGGGGTGATGTAATTCTTCAGCCCTGCCGGAAGGGCGTCGGGGGCATCGGGCAAATCTTCGTCTTCGCCGTCGCTTTCCCTGGTAAATGCCTTGTTCATGGTTGACCCCGCAATGGTTTGGTTGATCATACGGCGTTAGGTGCCTTGCGGCAATTTGATCCGGTTCATATATCAATGTTGCCCGCTCAATCAGAATGGTCAGGTGATGATGGTCGACGATCAATCCGCGGTTATCGAATTCTTGTCCCGACCGGAAAGCTATGGCGGCGGGGTGGTGGCGGTTGACAAAATCGAAACCCATATCTCTGTCGTGTTTCTGGCCGGCGAGCGGGTCTATAAGTTGAAGCGGGCCGTCAGGTACCCCTATGTGGATTTTCTGAGTGCTGATTTGCGGCGGCACTATTGCGAGGCCGAAGTGCGCGTTAATCGCCGCACCGCCCCGCATATGTACAAGGGCGTCGTTGCCGTGACCAGAACCGGGGACGGCGCGTTGCATCTTGGCGGCGAAGGAGATCCCGTCGACTGGCTCGTTGAAATGACGCGCTTCGATCAGGACACGCTGTTTGACCGGTTGGCCGAGGGTGGCATGTTGAACCGGCGACTGATGGGCGAACTGGCGGACGTGATCGCCGCCTTCCACGGGCAGGCCGAACCACGGCCTGATACCAATTTTCGGGATGTCCTGTTGCGCACGATCGCCAGCGATGCCGCCGCCTTCGCCAAATTCGGCGCGGGTGTGTTTGATGGCGATAAGGTGGCTCTTCTGATCGCCGACGAAAATCTCGCCGTTCGCGGCCGTTGCGGCAATCAGGCTGCGCGGCGTCAACGCCAGGGATATGTTCGTCACTGCCACGGCGATTTGCATTTGCGGAACATTTTTCTGCACCAAGGTCACCCGACGTTGTTTGACGCCATCGAGTTCAATTCTCTTTTTTCGGAAATCGACGTGCTTTACGATCTGGCCTTTCTGCTGATGGACCTGGATCATCGGGGGATGCGTCGGTTGGGCAACCATGTCCTTAACCGCTATCTGGATGTTACCGAGAATACCGCCGGGCTGGCTTGCTTGCCGCTTTACATGTGCATGCGTGCGGCCATTCGAGCCCACGTCGCCGCGGCGGCCTCCTCGGCCATTGAAGATACGGCGGCAGTGGAACTCAAACGCAACGAAGCACGCACCTACCTGGATCAGGCCATTGGTTACCTTAAGCCACAGCAACCACGGCTGATTGCTGTCGGCGGGTTATCGGGCAGCGGTAAATCCCGGCTGGCCAGAGAACTGGCGCCGCATCTGGGGGGTGCTCCGGGGGGGCGTGTCGTCAGGTCCGATGTATTACGGAAAAAGTTGGCCGGGGTCGATCCGCTGACCCGACTGGGGCCACAGGGGTACACCAGGGAAATGACGGAACAGACCTATCATGCTGTCTTTGACGAGGTAAGGACCGCACTCGATGCCGGACAATCGGTGATCGCCGACGCGGTTTTCGCCTCGCCGGAAGAACGCCGGGCCGTCGCCGCCACTGCGCTCGACCGGAATGTGCCTTTTCAAGGGATCTGGCTGGAAGCCCCGCCCGACGTCCTGGCGGAACGGGCCGGCTCACGCCAGGGCAATGTTTCGGACGCCGATGCCGAGGTTGTGGCGAGACAATTGACCTATGATCTTGGCGTCATTGATTGGTCGCGCCTTGACAGTTCGGGGCATTGCGATGAAACCCTTGCCGGGGGATTGGCTATAGCGGGTCTGTCCTGACAGGAGCTCGTCTGCCAAATATGCACGTCATGCCAAACGGAGGCTTTTAAAATGCGTCCAACCGGTTGATAATGATGAATTAATAATAACGAGGCCAGGACCCTCACACATCCTGACGGGAGAACATCATGCCGATCAAAACCATTCTGACACCCCATAACGGAACCAACGAAGCGCGTTCGGCGCTGGATGCGGCCTTCACCTTGGGCCGGGATCTGGGGGCTCATGTGACTGTTCTTAACGTCACATCCGATCCGCAGGATGCCGTGCCATTGCTGGGGGAGGGGATGTCGGCCGCGATAATTGAGGAAATGTTACAGCTGTCCGAACGGGAGGCTTCGGAACGAGCCGCCCGTGCGGCCGCCGCTTTCGATGATGCGTGCACTCTTTATTCGACGGCCGTGGCCGGCGTGGCCACCGCTGACGGCGGTGCCAGCGCGTCGCTTGAACGGGTGACCGGCCGCGAGGATGAAGTCATCGCAATGAAGGGCCGACTGTCCGACCTGATTGTCGTGGCCCGACCGGTCGGCGATGGTCAGGCCGTTTCGATGATGACGGTCAATGCCGCCTTGTTTGAAACCGGACGGCCGGTGATGGTCGCGCCGCCGTCGTTCCCGGTCGTCGACGGCGTTGTCGGGCGCAAGATTGCCGTATCCTGGAACGGCAGCGTCGAGGCGTCGCGCGCCGTTGCCGCGGCGATGCCACTGATCGCACGTTCCGAAGGGGTGGTTGTGTTGACTGCCGACAGCGACAAGACCACATCCAATCTGGCGGCTGAACTGGCGGCTTATTTTGCCTGGCACGGGGTCGATGCGGAAACCAAGGAACTGGAGGCCTCCGGCGGGCACGTCGGCGAGGCGTTGCTGACTGAATGTGGCATGATCGGCGCCGATTTGCTGGTCATGGGGGCCTACACACATTCCCGCATGCGGCAGATGATCCTGGGTGGCGTCACGCGCCATGTTCTCGGCGAAGCGGAAATACCGGTTCTGATGGCGCACTAGAAAGTTCTGACGGCACGGCTATGAAAAATTCTACACATACAGAGCCAAAAACCGTGATCGTGACCGGCGCCAGTCGTGGCATCGGCCATGCCATCGCCCTGTGTTTTCTGCAACGGGGGTGGCGGATCATCACTTGCTCGCGGGAGGAAACGCCAGAGGAATGCAAGCGCGACAGGAACTGGACTCATCATATTCCGACCGATCTGGGCGATGACGCCAGCCTGCAGAACTTTATCGTCAAGGCGAATGAGGCGCTGGACGGCAAACCCTTGCATGCGCTGGTCAATAACGCCGGGATGTCGCCGAAAGCGCCGTTCAAGGAAAGGCTGGGGTGCCTGAATGGTGATATCGGCGCTTGGCGGAACGTCTTCGAAATCAATTTCTTCGCGGGCCTGAAACTGGCGCGTGGATTTGCCGGTCCGTTGCACAAGGGCAAGGGAGCGATCGTTAATATCACGTCCATCGCCGGGCATAAGATTCACCCGTTCGCGGGGTCTGCCTATTCCATTTCGAAGGCGGCTTTATCGGCACTGACACGGGAACTGGCGAACGAATTCGCGGCACTCGATGTGCGGGTCAATGCCGTCGCGCCCGGTGAGATCGAGACCGACATGATACAGCCGGAATACGAGGCCCTGATCCCCCGGATTCCGTTGGAGCGCATGGGGTCGCCGGAAGACGTCGCGAAGACCGTGTATTATCTGTGTTCTGACGATTCCAGCTATGTCACCGGCACAGAAATATGGGTGACCGGTGGTCAGCACCTGTTTTAGGATACTTATCCACAATATTTTGGGGGCTTCCGGTGTTTACCGACAATATGTAGATGGTGTATTCTGTGTTGTGCTTTTCTTGAGGCACGAACCGCAGGGGTAATGAGGTCGGCCATGGTTAAAAAGTTCACGGAACGGAAAAACAGCAGCACGCCGTTGCCAGCCGATGAGTCCGCTGGCGATATTGACGATGACATTGCGATTGCCGCCCCCAACGCGGGAGATCAATCGGCATTTGAAGACGGTCCGGGGACGGTCGATCCCTGGTTGCCGCCGATTTATCTTCGGTACCGTTTTCCGACCATCGCCGGAACGATGGTCAGTGCTGCGTGGCTATGGCTGACCCTGACGTTCATAAATGATCGTATCCCGTTTGCCGATCTGGGCGAACTTCTGCCCCACGAATTGGGGGGCATGGCGGCCGGGGTCATGACGCCGCTTGCCCTGTTGTGGATGGTTATCGCTTTTTTCGAGAGAGGGCGCGCCCTGCGCCATGATACCGAGGCATTGCGATGGCAGTTGACGCGCCTGACATACCCGTCCGGCGGATCGGAGAAGCGGGTCCGTGAGATTACCGAACTGATGCGCCGTCAGGCCCGTGACCTGTCGCGCGCCTCGGACGATGCGGCCAGCCGGGCGGAAAAGGTCGTCGAACAGGTCCGTCAACGCACCCTGGCCCTTTCCAAGGTATCGGAAGACGCCGATTTGCGGACCCAGGCTATCGCTGACTCATTGGGCCGTCAGGCCGAAGACCTGCATGCGGTTTCGGAAAAGGCCGCCGACCGGGCCAGCGCGACCGGTGACGCGCTTTATCAAAGCGCCCATCAGTTGGTCGCGTCTTCCGATCGTGCTTCGGCGCGCGCCGAAGACATGAGCGAAACGCTGCGCCGACGCAACGACGAACTGACAAAAACGTCCGAAGATGTCTCCAGTTCCGCTCGTCTGGCGGTCGATGCGTTCGGTGAGCGGATGGAAGAATTGCATCAGCTTTCCACTGACACGGTCGGCGATGCAGACCGGGTCGGCGAAACGCTCGATCAGCGGCTGATTGACCTGCTGAGCGCATCCGAGGAAGCGATGGACAGAGTGCAGGGCGGCGCTGAACTGCTGGACGGCTATACCAAGGACTTGACGCGACGTTCCGACCGGGTTGCCGAGCAGACATCCCAGATCGAAGCGTCCCTGAAGCGCCAAACCAATGAATTGACCGATACGGGTGCGTTGGTTGCCGCCACGACGTCGGAAATTGAAGCCCATATCAGCGGTCAGTCCCGTTTACTGAACCAGACGTCGGACAAAGTCGCCAAGGATGCCCGGGCCATCGGTGAGACGCTGGCCGATCAGGCGCGCGAACTTGTCAATACGTCGGAACATGTCTCTTTGCATATTAAATCCAGTGGCGATTCGTTCCGCGAGCAAGCCGAGAGCCTGAACGATATTGCCGATCGGACGGCCAGCAAGACCGCGGCTATCGGCGACACCTTGCGCCAGACTTCCCACGATCTGTCGCTGGTGTCGGCCAAGGTGATGGAACAGGTCGAACGGGCCGGTGAAAACATCCAGGTGCGCAAGCAGGACCTGGCCGACGCGTCGGAAAGCGCCGTTGTCAACGTCGGCGCTGCGGGAGCGGCAATTCAGGATAAATCCGAACAACTGGCAAAAATTTCCGATCACGCCGTGCTCAAGGTAAATGCGGTGCGTGAAGCGTTGCGCCATTCGTCGCTAAATGTTGCCGCCGCTTCGGGGGGAGCGCGTGACGATATCGGAAATGTAACGGAGATTTTGAACCGCACGGCCGGTAACCTGACGAACGTCGGCGCGAAGGTGGCCGGCGATATTGGCGGGGCCACCCAGGCTTTGCAGCAAAGCCAATCGCTGGCCGAGGCAGCGGCGCAGCGGAACAGGGAATCCGTCGATGACCTGGCGACGCGGATCGATGATGTCAGCGAAACCTCGGAAAAGGCGACCCGGCGGCTATCGGACCTGGGCGAAGCCATCGAGGAGCGCCAGCGTGGCGTCGCCACGGCGACCTTGCAATCAGCGGAAATGATTGCCGAAGCCTCCGATATGGCCCGTAACAAAATCAATTCGGTTTCGGGATTGGCGGAAGAAAAGGTTGCGGCAACGTCGAAGCTGTTAGGCGAAGAGGCTGAAAAACTCGATCAAGCCAGTCTCAGGGCCGCAAAAATGATCGCCGGCGTTGGTGATACGCTGAAGGAAAATTCAGCAGAACTGGGTGATGTGTCTGAAAGGTCGGCGCTTCAGCTGCGCGGTGTCGCCGAGGAAATTCGTCGTAGCCTGATGGCGATGACGTCGGCGTCAGACAGGGCGGCGGAACGGATGCTGGCGGCCGGCGAGATATTGCAGAAAAACACCGATGGACTTGGCGTCGCATCGGACGACGCCCTGAACGAAGTCGGCAAGGTGGGCGCGGTATTGCAGGAACGCTCGCGGGAAATCACCTCGGCGTCGGATCGTGCGGCGCGCCTGATCGCATTGGTGTCGGGGGCCTTGAACCGCGAGGCGGGCGATCTTGTAAAGGTTACCGAGGAATCGACCGATCGAATTCGCACCAGCGGCGATATCTTGAGCGAACGGACAAATGCATTCGGTGAGTTGGGCGACGCCACGGTCAGTCGCCTAACCGATGCGGGTGAAACCATGTCGGAGCGAACGGCCTCCCTTTCCGCCGTTTCACAGCAGGCTGTTGAGTCTATCCAGGCCGCCGGCGATGCGTTGGTCGCGGGCGAGGCCGAGCTTGGGAAGACATCGCAATCGGCCTCTGAAAATCTGAAAAAAATAGGCGAATGGCTGCGCGAAAATGTGACCGACGCGACGGAAGCGACCGACCGGGCGTCGGCTCGTCTTGACGGCATGGTCGGCATTCTGAAAACCCGGACGGGTGAACTCGGGAACTCGCTGGACCGGGCAACGGAACGTCTGGATGAGGTCGGAATTCAATTGCGCCAGCGGACCAGGGATTTAAATGACTCCTATTCTGAATCCACTGAATATATCCGCTCGTTCGGTAGCGAGCTTCAGAATCAGGCCGTTGGCCTGAGCAACGTGTCGGGAGAAGCCGGCAAGCATATAAGCACCATCGGGGAGCAACTGCATGATCGTTCGCATGAGGTGACGATCAGCGTCGACCGCACGGCGAAACTCATGACGCTCGTCTCGAACGCCCTGAGCAGCCACTCGTCCAATCTATCGAACAGCACGAAAAAGGCACAGGTCGAAATGGAGGCGATTGGTGGGGTGTTTAAGGAAACATCAAGGGAAGTGGACGAGACCAGCCGGCGATTGAAAAGTGATATCGGTGGCGTTGGCCAGGCGCTGGAACGAAATTCACTGCAAATTTCGCAAGTTGCAAAGCAGGCGGCCGACGATATCGGTAATGTCGCCGGCAACCTGGAACAGCGGGCAGGCCAGTTGAACAATTTGGCCGAACAGTCTGTCGCCAAATTGGCGAAGGTTGGTCAATCCGTATCGCAACGGGCCGATGAAGCGTCAAGGACATCGGATCAGGGTGCCGCAAAACTGCAGAAAATCGGCGATCTGGTGCGCCATTACGCGGCGGAGGCGACCAGCCGAACCGAGCAGGTTTCGGCAACCATGGACACCGCTTATGATAAATTGCGGAACCAGTTGCAGGAGCTTTCCAGCGCAACCGACACGGCCGAGTCCGGCATTAACAGCCTGTCGGAGCGGATCGGCGATAGCGCCGGAGAGGTCGCGGCCGTGACCGCCACGGCGCTCGACAGACTTAGTAGCTGGGATGAGATCGTTCGGGAGAGCTCGAAGATTTTGGACCAGACATCCGAGCGAATGACCGAACGAACGCAGGCTGTCAGCGAAACCATCGGCGCCCGCACAAACGAACTGAAAGGCACCATTAACGAGGCCGAAGATCTGATCAAGGCCCTGAAGGCTCACGTCAGGGAAGAAGGTGTGGACGACTTCCTGCGCCGCGCCACGTTCATTTCGGAACGTTTGCAATCGTTGGCCGTCGACATGAGCCGCCTGATGGAAACGACCATTAGCGAAGATGATTGGAAGCGATTCAACAAAGGTGAAAAAGGCATATTCGTCCGTAAGATGCTGGGCTTCAGGGAAAAGGCCAGGCTCGCCGATATCAAGCAGAAATACCAGACCGACAGCGAATTCAGAAGCTACGTGTCGCGTTACATGAGCGAGTTCAAGACGTTCCTGAGTGAAGCCCGCAAGCGCGATCATCAGGGAGTTCTCGGCACCATCTTCCTGTCTTCGGACATGGGAAAATTATACATGATCCTGACCCAGGCATTGGGCCGCGAACTGCTGGCGGATTAACCGGCGGGTCAGGTCAGGTTGAGCGGGCGGATTTCTCGGCGACTTTCGCGTTGAACCGATCCAGCCCGATAATGGCGCGTTGATGATGCCCGCGGCTGATCAGATCAAGTCCGTCGTGGGCTTCGACCGCGAACGTCAATTTCCGATCGTCAATGGACTCCAGTCTGACGTCGACGCTGACGGTCATGCCGGGCGGCGTCGCGGCTTCGTGGGATACGTCGACATGAATGCCGAGGGACCCTTCACCGTCGTCCAGGTGCGGGGTGATCAGTTCGATGCAGGCCCATTCCAGCAAGCCGACCATAAAACCGGTGGCGAACACTTCCGGAAAATCCTGGAACAAGTCCGATTCCGGGTACAGGTTCCGTACGATCTTGCTTTCCGGAACGCTAAAGATGTGTTGGTATTCAAGGCCGGGAACAAGGGTGCTTTTCACGGTGCCGCTTTCACAAGATCGAGGATCATTTTTGCCAGTTCCGGTGCTTGACCGAACGTCCGGCAATACCATACCTGACGATCGTGGGCGTGCAAAGGCCCGGCGACCGACAGATCGGCGCCCAGCGCCAGCAGCGCGGGGTTCCGTGGGGCAAGGCCTATCATGTTCGGCACGTCTTCGGCGCCATGTAATCCGCCGCCAATCAGGAACGGCAGGACGATCAGGTTTTCAATGCCCGGATCCCTGTGCCAGTCCGAAATGAATGGCGCTTCTTCGATAAAGGCCGCATTTATCGCAACGCCGTTACTATTTTCGCCAACTGCCGCAGCCAAGGCCTTTACCTGCTTAGCGCTTTGCGGGTTATTGCTGTTGCCGTGCGCCGCCAACAATACCGATACGGTGCCACGATCAAGATCGTTGTCGTCGATGATCGAACGGATCTGACCGGCCAACAGCGCTGGGGTGCTCGGGTGGCAGCCTATCGGATCGCACATCCGAATATGTGTATGATCGGAAATTTCCGACAGGGCGTTGGGAATCAATTCGTCGGTGATATAGCCGTGGCCGGTCAGCATCGGCACGACGAACAGCTCGCCGGTCGTGATATCCGGAAGAACGTCCTCCAGCAACGGGGCCTGTTTCAGGTAGCCTTCGAAAACCGCGGCGAACTGCCCGCCGGCCCGCAGGGCTTCGGCGTGGGTGTGGACAGGGTTATCGCCGCCGGGCTTGGACGAGCCGTGCCCGGCGAGCAGCAAGCAGCTTTCCTTGAGGGATTTAGCCGAGCGCTTCGACATCGCAATCGAATGCCGGACTGTACCAGCTTAAGTCTTGAGCCAAGCTGACGACGCGTCCGATGATCAGCAGGCTCGGCGCCTTCAGGTCCGCCTTTTCGATGCAGTCCGGTAACTCGGCAAGGCTCGTCAGGATTGTCCGCTGATCGGCCGTTGTGCCCCGTTCGACGGCGCCGGCGGGGGTGTCGGCGGGTAATCCGGCCTTGATCAGCTCGTCCCTGATCTTCACGACGTTGATCAGCCCCATGTAGATAACCAGCGTGGTGTCGGGGTCGGCCAGGCTTTTCCAGTTCAGGTCCAGATGGTTGCCATCCCTGCAATGGCCGGTGACGAACCGGACACCCGTCGCCATGCCTCGGTGGGTCAGGGGAATGCCGGCGTAGGCGCCGCAGCCGGCGGAAGCGGTAATGCCGGGGACGATCTCGAAGGGTATGTCGTGTTTGGCCAGCACCAGCGCTTCCTCGCTGCCGCGACCGAAAATGAACGGGTCTCCGCCTTTCAGACGCACGGCCCGGCGACCGCTTTTTGACAGACTGACCAGCAATTCGTTGATGTCATCCTGTGGCATGAAATGGTCGCGGGCCGCTTTCCCTGCGAAAATCCGGGTCGCCCCAGATGGTACAAGGTCAAGGATTTTGTCCGAAACGAGCCGGTCATAGACCACCACGTCGGCTTCCTGGAGAAGCCGCATCGCCTTGACGGTCAATAGCTCCGGATCGCCCGGACCGGCGCCGACAATGTAAACGGGAGTAGGTTTTTCCAACAAAATGCTCCTGACGATTAACGGGAAACCCCGGTGCAACGCGTCGCCTTGTGCCGGCGGACGAAGCTGGTGAAACGGCGTGTCCAATGGTTGGCCTGAACGTCTCGCAAATGGGCATAGCAGGCAAGAAGATTGTGCATAACGATCCCGTCGCGCTGACCGTCTATTCCATGCCCGCGCATCACCCGATAAGCGAACGCCGGTTTTCCTTCCAGGTTTTCAAGGCTGGAATAATGAAATTCATGGGCCGGAATGTCATCGGTGTTTTCGGTTTCGTTTTCAATTTTTGGCCATAATCCGTCGCCGGTTTCCTGCAGGCGGACATAGCCGCGTCCCTGCGGAATGTCGTGCATGACGATGTCGCCGGGGATGACGCCCGCCATCCGCCGGGTTACGCCCTGCCAGGTCAGGCTGCGGGCGAGATACATCAGGCCACCGCATTCCGCGTAAGACGGCAGGCCGTTTTCAATGGCGTGCAGGACCGCGGCACGCATGGCGGAGTTGGCTTCCAGTGCGTCCATTCTGGTTTCCGGGAAGCCCCCACCGATAAACAAGCCATCGATCTCCGGCAGCGCGGCATCGTTCGTCAAGTCGATGGGGATCAGCTCCGCCCCGGCGACCTCAAGGGCGCCCAGGTCATCGGGATAGTAAAATCCAAAGGCGCTGTCCCGGGCGATACCGATTTTGATGTCGGGCGTCGGAACGACAGTGAGGGGCGGCGGAGCCGATTCAATCGCCGGCGCAGTCTTTGCGATCCCTGCTATCGCGTCCATATCCACCTGGGCGGCGACCAGGTCGCGGATTACCTCGATCTTGGCTTCGGCTTCCGGCGCTTCGTTACTGGGCATCAGGCCCAGGTGCCGTTCCTGAATTTCCAACCGGGGGTCCCGGTGAACGGCGCCTAGCACCTTCAGGTCGGTGTAGTGCTCGATGATGGCGCGCAGTTTTCCCTCATGCCGGGTTCCGCCGACCTTGTTAAGAATGACGCCCGTGATGTTGATGGCCGGATCGAAAGCCTGATAGCCAAGGATCAGCGGTGCGATACCGCGGGTCATTCCCCTGGCGTCGATCACCAACACGACGGGGGCGTCCAGAAGGGTCGCCAGTGCCGCGTTGGAATTGCTGCCGTCCAGATCAAGCCCGTCATACAAGCCCTTGTTGCCTTCGATCAGCGAAATATCGGCTGCCTGACTCTGATGTGTGAAGGTGGTCAGGATTTCAGCCCGGCTCATGGTGTAATAGTCCAGATTGAAGCACGGCCGCGTGGTGGCGTGCCCCAACCACATGGGGTCGATATAATCAGGCCCCTTTTTGAAGGTCTGCACGACCATTTCCTGGCGCGACAACGCCGCCGCCAGCCCGATCGAAATGGTGGTTTTTCCTGATGATTTATGGGCCGCCGATATCAGCAGGTGCGCCATCGGATCAGCCCTCGAATTTCGCCTTGTCGCGGCTGTCCCACATCTGCCGGGCCTGCGCGAGCGCATCATCCGGACTTTCTGCGCGTTGCATCAGTCGCAGGGCGATGGCGACGGTGCCGTTTACGGCGGCGGCGCCACAAGCATCTTCTTCGGCGTCGCTCCAGACCCTTTTCAGGCGGGACAGGTCCATGTCTTCATCGACCTTGACGCTTTCTTCGGGCAACAGGGCTGGCCATTCTTCTTCGCTTAATTCGCCGTCGTGCAAATACTGAACCTGAACCGGCTTATGGGGGCGGCGTTCGGCTTCCCCGCCTTCACCTTTGAAGACCGCCATATGCGGCTGGCCGAGCAGCTTCGCGGTATCCCTGTGAACATCCCGGTAATTGGGATGAAAGACGGTTTGCAGTTCATACGGTGCGGCAAACGGGTTGATCATGCGGCCAAAGGTATTGACCGGCGTGCGCAACCCCAACACCGGCTTGAGGTCGATGATGTCTTGCAGCTTGGGTGACAGCGCCGCCAGTGGCAGGTAGGCGAAATTGCCGGCCGCGATATGATCCGCCGCCTCGGCAAGCGAGCTTGCGATGGTGACGCCCAAAAATTCGAGGGCGACACGGGAATAGATGCGGTCGGGCGTGTGGCCCTCGGTTCCCTGCATGAAAATCCGCACGCCGTTATCGGCCAACAGCAAAGCGGCCAGCAGGTACCAGGGAAGCTGACGTTTCTTGCCGGAATAGGACGACCAGTCCAGATCGACCGCAGGCGGGGCAGGGGGCAATTCCAAGGTGTCGCGCACGGCGCGCACGAAGCCTTCGCCTTCTTCGGGGACCTCGGTGCGCATGCGCAAAATGCACAGGAATGCGCCTAGTTGCAGGGGTTCAATTTCGCCTTTCATAATAAGGCTCGCGGCTTCGTACATCTCGTCATTGGTCAAGGGACGGGACAGGTTCGGGCCTTTGCCGATGATGCGGACGTATTTCGCGAATGGGTGTTCTTCAGTCATTTCGGGCCGATCTTTGCGTCAGTTTGAAACAAGTTGGTTGAGGGAGACATCGGCGCCGCGTGAGCGTAGCACCATCTTTTTTATCAGCGGGGCGCCTTCTTTGCCGTTGCCGATAATCGCGTGCCCCTTGGGGACCGCTTGCCAGTCGTGTTTTTGTTCGTCCAGGGGCTCTGAAACGATAAGTAGGCAGTCGTTTTCCTTGCAATGGTAAAGGGTCGGCGCCATTTCATCGCTGCTGTAGCGGAAGGCATAAATATCGTCGCCGTCGGCGAAGGCGGCGGTGAAGCGCAGGGGGGCATTGACGCCGGCTTCCTCCATGATGTCGAGGACGTCATCGATGGTCGCGCAGACGGCGCCGAAAGGATCGTCATCCAGTCCATTTCCACAGATTGCCAGGAACAGTGCTTCGCTATCGGTGGTGCCGAGGCGTTTGTTATAAAGGTCGTCCGGGATCATGGCTTCCAGGCGGCGGCGCGTCTTGCCGTAGTTACCGACCTGGCCATTATGCATGAACAGCCAGCGCCCTTGAACGAAGGGGTGGCAGTTCGAACGGTTGGTGGCCGTCCCTGTCGATGCGCGGATATGGGAAAAAAACATCGGTGAGCGAATTTGCCTGGACAAGCTGCGCAGGTTTTCATCGTTCCAGGCCGGCAGAATTTCCCGGTAGTTGCCCGGTTCCTTCCGATGCGCATACCAGCCAAAACCAAATCCGTCACCGTTGGTTTCGACCTTGGCTTCGCGAGCGTGCAGGCTTTGTATCAAAAGCGAGTTCTCCGGCTTGGCGATCAGCTCTTCCAGGAAAATTGGCTCTCCGCTATAGGCGATCCATCGGCACATCGAGTGTCTCCGCAACTGGTTGGGATCTTATATAAGGTCCATATACCGCAATTACCGTAAAACAGGCAATCATACGGGCACTCCGTACGCCTAAACCGTTGCCGATGCCTCGCTGTCATCGGCAACGTCCGCCGACACCGAAGTGTCCGGTTTCGGTGGGGCCACGTAGTGGGGGTCAATGTCGGCATCGGACAGAGATTCAGCCAGGAACGGCAGTACCTTCACCCCAAGGCTGACGATCAGCAAGGCCACGGCGACCCCGCCGAGGCCGAGAACGATTTCCGGCAGGCTGGGCGTATAGGCGTTGATCCGGCCATCGAAGAACGAACTGCTGACCTCATAGCCCGGGAAAATCACCAGCGGGTAGGCCTGGCCGCCGATGATGATGACATAAATCTGGATAAAGCCGCCGATGATGATCATCGCCGCGGCAAGTCCGATCATTGACCGATCCTTCGCTGTAACCGGGTGATACAGCAAGGCCAGTGGCACAAATCCGCCAATCAGGACCTGGCCGATCCAGAACAGGCCGGTATAGAGACCGCCACTTCGAAGGATGAAATCCTCGACGCCGCTGTGTTCGGCGGCATACAGGTTGGTCAGATGCTGAACGGTAACAAAGTAGAGGACACCGGCGACGAAAACACCCAGCAGGTTTCGCAGTTTAGCCATCACGGCGTCGCCAAGAGGCCGCTTTGTTCCCCGGCTAATCGCCATCAGCACCAGAATAAAAATGGCCAACCCGAACGAGAACGACATGACGATGAACATCGGTGCCATGATTGCGGCGTCATAGGCCTGGCGGGCGACCAGAAAGCCGAAAATCGAGCCGGTACCGGTGGTCAGCGCCAAGCGCCAAACGAAGGCGGCGAAGCCGGCGATTCGGGTGTAACGGTTCATCCGCCGTTCCATCATCATCCACAGGTAGACGGCAACGACCCCGAAAAAGCCGGTGTACAGGTAGATGTTCCAGGAAAAAATGGACCTGAAGTTATAGGTCGTCATGGCTACGATCAGGCGATCCGGGCGACCGAGATCAAGCACCAGAACCATCAGGCCACCGGCCAGCAGCGCCAGAGCCAACAGGGCCGACAGGCGGGCCAGCGGTTTGTACATGGGGCGCCCGAACACCGAAGAAATGGACGCGACGTTAAGCGCACCCGATGCCGCGACAATCAGGAACACGGCAAAGACATGCGGCGTGCCCCAGACGATCTGGTTGGTCATGCCGGTGACGTAGTGGCCGTTGTGTTCCATGTACCAGGTCGCCCCAAGTGCCGCGGCGGCAAATGCGGCGAGCCATCCCAACCAGGCATAGTAGCCGTTGGATGTTCCGGTGATTTGGCTGAAGGTGATATGTTTCATGATGCTGTCGTCTTCTTCCTACAGGCCCTGATAGTGGACGCCGGGGGCAAGCCCCAGGTCGGCGCGCAGGCGGGTTGTGGCGCGCTTCGCCAGGTCTTTGGCAATGTCGCTTTGCGGGTCGTTCAGGTCGCCGAACGTCATCGCGCCCCTGCCGGCTTTTTCGGTGCAGGCTTCGACGCAGGCGGGAATGCCGCCTTCATCGATGCGATATACGCACAACGTGCAGGACTCAACGGTGCCCTTGCCGCGTGGCATGTACTGCTTCTGGCCGGTGATATCTTCGTGGACAAAGGAACGCGCCTTGTAAGGGCAGGCCATCATGCAATAGCGGCAGCCGATGCAGACATGCTTGTCGACCAGAACGATCCCGTCGGCCCGTTTCATGGAAGCACCGGTCGGGCAAACATCGACGCACGGTGGGTTTTCGCAATGCTGACACATGACCGGTAGGGAATGAGTGGCACCGGTTTTGTTGTCTTTCAAATTGACCTTGCGGATCCATTGCGGATCGGTTTCCGGGCGGTTGTGACCGTCCCAGCCGTTTTCGGCTTTGCAGGCGACGACGCATTCATCGCAACCGGCATCGCACTTGTTGGAATCAATCAGCAGTCCCCATCGGTTTTTCGATGTTGCGGGTCCAGTGACGGCACCTGCCGGACCGGTTGAAATCAGGGTGACCCCCGATGCGATGGTAATCCCGGCCAGTGCGCCAGCACCGGTCAGCAAGGCCCGCCTGGACGGGGTGAAGTCAGATGTCCCGCTCATTGGGGTAAGTCCTTTTTCTCGGTCTTGGTATCCAGTGGCCCCGACACGCCATCGCGGAGGTGGGAGGCGATCATCCATTGCAGCGTGGTGTCGTCACTTTTTGGCAGGCGACGACTGCTTTGCTTCAGCGGCAGCGTCGGGTTGTGGCACGAGAAGCAATCGAGGCTGACGGCGGCATATTCGTGGCACTGCGCGCAGAACGGTTGCAGCGTGCGGACTTTGCCGCCCTTAATATTGGGATCGGCCGTAGCATGGCATTCGACGCACTGCTTCAGGCTATATTTCTTGCCGCGAATGCCCTCGCGCAGGGTTTCGTCGCGCTGATGCTTCAGAAAATTCATGTGCTCGCGCCGCATGACGTTCGCCGGTTCAACGCACTGTTCGCCCTTGAACGCTTTCGACAAGGTCGGCAGGGGCACTTCACTCGCTTCGGTTGCCGCCTGACCGGGACCGGCCAGCAGCGCCAGCATTACCGCGAGAGCGATCACTACCGATCCCGACACTTCTTTCACTTGCTTCTTCAAAACTACCTGTTCCTCATCAAAATCAATAGATTATTCGCCTAAACCCATCTGGATATGGCCGGTCGGGCAGACATCCATGCAGATCTGGCAGCCAACGCATTTGCCGTAATCCGTTTCAACGTATCGGCCTATCGTTATTTGATCTTTCCTTATCCGGTGGATAGCTCCCTGCGTGCAATAGATGATGCAGTTGCCGCATTCGAAGCATATGCCGCAACTCATGCAACGTCCGGCTTCGAGGGCCCCGTCCCCGGACATCGTGTCCCGACGGGCAGCTCCCCTGACACGGCGGAGTCTTGTGAACATAGGTCGGGCACGTATAGGATACACCGGAATGGACAACATCGGCATCCCACGCGAGGTGAGCCGTGTCGCCATCCTTGTCGCGTCTGAAAGTCAGCACTTTATCTGCCTTTTCCATCGTTCCGTTCCCCCGCCCCCTGTTACAAACTCCTCAATTCATCCTCGGTTATTCTCCCAGGCCCATCTGAATATATCCGGTCGGGCAAACATCCATGCAGATATGACAGCCGATGCACTTGCCATAATCGGTATCGACATACCGTCCAACGGCGGCCTGGTCCTTCTTGACCTTGAAGACGGCGTCCTGCGGGCAGTAGATAATGCAGTTATCGCACTCGAAGCACATACCGCAGCTCATGCAGCGACCGCCTTCGGCCTGGGCCTGTTCTTCGCTCAGCGCACTGATGCGTTCCTGGAAATTACCCAGAACGTCGTCGGCCTTTATCTGGATTTCCTCCCGGTGGTTGCGATCTTCGAAACCGAAATGGCCCAGGAACAGTTGGTCGTGCGGAATGATCTGTTTGGCTGACCGGTCTTCGTAGTTATGAACGGCGAATTTTTCTTCCGATGTGCCACGCAGCGGTTGGTGAGAATAGTCCTCCGGGTCCAGATGCCGCTGATGCAATTCCGCAAGCAGGTTGAAGTGATGCACATCGACCTTGGGGCGCCGCTCGGCCAGTTCTTCACCGGCCAGGAAATGATCTATCCCTTCGACGGCGATGGAAGCGTGGCCGATCGCGGTGGTCAGCAAATGGGGGCGGATGATGTCGCCGCCGGCGAAATGATTTTCCTTACCGACAAGGCGGTAGTTCTTATCGGTATCGATGAAGCCCTTGCCGTTATCAAGCGGGGCGAGACCTTCCAGATTACCGCTTTGGCCGATGGCCGAAACGACCAGGTCACAGTCGATTTCGAACTCGGTGCCGTCGCGGATGATCGGCGTCATGCCGTCCATGTCGCATTCGCACATTCTCAGCGCGCGGGCCCTGCCGTCGGCGTCGAGCAAGACTTCCAACGGCATGATGCCGCCGCGCAAGTCGACGCCTTCGGAAATCGCATCTTCTCGCTCACGCTCGGCGGCGGTCATTTCCTCGATCGGGAACAACGACGTCAGGGTCACGGTTGCGCCTTCGCGGACGGCGGTGGCGGCGACGTCATGGGCGGTATGGCCCAGAACCACCATTTCAGGACGGTCCGCTTCGTTGACGGTGTTGATGTGACCCAAACGGCGCGCTACCGAGGCGACGTCGATGGACGTGTCGCCACCGCCGACGACAACGATCCTGCCGGTCACGTGTTGCAGCTTGTTCTGGTTGAAGGCATCCAGGAAGGCGACACCGGTGATGCAGTTTGGTGCATCGGCGCCTTCGATGGGCAGGGGCCGACCGGTCTGGGCGCCAATGCCCCAGAACACGGCGTCGAAGTCACGGTCGATGTCTTCCATGGGGATGTCGGCGCCGACCCGGGTCGACGTTTTGACCTCGACACCCATGTCGATGATGCGGCCGATTTCACTGTCCAACATGGCGCGCGGCGTACGATAGCCGGGAATGCCGAAGCGCATCATGCCGCCCAGTTCCGGATGTTCGTCAAAAATGGTGACGGCGTGACCTTTCTTGCGCAGTTGGTAGGCCGCCGCCAGACCCGCCGGGCCGCCACCGATGACGGCGACTTTCTTGCCTGTTTCGGTTTCCGGCTTGGCGTAGCCGATCTTGTTGTCAATGGCCCAGTCGCCAACGTAATGTTCGACCGCATTGATGCCGACAAATTCATCGACTTCATTTCGGTTGCAGCCGCTCTCACAAGGCGCCGGGCAAACCCGGCCCATCACGCTGGGGAACGGATTGGCTTCGCTCATGCGCTCGAAGGCGTACTGCTGCCACGGGGTTTCGGCGTCGGCAGGTTTGTCCATACCGCGCGCAATGGCCAGCCAGCCGCGAATTTCATGACCGGACGGGCAACTGCCCTGGCACGGCGGTGTGCGGTGAACGTAGGTGGGGCATTTGTGGGAATGCCCGGCCGTAAAGATTTTATCCGTCCAGTCATCATACTGCGTGTCACCTTCTTCGTAGCGGCGATACGTCAACTTCTTTTCAGTGGAGACGGTCATGGTCTAATCCTTCCTACATTCACTCTATATCTGGCGGTCGGGGTAACGACCGTTATTCCTTGGCACCCAAAAGGATTGCATCGCCGACCAACTGGTGGACGCTGACAATCATGTCCATCGGGAAACCGTAATACGGCATGACTTTGGCAAACTGACTTTTGCAAATGGCGCAAATCGCGGCCATATGGGTAACGCCATGGTTATCGACGACTTCCTGCAAGGCTTCCATGCGGGGCAGTGCGCCCTTGACGCGCAGTTCCATCAGGTCATCGGTCAGCAATCCGCCACCGCCGCCGCAACAGAACGTCTTTTCGCAGGTGGTCGAGGAGTCCATTTCATAGAACTTGTTGACGCTGGCCTTGATCACGTCGCGCGGAATGATGAACTGTCCGCCTTCGACGTCACCCATGCGCGAGCCGCGGGCGACGTTGCATGAGTCATGGAAGGTCAGGACCTTGTCATCATTGGCCGAAGGATCGAGCTTGATACCGCCGCGCTTGATCAGATCGTCGGTCACTTCAAGAATATGCTGCGGGCGCGGGTAGCGGGGGTCAAGGAAGTCCCACGGGCCGGCCAGCGAATTCAGGAAGCTGTAGGCGACGCGCCAGGCATGACCGCATTCGCCGAAAACAACGCGCTTGACGCCCAGGTCCAAAGCCGCCTGACGGATACGGGCGGCGACCTTGTACATCTGTTCGTAGGAGCCGATGAACATGGCGAAGTTGGCCGCTTCCGAGGCGTAGGAACTGACCGTCCATTTGATGCCGGCCTGGTGAAAGACCTTGGCGTAGCCGATCAGTCCATCGACGTGGGGTTCGGCGAAGAAATCGGCCGATGGGGTCACTAACAGCACATCGGCGCCGACTTCATCGACCGGGAAGCGAACGGTAAAGCCGGTCTCTTCCTCGACGTCTTCTTCCAGGCCCTCCATGGTATCGATCAGGGCAGGCTTGGGCAGCCCCAGGTTGTTGCCAATCTTGTGAACCTTGCCCAGAATCTCGTTGCAATATTTTTGGCCGATACCGATGTGATCCATGATCTCGCGGGCAGCCATGGAAATTTCGGCGGTGTCGATACCGTAGGGGCAAAACACGGAACACCGGCGGCACTGCGAACACTGGTGGAAATATTTGTACCAGTCATCAAGCAGGTCTTTGTCCAGGTCGCGGGCGCCAACCAGTTTGGGGGCTATTTTGCCGGCCAGCGTGAAGTTGCGGCGATAGACCGACCGCAATAAATCCTGGCGGGCGACCGGCATGTTCTTGGGGTCGCCGGTACCGATGTAGTAATGGCACTTGTCCGTGCACGCGCCACATTTGACGCAGCTGTCCAGGTAAACCCGCAAGGCCTTGTTCTTGTTCAGCAAGTCGCCCAGTTTTTCGACGGCTTTTTGTTCCCAGTTATCGACCAACTCGCCCGGAAACCCCAGGTCCGCCTGATGTTCAGGGGACGCCATGAACGGTTGCGAATGATCCATCGCGCCTTCAACCATAACTGGATTGGCACGGTCTTCACGGTATTTCGGCGTTTCGAATTGTGGGGCTTTTGCCACGTCGTTATCCTCGTTCGCTCTTGATTATTCGGCCGGTGTGCCGGTTGAGTTGTCCCGTGAGGCATCAAATGCGGCCGTCCAGGGCACCAGATGGCGTTTGTCACGGGCGTCATCGACCTGATTGCGGCTGGGGCTGAAAAACACGCCGGGGGCGTGCAGCAGTTTGCTGAATGGGAAAATGATCATCAGCAACATGACCAGACCCAAATGCACCAGCAGTGCCGGATCCTGGGGGAGCGGCTGCCAGTCAAACCGTAACAGGCCTAGGAAAAACGCCTTGACGGCGATGATGTCGGTCCGCGCCACGTAGTTCAACGTCAGGCCACTAAGGCCGATGGCCACCAGCAAGGCCAGCATCAGATGATCCGACGGGCCGGTGATATAACGAATACGGTTGACCAGAACACGCCGGGCCCACAGCCCGGCCAGACCGGCGACCATGGCGAAACCGGCGTAGATGCCGAAGGGCTGGATCAACACGACCCAGAACCATACGGGCTCGATGAAATAGCGAAAATGCCGCAGTACCACAAGCAGCAGCCCGGCATGGAACAGGACGCCGAACAGCCATATCCATTTGTTGGACTTGAACAGGCTTTCAAACAGCATGACCTCGCGGGCAACCCGGAAGACAACGCCTTGACGGGTCAGCGGGGCGGGCATGGTCGGAATTTTCAAAGGGGCAGGGGTGGTGGCGTACTGCCTGATCCTGAAGGCCAGGCCGGCCAACAGCAGAGCGACCGCGCCGTAGAAACCCAATGCGTACAGTGTTGTCAGGAATGACATGTCTTAACTCGTCCTCCGGGGAAAAACGTCAAGAGAGCGTTGGACAATAGCTTGGGGGCCAGGCTCAAGGTATTGTCAAACGGTCCCGGCAGGGTGGCCGGGGCGGGACGTTTGAACGTCTTCCCGCCCCCAGGCCTTCACTGGCCGAGGCGCGTCAAATCAGACGCAACCGGTCGGCTTTGGCAAACCGGCGATTTTACAAGCCTGCTTGGCCGGGCCATATGGGAACAATTCGTACAGATATTTGTTGGAGCCCTTGTCGGCGCCGAATTTTTTCTTCACGGCCTTGACCAGAACGCGAACCGCCGGGGCGATCTGGTATTCGTTGTAATATTCGCGCAGGAAGTTGACGACTTCCCAGTGCTCGTCGGTCATTTCAATGTCTTCATCCTTGGCGATAAGGGCCGCCAGATCTTCATTCCATGCCGCGAGGTCAACCAAATACCCTTCTTCGTCGGATTCGAAGGTTTTTCCGTTCAGTTCGTATGCCATATTTTTACCTACTCCTTTTCTTGAAATCTCAATGTTGGGTCAATAGGGGGGACCCCCCGCCGCTCGTTTCTTGATTCCTGTTATAGCCAGGATTGGACGGTGCCGTGTTCGACGACCAGGTCGACGAACCCGCCGTAATCAACGACGGTAATGCCGTCCATGATCCTGTCTTCGCCAATGCCGCGTGCCTGCAGGTCCGGCCCCAGCACGAACATTGGATGGTTTTTTGCAGCGTCTGCCACTTTGTCCGATACAGAGGTGTTGCTGGTGGCGGCGTAGACGCCGTCTTCGATCAATAAAATCGGCGATCCCTCGAGTGAAAGACGCAGGCAGCTGTCGAGGCTGTTGCGTTCGAAGGGCGATTTGTTAACGGTATGAATCATCTCTCACTCTCTCTCGTTCAGCCTGAAATCACGACTTCTTGTTCGGCCATGATCTGGGCCAGTTCCGCGCTGGCGATGACTTCGACATCGACGATGAAGTCATCGGCGTTCAGGCCGCGTGCTTCCATCGATTCCCTCTCGACGATGATACGCCAGACCATATCCATGTCCTCGTCCTCATCGGCGTCTTCCTTTTCCATTTCGATGATGCCGTAGGTTTTCGAGAAATTTTTCATGTTGACGGCTGCGGTGTCCTGACCCTTTTTGATCTGGTAAACGCCATCGTCGACAAACACGATACAGGCGTGTTGCTCGAAAGCGGCGGAGATCAAAACGGCTTCAAGAACCTCAAGGGCGTAGATCGTTCCGTACGGCGCCTTGCGGTTGACGTACATGAATTTTTTGACGACGCCCTCTGTGTCGTATTCGATTTCGGTATCACTCATAGTGTTCGCCTTCTTAAGTTAATCGCCGAATACGACCAGCCGGTCGGCGGCCATGCCGACTTCGGTCAGCTGACCCAGGCCGGAAATACGAAAACCCTCGGCCAGATTGTCTTCGACGATGCCCCGGCGTAAAGCCGCGGCGACGCAGACGACAAGATCGACGTTGTGTTCTTTCGCCAAATCGCCCCAAAGCTTGACCAGATTGCGGTCATCGGACTGTGGCGCGGACAGTTTGTTGGCGTTGTTGACGCCGTCGTAATAAAAGAACACGCGCATCACCTGATGGCCTTTTTCGATCGCCGCCTTGACGAATTGGTAGGCGGAATCAGAAGCCTGATGCGTGAACGGTCCTTCGTTGACCTGGATACCGAATTTCATATGTCGAATTTCCTCGAGCGTTGATCCATCATGCCGCCTAGAAGTGAACGTGCGACGACATGTTGAGGGCGTTACGGCCACCGCGCCAGTCTTCGATGTGGTGTTTGGTGAACGGCAGGTTGGTCATTTCGAAGAACCGCGGCCAACCGATACGTTCAATCCATTCGGACATGCGTTCCCAGTAACGGGCATCTTCCTTGTAGGCCTTCAAAATCGTTTTGACGACTTCTGCCACTTCCGGCCAACGCGGGGCGTTGTTGGGAAGACCGGAAACGACCAACTTGTGGAAGGTCGGCTTGGTCCGCGTGCTGGAGTGCTTGCCACCGACCCAGATCGCCAGTTTCGAGTGCTCGGGATCGTTGATCTGCATGGGCGGGCAGGGGGGGTAACAGGCGCCGCAGCAAATGCATTTCTTCTCATCGACTTCCAGGCTCGCCTTGCCGTTGACCAGGGCCGGACGAATGGCGGCGACCGGGCAACGGGCAACAACGGCCGGGCGTTCGCAAACGTTGGCGACCAGGTCGTGGTTGATGATTGGCGGCTTGGTGTGCTGGATATTAATGGCGATATCACCCTGGCCACCGCAGTTGATCTGGCAACACGACGTGGTGATCTTGACTCTGTTGGGCATTTCTTCTGCCCTGAATTCGCTATACAGCTCGTCCATCAGGGATTTAACGACGCCCGAGGCGTCGGTGCCGGGAATGTCGCAGTGTAACCAGCCCTGGGTATGGGAAATCATGGAGATCGAGTTGCCGGTGCCACCAACGGGATAGCCGCCGTCTTCCAGTTTTTCGATCAGTGGGGCAACGCGACTTTCATCGGTAACCATGTATTCGATATTGGAACGGGTGGTGAAACGAACGTGTCCGTCGGCAAAGTCGTCGGCGATGTCGCACAGGTTTCGAACGGTATGAATGTCCATCTGGCGCTGTGTGCCGGCCTTGACGGTCCAGATTTCGGCGCCGCTTTTGGAGACGTGATGCAGGACGCCGGGACGGGGCCTGTCGTGCCATGCCCAATTGCCATAGTTTTCGCGCATCGACGGATGCATCAGCGGCAAGGGGTCGGGGACGCCACATTCGATCGGCATTCTCGGTGGTTGCTGTGCCTCGCTCATAACCTGTACTCCAAGCTGTAATATACTATCTCTTTGGCGTGTGATGGACGTATCGCAACTGCGGCTGCAGTGCGCGTTCGCCACGCGCGGTCATTTAAAAAACGCAAACGTCAGCCGGGGGCCTGGATAATAATTCGAGGCCCCCGGCGCCCGTTACTCGGCCGCAGCCGAATTAGCCTTGCGCTGGTTCCATTTATCGGCCTGCTCGTCCCAATCGTCAGACCGGAAATACGAACTGGTCCGCGGATGGGCGACCATATTCGGGTCCACTTCGATGCCAACGCCTTCGAGGTAGTTAATCAATCCAATGCGATCGATCATTTCACCTGTACGCTCATGTTCCAGGGCGTTGTCGGCGAAGAACTCAACCATCGCTTCGGAGAGTTCTTGCAGTTTCTCGAAATCTTCATCCGTTTCGAGCTTCATAAACGGGACCACCATAGATCCCATCAAGTCACCGATTTTCAATGTCCGTTTACCGCCGACAAGGATCGAAATACCTTTGTCGTTACCTGCGCTTAAAGCTTTGGTGCAAACATTGATGCAATGCATGCAACGGACACAGCTCTTGTTGTCGATATCGAGAGTGTCGTCATCGTTTAGCGACAGGGCCCTGGTCGGGCACATGTTAACGACTTGATCGTTAAACCCCTTGCGACCGATTTCCGCGACTTTGTTCTTAATTTCTTCCTGGTTAACGATAATATCATCGCGCCATGTGCCAATGATCGCAACATCGGCCCGATGGGAGGCATTAACGCAATCGTTGGCGCAACCGCTAAACTTGAACTTCATTTTGTAGGGCAAGCTGGGACGATGCATATCATCGAGCAGGTTGTTGATGACCGTTCTCAAGGCCCTTTGTTCGTCATAGTTGGATTGCTCGCATCTAGCGGCACCGACACAGCTCATCGACGTTCTGATTGCGGCGCCGGCGCCGCCCAGATCAAAGCCATTGTCATTAAACTCATCGAAACAGGGCTGGATGTTGGCCGTCGAAATCCCCTGGAACATGATATCGCCGGACTGGCCATGGAAGGCAATCAGGCCGGACCCATATTTTTCCCATATATCGCATAACATGCGCAGGGTCTTGGTGTCGTAGTGCATACCGGCGGGTGGCATGACGCGCATGGTGTGAAATTCCGACGATTCCGGATACTCACCGGCGACTTCTGAAAAACGCGGAATAATACCACCGCCGTAGCCACGGACACCGACGGTGCCACCTTTCCAATAGCCCTTGCGGGTTTGGTAAGAATGCTCGAGTTGGCCGAGCAGCGACTTCATCATCGGGGCGTAGGGCTTGTCTTTATCAGTGGCCAGATGCTTGATACCTGTAATAAAGCTGGGCCAGGGGCCGCCTTCAAGCTGATCAAGCATGGGCGTTTCGGGCATTTTCTTAGCCATGGACATCCTCCACAGAATGTTATGCGTTGATCCGTACCCAGGCACGACGCCCAAGCATGGAAAACACTGTTAATAAGGGGAATATTCTATCCGATGACCGTACCCCCCCTCCACATATCATTTGAGTCAGTTCGCCAGCATACCTGTAGACCCCTGGCGGCAGCGTCGCGAAAACTGAAAACCCACTGTGGCGGGATGACCCTGCAATTCAGGATCATCTGGCATCAGACGATCTTTCCTCCTAGACGTTCTCTCCAATATTAGTCGACCGGTCTTTATTTTATTGTTGCGGACCGTCCAACCGGCAACGGACCCGCTTTAATTCGCTATTAGATGTATATTACTATAATCTAATATGGTGTTGTCAATCTATAGCTTTCTTTCATAAAATTCCGCTTCTGATTAATTTTCTTTCAGTCCTTGATTTATATGAGTTTTTTTCCACCTTATTCCATATATTTCTATGTCAAATTGAATCGCCGTGGAATTTTGTCGGGGCTCTTTGAAGCAAGTTTAACACTATAACTGACCGTGTGGTTTTATGAAAAGGGGACGATTCTATGGGGTTTGGCGGAATGGAAGATAGGGATGCCTATGGCCGCTGGCGGGATGCCAAGCTGGCGGCATATGGTGGCGGGCCGTATTTTCCCGTTGTCGAACTTGCCGATACGGCCCATCCGAGCGCGGCTGAAACCGATAAAATGGCGGAACTCCTCAGGCGGTTTAATATGGCGATGTATGTCGGCGTACCAACCCCACTGGAAAAGGCCAAAACGGATTTGCTGTCCTTTAGTCGGCACATGGGGCTGACACATCTGGACGCCAATTTGTGCGCCGACGAAGACGCCATCACGCCCCTTGCCGTCTCCGAAGGTGTCAGGCGGCGGCGCTACATCCCCTATAGCAACCGAAAAATCAGTTGGCATACGGACGGCTACTATAACACGCCCGCCAGACAAATCCGTGCGATGACGCTGCATTGCGTCAGCCCGGCGGCGAGTGGTGGGGACAATCAACTGATGGACCCGGAAATCGCCTACATCCTGCTGCGCGAGGAAAATCCCGACTATGTCCGGGCCCTGATGCACGCCGAGGCCATGACCATTCCGCCAAACGATGAGGGGGCGATGGAGGGTGGCGGCGGTCTTATTCGGCCGGCCCGGAGCGGCCCGGTATTTTCTTTCGATCCCGCCAATGGAGCGTTGCATATGCGTTATACGGCACGCAGTCGCAGCATAGAGTGGCGAAATGATCGCGCGACGGCGACCGCGGTCGCTTTCCTGGGCGATATTCTGAGCAAGCCTTCGCCTTATATCTTTAGCCACCGAATGGAAGCCGGCCACGGGGTTATTTGTAACAATGTCCTTCACAACCGCAGCGCTTTCGAGGATACAGACAGCAGCCACCGAATGGTCCTCAGGGGTCGTTACTATGACCGGATCGCCGCAACAGCAGAAAATTAAGGAGTCCGCACCGTGAATGCCGACCAAACCGTTACCGATCTGGAAACCATTGATGCCCCCTGGAACAAGACCGTGACCCTGCAGGAGATCTCCTATGAAGGCGGCATGAATATGCTGCGTCTGAGGATCAGGGAAGGGCGGCGGTTTACCGACCTGGAACTCGACAGCGGCACACTGGAGAGGCTTTCCGGTGCCCTGCGGCGCTGGCTTGACGGCAATGCCGTCGCCAATACGAATAGCGAGGAATCGTGAAAATGGTTTCCGAGGTTGAAAAACGGCACAAGATCATCGCCGCGTGGCTGTTTGTGCTGGTTGCCATGGTTCTTGGTATGGTCGTGCTGGGTGGTGTTACCCGTTTGACCCATTCGGGTCTGTCGATGGTCGAATGGCGGCCGGTTACAGGCTGGCTTCCACCGCTGGGCGATGCCGAATGGATGGCGGTGTTCGAAAAGTACCAGCAATCGCCTGAATTCCAGAAGATCAACGCGCACATGGGTCTGGCCGGTTTCAAGTCGATATTCTGGCTGGAATTCCTGCACCGCCTGTGGGGGCGCGTTATCGGTGTTGTTTTTGCCGTTCCTTTTGCCTTCTTTCTGCTCAGGCGGTGGATCGATCGACCGCTTGTGCCCAAACTGATCTTGATGTTTGTGCTGGGCGGCTTGCAGGGCTTGATGGGCTGGTACATGGTGAAAAGCGGCCTGGTCGATCAACCGGATGTCAGCCAGTACCGATTGACGGCGCACTTCGGGCTGGCGCTGCTGATTATCGGTTATATGATCTGGGTGGCGCTGGGATTGCTGTTTCCCGGTCGTCATGGACCACGGGAATTGAGCCGATTCGCCGTCCTTATCGCCTGTTGGGCGTTCCTGACGGCCATGTCCGGCGGGTTCGTCGCCGGGCTTGATGCCGGGTTTGCCTACAACACCTTTCCGCTGATCGATGGGGCGATCGTGCCCGATGGACTGTATGCGTCGTCGCCCTGGTTTCACAGCGCCTTCGAGGACATACTGACGGTTCAGTTTAATCACCGGGTGCTGGCCGAATGCCTGCTGGTGCTGGTCGGTATTTTCTGGCTGAAGGCGCGTTATCATGTGCTCGAACCGCGATCCCGGCGGGCCGTTAACGTCCTTGCCGGGATCGTTGGCGCGCAGGCGCTGCTTGGTATTACCACCTTGCTGTTGGTCGTCCCCGTGCCTTTGGCCGCCGCCCATCAGGCCGGTGCGGTGTTTGTTTTCATGACGGCCTTATGGGTTGCCCGCGAAATGCAATCTGAAAAACAGGCCCGGATTGATGCCTGAAATACCGGATTAAATTCCCGATATTGTTGACACGTGGCCAATAGGTCATAAGTTGTTTGTTAGGTTATTTCTGATTTGATGTTATTAGGCGAAATATCAATTAATCGGGGAAATAGAAACGAGCGATGATTATAGTCAAATTAGAAGAGGGAATGTCATGAGCGACAGCAAATACCGTCTGGTGACCAGAAGCGATTTTGATGGTCTTGTCTGTGCCGTGCTGTTCAAGGAAATGAACATGATCGATGAGATCAAGTTCGTTCATCCCAAGGATATGCAAGATGGGACGATCCTGGTATCCGATACCGACATTACCACAAACCTTCCCTTTATCAGGGGGGTGCATCTGGCTTTCGATCATCATTTGAGCGAAACCATCCGTCTTGAGGGCGCTTCCGACAACCACATCATCGATGCCGATGCGCCGTCGGCGGCGCGCGTTGTCTATGAATATTATGGCAAGGATTGTTTCCCCAATATCACCGAAGATATGATGGATGCCGTTGACAAGAGCGATTCCGCGCAATTTTCCACCGAGGAAATTCTCAATCCGACGGGCTGGGTTTTGCTCAACTATATCATGGATGCTCGTACCGGGCTCGGCCGTTACCGGGATTTCAAGGTTTCCAACTATCAACTGATGATGCAACTAATAGATTATTGCCGCGACCATACCGTGAATGAAATTCTGGCCCTGCCCGACGTCAAGGAGCGGGTTGATTTGTATATGGAACATAATAACCCGGCGAAAGAACAGATCCGTCGGTGCACCACGGTCACAGGCAACGTCGGCGTTCTCGATCTGCGGTATGAAGAAAAGATCTACGCCACCAACCGTTTCATGTTGTATGCGCTGTATCCGGACATCAATATTTCCATTCACCAGATCTGGGGCCTGAACCGGCTGAATACGGTCTACGCCGTTGGCAAATCCATCGTCAACCGGACGTCGAAAACCAACATTGGTGAATTAATGCTGAAATACGGCGGCGGTGGCCACGAAAACGCTGGTACCTGCCAAATTGACAATGACGAAGCGGACGGTGTGTTGGAAGAGCTGGTCCAGGGTATCACCGCCAATGGCTGATTGCGCCCATTCATGATTGGTAACTCTCTCAAATGGTTGACCCGGCTCGGTCGGGCACCCCGGTCGGCATTGCTGCTGCTGGGGATGGCGCTCGGCGCGTTTCTGGCTCCGTCCCTGACCGGATGTAGCTTCGGCAGCGAGGAGTCGGCGCTTCGAGCGATGCTGGGGCAACGGGACGGTCTGTCTCAGGAGAGCGAAAACCAGCTCAATCGTTTTGTCGCCGCCTATGCGACCTACGCCAGCCTTGCACCCGGCGCCGACAAAACGGAATATAACCGTCAGCTTGATCATTTCCGCGACGCCTTTATTCTTGTGCGACAGGATTACGTGCGCGAGGTGCCGGCCAGCATATTGATCGACGCCGCCCTTAAGGGAATGGCTGACGGCGAGACCAAGGCGCAAGCGGGATCCATGAAACCCGGCGCGTTGATCGAGGCGGCACTCGATTCGATGACGACGTCGCTCGATCCCCATTCCAGCTATCTGAACCAACGGGAATTGCGGGAAATGAATGTCACCAATAGTGGCGAGTTCGGTGGCCTTGGCATCGAAGTTTCGACACGGGACGGGTACGTCCTTGTTGTCGCCCCCATCGAAGATTCGCCGGCTTTTGAAGCGGGTCTTAAGGCCGGCGACCTGATCACCGGCCTGGACGGTAAATCGATAAAAGGCAAAACCCTGATGCAGTCGGTGCGGATGATGCGGGGCAAACCCGGATCGGTTATTCGCCTGACCATCAGCCGCGCCGATACGGCTCCTTTCGATGTCGACCTTACCCGCGCCGTGATCAAGGTGCGCTCTGTCCGTTGGAAAATCGAAGGCAATATCGGGTACGTCCGGGTCACCAATTTCTCGGAAAGGGTCGAACCCGGTATTGTTCGGGCCATGGCGGAAATAAGGAACGCGCTGGGGGACAATCTGGTCGGAATCGTGCTTGACCTGCGCAACAATCCGGGCGGTCTGCTGCGTCAGTCTCTGGCGCTGTCCGATGCCTTCCTCAATAGCGGAACCATCGTTTCCGTGCGCGGTCGGAATAACAGCCACGAACGCGTATTCCAGGCCATCGACGGCGATCTTTCCGGTGGCCGTCCGATGGTTGTGTTGATTAACGTCGGTTCGGCGTCGGCCTCGGAAATCGTTGCCGGAGCCTTGCAGGATCGTGGCCGCGCCATCATCATGGGGCAGCGCTCTTTCGGCAAGGGGTCGGTGCAGACGATCATGCCCTTGAAAGATGGCGGCGCGCTTCGGCTGACGACCCAGTTGTACTATTCGCCGTCCGGCCGCGCCATACAGGCCCGTGGCATTGATCCGGATATTGAAATCATCCCGGCCCTGAAGGCGGCGAACGATAACGTCCGGACAGATGCGACGAAGAAAGTCGCCGAGCGACGGCGCGAAGCCGACCTGCCCGGCGCACTATCGCCGGTCGGCAAAGACGGCCGGCATCCTCACCCGGCTCTTTCCGAAGAAAGCTGCGTTCCCGTCGGGGTTAAAAAAGATCGCACTCTTGGCTGTGCGCTGGCACTTTTAAGGGCTGGCTCGACGGAAAAATTCCTGGCCTCGATTTCCCAACAAAAGATTATGTAGGTTGATGTGTCTGATCCTCTCTTGAATGTCATTGGCCGGTTACCTGAAACCGGTGATGTCCTCGAAGTTGCGCCAGGCATCCTGTGGCTGCGTATGCCGCTGCCGTTTGCGCTCAATCATATCAATCTGTGGGTGCTTGAAGACGGTGACGGCTGGACGCTGGTCGACACCGGCATCAATCGCGACGATACCAAGGCCGCCTGGGAAGCATTATTCGCGGGTCCCTTGGCGGGGCGGCCGGTCAAACGCCTGATCGTCACCCATTTTCACCCCGATCACATGGGGCTGGCCGGTTGGCTGACCGAGAAATTCGGCATCGAGATGTGGACGACGGAAACCGAATGGCGGACCGCGAGCACCTTGTTTGACGATGCCCACCGCGATGAGCTCGTCCATCAGGCGCGGCAATTTTATCAAGCCGCCGGGTTTGACGCGACCTTGATGGCCGAGGTCGAGGCGCGGGGCAATCCGTATCCGAAGCGGGTCTCGTCAATCCCCAAGACCTACCGTAAAATCGCCGGGGGCGAGACGATCGACATCGGCGGGCGTGGGTGGCGGGTGATGATTGGCACCGGCCATTCACCGGAACACGCCTGCCTGTATTGCGCCGACGCCGGGGTGTTGATTTCGGGCGATCAGATTTTGCCGAAAATCACGCCTAACGTCAGCGTCTGGCCGCAATTCCCCGAGCAGGATCCGCTGGCGCTTTTTCTGGCCAGCCTGAAAACGTTCCTGCCCCTGCCGGAAGCCACCCTGACGTTGCCCAGCCATAACTGGCCGTTTCTGGGCCTGCGGGAGCGCCTGAATATGATGGCCCATCATCATGATGAGCGACTTGACGATGTGGTGCGCGCCTGCACCGAACCGCTGAACGGCTTCGATGTTTTGAAGCACCTGTTCAAGCGGGATCTCGATTCACATCAGCTCTTCTTCGCGATCGGCGAAAGCCTTGCCCATCTGCACTATCTGATGGGGCAGGGCCGTATCAGCCGGGAAAGGGGGGGCGACGGCGTCGATCTGTTTCGCGCGGTGCCTTGAAAACCGATCAGAGGTTCCGAATTTCCACGTAGTAGATCGGGATTGCGCCGATTATCGACAAGGCAAAACCTGCTTCCGCCTGCCAATTGGGAAGGAACTGTATCGCCCAGTCAGGCAGGTATAGCGGCCAGTTGATGAGTGCCGCCCCGCCAACGGCGAAATATCCATAGCAATAAAGCGCCGCGCCGATGATCGAAAGCACCCAGCCGACGGCCTTGAGGCGCCGATCAACACGTGGCATCGTCGAGCTTTCTTCCATATTGCCCCCCGATTCTCAAAACAGGAATTTCCTGTTCACCCCTCCCGAATTCCGTGAATGCTACACAAAAGGTATGCCGATTGGAAAAGGTTTGTTGCCGTGCCGTCCCGGAAAGCCGTTTGCGACAGTCCGTCAGCCCACCATAAACACATCATACCGGGTGGTTTTGCCTGTGATCCGGTGCGAGGGAATGCCAATACCCCCCATCGGTTCGGCCCGCCGCGGCCATTTCAGCACAACCCGATTGCCGGCCGTCGCCAGCGCCACCATCATGAGCTCTACAGCATCGTCATTTTCCCCCACGATCTCGCGGATCAGCCGCATTTCGCTCTTCACCAGGGCCGATTTTTTTCGCGGCGGATGCATTGGGTCAACGAGCACCACTTCTGGCGAAAGGCCGGGCAGCAGGTCTCTGCCATCGCCATACAGCAGGGTCATGCGACGGGTCACGTCTGCGATATCGCCGCCGGCGGCACGGGCGTTTGCCAGGCCTTCTTCCAATAGCCTGTGCATATCGGGGGATCGTTCAATCATGGTCACCGCCGCCCCGAGAGAGGCCAGCAAGAAAGCGTCACCGCCGAGCCCGGCCGTCGCATCCACCACCGTCGGATTTTTGCCACCCTTCATCCCAACGGCCTTGGGCAAAGCCTGACCGCGTCCACCGCCATATAGAAAGCGATGCCGCACGGCGCCGCTTGTGAAATCACAGACGAGCTGGTTTGTTTTAGGGGGCTTGGCTTTGCGCGGCATCCGTTACTTATGCGGGATGAGATCGCCAAGGCAAGGAAAAATTAGGTCGATAAACGGGCTATGTGGCTTAAACTCAGTTGGCGATGTGTCGCCGTCACGGCAAGCGCCAAAGCCGTCGGAATGACCAACTTTCAGGGGGTTCCGCTGACGCTCATGGCCAAGCTTCCCATGGATTTCAAATTACTTGGCAAGTCGACCCATCGGGCTTTCGATATCCTGGCCGGCGAAGCGCGGGACACGGCGGATCGGAAAACCGTTCTGGCGAAACTGGGCGATGTGATGCTCAATTGCACATCCTGCCATGCGGGATATCGGTTTGTCGTAGAAGGCGGCGGTCCGCCGGAAAGGTTGCACCGCTTGTTTGATCGTGATCGTTGATCATGGTTGTGATGCCGGTCCTCGCATCGCTGTCAGTTGGTCACACGTTATCGGCAATAAAGGATTTAGAGCTGAAAAATAATTGCCAACCATATAGTAAGTATGCTTATTATGTGGCGCCATGACGATAACGAAAGACAGCACCGACAGTTTTGGGTTTCTTCTCAGCGATACCGCCAGATTGCTTCGTCGGCGGTTCGACCAGAAGACCCGGGCCCTTGGGCAATCGCGCGCGCAGTGGCATGTCCTGGCGTATCTTTCCCGCCACGAGGGAATTAATCAGGCGGGCTTGGCGGAATTACTTGAACTGAAACCAATCTCCTTGTGCCGTCTGCTTGACCGTATGGAAGAAGGCGGATGGATCAGTCGTGCCGTTGATCCCAATGACCGGCGCGCCAAGCTGATTTTCATGACCGACAAGGCGCGGGATATTCTCCCGCAAATGCGGCGAACGGCTGAAGAAATCTATTCCGAGGCGTTGAACGGGCTACCGGAAGGCGTATGCGATGAATTGATGAACAGATTATCGCACATTCGGGCCAATCTTGCCGGTGACCAGATCGGCGCCACACGTAAATGAACAGAAAAGAAGAAATGAATACGAACCCGACTGATCTTGATGATCCGCAAACCCCACGTCCACGTCGTCGCTGGTCGCGCGCCGTTCTGATGTTTATGCTCCCCTTGGCGCTTCTAACGGGCGGCGGCTATGCCTGGCTTACCGGGGGGCGCTACGTAACGACAGAAAATGCTTCCGTGGGACAGGACAGAATTACGGTCGCCGCCGAAGTCACGGGCCGTATTATGGCCGTGGCCGTTCACGAGAATGAAATGGTCGCGCCCGATCAGGTTCTTTTTCGAATCGATGACGAACCTTTCCGGTTTGCCTTGCAACGGGCGAACGCCGAAATTGCATCGGCACGGCTGAAGGTCGAGCAGCTTCGCAGTGTCTATCATGCCGGGTTGGCGTCGCGCCGGGCAGCGAAGCAAAACTTGAGCTTTCGCCAGCGTGAATTCGCCAGGCAGAAGACGTTGGCTAAAAGCGGTAACGCGGCTCAAGCCAAGTTTGATGCGGCCCGCCATGAATGGCAGGCCGCCGGGCAACGCCTCGCTGTTTCCGAACAAGAGGTGAACAGTGCGCTGGCGGCCCTGATGGGCGATCCCGATATTGCCACTGAACGCCATCCGTACGTGCTCGAAGCGTTGGCCCACAGAGACGGCGCGGCTCTTGATGTGGAACACACGACGGTCCGCTCGCCGATTGCCGGTATCGTGACCCACACGGCGCGCCTTCAGGTCGGACAGTTCTTTCCTGCGGGGTCGCCGGTAATGAGCATGGTGGAGACCCGAAACACCTGGATCGAAGCCAATATCAAGGAAACGGAGTTGACCTACATGGCGGTCGGCCAGGCCGCCACCGTCGAACTTGATGCCTATCCGGGCCGAACCCTTACCGCAACGGTCGAAAGTATTGGCGCCGGCACGGGGGCCGAATTCTCGATCCTGCCGGCGCAAAATGCTACCGGCAATTGGGTCAAGGTCGTTCAGCGTGTGCCGGTGCGCCTCAAACTCGATATGCCGCCGCCGGGCCTGACCTTGCGGGCGGGCCTGAGTGCGGCGATATCGATTGATACGGGTCACACGCGCGGGCTACCCAGTCCGATTCGCTCGGCGCTGGCAATGACCGGCATCGTTGCTGCGAAAACCCCGTAGTAAGAACTCCGATGCCAACCCGTTCAGAAGAAATGGTGGTGGTCGCGGTCCGGCATCGTGGCATGTTAACGGCAGCAATCATGCTGGCGACCATCATGCAGGTCCTCGATACGACGATTGCCAATGTCGTGTTGCCCAGCATGCAGGGCGGACTTGGGGCGTCCCTCGACACCATTACCTGGGTTCTGACATCATACATCGTCGCCGCCGCCATAATGACGCCGGTGACCGGTTGGCTGTCGGACCGGTTTGGCCGCAGACGGCTGTTCCTGACCTCGGTAACGGGCTTCACGATCGCATCCGTGCTTTGCGGTCTGGCGAGCGGGATAGAGCAGATGGTCCTGTTCCGAGTTCTCCAGGGCGTGTTCGGGGCGGCTCTCGTACCGCTTTCGCAATCCGTTCTGCTGGACATCAACCCCAAGGAGCGGCACGGACAGGCGATGGCGCTATGGGGCGCCGGGATCATGGTGGGACCGATTATCGGCCCCACGTTGGGTGGTTGGCTGACGGAAGTGTTGGATTGGCGCTGGGTATTTTACATAAATCTGCCGGTCGGCATTTTGGCGTTTGCCGGTATTCTGATTTTTATGCCTGAGATCGCTAAACGGGCGCGGCGCTTCGACTTTTTCGGTTTTACCATGCTGGCGGTTGCCTTGGGATCTTTGCAGATGATTTTGGATCGGGGCCAACAACTTGATTGGTTCTCTTCGGTGGAAATCTGGATCGAGTCCGGTCTGTTGGCAGCGACATTGTGGATTTTCGTCATTCACACGGCGACGACTCACGAGGGTTTCATCGATCCCGGAATTTTCAAGAACCGCAACTTTGTGACCGGCCTTATTTTTATCTTTATTATCGGGATCATCTTGTTGGCCAGTATGGCTCTGCTGCCCCCCATGCTGCAAAAACTGATGGGGAATTCGACAATTTCGACGGGGCTTGTGCTTGCGCCGCGCGGCATTGGAACGATGGTCTCGATGATCGTCGTCGGTCGTTTGATACGAAAGATCGATCCGCGATTGTTGATTTTCGCGGGATTGCTCCTGATGGTGTGGTCGCTATGGGCGATGACCGGGTTTACCTTGGCGATGGGGCACGGGCCGGTCATCGAAAGCGGACTCATTCAGGGGCTGGGGCTGGGCTTGGTGTTCGTCCCGTTGAGCACGATTTCATTTGCAACGCTCGAGGCGCGTTTTCGGACCGATGCGGCGAGCCTGTTCAGCCTGGTTCGTAATTTGGGGAGCAGCATCGGCGTTTCCGTGGTTTTTACGATGTTGGCCCGGAATACACAGGTCTACAGGGCGTCCCTGGTCGAACATATTACGCCCTTCAATCCGTCGCTGTATCTGCCCGGCATGGCAGTACCCGGGCCGGGTGCGGAACAGGCGCTGATGTTGTTCGATATGGAAGTTTCCAGACAGGCGGCGATGATTGCCTACCTGAACGATTTCAGATTGATGATGTTCATCACCCTGGCCGCTATTCCGATGCTGCTGCTGCTGCGCCATCCACGTCGGCCGGCACAGCCAACGGCAGATGCAGCGGCACTTGCCGATTGAGGCGAAGACACCCGCGGCGATCAGAAACGGAAGTAAATGAACGTTTCGGACCTATCCAGAAACAGCAAGACGGCGACAAAAATCAGGGAAAACCCGACATTCGTCACCGCCGCCTTCCAGGCGACGGTCGACCCATTTTCGGCCAGCGGCTCAAGGCGAACGGCGAAGGTAACCACGGCTGAAATGGCCAGGGCGGCCCACATCTCAATGCTCGGATCTTGCTGAAGCACATCGACCGAACCGGCGAAGCTGGCAAATATTTTCGCGCCACCCTCGAAATCGAACAAAAATAACATCCATCCAACGGACACCAGCGTAAACGTCTGCGTCCTTTGCAGCACAGGGGGTAAACGATCCCACGTGGCGTGCCCGTAGTGGTAGGCGGCGACCAGACAGGCGTGGTAAAGCCCCCAGACGACAAAATTCCAACCCGCGCCGTGCCATAACCCGCAAGCCGCCATCACGATGAAGATGTTACGCAGGTAAGACTCGTTTCCGCCGAGTGGAATGTACAGATAATCGCGAATCCAGAACGACAGCGTGATGTGCCACCGACGCCAGAATTCTTGCGGGTTCAAGGCGGAATAAGGCCGCTTGAAGTTGTGCGGGAAATCGAACCCGAACAGGGTTCCCAGACCAATTGCGATCAGCGAATAGCCATAGAAATCGAAGTATATTTGAAAGCTATAGCCAAAAATCGTGTACAGGACGGCCAACCGTGACAAATGTCCCGGGTCATTTCCGTAATCTGTAAGGTAATGGCTGAGGGTGTCGGCGATCAGCACCTTGGCCGCCAATCCCAAGCAGATATAGCCAATGGCGCGGGCCGCGTGTTGACCGTCGAGGCGGAAGTGTTCCAGGTGTCGCAGCGAAACGGCAATGTCTCTGTAGCGTAAAATTGGGCCTGCGACGAGTTGCGGAAAAAGCATGATGTAGGCGGCGAAATGGGACAGCGAGGGAAGATCCCTAACATCACCTCTGTGCCGATCGATGGCGAACGAAATAACCTGAAATGTGAAAAAGGAAATTCCGGCCGGAAGCAGGACATCGACAAAAAGGCTAAACTGCTGATGCTTCAGCGGATCATCAAGATCATTCAACGACCCCAACAGGAAGCCCAGGTATTTGTAGTACGCCAGCCCGAGCGCGGGTGGAAGCACTGCCGCCACCAGCATTGCCCGGTTGTTGCAAAAACCCGGTCTGGTCACCAGAAAATAGACCCAGAGAACGTCGGCGCACAAAACCAGGGCGTGCTCAATTCCGGAAATACCGTAAAATACGAGTGACGCCGCGATCAATGTGTGGGCGCGCCAACGTCGTATGCCGGGCATAAAGAACAGCACAAGGACCGCAGGAAGGAATACGAACAGAAAGCCGAAATCGTTAAAAATCATCCGCCGCACCTGCCGAGCAGAGAACGGGAAACGGTGCCGAGCCACTGGCCTAGGACGTCAGGCGGCGGGTGGCTCACATCGCCCCAACCTTCGGCGTTTCGAAAGATTCCCGCCGGCGTGGCGCGGCAGGTTACGCCGAACGCATCGCATGCCTGCTTCAAGGTTTGCCTGTTTGCTTCGGCAAAAGGGGACGGTGCCTGATTGAAAACGGCGGCACTCACCGGATGCAGCGGCGATTCATAAAGAAAGAGTTTCAAGTTGGTTCTTCGCGCCATACGAAATAGCCGTTCAAGATCGTTACGGAAGACCGCGTTGATAATCTGTGGCGTGCTGCGGGGCATTTCGGCGATTGTCGAAGATAAGGGGGGCGGCGCGTATAGGCTGCCGTCCGGTCGATAACCGGGTCGATCAGCCGCCGCCGCGGCGAAGGGGACGGTGTTCAGTCCCAGTGCTTCCAACACCGCGCGGCGGAAATAGGAGAACTCAAACTGCCTTTGAAAGATGATCTTTTCCGTCCAGATATACCGCCACAGGACGCGCACTTTACCGCGAAGGCCCGTGCCCGTATTGCCGAAGGTAGCCGCAAGGTCGGCGGCGAGCGTTTCCAGGCGTTGACGCCAGCCGGTCCAAACCGGACTGGTGGACATCTGTAGCTCGAAATTGTCGACACTGATAATGGCGAGGTCAGGCAGCAAGTTCTCGCGCGCCAGACGCTCCAACAGGTGCACACTGCTGCGAAAGGATTGCCCCGAAAGGGCATAGTTGAAGACCGAGCATGCGGCTGTGTCCAACTGCTGGCGGCCGACGGAAAGGATGCGGCTGTTTCCGAAAAGACCGATATCGTAGGGACGGCCACGCAGCGCGCCGTGGTGGATTTTCATAAGTGCAATTTGCCGTTCTCCGTAGCCTTCAAAGTCCAGCGCCTTGTCGGAGGCGTGATCGTCAAACGGGTCGATGCCGGGAACCTTGTCTCCGATCATCAGAACCATCGCGACGAGGGCGATGGAGCACACGAGGAATATCAAGGTTTGTCTCATTCAGCTTATTCCATAAGGCCACCGGAGCCGGGACGGTCAGAGTCGACACTCGCTTGAATTTAATAGTCGATTTTGGATTTTCATGCGACAGGGAATGACCGAACACGAAGTCCGAAGCCGTAAAACTCCTGCTTTAGGGGGAGGGCCGGAATGGATATTATCCTACCCGATTTTAGCGCCATGGAACGGGGATATTTGAACCCGACAACGTGTTCTGATTTCGGTTACAAAAAGGAGTTTACCGCCCCGTCTTATTAACGCTATATCGGCACTGATAGCTGTCGGACAGATCACCGTAGCGGCCACACACACTCACCAGGGATTACGTCATGAACGCACCTCTATTGTCGGTTTCCAGACGAACCCGTCGAACACCGTTTTCCAACCGTGTGACCGAAAGCGGGGTGAAGGCGTACACCGTCTATAACCATATGCTTTTGCCAACGGTTTTTGAATCGGTGGAGGCCGACTACCGTCATCTCAAAGATCACGTCCAGGTCTGGGATGTGGCGTGTGAGCGGCAGGTTGAGGTTCGAGGCCCCGACGCGGCTCGGTTGATGCAAATGCTGACGCCACGCGATTTGAATAATATGACGTTTGGACAATGCTTCTACACACCGATGGTCGACGAGACCGGCGGTATGTTGAATGATCCGTTGACCCTGAAACTGGCCAATGACAGGTATTGGGTTTCCATTGCCGACAGCGATCTGCTGTACTGGATAAAGGGATTGGCGTGTGGCCTGGGTCTGGAGGTCGAGGTCGAAGAACCTGACGTTTCCCCGTTGGCGATACAGGGGCCGAAGACTGACGAATTAGCGGCACGAGTCTTCGGTGACGCCGTGCGGGATATTCGTTTCTTCCGCTTCGCTGTCCTGCCATTCCACGGGCGGGACCTCGTTGTCGCCCGGTCAGGGTATTCCAAACAGGGTGGTTTTGAAATTTATGTCGAAGGCGCCGACCTGGGTGAGCCTCTGTGGGACGCGTTATTCGCCGCCGGTGAAGGTCTTGATGTACGGGCCGGTGGACCCAACCTGATCGAGAGAATTGAGGCCGGGCTTCTTTCTTACGGCAATGACATGACGCGAGAAAACACACCGCACGAATGCGGGCTTGGAAAGTTCTGTCATACTCAATCCGCTATCGGATGTGTCGGGCGGGACGCCCTGTTAAGGGCCGCAACGGAGGGACCCCTCCGGCAAATCCGCAGCCTGGCCATTGATGGTCGGGCATTGCCATCATGCGCCGGCATTTGGCCCGTATACGCGAGCGGAAAGAAGATTGGGCGGGTTACTTCGGCGGCGTGGTCGCCGGACTTTGAAACGAATGTAGCTCTTGGAATGATAGAGACGGCCCATTGGGACGACGGCACACAGGTGGACGTCGAAACCCCGGACGGGACGAGAACGGCGACCGTCCGGGAAAAGAGCTTCATCTGACGGCAAGAAGCGGTCTGCGCGACCTGTTTCGATAGAAATCCTCTTGCGAAAGGCGCCGCCTACGTCTTGGCCTTGGCCACCAATTTATCGGCCTTGATGATGTTCTGGTGCAGGGCGGCGTCTTTGCTGGCGTCCATGCCGAAGGCGAGCGCCATCAACTGGCTGTAGAAGACGACCGGAATGTCGAAGTCGGTACCGAATTTCTGATTGATGGCGTCCTGATACATTTCCACGTTGGTCTGACACAGCGGGCAGGGGGTGGCGATGGCGTCGGCGCCTTTTTCCTTTGCCTCGTCCAGTATCTTCTTCATCAGGTGCAGGGTTTTATCCGGACTCATCACCGAAACCGAGCCGCCGCAGCAGGATGTCGCGTTGTCGAAGTCGATGGCTTCGGCACCGGTGGCGTTGATGAAGTCGTCGAGGAATTCAGGATCGTCATAGCTGTCGTAATCGCCGCCGCGTTCGGTCGCGGCGAACGGGCGCACCGTCTGGCAGCCGACGTAACCGGCGATCTTGATGCCGTCCAGGGGATTGGTCACCTGTTCGCGGATGGCGTCCAGACCGACATCGTTGACCAGCACTTCGCAGGCATGGCGCACGTGCAAGTCGCCATCGTAGGATTTACCGGCGGCGGCGAGCGCTTCGTTCAGGTCGTTCTTGAAGGTGTCGTCTTCGCGGATGTGTTCGTTGGTGGCGTGGGTGTTGAGGTAACACGCGGCGCACGGCGTCATCAGGTCCTGATCGCCTTGTTCGCGGGCCTGGGCCAGATTGCTCGCTGACAGGGCGGCGTTGGTCAGCTTGCCCGCCGCCAGTTCGCCAACGGAAGCGCCGCAGCAGTTCCAGTCCTCGATATCCTCGATCTCGATCCCCAGTTTCGGAGCGATCGCGCGGATCGAAGTATCCAGATGTTTGGCGCTGCCCTCCGAGGAACAGCCGGGGTAGTAGGTATATTTTTTTGCCATGTCTATCGCTCTCCCGCGCCGCTGGTCCGGTCCTGAATTTCCGTCGCCTTGGCCAGGATCGCTTTCAGATTTTTCTGCTTTTTTGTCTTGTGTGGCATGCCCAGGTGCATGCGCTTGGTTTTGATCATGCCAAGTGCAATTCTCATATTTCCCATGCCCTTTTTGATGCCCTCGCCGATGCCGCCCGAAAAGTAATACTTGGCGGTGACCAGGCGTTCGTCGGTTTTGCCAAATTTCGTGACAGACCACCAGAAAGCGTCGGCAAAACGGGAATTTTCAACTTCCTTGCGATCCGCGTAGCCTTCCGTGATAGCGAGGCGACCAAGGTCGTGCAGGATGTATTTAACCGGCACCGAACGGGGGCAGCGGACAACGCAATTGTAACAGCTGACGCAGTTGAACATGGTGTTGGACTTCAGCACCGCTTCCTTCATGCCGGCGCGGATCATCATGAACAGCTTGCGCGGGCCGTGGTCCATTTCCGTGCCAATCGGGCAAGACCCGGAACAGACACCACACTGCATACACATGGAGAGCTTGTCGCCGCCATCGATGTTATCGCGAACGTAGCGGGCAAATCCAAGATCGTATTTCTGTTCAGCCATATCCTAGAACCCCTTGAACGGGTTGGGACCAATGTCGTCGATGTTGGCCATGAAGTCGTCAATCAGCTTGCCGACCTTGGCTGAATCGGCGATGGAAACGTCCATCGTCGTCACCCGTTCCGGTTCCAGCATCATCGAAGACAGGGTTTCGGAAATCTTGCCCATGCGTTCGGTCGCCAGGCCGGAGCCCTTGACGAAGTGACATTGGTAGTCATCGCCCGATTTACACCCCATCAGGATCACCCCGTCATATCCTTTGGAGAGCGATTCCGACACGTTCAGCAGGCTGACGCTCCCCAGGCATCGGACAGGAATAACCCGTACCATGGATGAATAAGTGTGGCGATTGATCCCGGCCATGTCGAGCGCCGGATAGGCATCGTTCTCACAGGCCAGGATCAGCACCCGCGGTTTCTCATCGAATTCATCTGGAATTTCAACTGCTGCCGCCATCTCATTGATCATATTGACAGAATAGTTGTCAAAACTGATCGTTCTGACCGGGCAGGCACCCATGCAGGTGCCGCAACGACGGCACCGCGACTGGTTGACCACGGGGAAGTCCTCGGCGTTTTCGTCAATCGCCCCGAACGGGCATTCGACCGTGCAGCGCTTGCATTTGGTGCAGATATCAAGCCCGAATTTCGGCAGCGACAAATCACCGACGCGGGGATGCACAGACGCCCCGTCGCTAACCGTCCGGATGGATTGAATGACCTTCAGGGTCGCCCCGGTCGCATCCAAAGCCGCCTCGCCGAAGTCCATCGGACGACGGACCGGACCGGCGGTGTAAATGCCGCTGCGGCGCGTTTCGTAGGGGAAGCAGATGTAATGACTATCGGAAAAGCCATCGGCCAGAATGGGAATATGCGGTCCCTGGCGGTATTGCAGGTTCAGGATCGAGCCGCCTTCGGGCAGGGCTTCTTCGGCCCGGACAATCGGTTCGGGGGCTTCGGTTCCCTCGGCGTAACCGGCAACGGCGAACGGGGCGACCGGATTGATGTCGCTTTTAACGTAAACTTCCTGAAGGTCGTCAATGCTTTGGGTCGGCGCGTCGACATTGGTGGAATTCGGCACCATGCCGGTTGCCAGCACGACCATATCAAGACCCGACATCGGGATATCATCGCCCAGCAATTCGTCGTGATAGGTCACGGTCAGGTCCGAGCCGACGCTTTCGACCTTGCCTTTGACGAAAATGACGCCCTTTTCCTGGGCGACCCGGTAAAACTCTTCGGCCGTACCCGGCGTGCGTAGCTCGTCAAAGATGATATAGGCCATGACATCGGGGTCGGCATCGACCAGCTGGATGGCGTGCTTGATCGAAGCGCCACAGCAAACCGATGAACAATAGGGCAGGTGGGCCGTGTCGCGTGATCCGGCGCACAGCACGAAGGCCACGGTTTTTGGCGCGCCGCCGTCGGATTTTCGTTTCACGGCGCCGTTGCCCAGCATGTCTTCCAGTTCGACACCGGTGACAACGTCCGGCGACGCGCCATAGCCCAAATGCCCCAGCTTGGTGGCGTCATACGGGCGCCAGCCGGTGGCGATGACGATGCCGCCGATGGTTTCAATGGAGGCCGTGCCGGCCTTGGTCAGCTCGACCTCGAACATGCCGGGGCTGCCGGATGTCTTGGTCACCAGAGTATCGGTCATGACGGTGATGTCGGCGTCGGCTTCGACAGCCGCGATCAGGCTCGGCACCGGATTATCCGCAAGGTCCCGGTAGGGCGGCCGTTCGGGCATGACTTTGGACCAATGGGCGGTCATTCCGCCCAACCGGTCGGATCGTTCAACCAGAATGGCCTTGTGGCCGGTCTTGCTGGCCTCGATAGCCGCCGTCAGGCCGACAAAACCGCCGCCAACGACAAGCACCGTTTCCGAATGGCTTTGCTGGGGGGCGGCGACCGGCGCGTTGGAATTCATCGTCTGACTAAGCCCCATGCGGACTTGGTCGGAGGCCAGCATCTGGGTGTCTTCGTCGTTGGCCGTATGGCACCAGACGACCTGTTCACGCAGGTTGGCGCGGACGACGTTGACGCCGTCAAACTGGAACTTGTCGGTCATCACCCGGTGCGAACAGGCGGCGATCATCGGTTTCGTCGTTTCGCCCGAAGCGATATCGTCCGCAATCAGCTTGACGCCGGCCTCCGAGCACAACGCCTCGTGGACCTTGCAGCCGGCGGCTTTCATTTCGCTCGTGGCGACGGTGGACAGGGCCTCCATATCGATGGCCTCGCCGATGCCGCAGCCGCTGCACAGGTAGGCGCCGATTTTGTGTTGATCACTCATTTTCTTAATTCCTCACGGCTTGGATGGCCTTCAACGCGGCGGCGGTCGCCGATTGCACGGACATGGAAACGTCGATCGGTCCCATGGCGACACCGGCGGAAATCATTCCGTCGTTGCTTTCCTCCAGGTCGGGAACGATGAAACCGTAGTCATCCATTTGCAGTGAAACCGGCGGTGCGTTCTCGGCCGACGTCGGCTCCATACCGGTTGCCAGAACCACCATGTCGTAGGGCGTTTCATAGACGTCGCGGGTGATCGTGTTTTCGCCCTTGACCAGCACATCGCCATCTTCTCCGGCGACGATCTGGGCCGGCTTGGATTTTATGAAGTGGACCTGCGGGTCGTTCTTCAGCTTCTGATGGAAGCTTTCCAGCTTATCGTGAGCCCGGATATCGATGTAATAGATATCGACTTCCGCGTCGGCGTACTGTTCGCGAATGTAGGCGGCGTGTTTAAGGCTGCCCAGGCAGCAAATGCGCGAGCAATAGGGCAGGTGGTTCATGTCCCGCGACCCGGCGCACTGGATCATCGCGACTTTCTTCACTTCCTTGCCGTCCGACGGGCGGACGATCTTGCCGTCGGTCGGCCCGTTGTGGGCGGCCAGCCGTTCCATCTGCACATTGTTGATGACGTTGGCGACGTGGCCAAAGCCGTACGGGGTGATCTTGGCGGCGTCGTAAGGCTGCCAGCCGGTGGCCCAGATGATCGCGCCGACGTTCAAATCGAAGGATTGCTCGGTTTCATCCAGGTCGACGGCGCCGTATTTACACGATTCCCTGATCGCATCGGCTTCCGGCGTGCCGATCACCGAACCGTCGATGACATATCGCATGGGGAAGGCCATTTCGTGCGGCAAGTAGGCCGCCTTGATGGTGTTCAGGCCATAGTTATGCGGATTGGGTACAACCGATTGGGCCGCTTCGCCACAGGCGCCACACGCGGTGCAGTTGGCGTTGACATAGCGCGGCCGGGTTTTCACGGTGACGGTGAAATTGCCTTTTTCGCCCGCGACCGCATCGACAGCGGCCATGGTGAAGACCCGAAGCCTCGGGTTTTTCTTGATTCGCTGGAAGTTGATTTCAAGCCCACAGGTGGGGTGACAGAGCTTTGGAAAATAGCGATTGAGCTGGGCGACGCGACCGCCGAGAACCGGCGATTTTTCCAGCAGGACGACATCGTATCCCGCTTCCGCTGCTTCGAGTGCGGCGCTGACGCCCGCTATGCCGCCACCGACGACCATAATCGTCTGGCTGCTTGGCCCTCCGTTAGACATGAAATCCCTCTCTTAAAATCAAAACGTCCGATGATTTTGTTATTTCCGGAAACATGTACGCCCGGCTTGGCACCGACTCTTACACCAAAATCGTATATTAGAAAAATAAATTTTAACAGTTTGGTTGTTCGTCAACCCTCAAGGCTGTGGGTGAACGCCTTGGCGATATTCCGCCAACGCATGCTGACTTTCAGCAACGTCAGGTAATCGGTGAACATCTTTGGGCCGACGCTCAACCCGACCTTGGCCAACGTCATGTCCGGGGCGGCGATATCAATGGCGTAAATGACATCCGTGTTCGTCGCGTTCCGGCTTGCCGGCGAAGGACGATTACGCACGATCTCCAGATAATCGGCGATGGGAATGGCCGTCAAGGGGCCGTCGGAGGCCGAAAATAGGCTGGCTTCGGGCAGGAATATGCTGGCCAGTTTTTCCGTATTTCATTCGTATATCCCGGAAAAATAGTCTTCCAGCGTTTGTGTGATTGACTGGATTTGATCGTCGCGGCGGTTCGTTTTCAGGCTCTTCGCAGGGGCAAGCCGGCCGCCGACGGTAGGGGGCTTGACGGTCCCGATCAAGCGCCCGGAACCGTCAAGAACCTGAATGCGCGCTAGACGGTCGTCAAATGGGCCATCATTTTCATTTCTGAAATTTTCTCCATGACACTGCCAAACTTTGGCCATGCCTCGAAAGCCCTGGATGCGGCACGTGCGTTGTCCAAGCTGTCCCATAGGGCCAGTTTGACAAAAGTATTTTTATCTTCCACTTGGTTCAGTTGGATACTGGAAATGTAGCCCCGCATTTTACTGACGTAGTCGAGGATGTCTTGCTGGATTTCCCCGAACCCGTCAAGCGCCTCCTCCTTGACCGTATAGGCCACAACTTCCATGACGGCGCCGTCGGGAATGGACTCACCGGTTGGGATAAATTGAAAACGGTCGGACATGTTCGATTCCTTCATTCTTGCTGGTTGATCTCGAGTTGATATTCGCCTTGCAATAAGGTCGAGAGGCGTTTGTACTGTCATGCAACTGTCAGCATGGTGGTAGTTGCCGTGTTCGATGATGAATCGATCCGCAAAAACATGGGCAAAAACATGAGACGGGCCGACCGCCTTTACCGCTTGATCGAACTACTGCGCGCCCGCAAGCGGGTGATCAGGGGCGCCGATATCGCTGAGGCGATGGAGGTATCTCTCAGCACAGTCTATCGGGATATCGCCGACCTGACGGCCTCCGGTGTCCCGATCGTCGGCGAGCGCGGTGTCGGCTACATGCTGCAAGGCCATTTCCATGTGCCGCCGCTGATGTTTGATCTGGAAGAAATCGAGGCCGTCGCCCTGGGATTGGCGATGGTGCGTAGTTGGAGTGATCAGGAAATGCGGGCCGCCGCCGATCAGGTGATAGGCAAGATCGGCGCCGTGTTGCCGGCGGACCGGACGCGATACCTGCAGGATGCTCCACTGTTATCGGAACAGACCGCGGCGTATATCCCCTGGACCGTCGATATGGCGATGATTCGTCATGCCGTTCGCGACCGCAACAAAATAGCCCTTGATTACCGGGATGAAGCGGGGCGCACGTCCCGACGCATAATCTGGCCGCTGGGATTGGCGTTCTTCGCGCCGGTGTGGATGGTCATCGCCTGGTGTGAAAAACGGGCCGATTTCAGGAACTTTCGCATCGACCGAATGGAACAAGCCGATCGGTTGGATGGTGTTTATCCCGACACACCGGGCCGCCGGTTGGCCGACTTCCTGAAAAGCGTTAAAATGGATAAACAAAAGGGCGGCCATTCGACCCGACGGGATTGAGTACCGCGGCCCTTTGGAATTGGCGGTTTGGTCGTGTTCCTGAAAGCCGCTAAATAAACAGGTTAGGGTAGGCCGATAGACTCAGGCGGCGGCCGGAATGCAGCGGGCGCTCATGCGGGCGCCCGGGGCGACTTTCAGGTTATTGTAGCGCAATTCACCTTCGACCCGGGCGGTGGCCAGCAGTTCGATGCTGTGGGCTTCAATAATGCCGCGAACGATACCTTTGATGATGACGCTTTCAGCGCCGACGACGCCATCGACCGAACCATTTTCGAGAACGGTGATGTTGCGCCCGGTGACGTCGCCATCAATGGCATTGGATATTTTCATGTCCTGTATCGACCGACCTGCCGCAGGTCCGGTGTGTCGGCCGGGAATGTCGTCTTTACGAGCCGCGTAGGCCATGATTGTCCTCCTGCAACGGGTATTTGCGAATCTGTTGTCTAACCATATGGATTCCTTGGTAAATACTTCGTAAAGGCGAAATCGTGGGTAATATCGCACCTTTGTTTATTAGATTTTTGTAATTTAATGATGGTAATGAATGTGGGGTTTTTGTTAAAACCTGTGCTGATCAATAACGTCAACCATCTCGTTCAGGAGGGGATACATGTCCAAGTTGGTAGCGCCGCACGGCGGCGGAGAACTGAAATCACTGCTCGTCCCGAAAGTCGAAAGGGCCGCCGAGCTTGAGCGCGCCAGGGGACTGAAGCAGGTGCCGATGACGTCGAAGGAAACATCCGACGTCCTGATGTTCGCCATGGCCGCGTACACCCCGCTGGACGGTTTCATGGACGAAGCCGACTGGAAAGGCGTTTGCGGCGACATGAAAATGGCCGACGGCCTGTTCTGGCCGATCCCCATCACCCTGTCGGCCAGCCGTCAACTGGCCGACAGTATCGGTGACGGCGAGGAAGTGGCCTTGGTCGATGGCGGCAGCGGCGAGATCATGGCCGTTATGCAGGTCGGCGAAAAATATTCCATCGACAAGGCATATGAATGCCAGCACGTATACGCCACGACCGATGCTTCCCATCCCGGCGTTCAGAAGGTGTTGGAACAGGCCGAGGTCAATTTGGCCGGTCGGGTGCGGGTGCTGAGCGAGGGGGAATTTCCGGTGAAGTACGCCGAGCTGTATTACAGCTGCGCCGAATCGCGTGCCCTGTTTACGGAAAAAGGCTGGTCGCGGGTCGCTGCCTTCCAGACCCGAAACCCGATGCATCGCAGCCATGAACATCTGGCCAAGATCGCCGTCGAGGTTTGTGACGGCGTGTTCGTTCATCAGGTGCTTGGTAAGCTCAAAGCGGGCGATATTCCGGCCGAAACCCGGACCAAGGCGATTCAGGCGATGATCGACAACTATTTCGTCGAAGGCACGGTCATTCAGGGCGGTTACCCCATCGAAATGCGCTATGCGGGTCCTCGCGAGGCACTGATTCACGCCTTGATCCGGCAAAACTTTGGCTGTTCGCATCTGATCGTCGGGCGCGACCATGCCGGCGTCGGCGATTACTACGGCCCGTTCGATGCCCAGCATATTTTTGATGAACTGTGGGAAGGAGCACTGGAAACCCGGCCGCTAAAGATCGATATCACATTTTATTGCAAAAAGTGCCACGGCATGGCGACCGCCAAGACCTGTCCGCACGGCGAAGCAGACAGGATCAATATTTCCGGCACCAGACAACGCGAAATGCTGACCGCTGGCGATGATATTCCGCCCGAATTCAGTCGCCCGGAGGTCGTCACCGTCCTGCGCGAATTCTATGCCTCGCAAAAATAACAGCCTTGAAAACGGCCCGTGACGGAATAATCTAAAAGGAGAGGACATTATCCCCTCCCTTACCGCATTGAGGCGCCATGCCAGCCGATCCCGACAAAGCGGAACGCCGCCAGTTCATCGTTGTCACCCGTGACCGCAAGGCCGTCGGCGGTTTCGATAACCTGCCGGGGGCCGAAGCGGCGGCGGTCGCTTTCGGCGAGGGCACCCATGTCATTGATACCAAGTCCGGGCCGTATCAACCGGCGGTTCAGGTGGTCGAAGGCGGGGCGCTTCTGCTGGTTGGGCATGGCGCGTTCGATCGGCGCCAGGGACTGGACGGCAACCTGGTCGAGGCGGCCAGGAAGGGCATCCTGCCCGCCGTCATCGCCTTTCTGGCGCGCGGTGCGAACGTAAACGCCGTCGGCCCCGGCGGCGGATCGGCGCTGATGTGGGCCGTCGCCCGCGGACATGCAGATGTTTTCGATATCGTCATGGCCGCCGGAGCCGACCCCGACCTTGCCGACAACGCCGGACTGACGCCCCGGCAACTGGCGGTAAAGAAAAACAGAACGGCTTTTCTGGATCGCTTTAATGCTTAAAGGTACAATTTTATAAAACGTTATAAGTTTATAATTTTGTGTATTTTTTGGCGTTTCCGCGTGCCTTTTCTATCGGGTATTTTGCCGCATTGATGGCGATCTTTTTTGATGCCGCCTGACCCAGGTCAATACCGGCTCGCTCGCAGATCATCAGGAGATAGAGCAGGACGTCGGCGGTTTCTTCTTCCAGCTTTTGTTGAAACTCCGGCTCGCCGATGCGGTGCTCCAGTTCCGTGTCATTCTGCCACTGGGTCAGTTCCAGAAGCTCCGCCGATTCCAGATTCAGCGAAACGATCAGGTTTTTTAGTCCCTGAAACTGCCGCCAATCCCGTTCATCACGGAAGGCGAGGAGTTTGTCGGTCAGGCCGGCGAGTGTTTGCGGCATTGGAATTCCTTGATCATAACGTACCCGAGAAGGCGGTAAGACAAGACCCGAATGTGTCATTTAACCGTGAGCGGTGGCAAGAGCCGATATATGCCGTTTTTGGGCCGAAATACCACCACCGGCCTGGTTTTGAAATTATATTACCAAGCGCCTGGGTTGGGTATTTTAATTCATTAAAACAATGGGTTGTCTGGAGTAATTTTATTTCTTCGGGAAACCCTGATTCGTCGTTTGACAGCCCAAAGACTCCCGTATATGAATTATCTGTAATATTCGGGTGTACCGAAATACCCAGGGAGAGTAGCAAACAGCATACGCGTGATCAATGTTGGGCCGTCTGTGCCTGTCGTGTGCGTTTTTTTAAGCTTGTTCCCCTGACGTTGGTGCGTGTCGGTTGGCCCGATGTTTGGTTTTTTTATACTTAAGGGAACTGCTTTATGCCCACATTTGTTCACACAGAAAAATGCGATGGCTGCAAGGGGGGTGATGTCACCGCCTGCATGTACATCTGCCCCAATGACTTGATGAAGCTCGACACGGATCGCATGAAGGCGTTCAACCAGGAGCCGGAACAGTGCTGGGAGTGTCAGTGCTGCGTCAAGGCCTGCCCGCAGCAGGCGATTGAAGTTCGCGCCTACGCCGACGTCGTCCCCATGGGCGGCGCCTGTATTCCGTTGCGTACCGATCAGGCGATCATGTGGACCATCAAGTTCCGCGATGGCGAGGTCAAGCGCTTCAAGTTCCCGGTCCGCACGACGGCCGTTGGCACCATCGACCCCTATGGCAACAAGCCGGCGCCCGGTGATCTGACGGACAATCTGCTGTTCACCGAGACCGGCAAGACGCTTCCGACCCTTTAATTCTTTGTTGCATCGGCGGCAGACCTGTCCTGGGTGACAGGGGACCGCCAAACTTGGAGGACATCCCATGAGTGAGGGAACTTTCGGTAATCCCGAAATTATTGAAATTGAAACCGACATTTTGCTCGTCGGTGGCGGCATGGCCGCGTGCGGCGCGGCGTTTGAAGCCAAACGCTGGGCCGGAGACGATGTTAAGATCACCCTGGTTGACAAGGCCGCGATGGACCGCTCCGGCGCCGTCGCCATGGGGTTGAGCGCGATCAACACCTATCTGGGCGAGAACAGCCCGGACGATTATTGTCGCATGGTCAGCGCCGACCTGATGGGCATCACGCGCGACGATCTGGTTTATGACGTCGGCCGCCACGTCGATGGCACGGTTCATCTGTTCGAAGAATGGGGATTGCCCATCTGGAAATCCAAGGAAACGGAAGGCATGCCGCTGGCCGACGGTGGCAAGCCGGTTCGTTCCGGTAAGTGGCAGATCATGATCAACGGTGAAAGCTACAAGCCCATTGTTGCCGAAGCAGCCAAGAAGGCTCTCGGCATTGAAAACATCATGGAGCGTATTTTCATCGTCAAGCTGCTGCTTGATACCAATGAAGACAATCGCATTGCCGGGGCCGTCGGCTTCAGCGTTCGTGAGCACAAGCTGTATGTCTTCAAGGCCAACGCGATCCTCAATGTCGCCGGTGGCTGCGTCAATATCTTCCGCCCGCGCTCGATGGGCGAAGGCATGGGGCGGACCTGGTACCCGGTTTGGAATGCCGGATCGACCTACGCCATGGCCGCCGAAGTCGGCGCCGAATTGACGATGATGGAGAACCGCTTCGTTCCGGCCCGTTTCAAAGACGGATACGGCCCGGTTGGCGCGTGGTTCCTGCTGTTCAAGTCAAAGGCAACCAACGCCTATGGCGAGGACTACACGGTCAAGAACGCCGACATGCTGAAGGATTTTGCGCCCTACGACACGGCGACCGTAATTCCGACCTGCCTGCGTAATCACGCCATGCTGAAGGAAATGAAGGACGGTCGCGGCCCGATCTTCATGGACACCCCGACGGCGATGGCCAAGCTGGCCGAATCCATGACGCCCAAGGAAATCAAGCACCTTGAAGCCGAGGCCTGGGAAGATTTCCTCGACATGTGCATCGGTCAGGCTGGTCACTGGGCCGGTATGAACATTCGTCCGGAAGAAACCAAATCCGAATTGATGCCGACGGAGCCGTATTTGTTGGGATCGCATTCCGGTTGCTGCGGCATCTGGGTTTCCGGTCCGACCGATGTGGGCGCTCCGGCGGAATGGAGCTGGGGTTATAACCGTATGACCACGGTTACCGGCCTGTTCACCGCCGGTGACGGCGTTGGCGCATCGGGTCACAAGTTCTCGTCCGGTTCACACACCGAAGGCCGTATCGCCGGTAAGGAAATGGTCCGTTTCGTCAAGGATCACGCCGGATTTAGCCCATCGCTCAAGGGTGACATCAAGGAAATCTCGGAAGAGATCTACCTGCCGGTGCGTAATTACTTCGAGCACAAGGACAAAACCACGGCGGAAGACATCAATCCGTTCTACATCACGCCGAAGATGTTCCAGATGCGTATCCAGAAATACATGGATGAATATGTCGCGGGCACATCGACCTACTATCAGACCAACGCCGTCATGCTGGATATCGGTCTTGACCACCTTCGCATGTTGAAGGAAGACAGCGCCAAACTGCGCGCCAAAGATCTTCACGAATTGATGCGCGCGTGGGAAAATTATCACCGTATGTGGGCCGCCGAATTGCACCTGCGGCACATCCAGTACCGTGAAGAAACCCGTTACCCGGGATTCTTCTACCGGACGGATTTCCCGGATCTGGATGATGATAACTGGAAAGTTTTCGTTAACTCCCGGCACGATCCGGAAACCGGTGAGTGGGAAATGAAGAAAATCCCGCATGTCGATCTGGTTGAAAAGAGCTATGGCGGCGCAGGACACTGATCCTTCGTTTCCGCTCAGGCAATTAGGGGGAGGGGGCACCGGAATTCCGGTGTCCCTTTTCTTTTTGATCTTTTTATTATCGCCCCGGACGCTTATATAGCCCACGATAACCAGCCTCAAAGGATACGTTCTCATGACGTCACAGGATAATTTCGAAAGTGCGGCCGATCGGGCGCGCATCGACAAGGAAACCGAAGTTGAACTTATCAGGGCCGTCAGGTCGTCTGATTCCGACAACCCGGTCATGCCGGTCAAGCTAAAGCCCGCCGATATGTTCTGTTTTTCCTGTCACAAGGGCGTCTCCTGCTGGAACGAGTGTTGCCATGGCGCGGATATCACTTTGACGCCGATGGATATTCTGGGGCTATCGAAACGGCTGGCGTTAAGCCCGCGTGAGTTTTTGACGAAATATACCGTTCCCGACACATGGGACAGGGCCGACCTGCCGGTCGCCAAGCTTAAAATGACCGGCGAGGACGGCAAGGGCGCCTGCCACTTTATGACCGATGAGGGCTGCTCGGTCTATCAAGACCGCCCGGCGACGTGCCGCTATTACCCCTTGGGTCTGGCCAGTATCAAGCCAAAGGGCTCGGATATCAAAGAAGACTTCTTTTTCCTGGTCAAGGAGCCTCATTGCAAGGGGCATGACGAGGATAACCTGCAATCGGTGACTGCCTTCCGTGACGAACAAGGGCTCGTGGAATACGACAACGCCAATCGCGGCTGGATCGACATATTGATGAAAATGGCCTCATGGCAAAGCATCGGTGGCCCTGGCGGCAAGGAACTTCCGACCCAGACCAAGCAGATGTTCTTTTTGGTTTCGACCGATGTCGATGGGTTGCGTCAGTTTATTCTGGAAAGCAAGTTCCTCGATACCTACGACATTGACCCGGAAGCGATCGACATCATCAAAACGGATGACATCGCTCTGCTGCAATTGGGCTTCGACTGGATGAAGAACGTCCTGTTCAATGAGCCGACCATCAGCCTGAAGGAATCGGTGATGCATGGTGCGATCGCCAAAGCCCGTGAAGACATGGGGGCATCCTAGCCCTTTTTTTGCCGGCATCCTGTGGCTTGGCGAAGGCCGTTGTTGTTGAAAAGACGTTTTTTTTCAAGGGTGTGACGGTTATCACATCCGTTTCCATAAAACTTTAATAAAATCGCCTCATACTTTCGCGAAGGGTGTCTCTTTAAAGGGCCTTTTTGTGCCGTGGGGTGTCGCGATTTGATTAATGGTTCCAATCTGTTGGGCTGAATATATGGAGAACGATAATGGCTTCCGAAAACGATAGTGCCGGTCCGGTTGAAAACGCCGGTTTTGCCTCTGGTGGTGCGATCTTGTCGAATGCCGGGCAATCGGAAGCGGCCGGTGTCGTGGAAGTCGGGCAGGCGGCGGCGCTCGGTGGGGCGCAATCCATCGGCACCGTTAATACCGTCGCTGGCACCGTTATCGTTACTCATGTCGATGGTTCGAAATCCGAACTGGAACCCGGATCGCCGGTGTATCAGGGCGACGTTCTGGAGACCGGCCCTCAGGGCAGTGTCGGTGTCACCCTCGCCGATCAAACCAATTTCTCAATGGCCGAAAACGGCAACATGGTTCTTGATGAAATGGTCTACGACCCCGTCACCCATGACGGCTCTGTTTCCATTTCCGCGGTCGAGGGTGTGTTCACTTTTGTCAGTGGCCAGATCGCCAAATCAGATCCCGATGCCATGACCCTGAACACCCCGGTGGCGACCATCGGCATCCGCGGTACGCAAGTTGGTGTCGAAGTGGGTGACAGCGATGTGACGACGGTTGTCCTGATGGAAGAATCCGATGGTTTCGTCGGTGAAGTGATTGTTTCTAACGATAGTGGCGTGCAAATTCTTAATCAGGCTTATCAGGGCAGCACGATCGCCAGCGGCAGCACCGCCCCTGGAGCATCGTTTTTCTTCGCCCCATCGGATGTCATGCAGCAGTTCGGAGGCTCGCTGAAGTACCTGCCTGAGAGCGAAAATGGTAACAATTATGATCAGGGCGACGCTGCCGGCGCGAATGTCCCGGATGGAAGTTTAGCCGAAGGGGCACAGCCCGGAAATGATGGCGGCGCAGATGGAGCGGCGCTGGCCGATGCTGGAGGACAGCAAGATGGCATTTTTGAAGAGCAGTTAGCCTCGGAAACCCCGCCCGATAATACGGATCAGGTAGTCGCGACAGACGGAGGCGCCGATGGGGGCCTTGCCGGTTTCGATACGGCTTCGGGTGGAGACGGCACCCCCCCTCCAGGCACGATTAGTGTCGTCGGTCAGGATTATACGGGCTTCAATACCTTTGGCGCCAACACTTCTGGTGTCGCCGCCCCTGCCGGTGCCGGTGCCGCCGGAAATGCCGATGACCCGGCCGCGGCGGCTCAAGCCGCAGCCGAAGCCGCCGCGCGCGCCGCCGCGAATGCCGCCGCCCGTGACGCCGCCACCGCCACCGCTCAAGCAGCCGCTCAGGCCGCCGCCGAGGCCGCCGCTGCCACTGCCGCCGCCGTAACGGCTGAAGCCGAAGCCGCTGCCGCCGCGCAGGCCGCCGCCGCCGCGCAGGCCGCCGCCGCCGCCGCCGCCGAGGCCGATGCCGCCGCCGCCGCCGCCGCCGCCGCCGCTGCCGCTGAGGCCGAAGCAATCGCCGCCGCCGCCGCCGCCGCCGCCGCTGCCGCCGCAACTGCCGCCGCCGCCGCCGCCGCCGCCGCCGAGTTGGCCCTGCTTAATACGGCCGATGCACCTGTACTGAATTTTTCCACTGCCGCGGGCGAGGAAGACACGGCAATTGCCTTGAACATCTCTGTCGAGGCGACCGATACCGTTGGCAATGAAGACATTACCATCGCCGTTTCCAATGTTCCCGATGGGGGTGTTCTATCGGCTGGCGTGGAAAACTCAGATGGGACATGGTCGCTGACGACGGCTGACCTCGCCGGGCTGACGCTGACACCTCCTGAAAATTATAATGGGCATTTGGAACTTTCCGTCGATGCAACCTCTACCAATCAGGCCAGTGGCGAAACGGCGACGACCTCAGGCGCGCTCAATGTGTCGGTCGCGGCCGTTGGCGACGCGGCCCTGATTGGCGGCACTGGGGCGGATGGGTTGACGGAGACGGACGCGGCCCAGCAGGCGGCCGGTCAGTTGACGGTCAGCGACGCGGACGGCGCGGCCCAGGAAGTGTTTGTCGCCCAGAGCGATGTCGCCAGAGACTACGGCACCTTCAACATCGATGCGGCGGGTCACTGGACGTTCGACCT